>SWBZ01000989.1_pt1 | contig 380344 bp, 360 predicted proteins | sample 4693031 | NCBI WGS metagenome assembly SWBZ01 (sample SAMN10267274, study PRJNA491770) | bioreactor metagenome | isolation source: DHS bioreactor inoculated with | place: Japan: off Shimokita Peninsula
CGATCAGGCGCTGCAGGTGGTCGGCTGCACGATCTTTCCCGCCGGCGTCCAGCGGGTCGAGACATTGATCGACGCGTTTCACCAGCTGTCGGTCACGGCCTATGTCGGCACGCCCGATTTCCTCAAGATCATCCTGGAAAAGGCGGACGACCTCGGTCGGCCGATCGGCACCGTGCGCAAGGCCATGGTGTCCGGCGGCGCCCTGTTTCCGGAATTGAAGGACTGGTATATCCAGCGCGGCATCCGCGTGAAGCAAAGCTACGGCACGGCGGAACTCGGGCTCATCGCCTATGAGACCGAGGATGACGAACCGGGCATGCGGGTCGCCGACGACTGCATCGTCGAGATTGTCCGCCCCGGCTCCAACGAGGCGGTGGAGGATGGCGAGGTGGGCGAGGTTGTCGTCACCACCTTTGATCCGCATTATCCGCTGATCCGCTTCGGCACTGGCGATCTGTCGGCCATCGTCACACCCGCGCCGCCGCCGGGAACGGCGGGCAGGCGGCTTAAGGGCTGGATGGGGCGCGCCGACCAGACGACGAAGATCAAGGGGATGTTCGTTCATCCCGGACAGGTCGAGAAGGCGATGCGGCAGATACCCGGGGCGCTCAAGGTGCGCGTCGAGGTGCGGCTGGTCGATGGCCGGGACCAGATGCTGTTTCTCTGCGAACGCGAAGACCAGTCGCCGCGCTTCATTGCCGACATCAAGGAGATCGTCAAGGCCGAATGCCGCGTCAACGGCGAAATCCGCATCGTCCCCCCGAAAAGCCTGCCCAATGACGGCAAGGTGATCGACGACCTGCGCGCCGTCGGCGTCTGATACCCGCCGGCGTCCGCCTGTTAGTGGTCCATTCAATCGAAAGCGTGGCACCGGTTTCGATTGGATGCCCGCCTATATTTCATTCTTCCGGAAACCCTGAAAAATAGAATAACGACATATTTTTTGTTTTCATCTGTTTGCCCAGATGATAGTCACTATAGGACTGAACGGGAAGCCTCTTCCTTATTTGGGGCGCAAGAATGGGGGACCATAGTGAAACGACTGATTTTAATTTCGATTTGTATGCTAGCGCTAACGGCATGTGTCAATCCAACCAATGTTATCAAACCGTTGGCGGAAAAGGACCAGGGCGCGAGAAATATTCAATCCGTCAAAGTAACCTACAGCGATTTATCCAACGGTAGTTTGTTGGCGGCAGATGAACAATTGAAGATCGAGGCAAAGGAATCTGAAGATCCTGAAAATATACAGTATCGCCCTTTGAAGGAAACTCTAGAGGTGATTGTTTCGGATTATCTGGAAAAAATCGACAGCGATTCAACTCTCAACACTGACATTGAAATTGAGATTGATAATTTGAAGCTGGCGAATGCGGCGGTTGTTTTCTTCCTTGGTGATGCCGATCAACTTGCCGGAACGGTGCGCGTGTACGACGCCGAGACGCGTGAATTGTTGTCGGAAATGTACATTGACGTTGTCGACGGTAATGGTGGCCTGATTGGTCTCGCAATGAGGGGGACGAACCCGCGGGGCAATCTTTCGTCGAAATTTGCGGCAATCCTTGGAAAAGAACTCGGCTACGAGACCAATTGAGCGGGGGCTCTATTGTACGAAGACACAGGATATTGCAAATGACTTGGAAGTATTTTCTTTCACCTTTAATCGGGCTCGGTTTATGCGCCTGTACGATAAATGTGGATGGGTCAACGGCGGACGCCGATGACGGTAAGGTCGCACAGACATCACCGCCACTGAACCTGAACATCGGCAGTATAAATGACGCATCATTTGACCATCCGGCAAAATTACTTGGAATGGTATGCAGTGCCTATGATTTTAACGTGAATGTCTCAGAGGACCTGAACTATAGTTTGATCAATCTCGATAAAGACGGCTCGCTGGAAAGTCCGGGGTCGCCCGATGTGGTGGTTTCCGCGTCGTCGGCGGAAACGCGTGTGAAATGTTTTCTAGGCGGTTTTCTCTCAGGTAGATGCCATGCAGAAATGGAGATAATTGGCAAACTTGCTTTTAACAATGGGCAGCCAGAGGAGCCATTCGCCATTAAAAAGGCGTCGGAAAAACCAACGACAGCTTGTGAGGGAGTGGGCGACGCAATCCAAGCGGCGAGGGCGGAAGTGATTACCGAAATTACTTCAATGATAAGACGCCATGACAAGCAGGTAGCAAATTAGCTCATTGGTTTACTCAAAAATCTTCCTACCTCCAGGTGCAATCGCGTAGTTCTTCATGCCGGACGTTATCGCGCATGCCGCAACGACCGGCAGCAAATTTTCATGCCTATGCGAAAACTCAAGGTAGAGATGCCCGCCCGCGTTAGGTTCCGCTGGTGACTTTGGTGATCCGGCTCATGATGAAGTCCCGGGCCTGGTCGTAATCGGGCGTCGAATAAGCCTCCGCGTGGATTGCCTTTGTGTCGGCGACCGCCTCCATCAGGCGATTGACGGGGGCAATGGAGTCATCGGGTGTGACGGAGACGGTAAAGACGCGCCGGATGCCGGCCTCGCGGAAAATATCCCCGAAATAGAGCAGCTGGTCATAGGTGATGACGCTGTCATGGTTGTCGCGGTTATCGAAGATGGAGAAGAAATTTTCGCTTGTGTTGAGGTCCAGCGCGAATTTGATGAAGGGAAACCGTTCTTCCTTGCCCACGGTGCCCAGGATCCTGGCGGCATGGATATACTCGCCAAGATACTCATAGGTAACATAGGTAAGATTCCGGGACGAGCCGGATGATATCTTGCGCCATTCCATTTGCGAACCGGGACCTCAACTAATGGTAGATAAAATCACTCTATCGACAGAAGGCGCCGCTGGCAACACGGCGTCCCGTCACAGCAGCCCGAGATCCCGATCGCTGGCCGAGACGCCGTATTTTTCCTTGGGCGGCCAGGAGCGGGCGGGCCAGTCGGGGACATAGGGGAATATGGTAGATAACAAACGGGTCCGTCATGGGCTCTGGTTTGTCTCGCTGTTATTGCTGCCCGCCGGTTTGACGGATTTTTCGCTTTCCGCAAGATAGTCGAGCACCGCCGCGGGATGCAGGCGGCTCTGGCCGGCATAGGCAAAGATCACGAGGCTGAGCACCGCGGCGAGGGCGAGGTCCCAGCCGAAGGGGATGAGCCCGCGGCCATCGCCGAAATTCCCGAAAAAGGAGAGCAGGCCGAGGCCGACGAGATAGGGCAGCAGCCAGAGCGCCTCGCGCAGGTCAAGGCTTTCCCGCGTGTCCGACAGGCGGCGGAACAGGAGGAACAGGACCAGCCCGGCAAGGGTCAGGAAGAGCAGGAGGCGGATCGATGTCCAGCCGCTCCAGTACAGCGTGAGGGTGGCGGCGATAAAGCCGAGATTGGCGAGCAGGCCGACGGCGGGCAAGCGGAAATAGCGGGGGCGGTCCGGCAGCTGGCGGCGCAGGGCATGGACGGCGATGGGCCCGGAGACCAGCGAGAGCACGATGGCCGCGCTCGTCAGGCTGACCATCTGCTGGAAGGTCGCGAGGGCGAGCGCCGCCGCGCCGATGCACCAGTTGAGCAGCAGCGCATAGAGCGGCACCCCTTCGGGCGAGATGCGGGCGATCAGCTTCGGAAACTGCCCGTTACTTGCCATCGCCATGGCGAGCCGCGCATTCGATCCCGTCGAGACGAGGCCGCCGCCGAAGGGCGCGATGATGGCGCTCGCATAGATCAGGCTCAGCAGCCAGACCAGCCCGAGCGACAGGCCGAGATCGGCGAACGGCCCGTAATCATGGCCGAAGTCGAGCGCCTGCCAGCCGCCGCCGAGCTCCGTCCCGGTGAGGGCGCCGGTAAAGGCCGCCTGCGCGCCGATATAGATGACAAGGCAGAAGAGCAGCGCCGAGATCAGCGCGATCGGGATCGTCCGGTGCGGGCTCCGGACCTCCCCGGCGAGGTCGATGGCATGGCGGAAGCCGAGAAAGGCGAAGATCACGCCGCCGGTCGAGACGCCGGTCAGGATGCCCTCATATCCGAACGGCGCGAAGGAGGGGGTGGTGAAATTGGCGAGATCGAACCGCTCGCTCAGGAAGGCGCCGACGATGATCGCCGGCAGCAGCACCTTGATCCAGGTCAGGCCGCTGTTCACACGGGTGAAGATATGCACGCCCCAGGCGTTGATGAAGACCATCACGGCAAGGATGCCGAGGCCGGCCAGCAGCGCCATGAGGGGCAGGCGGCCATCGCCCGCGCGCTCGAATTCGGGGATCCAGGCGGACATGTATTTCATCATCGCCGACACCTCGATCGGCGCCGTCACCGCATAGCCGACCCAGGCCGTCCAGGCCATCACCGTGCTGACCAGCTTGCCGTGGCTGAACAGCGGCACCTGCGCCAGCCCGCCGGCGACGGGGAGCATGCCGGACACCTCGGCGAAGGTGAGCGCGAGGAGGAGCATGATCACCGCGCCGATCACCCAGGAGAGGATCGCCGCCGGCCCGGCATCGCGTGCCACCAGCTCCGGCGCAAACAACCAGCCCGAGCCCAGAATCCCCCCCGTCGCAATCAACGTCAACCCGACCAACCCGATGGACCGCTTAAGTTTCATGAGAGTAATCCCGCACTTCCGTCGCAATCAACTGTCGCGGTAACCCAACCGCGTATTCATACTAACCGTATTCGCTGGGAAATAAAGAGGGAAGGCTGGCGACTATTTTTTGATCTTTCTTTTTTCTTTTATCCCGTCTTTTTCATCGTAGTACCCCTCAAGAAATCCGTACTCTATGAATGAGTTTGTTATCTTTTCCGCTTGATGCGGGTCTAGTTTTAGCTCTTGCAGCGCGCCAACACATTTGTCGTGCAATTTGTTCCTAAGAGCTTTCGTGTAAGCAAACTTGCTTCTTGAATGCTCCATTAGCATATCAATAATCTCGTCATCATATTGATAATGATCAGTTATCCACCAATAAACTCTATCTTTGAATCCCTGTTTTAAGACTTTTTGCAAATTTTCCGGCATCCAGTTCGAGTTATCGCTTAAAAGCCATACAAGGCATTCAAAGCCGCTAAATACCTTGCGCGAGTAAAAGACATTATGGGCCGTCACAAACTGATAGCTAAGTTCCGCAGCTGTATAATTGCCGAAAGATGGGTGTCTCCAAGCAATGAAGTCTCCGCAAAGAGGCTCGTTCCCGTCTGTTGTCTCAGCACTTCCATACCGAGAAGTGTCACACAATCTATTGTTTTCAGGTAACATTAGTTCATCAAATTCGGTAGTGAAATCGCCATCAAATCCTGGAATCGTAAGTTGCGGCACATAGAGCGCTAAAGTGGCGGGATTTTCATGGGCGCATTCCAATAATCCAGGCCATTTTTCTAGAAAATCATATACAATTTCAGGATGTGTCAATTGGCAGATATTTTGAATTGTACCGGCTTCCGCCCAATCAAGCTGAAGGGCCGTCCATCCGATATTCAATCCCCGCTCCTTACCGTGAGAGCCGCTTGGATAAGGAAGCGGAAAAATCCATCGCCAACCCTGGTTTAAGTCGGGATAAAGAAATTCTTTTTCTTTTATTTCAATAATGTCTAGCCACCATTCATCTTTAATGACAGGTGGGATACATCCATTATCGAAAAGAAAATCTCTGGCAATATTAAGAGGGCTTTCGGAAGGTCGTATTTTCTTTAATAAATCACTAACGACGGCTTCTATGCCGGAAGCAGATGAGATCGCGACTAAATCGGCGAGGGAAGGAGAATACTCTAAAATATCATTGTGCTCAACATTGTGCCAGACGGGAAGAATGAGACTACGTCCTTCTGAAATATGCCGAGACACGAGGCCATTTAGCTCATGATTTGCCCAACTTTTCTGAAAAAAGTTTGGACTAAAAACAACAATTCCAAAACGAGAGGATAACAGCCCTCTATCTATAGCTTCGCGAAGACTATCTCCGACGCTCAGCGAGAATTCATCGTACCAAACTTCGATGTGTTCAGACTGAAGAGCTTCGGCTAAAGGACGGACGAAGTTGTCTTTATCCTCACTTGCATGACAAATAAATACATCGTAGAGCAAATTACTTTCCCCACAAAAATTATAAATATATGCGTGGCTATAGAAATCTATCCAATAGATAGTAACGTATAAAGCCATATTATATAAAGTTGTGTTTTTTCATAATAATCCCCGCATTTTTCCCATCTCCCGGCTTGCTATCGTCAAATTGACATGGCTATAGTAAGTCTCGTGTGTAAATGCGGAACAAATACGTCTTTAACAGGTAATAGGTGGACTAGAGGATGGCTGAATTTTCCGGGAATATCCCTGTGGGCCTCGCGCTGCTGAGCGAGCCGGTTTTGAACAAGGGCACGGCCTTCACCCTTGATGAGCGGCAGAAATACGGGCTCCTCGGCCTGTTGCCGCCGCATATCGAGACGCTGGAGGAGCAGACGGACCGCGCCTACCGGGCGCTGCAGGCGAAGGATACGGACCTTGAGCGGCATATTTACCTCCGCGCCCTTCAGGACACCAACGAGGTGCTGTTCTACAACCTGGTCATCCGCCATGTCGCCGAGATGATGCCGCTGATCTATACGCCCGTGGTCGGCGAGGCCTGCGAGCAGTTCAGCGAAATCTACCGCCGCCCGCGCGGCCTGTTCATCTCCTATCCGCACCGCCACGAGATCGACCGGATCCTCGACAATGCGCTGAACGAGACAGTCGAGGCGATCGTGGTCACCGACGGCGAGCGCATCCTCGGCCTCGGCGACCAGGGCACCGGCGGCATGGGCATCCCGATCGGCAAGCTCGCGCTCTATACGGCGGCGGGCGGGGTCGATCCCTCTGTGACGCTGCCGATCATCCTCGATGTCGGCACCAATAACGAGGAGCGGCTGAAGGACCCGCTCTATATCGGCTGGCGGCACGAGCGGATCACCGGCGATGACTATTTCGATTTCGTCGATCAGTTCATCCAGGCGGTGAAGCGTAAATGGCCGGGCGTGCTCCTGCAGTTCGAGGATTTCGCCCAGCCCCATGCCGAACCGCTGCTCGCGAAATATCGCGACGAGCTCTGCACCTATAACGATGATATCCAGGGCACGGCGGCGGTCGCGGCGGGCACGCTGCTGGCCGCCTGCAAGATGCTGGACAAGCCGCTTTCGGAGCATCACATCGCCTTCCTCGGCGCGGGCTCGGCCGGCGCCGGCATCGCCGAGCAGCTGATCCGCGTGATGATCGACGAGGGGCTGTCGGATGCCGAGGCGCGAAAGCGCGTCTATATGGTCGACCGATATGGCCTGCTGCACAGCGACATGGAGGGGTTGATGGCGTTCCAGGAACGGCTGACGCAGGATCATGCGAGCGTTGCCTCCTGGTCGAGCGCCGCCGATGGCTCGATCAGCCTGCTCGATGTGGTCAAGAACGGCATGCCGAGCATCCTGATCGGCGTCTCCGGTCAGCATGGCCTGTTCACCGAGGAAATTATCCGCGAAATGGCGAAGAATACCGAGCGGCCGATCATCTTCCCGCTCTCCAACCCGACCTCGCGCGCCGAGGCGGTGCCCGAGGATATCCTCGAATGGACCGACGGCCAGGCCCTGATCGGCACAGGCAGCCCGTTCGAGCCCGTCACCTTCAAGGGCAAGACCCATCATATCTCCCAGAGCAACAACACCTATATCTTCCCCGGCGTCGGGCTTGGCGTGCTGGCGGGCGGGGCGACGCGGGTGACCGACAATATGTTCATGGCCTCCTCGCGCGCGCTTGCCGAGTTGTCACCGGCGCTGAAAGACCCGCATGCGGCACTGCTGCCGCCGATTTCCGATATCCGCGAGGTCAGCAAGGCCGTCGCGCTTGCAGTCGCGAAGCAGGCGGTGCAGGATAAGGTCGCGCCGGACTTGAGCGGCGCCGAGCTCGTCCGGCGGATCGAGGAACGCTTCTGGACCCCGGCCTATCAGGAGCTGATGTAACGTGAGATGGGGCGAAAGGCGTATCGGATGTTTTACATCATGACAATGTTAGGGACGCGGGAGTTCGTTAATGTCGACCTCTGACGCACGGGACGGACAGGCCAACTCCCTGATTTACCTGTCGCTGATACTGGGCGGCGTGGTCGCGCTCACGTTTCTAAAGGAAATTTTCGGCGGCGACCCGCTCGACAGCATGGTGATACAATCTTTCGAGCATGTTTTCGCGCTCGATGCCGCTGCGGATTCATGGGCCCCCATGTATCTTGCGGCGCTCGAGAAAATCAACAACCCTGATGTGGGTATTTACCAGACAATTTTTTTCGAAAACCACGTCAAATTCCAATATCCACCGATAAGCCTGCTGCCCTTTATGGTGTTCGTCTGGCTCGACATAACCTATGAAAGCATCGTTTATTACCTGAACCTGGTCTCCCTTGTCTCGATCGTCGGAATTGCGGTCTGTTTATATGTCCTGGCGATCAAGGTGGCGGAACAGTATAACGGCCGCGTCGCGCATTCGACCGGCGTAAAGATCGTGTTTTTTCTTCTCATGCTGATCGGCACCTTTTCGTTTTACCCCCTTCTGAGGGGATACGAACTTGGGCAAATTCAGACACTGCTGGACTTTCTGATCAGCCTTGCCTTCGTGGCCTGGCTAATTAACGGCAAGCTGTTTGCCGGGGTCCTGATTGCCCTGGCGACGCTGGTGAAGCCGCATTTCGGTCTCCTGATAATCTGGGCCATGATTAGGAAAGAGGGCCGGTTTTGCGTAGGAATGCTCCTTGTTTTGATACCGGCGGGGATCGTTTCACTCCTTGTTTTCGGATTTCGCGAACATCTGGATTATCTTTCCGTCCTGTCTTATATCGGCAAACATGGCGAGGTTTACTGGCCCAACCAGAGTATCAACGGACTGCTCAACCGCCTCTTCAGTGATATCAATCCGCTGGTTTGGATGGCAGAGAGCTATGCGCCGTATAATAGCTATGTACGTTTCGGCACGCTGATCTCGACCATAGGCTTCCTCCTGTTCGGGCTCCTGTATCGGCAGAGGAATGCGGCCAACAATCCCGTCCTGTCTGCCCTGGACCTGTCGACGATGATCATCCTGTTGACAATTGCCTCTCCGATTGCCTGGGAACATCATTACGGCGCGATCTGGCCGGTTATTATCCTGGTACTGAGCGCCGCGATTAATCTTGCGAAGACAGCTCCGAACTGGACCGTGAAGCTGTGCCTTGCGTTGGCGGTGCTGGGGTACTATCTGGATGCCAATCTTTTTCAGTTTGTCACGCAGGAAAATTTCATCACGGCACCGGTAAATCTGATTCAGTCCTACTTTTTCTACGGCGCCCTTCTCCTGTTGGCGTCCGTAATTATCCTTCGCAAGCAGTTGAAATCGCTCTATGATCCGGTCAGGATGGGGGAAAACGACAATAAATCTGTCCATAAGCCGGCCTGACCGGCCACAGGCGGAAAGCAAAATACGACAAAGGGAAGAGGCAATGGCGTTTGATTACCAGAACTACCAGCCGAAGGGGGACAAGAAGAACTCCGATTTCTTTAACGAGTTCCGCCCGAAAATCTACGAGCGGCGGAAATCGAGCGGGATCGAGGATCTGGTCGGCGGCATGCGCGCCGTGGTCATGCAGGTGGAGCCGGGAACCAGCGTCGAGACCATGGTCGAGCTCTATGCGATGACGCCCTATCGCCACGCGGCGAGCTATATTGGCGAGACGCACCGCTTCCATGTGCTGCACAGCCGCCCGGTCTTCCCGGCGATCATTCTGATGGAGCCCTTAAGCCCGTCGTTCGAGGAATATGTCACGCGCATCAACCGCATGTATCCGCTCTCGCGCGCGACGCCGCACAGCCGCTATATCGGCGAAATTTACGAGGGCGGGCCGCTTGACGAGATCCGCGGCGCCCTCGAGGATCAGGCGGTCCGCTTCGAATATCCGGGGGAGGTCGAGAATCCCTTCTACACGGCGGAGGGTTTTCTGTTCTCCATGCCCTCCGACTTCACCGGCAACCGCATCGGCTACAGCGGCCATGATTTCAACGATCCGGACAGCCTCGGCCTCGGCGGACGGTTCGCGCTGACGGCGGCGGAGCAGGCAAGGCTCAATGCGGCGGCGGATTTTGCTGAAAGCTCGGGCGTCGGCGAGCTCCTGCTCGGTATCGACCATATGGCGACGCGCATTCTCGCCGCCGACCGCGAGGATGCGATCCTCGAATTCCTGACGCAGGTGCCCTATTATTTCTGGGGCGCCTATAACATCAAGGACATGAATTCCTCGACCAACGTCAACCGCAACGGCTCGGTCATGGATGACAAGCTGTCGCCGGCCAAGGTCTTCACCGCCAACAACACGCCGTCCTTCGTCAATTCCTTCGAGAACCGGCCGATGCCGACGGAGACGTTCGTGCGCAACTACGGCCGGCGCATGCATCATGTGGCGATCGAGGTTCAGGACGGCGATCATGCGGCGGGCGAAAAGAATGTCGATTTCGTCGTTGAGGCGCTGAAGGAGAGGGGCGTGCCGTTCCTTGCCCATGTGGTGGGCGAATGCAAGGACGAGCCGAACCTCAAGCAGATCTTCTCGAAACACTCGAAAAATACCCTCCTGATCACCGAATATGTCGAGCGCTGCCACGGCTTCGATGGCTTCTTCACCAAGGACAATGTCGCCGCGCTGACCGAGGCGGCGGGACAGGACGAGCAATTCAAGCATGGACAGGTCTTCGACTGACGGGGTAGCCTGAGGAGGGTTTTACAAAAAGGGGACGGGGTACTTATGGCGCGAAATATTTTCTGGGGAATATCCGTTACCGGCTTTGTCCTGATTTTTCTCGTTCAGTTCTTCTGGCCCTGGGTTCTGCATCTTCTCTGGGTTCTGGTGCCCTATTTCCTGCTCGGCCTTTATGACATGCGCTTCGCCCGTCATAATGTGCTCCGGAATTATCCGGTGGTCGGGCATCTGCGCTACGCGCTTGAGTTCATCAGCCCGGAAATCCAGCAATATTTCATCGAAACCAACGAGAGCGGCCGTCCCTATAACCGGATGCAGCGCAATCTCGTCTATGCGCGGGCGCGGCGCGGCCTCGATACGCAGCCCTTCGGCACGCAATGGGATATCCGCGCGGTCGGCTATCAGCGGGCCAGCCATTCGCTCTCGCCCAAGCATGTCGCGCCGGAGAAGGCGCGGATCACGGTCGGCGGCCCGCAATGCAAGCGGCCCTATAACGCCTCGCGCCTCAATATCTCGGCGATGAGCTTCGGCGCCCTCAGCCCGAACGCGATCCATGCCCTCAACGCCGGGGCGAAGCGCGGCGGCTTTGCCCATAACACCGGGGAAGGGGGGCTCAGCCCCTATCACCTGGCGGGCGGCGGCGACATCATCTGGCAGATCGGCACCGGCTATTTCGGCTGCCGGACGGAGGATGGCAATTTCGACGCGGAGAAATTCAAGGTGAATGCCAATCGCGACGTCGTCAAGATGATCGAGATCAAGCTCAGCCAGGGCGCCAAGCCGGCCCATGGCGGCGTGCTGCCGGCGGCCAAGGTGGACGAGGAAATCTCCCGCATCCGCGGCGTGCCCATGGGCAAGGACGTGCTCTCGCCGCCCGCTCATTCCGCCTTCTCGACACCGGAGGGGCTGTTGCAGTTCGTCGCTGATCTCCGCGAGATGACCGACGGCAAGCCGGTCGGCTTCAAGCTCTGCATCGGGCGGCGGAGCGAGTTCATGGGCATCTGCAAGGCGATGCTGAAAACCGGCATCCTCCCCGATTTCATCACCGTCGACGGGGCGGAAGGCGGCACCGGCGCGGCGCCGCTCGAATTTTCCAACCGTCTCGGCGTGCCCATCGACGAGGCGCTGATCTTCGTGCATAACTGCCTGGTCGGCACCGGGTTTCGCAAGGATATCCGCATCATCGCCAGCGGCAAGGTGGTCACCGGCTTCGACCTGATGGAGAAGGTCGCGCTTGGCGCCGATATGTGCAATGTCGCCCGGCCGATGATGTTCGCGCTCGGCTGTATCCAGTCGCTCCGCTGCAACACCAACACCTGCCCGACGGGCATCGCGACGCAGGACCGCATCCGCGCCCGCGCCGTCGATATCGAGACGCGGCAAGTACATGTCGCCAATTATCATGACGCCACGATCGAGAGTTTCCGTGAATTGCTCGGCGCCATCGGCCTCGACGACCCGGAGGATCTGACGCCGCATCATATCTATCAGCGCATCGCCGATCAGACGGAGCTCACCACGGACCAGATCTATGAATATCTGGACAACGGGGAGCTGCTCTCGGATACCATCCGGCCGAGCTATCTCGCCGACTGGACAAACGCCCGCGCCGAAGCCTTTTAGGGATTACTGCAGGACCGCCGCGTCTTTCAGGGCGCTTGAAATCTCCGCTGCCGTGACGACGCCGGTGATATCGGCGGCGGTCGCCGCGTTCGGCGCGCGCGAGACGAGGGCGATATCCGCCTGCACCTCCCGCAGCCGTTGCAGCACGTCAATCATGCTGGCCGTCTCGGCGACGATCACGTAATTCTCCGGCGCGCCGGCGGACAGCGATTCCCCGGGCCGGTTCCGATCGACGAAGCGCCGCTCCGTCACGGCGACCGTGCTGCCGCGCGTCCAGATCACGATGCCCGGGCGGTCGGGCGGCGTCTCGCCTTCACCCAGCACCGTGAAATCGCGGCTCATGATGTCGCGGATGGCCTTGGCCGCGAGAAAGGCGGAGGTCAGCCCCTCCGGCACCGAATGGCCGCGGCGGTTGAGTTTGAGCGTATAGATGCTGGCCGGTGAGAGATGGCGGCGCACAACGTAGGCGACCCCCGTCGCGAGGACCGTCGGCAGCACCGTATTGTGATCGCCGGTCATCTCCGCCAGCATCACGACGCTGGTGAAGACCGCGCCGGTGGTCGAGCCGATCATTGCCGCCATGCCGGCGATGGCGAAGACGGGAATGCCGACGGCGAGCCCCGGAAAGATCATATGCATGACGCTGCCGAACGCCGCGCCGAGCGTCGCGCCCATGAAGAGGGAGGGCGAAAAGACGCCGCCCGAGGCGCCGGAGCCGAGGGTCAGGCAGGTCGCGATCATCTTGAGCGCGAACAGCAGCAGCAGAAACCACGGGTCCGACAGCGCGCCGACCAGCACGTCGAGGATGGTCGCATAGCCGACGCCCTGCACATAGAAATGCCCGGCATAGAGCTGGATCAGGTAGATCATCACGCCGACCACCGCCATGCCGATCATATGGCGGCTGTAGTAATTGCCGGGCATGGCGTCGAACTTGTCTTCCGCCCAGTAGATCGCCCGCACGAACAGCGTACCCGCAAGCCCGCAGAGTATTCCGAAGGGCAGGAACAGGATCAGGCCCCAGTTCGCGCCGATCCCGAAATCCGGAATCTGCAGCGCCGGCACATCGAAGCTGGGTGTCATGCCGAGCAGCTGGCGGCCGATATAGGTCGCCATGATGGTCGAGGCGGCGACGAGGAAAATGCTTTGGGCGCTGACCGAGACCAGCAGCAGTTCCACCGCGAAGAGGATGCCGCCCAAGGGCGCGTTGAAGGTTGCCGCGATCCCGGCGCCGGCCCCCGCCGCCATCAGGATCACCCGCTGGCGCGCCGGCATCTCGACCCAGCTGCCGATCATCGAGCCGAAAGTCGCGCCGATCTGGATGATCGGCCCCTCGCGGCCGATGGCGCCGCCGCTGCCGATGGAAAGGGCGGAGGCGAGGGACTTCACGATCACGACGACCGGGCGGATGCGTCCCTCGTTATAATAGATGGCGTCCATCACCTCGGGCACGCCATGGCCCTTGGCTTCCGGCGCGAAGGTCTTGACCAGCCAGGCGACGCCGACGGCGCCGATCACCGGCACCAGGATCACCCAGGGCCCCCAGACGTCGGTCGGGGTATGGACATTGGCGTCATATTGCAGGCTGAACTCGCCGAGGAACAGGAGATTATGGAATAATCCGATCAGTAGCCGGAAGATCCAGGCGCCGATGCCGCCGACGACGCCGACCACCACGGCCAGCACACAGAGCAGAATGATGCTCCGGTTGTTAGTTGACACCATTTTTTCCCCTTTTGCGAAAATTTCCGACATCATAGCCATTTTACGGGCTGGATAAAGTCATTATCCGGCAAGGCGGAAATTACCGGCGGTCCGGGGGAAGCTCAGCCGTAGACCGCCGTGCCCCAGAGCTGGCTGTCCGTATAGCGGGCGCCATGGGCGAATCCGACGGGGAGGATCCTCTCGATTTCCGCAAGGTCGGCGGCGGTCAGGGTCATTTCCGCCGCATCCGCACATTCCTTGAGATGCGCCGCCGTTCGCGTGCCGGGGATCGGGATCATGTCGCCCGGTTGCGCGAGCAGCCAGGCAATGGCGAGGGTTGCCGGGGACACCCCCTTATCGGCGGCCATCTCATTGAACGGCTCCAACGCCTTCATATTGTAGGAGAAATTCGGCTCGACGAAGCGCGGGTTATGCTTCCGGAAGTCCGTTTCCTTGAAGGTCGCGGGATCGAGCGGTTTTTTGCTGAAGATGCCGCGCCCGACCGGCGAGAAGGGCACGAAGGTGACGCCAAGCTCCTGGCAGGTCTGCACCATGCCGAGTTCGGGCAGCCGGGTCCAGAGGGAATATTCGCTCTGCACTGCCATCACCGGATGCACCGCCTGGGCCCGGCGGAGGGTTGCGGGCGCAATCTCGGAAAAGCCGAAGCCGCCGATCTTGCCTTCCTGCTTGAACTTCACCAGCGTTTCCGTCACTTCCTCGATGGGAAGGCTCTGATCCTGCCGGTGAATGTAATAGAGATCGACATATTCGACGCCAAGCCGTTTAAGTGATTTCTCAAGTTCCCCACGTAAATAGGCTTCACTGTTATCAAATGTCCGCTCTGTCGCGCCGGGTTCACGCTTGATGCCGCCCTTGGTCGCGATCTTGAAGAAATTCGGATGATCCTTGATGAAGGCGCCGATAATCTCCTCCGACTTGCCCGCGCCATAGACATTGGCGGTATCGAGGAAATCCACCCCGAGCTCCATCGCCGCGGCGAGCGTTGCGTGGCTTTCCTTGATATCCGTGGATCCGTAGAACCCGGCGAAACTCATACATCCAAGGCCCACGGCCCCGACCTTCAGGCCGTTTTTTCCAAGCGGTCGCTTTTGCATCAAATCTTCTTCCTTATTCCGCGTCTTGTGTTTTTTTCCGAGATGTTACTATGTTAGGATCACGGCGCAACAGGTAAAACAATAAATAGAAGGGCCTGCCCCGATGCATAAACTCGAATTTTTCTTTGATTGTTCCAGCCCCTGGACCTATCTCGGCTTCGAAAGCCTGCAACAGATGATCGCCCGCCACCCCGATCTCGAGGTCAGCTATCACCCGTTTCTGGTCGGCGGCGTCTTCAACACGGTCAATCCGTCGGTCTATGCCTCGCGCGAGAATCCGGTGATCCCCAAGCAGCGCTACATGCAGAAGGATTTGCAGGACTGGGCGGCCTTTGTCGGCATCAAGATCATCCCGACATCAAAACTGCCGATCTTTCCGGTCAACAGCGTGAAGGCCATGCGCGGCGCCTTCGTCGCGATTGAGGAGGGCTGCATCGTGCCCTACGCCCGCCGGGTGTTCGAGCGCTACTGGAGCGAGGGCGGCGATATCTCCGAGGATGAGGTGATCGCGGGGATTGTCGCCGATGTCGGGCTGGACAAGGCGGATTTCTTCGCGAAAATCAACGATCCCGCCTATAAGGACCGGCTCAAGGCGACCACCGCCGAGGTGATCGAGCGCGGCGGCTTCGGCACGCCGACCATGTTCCTCGACAAGAGTGACATGTTCTTCGGCAACGACCGCTTCCCCCTCATCGAAGCGAAAATTTCGGGAAAGTAACCGCATGATCGATCTTTATTACTGGCCGACGCCGAACGGGTGGAAAATCTCCATCGCGCTAGAGGAAATGGGCCTCGACTATCGCGTCATCCCGGTCAATATCGGCAAGGGGGAGCAGTTCGAGCCGGACTTCCTCGCCATCAGCCCCAACAACCGCATGCCTGCGATCATCGACCAAAATCCGGCGGACGGTGGCGCGTCCATCTCCGTCTTCGAGACCGGGGCGATCCTGATTTACCTTGCCGAGAAAACGGGGAAATTCATGCCCGCCGACTTGCGTGGGCGCAAAGAAGTGATTGAATGGGTGATGTGGCAGATGGCCGGCCTCGGCCCGATGCTTGGCCAGAACGGCCATTTCAAATTCTATGCGCCGGAGAAAATCCCGTACGCGCAGGAGCGCTACACCACGGAAGTGCTGCGGCTCTTCGATGTGCTGAATTCGCGGCTGGAGGGGCGGGACTATATCTGCGGCGATTATTCCATCGCCGACATGGCCTGCTGGCCCTGGATCCTCACCTACAAGCGCCAGGAGATCGACCTCAGCGAATTTCCCAATATCCGCCGCTGGTACGACAGCCTCAAGACGCGACCGGCGCTCCGGCGCGGCTACGAGGTCAGGCGGGAGTTCGGCAAACCCTCCGGCAACTGGGATGAGGAGGCGCGCAAGAACCTGATGGCGCAGCGCCGCCCCGCCAAAACCTGACGGCGGGGGATGAGCGCGGCGGCCGCTTATGCGAGCCTGTTCCTCAGCGCCTTTCTCTCGGCGACCTTGCTTCCCGGCACGTCGGAGGCTTTGTTTACAGGTTTCATCCTTGAAGAGGTGGGAACGCCGACCGGATTGCTTGCCGCGGCGGTCACCGGCAATGTGCTGGGCTCTCTCGTCAACTGGATTCTCGGGCGGTTCTTCGCGGAATTCCGGGACCGCAAATGGTTCCCGGTGAAAGAGCGGCATTATGAGCGGGCGGTCCGCTGGTTCGCAAAATACGGGAAATGGTCGCTGCTGCTCGCCTGGGCGCCGATCATCGGTGATCCGCTCACCATCGTTGCCGGCGCCCTCCGGGTGCCGTTCGGCCCCTTCCTGCTGCTGGTGGGCATTGGCAAGCTGGCGCGCTACCTGTTCATTCTTCAGGCCGCGCTTTTCTGGATGGGGTAGTCTGCGCGGTCCGGATATTCCCGGGACCGCGCTATTTCGGGGGCCGTCCTACTCCGGGCGGTCGGCCTCGAGATACTGGCCGGCGGTCCAGCCGACCATGCCGTTATACTGGATATTGCACCATTTGCGCCGCGTCTCGACCTTGCGGATGGCGGTGGTGGAATTGCGCCATTCAAGATAGGGCATGCCGACATGACAGCCGAGATTGACGATTCCCTGCGCCTCGGCGGGGAGGGAGCCGATCTTCTTGGCTTTCAGCGACGGATCCTGACGGACATTCAGGCTCGCGCCCGGCTTCATATTGACGCGGAAATAATCCGGATCATCGGGTTCAGCGGACGCCGTTGATACGAGAGGGGAAAGGGCAAAACCGAGCCCCGCGGTCAACACGCCGACATAGAGGGCGGATTTAACGGCGGCAGCGGACTTCGCGGTAACTTCTTGCAGTAAATGGCTCACAATACACCTCATCGGAAATGTAATCTAAATTGACAATTTCCAATGATCAACAAGAGTTATTAAAAAACGGTTTTTAATGAAGGTTAAGAGGAGGTTAATCGGTTGCAAGCGGGGCCGGATCGGGCGGTGAGGGCCATGACGATTCCCCGATTTGAGCCTCTGTCGCGAGCGGAAATTGCGCTTTAAAAACATCGGCACTAGCTGTCGGCGGGAGCGTTTCGGGCATCATCTCCGCCGGACGCGGGGGGTGGGCCTTTAGAAAATCCGGCGGTTCATTTTTTGTTAACCGTAAATGAAGAAAATCCTCTAATGCATTGAATTTTATTAAATTTATTTTTTTGAAAAAAAGCGCATCCATCCCCTGAATGAGGTATGCGCGGCCCACTTTTCCTGTCTATTTTGATCAGACTGCAAGACCCGTCGGCGGACATACTGTCCCGTCCGGGCGGGCATTCGATGGAATGAGTGATGGTCAAGGAAGACGCAGCAGTCGTGACGATTTTTGCCGGTGACGAGAGTGACGGTCTCTTCATCGCGTCCGTTGCGCATGACCCGGCGGTCCTCGAAATTATTAACGAATTTTCCCCCATGCTCGGCAGTGAAGGTGAGGAATTCGTCCTCGATGTGGCGGCCTATGAGGTTGCCGACGAGATGCCGGATATCCCGGTGGAGTTCGATGAGGGGGGCTTCGATGTCGATCTCGTCATCGCCCGGGCGACCGGCGAGAGCGTCGAGCCGCTGCCCGACTGGGACGGCGATACGCTGCTGCCCGATGTCGCCGAGGTGCCGGTCAATCTCGATCAGATCTTTGATTCCGTCCAGGCCGGCAGTGTCCCGGATGCGGGGGATATCGCCTATATGGACGCGCAGCTGCCGCCCTTGAGCCCGCCCGCGCAGACCGTTGCGCTCGAGAGCAGCTTCCTGCCGGCAACCGGCGCCGAGCTTCTCGATCCCGGCGTCGCGCTCGAAAATCTCTTCAAGTCGCTGGTCACTGCCGACGAAAGCTGACCGCCCGCCAAGATATACCCTGTCGACGCCTCATGCTCCCGGTCACTTGCCGGGCGTTTTTTATTCGCCCCCGGATCGCGCCAACAAGGGCGGTTGCAGGATCGGCTTTGACGCCGCCGCCGGTTCCGCTATCATTCTTTCAGCATCGCAAGAGCAATAATAAAGAGGAGCGACGATGATCGACCATGCCAATGTCTTCCTGCCCCAGGTCTATGCGACCTACGCCCGTTTTCATCCGGACAAGGAGGCGGTCATCTGCGGCGAGGCGCGGCGGACATGGGGGGCGTTCGACGCCAACATGAGCCGTATCGCCAATGCGCTGATTGCCCGCGGGATCGGCCGGGGCGACAAGGTCGCGGTGCTGGTCGGCAATAACATCGAGGGGCTGGAGGTCATGCTCGGCACCGTGCGCGCCGGGGCCTGCATCGTCCCGTTGAGCGGGCTGCTGACGGCGGCGCAGCTGCTCACGCTCGTCGATGACTGCGACGCCTGTTTCCTGATCGGGGCGGAGACCTACCGCGCGCGCATCGATGAAATCCGCGCGAAGCTCGATAAAATCCCGGCAGGGAATTTTGTCGCCATGGATTTCACCGCGCCGGGATGGGAGGGTTATGAGAGTTTCCTCGCCGGGGCCTCCAGTGACATGCCGCCCGTCGCCTATGAGCTGGAGGATGATTATAACATCATCTATTCCTCCGGCACCACGGGGCTGCCGAAGGGCATCGTCCAGACCCACCGGGTGCGCCAGCAATGGTCCTACAGCAACGCCATCGAGCTGCGCTTTCACGAGGAGGCGCGGGCGATGACGACCACCTCGCTCTATTCGAACGGCACCATGTTGATGGCGCTGCCGATCCTGTTCGTCGGCGGCACCCTCGTGATCATGCCGGAATTCAACCCCAAGGCCTTTCTCGAGACCGCGGTGCGCGAGAAGATCACCCATACCTTCATGGTGCCGACGCAGTTTATCGTCACCCTCGATCATCCGGACTTCGATGATTATGACCTCTCGGGGTTGGAGGCCCTGCTCTCCGCCGGATCGCCGCTCCGTCGCGACACCAAGGAGACGGCGCTGAAACGCCTGACGCCGAATATTTACGAGCTCTATGGCTATTCGGAAGGGTTCGCCTCGCTCTGCAAGCCGCATATGCATGCCACGAAGCCCGACAGCGTCGGCTTTCCCGTGCTTGGCTTCGATGTGAAGATCTTCGATGACGCGGGCAACGAGCTGCCGCGCGGGGAGATTGGCGAGATCTGCGGCTATGGCGCGGGCATGATGAAGGAATATCACAGGCGCGACGACCTGACCGAGGCGATGATCGTCCGCGCGGCCGACGGGCGGACCTTCCTCCGCTCGGGCGATATCGGGCGGCTGGACGCGGAGGGATATCTCTATATCATGGATCGCAAGAAGGACATGATCATCTCCGGCGGCTTCAACATCTTTCCCGCCGATATCGAGGAGGTCATCGGCGAGCATCCGGACGTTCTCGACGTGACGGTGATCGGCGTGCCGCATGAGAAATGGGGCGAGAGCCCGTTCGCCCTCGTCATCGGGCGGAAAGGCGTCACCGATACCGCCGCCCTGGTCGACTGGGCCAACCAGCGGCTTGCCAAGAACCAGCGGATCATCGGCGCGGAGCTGCGCGAAGACTTTCCGCGAAATGCGCTCGGCAAGGTCTTGAAACGGGAGCTGCGCGACCCCTATTGGAAATAGAGACAGGATTTTAACGAAGGAGCGGGACGTGCGGACGGAAAAAGTGACTTTTGAAGGAACGGACGGCACGCTCGCGGCGCGGCTCGATCTGCCGGTCGGCAAGCCGTTGACCTATGCGCTCTTCGCCCATTGCTTCACCTGCTCGAAGGATATCCATGCGGCCTCCCGCGTGTCCGGCGCGCTTGCCGCCCTCGGCATCGCCACCCTGCGCTTCGATTTCACCGGCCTTGGCGAGAGCGACGGGGAATTCGCCAACACCAACTTCACCTCCAACATCGCCGATCTTCTGAAGGCGGCGGAATTTCTGCAATCGGAGCATGAGGCGCCGAGCCTGCTGATCGGCCATAGCCTCGGCGGCGCGGCGGTGCTGGCGGCGGCGACGGAGCTGCCGGCGGTGAGTGCCGTGGCGACCATCGGCGCGCCCTTCGATCCCGCCCATGCGGGGCATCATTTTCTGGACGCTCATGAGAAGATCCGCGCCGACGGGGCCGTCACCGTCGATATCGGTGGCCGCCCGTTCAAGGTCAGCCGGCAGTTCCTTGAGGATATCGAGGACCAGAACCAGGAAGCGCGGCTGAAACATCTGCGCAAGGCGCTGCTGATTTTCCACAGCCCGCTCGATAACGTGGTCGGCATCAATAACGCGACAAATATTTTCGTCGCCGCCAAACATCCGAAAAGCTTTATCTCCCTCGACGGGGCGGATCATCTCCTGAGCCGGCCAGCCGATGCCGCCTATGTTGCCGATGTCATCGCGAGCTGGGCGACGCGCTATATCCCGGCGCTCAACGAGGATATGCCGAAAAGCGGGCTCGGCGCGGCGGCGGGCGATACCCTGGTGATCGAGGCGGGGACGGGGTTCCTCCAGCATATCGACAGCAACGATCACCGGCTGCTCGCCGATGAACCCTTCACTGTCGGCGGCACCAATCGCGGCCCGTCGCCCTATGACCTGCTGCTGTCCGGCCTCGGCGCCTGCACTTCGATGACGATCCGGATGTATGCGGCGCGCAAGAAATGGCCGCTCACGAAAGTGGCGGTGCGCCTGCACCATGATAAAATCCATGCGGAGGATTGCGCGGACTGCGAAACCCGGGAGGGAAAAATCGACTTTATCGAGCGCGAGATCGAGCTGTCCGGCGATCTGACGGAGGAACAGCGGGCGCGGCTGATGGAAATTGCCGACCGCTGCCCGGTCCATCGCACGCTGCATTCGGAAGTCAAGATCGAAACGCGCCTCGTCTGAGACGCCCTCGGCGCGGGCGGAAAATCCCCGTTCCGGCGGCATCGGGCGCGGAAATTTCCCTGAATCACCGCCCGACCATAGTTTCGCCATGATTGTATTGCATAATCTTAAAATTAGATAAATTTTTATCCAAATGCCACACAAAAGCCACGCTTTTTAACCCCCCGAAAATATACTTCAGCCCCCGCCACCCGATCTTAACGAAATGTTAAGAGTTTCGTCGCAAAGTATCGGGAGGACCATTGTATCCATCGTTTTTGTATTGAGTATCGATGTAAGGGCATATTCTCGTGACTGAACAATTTCATAGGAATTTTGGGGTAATACTGGCTTTTCTTGCAGCCCTTTTTGCGCTGCTGTTTTTCTGGACCTACCAGGTTTATTCATTGAACGCGCCGGCGCGGTGGATGGATGCCGACCGGCATTTCTCGGACACCACAAACACCAGCGAACAGGTGACGAGCCTTGTCGGCTTCCATAGCATGATCCACAACTTCAAGGATTATTTGCTGCGTGGGGAGACGGCGGACAAGGAACAATTCTTCACGCATTTCGAGGACGCCCGGCTGGAGCTGAAGGCGCTGCGCGATCATTTCGGCGCGGAGGTGGAACCGCAGATCGAGGCGATCGATGCGACCCTTCGCGACTATTTCGTCTCCATCAACCGCATCGACCAGCTGCGCGAGGCGGGCGAAAGTATCGCCGGCATCGACAGCAGCATCTCGATCAATGACGACAAGGCGTTCGAAGCGTTCCGGGAAATCCTCAAGATGTATGAGCAGGAGAAGGCGGAGGTCCGCACCCTCGTTCTGTCGGCCATGGATCAGGACCGCAGCAACCTGCAATCCCTCTATACGACGCTTTTCGCCATCGGGCTTTTGCTGGTGGTCGCCGTGGTCATGGGGCTTCGGTTCGAATATCTCAAGCGCCGCGCGATCCAGGAACGCTCCGAAACCAAGTCGCTGCTGGAGACCTTTCTCGATAATTCGACGGTGCCCTTCCTGATCGCCGGGTCCGACCGGATCATCCGTCATTGCAATGTCGCCGCGGCGAAGCTGCTGGAGACGCAGCCCGCCAATCTCGTCGGCGCCTCGCTCACGCAGATTCTGGAGGAGGATTTGTCGGATGCGGAGGCGCAGACGCTCGCCGCCGGCCGGGCCAAGCGCATCCGCACGGCGATCGAGCTGCAGAGCGGGCGGCGCATCCCGGTGCATGCCGATTTCTCGACCAACCGCGACGGCACCATGCGCATCGTCGCGCTGTTCGACCAGAGTTCCGAGCTCCGCCTGCGCGAGCGGATCCTGTTCGAGGCCGAGCACAAGCTGACTAACGAAACCATCGACGGCAGTCTGTCGATCCGCCGCGATATCCAGAAGTTCAATGACCTGGTCGCCGAGTTCACCTCTCATGTCGGGCGCGACGAGAAGGATTTCGCCGACCGCGCGCTCGAAATTTCCGGGGCGCTCAAATCCCATGTCGCGGATTTCCTCGCGCTTGCCAATCCGGTGACGGAAGGCCGCCTCGCGGTCAATCTCGACGGCCCGGCCACCCAGAAGATCAACGAGACGATCTCGGCGACGCTGGATCGCTTCACCACGGTCATCGAGGACAAGCAGCTGATGTTCAACTGGGTCAATCGCGTGCCGGAGGGCCGCGAGATCGACTTCCCGGCGCAACTACAGCGGATCGTGCAGAACCTCGTCAGCAATGCGGTCAACTACACCAAGCCCGGCGGTGCGGTGAAGATCACCACGTCACTTGAGGAGGAATCTCTTATCCTCAAGGTTGAGGATACGGGCATCGGCATCGAGGAGGAGGATGTGCCGCGCATTTTCGAGCGGGGCGTGCGCATGAAGAATGCGGCGCAGATGGCCGGCGGCCTCGGCATCGGACTCTATTCGGTGCAGGAGACGCTCCGCAATCTCGGCGGCGAGATTACCTGCAGCTCCTACGCCGGGATCGGCTCCGACTTTGTCGTCCGCATCCCGACGGGACCGCAGACCGGTAATGTCATCGCCATCCCGCGCCTGCGGAAAGATCGGGCCGACGCCGCGCCCGCGAAAAAAATGAAGGAATTGAAAGGGGCGGAGATCAGAGACGCGTAACGCCCTTTTCCAAAAGTGTCTCCGTGATGAGGCCGCGCAGCCAGTCGCTATGATCAAGATAGCTCTCGCGCGCGGCCTTTTCATTGGCGGCGAGGAGAAGCTCCTTGACGGCGTTGTGATCGCGCAGGCAGCGTTCCTTGTCCCGCCGCGCAAGATGGCGCAACGCCTCCAGGTTGGCCCGCTGGATCACGTCGCGAAAGAAGAGGCCGGTTTCCTGTAGCTTGGCATTGCCATTGAGGATGAAGAGGCTGCGGTGGAATTTCTCGTCCGCGTCCGCCCAGGCGTCGTGATTATCGCCGCGCAGCGCCGTTTCCTCGCCCGAGAGCGCATAGAGCAGCGGCATGATGTCCGTGCGGGAGAGTTTGCGCGCACAGATATTGCCAATGGCCTGGAGCTCGAGGCCCGTCACGACCTGGTAGTAATCGCTCAGTTCCCCGGCGGTGAGGGCGAGAATGCGGATGCCGCGCTTGGGCACGATCTCCACCACCTTCTCCGTCTGCAGGCGCAGCATCGCCTCGCGGATCGGCGTCCGGCTCATGTCGAGCTGGCGTTCGATTTCCGGAATATCGATGAAGCTGTCGAGCGGAATTTTCCCGGCATTGATCTCGGCCTTGATGGCGGAATAGGCCATGTCGGTCAGCGACTGTTTCTTCGGGACGAGCGACGGGCGTGCCCTGTAATTCAATGCGGATGTCATAATGCAGGCAGTTTTGCATCCGGATGGTTGCGAAAGCGTTAATTAAAACGGGGATTTCCGTAAAATTTTACAGAAGAAATGCCGCCTAGCGCCATTTCAGGAAATATTTCTCGGCCCGGCCGATGATCCAGGCGAAAATCAGCCCGAGGATCGAGAGAAGGGCGACGCCGGTGATCAGCTGGTCCGTCGCCATCAGGCTGCCGGCGAGCAGGATATAGGCGCCGATGCCATATTCGGCCGCGATCATCTCGGCGGCGACCAGCAGGATGATGGCGATGGCGGCGGAAATGCGCGCACCCGAAAGAATCGCGGGCAGGGCGCCCGGCAGGATGATTTTGCGGATAATCGACATCCGGGTGAGCCCGAAGGACTGCCCCATGCGGATCAGGCCGCGATCCACATTATCGATGCCGCCATAGGTGGCGATGACGGTGGGGAAGAAGGTGCCGAAAAGGATGGTCGCGACCTTCGATCCCTCGCCAATGCCGAACCAGATAATAAAGAGCGGCAGCAGCGCGATTTTCGGGATCGGGAAGATGGCGGAGACCAGCGGCGACAGGCCGGAGCGGGCGAGCGAGAAAAGCCCGATCAGGGTGCCGACGATAATGCCAAGCAGGGTGCCCGAGAACCAGCCGATCAGCAGCCGTTGCAGGGAGGCCGCGAGATGCTGCCAGAGCAGGCCCGTGTTCACGAGATTGAGGAAGGCATCGAACGCCTCCGACGGGGCGGGCAGGACGAGCGGGCTGATGAAGCCGCTGCGCGATCCGAATTCCCAGAAGGCGATCAGGGCGATAAAGACGACGGGCGCGACGATTTTCTTAGGGCGCGGCAGGAACCCGCCGCCGCGAAACGGGACGGGCTTGCCCTCATGGTTTTTTTCGGCCGTCTTGTCACTCATCGACCAGCTCCATATCGGCGGCGCGGGCCTCGTCGCGCATCAGCTGCCAGAGCCGTTTCTGGATGGCTTCGAGCTCCGTATTCTCAGTGGTGCGCGCGGACAGCGGCATGTCGATCTCGACGATATCGCGGATTTCCCCCGGACGGCGGGAGAGAACGACGATCTTGTGCCCGAGCCGGACGGCTTCCGCCAGGTTATGGGTGACGTAGGCGGCGGTGTAGTTTTCCTTCTCCCACAGATCGACGAGGTCATCCATCAGCAGCTCCCGCGTCTGGCTATCGAGCGCCGACAGGGGCTCGTCCATCAGGAGCACGGCGGGGCGGACAGCGAGTGCACGGGCGATGGCGACGCGCTGCTTCATGCCGCCCGAGAGCTGGCGCGGATAGGCCTTTCGGAAATCACTGAGCTTGGTGCGGGCAAGCACATCCTGGATAATCTCTTGGCGCGCCGCGGCGTCCATCAGGTGATCCTCCAGCACCAGGCTGACATTCCCCTCCACCGTCCGCCAGGGAAGGAGCGCGAAATCCTGGAAGATATAGGTGAGCGGGTTGAGGCAGTCGGCGGGCGGATCGCCAAGCTGCAGCACCTCGCCGGCGGTCGGCCGCTCCAGCCCGCCGATCATGCGCAGCAGGGTCGACTTGCCGCAGCCCGACGGCCCGATGATGCAGACGATCTGACCGCGGCGGATATCGAGATTGATATCGCGAAGGACCTCAACGTCGTCATAACGATGGGAAATATGGCGAAGATTGAGGTCCATCGGCCGGGTTAGAAAATCTCGACGTAGTCGGTATTGACCAGCGTATCGATGGCGATGTCGTTGGAGACGAGGCCTTCCGCCTTGAACCAGTCGAGCTGGTCCTTGACATTCGTCAGGTTGAGCGCCGCATCCTTGTTGATGCGCATGGCGCCGTTCTTGATCGACGGACCGGCCTTTTCGATGGGCTGGTCGGCATAGACATATTTATGGATCAGCTCGACCATCGCCGCGGCGCCGGCCTCTCCCTCGGTATTATCGACGAGGGCGGCGTTAAAGTCATCCGCGCCCTTCGAGAAGGCCTTGAGGAAACGCTTCACGAGATCGGGCTTGGTTTCGGCAATCTCGGTCGAGGTGAAGACCGTCGTCACCTGATAATCGGGGATATAATCCGCGACCATGCCGATCTGCATGATTTCGCCGCCCTTCAGAAGCGCCTTGGCGATATGCGGGACGATGGACCAGCTGTCGACCTGGCCGGATTTCAGCGCGCCGATGATCGCGCCCACCTTCTGCAGCGGCACGAGCTTGATGTCGGCGGTGGCGAAGCCTTCCTTCTCGGCGATTTTGGACGCCATGTAATGGAAGGAGGAACCGGCCTGCGTGATGCCGAAGCTGCGACCCTTCAATTTCGCCGGGCTGGTGACGCCCTCATCATAGGCGGCCTTGGAGACGAGGATGATCTGTCCGTCGATGCCCGGCTCCTCCTGCAACGCGCCGCCGATCACCTTGATCGCGCCCTTTTCGGCGAGGTTGATCAGCCCGCCGGAAATCGCCGTGATGCCGAAATCCACATCGCCCGAGGCAATGGCGACGGCCATCGGCTGCGCGGCCTGGAAGAATTTGAACTCGACTTCCAGTCCTTCGTCGGTGAAATAGCCCTTTTCGAAGGCGACGAAGCTCGGCGCATGCGAGGTGAAGCGGAGTGCGCCCACGGTGATCTTGTCCGCGGCCAGCGCCGGGACCGTCAGGGCGGAGAGGGCAACAAGGGCGGCGAGGGAGCCCAGCGCCGCCTTTTTGAAAGACCGTCTTGTCATCGAAATCATGTAAATATTCCTCCCGAAAGGATAGGGTTCTTGTTCTGCCTTATTACGCATGTTCTACGGGGTTCGCGGCGGCAAAGTCAACGAAATAACGGCGCGCCTCAGACGCCGCCGATCCAGCATTTGAGGAGGCGCAGATCGCCATCCATCAGCACCAGATCGGCGCGGAAACCGGGGGCTATGCGGCCATGGATCTGATCGAGGCCGAGAAAGGCCGCCGGGTTTTCTGTCGCCAGCCCCGCCGCCTCGGCGAGCGGGAGGCCGAGCAACGCGACCGCATTGCGCACGGCGCCCGCCATATCGAGATTGGAACCGGCGAGCGTGCCGTCCGCCGTCGTCAGCCGCCCGCCATCAATCCGGATCTCCGTCTCGCCAAGTCGGAAGGAGGTCATCTCCGTGCCGACCGAGGCCATGGCGTCGGTCACCAGCATCATGCGCGCCGATCCCTTGATGGTGAGGGCGGCTTTCAGCGTTGCCGGATGGACATGGTGGCCGTCATTGATGATGCCGCAATAGCAGCCGGAGGAGAGCACCGCCGCGCCGACGAGGCCGGGCTCCCGCGACTGCATCGGCGGCATGCCGTTATAGAGATGGGTAATGCCGGTGACCCCCGCCTCGAACGCCGCGACCGCCTCGTCATAGGAGGCGGCGCTATGCCCGGCGGAGACGATCACGCCGTTCGCGGCCAGCTCGCGGATGACATCCATCGGCACTCTTTCCGGGGCGAGGGTGACGACAACCCGGCCGAGATCGCCGGCCGTCACCAGCTCCACGAATTTCTCGTCCAACCGGCGGATTTTCGCCTCATCATGCACGCCTTTTCGCGCCGGATTGAGATAGGGTCCCTCGAAATGCACGCCGAGAAGGCCGGGAAGGCCGTCCGCCATCGCCTCGCGGATCAGCGCGGCGGTCTCCGTCATCCGCGCCCAGTCGTCGGTGATCAGGGTCGGCAGCAGGCCGGTCGTGCCGAAGCGCCGGTGCGCCCGGGCAATCATCGCAATATCGGCGACGCTGCGCGCGTCGTTCAGCATCATGCCGCCGCCGCCGTTCACCTGCACATCGATGAAGCCGGGCAGCAGCCGCCCGCCTGCCAGATCCTCGATCTCGTATCCCGGCGGTATTTCGCTGTCGGCAACCACTTTTTCGATGTGATCACCGTCGATCAGCAGCGCGGACTGGTCCCGCCAGGCGCCGCCTGTCAGGATCTGGGCGTTGGTGAGCGCCTTTTTCATACCCGCGCCTTTCCCGATTTATTGATGAGCCCGGTGCGGTTGTTGACCAGCCGCAGCGCCCCGTCGAACACATCGCCGCGCGGCTGCGCCGTATAGCGCCCGAGGGACTTGTCGAGCCAGGGTTGGATCGGCTCGGCCAGGCCGCCGATATGATGCACCTCCTCGACGTCGCGCTTGACCAGCGCCCGGATGAGCTGGTTGATCTCCTCGGCGATCGTGCGCACAAGATTGACCGCCACCTCGTCCTCCTTCTTGGCGTAAGTGAAGACGATCCGGGTGAGCGCCGCGTAATCGGCGGGCCGCGCGTTGAAGGACCAGCGGGCAATTTCCGGCGGATGGGTGCCGACTTCCTTCAGGATCGCCTTGCAGAAGGGGGAGCTCGGCAGGATTTCATCATAAGCCTGCAACGCCCGGCGAAGGGCGAGATGGCCAAGGCGCGCGCCCGATCCCTGGTCGGACACCGGAAAGCCCCAGCCGCCGATATAGAATTTTTCGCTGCCCGCGACCGCGAAGCCGCAGGAGCCGGTGCCGGTGATCAGGATCCCGCCGTCCCCGCCGGCAAAGGCGCCAAGCTGGGCGACGAAGGCGTCGGTTTCCGCGGTCATCGAGGCGAAGGGATGGGGAATCCGCACGAACTCCTCGCGCCGCTCCTGCTCGATCAGTCCGGCGACGGCAAGGCCGGCATGCAGGCGGGAGAGGGGGATCGTCTCGCCGTCGAGCTTGCCGAGCGCCGCCCGCGTCGCCCGGAAAATCTCGCTCATCACCTGATCGAGGCCGAGCGAGGCATTGGCCGGACCGCCGCGCCCCTCGGCCAGCATCATGCCATCCTCGTCATACAGCCGGACGCGACAATGGCTGCCGCCACAGTCCGCCGCCAGATAGACCGGTGTGTCCTCCGTTGTTGCCATGAAATGCCGACGCCCGCTTCAACCTTAAAGAATTTTCTTATTCCCTTTGTTCCAAAATGAAATTCGGAACCGGGACCAGCATCTATAGTATTGCGCCAACGAACAAGCTGCAATGGCGTCAACGGGAAAATAATTATGAAAACGCAAGTTGCCATTATCGGGAGCGGTCCGTCGGGCCTATTGCTGGGTCAATTGCTGCATCAACAGGGGATCGACAATATCCTTCTCGACCGGGTGAGCCCGGCCTATATCCTCGGCCGCATCCGCGCCGGGGTGATCGAGCAGGGCTTTGTCGAGCTGATGAAGGAGGCGGGGGTCGCCGAGCGGATGCTGCGCGAGGGGGAGATCCATCATGAAGTGGACATCGCCGTCCATGGAGACTATCACACCATCAACCTCACCGAGCTCACGGGCGGAAAATCGGTCACCGTCTACGGCCAGACGGAAATCACCCATGATCTGATGGAGGCGCGCACCGCCTCCGGCCAGCTTTCCTTTTACGAGGCGACGAATGTCCAGCCCCATGACATGAAGAGTGATAAGCCCTTTGTGACCTTCGAGAAGGATGGCGAGACGCACCGCATCGACTGCGACTATATCGCCGGCTGCGATGGCTCTCACGGGGTCTGCCGCGCCGCCATCCCGAAGGGCGTGCTGACCGAGTATGAGCGGATTTATCCTTTCGGCTGGCTCGGGCTTCTCTCCGATACGCCGCCGGTCAATTACGAGCTGATCTATGTCAAGAGCGACGAGGGCTTCGCGCTGTGCAGCAAGCGGTCGGAGACGCGCAGCCGCTATTATGTGCAGGTGCCGATCGATGAGAAGGTGGAGAACTGGTCCGATGACCGCTTCTGGGACGAGCTTAAACGCCGGATCCCGGAGGATGCGGCCAACCGGCTGGTGACCGGCCCGTCCATCGAGAAGAGCATCGCGCCGCTTCGCAGCTTCGTGGTGGAGCCGATGCAATATGGCCGCCTTTTCCTGCTCGGCGATGCCGCCCATATCGTGCCGCCGACGGGGGCGAAGGGCCTCAATCTCGCGGCGAGCGACGTCAACACGCTCTACCGTATTCTGATCAAGACCTATAAGGAGGGACGGACGGACCTCACCCAACGCTATAGCGAGATTGCGCTTCGCCGTGTCTGGAACGGGGTGCGCTTTTCCTGGTGGATGACCAATATGCTGCATCATTTCTACCGCGACAGCATCGAGGACAAGATCCGCGATTCCGAACTGAATTTCTTCCTCGCCTCCGAACATCGCCGGCGCATCCTCGCCGAGCAATATGTCGGCCTGCCCTATGAGGATATCGACTAGAGGCTGTTAAGGCGGTGTCGGCGAATAAACGCCGATTGGTTCACTGAGGCCGCGCACCTCGGTCTCGCCAATCCGCTGCAGCAGGCCCGGCCGGACCTGTTTTGCCGTGGAGTCCGCCACCAGCAGGGAGGTGCCGAATTCCTTGTTCAGGTTTTCCAGCCGGGCCGCGAGATTGACCGGATCGCCATAGACCGTGTAACTCTGCCGCCCGCCGCCGCCCACATTCCCGGCGATTACCGGGCCGGAACTGATGCCGATGCGAATAGTGAGTCGTTCTCCGGCAAAGCTCTCGTTTTCCGCCATTTTCAGCAGGTCCATTGCCGCATCGAGGGCGCGCTGCGCATGCTCGCCGTCCTCAATCGGGACGTTGAAGGTAGCGAGAATGGCATCGCCCAGAAACTGCGTGACGACGCCGTTATGCCGGCCGATAATCTCGGATGAGGAATCGAAGAAGGCATTGAAGGTATCGACGATCGCCCGCGGCCCCTTGGTCTCCGTCATCCGGGTGAAACCGGCGACATCCGTGAACAGGATCGTCGCGTGACGCTCGACAGGGCTCAGAACGCCGTCGTCCTTGATCATCTCCTCGGCCACCGCCTTGGGCACGAACCGGCCGAACATTTGTGAAATCAGCGATGTCTCGCGCTCCGCCGCCAGTTGCCGCCGCACCGTTTGCCGCGCCCGGCGCATGACGATGGCGATCAGCACCGCCACCACCAGGAAGAGGAGGGCTTCCTGCAGCCGGGTACCGGTGCCGGCAAACGCGGGGCTCAGAAAAATATCGAGAAATTCCTGCGGGGTGGGCGCGGCCGGCATATTCGTCCATTCGAGCCTCTGCTCCATGCCCGAGCGAACCCGGAGGAAGGCGCCGAACCAACCGGCGGCGCCGACGAGCCCGGTCCAGAGGAGAAGCCCCGGCGAAAAGCTGAAGGCCGCGACGCCGAGAAACAGGAAATAAATGGGGAAGACGCCGAAGCGGAAAATCATGATTTGCGGAAGATTGGTTGACGGCTCCGGCGGGAGCAGGGCCACCGCCGCGGACAGCAGGGCGATGTCGATGGTCATAAAGACATATTTCACCCAGCTGCGGTCATACCGGGATCCGATGATCAGGTAATGGGCGATCCCGAGAGCGCCGAACAGGAGCCCGGCCATGATATAATCGGGCGCCCGGTCGGCACCGCGCGTGAGGGACATCAGCAGCGTCAGCAGCAGCACGGTGACAAGCCGCCCCTTGATGGCAAGCTTCAGGCCCGCCTGCTCGGCGGCGTTAAAGAGGTCTTCCGATTGTTGCGCGGACGCCTTGACGGTCATATCGAAAAGCTTGCCAGCAGTTTGGCCACAAGTAAATCCTCATTGCGGGACAATGTGTCCGCCGTCATAAAGAAGGCTGTTCGCGCTACCAGACGCCGAAATAGATTCCGCGCTTCTTGGCCGTATCGGTCCGCTCCTCGATGACGTCATGAGCCATTGTCGTGCGATTGCGCCGATGGCGGAGCCAGTGGTTGAGCGTTTCCTCCATCTCATTGCGGATTTCCGCATGCAATTCGCTCGTGCCGAGATCGATCAGCTCATTCGGGTCTTTCTCAAGATCGAACAATTGCGGGCGGAACTGATCATAGGAGATATATTTCCACCGCTCCGTGCGGATCATATAGGCGCGGGTCTGGTCGGGTGGCAGCTTCAGCGCGAGGCGGGCGCCGCGCCAGGCGTAATCGGCCTCGCTCACCGCAAAGTCCCGCCAGCCCGCCGGATTTTCTCCCCGCAACAGCGGCAGGAGGGACTTTCCTTCCAGAAGATGCGGCTTGGCCTCCCCGCCGAGGGCGTCGACGAAAGTCGGGATCAGGTCGATTGCCTCAGTCAGCGCATGAATGCGGCCGCCGCGCGTCGCGTCGCAGTCCGTTCCCGGATGGTAGACGATCATCGGGATGCGGACGCTTTCCTCATGGAACATCTCCTTCTCGCCGAGCCAGTGATCCCCGAGATAATCGCCATGATCGCTGGTGAACACGATGAGCGTATCGTCAAGCCGGCCCTGTTCCTCGAGGAAGGCCATCAGCCGGCCGATATGGTCATCAATCTCCGTGATCAGGCCCATATAGGCGGGTATGACATGGCGGCGCTTTTCCTCATCGGAGAAATTGACGCTTTCCTCATGGCCCATGAAGGCTTTGATCACCGGATGCGGATCGGCTTTCTCCTTTTCCCCGCGGTTGGCGGCGATCACGTCCTGCGGCGAATACATATTGTGATAGGGCGCGGGCGCGATATAGGGCCAGTGCGGCTTGATATAGCTGAGATGCAGACACCAGGGCGTGTCGCCAAGCTCCGCGATCCTGTCCATGGCGCGGTTGGTCATATAGGCGGTTTCCGAATGCGCCTTGTCGATCCGGGCGGCGAGATGGGCGTTGCGCAGGTACCATCCGCTCGCCACCTCGCCCTTTTCGTCGATGCCGGAATTGGCGAAGCTGTGCCAGGGATTGTCGCCCTCATAGCCCTGTTCACGCAGATAGTCGTTATAGGCGAGGTTGGGATCGACGAAGGCGTCCGGATGCAGGCCGTCATCGCGCTCCCACGGTTCGAACCCGCATTCGGCGGCGAGGACGCCCTGAATGCTGCCCCTATCGATACCGAGCCGCTTCATCCCCGCAAGATCGGCGGCCATATGGGTCTTGCCGATGAGGCCGGTGGAAACGCCAAGCTCCCGCATATGATCGCCGAGGGTCTGCTCACCGATTTTGAGCGGCACATTGTTATAGGTCGCGCCATGCGACTGCACATAACGGCCGGTGTAGAAGGACATCCGCGACGAGCCGCAGACCGGCGCCTGACAGAAGGCGTTGGTGAAGATGACGCCGCGCGCGGCCAGCGCATCGATATTCGGCGTCTTGAGCGTCGGGTGACCAGTGCAGGCAAGGTAATCGGCGCGCAGCTGGTCGCACATGATGAAGAGGATGTTTTTTACGCGACTCATGGAATTCTGTTCTTATTGTTGTTGGTGGTAAGGGCGCCTAAAGCAGCGGATCGTCCAGCCGGTTTACAAAGAAGGAGATATATCCCTTGATGTCCAGCATTTCGCGGAACGGTTCCTCATAGGACCAGGCGATATTCTTCTCGGTGCCGAAGGTCCAGTAGCTGGCGATTCCCTTGTACGGGCAATAGGTGTCCTTGTCGGTCATATGCGCCTGCTTGAGCTGGACATCGGCGGGCGGGAAATAGACGACGGGCGGATAATTCCCCTCCCGCAGGACGATCGCCTGGTGGCTGCGGGCAATCTCGACACCCTCCAGCGTCGCGACAAACTCGCGATCGGGCTTTTCAAGGATAATCTGGTACTCGGGATTTTTGGCGAAACCGGGGGCGGCCTCGATCCCGGCCGTCGGTGACTCTGTTTCCATCATCATCTCCCTTTTCCGTAAAGTTCGGGATGGGTGTCCAGTATGACCACGCGCGGGCCTCGAGTTCAAGCAGGTTTTTTCACCATTGGACCGGCGAGGTCATGGGGCGCCGCCAGGGTCAATTTCTCGGCCGTGAAAGGATGAATGAATTCAAGGCGTTCCGCGTGAAGTTGCAGGCGGGCCGCGCGCCGCCGGTTTTCCGCGTCCGCATAAAAACGATCGCCAAGGATCGGATGGCCGATGGCGGCGCAATGCAGGCGAAGCTGATGGGTGCGCCCGGTCTCGGGGCTGAGCGCGAGCAGGCTGGCATTGTCGCGCCGGTCGAGAACCCGCCAGCGGGTGAGGGCGGGCTTGCCGTTTTCCAAATCGATCTTCTGCAGCGGCCGGTTCGGCCAGTCGACCATCAGCGGCAGATCGATCTCGCCGTCCTCTTCCAAAGGCTCGCCCGCGACCCAGGCGAGATAGCGTTTGTCGACGGCCCGCCGCTGAAAAAGGAGGCTGAGCTGCCGGTGCGCCGCCGCGCCCTTGCCAAAGAGCAGCAGGCCGGAGGTATCCATATCGAGCCGGTGGACCGTGCGGGCGTTGCGGTCATGGGCCTTTGCCCGCGCCTCCGCGCAGTCCTGAAGATGCGCCTCGCGTCCCGGCACCGACAGCAGCCCGCTCGGCTTGTTGAGGGCGATCAGGAACTCATCTTCGAAGAGGATATCGCGCGGGCGGGGCGCGGGCGGGTCGTAGGCGAGATCTGCCGGGCGATCAAGCATCGCTCGAGAGTTTCATCAGCACAAGGCCGGAGACGATCAGCGCCGCCGCCCCTAAGCGCATCGGGTTCGCCGCCTCGCCAAGGATCATGATGCCGACGAGGAACGCCCCGACGGCGCCGATGCCGGTCCAGACCGTATAGGCGGTGCCGAGCGGCAGGGAGCGCATGGCGAGCGCCAGCAGCGCAAAACTCGCGATCATGGTGACGAGGGTGACGATGGAGGGGGTGAGGCGGGAGAAGCCCTCTGATTGCTTCATGGAATAGGCCCAGATCACTTCGAGGATCCCGGCGGCGACAACATAAATCCAGGCCATTTCATGGCTCCTTCAAATGGCCGGGTCGTCCCGGAAATCACACTCATGAGAGGGTCGTCCCTTTCCCCGCCTAGATAATATATGCGGTGCGCCGGTGCAAGGGGAATTGGCGGCGATACTCAGCCGCGCTCCAGCATCACCGCATTGACCTTCGTGCGCGTGCGGAAACCGAGATTCTCATAGACGCGGATGGCGCGGGTATTGGTGGCGAACACCTGCAAATAGGGCTGCTCCCCGCGCGCCATGATCTGCTCCGCCACCTTCACGCAAAGCGCATGGGCGAGACCGCGGCCGAGGTAATCGGGATGGGTGCAGACGCCGCTTATCTCGCTATAGCCCGGGTGCTTGAACCGTTCTCCCGCCATGGCGATGAGCCTGCCATCCTCCTTCACGCCCCAGAAATCGCCGAGAAGGCGGGTATCCAGAAGATACGGCCCGGGCTTGGTCAGTGTTGCGAGATTGAGCATATCTTCCGCGTCCGCCTCGGTCAGCCGTATAATTTCAGGCGCGCTCCTTGCCAGGGCTTTCAGATTTTCCAGCACCATCTGGCAGCCTTCCGCGGCTTTGGCGGCGCGGACCCCGTCCGGCAGGACCACCGGCGCCACCTGGATCAGGAAGAGATTCCCGTCCTCCGGCATCAGGCGGGCGAGAGCGGCGAGGCTGTCGGCACTCTCATCCCGGACGCCCGCGAAGATACTGACGTTTGGCGTGAAGCGGCGGGCGCCGCCGTCGCCGATGGCGAAGGGGCCATGCGCCGTGGTGAGCGAGTTCCAGATCGGCCGGTCGAGAATATGGTCATTCATTTTTAGTGCCCTCCTTCGTTTCCATGACACGGCTATAGAGCGATTTTTCCTGCAGGCGGGTCTCAAGCGCGTCGAGCTGATCGAGGAGCGGACCGTCCGTACCGGCGCAGATATCGGCAAGATGTGTCTGAATGAGAGGCCAGATGGTTTGGCGTCCGTCGGCGACCAACGTCCGGCCTTTCTCCGTCAGCTCCACGCGTCTTTTGCGCTGATCGCGCGATCCACGCCGGACGGTGACGACGCCCTGTTTGGCAAGCTGGCCGACGCTGCGGGTGACGCCGGGCTGACTGACGCCGAGCGCGGCGGCGAGATCGCCGATGGTCATCGGGCCCATTTCGTCGAGCGCGGCGAGAAGGGGATATTGCCCCGTCTGCACCGCGAGTCCCGCCGCGTCTATCAACTGCTGGACATCCGCCTGAAGCCGGTCCCCGATGCGCTTGAACCGGGTGCCGAGAGTGAGATAGCCCTTGCCGCGAACAAAATCCTCAACCATTGCCTTTTCCGATTTTGCCAAATTCAGCGCATAATATATAACAGGTTATATAAACCGTCAATATCCTGAAATAGGGGAGGGACGGGACGGCCGCAAAGCGGTTCACTGCGGGCGGGGTCTGTGGTAGTCTCTTTTCATGGAGGATCCCTTCGCATCGCTGGCGAGACTGGAGCTGGACGGCGTTTCCCTTGCCTATGACGACAGCGGAACAGGCGCGCCGGTCGTTCTCGTGCATGGCGGCGCGTCGGATATCCGCACCTGGTCGGGGCAGGTCCCGGCCTTGTCGCCGCATTACCGCGTGATCAGCTATAGCCGCCGCTACGCCCGGCCCAATGCCCCGCTTCCGGACGGTGCCGACGATCCCATCGACGTTCATATCGAGGATCTCGTGCGCCTGCTGGACAGGCTGGGCGCCAGCCCCGCGCATCTGGTCGGGCATTCCTGGGGCGGGCTGATCGTTTTGTTGCTGGCGCTGCGGCAGCCCGAAAGGCTGCGCTCCATGACCCTGATCGAGCCGCCGGTCCTGCCGCTCTTTACCGATGTGCCGCCGAAGCCGTCGCAGCTCCTGCCGCTGCTGATCCGCGACCCGCGCACCGCCATCGCCATCCTCAAATTCGGCCTCGGTGTCATGGCCCCGGTCGAGAAAGCTTTCCGACGCGGGGACGACAAAAAAGCCATAGAGATTTTCGGCAAGGGCGTGCTGGGGCCGGAAAAATTCGCCGGACTGTCCGACGCGCGCTATGCGCAAGTCTGGGACAACCGCGCCACCGACAAGGCGCAGATGCTCGGGCAGAATTTCCCGAGCCTAGACGCCGACGCAATAAAACGCCTTCAAATCCCGACCCTGCTGCTGGCGGGGGCGGAGAGCCCGCCGCTCTTTCACCGGCTATGCGAGGCCCTTGGCGATCTGCTGCCCGAGGCCGAGCTTCATGTCCTGCCCGGCGCCTCCCATATCGTGCAGGAGGATGCGCGGGAAGAAACGAATGCCCGGCTGCTCGATTTCCTCAGTCGGCAAGCAGGTCGCGGCTGATGATTTCCTTCATGATCTCGGTGGTGCCGCCGGCGATGCGGGCCATGCGGTTATCCGCCCAGGCGCGGCAGATCGGATATTCCCACATATAGCCATAGCCGCCATGGAGCTGCACGCAGTCATCGAGAACCTCCCAGAGAACCTCCGTCGATTGCATCTTGGCCATGGCGGCGGTGACGGAATCGAGCTCGCCCTTCAGATGCGCGGCAATGCAGCGATCGACAAAGGCGCGCATCATCACCGCCTTCGACTTGATCTCGGCCAGCTTGAAGCGGGTGTTCTGGAACTCGGCGATGCTCTGGCCGAAGGCCTTGCGTTCCTTGGTGTATTCGACGGTCCACTCGAGCGCCGTCTCGATACTGGTGGCGGAGCGGACGGCGATGACCAGCCGCTCCTGCGGGAGTTGCTGCATAAGCTGTTTGAAGCCACGCCCTTCGACGCCGAGAAGATTTGATTTCGGCACCCGTACGTCATTGAAGAACAGCTCCGAGGTATCCTGCGCCTTGTAGCCCGCCTTTTCGAGATTGCGGCCGCGCGAGAACCCCTCCCGGTCGCCCTCGACCAGCACCAGAGAAACCCCCTTACCGCCCGCAGAAGGGTCCGTCTTGCAGGCGACGACGATCAAATCCGCAAGCTGGCCATTGCTGATAAAGACCTTCTGGCCATTGATCACATAGTCATCGCCGTCGGCGAGGGCGGTGGTGCGGATATTCTGCAAATCCGACCCCGCGCCGGGCTCGCTCATGGCAACCGCGGCGATGGCCTCGCCCTTCACCAGTTTGGGGAGCCAGTGCTTTTTCTGCTCTTCCGTACCATAGGCGGTGATATAGGGGGCGACAATCTCCGAATGCAGATGGAAAGAGGGGCCACTTGTGCCGGCGCGGGCCAGCTCCTCAAGGAAGATCGCGCCGAACAGGAAATCGCCGCCCGCGCCGCCATATTCCTCCGGCACCGAACAACAAAGAAATCCGCCTTCGCCGGCCTCGCGCCAGACTTCCCGGCTGACCTGGCCGTCTTTTTCCCACTGGGCGTGGAAGGGGACAATCCGCTCCTCGACGAAGCGGCGGGCGGAGGCCCGGAATAGCTCATGTTCTTCACTGAAAAGTTCGCGCTGCATGGGGTTTCCCCTTGTTCTTGTTATTTTTTCCCGATTGCCCCGTTATACCCCCGCGCCGCGGCAAAGTAAATTCCCGCCATCGCCGCGCCGCGATGGCCGCAATGCGGGTCGCTACCGCAAATTGCCGTGGTTAACATCTATGGTTAATTTATATTTAAAATCAAATAATTGACAGTTGTATAAAATTTGTCATAAAACTACGCCATGTTGGGAATCGATAAAGAATTGTTTATTCATTCAATCATGACGTGGGGACTTTTATGAGAAAATTACTGGGGCTGGCTTGCTGGGTTGCCTGATGCTGTCTAGTGCTGCCAACGCAGCCGTTTATCGTATTGATTTCAGCACCTCTGTTGATGAGGATGCCTATGCCGGTTATTTTACCTATGATACCGCCGGACTGGATTTGAATAGCTACAACTCTAATAACGGTGCGGGTTTTGAGGTAAGCCTTCTCCTTAATTACGTGGTGAATGGAGTGTCGGGAACCTTTGATGAAACAACGGCGGGCGTTTCCGAATTGGAATTTGACTCTGGCACGTTGGTTGACTGGTCAATCGGAGGGAACGCACGTGGCCCCAATACTTTCGATAGCCGTACCGTTGGTCAGGCAGATGCTGTGTTGGATTTTGTCATTAGGAGTCGTTACGGCAGCAGGTTCAGTTTCGGAGAACATCTTGATTATCCTTCGGTGGAAAACTGGAGCGCCCAGCAAGTCTCAGCTGTGCCTCTTCCCGCTGCGGTCTGGGCCTTTGGCGCGGGGCTGTTGGGCCTGCTCGGGCTGAAGCGGCGGCGGAAGATGAAGATGCTGCGCACGGCGACGGCCTGATCGCTCCCCTCCTCAATTCAAAACCCGGCCCCGCGCCGGGTTTTTTGCGCCTCGGCAGGGCGAGCACCGCGACAGGCCCGGGAGGGGCGATGACGATCGTGAGTTGACTTGCGGTGATTTCCATACCGATGTCACCAACAGACGGCCTTTCTAACCAGACGCGCGACGGCGTCTGGCTCAAAAGGGCCTTCGGCGAACGACCACTAGCTCGATATCATTTTGATTCTTTGCTCTTAGGGTTATCTGACTTTTCTGATGCCGGCTCAACCTTGACGTCGATCTCCGAGGGATCCGGCGCAAAGACATAGTCGGTGTAATCATCGAGCCCACTGAAGCTATTGATAATCATATTCATTTTTGCCTTTCGCTCCTCGGCTTCATCTTGCGCGATCAACTCTTCCGCATGATCAGTACAAATATTAAGCCATTGTTCGCTCGGATTGATATCCGGTTGCAACACGACGTCGCCATCCTTGGTCAATTGCGTATTAAGTTCGTCACGGTACCCCAGGACCCGATAGGGCTTGTCGGCGAAGGGATCGCCGCCAGGTCTGTACAAAACCCAGTCCCCGAAATAGGGATTGACATATACATGCCCCTTTTGTTGTCCGTCAGGAACCGCCCCTTTTTTGGCGATTGAATGCGTGAGATGGGTTGCGCCTATGATATAAACGCCGAGACGGTTCGCGAGTTCCTGAAGGAGGTGTTTACCGTGCGTCTTGCTGATAAGGGCGGGGGCGCATGTGCCAAATCGTATGTTCTTGCCGAGGAGACGCGCCGCCGCAATTTCCGGCTTGATCTCGGCTATTTTCTTCGGACCAATTTTCTTTTCAAGATCATCATAGTTCTCATTGAACATGTCCATTATGTCATCAACCGTCATAGGATGTGGCGGCATTTTGGCTTCGACAAGTTTCTTGCTTGACTCGTAATCCGTCTTGTCGAGGAAAATCAGGACGTTTTGGATATCGGTTTCTTCAGGCAACGGTGCGTAAAGCGACGCATCTGGAAGTTCGGGCGTAATCATAGAATGTCCGTAGATATCGAGCCATCCTTCGCGATCAGGAACCTGGCTATCGAAGAGATGGGCCGGGTCTCTTTTAACTGTTTTACTGTAGGCGCTGATGGAAAATGGGCTGGCTAAACTGGCCTGATAGAACTGCAGTGGATTGACCCGCGGTATTTTCCCAAGACGTTTTGAAAAATAATTTATTAAAAATGCTTTCATTTTATATTCCTAATTCTATAATAAATAATAAGTAAAAAAATAAATAAAAACTAAAATAATAAAATAAATATATATATTTTTATTAATAATCCAGTAGTAAAAAATAATTAATATTTTGATTTAGAAGTGCTTCGATCCGATCCCTCCCTGCGACAGGCCGGGGAGGGGGATGACGATCGTGAGTTGACTTGCGGTGAATTTCTTCTACTTTTGTCGGAAGGCGAGCGCAAAAGGGCCGGGGATCCGCCGGCACCGCCGCGACAGGGGAGCGCGAGGGAAGGCTGCGCGAGAAGTAAACACAGTAATAATTCAGTAAAAAACTCACATATTACTTCGTCGATTTTGTGTAAAAAAACTCTTATCAGTAAAAATACAATATCCGTACATTTATGTGAGTATACGTCTATAAAAACTACTTTTTATACGTGCTTTCACTATATTTACGTGCCTTTTTTTAATAATGATTTCATATCGGTATCAGGCAAATAATATTTTTGTCTATGTCCATTGACGAGGCCGGTTCGGTTTCACTATGCTGGGGACCAACTCAGGCAAAAATGATTGAAATCGCGACATTATTTGCGTCGAAGAGGAAAATTATGGTCGCAAAATGAACAAAAAGGCTTCTGAAAAAATGTGAAAATCGCAGAATCCGGACATCTATTAAAACGTAACTGCAAATTGAAAATTAATCGGATAGGGAGATAACCAATATGTCAGTAAAAAAGATGGATCATGAAGCGCCAGGGCGCATCCATCCCATGATCGAAGACGTCAAGGAACAATACAAGAGCGGCAAGATGGACCGCCGGGAATTCCTCCGCACCTCAACCTTGCTCGGCCTGTCGGCCGCCGCCGCCTATTCCTTCGTCGGCATTGCGGACCCGACGATGGAGGCAAAGGCGGCAACGCCGAAAAAGGGCGGCATCCTGAAAATCTCCATGGAAGTGCAGGAGATGAACGATCCGGCCGTCTATAGCTGGACGCCGCCGTCCAACGTCGCCCGGCAGATGTGCGAATATCTTGTCATGACCGGCCCGGACAATGTCACGCGGCCGTATCTGGCGGAAAGCTGGTCCGCATCGGACGATCTCAAGACCTGGACCTTCAAGCTGCGCCAGGGTGTCAAATGGCATAACGGCGATGATTTCAACGCCGATGACGTGATGTTCAACTTCACCCGCTGGCTCGATCCGAACACCGGCTCGTCCAACGTCGGGCTGTTCGATTCCATGCTCACGACCGTGGGCGAGGGCGACAATGCCAAGAAGGTGATGACGGAAGGCGCACTCGAAAAGGTCGATGACTATACCATCCGCCTGCATCTGAATTCGCCGGTACTGTCGATCCCGGAAAATCTTTATAACTATCCGACGATGATCGTCCATCGCGACTTCAAGGGCAACCTGGTCGAGCAGCCGAACGGCACGGGCCCCTTCACCCTCGTTGACTTCGCGGTCGGGGAAAAGGCGGTTCTCAAGCGCGTCGATCAGCCCTACTGGGGTGAAAAATACCCGGACGAGCCCTTCTGGGGTGGCGAGGTCTATCTCGACGAGATCCATTATTTCGACCATGGCGCCGGGTCCGCGGCCCAGCTGGCCGCCGTTGCCTCCGGTCAGGTGGATATGAACTACGAGTTCGATATCGCCTCCCTCGGCATGGCGCAGTCGATCCCGGGCATGAAAATCCTCGAGGCCCGGACGGCGCAGACCGGCGTGATGCGCATGAACATCACGCAGAAGCCGTTTGATGACAAGCGGGTGCGTCAGGCCCTGATGGCCTGCGTCGATGCGGAAAAATACAACGAGCTGGTCTATCAGGGACGCGGCGACGTCGGTGAACATCACCATGTCTCGCCGATCCATCCGGAATATTTCGCGCTGAACCGGCGGGAGCGGGATATCGACAAGGCGAAGCTTCTGCTCGCCGAGGCGGGTTATCCGGACGGTATCGAGCTGACCATCGATGTCGGCAACACCAACGGCCCGTGGCAGCAGCAGGTCTGTGAAATCCTGAAGGAGCAGGCCGCCGAAGCCGGGATCACGCTCAACCTCAACCTGATGCCGGCCTCGAAATACTGGGAAATCTGGGCAACGACGCCGTTCGGCATCACCGCCTGGACCCATCGTCCGCTTGGCACCATGGTGCTCAGCCTGGCCTATCGCGCCGGGGTGCCGTGGAACGAAACCGGGTATAACAACCCCGCATTCGAGAAGGCCCTCGACAAGGCGGAATCCCTGGTCGACGCGGAGAAGCGCAAGGCCGCGATGGAGGAAGTCGAGAAAATCCTCCAGGACGACGCCATCATCATTCAGCCGATCTGGCAGCCGAAATTCTTCCTGGCGAGCGAGAAGGTCATGAATGTGGAGGCGCATCCGACCCAGTACCACCAGCTTTATAAAGTCTGGATCAACAGCTAAACCGGACAGTCAAGATAAGGGCGATATTTTATCGCCCTTATCTGTTTTCTGCGCTATTTTGCCCCAGGGGGGAGCAAACACATGCTGATACTGGCGTTTCGTCGATTTCTTTCAATGGCCCTGATCATGGTCATTGTCTCCTTTACGCTTTTCGCGATTTTCGAATCCGATAAACTCGCCGTCGCCGGCAAGGTCCTTGGACCCTATTCAAGCACCGAACAGCGGGAGCTGTGGCTGGAGAATAACGGCTATAACGAACCGTTTCTGGAACGCTACGTCACCTGGGTCGGCAATGCGCTCACCGGTGATTTCGGCTATTCCATCCAGTACAAGTCGCCGGTCGCCGACGTGCTCTGGCCGCGCCTTGCCAATACGGCCATCCTTGCGGGGCTCTATATGGCCTTCATGATCCCGCTCTCGCTCACCCTCGGGGTGATCGCCGGCATGAAGGAAGGCTCATTCCAGGACCGCGCGGTCTCGGTGGGATCAGTGCTCACCACCTCGGTTCCGGAATTTGCGAGCGCCACCTTCTTCTCCGCCATCTTCGTCTTCTGGCTGGGCTGGCTGCCCGGCACCTCGGCGATGACCAGCGGCTTCAGTTGGGCGGAGATTTTCCTGCCCGTCTTCGTGCTGGTGATCTATGGCTTCGGCTATACGGCGCGGATGACCCGCGCTTCCATGGCGGAGGTCATGACATCGCATTATATCCGCACGGCGGTCCTCAAGGGCATTCCCTATCGCCGGGTGATCATGCGCCATGCGCTGCGCAATGCGCTGATCGCGCCCTTCACGGTCATCATCCTGCAGCTTAACTGGCTGCTCTCGGGCGTCATCGTGGTCGAGGTGTTCTTCGCCTACAAGGGCTTCGGCAAGCTGCTCCTCGACGGGGCGCTGTTCGGCGATATCTTCGTGATCGAGGCCTGCACACTCGTCGCCGTGTTCGTCGCGGTGTTCTCGCAATTCATCTCGGATATCGGCTATACGCTGCTGAATCCGCGGATCCGGTTCACATAAGGGAGGGACGGTCATGACTGCTGATGTTCAGAATAACGACGCTTCTCCCTCCGCGATCGGGAAATTCTTCAAATCCCTCGGCCTGCTCAGGGAAAGCCCGATTGCCATTTTCGGCCTGGCGCTGATCCTGTTCTGGGTGATCCTCGCGATCCTCGCGCCGGTGCTCCCGCTCTACGATCCGAACGTCCCGCTGGAGCCGTTCAAATTCCCGATGTCGGAGGCGCGCGATGGCGGGCTCTACTGGCTCGGCACCGACCATAAGGGCCGGGATATCCTCTCGCGCGTCATCTTCGGCGCGCAGCAGGTGCTGATCTGGGCGACCACGGCCACGGCCGTCGCCTATATCGTCGGCATGCTGATGGGGGTTGTCGCGGGCTATCTCGGCGGCTGGTACGACGAGGTTATTTCCTTTATCTCCAACGTCCTGCTCTCGTTTCCGGTGATCGTGCTTTATATCATCATCATCACCTATCTCGGCGCGACGGGCTTCAACATCGTGCTCGCCGTGACCTTTGCGTCAGCCCCCGGCATCATGCGTATCGTGCGCGGCCTCGTGCTCGATCTTCGAACGCGGGACTATATCTTCGCGGCGCAGACAAGGGGCGAGAGCGCCATGTATATCATGCTGGTCGAATTGCTTCCGAACGCCCGCGGGCCGCTCATCGTCGATGCCTGCCTGCGCCTTGGCTATACGACCATCACCATCGCCATGCTCGGCTATCTCGGCCTCGGCCTGCCGCCACCAGATCCCGACTGGGGCAAGATGATCGCCGAAACCCAGCCGCTCGGCAGCTTCGCCGGTCATATGGCGGTGGTCCCGGCGGCGGCGATTTCCTCGCTCGTGCTCGGCTTTAACCTGCTGGCCGACGGCCTTCGCGAAATTTCATTGAAGGATTAGGAGAAAAGCGATGGAACAGACACCCATTCTGGAATGCCGCGATCTCTGCATCTCGTATGAGACCCGCGCCGGCGAAATACCGGCGGTCATCGATTTCAACATGAAGGTGATGCCGGGGCAGGGCGTCGGCATCGTTGGCGAAAGCGGTTGCGGCAAATCCACGGTCGCCCTCGCCATCATGCAGTATCTCGGCTCCAACGGCTATATCAAGAGCGGCGAGATCTTCTTCCATGGCCGCGACATGCGCACCATGAGCGAAGAGGAACTGCGCAGCATCCGCGGCTCCAAGATCGCCATGATCTATCAGGAGCCGATGGCCTCGCTCAACCCGTCGATGAAGATCGGCGACCAGCTGGCCGAGGTGCCGCTCTTTCATGAGGATGTGACGCGGGCCGAGGCATTGGAGCGGGCGCTCGCCCTGCTGGAGGCGGTGAAACTGCCTGATCCGAAGCGGATCATGGACGCCTATCCGCACCAGATTTCCGGCGGCCAGCAGCAGCGCGTGGTGATTGCCATGGCGCTCTTGTCCAAGCCCGATCTCCTGCTGCTTGACGAGCCGACCACCGCGCTTGACGTGACGGTGGAGCGGGGGATTGTCGAGCTGGTCAAGGAAATCTCCGAGGAATTCGGCACGGCGATGATCTATATCTCGCATAATCTCGGGCTGATCCTGGATACCTGTGACCGGGTGACGGTCATGTATTCCGGCGAGGCGGTCGAGGACGGCACCATCAACGAGGTGTTCGATGCCATGTGCCACCCCTATACGAGCGGGCTGTTCGCCTCCATCCCGCTGCCCGGCGCTGACAAGAACGAGCGGCCGCTGGTCCCCATTCCGGGCCAGTTGCCGCTGCCGCATCAGCGGCCAAAGGGCTGCTTCTTCGGGCCGCGCTGCGCCTTCTTCAAGGCGGGAACCTGCGATCAGGACAAGGTCCCCATGCGCTCCGTCGCCGGAGAGGAGGGGCATAAGGTCCGCTGCGCCCGGTTCGAGGAGATCGACTGGGCCGAGGGCGATCATACCGCGGTGACGGTGAAATCCGTGAAGTCGGGCAAGGTCGTGCTTGAAGTGCGCAACATGAAGAAATATTACGAGATCCGCTCAAGTTCGATCCTCGCGATGATCCGCGGCGATGCGGTGAAGACCGTGAAGGCGAACGAGGACATCAATTTCAATGCGCGCGAGGCGGAGACCGTCGCCATCGTCGGGGAATCGGGCTGCGGCAAGTCGACCTTCGCCAAGGTGCTGATGGGCCTGGAGGAAGCGACGGGCGGCGAGGTGATCCTCAACGGGGAGGATCTCGCCCATGTTTCCGTGCAGAAACGCAAGGCGCGCACCGTCGGGCATCTGCAGATGGTCTTCCAGAACCCCTTCGATACGCTCAATCCCTCGCATTCGGTGGGCAGCCAGATCGCCCGTGTGATCCGTAAATTCGGTGTCGAGACAGACAAGGAGAAGGTCCGCCAGAAGGTCAATGACCTCTTGGATCTCGTGAAGCTTCCGCGCGATTTCGCGCATCGGCGGCCGCGCCAGCTCTCGGGCGGTCAGAAACAGCGCATCGGCATCGCCCGCGCCTTCGCCGGCAACCCGGCGGTGGTGGTGGCGGACGAGCCTGTCTCGGCGCTCGATGTGTCGGTGCAGGCGGCGGTGACGGGGCTCCTCACGGAAATCCAGAACGAGCTCCGCTCGACGCTGCTCTTCATCAGCCATGACTTGAGCGTCGTCCGCTATCTCTCTGATCGCGTTGTGGTTATGTATCTTGGCCATATCGTGGAGCAGGGGACGACGGACGAGGTGTTCTCGCCGCCCTATCATCCCTATACGGAGGCGCTCCTGTCCGCGGTGCCGATCGCCGATACCTCGGTCGAGCAAAAACAGATCATCCTGAAAGGCGATATTCCGTCGGCGATGAACCCGCCGCCCGGCTGCCCGTTCCAGACCCGCTGCCCGCGCAAGATCGGCGCGATCTGCGAGACGGAAGTGCCGCCGGTCAAGGAACTTTCCCCCGGCCATACGATCTTCTGCCATCTCGAGGAAGAGGTGCTGAACGCCATGGAACCGGTCATCGTCATGCATGACGAAGCCGCGGAATAACCCCCTCACATAAAACGTAAAAGGCGCTCCTCGGGGCGCCTTTTTCTTTCCCAATTTCCGCCTCTGCATTAACCATAATAAATTTTTAACTTGCTATTAAAAATAGAATCAATTTATCTTTAAATAAATATATTAATGATTGTATAGAGGGGATTATGAAACGTATTTTATCGGGAATTTCGGCATTTGTTGTATTGGTAGGATTAGCTGGTTCTGTACAGGCTGCTTCCTATAGTTTTTCAACGGCTGACTCACCATTTGGGTATGGCCCTCATAGTCAAGGCTGGTGGTCAGAAAATTTGGCCGGAACGAGTCAATCCAATGTCTATGCAGGACACACTTTTTTTAACACTGCCAGAAATTTTTTTACTTTTGATCTTTCCGGGTTGTCTTTGGCGGAAGATGAGAAAATTGTCAGTGCCGTTTTCTCAGGACTCACTTATACCACTGGGGGAGTAACCTCTGGTGTCAGCCTTAATGTTCTATATACACTTTTTGATGTTTCCACAGATGCAGAGACATTAAACAAGAATGATTCCCTAAATCTCGCTATTTATGACGATTTAGGAACCGGAAATAGCTATGGAAGTCGTGAGTTCTCAAACGAAAAATATGAGAATGACTTTGAAATGAGCCTAAACGAACTCGCATTTTTAGATATTCTCGGTGCCCAAGGCGGATATTTTTCTATCGGTGGTGCTGCGACAATTTTCTCTGAAACTGGGGAAGGTTACATCTTTGGCGGCTCCGGGGAAACACCCTATTCCCTCAGAATAGAAACCCAAATCTCCGCGGTGCCGCTTCCTGCCGCGTTGCCACTCTATGGCGCGGGGCTTGCCGTACTGGGCTTTGTCGGCTGGCGCAAAAAACGCAAAGCCGCCTGACTAACCCCCCTCACATAAAACGTAAAAAGGCGCCCAACCCGGCGCCTTTTTTATGGACGGAGAAAATCGGGGAAAATCCGGCGATATTAACGGTTTGTTTATCCTGACTGGTTAGGCTCGGGGCCTGATCATGAAAAAATGAGCCCTCGGGACGTTAGAATGACGCCGGACACACCGAAATATTCGCAATATGTCGTGCAGACGCTGTTTGAAACCAAATGGCGCAGTTTCGGCCGCTATGGCGCGGAGGGACCGGCGCAGGACATCGCGCGCCAGCTCGTCGGTGAGTGGGGCAAGGCGCGGGTGCGCATTCTCGGCGGCTATTTCTCACCCGAGAAGGACCGCATGGTCTATTATCCCGTCGAGATCCGCGACGCCTTCCGCCTGCGCTCCTCGCGTGCGTTCCAGACGTCGAAATTCCTGATCGGCAGCACGGCCCTTGGCGGGGCGATGCTGGCGGTCTTCCTGGTGGCCTATAACATTATCACTCCCATGTCATCGATGGCGGCAGACGGGAAGGGACCGGAGCTGGCGTCAAACGGACGACCGACCCCGGTCGCTCCCATTGCGAAGCCCGTCAATTTGCGCGCGCGCTTTACTGAAGTGATCAAAGTCCCCTACGACAAGGTCTGGGACTTCGATACCGTGCCCTTGCGGCTACGGGGAGCCTGGAGCACGGCTTGCAATGCAGACGGAAGGAAAGTCGTCCTCGGCGAGCGGGATCTGATGCGCTCTGCGCAGGGAGACACCGCCGAACCGTTGACATCCGTCTGGCAGACCGGCCAGCGCTATGGCCTGGTCCGTGAAAGCGGCTCTGTTGAGATGGTGGACATGATCTCCGCCGATCGACTGCGGAAAATCGGCACCATGAGCCGCGACGGCGAATTCCTCGCCGATACCTCCGGGGCCATCCTGTACCGCTGCCTCTGAAGGCCGGACCCTCATCAACCCGCTCTCAGTCGTCGGATTGACCGTTCCGGTAGCTCTCGGGGCCGATCAAACCCCCGGCAGACGGCGTCCGGCACGCCGAATTACGAATACCCGCAAGACTTACCTAACGAACGCCGGGTACCCTTTATTCACATATATATGGAATTCAGCTGAAAGGGGCAGCCACCCCTTGCCACGCCTATCGAGGCAAGCAACTCCCCGCAACGTGAAGGCGTAATTATAAGGGAATATTGCTTGGTTTGCAAGATTTTTGAAAAACTGATATTACGATATATTGATGATTATCAAGGGGAGTGCAGATGCAAGTCGGAAATGAATTACTTTCGGGAGTAGCGGGCATTACGCTGCTTTTTATGGTCACGGTTTTATGCATAACGATAATTCTTTGTGTCGTATTTCTCAAGATTCCAAGCAGTTATGGAAAAACCCTGAGGGCAATGTTCGATAAAATCGAACTTCTCAAACTATCAACAATTTTCTTTGTCATTATGGCGACCACTTATCTTACCTACTACGACAAGCTGACGGACGGGACTATAGCTATTTTTAGTGGTATTGCGGGATATGTTCTTGGCACCGTTCGGCGCGGAAATTATAAAGAAGATAAAGACGACAACATTGACACTTAGGATATATCGGATCGAGCATCGAAATAAATCTCTTTCGAAATTACCGCCTCAAATCTTTTACTCAAAAGCACGATATTTCTTCTAACACCCCCGTCTTCATCTACCACTGAATAATCCTTCATCTGTTTTCATCTCAGGAAGTAACATAGAATACAAAGAATTTGAAAATAAGACGCCAAATCTTTTTTCTTTTTCATTGTATCCAAGACGATTGCTCTCAAGCATAAACCATATTTGCTCTTGGTGTTCTTGCTCAATGCAATTGACGACGTGTATGATAAATTCGTGCGCTTTAATGTAATCTTCTAAAACTTCTGTAGGCCTAATCATATTTAGCAGTGCTCCAAAATACTTATCATACAAATTGCCCGGCGTTTTATATAGCGGGGTGTTCTTCTCAAAATAGACGGTTTCCAACCTATCTTTATATGGATCTGCATTGCCGTGAAAAAACCAATTCCTGTTGTTCATGATACTATGAAAGTTCTTGTATTCGGCTGAATTCGTATCGACTGGTTTAGAAAATTTATCGCATGTTAAATGTAGAGAAGAAATTTTTATGTGCAGGTCTTCTCTAATTCTTGCATCATATATTCTTTTGTTCTCTCTGATTTCCTTCTTGCACAATACCAATATCAGTAAATTAATAAATGCTTCAACAAGAATGGGAGTTAATAGCTTCAAATTAAGGCATGCCTGTTGTAATTCATGAAAATTATTTGTTAGGCCATCAAATTGTTCATTCCATTCATCCATCATGTCCTTTTCCGGGGGTATGGGGGGCGTCTTAAACTTGAAATCTTTAAGTTCTATAATTTTATCATATTGTTTTTCTGCTTCTGAGCAGAGTTCAGAATATCTATTGATAAAAACTGACCACTCCTCAAGGTTTTTAAAAATTTCTGATTTTTTCTTTGCGTGTTTTTGGTATGCTTTTCGGAAGTTTTCTACGAATACTCTCCAGCCATCATCTGTAATGTTTTTACTTATAATAACCTCAACTGACCGATTTGCCCCCATTATGTTAATAGCAACGTCCTCACATATTAGAAGATAATCCCAATGAATAAGATTATCGCTGCCCCGAGATTTTAAGAAATTGGAGAAGCCGTTTGGTTCACCAAACCGTGCTTTAAGATAGGTATATACATCTACCGGAGATAAATATTTTTCGAAAAAAATTTCTGAGGCTCTATATTTTTTACTTTTTATTTTGACGTGATAGTGGTGGATTAACTCTTTAGGACTTGCGGCTCGCCAGTTTTCTGGATCAAGAAACGTCAAAACCTTCTGATTAGTATCTTTTTTCACGGCAGATACCCTTTCACTCATTTTGCTTTTCTTCCATAGAGAAAATTACGTCACTTCTCAAACCACAAGTACCGCAATAATTTTTTGCCAACCTGTTTAATGTCAGTTTGGGGTCGTTTTCGGTCCTTTATACTACAGGATGTCAACCCCTGTGAACTTCCGATTCTGTTTCTAAGTGGAAGGTGTCGCCAAGTTTATGTAAGTGATTTCAATGTCAGTTGTGGAGGGAAGAGCTGACGCTGGATTTAGCCGACGAAGAAAGTCGGATCGGGAAACTCGCCTTATTCTTCCAATAGTCCGGCCTTGATGAGGCCTTCCATATAATACCGGAGGACCTGCTGGCAAGGGGAAGGCCGGGGCGAAAGGGAATGCCTACTCTGCCGCCGGAAACAGTATCGTTCGGCGAGACCGCCAGCGGATAACGCGGGTTTTAATATTGTCTGACGGGTTGTTGTTTGTATTCGCCCCGTACTCAGGATACCATGACCGCCGAGCAGGCCCTTTTCATCTACATCATTTTCAGGAGCTGGAATGTTTAGTCATATTATGGTTGGCGCGGACGATGTCGAGGCCGCGAAAGTCTTTTACGATGCCGTTCTTGGCGCCCTCGGCCATGCGCCGGGCGTGATTGACGCGAAAGGGCGGTGTTTTTACCGCACGAAAACAGGTGTGTTCGCGATCAGCAAACCGATCGATGGCGACCCCGCCTGTCACGGCAACGGCAGCACGATCGGTTTCGCGGCCTCTGATCCCGCGGCGGCGGACAGGTGGCATGCCGCCGGTCTCGCAAATGGCGGCGTGACTTGCGAGGACCCTCCCGGGGTTCGCGAAGGGGCGAACGGTAATCTTTATCTTGCCTATCTCCGCGATCCATCGGGCAATAAAATTTGCGCCCTGCATCGCATGGGGTAGTGCCATGTCATTAAAAGTGATCAGCTTGGGCGTCGGCAGAACGGGCACATATTCCCTTAAGCTCGCGATCAATCAGGTCGGGCTGGGACCCTGTCACCATATGGAAGAAGTGCTTCATCATCATCCGGTGCAAGTCCCCCTGTGGTTGGCCGCGGTCAAAGGCGCGCCCGACTGGACGAAAATCTATGAGGGGTATCAAAGTGCCGTCGACTGGCCCACGGCAGGATTTTTCCGGGAATTGTACGCCGCCTTCCCAATCGCCAAATTCATCCTGACGCATCGCACGCCGGAAAGCTGGGCGCAAAGCTTTTCACAGACGATCTACCGATTGCTGTCCGAGCGGGACAAGATGCCGGAGGACCTGCAGGAATGGCTTGTCATGACCAGCCGGGTTATTGCCAAAACCGGATTTTCTCCGGGTCTGAGTGACGCAGATCTTATGGCGGCGTTCATCGCGCATAATGAGGCCGTCAAAGCGGCAATTCCCGCTGATCAACTCCTTGTCTATCAGGTAAAGGAAGGCTGGGCGCCTCTCTGTGCCTTCCTGAAGGTGCCGGTTCCGGACGCGCCGTTTCCGCGCACCAACGATCGCCTGGAGTTTTGGGACCGCGTCTCCGGCAAGATTTGACGCGGCCTATACCGGAAGGGCAGGCGGTTTGCTCTACGCCCGGCTTTCGCGTTCCAGGCAGCGTTTGAAGGCCGGCAGGTGGCGGCTTTGGGAGGAGTCGCGGAGGTTCGCGAGGACGCCCTGGAGGACCGGGTCGTCGGTCTGGGCGAGCAGGCGCTCATACATCCCGGCATTCTCGACCTCGGCGGCGATGGCGGCCTCGCAGGCCTCGCGCAGGGTGGCGGGCACCTCGATATCATGGGCGGCCCAGTTGTTATGCGGCGGTTTCAGGCCGAGGCGCTGATACTGCTGGAGGAGGGCCGCGGCATGGCGCCCCTCCGATTCCACGATATTCACGAACGGCTTGACCGGGCCGAAGGCATGGATGATCGCGGCATAGGTCGCGCGCGCCTTGAATTCATCCTCCAGCGCCTCATCGAGGATTTTTTGCAGCCGGTCGTCGCTCATGGTCATTCTCCTGTTCGGGCCGGTCCGTGCGGGGCCGGCCCGGTTGTGGGGGCCTAAACCTCGGTTACGCGAAGGTAGGGACGGATTTCATCCCAGCCCTGCGGGAAGATATCCTTGGCCGCCTCGTTGCTGATCGACGGCGGGATGATGACCTTCTGCCCGGGGCGCCAGTCGGCCGGTGTGGCGACCTTTTTCGCATCGCCCAGCTGCAACGCGTCGATGACCCGCAGGATCTCGTCGAAATTCCGGCCGCAGCTCATGGGATAGGTCATGGTGAGGCGGATTTTCTTGTTCGGATCGATGATGAAGACGCTACGCACGGCGGCGGTTTCGCTTTCCGACGGATGGATCATCTCGTAGAGCTTCGCGACCTTCAGGTCCGGATCGGCGACGATCGGGAAGGTGAGGGTGGTGTTCTGGGTATCGTTCACATCGAGGATCCAGTTCTTATGCTCCTCCACCGTGTCGGTCGAGAGGCCAAGCGATTTCACGTTGCGTTTCGCAAACTCGTCGGAGAGCTGCGCGGTGCGGCCCATTTCCGTGGTGCAGACCGGCGTAAAGTCGGCGGGATGGCTGAAGAAGAAGCACCAGCTGTCGCCGATCCATTCATGAAAATCGATGGGGCCGTTAGTTGTATCGACATGAAAATTCGGGGCTGTATCACCAATTCGCAAACTCATTTTCTATTCCTTTCGTAGTACCTGTGCTGTTGATCGAGGGAATTAACCGGACCGCCCATGCAGATGGACATCATGGGCGGAGTGCTTTTTAAGTATGTCCACGGCTTTTTTACCATGCGCCTCGTCCCGCGCGCGGACCCAGAGGAGAAGGCCGCCACGGTCGAGCTGTTCCTGAAGATAATCGGCGTGATGCGCGCCGACGAAGCTGGCCAGAATACCGCCGAGCGCCGCGCCGGCCCCGCCCGCCGCAATCACGGCGGCGATGGTGAGCGCAATCGGGCCGCCGGCCGCGACCATGACCCCGGCCGTCGTTGCCGCCGCAAGATACATTGGCGTGCCGATCAGCGCGCCTTCGGCCTCGCCGATGGATTCATTCGGGACATAGACCGTCGTCGGCACCTTCGGGTCATCCTCCAGCTCCTCGACCCGGGTATAGACATGGCCGAGCTTTTCCTCGACCGCCTGTTCCCCGGCGACGAAGCTGAGGTCCGCCCGGTCAAAACCGGCGCTTTGTAGCGCGTCTATCGCGTCCTGCATCGTCTCGACGGTATCGAAGACGGCAACAGCCTCCCGCACAAGCGGTTTTCCTGCATCAGATGACATCACATGCTCCTTGATTTCTTTATTCGGAATAATGTGCATCATTGACAGGGGCTGTCCTTGATCGAGGTCAATCGTTGCGCCGTTCGGGAAAATATCGTCTATGTGAGTGAAGTGAAATATACCGCCCTCGCGGCGCGACAGCAACCCGCGAGGAAAATTTTTTCGCGCTGTGGGCGAGCCCTAGAGCGCGAAGGCGTCGAGAAAGGCTTTTTCCCCGCGCGGGGAAAAGGCGACGATGCGCGATCCCTCGATCCGCCGGGCCCAGCCGAGATCGTAGAAGCGGGTGAGCAGGGCGCTGCCGAGGGAACCGGCAAGATGGCTGCGCCGGTTGCTCCAGTCGAGGCAGGATTTGCACATCGGGCGGCGGGATTTTTCCAGCGGTTCAAGATCGATCGCGAAGCCCTCGGCGAAGGCGCGGCCATCGTCGGTGAGGCCGAGCCCCTCATTCTCCGGCGTGAGAAATCCCTTGGCGAGCAGGCTGTCCATCATCCGCACGCCAAGATCGCCCGCAAGATGGTTGTAGCAGACCCGCGCGTAGCGGAGCGCGGGATCCTTCGGCCCGGTGCGGGTGCGCAGATGGCCTTTCTTGGCGGCGAGGCCCATCATCGTCTCCAGCAGGCTGCCGACATCGTCATCGGCCAGCGCGAAATAGCGGTGGCGCCCCTGGCGCCGCTGCTGAAGGAGGCCGCCTGCCTCCATCTTCGATAGATGCGTGCTCGCGGTCTGCGGGGTTATCCCGGCCTCCGCCGCCAGCTCGCTCGCCGTCAGCGCCTTGCCCGAGAGCAGCGCCGTCAGCATATTCGCGCGCGCCGGATCGCCGATGAGCGAGCCGAGAAAGGCGATGTCTGGTCCTTCTTTCATAGTTCGATGCTAGCCGAAGCATATACGTCATGCAAGCGGTAAAATCACCCTCCATAGAAGGAGAGAAAAATGATCACCTGCGTCATCCGTTACCATATCGACCCGACGAAGAAAGAGCAGTTCACGCAGTATGCGCGGAACTGGGGGGAGGCGATCCCGCGATGCGGCGCTGATCTCATCGGCTATTTCGCGCCGCATGAGGGATCGAGCACGCGCGCCTACGGGATCTATAATATCGAGAGCCTCGCCGCCTATGAGGCCTATCGCGCGCGGCTCGCCGCCGATCCGCTCGGGCGCGAGAATTACGAGTTCGCGATGGCGGAGAAATTTATCCTGCGGGAGGACCGGACCTTCCTCACCCTTGCCTCAGCGCCGCACGGCCCGCTGGTAAAATTCTGAGCGGTTTTCCGGCGCGGCGCGGAAATAGAAATAGAGAAGCGAGCTTGCCGCCGCGGCGAAGAAGCACCAGACCGAGATGAAGGTCGCCACATAGGCATAGGCGGAGATGGCGAAACCGACGAGGATGACGCCGCCGAAGGCCCGGATCAAGGGCCGCGACGAGAGGAACAGCGCCCCGCAGGTGCAGAGAAAATAGGGGAACATCTGCCAGGACAGGCGGGTCGGCTCCACCGCGTAATCGATGCTGTGATTATTGATGGCGGCGAGGGAGGGCTCGTTCAGCAGGCTGATGAACAGATTGACCGAGATAAACAGCCCGATCGCGGCAAAGGCGATCAGGAACCGCCGCCGCACTTCGCTGGTCTCGATCAGGAAGACGGCGATGGGCGTATAGGCGGGCCAGATGACCTTGGCGAAGACCTGAAAGGCGAAGGAGAGAGTGGCGATATGCCCGGCGTTGCCCTCGCCGCTCAGTTCCAGCCAGAGTAGCCCCTCGATCGTCTGTTGAAGGGCGAACAGGAACGGGGTGAGGGCAATTAGGATTTCGCGGGGATGCGCGGCCTGGCGGGCCGCAACGATGCCGATGACCGCGGTGACGGCGGCGACGGAGAAGCTTGCGGTGGCGGAAAAGCACATTATCGTGCCGCCATGCGCCGGGGCGCGGTGATTTGCATCCATCTGCATGACATGTTTCACGCGGCCGCACCAGCTATTAATGGAGAAATCCGCGGCGGAGGGCGCGGTTACCGGGCGAATTCTTTCGGCATTATCGAGGGCGGCAGGCCGTCTTTTGCGAGCACCGGGCGGCGGATCGCGAAGAGGCGGGTCGCTTCTTCCTTCTTGCCGAGGCGGAGCAGCGCATGGAGCAGCGTGAATTCCAGAAGGTCGCGTTGGGCGCGGCTACCGCCAAGGCGTTCATGGGTTGCCATGATCGGGATCAGCCGGTCAACGACCGCCTGCCAGTCGGACTCTGCATAGGCCGTGAAGATATCGGCAAGGGCATTGACCATATCGCTTGCCCATCCCGCAGAAGTTTCACGGAGTGTCATCAACGCCTCTGTATCGCCCGCCATGGCATGTGCAATGGCCGCATGTGCATCGGCAAAGCTGACCCCGGGAGTTGGATAGTGAATGGCGGCATATTGTGCGATTTCCTGCCAGAGATCGTTCCGTCTTGGTTCCCCGGCGATTTCGGCCCGTACCAGAAAGGCCGCCGTATCGTTGAGAACGTTGATCGGCGGCCCCCAGGCCTTGCCCGGCCGGATGGCTGTGTCCACCGTCTCCCAGGCGGATTTGCTATGGCCAAGCTCCAGCGCCCAGAGCGCCTCATGCCAGCTGATATGGCAATGCATCAGGCTCTCCGGATTATAACTTTTCAGCCATTTACGGACAAAGTCCCATCCGGCTTTATTCTCCCCGGCCTCATAATGGTAATGCGCCTTGTAATGGGCGGCGTTGGCGTTCGCCGGATTGGCCGCGTAGGACCGCTCGATGATCGGTTCGGCCTCGCCGAGACGGCCGATCTCGATCAGCGCGAAGGCGAGCGCCGTGTCGAACCACCAGTTGTTCTCAAGCTCGGGCCGGAGATGATCAAAAAAGGCGAAGGTCTCCGCCTCCCGCCCGACGCGCCCGCTAAATCCGATTAACCCGAAAACCCCGGCGCAGGGCTGCAGGATCACGATGTCGCGGGGATATTCAGCTGTGTGTTTCAGGATACTGTTGTAGGCGCCCGCATTATCGCCGTCGATCAGCTGGCCGATGATGGCGATATGGGCCTGCTCGCGTGCCGTGAACCCGGCACCGAGTTCGCGCGCTGAGATCATCGCCTTCATGGCCTCCAACGGCTGGGCGTACATCTGGTGATGGCGGGCGAGGGCGGCATGGGCGAGCGCGAAGTAGGGATCCTCGGCGATCGCGCGCTCGAACGCCGCGTCGGCGCCCGCCTGGGCGGCGAGAAACAGGTCCACCCCCTCGACATAGGCATCGAGGGCGGATCGCGATCCGGTGCTGACCTCGTTCCCATATCGATCCTGCATAAGATAACTCTCCTGATCATAGTGATGTGTCGGCAAAGGGTAACAAGATCCGGCCCGCCTGTCACGGGGCGTCCCTTTTTTGGGAGAAGCTGGGCGGGCGCGGCGTTAGTTACGGGCGAGCGGCTGGCCGGCAGATGTCCAGGCGAGGATGCCGCCATCGAGATGGGTCACGTCCGAGAAACCCAGTTCCTTAAGGATGGGCAGGGCGCGGCCGCTCCGGTTTCCCGAACGGCAATGGAGGAGATAGCGGGCGGCGGGATCGAGGGCGGCGAGCTGCGCGGCGAAGTCCTTCGCGTAATAGTCGATATTGACGGCGCCCGCGAGATGGCCATCCGCGAATTCCTCCGCCGTGCGGATATCGAGGATGATTATGTCAGGTGTCGACGCCACTATTTGCGCCGCCTCGGGCGCCTTGACGTGAAGATATCCGTATTTATCCCGCGCCTCCGCCGCCTGCAGGGGCGCAGGCAGGGCGGCAAGCAGCAGCATATTCATGAAAACAGCCGCGACAAGCAGGTAACGGGGGCGGCGGAGCGGCGTCATTCCGGCCTAAACGTGGAAGGAGGAGCCGCAGCCGCAGCGGCCTTTTTCATTGGGATTTTCGAAGGTAAAGCGTGAATGCAGGCCTTCCTCCAGCCAGTCCATCTCGGTGCCGGCCACATATTGCACGGCATCATGGTCGATCAGCAGGGTAATCTCGCCCGCATCCACAATCGCATCATCTGGTTTCTGGTCGGTTGCGTAATTCATGGTATAGCTGAGGCCGTTGCAGCCGGTGTTGGTGATGCCGATGCGAAGGCCGAGGGGTTTTTCCGTCGCCTTGCCGAGCAATGCCTTCACGCGCGTTGCCGCCCGGTCCGTCAATGTCATAATCTGCGTATCAGTCATATGTCACCTTTAACCCTAATATAAGCGCGCCGTTAAAACATTCCAAGGTCGAGTTTTGCCGCTTCCGACATATTGTCCGGCGTCCAGGGCGGATCCCAGAGGATTTCCACCTCGACATTCTTCACGCCCTCGACCGGCAGGATGGCATCGCGCACCCAGATCGGGATTTCCCCGGCCACCGGGCAGCCCGGCGCGGTCAGGGTCATGCCGACGAAGACATCGCCGTCGTGCGAGATATCGATCACATAGATCAGGCCGAGATCGAAGATATTGACCGGAATTTCCGGGTCATACACCTCGCGCAGCGCGGCAACGATCGGTTCTTCCAGCGGGGATCCCGTCGAGCCTTCCTCGAAGGGGCCGGTCGCGACCGGGCGGTCGATTTTTTCAATGGCGGTCATCAGTTACTCCGTCGAGACTTCCGTTTTGTCATCCATGGCCGAGGTCATGGCGTGCCAGGCGAGGGTGGCGCATTTGACGCGCATGGGGAATTCCTTGACCCCGGCCAGCATCATCAGCTTTTCCGTATCCTCGCCCGCATCGAAATCATTTTCCTCGCCCTTCACCAGCTTCTGAAAGCCGTCAAAGATATGGCGGGCCTCGCTCTCCGTCTTGCCCTTGATAATCTCCGTCATCATCGAGGCGGAGGCGAGGGAGATGGCGCAGCCCTTGCCCTCGAACGCCGCATCCTCGATCAGGCCGTTATGGCCCATCTTGAGATAGACATTGACCGTATCGCCGCAGAGCGGGTTATAGCCATGGGCCTCATGGTTCGCATCTTCCGGATGGCGGAAATTGCGGGGCTTTTTCGAATGATCCAGGATCACTTCCTGATACAGTTCTCTGAGGTCATCAAACATCAGCCAAAAATCTCCTGTACCGAGCGGACCGAGGCGACGAGGGCATCGACGTCGGCGCGGTTGTTGTAAAGCGCAAACGACGCGCGGGCCGTCGCCGCCACGTCGAAATGATCCATCAAGGGCTGGGCGCAATGATGGCCGACCCGGATGGCGACGCCGCCGCGATCGACGATGGTGCCGATATCATGCGGATGCACATCATCGAGGGTGAACGAGATGATCGCAGCTTTATGCTTTGCCTGACCAATGATGCGCAAGCTGTTGATCTGGCTCAATTGTTCCGTCGCGTAGGCGAGCAGCATCTGCTCATGCGCGCCGATCTTCTCAAACCCGATGGCGTTGACATAATTGATCGCCGCGCCAAGGCCGATGGCCTCGACGATGGGCGGCGTGCCCGCCTCGAATTTCGAATGGCCCTTGGCAAAGGTGGTTTTGGCGAAGGTCACGCGCTCGATCATGTCGCCGCCACCCAGAAACGGCGGCATGGCCTCCAGCATCTCCGCCTTGCCATAGAGGACGCCGATCCCCGTGGGCCCGAAGACCTTATGGCCCGTGAAAACATAGAAATCCACATCCAGCGCCTGCATATCAAGCTTCATATGCGGCGCGGCCTGGCTTCCGTCGATAAGGACAACTGCGCCCGCGTCATGGGCGGCGTCGATAATCTCGCGCACCGGCGTGATGGTGCCGATGGCGTTGGAGATATGGGTGACCGCGACGATCTTTGTCTTCGGCCCCAGCATGTTAAGATAGTCATCGAGCATAAACTCGCCATGCGCATCGATGGGCACGGCCTTGACCACCGCGCCGGTTTTCTCGGCGATCAGCTGCCAGGGCACAATGTTCGAATGATGCTCCAGCGTCGAGAGAAGGATCTCGTCGCCCGGCTTCAGGTTTGCCCAGCCATAGGCATTGGCCACAAGATTGATGCTTTCCGTCGCGTTCTTGGTGAAGATGATTTCTTCCACGCTTGCGGCATTCAGATGGGCGCGGACGATCTCCCGCGCGCCTTCATAGAGCTCGGTCGAGACCTGACTCAGGTAATGCACCCCGCGATGGACATTGGCATAGGTTTCCAGATAGGCCTTCTCCATCGCGTCGATGACCACCTGCGGCTTCTGCGCCGAGGCGCCGCTGTCGAGGAAGGTGAGCGGCTTGCCATGGACCTCGCGGGAAAAAATCGGGAAATCGCGGCGGATTTTCTCGACATCGAAGGTTGTCATGTCATTCATGGCCTAGACCTCCTCCATCCAGCGGGCGGTAACCTTGGCGAAATAGGTGCGCACGGCGTCATCGGAAATTTCCTCCAGCACATCGGCGAGGAAGGCATCGATCAGCATCTTGCGGGCTGATTTCTCGTCGATCCCGCGTGATTGCAGGTAAAAGAGCGCATCTTCATCGAGCTCGCCCGAGGAGGCGCCATGAGAACATTTCACATCGTCCGCATGGATTTCAAGCTCCGGCTTGACCGAAACAGACGCGCGGTCGGAGAGGAGCAGCGCCCGGCTCAGCTGATCGCCGGAGACCTTCTGCGCGTCCGGAACGATCTGGATCTTGCCCTGAAAGACGCCCTGCGCCTCCCCGTCAAGAATCCCTTTATAGACCTGCTTGCTGTCGTTTTCCGGCACCAGATGGCGGGTGAGGGTGGTGGTGTCCGCATGCTGCTGACCGCGGATCAGATAGGCGCCGTTCAGGATGCTGGTCGCGCCCGCACCCATGATCCGGCTTTCCAGCTCGTTGCGGGCAAGCCGCGCCCCGGTGGTGAGCGCAAAATTTTCATAGGTTGCGCCAGTGGCGAGTTCCGTATCCGTATTGGCGAGGTGAAAGGCCGCGTCGCTCTCTGCCTGATATTTATAATGACGGAGCGTTGCGCCTTCGGCCAGCGTGATATCGGTGACCGGATTGGCGAAATAGGCATGGCCATCGATGCCGACATGCTCTTCCAGCAGGGTTGTGGCCGCGCCCTTGCCAAGGCGGATCACATTGCGGAGGTGATGGGATACTTCCCCCGATCCCGGCAGGCTGACAAAGCGGACGAGAAGGGGCGCGTCAAGCGTGACGCCAGCCTCGACCTGCAGCACGAAGCCGTCCGCCATAAAGGCGGTGTTGAGCGCGACGACGGGACGCGCATCGTCGATATCGGCGCCAAGAAAAGCGCTGTTGCCCGCATCCAGCTCCGCCGCGAGGGAGGAAAGCTTTATCCCCTCCGGCAGTTGATCAAGGCGGCTCTCTTTTTGCGAAAAGCGTCCATTGATAAAGGTCATGACATGGGGCGTGTCGAACTCGGCTGCGGGCAGGTCGGCATTCGCCGCCGCCACTGCAGGTTCAATCCCCTTGGTTAGCGGCGCGAGATTGGTGAAGCGCCATTCCTCGACTTTCCGGCCTGGAAAATCGAGCGCCTTGAACCGCGCGAAACCGGTTTCGCGCAAGGCCGCCACGACCGGGCTCTGATGGCCGGGCAGGGAGCTCCGCACCGCATCGAAGCGGTCAAGGTATGTCTGAGCTAAAGGTGTTAAGGTTTTCATATTGCTCATCAATTTCTGATCACGCCGCGCTGAGCGCCGCATAACCTTTTTCTTCAAGTTCATGCGCAAGGGATTTGTCGCCAGACTTGACGATCTTGCCGTCGGCCAGCACATGCACGAAATCCGGCACGATATAGTCGAGCAGGCGCTGATAATGGGTGATGACAAGCGCCGCGCGTTCCGGGCTGCGCAGGCGATTGACACCTTCCGCCGCGATTTTAAGCGCGTCGATATCAAGCCCCGAGTCCGTCTCGTCGAGCAACATCAGGTCCGGCTCCAGGAGCGACATCTGCAACACCTCGTTCCGCTTCTTCTCGCCGCCCGAAAAACCGACATTGACGGCGCGTTTCAGCATATCGTCCTTGATGCCGAGCTCTTTCGTTTTCACGCGGATGAGTTTCAGGAATTCCATCGCGTCCACTTCCGGCTCCCCGCGCGCCTTGCGCTGCGCGTTATAGGCGGTTTTCAGGAACGTCGCCGAGGCGACGCCCGGAATTTCCACGGGATACTGGAAGGCGAGGAAAATGCCCTTCGCCGCCCGCTCATCGGGGGAGAGATCGAGCAGGTTCTCGCCCTTGTAGAGGACCTCGCCCGACGTCACTTCATAGCCATCGCGACCCGCGAGCACGTAGGAGAGGGTCGATTTGCCCGCGCCGTTCGGCCCCATGACCGCATGAACCTCGCCCGCCTTGATGGTGAGATTGATGCCTTTGAGGATTTCCTTGCCCCCAACAGTGGCGTGTAAGTTTTTGATTTCCAACATAACTTTATCTTTCCTTAGCCGACGCTGCCTTCAAGGCTGATGCCGACGAGTTTCTGGGCTTCCACCGCGAATTCCATGGGGAGTTTCTGCAGCACTTCCTTGCAGAAACCATTGACGATCAGCGCCATGCTTTCCTCTTCAGAGAGGCCGCGCTGCTGACAGTAAAAGAGCTGCTCCTCACTCACTTTCGAGGTCGTCGCCTCATGCTCGATCGTCGCGGTGCGGCTCTGGTTCTCGATATAGGGCACCGTATGGGCCCCGCATTTATCGCCAATCAGCAGGCTGTCGCAGACCGTGTGGTTGCGCGCATTCTCGGCCTTGCGGCCCATGCGCACCAGCCCGCGATAGGTATTCTGCGCCTTGCCCGCCGAGATCCCCTTGGAGATGATCGTGCTCGACGTGTTCTTGCCCAGATGGATCATCTTGGTGCCGGTATCGGCCTGCTGCATATTGTTCGCGATGGCGATGGAATAAAACTCGCCCACTGAATTATCGCCCTGCAGGATGCAGGAAGGATATTTCCAGGTAATCGCCGAGCCGGTCTCGACCTGCGTCCAGGAAACCTTCGCATTCTCCCCGCGGCAGGCGGCGCGCTTGGTGACGAAGTTGTAAATACCACCAACGCCGTTCTCATCGCCCGGATACCAGTTCTGCACCGTCGAATATTTGATCTCGGCATCCTTCTTGATGATGAGTTCCACGACGGCCGCATGCAGCTGGTTCTCATCGCGCATCGGCGCGGTGCAGCCCTCAAGGTAGCTCACATAGCTTTCATCCTCGGCGATGATCAGGGTGCGTTCAAACTGGCCGGTCTGGGCGGCGTTGATGCGGAAATAGGTGCTGAGCTCCATCGGGCAGCGCACCCCCTTCGGGATGTAGCAGAAGGAGCCGTCAGTGAAGACCGCCGAGTTGAGCGCCGCATAATAATTGTCCGTATAGGGCACGACCGAGCCCATATATTCCTTTACAAGGTCGGGATGATCGCGCACGGCCTCCGAGATCGGGCAGAAGATCACGCCCTCCTTCTCGAGCCGCGCCTTGAAGGTGGTGGCCACCGAGACGCTGTCGAACACCGCATCGACGGCGACGTTATAAGCGCCCTCGACCCCGGCCAGCACTTCCTGCTCCTTCAAGGGAATGCCGAGCTTCTTGTAAACCTCGAGCAGTTCCGGATCGACCTCGTCGAGGCTTTTCAGCTTGTCCTTCTGCTTCGGCGCGGAATAGTAATAGATATCCTGAAAATCGATCTTCGGATAATGCACATTCGCCCATTCCGGCTCTTCCATGGTCAGCCAGTAGCGATAGGCCTTCAACCGCCATTCGAGCAGCCATTCCGGCTCTTCCTTCTTGGCGGAGATAAAGCGGACGATATCCTCGGAGAGGCCGATCGGCGCGGTATCCGCCTCGATATCGCTGATGAATCCGTATTTGTACTTGTCGGAAACAGAGGCGACCTGCTCTACGGTTTCTCGGGCAATAGCCATTTCGTTACTCCGCTTGGATCAGGGGGGAGGCCGCGGCTTTCAAGGCCGCCCGCGTCCCCATATGAATGTCTTGCGTATCCTCGCACATATCGGCGAGGGTCACTTCCTCGAGCGCGGTATTGAGCGCCCGGTTGATCTTCTGCCAGCCGCCGCGCATGGGGCAGCATTCCTCGACCGTGCAGTCCGGCGCACTGTCATCGGCGCAGGAGGTGACGGCGACCGGCCCCTCCATCGCGCGGACGATCTCGGCGATCGAGATTTCCTTGGGCGTCCGGGCCAGGCTATAGCCACCATGGGCGCCGCGCTGCGAATTCAGGAACGGGCTTTTCGCCAGTATCCTCAATATCTTCGCCGCCGTCGGCACCGGCAGGCCGGTATAGAGCGACACGTCGGGCGCGGTCATCGTCCGCTCCGGCTTGCGCGCCATTTCGGACATAATAACGACCCCGTAGTCGGTCATTTTGCTGAGCTTGATCATGATGCTTATCTATATCGTACCAATTCAGTCTGTTTTCAACCGGTTTTATAACAGACGAATTTGGTCTTGTATAGGGGAGTCACGCCCAAGAAAAGCAAATTTGCCCCGGCTGCGACTTTTTAACGCAAGCGGCCGCAAGAGACTTGACAAATGAGGAGGAACTGCCGTTTAAATACGCCCATGGCATACAACGCGAACATTATTGTGGTGAAGATTCTCTCCATTCCCCGAATGGCGGAAGTCTGTATGCCCTGACGGCTATGACCCAACCGCCTTCGAGGCGGTTTTTTATTGCATCCGTCTCCGAAGGCCCCCCAAACAGGAGACAAAAGGATGTTACTCAGTACCCAGGAAGAAGAAACGACACCGCCCAGCGAGGAACCGCAGAGCATGCGGAACGCGCCGGTCCTCTATCTGCTGGCGGGCAAGATCGGCGCGGGCAAGTCAACGCTCGCCGGCAAGCTGGCGCGGCGGCCCGGCACCTTCCTCTTTTCCGAAGATGTGCTGCTGGCCGAGCTTTACCCCGGCGAGGTCAAGGATCTCGGCGATTATATCCGCGCCTCGATCCGGCTGAAGCATGCGCTGAAGGATCATATCGTCGGGCTGCTCAAGGCCGGTTTTTCCGTCGTCCTCGATTTCCCGGCCAATACGCCGGAGAGCCGCCGCTGGGGCAAGGAATTGTTCGAGGCGGCCGATGTGGCGCATGAGCTGCATTATCTCGATATCCCGAACACGATCTGCAAATCGCGGCTGCGCGCCCGCAACGCGAAGGGCGAGCATCCCTTCCAGACGAGCGACGCCGTGTTTGACAAGATCAGCAGCTACTTCATCCCGCCCATGCCGGAAGAGGGCTTCACCGTCATCCGCCACGTGAAATAATGCCCCGCGCCGTCACAGGGAATTGCCGGACCGGGTCATTCGATGTTAGAAGCCTTGGCAACGCTTCTGACATCCCTGATTAAGGCACGTAATTTCCATGGCGGCTCCCATTCTGGCCCTGCAAAACGCCCGCGTTACCTTTGGCGGCGGCGATCTGTTTTCCGATATCTCGCTCGGGATCGAGCCGGGGATGCGCATTGCCCTGATGGGGCGCAATGGCTCGGGAAAGTCGACGCTGTTGAAGGCGCTCGCAGGCGATATCGATCTCGACGGCGGGGAGCGTTTCCGCCAGAGCGGCATCCGGGTGAGCTATCTCCGTCAGCAGCCGGACATCACGCCCGGCCTCACCGTTCATGAACAGGTGGCGAAGGGTCTCAAATCCCGTGAGGAGGAGGGGGATACCGGCTATCTTGTCGATCAGGTACTTGCGGGCGTCGGCATCGACGGCGCGCGCCGTCTCGAAACCCTCTCGGGCGGGGAGGCGCGGCGGGTATCCCTTGCCGAGGCGCTCGTCTCCGAGCCGGACGTGCTGCTGCTCGACGAGCCGACCAACCATCTCGATATCACCACCATTCTCTGGCTGGAGGAGGAGCTGAAACGCTTCAAGGGCGCGCTGCTCATCATCAGCCATGACCGGCAGTTCCTGAAAAACCTCACCAACCGGCTGTTCTGGCTCGACCGGGGGCACTTGCGCACCCATGGCAAGGGCTTCGCCGCCTTCGAGGAATGGTCCGAGGAAATCCTCCGCCGCGAGGAGGTGGAAGCCAAAAAGCTCGATAAGAAAATCGCCGAGGAGACGGACTGGTCGCGCAAAGGCATCACCGCACGCCGCGCCCGCAACGAGGGACGGCTCCGTGCGCTGCAACGCCTCCGCGCCGAGCGGGCCGAACGCGCGGCGCCCGTGGGCAGCGCCAAGCTCAACGTCAAGAGCGGGTCCAAAAGCGGCAAGCTGGTGATCGAAGCGAAAGACATCTCCAAGACATATGAGAATAAAGACGGGCAAAAACATGAGGTTCTGCGGAAATTCTCAACCCGGATCCAAAGGGGCGACCGGGTCGGCATCATCGGCGCGAACGGCGCCGGCAAGACGACGCTGCTGAAAATCCTGATGGGGGAGCTCGCGCCCACCACGGGCACGGTCACGCTCGGCACCAACCTCACGCCCGCCATTTTCGATCAGAACCGCGACAGCCTCGATCCGGACATGAGCCTCTGGGACACGCTCGCCGATCCGGGCAGCGGCCAGCTCATCGTCCAGGGGGAGGTGCGCCATGTGGTCGCCTATCTTCGCGATTTCCTGTTCGAGGATAAACAGGCGAAAAGCCCGGTGCGCGCCCTTTCGGGCGGGGAGCGTAACCGCCTCCTGCTCGCGAAACTGCTGGCGAGGGAGAGCAACCTTCTGGTCCTCGACGAGCCGACCAACGATCTCGACATGGAAACCCTCGATCTGTTGCAGGACATGCTGTCAAACTATGACGGCACGCTGCTGCTGGTCAGCCATGACCGCGAATTCCTCGACCAGCTCGTGACCTCGACCATCGTCATTGAGGAGGGCGGGCGCGCGGCCGAATATGTCGGCGGCTACAGCGACTATATGCGCATGAAAAAGCAGGCGGAAGCGGCGCCCGCGCGGGCCGCGAAACCGAAGGAGGCGGCGGAAAGGCCGGCGCAACCGCGCAAGAAACTCACCTATAGAGACCAGCGGGATTATGAGCGGCTCCCCGCCGTGATCGAGGAGCTGGAGAAGAAGATCAGGACGCTCGAGACAGAGCTCGCCGATCCCGCGCTGTTCACCAAAAATCCCGATGCCTTCAATAAAAAAGCCGCCGAGCTCTCAACCGCGCAAGCCGACAAGGACAACGCCGAGACCCGCTGGCTCGAACTCGAGATCCTGCAGGAAGAGATTTCTGCGCAATAGGCCCGTCGAGCTCACTCTATCGGCAGGTTGTTGAGCTTGAGGAAGCTGAGTTTGTCCCAGTAGCCGCGCTGGAACCGGATCAGGCCGTCTTTTACCGTGAAGAAGCCGCAGCCGCGCAGGCCCAGCGGATCGCGCCACTCCAATATGGCGACGTCGCCCGCCTCATGGATGATCTCGGGGATGCAGTGCATGTCGGCGGCGGCGAATTCGCGCTCGAACATGGCCTTGATGGCGGCGCGGCCCGCGACGGGATCCTGCGTTATCTGATGATTGACGGCCTCCTCCGCATAGAGGGCGGCGAGGGCGTCGGCATCCGCCGCGTTGAAGCGGTCCACCCAATTCTCGACAACTTCGCGCGGTGTTTTCATGAGCGGGACGGGATCGGTTGCAGGCCGCAGGTGCGCAGCACCATGGAGACGATAAAGTCGGTGGCGGCGTCGAAATCCTCGGCCTTCAGCTTTTTCTTGCGGCCCAAGACCGCCGCCCATTGCACCTCGAAATCCGCCCAGGTCTGGGTCATCGCCCAGATATGGAAGATGAGGCGCTTGCTGTCGACCGGGGCCATGCGCCCTTCCTCGATCCAGTGATCGAGAATGGCGGCCTTCTCCTCGACCCAGTCCTTGAGCTCCGATTCGAGATAGCTGTTGATACGCGGCGCACCGCGGATCAGCTCATTGGCGAAGACCTTCGAGGCGTTGGGCCGGTTCTGTGAAAGCTGCATCTTCGCGCGGATATAGTCGGCGAGGGTGGTCGCCGGATCGTCATTCTCGCCGATCTCGCGGAAGGAGGAGAGCCAGAGCACGAGGATATCGTCCAGCACCGCGCGATAGAGCTTCGCCTTGGTGCCGAAATAATAATGGATATTGGCTTTGGGCAGGCCCGCCTCCTTGGCGATGGCCGCCGTGGTCGCGCCGCGAAAACCGTTGGCGGCAAAGACATGCTCCGCCGCCTTCATGATCCGCTCGATATTTTCCTGGCGGATTCGTCCCTGCGAGGTATCGTCTGCCGTGATTTCTGTTTTTTGATCCATTTGCGGCCCGAAGGTGACAAAATACTGATATTCCCCAAAGCCATAAATCGACTATTTTTTTGCGCTTTGCAACTAAATTTAAATAGAACTTGACCGTTTGGTCAGGTTTTGTCTATGGTTTTTTAAAGGCTTGGGGCGGCGGACATCGGCCGCTTTTTTCAGACATGAATAGGGGAGTGCAGGTCATGAGCGACATCGCTGCGGGACGGCTTTCTGGAGAGGAACTGGCGGAGAATTTCGCCGATATTCACCCGCCGCTGGATGCCAGGACCGCGCATATCGAGGCGAGCCGCTGCTACTTCTGCTATGACGCCCCCTGCATGGAGGCCTGCCCGACGGGCATCGACATCCCGAGTTTTATCCGCAAGATCGCCACCGGCAACGTCCGCGGCTCCGCCATCGACATCCTGGAGGAAAATATCATGGGCGGGGCCTGCGCGCGGGTCTGCCCGACGGAGGTCCTCTGCGAGGGGGGCTGCGTGCGCACGGCGCAGGAAGGCAAGCCGGTGACCATCGGCGCCCTGCAGCGCTTCGCCACCGATGATATGATGACACGCGGGGAACAGCCGTTCGAGAGGGCCGACGCCACGGGCCGGAAGGTCGCCATCATCGGCGCGGGGCCGGCGGGGCTGGCCGCCGCGCATCGTCTCGCCCAGTTCGGGCATGAATGCGAGGTGTTTGAGGCATTGCCGAAATCCGGCGGGCTCAATGAATATGGCATCGCCGATTACAAGGTCGTCGATGACTTCGCGCAGAAGGAGGTTCGCTTCATCCTCGGGATCGGCGGCATTACGGTGCAGAACGGCAAGGCGCTCGGCCGCGATATCCAGCTCGGCGATCTCCGGAACAGATATGACGCGGTCTTTATCGGCGGCGGCCTTGGCGCGGTGCAGGCGCTCGGTCTGGAGGGCGAGAGCATCGGGGGCGTTTTCAACGCGGTCGACTATATTGCCGATCTCCGCCAGACGAAGGACAAGGGCACGCTGGCAATCGGGCGGCGCGTCGTCGTCATCGGCGGCGGCAGCACGGCCATCGATATCGCGGTGAAATCGAAGCGATTGGGCGCGGAGGATGTCACCATCGTCTACCGGCGCGGGGCGGAGGCGATGAGCGCGACGGCGAAGGAGCAGGAATTCGCGCAAGTGAACGGCGTGAAGATCAAGCACTGGATGCGGCCCGCCGCGATCCTCTCCGATGGCGGCGCGGTGAGCGGTATCGAATTTGAATATACAAAACAGGCCGCGGACGGCAAACTCACCGGCACGGGCGAGAAAGCGCGCCTCGCCGCCGATATGGTCTTCAAGGCGATCGGCCAGGTTTTCGTGCCCGATCCGGTTTCCGGCACCGCGGCGCAGCTGGAGCTGAAAAATGGCCGGATCGCCGTCGATGACAGCTATGCAACCTCGCTCGAGGGCGTGTATGCGGGCGGCGACTGCATCGATGGCAATATCGGGCTCACCGTTGCGGCGGTGCAGGACGGCAAGCTCGCCGCCCATGCGATCAATGACTATCTGGCGAAGAAATAGGGAGAAAGAGACATGGCTGACCTTTCATATAATTTCGCTGGCATCAAGTCCCCGAATCCCTTCTGGCTGGCGAGCGCGCCGCCGACGGATAAGGAATATAACGTGGTCCGCGCGTTCGAGGCGGGCTGGGGCGGCGTCGTCTGGAAGACGCTGGGTGAGGATCCGCCGGTGGTCAATGTCTCGTCCCGCTACGGCGCGGTCCAGCTGAATGGTCAGCGGATGATGGGCTTTAGCAATATCGAGCTGATCACCGACCGCCCGCTCGACGTGAATTTGCAGGAGATCGCCCGGGTCAAGAAGAACTGGCCGGACCGCGCGGTAGTGGTCTCCCTGATGGTGCCCTGCGAGGAGGAGCCGTGGCGCAAGATCCTGAAGAAGGTCGAGGATACCGGCGCCGACGGGGTGGAGCTTAATTTCGGTTGCCCGCATGGCATGTCGGAACGCGGCATGGGCTCCGCCGTCGGGCAGGTCCCGGAATATGTCGAGATGGTGACCCGCTGGTGCAAGGAACATTCCGATATGCCGGTCATCGTCAAGCTGACGCCCAATATCACCGATATCCGAACGGCGGCGCGGGCGGCGGTGCGCGGCGGGGCGGATGCGGTCTCGCTGATCAACACCATCAATTCCATCGTCAGCGTCGATCTCGATCAGATGGCGCCAACCCCCATCGTGGACGGCAAGGGCGCCCATGCCGGTTATTGCGGGCCCGCCGTGAAGCCGATCGCGCTCAATATGGTCGCCGAAATCGCCCGCGATCCCGAATGCAAGGGCATCCCGGTCTCTGGCATTGGCGGCATCGCCAACTGGCGCGACGGGGCGGAGTTCATGGCGCTCGGCTGCGGCACGGTGCAGGTCTGCACCGCCGCCATGCATTATGGCTTCCGCATCGTCGATGACATGATCACCGGGCTTTCTAACTGGATGGACGAGAAGGGCTATAAATCCATCGACGATTTCCGTTCCATGGCGGTGCCGAACGTCGCCAACTGGAACGAGCTCAACATGAACTATGACATCAAGGCACTGATCAACCAGGACCTCTGCATCAAATGCGGTCTGTGTCATATCGCCTGCGAGGATACGTCGCATCAGGCGATCACGGCGGCGCGGGTCGATGGCGCCCGGCGCTACGAAGTGATAGACAAGGAATGTGTGGGATGTAATCTGTGTATGCTGGCCTGCCCGGTCGACGACTGCATCACCATGGTCGAGGTCGATAACGGCAAGCCCTACATGAACTGGAACCAGGATCCGCGCAATCCGTTCTCGACGGCGGCGGAATAGAGACGAAGGAAACCGATGCAGAACATGAATGTCAAAGGCGACCGCCTGTGGGACAGCCTGATGGAAATGGCGAAGATCGGCGCGACCGAGAAGGGGGGCTGCTGCCGCCTCGCGCTCACCGATCTCGATAAAGAGGGACGCGATCTTTTCTCAAATTGGTGCAAGGAGGCGGGCTGCACCATAAAAGTCGATAAAATGGGCAATATCTTTGCCCGCCGCGCCGGAACGCGGGACGATCTGCCGCCGGTGATGATGGGCTCGCATCTCGACACCCAGCCGACGGGCGGCAAATATGACGGGGTGTTCGGCGTGCTGGCGGGTCTGGAAGTTCTCCGCACCCTCAATGATTTCGATGTGAAGACCGAGCATCCGGTGGAGGTCGCGGTCTGGACGAATGAGGAAGGCTCCCGATTTGCGCCGGCCATGGTCGCCTCCGGCGTTTTTGCCGGCGTTTTCGATCTCGACTACGGGCTGTCCCGCGCCGATCTCGACGGCAAGACCATGGGCGAGGAGTTGAAGCGCATCGGCTATGCCGGAACGGAAGAGGTCGGCGGGCGCGAGATCAAGGCCTTTTTCGAGGCGCATATCGAGCAGGGCCCGATCCTCGAGCATGAGGAGAAGACCATCGGCGTCGTCATGGGCGCGCAAGGGCAACGCTGGTACGAAATCACCATCACCGGGCAGGAGGCCCATGCCGGGCCGACCCCGATGGCGCGGCGCAAGGACGCCCTCGTCGCCGCATCGAAGATCATCACCGAGGTCAACCGCATCGGCCTCGATAACCAGCCCTTCGCCTGCGCCACCGTCGGCCTCATCCAGTCGAGCCCGAATTCGCGCAACACCATTCCGGGCAAGGTCTTCTTCACCGTCGATTTCCGCCATCCGAAGGACGAGATCCTCAGCAAGATGGACGCGGAGCTCCGCGCCTTCGCCGAGAAAACCGCCTCCGAGGGCGGCTTCGAGATGGCGTTCGAGGAAATCTGGTACTCCCCGCCGGTCGAGTTCGACAAAGACTGCGTGAATGCGGTCCGCAAGGGCGCGGAGATTGCCGGTTTCTCCCATATGGATATCATTTCCGGCGCCGGGCACGATGCCTGCTATATCTCCCGCGTCGCGCCGACGGGCATGATCTTCGTGCCTTGCGAGAACGGCATCAGCCATAACGAGGAAGAGGAAGCGACCCCTGAAGATCTTGCCGCCGGATGCAACGTCCTGCTGCATGCGATTGTGGAGCGGGCCAACATTGTCTGAGGCGAGTTCAAAAGCGGTGATCGAGATCGAGAACCTCGATCTTGTCTTCCAGACGGCGGATACGCCTGTACATGCCCTCGCAGATATCGACCTGACGGTCAATGCGGGCGATTTCGTCTCCTTCATCGGCCCGTCGGGCTGCGGCAAGACCACCCTGATGCGGGTGATTGCCGATCTCGAAAAGCCGACGGGCGGGCATATCTCGGTCAACGGCATGACACCGGAGGAGGCGCGGCAGAAACGCGCCTATGGCTATGTCTTTCAAGCCCCGGCGCTCTATCCCTGGCGGACGGTGGAGAAGAATATCAGGCTGCCGCTCGAGATCATGGGCCTCAGCGGAGACGAGCAGAAGGCGCGGGCGGCGCGCAACCTCGCCATGGTCAATCTTGAGGGATTCGAGAAGAAATTTCCCTGGCAGCTCTCGGGCGGCATGCAGCAGCGGGTCTCCATCGCCCGGGCGCTCTCGGTGGAGCCGGATTTGCTGCTGATGGATGAGCCCTTCGGCGCGCTCGACGAGATTACCCGCGACCATCTGAATGAACAGCTTCTCAAACTCTGGGATACGACGAAGAAGACGGTCATTTTCGTGACCCATTCAATCCCGGAGGCGGTGTTCCTCTCCTCGAAAATCGTGGTGATGAGCCCGCGGCCCGGCAAGATCATCGATATCATCGAGAGTGGCCTGCCGCGGGTGCGCAATCTCGATATCCGCGAGACGCCGGAGTTTCTGGAAATTTCCCACCGCGTGCGCGAGGGGCTGAGATCGGGGCATAGCTACGATGACTGACGCCGTCCAGCCACAAGTGATACCGAGCTGGCGCCGTCTTTATGATGGCAAGGTCATCCCCGTCGCAACGGTCTTGATCGCCCTCCTTATCCTGTGGCTTGCGGGCGCGGTCTATATGAATTCGCCGCAGCTGATCGACCAGTACAAGCGGGGCAACGTTGAATGGACCTTCGGCAAGCTGGTCCGGGATTCCTGGTCGATGGAGCGGCCGATCCTGCCGGCGCCGCAGCAGATTGTCGTGGAGCTGGACAAGACCGTGCTGGATAAGAAAATCACGTCGAAGCGCAGTCTCGTCTATCATGCCTGGGTGACGCTGTCCTCGACCTTGCTGGGCTTCGCCTTCGGCACGATACTCGGCATCCTGCTGGCCGTCGGCATTGTCCATATCCAGACGTTGGATCGCAGCCTGATGCCCTGGATCATCGCGTCGCAAACCGTGCCGATCCTCGCCATCGCGCCGATGATCATCGTTGTCCTCGGCAACATTGGCCTGACCGGACTGGTGCCGAAGGCGCTTATCTCCATGTATCTCTGCTTCTTCCCGATCACCATCGGCATGGTGAAGGGCTTAAGATCGCCGGATGTGCTGCAGCTTGACCTCATGAAAACCTACAGCGCGAGCGCCGCGCAGGTGTTCTGGAAGCTCCGCATTCCCGCTTCGATCCCGTTCCTCTTCACCAGCCTCAAGGTCGCCATCGCCATCAGCTTGGTCGGCGCCATCGTGGCGGAACTGCCGACCGGCGCCATCGAGGGGCTGGGGGCGCGGCTTCTCGCTGGGTCCTACTATGGCCAGACAATCCAGATCTGGTCGGCGCTGACCGTCGCCTCGCTTCTCGGCATGCTGCTGGTCTGGGCCGTGGCGCTCTCCGAAAAGCTGGTTCTCTCGCGGATGGGAGGGCAGGCGGCATGAAAAAGCATGATTATGTGCTGATCGAATTCCTGTTCCTCACCGTCGTCTCCTTCGCCGTCCCGGTGGGGCAGGTGGAGGGCGTCTCCGTTTACTGGTGGTTTGACAGCGCCGCGCTGATCCTGGTTCTGGCCTCCCTCGGCATCGGATTTTTCCATCTTGTCCGCGGGCGCGATGGCCTCGCGGCCGGGCTTCTGGTCGCGCTCGGGACGGTGCTCGGCACGCTCGCGCCGCTTCAACTGATCGGTAGCATTGAGACGGGGGAGATTCTCAACCTCGGCTACCGGGTGTTCCTGGTCGCGCCGGGCCTGTGGATTTACGTGATCGCCCTCGGCCTGCTGGCCTGGCGCGCCATGACCCTGCTGTCGAAGGTGGCGGACGGCAACCGCCTGATTGCGCTTGCGGTCCCGGCGCTGTTTGGTGTCTGGCTGCTCTATCTCTGGCAGGTGATTACCACGGGGCTTGGCATCCCTTCCGTTCTCCTGCCGTCGCCGGGGCAGATCGGCGATGCGATTTCGAATAATGGATCGACCCTCTATGCGGATTTCTACCAGACGGTGGTAAAATCGGTGTTGTCGGGCTTCGCCTTTGGTTGCGGATCGGGGTTCCTTGTCGCCGTCCTCGTCGACCGCGTGCCCTTCATGCAGCGCGGGCTGTTGCCGCTGGGCTCGCTGGTCAGCGCCGTGCCCATCGTCGGCATCGCGCCGATCATGGTCATGTGGTTCGGCTTTGATTGGGAATCAAAGGCCGCCGTTATCGTCGTCATGACCTTCTTCCCGATGCTGATCAACACCCTCGCCGGGCTGCAGGCGACCAGCCATATCGAGAAGGACCTGATGCGCTCCTACGCCGCGAGCTACTGGCAGACGCTACTGTTCCTGCGCCTGCCGAACGCCATGCCGTTTATTTTTAACGCGCTGAAAATCAATTCGACGCTCGCCATGATCGGTGCGATTGTGGCCGAGTTTTTCGGCACCCCCATCGTCGGCATGGGCTTTCGCATCTCGACGGAGGTCGGGCGGATGAATGTCGATATCGTCTGGGCCACCATTGCGGTCGCCGCCGTCGTCGGATCGCTGTTTTACGGAATTCTCGCCCTGCTGGAGCGCCGCGTGACCTTCTGGCACGCGTCCTACAGGCGGGCGAAATAGAATGAGTCCCCATTACCATGTATGTTTGAATGCTTTACTTCAAAAAGGGAGAGGAAGAACAGGATGAAAAAACTAACCTTACTACTCGCGGCCTCGGCCATGAGCCTTGCCGCCTATACGGCCTCGGCCGCCGATGAGCTGACCTTGCAGCTGAAATGGGTCACCCAGGCCCAGTTTGCCGGTTATTATGTCGCGAAAGACAAGGGCTTCTATGATGAGGTTGATCTCGACGTCACCATCAAGCCGGGCGGACCGGACGTCGCACCGGCGCAGGTGATTGCCGGGGGCGGGGCCGATGTCGTGGTTGACTGGATGCCCGCCGCCCTTGCAACGCGCGAGAAGGGCGTGCCGCTCGTGAATATTTCGCAAGTCTTCTCCCGCTCCGGAATGATGCTGACCTGCCGCAAGGACATGGGCGTTGAAACCCCTGAGGATTTCAAGGGCAAGACCCTTGGCGTCTGGTTCTTCGGCAATGAATATCCGTTCCTGTCCTGGATGGACAAGCTGAAATACAAGACCGAAGGCGCCGATGCGGACATCAAGGTCCTGAAGCAGGGCTTCAACGTCGATCCGCTGCTGCAGAAGCAGGCGGCCTGCGTTTCCACCATGACCTACAACGAATACTGGCAGGTTATCGATGGCGGGCTGACACCGGCGGAACTGACGGTCTTCCCTTATGAGGACCAGGGCGTTGCCACCCTCGAAGATGGTCTGTATGTCATGGAGAAAAGCCTTGAAGACGAGGCTATGAAAGACAAGCTGGCCCGCTTTATCAAGGCGTCGATGAAGGGCTGGAAATATGCCATCGAAAATACGGATGAGGCCGCGGAAATCGTGCTCGAGAACGACGCGACCGGTGCCCAGACCGAAAAGCATCAGAAGCGGATGATGGCGGAAATCGCCAAGCTGATTGACACGGAAAACCTTGGGAAGCTGAACGAGGAATCCTACAATCGCACGGTCAATATCCTGCTGGCGGGCGATTCAAAACTCGTCATCTCCAAGGAGCCGGAAGGCGCCTTCACCCAGGAAATCTGGGAACGCGCCCAGAAATAACCTGACGGCGAGGCTATACGAAAAGGGAAGGGAAACCTTCCCTTTTTTTTGTTGCGTTGAATGCCTGCCGGTATCATGTCCCGAACCACCCGAATTTTCCCGCTTTCTTATGCTTGACGATTTAGGACAAATGTCCTATTCATTGCTCTAGGACAAACGACCTAATTAGCGGTATGAGGCGATGAAAGAAGTGACGACAAGGGATCAGATAGTAACTGTTGCCGATCAGATGTTCTATCAGCAGGGATATGAAAACACGTCATTCGCCGACATTGCGAATGCGATCGGAATCTCACGAGGGAACTTTTACTACCACTTCAAAACCAAGGACGACATCCTTGAAGCCGTCATTGACCGGCGTTTGCAGGACCGCAAGGACATGGTGGCGCAATGGGACGCTGATGAGGAAAGCCCCGAAATCCGTATCTGTAAATTTATTGATATTCTGATTGTGAACGGGGAGAAGATCAAGAAATTCGGCTGCCCCATCGGCACGCTGAGCAGTGAACTCGCCAAGCTCAATCATCCCAACCAAGACGGTGCGAATGCGCTCTTCGGCCTGTTTCAGGCCTGGCTCCGACACCAGTTCGTGGCCCTTGGCCGGGAAGACGATGCCGACTATCTGGCGACGCATCTTCTTGCCCGAAGTCAAGGCGTTGCGATGCTGGCGAATGCTTTTCAGGATGATGAGTTCATCAGGCGGGAAGTCGAACAGATGCACGGCTGGGTCGCCGCTCAGGCAGCCCTGCCGGGCCGTGGGAACACCAGGAAATTGCTGATCTGAAACCATATTCGGCGGCCAGTCCGACCGCGCATACAGCTTACTTCAGGGAGAAACAAAAATGTTCATCATTCTGCTTAAATTTTCGGAGAAAAGAGAACAGGCGGCCGCCTTCATGGACGCGCATAAAGCCTGGATCAAACGCGGCCTTGAAGACGGGGTGTTTCTGTTGATTGGCAGCCTGCAGCCGAACGCCGGCGGGGCGATACTGGCGCATAATGCATCGCGTGATGAAATTCAGCACCGCGTCGGTACTGATCCCTTCGTTGAAGAAAATGTCGTCACGGCGGAAGTGCTGGAATTCACGCCGGCGATGGCTGACGACCGGGTGAAATTCCTGGTCGGCTGACGGATCTTCGCACGTGACGTTGCTGGCAAGCCAGGCGGCGTAAGGCCGGGAAAAAATCATTGCCGGAAATAGCCCGCTGGCCGGGCGTAATCCGAAAAGGGACGGGAGACCTTCCCTTTTTTTTGTGGCTGTGGCTTAATTGGGGAAAATATCTAAGGAACGCACCATGCTCTCCTCCAATACCGTCAAGTCGCCCGATTTTCTCAATCCGGATATTCCGGAGGATCTGCCGCATCTCGACATGCCCGTGATCATCGCGACGGACGCGGCGTTGAAAGGCTATGGCCGACTCGTCACCGATTACGAGAATTTCCCGGTCGAGATCGTTACCTGGCCGACCTCAACGGGGGCGCGCCCGGTCGATGAGGGTACCGGGAACCAGGGCGGCACGGTCGACGGCATTTTCGAATTCTGGTGGGAAGGTGATGTGCTCTGGGGCCGCAACAACGCGGTGAAGGACACCTATATCCTCGGCTGGTCCGTGAGCCCGGAAAAGGCGGACCGCAAGATGGCGACGCGCGAGCAGGACCAGGTGCTGCTCTGGCATGCGAACTATCATCCCGACGGCGGGCAGCTGTTCTATTCGCTGGACGGAACGCCCTTCATGGTGCCCCTCGCGCTGCCCGGTGACGATGTGCAGCCGGAGGATTTCGTCGCCTTCTATTGCGACGGCACGAAGGGCCTCTATATCCATCCCAATATCTGGCATGAGGGCGTCTTTCCCGTCGGCGAGAAGGGCCGCTTCTACGACCGGCAGGGCAAGGTCCATGCCCGCGTTTCCGTCAATTTCGCCGAGGAATTCGGCCTGCTCCTCCGCGTGCCTTTAAAAACGCCGTAAAAAAAGGCCCCGGCGCCGGAGCACCGAGACCTTTTCCAGGAGAAGCCCGGGAGGGTTGATTATTCGGCGGCCTCCGCCGTGCGGGAGACCTTGCGCGGCGCGGTTTCCTTGCGGCGTTTTTCGAGCGCGCCGAAATGCGTGTTGAAGGTCGGGCGCTTGATATAGCGGCCCGCGCCCTTCACCACATTGAGCTGACCATCCTTGAAGACGACCTTGCCCTGACTGATCGTATGGCTCGGGCTGCCCTTCACCTCCATGCCTTCAAAGATATTGAAGTCGATATTCTGGTGATGGGTTTTGGCCGAGATGGTGCGCGTCATTTCCGGATCCCAGACGACGATATCCGCGTCTGCCCCTACGGAGATCGAGCCTTTGCGCGGATGGATATTGAAGATCTGCGCGGCATTGGTGGAGGTGACCTTGACAAATTCGTTCATGGTGAGCTTGCCGGAATTGACCCCGTGATGCCAGAGCACCGCCATGCGGTCCTCAACGCCGGAGGTGCCGTTCGGGATCAGGGTGAAGTTATCGCGCCCGGCCGCCTTCTGCGGCGCGCAGAAACAGCAATGGTCCGTCGCCGTGGTTTGCAGGTTCCCCGATTGCAGTCCGCGCCAGAGCTCCCGCTGATGGTCTTTCGGGCGGAAGGGCGGGCTCATCACATGGGCGGCGGCATATTCGAAATCGTCGTTGTAATAGACGCTGTCATCGATCAGCAGATGCCCGGCGAGACATTCCCCGAAGACCCGCTGGCCTTCCAGCCGGGCGCGGGTGATGGCCTCAAGCGATTCCTTGCAGGAGACATGAACGATATAGACCGGCGTTTGCAACACCTGCGCCGTGCGGATGGCGCGGTTGGCGGCTTCGCCCTCAACCTCCGGCGGGCGCGACTGCGGATGCCCTTCCGGCCCGGTGATGCCTTTCGCCAGCATTTCCTGTTGCAGGTAATAGACCATCTCGCCGTTTTCCGCATGGACAGTGGCCATCGCGCCCAGTTCGCGGCAGCGCGCGAAGCTGGCCAGCATCATCTCGTCGGAGACCATGATGGCGTTCTTGTAGGCCATGAAATGCTTGAAGCTATTCACGCCCTCTTTCTCGGCGAGGATGCCCATGTCCCGATGCACCGTATCGTCCCACCAGGTGATGGCGACATGAAAACTGTAGTCGGAAACGGATTTCTCCGCCCAGCCGCGCCATTTCTGGTACGCGTCCATGAGCGGTTCTTCAGGATCGGGGATGACAAAATCGATAATCTGCGTCGTCCCGCCCGCGAGCGCGGCGGCGGTGCCGGTCTCGAAATCCTCCGACGCGACGGTGCCCATGAAGGGCAGCTGCATATGGGTATGCGGATCGATCCCGCCCGGCATCACATATTGCCCGCCGGCGTCGACAACCTCGGCGTTCGACGGCGCCTCCAGATCGTTACCGATGGCCTTGATCACGCCGTCATCGCACAGAATATCAGCCCGGAAGGTGGTTTCGGAGGTAACGACGGTGCCCCCGCGTATGAAAGTCGACATATTCATCTCCTCGTCCTGCAGGTATTTTTTCGTAGCCTGATTTTGACGGTATTTTAGCTTTGCCTTTTCAAAATTGATAGTTAAAATCCTGACCAAACGGTCAAAAAATGCAAAAAATTTGATCCCATTCCGCGGATAAAGGAGACGATCGATGACAACGGTACGGGCAGGGCTAATCCAGATGGGCCTCAAGGGCAACACGGACATGAGCCCGGAGCAAATTCGCGATAAAATGATCGAGGCGCATATCCCCCTGATCGAGGAGGCGGGCAAGAAGGGCGTGCAGGTGCTCTCGTTTCAGGAGGTGTTCACGCAACCCTATTTCTGCCCCTCGCAAGATTCCAAATGGTACGCGGCGACCGAAAGTATCCCGGACGGCCCCACCGTCAAGCTGATGCAGGACTATGCGAAGAAGCATAACATGGTCATCGTCGTGCCGATCTATGAGCAGGAAAAGACCGGCATTTATTACAATACCGCCGCCGTCATCGATGCGGATGGGAAATATCTTGGCAAATACCGCAAAACCCATATCCCGCAGGTCGCCGGGTTTTGGGAGAAATTCTTCTTCCGCCCCGGCAATTCCGGCTGGCCGGTGTTCCAGACCGCCTATTGCAAGCTCGGCGTCTATATCTGCTACGACCGGCATTTCCCGGAAGGCTGGCGGGCGCTGGCGCTCAACGGCGCGGAATATATCGTCAACCCGTCGGCGACCGTGAAGGGCGTCAGCCAGTATCTGTGGGAGCTCGAACAACCCGCCTCGGCGGTGGCGAACGGCGTCTATATCGGCGCGACCAACCGGGTCGGGACGGAAGCCCCCTGGAATATCGGGGAGTTTTACGGATCGTCCTATGTGGTCAATCCGCGCGGCGAGATCATCGCGCAAGGCTCCGAGGACAAGGATGAGCTGGTCGTCGCCGACATGGACATGGACATGATCAAGGAGATCCGCGACAACTGGCAGTTCTTCCGCGACCGCCGCCCGGAAATGTACGGCGACCTCGCCGATATCGGAACGAGCTAACTCAGGCCGTCTTCATCTGGCGTTCCCGGTAGGAGATGTAGAAGCCGCTGGCGATGATGATGACGCCGCCAAGGATGGTCATTTCATCAATGCTGTCGCTGAACAGGAAGTACCCGAGAATAAGTGTCCAGACCAGTTCCGTATATCTGAGAGGGGCGGCCGTCGACGACGAGATCAGCGTCAGGCCGTGAATCATGCTGAGATAGATGAGAAAACTGCCGAAGCCAAGGGCGACAAGCACCAGCCAGCCATGAAAATCCGGCATGGTCCAGTAAAAGGGCAGGGCGCAGCTGAACATCAGCATGCCGATAAAGGGGGTAAAAACCAGCGTCACCGCCGGATCATCGCGCCCGGCCAGCAGCCGTGTGAAAATCTGGACCAGGGCGCCGCCAATCGCGATGCCGGCCAGGAGCAGGATGACCGGTACGGGATCCGAGGATATGCCCGGCCGGATGACGATCAGGGACCCGGCAAACCCCAGCCCCGTCGCCACCCATTTATCCAGGCCCACTTTTTCCCGCAGGATCAGGATCGAGAAAATGACGGCGAAGACGGGGATCGTCGCGGAGAATGCGCCGACCTCGTCCAGCTGGAGATATTCCGGCGCAATCAGGTAACAAGCAACGCCAATCGCGAAAAACAGGGACCTAAGGAGCTGAGGTTTCACCATTTTCGGTTTGAACAGGCGTCCTTTCCGGGTCGGCAGGAAGACGATCACCGTTATCAGCATATGCACGAAAAACCGGCTCCAGATAACCTGCACCGGCGACATGAATTGTTCCGCATAGTCGGCCAGCGACAGCGTGAGCGCGCTCATAAGGGTCGCGAAGCAGATGAAGAAAACTCCCTTGACGGAGTCGGTCGCCGAGAAAAAGGACATAATGATAATAGCGAATGAAATGAATTAAACAATTTAAGGTAGTATTTAGGTGGATACTATGCGCCATTATTCAATATTTTTTCTACTATTCAGTGTAATTCGCCGTGACCCGGGCGGAGTTTGCCGTGCTGCAGCCGAAATCAGCCTGTTTGTTGGAGCTGCCTTTCCCGGTAGAGGATATAGAGGCCGCTGGCGACGATGATAGCGGCTCCGAGGATGGTGAAATTGTCCGGGAAATTGCCGAAGACAAAGTAGCCGAAGACGGCCATCCAGATCAATTGCGTATATTGGAACGGCGCGACGGTCGAGGCCGCTGTGTAATCAAACGCCTTGATGATAATGAAATGGCTGAAGCCGCCGATAAAGCCGATCACCCCGAGGATCAGCCAGCCTTGCAAATCCGGCATCACCCAGAAGAAGGGCACGACGGCGCTCATGACGACGGTGCCGACAAGGGCGGAATAGGTGATGGTGGTGACCGGATCATCGATGCCGGAGAGGAACCGCGTGGAAATCTGATAGAGCGAATAGAATATCGATGTGCCGATGACCAGGAACAGGGCCGGATGAATTTCCAGCATGCCGGGCCTGAGCACGATCATCGCCCCGCCAAAGCCGATGGCGACCGCCACCCATCGCCGGACGTTGACTTTCTCCTTGAGCAGAATGACGGAAAAGATGATGACGAAGAGCGGCGCCGTCGCCCCGAGGGCCGCCGCGTCGGCGAGCGGTACATATTTCACCGCCGTAAAGAAACAGACGGTGGCCAGCAGCAGGAAGATGGAGCGGATTAGCTGCATCTTCAGCGCCTTCGTGCGGATCAGCCGCGTGCCATGCTTGGGTAGCAGGATCGCCGCCATCAGCACCGTATGAAAGAAATAGCGCGCCCAGACGACCTGCACCGGCGGATAGGTCTCGTTTGCATATTTGACGATGGTGTCCATGACCGCGAAGAAGAAAATCGCGGAGCAGAAGAGAAAAATGCCTTTGTAGGAGAAGCTGGAATCGGCGGGCGTCGATGTTGCGGACATTGGGTTCCTTGATCGCTTTTTTTATTTTTGAGGTTGAACCCCTGATTGCTTTCAACGATCCTCCCAATAGGGTGTAATGTCAAGTATTCCGACGGCAACCGTATTCAGGCTGGCGGTCGCCGGGAGGCGCGCAAGCCGCCGTATTTTCTAAAAATGGCGCGGTTTTACGCGGATTTCACGGAGGAGAGAGAAATGAATCTGGCAGATATAGTGGATTTTGATCGCCATCCGCTCGAGGATGCCGGCTTTCGCGCCGCCTGCCGGAATCGGCTGAATGACGACGGTGTGCTGGTCCTGCCGGAATTCGCGACGCCAGCGGCGATCGCGGCCATTCAGGCCGAAGGGGAGGCCCATCGCGACAAGGTCTATGCGAAACGCGAGGAGCATACGGTCTATCTCAGCGCCGTCGATCCGTCCTTTCCCCCTGATCATACCCGCAACCGGATGGTCATTTCCTCCAAGGGCTGCATCACCGATGACCAGTTGCCGGAGGGTTCCCCGCTCAAGACCCTGTATGATGCGCCGGAATTCCGTGATTTTCTCTGCGATATCCTGGGGGAGGAGACGCTGTACGACTATGCCGACCCGCTCTCCTCGGTCAATCTGCATTATGCGGAGACGGGGCAGGAACTCGGCTGGCATTTCGATAATTCCTCCTTCGCGATCACCCTGATGGTGCAGCCCGCAACAAGCGGCGGGGAGTTTGAATATGTCACGGCGCTTCGCGATGCTGATGCGGGCGATATGAACTATGACGGCGTCGCCGATGTGCTGGACGGGCGGACGCCGGTGAAGCGGCTCGCCCTCGATGCCGGGGCACTTGTCCTGTTTCGCGGTCGCAATGCCCTGCACCGGGTGACGCCAAACGCGGGAACGCGCACCCGCCTGCTGGCCGTCCTTGCCTATAACACGGAACCGGGGGTCGCGCTTTCGACGGAAGCGCAGATGACCTTCTACGGCCGCACCGCCTGAGATTAGCGGGAATAATTGTTCGGCGGCGCATTTCGCGCTTCCTATTTCCGGATCAATTGGGTAGCTTGGCGCTATGACTGAAGCTCTTTTATATGAACAAGATGGGGGAGTTGTAACCCTCACGATCAATCGGCCGGAGGAGCGTAATGCCCTCTCTGATGATGTCATCTTCGACGCATTCCTGAGTGCGGCGGACCGTATCAACAAAGATAACAGCGTGCGCTGCGTGATCCTGACCGGGGCGGGCAAGGCCTTCTCTGCGGGCGGGAATGTCAAGCATATGCGCGACAAGGAAGGGCTGTTCGCGGGTTCCCCGACGGAGCTGCGCCAGGGATATCGCCACGGCATCCAGAAAATCCCGCTGGCCTTCTATGACCTTGAAGTGCCGACCATTGCCGCCGTGAACGGACCGGCCGTCGGCGCGGGCTGCGATCTTGCCTGCATGTGCGATATCCGCATTGCCGGAAAATCCGCCAAGTTCGCGGAGAGTTTCGTCAAGCTCGGCATCATTCCGGGCGACGGCGGGGCCTGGTTCCTGCCGCGGGTTATCGGGCGCAGCCGCGCCGCGGAACTGACCTTCACCGGCGACATGATCGATGCCGCAACCGCGCTCGACTGGGGCCTTGTCTCCCGCGTTGTGGAGGATGCGGAGCTGATGACGGCGGCGAAGGACCTTGCCAATCGCATCGCGGCGAACCCGCCCCATGCACTTCGCATGTCCAAGAAACTCCTGCGCGAAGGGGAACATATGCGCCTCGACAGCCTGCTGGAGATGTCGGCGGCCTTCCAGGCTGCGTCCCATCACACCAAGGACCATGCGGAGGCCATCAACGCCTTTTTCGAGAAACGACCGGGTAATTTTAAAGGTGAGTGATCCCATCCTGATCCTTGAGGGCAGACGGGCCGCCAGCTGGCTGGCGATGCAGGACTATGACATCGGGCTGCAAAGCCCGGCCTGCTATCCACAGGGAGAGGCCGGGGAAATCGTTAAGGTAAATCTTGAAATTTGCCTTGTAAGAGGCAAGAAAATAACGAAGAAAATTGAAGACAGATGGCGGGAATCGACGCCGGACGATCTTGTCCTGCACCGTCCCCCCGCCGCAGTGCGGCCGCGTCTCGATGCGCTGTTTACCGGCGGCGCCTGACCGGTCCGGGTGATTGGTCGATGACGGAAAACCGCGATTCGCTGAAAAGTCTCCTGACGGAAATCCGCGCCTGCCGGATCTGCGAGGCGCATCTGCCGCTCGGGCCGCGCCCCGTTCTTGTCGCCGATGTCTCGGCGCCCATCCTGATCGCCGGGCAGGCCCCGGGCACCAAGGTCCATGCGAGCGGTATTCCCTGGGATGATCCGTCGGGGGACCGGCTGCGCGATTGGCTCGGCGTCGATAAGGAGACCTTCTATAATCCGAAATATTTCGCGATCGTGCCGCAGGGATTCTGCTATCCGGGCAAACTTGCGAAGGGCGGCGATGCGCCGCCGCGCCCCGAATGCGCGCAAACCTGGCATCCGCGCCTGATCCCGCTGCTCGAAAAGGTGAAGCTGACCCTGGCCGTCGGGCAATATGCACATAAATATTACCTGTCCTCGGCGCGCAAGAAGACCTTGACGGATACGGTGGCGAGCCATGGGGACTATGCGCCGGATCTCCTGCCGCTGCCGCATCCAAGCTGGCGGGTGGTCGGCTGGATGAAGAAAAACGACTGGTTCGAGCGGGAGGTTATCCCGGAGCTGCGCGCCCGGGTGCAGGGGCTGTTGAAAGAGAGGGATCGATGAACTCCGTGATCCGCCTTGCCGCGGCAATCTGGCTCGGCGCCCTTGTGGTGGCCTGCGCGCCGGTGGTGCAGGAAGCGGGGGAGCAGCATATCGCGGCGGAGCTGAACGGCGATCATCTCAAGAGCCCGGACGGCGAAACCCTGCCCGTCAAGGTCTGGCCCGCCGAGGGCGATCCCGCCGCTATCCTCATCGCCGTGCATGGTTTTAACGATTACAGCAATTCCTATGCCTTCCCCGCGAGCTGGTGGATGGGGCAGGGCATTACCACCATCGCCTATGATCAGCGCGGCTTTGGCAGGGCGCCGAATTTCGGCATCTGGCCGGGGCAGGAGCTGCTGATCAGGGATCTTGCGACCATGGTCCGCGAGGTGAGGGAAAAATATCCGGGCAAGCCGATCTACCTTATTGGCGAGAGCATGGGCGGCGCGGTGGTGATCACGGCGGTGACGAGCGACGGCTTCCCGAAGGTTGACGGCATCATCCTCTCGGCCCCGGCGGTCTGGGGCTGGCAGTCGCTCAATCCCTTCTATCAGGCGGTTCTCTGGACCGCCGCGCATACCTTTCCGAGCGTCAAGCTGACCGGGCGGGGGCTCGGCATCCAGGCCTCCGACAATATCTCCATGCTGCGCAATCTCGGCGCCGATCCGCTGTTCATCAAGGAAACCCGGATCGACAGCGTCTATGGCCTCGTCGGCCTCATGGACGCCGCCTATGACGCGGCGAAGGACATCAGGCTGCCGATCCTGATGCTCTATGGCGCGAATGACCAGCTGGTGCCGAAGGACCCGGTGGAAAAGATCGCCGCCGAGCTGCCGCCGGGCGCCGATATCGTGCTCTATGAAAACGGCTGGCATATGCTGCTGCGCGATCTGCAGGGGCCCGTCGTCTGGCGCGATATTGCCGACTGGATCAAGACCCGGCAGATCCCGTCCGGCAACAAAATTGCCTCCCTCCCGCTCTTTAAAGAGGAATAAGCCGGATATCGGCCTCAATTTATTATTGTGAATCTTCCCGCGGCAGGGTAGGAGGGGAGACAGGTAATAAAATTTTCAGGTGTCTCCATGCGTATCGTTCTTTCCCTCATTGCTTTTCTTGTTCTCGCAGGCTGCGCGTCCGCCAGTGGTCCCAAATTTTCCGAATATAACGCGGGATTAAAACCGGAACCGGGCAAAGCGCTTGTTTACGTATACAGGGTCAGTACTCAATTAAAGGGGAGCGGGGGAACGACACCCTTCGTCGCCGGCGGTCAGTTGATCGGAGAACTTCATACCGGTGGATATCTCACTCATCAGATGGAGCCCGGAACACATAAATTCCATACGGATGGAATGTATATAGATCAGGAGTTTATTCTTGAGGTTGTTGAAGGCAAAACCTACTATCTCAAGGTATTCCAGGAAGGGACTTACCTTCTGACCTATTACACCGTTTTTGTCCCCGAACAGAAGGCTTTGAGCGAGATTCAGGACATGCGATATGAGGGAGGCTGATGTCAGCCTTCAAAGCGATTTGATCAGCGGAAACAGCTCGTTGAAGTGATCGATGATGTGATCGGGGCCCAATTCCTGGACCGGGGTTTCCGTATAGCCGAAGCTGACCGCGACGCTCGGGATGCCGGCGTTGCGCGCGGCCAGAATATCGTTGATGGAATCCCCGATCATGAAGGCCCTGCCGCCGTTATGGCCCATCAGATCGAGCGTGCCGGTGATATGGCCCGCATCGGGTTTTTTGACCGCAAAGCTGTCGCCGCCGGTGGTGGCAGAGAAAAACCGGCTCAGATCGAGATTTTCGAGGAGCGGCGTCGCAAACTGGATTGACTTGTTGGTGCAAACCCCCATCCTGGCGCCCTCCGCCTGGAACGCCTCGAGCGCCGCGACGACGCCGTCAAAGGGTCTGCTTCGGTCGCTGAGGTGGCTCAGGTAATAGTCGAAGAAAATGGTTACAAGCTCTTCAAATTTCTCACTTTCCGGCATGCCACCCGTCACGATAAGCCCTTTTTGAAGGAGCGCGCGGGCGCCCTGGCCGATCAGGTCGCGGACCTGCGCCAGGCCAAGGGTGTCGCGCCCCGCAAGGCGCAGCGTGTGATTGAGCGTGTCATGAATGTCCGGCGCGGTATCGACAAGCGTGCCGTCGAGGTCGAAAATTATTGCAATATCCTGCATCTATGTAAAATCCGGTAACATTTTTTTATTTGTTTATCCTGTAGGATTAGGTGTTATTTAAGCCAAAGTATAGTCAAGTTTGCTGAAAAACGAGTAAAGATATGTCATCCATCGCCGCCGTTGTCCTTGCCGCCGGAGCCGGAACCCGCATGAAATCGGCCAAGGCCAAAGTCATGCATGAAGTGGGCGGACGGCCGATGATTTCGCATCTGCTGGCCACCGTTGGCGGCCTCGATCCCGCGAAGATCGTGGTGGTCACCGCGCCGGGCATGGAGGCGGTGCAGAAAGAGGTCGCGCCCGCCGAGATTGCCATCCAGCAGGAAGCCCTCGGCACCGGCCACGCGGTCGCGGCGGCGCTCGGGAGCCTCAAGGGGTTCACCGGCGATGTGCTGATCCTCTATGGCGACACCCCGCTGATCGAGGCGGCGACGTTGCATAAAATGATCGAAAAGCGCCGCGCCGAGAAGGATTGCGCCGTCGTCGTGCTGGGATTCGAGCCGGACGATCCGGCGGAATATGGCCGTCTGGTGACGGATGCGAGCGGCAACCTCACCGCCATCGTTGAATTTGCCGACGCGAGCGCGGAAGAACGCGCCGTCGGCCTCTGTAATTCCGGGGTGATGGCGATTGACGGCGCGCATCTCGCGCATCTTATCGAGGCGGTCGACAACAAGAACGCCAAGGGCGAATATTATCTCACCGATATTGTCGGGATTGCGATCGGGAACGGCCTTACCTGCGCCTATGTGAAGGGCGAGGAAGAGGAGCTCCTGGGCGTCAACAACCGCGCCCAGCTCGCCGAAGCGGAAGCCATCGCGCAAAAACGTTGGCGCGCGGCGGCAATGGCAGACGGGGCAACCCTGATCGACCCCGACACCGTCTGGTTTAGCCATGACACCAAACTTGGGCGCGATGTGGTGATCGAGCCCGGTGTTTTCTTCGGGCCCAAGGTCACCGTGGGTGACAATGTCCGCATCAAGGCCTATAGCCATCTGGAAGGAACGACAATTGGCGAGGCGGCGCAGATCGGTCCCTTCGCGCGGCTGCGCCCCGGCGCGGAAATTGCGAAGGATGTCAAGATCGGTAATTTCGTCGAGGTGAAGAAATCGCAAATCGAGATGGGCGCGAAGGTCAGCCATCTTTCCTATATCGGGGATGCGCGCATCGGCGCGGAGGCGAATATCGGCGCGGGTACCATCACCTGCAATTACGACGGTTTTGACAAGTTCAAGACCGATATCGGGGCCGGGGCCTTCATCGGCTCCAATACCGCGCTTGTCGCCCCGGTAAAGATCGGCGACGGCGCGATTGTCGGCGCGGGCAGCACGATCTCGAAGGATGTGGCGGCGGATGCGCTCGTGATCGAGCGGGCCGAGGAGAAACAGAAACCGGGCTGGGCGAAACGCTTCCGGGACTTGAAAGCGAAACTCGCGAAATAGCGCGGGACTGATTTAAAGGATCATTGGAATATGTGCGGAATTATCGGCGTTCTCGGCAAGAAGGATGTAGTGCCGTCCCTGATCGGCGGGCTGAAGCGCCTGGAATATCGCGGCTATGACAGCGCCGGGATCGCGACCCTGACCGCGGGCGGGATTGACCGCCGCCGCGCCGAGGGCAAGCTCGAGAATCTTGAAAGAGTGCTGGAGGGCAACAGCCTGCAAGGGCTGGCGGGCATCGGCCATACCCGCTGGGCGACCCATGGCGTGCCGAACGAGGTCAACGCCCATCCGCATATGACCAAGCAGATCGCCCTCGTCCATAACGGCATTATCGAGAATTACCGCGAGCTTGCCGATGAACTGACCGCGAAGGGCTATACGTTCGAATCCGAGACCGATACGGAGATCGCGGCGCAATATATCACCAGCTATATCGACGATGGCAAAACCCCGGAGGAGGCCATGGCCGCGGTGCTGAAACACCTGCATGGCGCCTTTTCGCTTGCCGTGATCTTCAAGGGCCATGACAACCTGATGATCGGCGCCCGTCGCGGCGCGCCGCTGGCCGTTGGCTGGGGCGACGGGGAGATGTTCCTCGGCTCCGACGCGCTTGCGCTCGCGCCGCTCACCGTGCGGATTTCCTATCTCGAGGAGGATGACTGGGCCGTGCTCACCCGCGACGGCGCCACCTTCTATGACAAGGACGGCAAACAGGTCGAACGACCGATCAAGCAGACGCAGTTGTCCGGCGCGATGATCGGCAAGGGCAATCACCGCCATTTCATGATGAAGGAAATCGCCGAGCAGCCCGCCGTGATGGGCGAGACGCTAAACGCCTTCTTCAATCCGAAAAGCCGCACCATCACGCTGCCCGATTTGCCGTTCGACTGGAACGATCTGCCGAAAATGACCATCGTTGCCTGCGGCACGTCCTTCTATGCGGGGATGATCGCGAAATACTGGTTCGAGGGGATTGCCGATCTCAATGTCGAGGTCGATATCGCCTCCGAATTCCGCTACCGGCAGATGCCGCTCAAAAAAGGCGGGCTCGCGCTCTTTATCTCGCAGTCCGGCGAGACGGCGGATACGCTGGCCGCGCTCAAATATGCGAAGGAACATGGGCAGCATATCGCCTCCATTGTCAATGTGGAGGAAAGCTCCATGGGGCGGGAATCGGATTTCGTCTTCCATACCCAGGCCGGGCCGGAAATCGGCGTCGCCTCCACCAAGGCCTTTACCTGCCAGCTGGTGACGCTCGCCTGTATCGCCATTGATGCCGGGGTCAAGCGTGGGATCATCGATCATGAGGAGGAGGCGCGGCTCTGCGCGGCGCTTTCGGAGGTGCCGGCGCGCGCCGCCGAAATCCTCGACAGTGACGAGAATATCAAGGCGCTCGCGGAGGCCATTTTCGAGGCCCGCGATGTTCTTTATATCGGCCGCGGCACGGGCTATCCCATCGCGCTAGAGGGCGCGCTGAAACTGAAGGAAATTTCCTATATCCATGCGGAAGGTTACGCGGCCGGGGAACTCAAGCACGGCCCCATCGCGCTGATTGACGAGTTGGTGCCGGTGATTGTCGTCGCGCCCTCCGATCCTTATTTCGAGAAGACCGCCTCCAACATGCAGGAGGTGATGGCCCGGAATGCCCGGGTGATCTTCCTCTCCGACGCGGACGGCATCAAGCAGCTTGGCGGGCGGGCCCTGGGCTCCATCGAGCTGCCGAAGGTCGATCCGTTCGTTGCCCCGATCCTCTATGCGATCCCGGTGCAGATCCTCGCCTATCATGTTGCCGTGTTGAAAGGCACCGACGTCGACCAGCCCCGCAACCTCGCAAAATCCGTAACGGTGGAGTAGGGGTTACAAACGGTGAATATAATCGATAGAAAAATGGTAAGTGGATAATATTGTCAACAAACTGCTGATTTTCATGGCTAGAAGGTTGAAAATTTCGCCTCTTGTTGCCCATATATTGTTGATGATCGTCGTGACCATCTTGTATGGCTTTGCAAATCCTTCAGGATGGAAAGAATTTGAAAATCCAGTCTTTTGGTTACTCTGGATTGGCATTTGGACGATTGTTATTCTGGTAACGTGGCTAACAAAAGGCAAATACAGAAAGTACTGGACTGACAGAAATTACTGGCAGAACAAGAAGTTCTAATCACTTTGCATTACGACCATAAAAATATGGATACGCCTTCGTTACTCCGCCGCGATGCGGGCCGGGTTGAGCTCGTTTTCCTCGATCTCGGTGATATAGCCGCGGGTCAGCGGCAGATCCAGCAGGCGCTTGGAGAGCTGGATCTGGAAGACGACGAGGCCGCTGTTGCGGAAGGATACCTCGCTGGCGCACAGGTAGAAATCCCACATCCGACAGAACCGCTCGTCATACAGCGCCGTCACCTCGTCTAGGCGAGCGAGGAACCGCTGCCGCCAGGCCCGCAGGGTATCGGCGTAATGCACGCGCAAAATCTCGACATCCGTGACATAGAGCCCGGCCTTCTCGATTTCCGGCATCACCTGCGAGAGCGGCGGGATATAGCCGCCGGGGAAGATATATTTGTCGATCCAGGCATTGGTCGGCGAGGGGCGGTCGGCGGTGCCGATGGTATGCAGGAGCGCGACGCCGTCATCGGTGAGGATGGATTTCACCTTGCGGAAAAACTCCCCGTAATGCGGAACACCGACATGCTCGAACATGCCGACGGAGACGATGCGGTCGAATTTGTCGGTCACGTCGCGGTAATCGACGAGGCGGTAATCCACCTTGCTTGCAAGGCCCATCTGCTGCGCCTTTTCCCGGGCATAGCCATGCTGGTTCTTGGAGAGCGTGACGCCGGTCGCCTCGACATCGGCATTCTCGGCGAGAAAACGTGCCATGCCGCCCCAGCCGCAGCCGATATCCAGCACCTTCTGGCCCGGCTTGAGGGCGAGTTTGGCGGCGATATGCGCCATTTTCTGAAGCTGCGCCTGTTCCAGGCTATCCTCCGGTGTCTTGAAATAGGCGCAGGAATACTGCCGGTTCTCATCGAGGAAGAGGGCGTAGAAATCATCGCCGAGATCATAATGATGGGCGACGTTCCGCTGCGCCCGGCCGCGCGGGTTGAACTGCCTGAAAAACCAGTAGATGCGGTAGAGGGTATCGCCGAAGGTGGCGAGCGGGTGACGCGACCCCCAGCCGAGATTGCGCGTGAACAGGTCGAGAAGATCGTAGATATCACCGCCATCGAGGGTGATATCGCCGTCCATATAGGCTTCGCCGAGATAGAGCTTGGGATAGAGCGCGAGTTTGAGCGCCGTTTTTTTCGAATGCAGGCGGAGGGTGACCGTCGGTCCGTCTTCCGTTCCCTTGTAGAAATGTTCACGGCCGTCCGCGTCAAAAACAGTGAGAGTTCCCTGCTTGATGATGCGTTTGAGTATTTGCGACAAAAGGAACATAGCAACTCCTGTTCATTATTCGCGTCGGGGAGATTACAGTCCGGTTACCTTCCAAAATAGCCCGAAATACAGGCTTCTGTTTCTTCCCGCTTCAAATAAAGCTGTCAATTCCGCGATGTTGCGTCTTGGCACGCGACAAGACCGGTCAGTTCAAGACGCCGCTCCTCATTCTTTCTCTTAACCTTCACTATTCCGGACATATAATTTAATTCTGAAACCTTGCAGGCCCAAAATCAAGATTAATTTTACGTCCCGATTGCGTCATTTCCGTGAAAAGGAACAGAAAATTGCGGCGGGACATGACGGTTCGCGGGCCGATTCCGTGACGGCCGGCGGGTTATTCGATCAGGGCGATGGCGCCGAGAATGAAGCGGATTTCCCCCGTGGCATCGGCAAGCGGGCAGTCGACGCTTTCGAAATTGCGGACTTTGTCCCCTGCCACCTCAACGATTCCGGTGCATCGGCGGCATATCCCGCCCGCGACGATGGTATCGAAATAGTCCGAGAGCCGCCGCAGTTCGGGCAGCGGGCTGGTCGCCGAGATTTCGTGCCCACGCATTGACGCCCCGATGATATCGACAACCGCTTCGCCGTTCAGCCGGTACAGATAGTTGCCCGGGCCCGCCACCTCGACCAGATAGAGCGAGGGCGCCGTCGCCCAGTGGCGCGAGATATCGAATTCCTCCCGTTTGGGGAGGGCGGGCTGAAACCCTTCCCACCAGAAATAGAGGTTGCGCACGGCCGCTGTCCGGAAATCGTCCTTCGACGTGACCTCCAGGCGGAACACTTTCTTGAAATTATCGGACCGGTCCTCTTCCTCTACTATTCTCAAATCCACGCAATTTTCTCCTTATTTTTATTATTATTCGCTTGGTTGCGGTCGCGGGTTGGCCCGGGCATGGGCGATAAAGCTCTGCGCCTCGATAAAGACGCGACGCACATCGGGATAGGTCTCCTTGACGCGAATCTCGAGCGCGCTGATCGCGGCCTCGACCTCGGTCGAGGTCAGGTCATCGGCGAAATCGAGGCTGACATTGACCAGGATATCCTTTGGTCCCAGATGCATGGTCAGCAATTCGTTGACGCGGAGGATGCGGCTGTCGTCGCACATGATCGTCGTAATCCCCTCGGTGACGGCCCGCCCGGCGCTCTCGCCGATCAGCAGCCCCTTGCATTCGATCGCCAGCAGCACCGCGACGCTCGCAAGGATGATGGCGATGACGACGGAGGCGGCGCCATCCAGCTCCGGTATGCCGAGATACTGCGCGAAGAAAATTCCGATCAGCGCCGCAAAAAGGCCGAGCATGGCGGCCGTATCCTCGAACAGGATGGTGAAGATGGTCGGGTCCTTGCTGTGCCGGACCTCCTGCCAGAAGCTGCGCTTGCCCCGGCCGCGCTGAAACTCGCTATAGGCGACATACCACGCCCAGCCCTCGAAAAGGATCGCCAGGCCGAGAACGACATAATTCCAGGTCGGATCGGTGATGATTTCGGGATGGCGGATATGCTTGATCCCCTCGTAAAGCGAGATCCCGGCGCCGAGCGCGAAAATCAGGATGGCGACGACGAAGGCCCAGAAATACAGCTCCATCCCGTATCCGAAGGGATGATCCTTGTCCGCCCGTTTCGCCGCCCGCTTGAGGCCGTGCAGCATCAGGATCTGGTTACCCGTATCGACGAGGGAATGCACCCCCTCGGACAGCATCGCCGAGGAGCCGGTGAAAAAGGCGGCCGTGAATTTGGAAACGGCGATCAGGGAGTTCCCGAGCAGCGCCGCGTAAATGACTTTTTTCGAACCGCTTGCCAAAAAACCGCTCCCCTCATCAGATCTTGCGCTGAACCGCGCACAAGCATCTGATATTCTACAAAAGTCTCTGTAAAATCAAGAAAGCATTGAGGATGGAAGATTGACTATTAGATTAACTGGCATAAACTCCGGCCTCGGCTGACGCGCCGACGGCGCGGCGCTGATTAACCTCGAACCCAAGGAGCAGGACATGCTGGACAAGACAACGAACCCGCTAAATCTCAAGGACCCCGATTTATTGAGAATGCAGGGCCTTGTCGGCGGTAAATGGTGCGATGCCGACGGTGGCAAGTCGCTCGATGTGACCAACCCGGCAACCGGCGAGGTGATCGGCACCGCGCCGATGATGGGCGCCGCCGAGACCCGCCGCGCGATCGAGGCGGCAAAAGACGCCATGCCCGGTTGGGCCGGCAAGACCGCGAAGGAGCGCGCCAATATCCTCCGGAAATGGCATGACCTGATGCTCGAAAATACGGACGACCTCGCGAAGATCATGATCGTCGAGATGGGCAAGCCGCTCGCCGAAGCGAAGGGGGAGGTCGCCTATGCCGCCTCCTTCATCGAATGGTTCGCCGAGGAAGGCAAGCGCATCTATGGCGATACCATCCCCGAGCATCAGAACGACAAGCGCATTGTCGTGCTCAAGCAGCCGATCGGCGTGACCGTCGCCATCACCCCCTGGAACTTTCCGATCGCCATGATCACGCGCAAAGCCGCCCCGGCGCTCGCCGCCGGTTGTCCGATGGTGATCAAGCCGGCCGAGCTTACGCCCTTTTCCGCCTTCGCCATGGCGGTGCTGGCGGAGCGGGCGGGGATCCCCTCCGGCATTCTCAGCATCGTTACCGGCGATGCGCCCGCCATCGGCACGGAGATGACCTCGAACCCGATTGTCGCGAAACTGACCTTCACCGGCTCCACCGCCGTCGGCAAGCTGTTGATGGAGCAATGCGCGGGCACGGTCAAGAAAACCTCGATGGAGCTTGGCGGCAACGCGCCCTTCATCGTTTTCGATGACGCCAATCTCGACGAGGCGGTCGAGGCGGCGATGGCCTGCAAATACCGCAACGCCGGGCAAACCTGCGTCTGCGCCAACCGCATCTATGTGCAGGAGGGCATCCATGACGCCTTCGTCGACCGGCTGACCGAGCGGGTCAAGGCGCTTAAAGTCGGCAACGGCCTCGAGGACGGGGTCATGCAGGGCCCGCTGATCACTGAAAATGCGGTGAAAAAGGTCGAAACACATATCGAGGATGCGGTCAAGAAAGGCGCGAAGGTCCTTCTCGGCGGCCACCGCCATCCGCTCGGCCATACCTTTTTCGAGCCGACAATCCTGACCGGCGTGACGCAGGAGATGCGCGTCGCCAAGGAGGAAACCTTCGGCCCCATGGCGCCGATCTTCACCTTCAAGGACGAGGCCGAGGTGATCGCCATGGCGAATGATACGGAATTCGGCCTTGCCGCCTATCTCTGCGCGCGCGATATCGGCCGCATCTGGCGGGTCAGCGAGGCCCTCGAATACGGCATCGTCGGCATCAATACCGGCATCATCTCGACCGAGGTGGCGCCCTTTGGCGGCGTCAAGCAGTCGGGCATCGGCCGCGAAGGATCGAAATACGGCATTGATGATTACCTCGAGATTAAATACATGTGCATTGGTGGCATCAACAGCTGACCGCCAGAAACCAACCCGGGGCCGCGAAAACCTGACGCCGCAATCGGCGTCCGATTGAGGATAAGTCAAGTGAAATACGATTATGATCTGTTTGTCATCGGCGCCGGATCCGGCGGCGTCCGGGCCTCGCGCATCTCGTCAAGCCTCGGGGCGAAAGTCGCCATCGCCGAGGAATACCGCGTCGGCGGCACCTGCGTGATCCGCGGCTGCGTGCCGAAAAAGCTGCTGGTCTATGCGAGCCATTTTTCCGAGGATTTCGAGGATGCCGCCGCCTATGGCTGGACCGTCGGGGAGCGCAGCCATTCCTGGAAGAAGCTGATCGCCAACAAGGATAAAGAGATCGACCGGCTCAACAGCATCTATCATTCGATCCTCGAGAATAACAATGTCGAGCTCTATCAGGCGCGGGCGACGCTGATTGACAAGCATACGGTCCGCGTCGGCGAGGAGACGGTGACGGCGAAATATATCCTCATCGCCACCGGCGGCGCGCCGTCGATGCCGGACGTGCCGGGCATCGAATATGCCATCTCGTCGAACGAGGCGTTTCATCTCGAGGAGATGCCGAAACGCATCATCGTTGTCGGCGGCGGCTATATCGCCGTCGAATTCGCCGGGATTTTCAACGGCCTCGGCGCCAAGGTGACGCAGCTGTACCGCGGCGAGCATATCCTGCGCGGCTTCGATCGCGATGTGCAGATTTTCCTCGCGGGCGAAATCCGCAAGAAAGGCATCGACCTGCGCACCCATGCCAATCCGGCGCGCATCGAGAAGACCAATGCCGGCCTCAAGGTCACGCTCGAAGACGGGCAGGTGCTGGAAACCGACGCCATCATGTATGCGACGGGCCGGGCGCCGAACACCAAGGGCCTCGGGCTCGAGAAGGTTGGCGTAACGCTGAAGCAGAACGGCGCGGTCAAGGTCAAGGCGGATTCCCAGACTTCGGTTGACAATATCTACGCCGTCGGCGACGTCACCGACCGGATCGCGCTGACCCCGGTCGCCATCCATGAAGGCATGGCCTTCGCCGAGACGGTCTTCGGCAAGCGCCCGAAAGTTGCCGATCACGAAAATGTCCCCTCCGCCGTCTTTTCCCAGCCGCAGGTCGGCACCGTCGGTTTGACGGAAGAGGAGGCGCGCGCCAAATACGGAGAGGTGGATATCTACAAGTCGCAGTTCCGGCCGATGAAGCAGACGCTGACCGGTGGATCGGAGCAGGCCTTCGTCAAGCTGATCGTCGATCAGAAGACGGATATCGTCGTCGGCGCCCATATTATCGGCGCCGATGCGGCGGAAATCATCCAGTCCGTCGGCATCGCGCTCAAATGCCGGGCGACCAAGGCGCAGTTCGACGCGACCGTCGGGGTGCATCCCTCGCTCGCCGAGGAAATCGTCACCATGCGGGAAAAGTTCGTCGCCGCATAAAGGGGAAGATTTGCCGCAAACTGGAACGGTTTAGGCCGATTTTTTGACCAAATGCCCCAAAAAGGGCAGGTTATTGATTGCGAAATCAATAAAAGGCTGTAGATAATAGTTTTTCATGCGCATGAGATTTGAGGAATAGAGAGATGTCGAAACCCTGGACCCCTGAAAGCTGGAAGCAAAAGCCCGTTCGCCAGCTGCCGACCTATCCGGACCTCCAGGCATTGGCCGCCGTGGAAGATGAGCTGAAGAATTTTCCGCCGCTCGTATTTGCAGGTGAGGCGAGAAGCCTTCGGAAAAAGCTCGCCGAGGTGGCTCATGGCCGCGCCTTCCTGCTGCAGGGCGGGGACTGCGCCGAGAGTTTCGCCGAATTCCACCCGAATACCATTCGCGACACCTTCAAGGTGCTGCTGCAGATGGCCGTTGTCCTCACCTTCGGCGCCAATTGCCCGATCGTCAAGGTCGGCCGTCTTGCCGGTCAGTTCGCCAAGCCGCGCTCCAGCGATACGGAAACCGTCGGCGGCGTCGAGCTGCCGAGCTATCGCGGCGATATCATCAACGGCTTCGATTTCGACGCCGAGCAGCGCGTGCCCGACCCGCAGCGCATGCTGAAGGCCTATTCGCAGGCCGCCTCGACCCTCAACCTGCTGCGCGCCTTCGCGCAGGGCGGCTATGCGGACCTGCATCAGGTGCATAGCTGGAACATGGGCTTCGTCGCCAGCGGCCCGCAGGGCGAACGCTACCAGGAAATGGCCGACCGCATCCATGACGCGCTCGCCTTCATGGAGGCCTGCGGCGTGACCTCGACCAATACCCCGGAAATGGGCCGGACGGATTTCTATACCTCCCATGAGGCCCTGCTGCTGCCGTACGAACAGTCGCTGACCCGCGTCGACAGCACGTCGGGCGATTACTACGACACCTCCGCCCATATGCTGTGGATCGGCGATCGCACCCGTGATCCGGACGAGGCGCATGTCGAATTCCTGCGCGGTGTCGCCAACCCGATTGGCGTCAAGGCCGGTCCGACGCAGACGCCCGACGGGCTGATGCGCCTGATCGATGCGTTGAACCCGAAGAATGACGCGGGCCGCATGACCGTGATCTGCCGCTTCGGCGCGGATAATGTGGAAAAGCACCTGCCGGAGATGATCCGCAAGATCGAGAAGGAGGGGCGGACCGTCGTCTGGTCCTGCGATCCGATGCATGGCAATACCATCAAATCCTCGACCGGCTACAAGACCCGCCCGGTCGATCGCATCCTGAGCGAGGTACGGCAGTTCTTCGACGTGCACCAGGCCGAGGGAACCTACGCCGGCGGCGTGCATTTCGAGATGACGGGGCAGAATGTCACCGAATGCATCGGCGGCGCCTTCGAGGTGACCGAGGAAGGGCTCAGCGACCGCTACCATACGGCTTGCGATCCCCGTCTCAATGCGAACCAGGCCCTGGAACTTGCGTTCCTGATTTCCGAAATGATCAAGAAGGAGAGGGGGAACGGGGCAGCCATCGCAGCCGTCTCGTAATTCCGCACGAACATGACCAGCCAGACGCCAGTTGCCAAACGCGAGGCGGTGGACACATCCATCGCCGACCACACCGACCAGTATTTTAACAAGACGAAACGTGTTATCGGGCAATTCGGCGATATAACAGTGACTTACGCTGTTTTCATGAGACGCCCGGTGATCTTTTGCCCGCGGATCATGGTCGACTGGCTGGATAGCGTCGCGCAAATGCGCGGCCAGAGCTTCAAGATCGAACCCTGCTTCGAGGAGGGCGACTGGGTCGGCGCCGGGGAGCCGCTTGTCTATATCACCGGCAGCTTCTACGACCTTGTCGATCTGGAGACCCTGTATCTGCAGAAGCTGGGGCCCGCCTGCGTCGCCGCCTATAACGCCTATAGCATGTGCCGTCATCTGCCGGAGGCCAGTTTCCTCGCCATGGACGCGCGCCATTGCGCGGGCGCGGAGATGGCGGACATGATGGCCTATGCGGCCTCCGTCGGCAGCCGCGCGGCGAAGAAGGAAATCGGCGCCACCGGCTTCATTGGCAACGCGAATAACGCGACCGCCCATTATTTCGGCAACGACAAGGGCCTCGGCACCATGCCGCATGCCCTGATCGGCTATGCGGGCAGCACGGTGCGCGCCGCCGAGATGTTCCATGAGAGTTTCCCCGGCGATCCGCTCACCGTCCTAGTCGATTATTACGGCAAGGAGATTAGCGACGCGCTCGCCACCTGCGAACGCTTCCCCGACATGGCGCAGAGCGGCAAGCTCGCGGTCCGCATGGACACCCATGGCGGCCGCTTTATCGAGGGGCTGGACCCGGCCACTTCCTATGCGGTGCTGGAACGGCACATGCCCCGCGGCATCCGGCAGTACCGCTCGGAGCAGGAGCTGAAATGGCTGGTCGGCACCGGCGTCTCGGCGGCGGCGATCTATTTTATGCGGGAAAAGTTGGACGAGGCGGGCTTCAAGAAGGTGCGGATCGTCGCCTCCTCCGGCTTCTCGCCGGAAAAATGCCGGGTCATGGGCAGCATGAAGGCCCCCATCGACGTGGTCGGAACGGGCTCGTTCCTGCCGGAAATCTGGCCCGAGACCTATGCGACCGCCGACATCATTTCCTATGACGGCGTGCCGGCGGTAAAGGTCGGCCGGGAATTCCTGCTTCGCAAGGAAAAATCCTGACTTCTGCTTTGGAACAATTAATGTCGTATTGCGATTGGCATCGGGCGGCAATTATGATCAAAAGCGATTGGATATAATCGCCTCTTTCTGAACGGATGGCCATGTACGCAGCGGTTAAAAATTCCTGGCCACTCCTCCTCGGACTGGGCCTCCTGATGCTTGGCAACGGCCTGCAGATCAGCCTTGTCGGTATCCGCGCGTCGCTGGAGGGGTTTCCCGCCGCCGTCACCGGCCTTGTCATGTCCGGATATTACGCGGGCTTCCTTATCGGATCCATCGTCACCCCCAAGATTCTTGCCAATGTCGGCCATGTCCGGGTATTCGCGGCGCTGGCCTCGCTCGCCTCCTCGGCGGCGCTGATCTATGTCGTCTTCGTCGATCCGATCGTCTGGGGCGCGATGCGCCTGCTGACGGGATTTTCCTTCGCCGGGCTCTATATCGTCTGTGAAAGCTGGCTCAACGACGCCGCCACGAACGAGACGCGCGGGCAGCTTCTCTCCGTCTATATGATCATCATGATGGGCGGCATGGCGATCGGGCAGCTATTCCTGAACCTCGCCGATCCGGGCGGTTACACGCTCTTCATCTTTATCTCGGTGCTGATTTCCTTCGCCCTGATCCCGATGGCCCTGACCGCCAATCCGGCGCCCAACTTCACCCTGAGCACGCGGCTGAAGCTGAAGGAACTCTACAAGATTTCCCCGCTCGGCATCGTCGGCATGTTCGCGCAAGGCATCACCGGCGGCGCCTTCTACGGCATGGCCGCGGTCTATGGCGACAATATCGGCCTTTCGGTCGCGCAGATTTCGAGCTTCATCAGTATCATGATCATGGGCGGCGTGATCCTGCAATGGCCGGTCGGGCGGCTCTCCGACAAGTTCGACCGGCGCATGGTGCTGATGGTCACCACCATGCTGAGCGGCGCGGCGGCATTGCTGGCTCTCTATGCCGGGGAGAGCGGGAATTTCCTCTTGTTTCTGTGCGCCGCGGCGCTGTTCGGCGGCTTTTCCGTGCCGCTTTACTCGCTCTGTATTGCCCATACCAATGACCATCTGGAACCCTCCAAAATGGTGGCGGCGTCGAGCGGGTTGATCCTGGTGAACGGCGCCGGCGCCATCTTCGGCCCGATTCTCGTCGGTCCCCTGATGTCGCTGGTCGGCAGCATGGTCTTCTTCGGCTGGATCGCCTTCGGTCATATCGCCATCGGGATTTTCGCCATCTACCGCATGTATCGCGCGCCCGCGACGCCGATGGACGAGCAGGGCACCTTCGTCGCCATGCCCGTGCGCACCGGCAGCGGCGTTGCCCAGATGAATCCCGAGACCGAGGAATGGGAGGAGGAGGAAGAGGCCGCTCCTTCCACCGCCGATGCGGGAGAGGAGGAGGAAATCCCGGAAATTCTCGATGACGGACCGGCGCTCGGCTCGCAAAATCAGTAATCATCTAAAAAATCGATCTTTTTCCGCCTAAAAGCGTCTCCCGATGCTTGCTGATGGCGTCAAGGCGGGTTAGATATCCTTCATGACCGATCAGTTGAAAATTGCGCTTGCGCAGGCGAACCCGACCCTCGGCGATATCGAGGGCAATTTCGCGCTCGCCCGCGCCTTCCGCGAGGAGGCGGAGGCGCTCGGGGCGGATATCGTCGTCTATCCCGAGCTTTTCCTCACCGGCTATCCGCCCGAGGACCTGGTGACGAAGCCAGCGTTTCAGCGCGCCGCATGGAAGGCGATGGAGGATCTTGCCGAAATGACCCTCGATGGCGGCCCGGCGATGCTGATGAGCGCGCCGATGGTCGAGGAGGGCAAGCTCTATAATGCCGTCTGCCTGCTCGAAGCGGGCAAGGTGTCCGCCCGCCGTTTCAAGAACAAGCTGCCGAACTATGGCGTCTTCGATGAACTCCGTATTTTCGAGGCGGGGCCGCTGCCCGGGCCGATCCCGTTCAAGGGGGTACGTCTCGGCGTCATGATCTGCGAGGATATGTGGTTTCCGGAGGTTGCCGAATGCCTTGCGGAAACCGGCGCGGAAATGCTCATCGTGCCGAACGGCAGCCCCTTCGATCATGCGAAATCCGACGAGCGGCTCAATCACGCCGTCCACCGGGTGACCGAGACGGGCCTGCCGCTCGTTTATCTCAACCAGATCGGCGGGCAGGATGAGCTGGTCTTCGACGGCGCCTCCTTCGTGATGAATGCCGACCGATCGCTGCCCGTCCAGATGGCGAGCTGGAAGGAAAGCCTGGTCGTCACCGACTGGCGGCGGCAGGCGGACGGCAGCTGGAAATGCGAGACGGAGGAACTTGTCGATCCCGGCCAGCCGATGGAGCGGATCTATCACGCCATGGTGCTGGGGCTGAAGGATTATGTCGAGAAGAACCGCTTTCCGGGCGTCGTCCTCGGCCTTTCCGGCGGGATCGACAGTGCCTTGAGCGCCGCCGTCGCCGTCGATGCGTTGGGGGCGGAGCGGGTCCATTGCGTCATGATGCCCTCGAAATATACCTCAACCGAGAGCCTCGACGATGCGGCGGAATGCGCGCGGCTTCTCGGCACGCGGCTCGATACGATCTCCATTGCGCCGGCGGTCGAGGCCTTTGATGCCATGCTGGAGGCGCCCTTCGCGGGGCTTGAGCCGGATATCACGGAAGAAAATATCCAGTCGCGCATTCGTGGCATGACCCTGATGGCGCTCTCCAACAAGCTCGGGCCGATGGTGCTGACCACCGGCAACAAGTCGGAGATGTCGGTCGGCTATGCGACGCTGTACGGCGATATGTGCGGCGGCTATTCGGTGCTGAAGGATGTCTACAAGAGTACCTGTTTCAAACTCTCCACCTGGCGGAACACGCATTTCTCCCCGCTTTTCAAGGGGCCGGAGGGCGCGGTAATGCCGCAGAATGTGATCACCAAGCCGCCGACGGCGGAACTGCGCGAGGACCAGAAGGACGAGGACAGCCTGCCGCCCTATCATATTCTTGACGGCATTCTCTATGGTCTGGTCGAGCAGGAGAAATCCTTCAAGGAACTGGTCGAGGCGGGCTTCGAGCCCGCGACGGTCAGCCGCATCCAGAACCTGCTCTATATCGCCGAATACAAACGCCGCCAGTCCCCGCCCGGCGTCAAGATTTCGACGAAGAATTTCGGGCGCGACCGGCGCTATCCGATCACCAACGCCTTCAGGGACAAAAGATGAGCACCAGATACCGCTTTGCGCCAAGTCCTACGGGATATCTCCATGTAGGGAATGCCCGGCTCGCCCTGATCAACTGGCTGTCCGCCAAAAAAGACGGCGGGGAGATGATCCTGCGCCTTGACGATACGGATGAGGACCGCTCGACCGAGGCATATGCCGCCGCCATTCAGGAGGACTTGAAATGGCTCGGCCTTGACTGGTCGGAACTGAAAAAACAGTCGGAGCGCAGCGAGGCCTATCGGCGCGCCTTCGAGACGCTGAAGGCCGCCGGCCGGCTCTATCCCTGCTATGAAACGGGGGAGGAGCTGGATTACAAGCGCAAGCGCCGGCTCGCCCGCAAGTTGCCGCCGGTCTATGATCGCGCGGCGCTTGAGCTTACGGAGGCGGACAAGGCGAAACTTGAAGCGGAGGGGCGGAAACCCCATTGGCGCTTCAAGCTCGATCAGGTCGTCATCCGCTGGGAGGATATGGTGCGCGGATCCGTCGAGGTCGATGGCGCGAGCATGTCCGATCCGGTGCTGATCCGCTCCGACGGGCGGCCGCTCTATCACATGCCCTCCGTCGTCGATGATATCGACTTTGCCATCACCCATGTCATTCGCGGCGAGGATCATGTCAGCAACACGGCGCTGCATATCCAGATTTTCGAGGCCCTGGGCGCCTCCGTTCCCACCTTCGGCCATATCCCGCTGCTGATGGGGCCGGACGGCGGGCCGCTCTCCAAGCGCGAGGGGAGCCAGAGCCTCCGTGAGTTGCGCAAAAGCGGGATCGAGGCAATGGCGGTGGACAGCCTGCTCGCGCGTCTCGGCACCTCCGAGAATGTCGAGATTTGCCATTCCCTTGAGGAGATTGTCGCCGGGTTCGATATCCATCATTTCAGCCGCGCCGCCGCCAAGTTCGACCCGGCGGAGCTTGCCAACCTCAACGCCAAGCTGCTGCATCAGCTGGACTGGGCGGAGGTGAAGGACCGGCTCGCCATCCCCGGGGCCGATGAAACCTTCTGGAACGCCGTCCGCGGCAATCTCACAAAACTTGACGATGCAAAAGACTGGTGGCAGGTGGTGAGGGGGCCGATGACACCGGTCGTTGAGAATGCCGATTTCCTGCGCGCCGCGGCGGAGCAGTTTCCCGACGGCGAGATCACGCCGGAGAGCTGGAAAGTCTGGACCACGGCGGTGAAGGAGACGACCGGCGCCAAGGGAAAAGAGCTTTTCATGCCGCTCCGCCTCGCACTGACCGGACGGCCGCACGGGCCGGAGATGAACAATCTGTTGCCCCTGATCGGCCGGGAAAATATACTCGCGCGCCTGACCGGCCGCGCTGGCTGAGAATAAGGACGATCTCGTGACGCTGCATCTTTACAATACCGCCCACCGACGGAAAGAAGAATTCGTGCCCCTGGAGCCGGGCAAGGTCGGCATGTATGTCTGCGGGCCGACGGTCTATGACACGGCCCATATCGGCAATGCGCGCCCGGTGGTGATCTTCGATGTGCTGGCGCGTCTCTTGCGGCATCTGGGTTATGATCTCACCTATGTCCGCAATATCACCGATGTCGAGGACAAGATCATCGAGGCGGCGGCGAAAAACGGCGAGAGTATCGAGGCGCTGACGATGCGCACGACCAAGGCCTATCACGACGATATGGCGGCGCTGAATGCGCTCCCGCCGGACCTTGAGCCCCGCGCAACCGAGCATATCGACGGCATGATCCGGATGATCAGCAAACTGATCGAGAAGGGGCATGCCTACGTCGCCGAAGGTCATGTCCTCTTCGATGTGACCAGCATGGCGGATTACGGCAAGCTATCGGGCCGCAACCGCGATGACATGATCGCCGGCGCCCGGGTCGAGGTCGCGCCCTATAAGAAAGACCCCGCCGATTTCGTGCTCTGGAAGCCCTCCACCGGCGATATGCCGGGATGGGACAGCCCCTGGGGCCGCGGGCGGCCGGGCTGGCATATCGAATGCTCGGTGATGAGCGAGGCGACGCTTGGTGTCACCTTCGATATCCATGGCGGCGGGCGCGACCTGATCTTCCCGCATCACGAAAATGAGGTGGCGCAAAGCTGCTGCGCCCATGACGGGGCGGAATTTGCCCGCTACTGGGTGCATAACGGTTTTCTCACGGTCGAGGGCGACAAGATGTCGAAATCCCTCGGTAATTTCCGCACCGTGCGGGAGCTGTTGGCGGAAGCGCCGGGGGAAGCCCTGCGCCTCAACATGCTCTCCACCCATTACCGCCAGCCGCTCGACTGGACGGCGGAAGGGGTGAAACGCGCCAAGACCAATCTCGACCGGCTCTATACCGCGCTCCAGCATCTGGAAGGCGTCAAGACCGGACCGCTGGAGCCCGCGCCCGATGTGATCGCCGCTCTTGAGGATGATCTCAACACGCCGCAGGCGCTCGCCGCGCTCTTCGCCCTCGGCGGGGAGGCCAACAAGGCGACGGATGACGCGGCGAAAGCGCGCATCAAGGGACAATTGCTTGGCTCCGGCGCGCTTTTGGGTCTATTACAACAAAGCCCGGCCGACTGGTTCCGGCAAGGAAGCGTGGGCGATATTTCGGAAGTCGAGATCGAGACGCTGATCAAGGCGCGGATCGAGGCCAAGAAAGCAAAGGATTTTACCAAGGCCGACGCCATACGCGCCGACCTTGCTAAGAAGAATGTCGTTCTGGAAGACGGTCCGAACGGCACCACATGGAAGAGGGCGTAATGGCACGCGAGAGACTTTATCTATTTGACACAACGCTGCGCGACGGGGCGCAGACACAGGGCGTGGATTTCAGTGTCGAGGATAAGGCGAATATTGCGAAGGCGCTCGACGGCCTCGGCATTGATTATATCGAGGGCGGCTGGCCCGGCGCCAACCCGAGCGATACGGCCTTTTTCGCCAATCCGCCGGAGTTCCGGCACGCCAAGTTCACCGCCTTCGGCATGACCCGGCGGCCGGGCCGCAGCGTTTCCAACGATCCGGGCCTCAATGAAATTCTGGACGCCAAGACGCCCGCCGTCTGCATCGTCGGCAAGAGCTGGGATTTCCATGTCGATGTCGCGCTCGGCATCAGCCTCGAGGAAAATCTCGAGCTCATCGCCGACAGCATCGCCGAGATCGTCCGGCAGGGGCGCGAAGCGATGTATGACGCGGAGCATTTCTTCGATGGCTATAAGGCCAACCCGCACTTCGCGCTCGCCTGCCTTAAGGCGGCCTATGGCGCGGGCGCCCGCTGGATGGTGCTCTGCGATACCAACGGCGGCACGCTGCCCGACGAGATCGAGCGCATCGTCACCGAGGTGACCAAGCATATCCCCGGCAGCCATCTCGGCATCCATACCCATAACGATACCGAAAACGCCGTCGCCAATACCCTGATGGCGGTGAAGGCGGGCGTGCGGCAGGTGCAGGGCACGTTAAACGGCCTGGGGGAGCGGTGCGGCAATGCCAATATCATCTCGCTGATCCCGTCGCTGGTCCTGAAGGAGCCGTTCAAATCCATGGTCGAGACGGGCATCACGGCGGAGGGGCTGAAATCCATCACCTCGGTCTCCCGTCTTCTCGATGAGATCCTCAATCGTTCGCCGAACCGCCATCAGGCCTATGTCGGCGCCTCGGCCTTTGCCCACAAGGGCGGCCTGCATGTCTCGGCGGTCGAGAAGGATCCCAAAACCTACGAGCATGTGGAGCCGGAAGTCGTCGGCAACAAGCGGCATCTGCTGATCTCCGATCAGGCGGGGCGGTCCAACATCCTTGCCCAGCTCCGCGAATTCGGCCTCGATGTCGATCCGAAGGACCCGAAGATCAACCGCCTGCTCGAGGAAGTGAAGGAGCGGGAGTTCGACGGCTTTTCCTATGACGGCGCACTCGCCAGTTTCGAGCTGATGGCCCGGCGGCGGCTGGGGCAGGTGCCGAAATATTTCGACGTGGAAAGCTTCCGCGTACAGGTTGAGCGGCGCCATAACGCCAAGGGTCAGCTTCTCACTGTCTCCGACGCCGTGGTCAAGCTGATCATCGACGGGGAACGCTATCTTTCCGTGGGCGAGGGGAACGGCCCGGTCAACGCCCTCGATGCGGCACTGCGCAAGGATCTCGGCAAATTTTCCGACTATATCGACGATCTCCGCCTCGTGGATTTCAAGGTGCGGATCCTCACCTCGGGCACCGAGGCCGTGACTCGCGTCCTTATCGAGAGCACGGACAAGTCGAACAAGCGTTGGTTCACCGTCGGGGTGTCGCCCAATATCGTCGATGCCTCCTTCGCCGCGCTGATCGACAGCATCACCTACAAGCTGTATCAGGCGGGCGCGCCGTCGGGCGGGAAGTAAATCTGCATGTCAGGCGCTGCACAGCCGGCGATCATCCTCGTCGAGCCGCAAATGGGCGAGAATATCGGTGCGGCGGCGCGGGCGATGCTGAATTTCGGCCTAACGGACCTCCGCCTTGTGAGCCCTCGCGACGGCTGGCCCAACGATCGGGCGGTTGCCATGGCCTCCGGCGCCCGGATCGTGCTGGAGAATACACGGGTCTTTGAGACGACCGAGGCGGCGATTGCCGACCTCAACCATGTCTTCGCCACAACGGCGCGGCCGCGCGACGTCATCAAGGAAGTCGCGACCCCGAAGGCGGCGGCCATTGAGCTTCGCAAAAAGGCAGGCGAGGGCGCCCGGACCGGGATTCTGTTCGGCAAGGAAAGCGTCGGCCTCTCGCGGGAGGATGTGGCGCTCGCCGATGTCATCATCTCGGTGCCGCTCAATCCCGATTTCTCCTCCATCAATCTGGCGCAGGCGGTGCTGCTGGTCGGCTATGAATGGTTCCAGGCCGCCGATGACACGCCGCCGGTCAAAATCCTGAATGAGGAACGCCCGGCCAACAAGGCGGAGCTGTCGCATCTGTTCGAGCGGATCGAGCGGGAACTGGATGCCCGCGGCTATTTCGATCCGATCCAGCAGCGAAAGCATGTTATCCTTCGCAACATGCGCAATATGTTCCAGCGGCTCGGCCTGATGGAATCGGATGTGCGGGCCTTTCAGGGGATTATCAAGGGCCTCACCATGAAGCTGAAGGACAGGAAAGATGACGGCGATCCATCATAAACGGGCGGCGCTTACGGATATCAGCCTGCATTATGCCGAATGCGGGGCGGAGAATGACGAACTCGTCCTCATGCTCCATGGCTTTCCGGAATTCTGGTATTGCTGGAAGGACCAGCTACCCGTCGTCGGCGAGAAATATCACGCGGTCGCGCCGGACATGCGCGGCTATAACCTCTCTGACAAGCCGGAGGGGGTGAAGGCCTACCGCATCGGTCCTCTGGTCCGGGACGTGATCGAGCTTGCGGATCATTTCGGCAAGGAGAGCTTCTATCTGGTCGCCCATGACTGGGGCGCGGCCATTGCCTATGCGGTCGCCATCGCCCATCCGGAGCGGATCAAGGGGCTGATGATCCTGAACGGCGCGCATCCCTATATCTTTGCGGACCTGCTCAGCAATAATGACGAGCAGATCGCCAACAGCCAGTATATGGCCTATTTCCGCAATCCGAACGCGGAGGCGGAAATGCTCGCGAATAACGGTCAATGGCTGATGGACTGGACCTTTCGGGAGATTATCGAGAGGGGCCTGATGACCGAGCAGGACGCGGACGCCTACCGCGCGGCCTGGGCGCAGCCCGGCGCGATGACGGCGATGGTGAACTATTACCGCGCGTCGCCGCTCGTCCCGGCAACGAAGGAGACGAAGGGCAAAGGGTTCGGCCTCAATCCCGAGGACTTCAAGGTGCATGTCCCCACCTTCGTTCTCTGGGGGGAGGCGGACCACGCCCTGATTAAAGAGAATCTCGTCGGCCTCGAGAATTTCATCGACGATCTCACCATCAAGCGGCTGCCCGGCGTCACCCATTGGGTCACTCATGAAGCGCCGGAGATCGTGTCCGCCGAGATCCTCGCCTTTATCGACCGGATCCGTCCCGAAAAAGCGTCGTAAAGGCTTGACAAGCGGGCGTTAGTTTCTATGATGCGCGCCTTGTGCAGGCCTCGTCGGCGTGCCTTTTTCCTGAATAGAAAACTGGATCAAGTAAATGAGCAAACGCATTCAAGCGAAATACAAAATCGATCGCCGCATGGGCGAGAACCTCTGGGGCCGCCCGAAAAGCCCGGTTAACCGCCGCGAATATGGACCGGGCCAGCATGGCCAGGGCCGCCGGGGCAAGATCTCCGACTTCGGTATCCATCTCCGCGCGAAACAGAAACTGAAGGGCTATTACGGCTCGATTACCGAGAAGGGCTTCCGCCGTCTATACGAAGAAGCCACACGCCTTAAAGGAGATACCTCCGAGAACCTGATCGGCCTGCTGGAGCGGCGCCTTGACGCCGTCGTCTACCGCATGAAATTCGTGCCGACAGTTTTCGCGGCCCGTCAGTTCGTCAACCACGGCCATGTGATGGTGAACGGCAAGAAGGTCAACATCGCCTCCTACCAGGTGAAGCCCGGTGACGTGATCGAGGTCCGCCAGAAATCCAAGCAGATGGCCCTCGTCCTCGAATCCGTGGACAGCCCGGAGCGCGACGTCCCCGAATATATCGACGTCGACCACAAGGCCATGAAGGGCACCTTCAATGCGATCCCGAAGCTGGCCGACGTGCCTTATCCGGTGATGATGGAGCCGAACCTGATCGTCGAATTCTACTCACGCTAAGCGCTGAGATCCCGAACAAAAGCCGGAGTGCCTCGCGCTTCCGGCTTTTTTCATGGGCGAGGCGGACGGAGCCTACAGCCCGCCGTCCTGCTTTTCCTCATTGATGGATTTTTTCACGCGGTGATAATCATCGATGCCGATCAACAGGCTGATGACGGCGACCGGCAGGAGCCCCCAGCCGACGACGTTAAGCCATTGATCCTCGACCAGCTTTATCAGCGCGATTGATCCGGCAACGAGGGCGATCGTCGTCCGGACATAGGCCATCAGAGTACGACGGTTCGCGAGCTCGGTCCGGTGCACGGCCAGCTTGAATGTATCGACATTCCGCCGCTCACTCTGGTTGATATTCTTTTGCTCTGTCATGATGCTGTGATAGTAGAGCAAAAAATTTTCCGTTCAACTCCGCTGAACGCGTGGCCGGGCAATCAGGGCGCCGGCACGTCCGTCGGCAGGATCGTCCGCACGAATGTCTCGTCGCCCTTCACCACCTTCATGATCGTCACCGACTTGGTCGGGATCTGGCTGCCGTCCGTGAAGCTGATCTCGCCGGTGATGCCCTTGAAACCCGTGAGGGTCGAGAGGGCGGCCTTGACGGCGTTCACATCGCTGCTGCCCGCCTTGTCGATGGCGGCGGCCACCAGCTTCACCGTATCATAGCCGAGCGCGGCGAAGGCGTCCGGCTCAGCGTCCGGAAATTTCTTCTTGAAGGCGGCGCGGAAGGCGATGACCTCCGCGTTTTTGTCATTGGCACTGACATCCGCATGCGTCGTGAAATAGACGTTCGATTCATCGGGCAGCTTCGCCCAGTCCATGCCGATATCGAAGCCGTCGCCGCTCAGGATCGGGACGCTGAACCCGGCATCGCGCAGCGCCCTGACCGCGCTCACCACCTCGTCGGGGGAGGCGGAAAGATAGATGAAGTCGGCGGCGGGCAGGGAGGCGACAGCGTCAGTGAAGTTGGCTTTCGTATAGCCCCGGCTGAAGATGACCTCCCCGCCGAGGGCCTGGAAGCTCTCCTCGAAATAGCCGCGCAGCAGCTCCGTATAGGACATCTGCTCCTTATAGAGCACCGCGACCTTTTTAAGCTTCAGCTCGTCATGGGCGAAGGCGGCGGCGGCGGCGGCCTGCACATTATCACCGTAGCAGGCGAGGAAGAGATATCCCGGCACTTCTTTGGGCAGCCGCGGCGATGTCGCGCCGGAGGTGATGAAAATCCGCTTGTCCCGGGCGGCGACCTTGGCTGCGGCCAGCACCACATCCGTATCCGACATGCCGATCATCACCGGCATATCGGGATTGGCGGCAATCATCGCGGCGGTTTTCTGCGCGATCACGGCGGGGTCGGTCTCGCCATCCTCGATCAGTAGCGTCGCCTGCCGGCCAAGGATGCCGCCCGCCGCATTGATCTCGTCAATGGCGAGCCGGGCGCCGTGGGAGGACGGGATATCGAGAGATTTCTGATCTCCGCTGAGATTATAGATGGCGCCGATGGTCATTGACGGGTCCCCTCCCTGACAGGCGGTTGCGACAAGGGTCGCCCCGACGAGAATGGCGGCGAGGCGGAATATCCTGCTGGTTGATTTGCCAAACATATCTACGCGTCTTTCAGAAATTTTCAAGTTTCGGATTGATCAGGGCGCCCGTTTCCTCCTCGGCGCGTTCGATCAGCACGCGCGAGCCATGGATCTTGACGCGGTTTTCGGCCACAAGCCGGAGCGAGAGCGGATAGATGCGGTGCTCCTGCTCAAGAATGCGGGCGGCGAGGCTGTCCGCGGTGTCCGCCTCCAGGATCGGCACGACGGCCTGGGCGATGATCGGCCCGTTGTCCATTTCGGGCCGCACGAAATGCACCGTACAGCCGGCGAAGCGCGCGCCTGATTCAATTGCCCGTTCATGCACATGCAACCCCTTGAAGGCGGGGAGCAGCGACGGATGGATGTTGAGAATACGGTCGCGCCAGCGATTGACGAACTCCGCCGTCAGCAGCCGCATGAACCCGGCAAGGCAGATGAGATCGATGCTCAAATCCTCAAGATAACTGGTGATCTCGGCCTCGAACGCCTCCCGGCTCTCGAAGTCACGATGGTCGATGGTGCGGGTCGGGATGCTGTTCTCGGCGGCGAATTTAAGGCCCGCCGCCTCAAGGTTGTTCGACAGCACGCAGCAGATCTCGGCGGGAAAATCCGGCGCCCGGCAGGCCTTCACCAGCGACTGCATGTTCGTCCCGCGGGACGAGATGAATACGGCGACTTTCAGCTTTGCCACGTTTCTTCCAACCTGTTGATGATCACCTGCGCCGCATCCCCCTCACGCGCGACCAACTCGCCGATCCGGTAGACCGTCTCCCCGGCGGCGGTCAGCATCTTCGTGGCGGCCTCCGCCTTTTCTGCCGGGACGACGATGACCATGCCAAGACCGCAGTTGAAGGTGGTGGCGAGTTCCTTCGCCTCGATATTGCCAAGCTCCGCAAGCCAGCGGAAGAGCGGTGGCAGCGGCCAGCTTGTCGCATCGAGCCGCGCCGCGAGAGTTTTCGGCAGCACGCGCGGGATATTTTCGTAAAGCCCGCCGCCGGTGATATGCGAGAGCGCGAGGATATGTTTCGCGCGGACCGCCTCAAGGCAGCTCTTCACATAGATGCGGGTCGGCGCGATCAGCGCATCGCCGAGCGTGATCGAGGAATCGAAGGGCGCCGGAGCCGCGTAATCGAGCTTGAAATCGCCGACAATCTTGCGGACCAGCGAAAAGCCGTTCGAATGCAGGCCTGACGACGCGAGACCAAGGAGGACGTTCCCGGCATCGAGGCTGTCGGCCTTCAGAAGATCGTCACGCTCCACCGCGCCGACGGTGAAGCCCGCGAGGTCATAATCGCCCTTCGCATACATGCCCGGCATTTCCGCCGTCTCGCCGCCGATCAGCGCGCAGCCCGCCTGACGGCACCCCTCGGCGATTCCCTTGATGATATCGCGCGCCGCGGAGACATCGAGGCCGCCGGTCGCGAAATAATCGAGGAAAAAGAGGGGTTCCGCGCCCTGCACGACCAGATCGTTGACGCACATGGCGACCAGATCGATGCCGACCGTATCATGGCGGTTCATGTCGATGGCGACTTTCAGCTTGGTGCCGACGCCATCGGTCGCGGAAATGAGAAGCGGGTCCTTGAAGCCCGCCGCGCGGGGGTCGAAAATCGCGCCAAACCCGCCGAGATCCGCGTCGGCGCCGGCGCGCCGGGTGCTGGCCGCGAGGGGTTTTATGGCCTCAACCAGTGAGTTTCCGGCCACAATATCGACCCCTGCATCCTTGTAGCTGTAACTTTTTTTGGAGCTATCGCTGTTCATAAGTTATGCTGCACCCGAGTTTATGACTATGATCGGGCCAACATACTTTTTTTCCAGTGGTTTGCAATGACGGAAACACAACCAACTTCAATCTTTTCGCGCATCGTGGGACTGGCCGTTCTCATTTTCTGCCTTGCGGGAATTGTAGCGGCGGCACCGGCGGCGGAGAATATCTACGTCGTGCGCGACATTGCCGTCGATGAAACGGCCGCCTCGGCCTCCGATGCCCGCACCATCGCCGTGCGCAAAGGGCAGGAGCGCGCCATCAATGCGTTGCTCCGCCGTCTGGTGCCGGTGCCGTTCCACAACAGCCTGCCCGATCTCGATGAGGCAACGATCACGCCGCTCGTCGCGTCCTTCCAGGTCGCCAATGAACGGACCTCCGCAAAACGCTATCTCGCGGACCTGACCTTCGAGTTCAAGCGCGACGAGATCCGCCGGCTTCTGCGCGTCAACATGCTGCCTTTTTCCGAATCTTTCGGCAAACCCGTTGTCGTTCTGCCCGTCTTCCTGCAGGAGGGTCGGGCCTATCTCTGGGAATATCCCAATCCCTGGCGCACGGTCTGGATCGATATTATTGATTACGGCCTCCGCCCGCAGGAACCGGATGCCCTCCGCGATGACTGGGCGCAATCCCTGTTGCGGCCGATAATCGTTCCGGCGGGCGATCTGTCGGATTTTAAGGCGATCGACGCGGAGCAGGCGGTCAGTCTGGATGAGGCGGCGCTCAATGCCCTCAAGGAAAGCTACGGCGCGGCGGAAGTGCAGGTGATCACGGCGAGCGAGCGCACCGAAGCGGACGGCACGCTGCTCCTCGATATCACGCAGAATGTTGCCGGGCAGCTCAACGCCGCGGTCGTCCAGACCTACAAGGGCAGCGCCAATGAGGAGGAGCTGATGCAAAGCGTCGTCTTCGACCTGGTCGCCAAGATACAGGAAGACTGGAAACGCCAGAATGTCCTTGATTTCAGTATCGAGAATACCCTCGCGGTCACCACCAATATCAAGAGCTTGGCAGACTGGCTCGCCATTCAGCAAAAGGTCGAGGGCCTGTCTGCGGTGACGGCAACCCGCGTCAAGGAGCTGTCGGTCAGTCAGGCTTTCTGGCATCTCACCTTTGTCGGCAGCATCGACCAGCTGACCGGCGCGCTCGCCCAGCGGGACCTCCTGCTTGTCGAACGCGACGGCTACTGGACACTGGATCTTAAATAAATACCATAATCTATTGAAATCACGAGATAACATAAGGTTTGGAAGCGGTCTTGAATATTCCCAACTCGATTACATTGATCCGCATGATTATGGTGCCCATCATTGTCTGGCTGATCCTGGCCGAGCAGATGTATGCCGCTTTCCTCGCCTTTCTGCTGGCCGGGGCGTCGGATGCGCTTGACGGGCTGATCGCCAAGCAGTTCGACCTGGTCACGCCGCTCGGCACCTATCTCGATCCGCTAGCCGACAAGATCCTGCTGGTCTCCATCTATGTGACACTGGGCGTGCAGCAGGACCTGCCGAGCTGGCTGGTGATCCTGGTGGTCAGTCGCGATATCCTGATCGTCGGAGCGATTCTCCTGACCTTCCTGCTCGAGCTCAATATCGCCATCGTGCCCTCGAAGCTCAGCAAGCTGAACACCTTCTGCCAGATCAGCCTCGCCGCCATCGTGCTCGGCGATCTCGGCCTGGATATGGGGTTCAGCGGATTGATCGAGCTCTTCGTCTATATCGTATCGGTGACCACGGTGCTCTCGGGGCTCACCTATATCCTGCAATGGTCACGGCAAAACAGCTAGGGACGGGAGGAAACCATGACGCTTAAGCAGCAAATGAAATTCTGGGTCATCGCGCTGGTGGCCTTTGTCCTTTTCCTCGTTCTGTTGAGCGATATCCTGCTGCCGTTTGTTCTCGGCATGGCGGTCGCCTATTTCCTCGATCCGGTGGCCGACCGGATGGAGGCGGCGGGGATCAACCGGACCACGGCGACGGCGATCATTATCGGGCTTTTCCTGGTGCTGGTCATCCTTGCGGTGATCCTGTTGGTGCCGGTCATCATCGACCAGTTCGTCGGGCTTCTCAATAACCTGCCGGGTTATTACCAGAGCCTGCATGACTTCCTGCTGCCGTTTATCGACCGCTTCGTCGATATCCCGTCGCTGCAACAGAGCGCCGAATTCAAGCAGACGGTCGGGCAATATGTCGGCGAGGCGGTAAAGAGCCTCGGCTCGATCTCGAAGAATATCGTTGGCGGCGGGCTGGCGCTGGTGAATATGGTGATGCTACTCGTCATTTCGCCGGTGGTCGCGTTCTATCTGCTGCGCGACTGGGACCATATCGTCGCGCGGATCGATAGCTGGCTGCCGAAGAAGAACGCCGGTCAGGTCCGCATGCTGGCAAAGCATATCGATGACGTGCTGGCCGGATTCGTCCGCGGGCAATCGACGGTCTGCCTGCTGCTCGCCGCCTATTACGGGATCGCCCTGATGGTGATCGGGCTTGAGTTCGGGCTGGTCATCGGCATTGTCACGGGCCTGATTTCCTTCATTCCCTTCGTCGGCGCGATTATCGGCTTTATCGCCTCAGTGGGCGTCGCAACGATCCAGTTCTGGCCCGATTTCATCATTATCGGCATTGTCGGCGGGATTTTCGTCGTCGGCCAGATTCTCGAAGGCTATGTCCTTGTTCCCAATCTCGTCGGCGAGAAGGTCGGGCTGCATCCGGTCTGGGTGATGTTCGGCCTGCTGGCGGGCGGCAGCCTGTTCGGCTTTGTCGGCGTTCTCATCGCCGTGCCCATGGCCGCCGTGATCGGCGTTCTCAGCCGCTTTGCCATCGACCAGTATCTCCAGAGCCCGCTCTATGGCGCACCGCCGCCGGAAGATCAGGAAAGACTGCTTGAGGATTGATATGCAACCCTCTCAAATTCCAATGAATTTTTCCTTTCGGGCGGCGAGGGAACGGGATGACTTTCTGGTGACCTCCGCGAATGAGGAGGCGGTCGCCTGGATCGACCGCTGGCCCGACTGGCCCGCCCGTTCGCTGCTGCTGGTCGGCCCGGCGGGATCGGGAAAGACCCATCTCGCGCAGGTCTGGCAGGCGACAAGCGGTGCGCAATCGCTGGCGGCGGGCGATCTGTCCAACCTCGGGATCGAGACGCTGAACGACCTTGCCGCCGGGGCGCTGATCATCGAGGATACGGGCGAGGGGGTCGATGAGAAAATCCTCTTTCATCTCTATAATCTGGTGCAGGAGAAGGGCGGCAGCCTGCTGATCACGGCCCGATCGGCCCCGGCCACCTGGCGGCTCTCACTCTCCGATCTGTCCTCCCGCCTCGGCACCGTGCCCATCGCCCGCATCCGCGAGCCGGATGACGAGCTGTTCGCGGCGCTGGTCATCAAGCTTTTTTCCGACCGCCAGCTTGCCGTCACGCCGGATGTCGTCCAATATATCGTGCAGCGGCTCGAACGGTCGTTCGAGGAGGCGGGACGCTTCGTTACGAAACTCGACCGGAGCGCGCTCGCCAGAAAAAGAAAAATAACGGTTTCGCTGATCCGCGAAGTCTTCAGGGAAGAAGAGGGATAGAACATGGATTTGGGAATTTCGGGAAAATGGGCGATTGTCTGCGCCTCCAGCAAGGGGCTTGGCCGCGGCTGCGCGGAGGCGCTGGCGGCGGAAGGCGTCAATCTTGTGGTGACCGCGCGCACCAAGGCGACGCTTGAGGAAACGGCGGAGCATATCCGGGCGCAATCCCCGGTCAAGGTGATCGCCGTCGCCGGTGATATCACGACGCCGGAAGGGCGCGCCGATGTGCTGAAGGCCTGCCCCGAGCCCGATATCCTCATCAATAACGCCGGAGGTCCGCCGCCGGGCGATTTCCATAACTGGACGATCGAGGACTGGCAGAAGGCGCTCAACGCCAATATGCTGACGCCGATCGAGCTGATCAAGGCGACGGTCGATGGCATGCGGGCGCGCAAGTTCGGCCGCATCGTCAATATCACCTCGAGCGCGGTGAAGGCGCCAATCGATATTCTCGGCCTCTCCAACGGGGCGCGGGCCGGGCTGACCGGGTTCGTTGCCGGGATCGCGCGGAAAACCGTCGTCGATAATGTCACCATCAACGCGCTGCTGCCGGGCCCCTTCGATACTGACCGCCTGCGCGGCAATTTCGAGGCGGTGGCGAAATCGAGTGGCCGGCCGATCGAGGAAATCCGCAAAGAACGCGCGGCCAGCAACCCGGCGGGCCGGTTCGGCACGGCGGAGGAGTTCGGCGCGGCCTGCGCCTTTCTCTGCGGCGACAAGGCGGGCTATATCACGGGACAGAATATCCTGTTGGATGGCGGCGCATTCCCGGGTACTTTGTAGGAAATTGCAACCATGGGAGGATCTATGATGCGGATTCTGGCGACTTTTCTGGGCCTTTGCGTCGCAACCTTGCTCGCCGCCGCGCCGGCGCGGGCGGATATCACCGGCGTCTGGGCGACGGTGGAGGGGAAAAGCCACGTAAAAATAGAGTCTTGCGGCGACAAGCTCTGCGGCAAGATTATCTGGCTGAAGGAGCCGAACACGCCCGAGGGCAAGCCCAAGACAGACGAAAACAATAGCGACGAGGCGCTGCGAAGCCGCCCGATCCTGGGGCTCGAGCTGCTGAGCGGCCTTGTGCCCGAAGGCCAGAACGAATGGGATGACGGCGAAATCTACAATCCGGAGGACGGCAAAACCTATTCCTCCGAAATGACGCTGGTCAATCCGAAGGAGCTTGAGGTGAAGGGCTGCGTTCTTTTCATCTGCAAGAGCCAGACCTGGACCAAGGTAGAGTGATTTTTTACCATTTGCCTGTAGAATTCCGGGAAATCGGCGCAATCTTTTCGGTTTTGTCATAATTCGATGATGCCGACCCTATATACTGGGAAGATGATGGCGTTTTTTTGGATGGGGCAGAATTTAGGATGTCGACGAAATTTGACAGCGTAGGAGACACCGGGCCGGGCCTGATTGACAGTCCTGACCGCTTTATCAACCGCGAACTCTCGTGGCTCTCCTTTAACTGGCGGGTGCTTGAGGAATCGGCGAATATCTCCCATCCGTTGTTCGAGCGTCTGCGGTTCCTGTCTATCTCCGCCACCAATCTCGATGAATTCTACATGGTCCGCGTCGCCGGGCTGCTCGGTCAGATCAAGGCCAATATCAAGACCATGAGCGATGATGGCCTGACGCCCGCGCAGCAGCTGGCGGAGGTTGATCACAAGGCGACGCTGCTCATCAACGAGCAGATGCGGCAATGGAACAAGCTGACCACGGAGCTTCGCCAGGCCGGCGTGGCGGTCCTCGCGCCGAAGGAACTGACGAAACAGGAACGCGGCTGGCTGGAAGACTATTTCATGCAGCAGATCTATCCGGTCCTGACGCCGATGGCGCTTGACCCGGCGCATCCGTTCCCCTTCATCCAGAATCTCGGCTTCGGCATGTTCCTCGAGCTGGTGGGCAAACAATCGGAGCGCAATCTCAAGGCGCTGCTGCTATTGCCGCAGGCGCTCGACCGGTTCATCCGGCTGCCCGGTCCGAAGATCCGCTTCATCAGCCTCGAGAATATCGTGATGCTGTTTCTCGGCCATCTGTTCCCGGGCTATGACGTGGCCAGAAAGGGCATGTTCCGCATCGTCCGCGACAGCGATATCGAGGTCGAGGAAGAGGCGGAGGATCTTGTCCGCCTGTTCGAATCCGCTCTCAAGCGCCGTCGCCGCGGCAGCGTCATCCGCCTCAAGGTCGACAAGGAAATGCCGGAGGAATTCGTTGAGTATCTCAGCCGCGAACTGGGGCTCGACAACCGCGCCGTGGTTGTCGTTGACGGCCTTCTCGGCCTCTCCGACACCTCGCAGCTGATCACCGCCGACCGGCCGGACCTCTGTTTCCAGCCGCATACCCCGCGCTATCCCGAACGGGTGCGGGATGCGGGCGGCGATATCTTCGCCGCGATCAGCACCAAGGACTTCATCGTTCATCATCCCTATGAGAGTTTCGATGTCGTCGTCCAGTTCCTCCGTCAGGCGGCGGCGGACCCCGATGTGGTCGCCATCAAGCATACGCTCTATCGCACCTCAGCCAACTCGCCGGTGGTGAGCGCGCTGATCGAGGCGGCGGAATCGGGCAAGTCGGTCACCGCGCTGATCGAGCTCAAGGCGCGCTTCGACGAGGCGGCGAACATCAAATGGGCGCGCGATCTGGAACGGGCAGGGGCGCAGGTCATCTATGGCTTCATTGACCTCAAGACCCATGCCAAGGTATCGATGGTGGTCCGCCGCGAAGGGCGTAACCTCAAGACATATATGCATTTCGGCACCGGCAACTATCACCCGGTCAATGCGCGGGTCTATTCCGACCTCTCCATGTTCACGACGGATGTGGCGCTGGCCAACGACGCGACGCTGATGTTCAATTACATCACCGGCTATGCCAAGCCGAAGGGCCTGCAGAAACTCGTACTCTCGCCCTACAGCCTTCGTAGTTCGCTGATCGAGATGATCGAGAAGGAAATCGAATTTGCGAAAGCGGGCAAGCCGGCTGCCATCTGGGCCAAGCTCAACGCCCTTGTCGATCCCATCATTATCGACACGCTCTACCGGGCGAGCAACGCGGGCGTCGATATCCGCCTGGTGATCCGCGGCATCTGCTGCCTGCGCCCCGGAATCAAGGGCCTGTCGGAGAATATCCAGGTGACCAGCATCGTCGGCCGCTTTCTTGAGCATTCGCGCATCGTCTGCTTTGGCAACGGCAAGAAAATGCCGTCGGACGAGGCGCGGGTCTTCATTTCCTCCGCCGACTGGATGCAGCGCAGTTTCGACCGCCGGGTGGAGGCGCTCGTCCCCGTCACCAACGAAACCATCCATCGCCAGGTTCTCGACCAGATCATGGTGGTCTGCCTCAAGGACAACCAGCAGAGCTGGAAACTCCTCGCGAATGGCGAGTATGAGCGGATCGTCCCCGATGGCGAACCCTTCTCGGCGCATAATTATTTTATGACCAACCCGTCTTTGTCTGGACGCGGCAAGGCTTTGCTTGTAAAGGAACCTGTACCGAAACTTGTTCCGCCAAGTTAAAATCGAGCCCTATCGTGTTGCAGGTGCGTGGAGAGAATGGAAGATCGGGATAGAGAGCTAGACCCCGTCGTCAAAGTGTCCGACCGGTCTACCGCCGTGATAGATATCGGCTCAAACTCCGTTCGTCTGGTGGTTTTTGACGGGCCCCAGCGGGTGCCGCTCCCCAAGTTCAACGAGAAAGTCCTCTGCGGCCTCGGGCAGGAGCTCGGCACGACCGGGCGGCTTGGCGAAAAGGCCATGGCCGATGCGCTCGCCGCGCTCCGCCGCTATGCCGCGCTCGTCCATCATATGGGGATCGAGCGGGTGATGGTCGCCGCCACCGCCGCCGTGCGTGAGGCGGACAACGGTTCCGAATTCGTCTCCGAGATTGAGCAGCAATGCGACCTCAATGTCCAGGTTTTGAGTGGCCGGCAGGAGGCGCGCTATTCCGGTTTGGGTGTCCTTTCAGGCATTCCCCACGCCGACGGTCTTGCCGGAGACCTCGGCGGTGGTAGTCTGGAACTGGTGGAAATCTCGGATTTCCGAATTCACGAAACGGCAACACTCCCCCTCGGCGCGCTGCGCCTCTCCCATATGAACATGCCGGAGAAGAAGCTCCGCAAGTTCATCAACAAGAAATTCGCCAAGGCGGCCTGGCTCGAGGAGATGACGGCGAAGAATTTCTATGCGGTCGGCGGCGCCTGGCGCGTACTCGCCCGCTATCACATCATCAAGACCAACCATCCGCTCAATATCATCCATAATTACCGCCTGACGGGGGAGGAGATCACGGCGCTGATCGATGAAATCCTCGCGATGTCGATCGAGGATCTGTACAGCGCCAACGGTATCCCGAAATCCCGTGCCAACACCATGCATACGGCCGCCATCATCATGCAGGAACTGTTGGAGAAGGTGACGCCGAAGAACGTGATTTTCTCCGGCAACGGCTTGCGCGAGGGCATGCTCTTTTCGGAGCTCAAGAAATCCGTGCGCAAGCGCGATCCGCTTCTCGATGCCTGCCGCGACATGGCCGCCAGCGAGGGCCGGTTCGCCGAGCATGGCGAGGAAATCTTCGACTGGCTGAAGGACCTGGTCCGCATGGCCGACCGCAAGGGCAAGCGGCTGACGCTGGCCGCCGCGACGCTGTCCGATATCGCCTGGTGGGCCAATTCCGACTACCGCGCGGCGCAGGCCTTCCGGCGGATTTTCCGCGCCCCCTTCAACGGCATCGGTCATCGCGGCCGGGCCATGATCGCGCTGTCGGTCTATGCCCGCTACAAGGGCGATTTTTCCGGACCGGCGCCCGATGACAGCCTTCGTCTGCTGAGCGAAGCGGAAGCGAAAAATGCCCTCACCATCGGGCTCGCGCTTCGGCTGTCGCATACCTTGAGCGGCGGCACCATCGGCATTCTGTCGAAAACCCGGCTGGAGGTTTCCTCGACCACGGTAACCTTGCGCATCCCGACGTCGCTGTCGGCGCTTGTCGGGCAGCATGTCATCAAACAGCTGGAAGATCTCGCGGCGGCGCTCGTTCTGAAATCCGAGATTGAGGTTACGCCAAGTCGATTATCCTGATCTTGCCGTCCTCGGAGGAGAGGGCGATTTTGCCATGCTTGAGTTTCAGCGCATCCTCGCCGAAGACGCGGCGGCGCCAGCCCTTCAGCGCCGGCACATCCGCCGTATCATCGGCGGCGATGCGCTCCAGATCCGCCATGTTGCAGACCAGCTTCTGCGCAACTTCATTTTCCTCGCAGCGCAGCTTGAGCAGCACCCGGAGCAATTCCATCAGCGGCCCCGTTCCCTTGGAGGGCGGCGCTTTCCGGGGCAGGCGCGGCGCCTGATCCGCGGGCAGCGCGACGCCTTCCTGCACGGCCTCAAGAAGGCCTTGGCCCATCTTGCCCTCGGCGAATTTATGGCCGATCCCGCGCACATGGGAGAGCGTTTCGGGATCTTTCGGCGGGTTTGAGGCGATCTCGATCAGCGCCTCGTCCCGCAGGATGCGGTTGCGCGGAATATCCTGGCGATGCGCCTGCCGCTCGCGCCAGGCGGCGACGGCCTGCAGGATGCCGAGAAATTTCGGATGATGGTTGCGCGCCTTGATCCGCGTCCAGGCGTTTTCCGGCGGCATGAAATAGGTGTCGGGGGAGAGCAGGATCTCCATCTCCGAGGTGACCCATTCCTCGCGGTCGCGCTCCTTCAGCTTCTTCGCGAGATGCTTGTAAACGTCGCGCAGATGGGTGACGTCCGCCTCCGCATAGGTGAGCTGGCGGTCGGAGAGGGGGCGGCGCGACCAGTCGGTGAAACGTGAGGACTTGTCGATGCCCTTGCCGGTGATCTTGGAGACCAGCGTGTCATAGCCGACGGAGTCGCCGAAGCCGCAGACCATGGCCGCAACCTGCGTGTCGAAAATCGGCCGCGGGACCTCGCCGTTCAGATGATGAAAGATTTCAAGGTCCTGGCGCCCGGCGTGAAAGACCTTCAGGATCTTCTCGTTCTGCAAAAGGCGGAAGAGGGGGGCCAGATCGATGCCCTTCGCCATGGGATCGACAATCGCCGATTCATCCTCCGTCGCCAGTTGGACGAGACAGAGGATCGGCCAGAAAGTGCTCTCGCGCAGGAACTCCGTATCGATGGTGAAATAGGGATGGGCCTCGAACCTTGATACCAGATCTTCAAGGGCCGCGGTTGTCGTTATTATCTGCATTGATTTACTGTGCCCTTTCCGGACAGATACGCGACTTGGGGCACCCAAACGCTGGCTGTTATGTTACAAAGCTTCTCTTTGCGCACAATAGCCGATATTTCTCCATAAAGGAAGGTTGGCGGCGGGCGAAAAACCATGTAATACAGGCGCTCATTGTCCAAATCGGCCCCAGCGGGGTCCAGAAGATTTATAGAGAGTATCGATGCATAGCTACCGAACCCATACTTGCGCCGAGCTGCGCGAGAGTGATGTTGGCAAAACCGTCCGCCTGTCGGGCTGGGTTCATCGCAAGCGCGATCATGGCAACCTCCTGTTTGTCGACCTGCGCGATCATTACGGCATCACCCAATGCGTGATCGAGCATGATGTCGCCAATTTCGAAGCGGTGGAGAGCGTGCGCTCGGAAAGCGTGATCACGATCACCGGGAATGTCGTCGCCCGCAGCGACGAGACGATCAACCCGAACCTGCCGACGGGCCGGATCGAGGTGGATATCACCGACTTCGCGCTGCAATCGGCGGCGGAGGAACTGCCGATGCCGGTGTTCGGAGAGCAGGAATATCCGGAGGATATCCGCCTGCGTCACCGCTATCTCGATCTCCGGCGCGAGCGGCTGCACAAAAATATCGTGCTGCGGTCCGATATCATCGCGAGCCTTCGCGATCAGATGCGCGAACAGGGTTTCATGGAGTTCCAGACGCCGATCCTGACCGCCTCCTCGCCGGAGGGGGCGCGGGATTTCCTGGTGCCGAGCCGCCTGCATCCGGGCAAGTTCTATGCGCTGCCGCAGGCGCCGCAGCAGTTCAAGCAGCTGATCATGATGTCGGGCTTTGACCGTTATTTCCAGATCGCGCCCTGTTTCCGCGACGAGGATGCGCGCGCCGACCGCAGCCCGGGCGAATTCTATCAGCTCGATATCGAGATGGCCTTCGTGACACAGGAAGATGTCTTCGCCGCCGTCGAGCCGGTATTGACCAATGTTTTCAAGAAGTTCGCAGGCAAACGTAAAGTCGTGACACCGTTCGAGCGGATCCCCTTCGATGAGGCGATGCTGAAATACGGCTCCGATAAGCCGGACCTTCGCAATCCCATCCTTATCAGCGACGTGACCGAGCCCTTTACGGACTCCGGTTTCGGACTGTTCGCCAAGGCGATTACCGCGGGCTCCATCGTTCGCGCAATCCCGGCGCCCGGCGCTGCCGACCGGCCGCGCAGCTTCTATGACAAGATGAACGACTGGGCCCGCAAGGAAGGCGCGGGCGGCCTTGGCTACATCATTTTCAAGGATGGCGAGGCCAAGGGCCCGATCGCCAAGAACCTTGATGACGCGCGCATCGCCAAAATCCGCGAGATCACCGGCGTGGGTGAGGGGGATGCGGTCTTCTTCGCCTGCGACAAGGCGGCAGGCGCGGCGGAACTCGCCGGCAAGGCCCGCACCCGCATCGGCGAGGAGCTGGACATCATCGAGAAGGACGTCTTCCGCTTCTGCTGGGTCATCGACTTTCCCATGTTCGAATATGACGAGGCGGAAAAAAAGATCGATTTCAGCCATAACCCCTTCTCGATGCCGCAGGGCGGTCTCGAGGCGCTTGAGACCATGGATCCGCTGGAGATCAAGGGATACCAGTATGATATTGTCTGCAACGGGATCGAGCTGTCGTCCGGCGCCATCCGGAACCATCGTCCGGACATCATGGTCAAGGCCTTCGAAATTGCCGGATATGACGCCGCAGTGGTCGAAGATCGCTTCGGCGGCATGCTGAACGCCTTCCGCTACGGCGCGCCGCCCCATGGCGGGATTGCGCCGGGGGTCGACCGCATCGTCATGCTGCTGGCGGACGAGCCGAATATCCGCGAGGTCATCCTCTTCCCGATGAACCAGCAGGCGCAGGATTTGATGATGCAGGCGCCGGCGGAAGTTCCGCTTAAAAACCTGCGCGAATTGCATATCCGCACGGTCCTGCCGCAGCCGAAAACCGGCGAATAAAGCGGCCTAATCCGGCCTGAGAGAAAAAGCCCGCCACCCGGCGGGTTTTTTGTCATTTTTTTCCGTATTTTTCTGATTTGTTAAGAAATGGGCAGTTATTGTTACCCGCAGATTAACCAAAAGGTTGCAAGGTGACAGAAGAAAGCAAATTAGACAGTCTGCGGACCGAGAAGGAGCGCTTCGTCGCATTTTCCTTCGCTGCCGCGGACTTGCTCATCGAACTTGATAACAAGGGTGTCGTTATTTTCGCCTCCGGCGCGGCCAAGGGGCTGACCGGTGTCGAGATGGCGGACCTTAAGGGCGCGTCCTTCGTCGAACTGGTGGCGCAGCAGGACAAGGCGGTCATCGAACATATCCTCGCCAGCATGAAGGTCGGCGACCGCATTACGCCGGTCGTGGCGCGCATGGAGAAAACCAAGGTGTCCGTGATCGTCGGCGCCTGCAAACTGCCGCGCAATCATGAGCATGTCTTCCTCGCCCTCAATATTTCGAGCATGGCGGCGGCGCGGTCCAACGCCGAATATCGCGATACGGATACCGGCCTTCTTGACCGCAAGGATTTCCTGAAACTCGCCGACCGGCAGATGGCCATGGCCTCGGACGCCGGGCAGCGGACGGAACTGACGCTCCTGCATCTCAACGGCCTGAGCACGCTTCAGGAACATCTCGGCGAAGACGGCATGGCAAATTTCATGGACCGGGTCGGGGTTATTCTGCGCCGCTATTCGCTGGGCGGCGACAGTGCGGGCCGCCTCGACGAGGATAAATACGGCGTCATGCACAGCCCGTCCATCGACGGTAAATTGCTGGAAGACAAGATCACCTCGCTGACGGGCGATGAATCGAAAAACGGATTTTCCGTGCAACGAAGCACGGTGGACCTCCTGAAAGGACAGCTTTCCGCCAATCATGCGACGCAGGCCCTGATGTATGTCATCAACCGCTTCGTCGCGAGCGATACGGAAGAATTCAACATCAAGTCGCTGGCCGAAGGCATGGACAACCGCCTCGAAAAGACGATGAACCGTATGCTGGCCCTCAAATCGGTGTTCCAGAACTACAAATTCAAGCTGGTTTATCAGCCGATCGTCCGCATCTCGGACAAGGAAGTGCATCATTACGAAGTGCTCTCGCGCTTCAAGGATGGCGAATCCCCCTACGAGACCGTAACCTTCGCCGAGGAGACGGGAATCATCCAGGATCTCGATCTCGGCGTTGCCCAAAAGGTGAAGGACAAGCTGACCGAAATCCAGAAGCGCGGCGATGTGCTGCCGAAACTGGCGATCAATGTATCCGGCTATTCGCTGGAATCCGATAGCTTTATCGACAGCCTGCTCGCGATGTATCAGGATAACGACGAAATCCGCGAGAATGTCGGCCTGGAAATCACCGAAACCAGCCGCATCAATGACCTGGAACGTGCCGAGAAGGTGATCCAGCAGATCCGCGCGAGCGGCATGGAGGTCAGCCTCGACGACATGGGCTCGGGCTCCGCCTCCTTCCAGTATATCCGCGCAATGACGGTCGATTACATCAAGATCGACGGCACCTATATCAAGGAAGTTCTGACCAACAAGCGCGATGCGGCGATCCTGAAGGCGCTGTCGCGTCTCTGCCAGGAACTCGACATCGGCACGATCGCGGAGATGGTCGAAACCAAGGAACAGCTGCATGTGCTGAATGTGCTCGGCGTCAACTACGGGCAGGGCTGGTATTTCGGCAAACCGCAGCCGGATATCGAGACCAAGCGCAAGTCGCGTTCGATCACTAAGAATCTCAAGCGCAAGGGATTTGCGACGACCTGGGCCTGATCCCAAGAAAAAAAAGAGCATGTCTCCGGAAACATGCTCTTTTTATAGGGAGTAAGACAAAAAGGTTTAGCAATCCTGAAAGTGCCAAAACGCCGCACTTTCCAACCTTGTTACTCAACGTAAATTTACGTCTTACGCTACGGGGTACGCTACTCTTTTACTCTACGGGGTACGCAACAAAACTCCTGATCTGCCAGATGAAATAAACTGGGCAATCAACTAAACACGTTAAATTTTAGGAACATCCACTGGTGGCGCCGCAGGTATCGCATTTCATGCAGGTGCCGTTCCGCACAAGGGTGAAATTACCGCATTCGCCGCAACTGTCGCCCTCATATCCCTTCATCCGCGCTTCCATGGCACGGCTCAGCTTGTCCGGTCCGCCGGGGGCGCCGCCGACAGAGACGCTGGCCGCGGCGACGGAGCCACTGGCCCCCACGCTTGCGGCGGCGGCGCTCACCTGACCCTGGCCCAGGCTTGCCGACATGGCGGACAGGCCGCCCTGCAGCACCTCGAAATTGTTCGCCCGGACATAACCTGTCGAGGCAAGATTGATCACATTGTTGATCGTGGCCCTGTTCTCGGAATATTCATCCTCGGTGATTTTCGCCTGATCGTCCCCGGTGCCGAGGCTGTCATTATGCAAATCATCAAGCGCGACATGGGCAAGATCGTTGCGCCCGAGATAGGAGATCGCCAGCTCCCGGAACAGGTAATCCAGGATCGAGGTTGACATCTTGATGGCGTCATTGCCCTCGACGATGCCCGACGGCTCGAACCGGGTGAAGGTATAGGCCTCGACGAATTCCTCCAGCGGCACGCCATATTGCAGGCCGATGGAAATGGCGATGGCGAAGTTGTTCATCAGGCTGCGGAAGGCGGCGCCCTCCTTATGCATGTCGATGAAAATCTCGCCAAGGCCGCCATCGTCATATTCGCCGGTGCGCAGGTAAACCTTGTGCCCGCCGACAACCGCCTTCTGCGTGTAGCCCTTGCGCCGGGTCGGCAGTTTCTTGCGCTCCGAGACGATGCGCTCGACGATCCGCTCGGCGATGACATTGCTCGCCGCCGCCGGGGAGGACTGGATTTCCTCCTGCACCTCGTCGAAGTCGTCCTCATCGAAGGTGAGGGCGGAGAGGGGCTGGCTCAGCTTGGAGCCGTCGCGATAGAGCGCATTGGCCTTGAGCCCGAGCTTCCAGGAAAGAAGATAGGCGTCCTTGCAATCCTCAACGGTGGCGCTGTTAGCCATATTGATGGTTTTCGAGATCGCGCCGGAAATGAAGGGCTGCGCCGCCGCCATCATTTTGATATGGCTCTCGACCGAGAGCATCCGCTTGCCGATCCGCCCGCAGGGATTGGCGCAATCAAAGACGGAAAGATGCTCATCCTTCAGATGCGGCGCGCCTTCCAAAGTCATGGCGCCGCAGCAATAGGTATTCGCCGCCTCGATCTCTTTCTTGGTGAAGCCGAGGGCCGTCAGCATGTCGAAATTATAGTCGTTGATGTCCTCGGTCTTTAATTTCAGCACCTCGGTGCAGAAGTCCTCGCCGACCGAATATTTGTTGAACACGAACTTGATATCGAAGCTGGTGCCGAGGTCCGCCTCGATCCGTTCGAGGATATCGTCGGTGAAGCCCTTGCCGCGCAGCGCCTCGTGATTGACGCCGGGCGCGTTTTCCAGGGTCCCGTGACCGACCGCATAATCGATGATCGCCTTGACCACGCTGCGATTGTAGCCGAGATGGTTGAGCGCCTCGGGCACCGTGCGGTTGATGATCTTGAAATAACCGCCGCCGGCCAGCTTCTTGAACTTGACGATGGCGAAATCGGGCTCGATCCCGGTGGTGTCGCAGTCCATGACAAGGCCGATCGTGCCGGTCGGCGCGATAACCGTCGTCTGCGCGTTGCGATAGCCGTGCTTCTTGCCAAGGTCGAGCGCCGCGTCCCAGGCATTCTTCGCCGCTTCGGTCAGCCCCGGTTCCGGGCAGTTGATGGCATCGAGGGCGACCGGAATGACATTGAGTCCTTCATAGCCATCGGTCAGGCCATAGGCGGCATTGCGGTGGTTGCGGATGACCCGCAGCATATGCTTTGCGTTCTTCTTGTAGCCCGGGAAGGCGCCGAGTTCCTCGGCCATTTCCGCGCTTGTCTTGTAGGCGGTGCCGGTCATGACCGCGGTGATCGCGCCGCAGAGCGCCCGGCCTTCATCCGAATCATAGGACAGGCCGCGCGCCATCAGCAGCCCGCCGATATTGGCGTAGCCGAGGCCGAGGGTGCGGAATTTATAGCTGAGTTTGGCGATTTCCTCCGACGGGAACTGCGCCATCAGCACCGAAATCTCCAGCGTGATCGTCCAGATGCGGACCGCATGCTCGAACGCCTCGATATCGAAGCTCTTGTCGGCGCGGCGGAAGGTCATCAGGTTCAGCGAGGCGAGATTGCAGGCCGTATCATCGAGGAACATATATTCCGAGCAGGGGTTTGATGCATTGATGCGGCCATCTTCGGGGCAGGTGTGCCAGTCATTGATGGTGGTGTCATATTGCAGGCCCGGATCGGCGGACTGCCAGGCGCTCTCACCGATCTGTTCCCAGAGGTCACGGGCCTTCACCGTCTTCGCGACCCTGCCGTCGGTGCGGCGGATCAGCTTCCAGTCGCCATCCTTCAGCACCGCCTCGATAAAGGCATCGGTGACGCGCACGGAATTGTTCGAGTTCTGCCCCGAAACCGTGAGATAGGCATCCGAATCCCAGTCCGTGTCATAGGTCGGGAATTCAACCTCGGTATAGCCCTGCTTCGCGAACTGGATAACCCGCTGGATATAGTTTTCCGGCACCATCGCCTTGCGCGCGCCGATGATGGCTTTTTTCAGCGACGGATTTTCGGCCGGGATAAAGGCCTCGTCGCCCTTGATCTCGTGGCAGGCCTTGATGACGTTGTTGAGATGGATATTGCACAGCTTCGATCCGGCGACGAGGGAGGCAACCTTCTGTTCCTCAACGGCTTTCCAGCCGATATATTCCTCGATGTCCGGATGGTCGATATCCAGCGTGACCATCTTCGCCGCGCGCCGCGTGGTGCCGCCGGACTTGATCGCGCCCGCGGCCCGGTCGCCGATCTTGAGGAAGCTCATCAGGCCCGAGGACTTGCCGCCGCCGGACAGGCTCTCGCCCTCACTCCGGAGGCTGGAGAAGTTGGTGCCGGTGCCGGAGCCGTATTTAAAGAGCCGCGCTTCGCGCACCCAGAGGTCCATGATCCCGCCCTCGTTGACCAGATCATCATCCACCGACTGGATGAAGCAGGCATGGGGCTGCGGATGTTCGTAGGAATTGACGGATTTCTTCAGCTTGCCGGTCTTGAAATCGACATAGGAATGGCCTTGCGCCGGTCCTTCGATCCCATAGGCCCAATGCAGGCCGGTGTTGAACCATTGCGGGGAGTTGGGCGCGCCCATCTGGCGGGCCAGCATGTAGCGCATTTCATCGAAATAGGCGCGGGCGTCCTCTTCGGTGTCGAAATAGCCGCCTTTCCAGCCCCAGTAGGTCCAGGTCCCGGCGAGCCGGTCGAAAACTTCCGTCGAGGAGGTTTCGCCGATATAGCGCTCATCCTCGGGCAGGGCGCCGAGCGCCTCTTCATCCGGGGTCTGCCGCCACAGCCAGTCCGGCACGTCCTTTTCGGCGACCGGTTTCAGGCGGGCCGGGACGCCGGCTTTGCGGAAATATTTCTGGGCGATAATGTCACAGGCGACCTGCGACCATTCGGCGGGAACATCGATGCCTTCCAGCTTGAAAACGACAGATCCGTCCGGGTTTCTTATTTCACTGGTGGTCTGCCTGAATTTGACGCTCGCGTAGGGAGAAGAATCTTTATTAGTAAACCGTCGCTCAATACGCATCTCAAACCTTCCATTCGCAAGTTCAGTCTTGTCATCTTCAGGGAGGGAATCTGGTCTAAAACGCCGGAAAACGCAGGGTCAGCAACGGGCCCCTCAGCTCCAGCGCCTACTATATATAGTAGACAAATCCCCCTCACGGCCTAGGATCATGTCGTTCTCAAAAATCGAAGTCAACAGCAAATCCACAACATCTTGTGGCTAAAATTTTAGATATCCCGAGATGTCGCGAAATATGGCGGTTTCATGACAAATCGGCGTCAGTATGGTTAACGAAAAATTACCGACGGGTTGCACAAAAGCAACTACGCGATCCGCCGGCGGCCAGAATCATCAGAATCGGACGCATCGCAAAGGCCGCCGGGATATGCCCCGGCGGTGAAAGTTAGACTGGACGAATGGCCCCCACAATGCCATATTCCGGGCAAATAATTGTGTTTCTACTCAGCGAGAAGATTGACATGGCGACGATTGGCACACGGCTTTTTACATGGTGGCGCGGCGAACAGGTCGGCGAGGACCAGTTCGGCAACCGTTATTACCGGGAAAAAGGCAAGCCGACCGGTCCGGTCGGGCGCGAGCGCCGCTGGGTCATCTACAAGGGGCGTCCGGAAGCCTCGAAGGTGCCGCCGGCCTGGCATATCTGGCTGCATTACACGACGGACGAACTGCCCAAGCAGCAGGACCTCCCGACGGCCGCCTGGCAGGAGGAACATCTGCCGAACCTGACCGGCACGGACTTCGCCTATCATCCCGGCGGCTCCATCGTGAAGGGCGGCAAGCGGCAAAAAGGCACCGGCGATTACGAGGCCTGGCGTCCCTGATAGCGTAACCAATTCCCCGTCCGGTCACGGACGGAGGCGGAGGAGGATTAAATGAGCAGTAATATCGTTGAAACCGTCATCGGCGCCGTCGTCCTGGCGTTCGCCACCATCTTCCTGGTGTTCGCCTATCGCACGGCCGACGTCAATACGGGAAGCGGCGGGATCCAGCTTACCGCCTCCTTCGACAATGTGGACGGGCTCAGCGTCGGCAGCGACGTCCGGATGAGCGGAATCAAGGTCGGCGCCGTCACCTCGCAGACGCTCGATCCCAAGACCTACCGCGCGGTCCTCCGGATCAGCCTGGAAGAGGATATCAAACTGCCCGAAGACAGCTCCGCCAAGATCACTTCGAGCAGCCTGCTCGGCAACAACTATCTTCAGCTCACGCCGGGCGGGTCGGAAGACATGCTAAAGGACGGTGGCACCATTTCCTATACGCAAGGGGCCGTCAATATCCAGGACCTGATCGCCCAGGCCATCTTCAGCAGCGGCGGCGGTTCGAAGAAATAGCGGGCCGGGATCATTTTGTCATTACTCCGCCATTCTGCCCGGAATTTATTCCTGACCGCCCTTGCGGCCCTCGCGGGGCTTGCCGCCGTGCCGCTGATGTCGGTGGCGCCGGCCGCCGCGGAACCGCTGGAGGGGGATATCGTCGTCCTCCGGGCGCTCGACAAGGTGACGGCGCGGACCAAGGATCTGTTCGTGCCGATCGACGAGACGGCGATCTTCGGCTCCATCGCGATCCGGCCGCGCAAATGCCTCAAGCGCCCGCCGGAGGAAACGCCCGAAACCTCCGCCTTTCTTGAAATCAGCGAGATTCACCAGGGGGCCGCCAACCTGACCCTGTTCACCGGCTGGATGTTCGCCTCAAGCCCGGCGATCAACGCGCTCGAGCATCCGGTCTATGACGTCTGGGTGATCGACTGCAGAATCTCCGAACCGGTCAAACCCGCCGGCAAGGAATAGAAATTCCCCTCGCTTTGCAGCGCATTCTTCAGGCGGACGAGATATTCCGCGCGGCTGATCTCGCGCGCGCCGAAGGTCGTCAGATGCGGGGTGATGAACTGCGCGTCAAGCAGCGTGTAACCGCCGTGGATCAACCGTGCAACCAGATAGACGAGGGCGATTTTGCTGGCGTCGGTGACGCGGGTGAACATGCTCTCGCCGCAGAACACGCTCTCGAAGGCGACGCCGTATAGGCCGCCGACAAGCTCGCCGTCCTTCCAGCATTCGACGCTATGGGCGAAGCCCCGGTCATGCAGCTCACCATAAAGCTCGAGGATGGTGTCATTGATCCAGGTGCCGTTATCCTCGCCCCGCGGCGCGGCGCATTCGCGCATGACTCGGCGAAAGGCCGTGTTCACCGTCACCTCGAAGGGCATCCGGCGGATGGTTTTCGCAAGCCGCTTCGGCACATGAAAGTCATCGAGCGGGAAAATGCCGCGCCGCTCCGGCTCGACCCAGAAAAGCTCGTCATCCTCCGCGCTGTCCGCCATCGGAAAAATGCCCATGCGGTAGGCGGCGAGGATCGTATCGGCGGTCAGGGAGGTCATGGCAGCCTAGCGCGAGGCGATGAATTTCTCCAGCCAGTGGATATCATACTTGCCGCGGATAAAGTCCGGGTCATGGATGATTTCCTGATGCAGCGGCAGCGTCGTCTTGATCCCGGTCACGACGAATTCCTCGAGCGCGCGGTTGAGCCGGAGCAGGCATTCCTCCCGGCTTCCCGCATGGATGATCAGCTTGGCGATCAGGCTGTCGTAATAGGGCGGGATGTTGTAACCGGTATAGAGCGCGCTGTCGACGCGCACGCCAAGGCCGCCGGGCGCATGGAACTCGTTGATCGGTCCAGGGCTCGCGGCGAAAGTTTTCGGGTCTTCCGCCGTCACGCGGCATTCGATGGCATGACCGGAGAAGCGGATATCCTCCTGCTTCAGTTTCAGCGGATGGCCCGCCGCGACATTGATCTGCGCCTGGACGAGATCGAGGCCGGTGATCATTTCGGTCACCGGATGCTCGACCTGCAGGCGCGTGTTCATCTCGATGAAATAAAATTCGTCATTCTCGAACAGGAATTCGATGGTGCCGACGCCTTCATATTTCATGTCGCGGATGGCGTCGGAGACTGTCTTGCCGATGCGGTTGCGCAGCTTGTCGTTGATCGCGGGCGAGGGGCTCTCCTCGAGCGCCTTCTGGTGCCGCCGCTGCAGCGAGCAGTCGCGCTCGCCAAGATGCACCACATTGCCCTTGCCGTCGGCGAGGATCTGGATTTCGATATGGCGCGGGCCGCTGAGATATTTCTCCATATAGACGGCGTCGTTGCCGAAGGCGAGATTGGCTTCGGAGCGGGCGGAGGAGAAAGCCTCCGATAGCGCGTCCTTGTCCACCGCCACCTTCATGCCGCGCCCGCCACCGCCGGCGGAGGCCTTGATGATCACGGGATAGCCCATTTTTTCGGCTTCGCGTTCCGCATCGGCAAGAGTCTCGACCTCGCCCTCCGATCCCGGCACGCAAGGAACGCCGAGCTTGCGCATGGTCTCCTTGGCGGTGATCTTGTCGCCCATCATGCGGATATGATCCGCCGACGGGCCGATAAACTTGATGCCATGCGCGGTGACGATATCGACGAATTTCGCATTCTCCGACAGGAAGCCGTAGCCCGGATGGATGGCATCGGCGTTGGTCACTTCCGCCGCCGCGATGATGGAGGGGATATTGAGATAGCTCTGGGCCGAACTCGGCGGGCCGATACAGACGCTCTCGTCGGCGAGGCGCACATGCATGGCATCCGCATCGGCGGAGGAATGGACGGCAACCGTCTTGATGCCCATCTCGCGGCAGGCGCGATGGATACGGAGCGCGATTTCACCGCGGTTGGCAATCAGGATTTTTTCAAACATCGGACTATTTATCGCTTATTCAATAATGGCAAGCGGTTGACCGTATTCCACCGGCTCTTCGTTGTCGACCAGGATCTCGACGACCTTGCCGGCCTTCGGGGCGGCGATCGGGTTCATGGTCTTCATCGCCTCGACGATCAGCAGCGTCTGCCCCTGGCTCACCGTGTCGCCCGGCCGCACGAAGGGCGCGGACCCCGGTTCCGGCGAGAGATAGACCGTGCCGACCATCGGCGACTTCACGGCGCCCGGATGGCTGCCCGCGTCGGGGGCGGCCGGGGCGGCGACCGGTGCCGCGGCGGCGGCAGGCATGACCGCCTGGACCGTCTCGGTTACGACGGGCGAGGCGGAGGAGCCGCGCGAGACGCGCAGGCGGTGATCACCATTTTCAATCTCGATCTCGCCAAGGCCGGTTTCATTCATGATCTCGGCAAGCTCGCGGATCGCCTTTTTGTCGATATTGAGTTTATTCATAATGTCCAAGTCTCGGTTACTCTATTTGATAATGTCGGCAAGCGCATCGAGGGCCAGCACATAGCCTTTTGCCCCAAATCCGCAGATAACGCCAGCGGCAACCGGCGAAATATAGCTGTGATGGCGGAATTCTTCACGCGAAAAGACGTTGGAGAGATGCACCTCGATCACCGGCAGGCCGGAGGCCTTGATCGCATCATGGATCGCGACGGAGGTATGGGTATAGGCCGCGGCGTTCAGAATGACGCCGTGATGACGTCCGGCGGCGCCCTGGATGGCATCGACCAGTTCGCCCTCGCTGTTGCTCTGGTAAAACTCGATCTCGAGGCCGATCTCGCCGCCATGGGCGCGGGTCAGCGCCTCGATATCCGTGAGTGTCGTGGATCCGTAAATCTCCGGCTCGCGCTTGCCGAGCAGGTTCAAGTTCGGACCGTTGATGACTAAGACTGATTTCCCCATGGGCACTCCAACTACTCTCCCCACGGCCCGCAGCACCCCCGCCACCGGCCAGACCGCCCCCTTATACAGAAGTATGACAGGAGTTTAAAGCAATCGTGAAAATTAGTCGATGAGGGAGTGTGATGTAGGAAATTAGTAAATCAAAAGAACTATCTGGGTTTGATAAAGTAATTTCCGACTAGGAAGACGAACGCCGAGATACTGGAGCAGACCAAAACCAGTTTCATCCGATCATAGAAAGCCGCAGAATCAAATGCTGCCCGATGAAAATAAAATTCAATTATTAGCCAAAGGAAAGTTATGACAAATGGCGAGAGCATTGCATAAATTTCTATTTTCGGCTGAATTTTTGCGTAAAATGTATTGAATAAAAAATTGACAAGCGCAAAAACGGGTATGGAGAAAAACACGCTAAAAATCAAGACGATAAAAAAATATCCTATTCCTAAAAAAACTCCAAATTCTGCTGCAAAAAGAATTCCGCCAATCAAACCAACTAAATATGACGCTAGAAGCAGAAGATTATATTTCTCAGGAGTTCCCATACATATCCTGTTGGCTTTACAACATTGTGTATCTACTAAAAATAGAACATTTTAAATTACAAATCCACGGAAGAAATCGAGCGTGAGAAAAATAGCAATCTTATTGAGCATTATCACACTCCTTCTTTCGCCCTTTTGGATTACTGCTTTGGCAAACAATTATCAGCTGTGGAAATTTTCTAGGCAATTGGTGAAAGTAGAGAACTTACTCCCGGAAAACTACGTAGTTTTGGCTGACGGTTCGGATATTTATATTGGAGGTAACGGTGAATACTGTAGTTACAGAGCAACACAGGTGTATCGGATTATTGCAAAGCAAGAAACCTTGGAAAGCCTGAAGGAAGAAATCGAAAATTTGGCTTTTTCGCCCGCACAGAAATCGGAAAATAACTATCCCGCAGAAGTTAATGTAGAAGTTGTTGGATTGTTACTAATTGTCTTTATTACCGCCGGACCATATGACGCAGGCTTCGACATACGCTGCTGGTAGATATCAGAATAATGAAAATTTTTAACTTCTTGAAACAAAATATCAAATCCACACTGGAGGAGAATGTATTTCATTTTGGGTTGGCAATTTGCTTTTTCTATTTTTTTGTTTTCTACGCGTCCATTGGTTTCCTGCATACCCGCTTCTGGTTTTATGTGGCGACCAGCTTAATTTTTTCAGTAATTTATTTCCTACTATCAATCCGTCATCCTCATTTGAGATCAGATCGCTTTCGCTCATTTTTACCGGTGAAAGATATAGCTTTTGGAGCCCTGATGATGATTTGCAATCTGATAGGGTTTCTCGCCCTTTATCCATTCAACAGCAATTTCATTGGCGGCTATATTCTATTCTGCTTTCTAATGGCAATCGGACATGCATTCTTGCAAACCGGCTTTCAAAATCTTTTCAAATACCAGAGAAATATGAAATGAATTGATTCTAGCCCTTTTCCTCCCAAAGGCTTGATTTTGTGGAATTGCCTCTTACCCTTATACTCAGTTTTTGTGCGGTGCGGTATAAGGGGCGGTATGAAGGCGGCGAAACGGGGTATTCTCATAATTTTCTGCGCGGTGGTTCTGTTCGGCCTGCCGCAGATGCTGTCGGTGGCGTTCGGCAATGCCGCCGAGGGGCAGCACTGGTCGTCGGCGCGGCGGGACGCGAGCGGACTGTCGCCCGCGCCCGAGACCCATCCGGAGGCTATTATCCAGGTGTTCGGCGCGCGCACCTGGGGCTGGCGCGGCAATTTCGCGATCCATACCTGGATTTCCATGAAACGCGAGGGCGCGGCGGCTTACGAGCGCTTTGAGGTGATCGGCTGGCGCGCGCGGAACGGCGGCAATGCGCTGGTGCAAAGCCACGGCCGGCCCGATAATCACTGGTTCGGCAATACGCCGGAGATCCTCGCCGAGGTCACCGGCGCGGAGGCCGAGGCGCTGATCACCCGCATCGAGACCGTGATCACCGAGTATCCGCATAAATATGAATACCGCGTCTGGCCGGGGCCCAATTCCAACAGCTTCATCGCCCATATCGGCCGCGAGGTGCCGGAACTGGAGCTCGACCTGCCGCCAACCGCCATCGGTAAGGACTTCATCACCGGCGGCATGCCCATCGGCAACGCGGTGAGCGGGCAGGGGGTGCAGTTTTCGATCCTCGGGCTGGGCGGCTTCGCCCTGAGCCCGGTCGAGGGGGTCGAGGTCCATCTTCTCGGCCTCACCCTCGGCTTTGATATCGATGATTTCGCGCTGAAACTTCCGGGATTCGGCCGTCTGGAGCCTTTCTAGGCGGAAAAGCGGCTTATTTCCGGGCCTCCGCCGCCGCATCGAGGCGGTTGAGGAAATGATCGAGCTGCTCGACCTCCTCCGGCGTAAAATCGGCAAGCAGGTCATCCTCGTATTTCTGTGCGAGCGGGGTGATGTCCGCGAGAACGGCCTTTCCCTTGGCAGTGAGATAGAGCGCAGCGGAGCGGCGGTCGTCCTTGAGCGTACGCTTTTCCAGCCGGCCCGCCTTGTGTAGCTTCTCGACCGCGCGGCTGATGCTGACCTTGTCGAGGGAGGCAAGGGGCCCGATTTCCCGCGCCGTCAGGCCCGGTTCCGAACCAAGGATCGCAACGATCCGCCATTCATGGATCGTCAGATCGAATAGCGCCGAATATTTCCCCGCAAGGCTGCGGCTGATGACGCCCGAGAGCTTGGTGAACCGATAGGGCAGGAACCTCGGCAGATGGAGATTTCTTTGTACGTCATTCATCGAAACGGCCTTGACTTTGTTCTGAACCCGATCCATTTTACGGATTAAAGTTACAAATGAAACTACTTTTTTAGGGGAGTAAGCGACATGGCTGACTTATGGGACAATCCGATGGAGACGGACGGCTTCGAATTTGTCGAATATGCCGCGCCGGACCCGGAAGCCTTGGGCAACCTCTTTATCTCGATGGGATTCCGCCCGGTAGCCCGGCATCGCTCCAAGGATGTAACGCTCTACCGGCAGGGGGATGTCAATTTCATCGTCAATGCGGAACCCAACAGCTTCGCCCAGTCGTTTGCCCGCATTCATGGGCCCTGCGCCTGTGCCATGGCGTTCCGGGTGAAAAACGCCGCCAAGGCGATCAAGCGGGCGGAGGAACTTGGCGCCTGGGTCGTCGCGTCCGACGCTGGGCCGATGGAGCTCAATATCCCCGCCATCAAGGGGATCGGCGATTCCCTGATCTATCTCGTCGACCGCTATGGCGACAAGGGCTCCATCTATGATGTCGATTTCCTGCCCATCGAGGGGGAGGAGCGGCATCCGGACGGCACCGGCCTCACCTATATCGACCATCTGACCCATAATGTGCATCGCGGGCGCATGGCGGAATGGTCGGAATTTTACGAGCGCCTGTTCAATTTCCGGGAAATCCACTATTTCGATATCGAGGGCAAGCTGACCGGGCTGAAGAGCAAGGCGATGACCAGCCCCTGCGGCAAGATCCGTATCCCGATCAATGAAAGTTCCGACGACAAGTCGCAGATCCAGGAATATCTCAATGCCTATCATGGCGAGGGGATCCAGCATATCGCCCTCGGCACCAATGATATCTACACGACCGTCGCCGAGATGAAGACGGCCGGGACGCTGTTCCAGGGCACGCCGGACACCTATTATGAGCAGGTGGATGCGCGCGTGAAGGACCATGGGGAGGATCTGGCGCGGCTGAAAGAGCTGCAAATCCTCGTCGATGGCGCGCCGACGGAGGGGCAGGGGCTGCTGCTGCAGATTTTCACCCAGAATGTCATCGGCCCGATCTTTTTCGAGATCATTCAGCGCAAGGGCAATGAGGGCTTCGGCGAGGGCAATTTCCAGGCCCTTTTCGAATCGATTGAGCTTGACCAGATCCGCCGCGGCGTGATCTGAGGGGCGAAAACCCTAGCTCTCGCTGCCAGCGGCTGGCGCCGGTTTCTCCCGGGCGGCCGCGACGAACTTGAGCATATCCGTATGGGAAATCGCGCCCGGCACGAATTCATCGCCGATGACGAAGGCGGGCGTTCCCTGGATATCCAGTATTTTTGCAAGCCTGTAGTTCTTCTCGATGACGGCGCGGGTTTCCTCGCTCTCCATATCGGCCTGAAGTTTCTCGGTATCGATCCCGACATCCGTCGCCATATTGAGGATCCGCTCAAGCGTGAGGCCGCCCCGAACGCTCATCATCGCGCGATGCAATTCCATGTATTTGTCCTGACCGGCCGCGGCGATGGCCGCCTGCGCCGCCAGCACCGATTCCGGGCCCAGGACCGGAAATTCCTTTAAAACCAGTCGGATATTGCCATCTTCCTCAACGGTTTTCATAAGGTCGGGAAAGCTCCGCTTGCAATAGCCGCAGCGGTAATCGAAGAATTCGACGATCGTCACATCGCCGTCGGGATTACCGGCGACGAAGCTGAAACCGTCATTCCTGAGATCCTCCGAAAGCGCCGCCACCCGCTCCTTGCGATCCCTCTCCGCCGCCGCGTTCTCCTGCTTGGTGAGCTCCGCAAATACCTCGCGCAGGACCTGCGGATTGGCAAGCAGATAGGCGCGGACCCGCGCGCCGAATTCATCCGCCGTCACCGCCGTCTTCGCCATCATATACTGATAGGCGCCGAAACCGATCAGCACGATCAGGGCGCAAAGAGAGAGAATACTGGCGGTACTGAGCTTTCGCGGTTTGGACATCTGCCTGCTTTCCTTGAATAATTTCGCCGATTATGGGGCATGGCATCGCGAAATCAAATAAACTTTCCTGTGAACTTTGCTCCGGACGCCTTCGGGCATAGGAAGGGCGCCTGAATAAACAAGATTGTGCAATTTTCAAAGTCTATTATAGTTAATTCAGCGGGGATCAGCGCAATATCCCGTAAAATAGTAGGAGTAAGCGCATATACTTATTAGAGTTGGGGGTAGTCAATGCTGAAGGAATTTAAAGAATTCGCCATGCGCGGCAATGTTGTCGACATGGCCGTCGGTATCATTATTGGTGCTGCATTTAGCACTATTGTTAAATCACTGGTCGATGACGTTATCATGCCGCCGATCGGCCTGTTGCTGGGCGGTGTCGATTTCACCGATTTCTTCATCACGCTTTCCGGCGGAACCTATGCCACCTTGGCCGCGGCGAAAGAGGCGGGGGCCGTCACCCTCAATTACGGCGCCTTTATCAATACGGTGATCAGCTTCGTTATTGTCGCCTTTGCGGTTTTCCTCCTGATCAAGCAGATCAACCGCCTGACGCCCAAGGAAGAGGAAGCACCGAAAGAGCCGCCGGCACCGCCGCGCGAGGAAGTTCTTCTCGAAGAGATCCGCGATCTTCTGAAAAGCCAGAAATAAGCTGGAAGCTCCCGAAATACGCCGTCCGGATCAGTTCCGGGCGGCTTCGGCCGCCGCCTGATTGGCGATCGTGATGATATCCTGCGTGCGCAGGTATATGGGGCTGCCGATCTTGAAGAAATCCTGCGCCCGTTCGGCATGGAACACCGCCTTCTGATATTCCCCCTCCAGCAATGACCGCTCGGCACTGGCCAGCGAGAGCATGCCGGTATCGCCGGTCCGGCTATAGGCAATGGCAAGCTGGTCCCAGGTCTGCCCGTTGTTGGGATCATAGGACAGGCTTTCATTGAGGATCGCAATCGCCTTTTCCGAATCCAGCGGATCGCCCGTTGCATTCAGGATCGTCCCGTAAAAGGAGAGGATCAACGGCTCGCCCGGTGCCAGCGTCACCGCCGTCTCAAGCGAGGGAAGCGCGCCCAGGATATCGCCGTTCTCATAGAGCGCCTGGCCCCGCAACTCATGGAAATAGGGATCGGCCGGATATTCGGCGATCAGGCTGTCGATCTCGGCAAGCGCCTTTTTCAGATCCGGATAGCGGAAGAAGCCGATGGCGCGCGCATATCGCGCCTCGACGCTGTTATCGCTGACCGGATATTTATGCAGCGTTTTCTGAAGTGGCCGGGTGAAACCGAACAATTTTGCCTGCATGCGCTTGAGCGCAATGACATCCTCATCGCTCGGCGGCACGTCCTTGTAGGGGGAGGCATTGACGCGCTGGCTGAGGGCGGCGACACGCTCGCTGCTGACCGGATGGCTCCGGTAGTAGGAGGAGATGGTGTTCTGCGGCTGATATTCGCCCCGGCCGATGATATCGAGAAATTCGACCATGCCGCGGCCGGACTGGCCGGTCCGGTTGAGATAGGTGATCGCCGCCTGATCGGCGGAGGATTCCTGCGTCCGGCTGTAGCTGAGGAAGGATTTCGTTGCCGCGTCCTGCGATCCGATGGCCACCGCCGCGCCCGCGCCGCCGCCACCGGCCGCCGCCGCCGCGAGGCCGAGAATCATGCCGACGATGCTCTTGATATTGGCGTTTTTAAGCGCATCCTGCGTCCGCGCCAGATGGCCGCCGGCGATATGGCCCGTTTCATGGGCGATCACGCCCTTGAGCTGATCCGGCGTCTCGACACGCTCCAGCAGGCCGCGAAACATGAACAGCCGCTGGCCACCCGCGACAAAGGCGTTTAAATCGCCGCTATTGATGATATAAATCTCGACATCGTCGCCATTCAGTCCCGCCGCCCTGAACAGAGGCCTTGCGTAAGAGCGAAGGGTATGTTCAATTTCTGCGTCACGGATAAAGGAGGGTGCCGTCTGTTTGGCAACCGCCCCTTCCAGGGAGAGTAACAGGACCAGAAATATGGATACCGGCGTTAAGATGCGTTTAATCAAGAAAAAATTCCTTTTATCACGTCCTAAAACTAGGAACTGTAGCGGGCCGCGTCAATGGATACGGCACCTGTTATTTCTCCCGGTGATTGCGCCCGCCCTTCTTACCGCGTGCGGCGGGCCGAGCGTGCCGCTTGGCGAAATCGGCAATGTCGAGGGAAATCTCGGCGGTGCGGCGTCGGATGAACCGCGCGCAACCCTGGTGGCGGAGGATATTCTTTCCTCCGGCGGCACGGCGGCGGATGCGGCGGCGGCGCTCTATTTCACGCTCGCCGTGACCTATCCGGTGGCCGCCTCGATGGGCGGCGGCGGGGAATGCATTGTCTATCATAATGAGACCAACAAACTCGAAAATCTGCAATTCTACAATCAGGCTCCCGCCGCGGGCGGCGCCATCGCCATCCCCGGCAATATTCGCGGCATGGCCGCGCTGCAGGCCCGCTACGGCAAGCTTGAATGGTCCCAACTTCTCGCCCCGGCGGAACAGATTGCCGCCTTTGGCGAGCCGCTCTCGCGCGCCCAGCATATGGCCATGGTCCTCAACAAGGATCAGCTGATCCTCGACTATAACATCCAGAACATTTTCATGGATAAACAAGGTGAGTTTGTGGCAGAGGGCGCAAAAATCCGCCAGATCCGGCTTGCCAGCCTGCTCTCAGCGCTACGATCGGAGGGCGGGGCGTCCTTTTATAACGGCAACTGGGCCCGCACCTTCGTCGAGGATGCGCGGATCGCCGGCGGAACCATTACGGTCTCGGACCTGCTGAATTACAAGCCGATCTGGCGCGACGCCCAGACATTCCGTGTCGATACCAACATGGTCGGCGTTTCCACCGGGCCGTCCGGCGACGTCTATCGCGAGCTCTGGCGGACCCTGTTCGAGGGCAAGGGCATCCTCGGCGTCGATGTGGCGATCCCGCAAAGCGAAATCGCCGCCGCAACGGCCGCCGTTTTTGCGCGGCAGACGGCCATTTCTCCCTTCATCAGCCACGGCATGTCCTCCTTCGTCACTGCCGATAACAAGGGTAACGCGGTCGCCTGCGTCGTCGGTCTCGGCTTTCCCTTCGGATCGGGCCAGATGGGGGAAATCAGCGGCATCGTCATGGCGGGGAACCTCGCGCCGGAAAACCGCGAGTTCATGACCTCGCCCATGTTGGTGGTCAATCTTCCGAACAAGGACTTCTATTACGCGAGCACGGCGACCGGCGGCGCGGCGGCAACGGTCGCGTCGGTCTCGACGGGGCTCAGCCTCTTCGCCAAGGGCGGCAACCTGGAACCCGCCATCGACGCGCCGCGCCTGTTCACCATGGGCAACCAGTTGCCGCTGCTCTACGAAACATCGATGCCGGCGGCGGATGTGGCGACGCTTAAAGGCGACTTTCCGGTCATGGTGGAGGTCGACCGGCTCGCCTCGGTCAATGCGATCTATTGCCGGGACGGAAAGGTCTATAACTGCCGATCCCGCCATGATCCACGCGGCTATGGCCTGTCGCTGATCGAAAACTGATATTCCCGGATCAAGGATAAGAGCATGAACCGCAGCAAGGGCAGGGAGATCAGCCCCTTCATCGCCATGGAAGTCCTGAAGGCCGCCAACAGGCGCGAGCAGGCGGGCGGGGAGGTCTTCCATATGGAGGTCGGGCAGCCGGGCACGCGCGCGCCCTCGAAGGTCATCGCCGCCGCAAAGGAGGCGCTGGACCGCCAGCAGATCGGCTATACGGACGCCCTCGGCATTCCGCCGCTGCGTGCCGCCATCGCCCGGCATTACAAGGATTTTTACGGCATCGAGCTGCCGCCGGAGCGCGTTGTCGTCACCACCGGCTCGTCCGGCGGTTTTCTGCTGACCTTTCTTTCCGCCTTCAACAAGGGGGAGGGGGTTGTCCTCGCCGAGCCGGGCTATCCGGCCTATCGCAATATCCTGACGTCGCTCGATCTCGTGCCGGTTGGCCTGCCCTGTCATGCGGAGACGAATTTCCAGCCGACGCCGGAGCTGATCGACCGCCTCGAGGATCCCGTCCATGGCCTGCTGGTCGCCAGCCCGTCAAATCCGACGGGCACCATGATCCACCATGACGAGCTTGGGGCGCTTGTCGATTACTGCGCGGCGCGGAAGCTTCAGTTCATTTCCGATGAAATCTATCATGGCATCTGTTACGAGGAACCGGCGACCACCGCGCTGTCGCTCACCGATGACGCCATCATCATCAATTCCTTCTCGAAATTCTTCTCGATGACCGGCTGGCGGCTCGGCTGGATGGTCGTGCCGGAGCATCTGGTCGCCAGCATCGAGAAACTCGCGCAGAACCTCTTCATCTCGGCGCCCGCGCTCAGCCAGTATGCGGCCGTTGCCGCCTTTGACTGCATGGAGGAGATGGAGGCAAATGTCCGCGTCTATGCCCGCAACCGCGATATTCTGCTGCGGGAGTTTCCGAAGCTCGGGCTCACCCGGCTTGCCGCCGCCGACGGCGCCTTCTATGTCTATGCGGATGTCCGCGACTTCACCAATGATTCGGTTGATTTCTGCACCCGCATGCTGAACGAGACCGGTGTTGCGGCGACGCCCGGCCTTGATTTCGATCCGCAACGGGGTAACGGCTATGTGCGCTTTTCCTTCGCCGGATCGACGGCGACGATTGAAGGCGCCATTGCGCGCCTCAAGGATTGGTCCGGCCTCAAAAAAGGGAGCCGTTAAGCTCCCTTTTTCGCCACCTCATTCAAATTGAGCGCCTAGCCGCGCCGCCACCAGCCGCTGCGCTTCGGCTTTTTCTGGGTCACGACTTCCTCGGCCGCCTCTTCCGTCACCAGGGTAACGGAAACGGGCTTGTCCGCCGCGAGAGCCTCCGCCGGGGCAGGGGCTTCTTCCGCCTTTTCATCAGCGTCGGCCGGTTTTTCCTCAGGCTGGGGCGCTGCGTCCGCCGTTTCCTCATCCGTCTTTGCGGCCTTGCGGCGACGTGGCGCCCTCTTGGGTTTTTCCATCGCTTCTTCCGCGGTTGCCTCAGTGGTCTCTGCCTCATCCGCCTTCGGCTTGCGACGAGACCGGCGGGGTTTCTTCTCTGCCGTTTCCGGGGCTTCCTCAGGGGCCGCATCCGCCGCTACCGGCGCCTCAGCATCCTGCGTCAGTTCCGCCGTCTCACCCTCTTTCACGGCGATCGGGATAACAACCGCATCGGTATTAGTATCGCTATTGGCATCGGTTTCGGTGCCAGTATCAGCATCTGCACCGGCCTCGGTCTTGTCCGCGGCCTCATCCTGGCGATCCGTCTCCTCCGAGCTTTGCTGCTCGTCCGCATGGGCGTTGCGGGACCGGCGACGGCCTCCGCGCTTGCCCCGGCGGCGGCGTTTGGGTTCACCGGATTCGCCGTCCTCGCCATTTTCGGAGGGCTGCTCGCCCTCGGACTTATCTGCCGGCGCGGCCTCCTGCTGCGGTGCATTTTCATCGCGAGGCTTGCGCCGGCGGCGACGGCGGCGGCGCTTGCGCTCGGTTCCCTCGTCGTCCTCGTCGGCGCTTCTTGCCGGACGCTCGTCCTCCTCATCCTCGTCCTCGATATTGGTCGGGCTGTAGCTGGCCGCCACGTCACGGGAGACAGGTGTAAGATCGCCGGGCTTGCCTTTCTCGCGCTCGATCACGTGATCATTGAGATTTATCGTCGGATCCGCCAGGATGACGATGGCCATGCCATAGAGATTCTCAAGCTCCTGAATGACCGCGCGCTTCTGGTTGAGCAAGTAAATCGCCACATCCGTATGGACCGTTACCGTGATCTTGGCGACGCGTTCGCGAACGCCCTCCTCTTCCAGGGTGCGGATAATCAAAAGAGCCGTGGATTCAATCGAGCGTACAAAGCCGGAGCCGCCACAGGTATGGCAGACATTGGTGCTGGTTTCCAGGAAGCTCGGCCGCAGACGCTGACGCGACATTTCCATCAGGCCGAAGGGGCTGATCCGCCCGACCTGGATGCGTGCGCGGTCGGATTTCAGGCAATCCTTCATCCGTCGTTCGACGGCGCGGTTGTTGCGGTTATCGTCCATATCGATAAAGTCGATGACGATCAGGCCCGCAAGATCCCGCAGGCGTAATTGCCGGGCAATTTCCTCCGCCGCCTCCAGATTGGTCTTGGTCGCCGTATCCTCGACATTGCGCTCGCGCGTTGCCTTGCCGGAGTTGACGTCGATGGAAACAAGGGCCTCCGTCGGATTGATGACGATGTAGCCGCCCGATTTCAGCTGCACTTCCGGATTATACATCGAGGCGAACTGCTGCTCGACCTGGAAACGGTGGAAGAGGGGTATCTTGTCCTTGTAGGGCTGCACCTTCTTGGCATGGCTCGGCATCAGCTTGCGCATGAAGTCCTTCGCCACCTTGTAGCCTTCATCGCCCTCGACCAGGATTTCGCCGACTTCCTTGTTGTAGAGATCGCGGATGCAGCGCTTGATCAGGTTCGCTTCTTCATAGACGCAGAACGGCGCGATGGATTTGAGCGTCAGCTCGCGGATATCATCCCACAGCCGCATCAGGAATTCATAGTCGCGCTTGATCTCGACCTTGGTGCGGCTGAGGCCGGCCGTGCGGATGATCACACCGATCCCTTTCGGGACGTCCAGCTCCGCCGCGATCTTCTTGAGGCGCTTGCGGTCCGCCGGGTTGCTGATCTTGCGGCTGATCCCGCCGCCGCGACCGGTATTCGGCATCAGCACGCTGTAGCGGCCGGGAAGGGAGATATAGGTGGTCAGCGCCGCGCCCTTGTTGCCGCGTTCCTCTTTCACCACCTGCACCAGCAGAATCTGTCGGCGCTTGATGACTTCCTGGATTTTGTAGTTGCGTCGGGGCTGCGCCGCGCGGCGGTCCTCGACATCGTCCTCGCCGCCGATCGCCTCGACATAATCATCGACGCTGCTGTCGACAACCTCGAGCCCGCCGTCGGCATCCTCGACGTCGTCAACGACGCCATCTTCCTCGTCCTCGTCACCGGACGTGGCAGCGTCGGTCATCAGTTCGGCGTCCGCCTCGTCTTCGGCGGTGGCGTCGGATTTCTTGCCGGATTTTTTTGCGATCTCCGCTTCCTCGCGGTCGCTCGCCTCCCGTTCGGCGGCGGCTTCCTGCTCGATCAGGACCTCGCGGTCGGAAATCGGCACCTGGTAGTAGTCGGGATGGATTTCACTGAAGGGGAGAAAGCCGTGGCGATTACCGCCATATTCAACAAAGGCCGCCTGCAACGAGGGTTCGACCCGTGTCACTTTTGCAAGATATATGTTGCCTTTGAGTTGTTTTCTTGTTGCCGTCTCGTAATCAAATTCCTCGAGACGGGTACCTCTTACTATTACGACGCGAGTCTCTTCTTCGTGAGACGCGTCGATCAGCATACGCGTAGCCATACTTCAGCTCCGTGACTGCATACCCTCCGTATGAGTTATAAAGGGTAACAGCCTATTTCTGTGGAAATCGTCGGCGCCGCCCGTTTTTCTGAACAAAACGTTTTCCAGACCTCTTTTTTGCGGTCTGAGCTTCTGGCTGCCGGAACCTGTCATCGACATTGACGACAGAGAACGATTTCTGTTTCACCTATTTTCACTGCATTGTCTTAAGCGCTGCTGCCTGACGCTCCGGGGATTGAAAATCTTTCAATGCCTACAAAAGCTGTCGGAAACGGCGCCGCCCTGTCTCATATATATGAGCATGGAACTGACCACAGGAACTCACGCGTATATGATAGCGCCATTCTCTCCGACATACCAAGTGAATAATGACGCCCTGTCAAAAATATTCACACTATTCGGACCACGCGCATTGATTACCGGACGCGAAGCCGCTAATTTAGGCCCGTTCGGCGGCCCTGGGCCGTAAAATTCGTAGCGTAAAAAATTTGTGATCCGGATATGGATATGTTCAATCGCTTTTTCCGACCCGCCCTGACGGTCTGCCTGGTGACGGCGGGGCTTTTTTTGTCGGCAGCGGCGATCGCGGCGCCCGTCATTGACGTGTCTTCCGTGCGGCTTGGCCAGCATGACAACAGGACGCGCTTCGTCATGGAGATGAGCGCGGCGCCGGAATTCGATATTTTCCTGCTCGCCGATCCCTACCGCATTGTTATCGACCTGCCGGAGCTCAACTGGGTTGCCGGGGAGAGCGACAACCGGAAGAAGGGCATCGTCGAGAATTACCGCTGGGGCCTGTTCAAGAAGGATACCTCCCGCGTGGTCCTCGATGTCGGCGGACCGGTGAAAATCCTGCGCACCGTCGTGCTGCCGCCTTCCTCAGGCAAGCCCTATCGCTTCTTTATCGATATCCAGGAAACCGATTTCGGGACGTTCCGCAAGGAACTGGCGGAACGACGCAAGGAACAGGCGGCAACGCAGAAAATCGCCCTTGTCGCGCCGCCGCCGCCCGCCGAGAGCCGGAAGTACACGATTGTTGTCGATGCGGGGCATGGCGGCATCGATCCCGGCGCCATCGGCAAGAGCGGCGTTTATGAGAAGAAAATCACCCTTGAGGTGGCACAGAAAATCCGCGATCTCCTCGCCCGCAACGACAAGTATAACGTCATCATGACGCGCGATGACGATACCTTCCTCAGCCTGCGCGAACGCGTTGCGGTCGGCCGGCATGCGGCGGCGGATCTCTTCATCTCGATCCATGCCGATTCGATCAGCCGGCCGGATTTCCGCGGCGCCACGGTCTATACCCTGTCCGAGAACGCCTCCGACGATGAGGCGGCGGAACTGGCAAAGAGCGAGAATAAATCCGACCTTATCGCCGGGGTCGACCTGAGCTCGCAGGACGACACCGTGCAGGGCATCCTGATCGATCTGGCGCAGCGCGAAACCATGAATTTTTCGGTCAAGTTCGCCGAGATGATCACCCCGGAGATTGCCAAGTCAGGCATGAAAACCCGCGGCCGGTCGCACCGTTTCGCAGGATTTCGGGTGCTGAAGGCGCCGGATGTCCCCTCGGTGCTGGTGGAGCTTGGCTATCTGTCCAACCGCGAGGACGAGAAAATCCTGAAATCAGCCAAGGGTCAGCAACGGCTGGCGCAGGCGATCGTCACGGCGGTGGACAAGTATTTTAAAACGGTCGATCCGTAAAATGGGGGCGCGATCGGCCGCCCATTGGAAAAAACGAATATTTCTGCCTGAAATTTGCCAATTCTGTTCTATATTCACAATTTGAATATGTAATTTGAGATTAGTCAGCTTATGAAGCGTTTCGCAAAATTTCTTTTTCTCTGTCTCGCTCTCGGGATTTTTTTCGGGGTCATCGGGGTCGGAGCCATCGGCTATGGCCTGTATCATTTCGGCCGCGGCCTGCCGGAATATGACCAGCTGACGAAATACGAGCCGCCGGTGATGACGCGGGTGCATGCCGCCGATGGCAGCCTGATCGCGGAATATGCCCATCAGCGCCGCCTGTTCGTGCCGATCGAGACGATTCCCGAAATCGTCAAGCAGGCCTTCATCGCGGCGGAAGACCAGAATTATTACCAGCATCCCGGCGTCGATTTTCAGGGCATTGCCCGCGCCGTCGTCACCAATCTGAAAAATCTCGGCCGCGGACGGCGGCCGGTCGGCGCCTCGACCATTACCCAGCAGGTCGCCAAGAACATGCTGCTGACGAACGAAGTCTCCTATGAGCGCAAGGCGAAGGAGGCGATCCTCGCGCTCCGGATCAACCGGGCGCTGACCAAGGATCAGGTGCTGGAGCTCTATCTCAATGAAATCTATCTCGGCCATCGCGCCTATGGCGTGGCGGCGGCGGCGCTCTATTATTTCGACAAGCCGCTCGACAAGCTGACGGTCGCCGAGGCCGCCTATCTCGGGGCCCTGCCGAAGGCGCCGAACAACTACAACCCCTTTAAATATCCCGAGCGGGCCGTCGATAGGCGGAATTATGTGATCGGCCGCATGCTGGAGGATGGCTACATCACGAAGGAGCAGGCCGACGAGGCGCTGGCGATGCCACTGCTGGCGCGCAAGGGCGGGGACGCCGAGGTGATCAGCGCCGAATGGTTCGTCGAACAGGTCCGCCGCGAGCTCTATGATCTTTACGGCGAGAAGGCGCTCTATGACGGCGGCCTTTCGGTCCGGACGACCATGAATACGACGCTGCAGCAGCTCGGCGAGCGCATCCTCCGCGAGGGACTGCGCGACTATGACCGCCGCCACGGCTGGCGCGGCCCGCTCTCCTCGATCGAGGTGGGCGAGGACTGGACCGTCAAGATGATCAAGTTTCCCCGCCCGAAAGGACTGGGCGACTGGTATATGGCCGTCGTGCTGGAACTCGATGACGAGGCGGCGACCATCGGTTTTTCCGACACCTCCACCGGGCGCATCCTGCTGGAGGATCTGACATGGGCGCGCGCCTATATTGATGTGGACGAGCGGGGTCCGGCCATTAAAAAGCCGTCGGAAGTGCTGAAAATCGGCGATATCATCGCTGTCTCCCCAAAAGAGGACGCGAAAGCCACGGACAAGCTGTTCTCCCTTGAACAGATCCCGGAGATTTCCGGCGGTCTCGTCGCGATGGACCCGCATACGGGGCGCGTGCATGCGATCGTCGGCGGCTGGAGCCCGGAAGCCTCCGAGTTTAACCGCGCCGTGCAGGCCTACCGCCAGCCAGGATCGGCCTTCAAGCCCTTCGTCTATGCCGCCGCCCTCGATAACGGATTCACGCCCGCCGACAAGGTGATGGACGGGCCTTTCGTGCTGACCCAGCCGAATGGCGAACGCTGGAAGCCGTCGAACTATTCGAACCGCTTCTACGGACCGAGCACGCTCCGCCTCGGCATCGAGAAATCGCGGAACCTGATGACCGTGCGCCTGGCCCGCGCCATCGGCATGGAGCCGGTGGTGGACTATGCGCATCGCTTCGGCATTACCGACAACCTGATGCCGACCCTCTCCATGGCGCTCGGGGCGGGGGAGACGACGCTGCTCAAGCTGACGACGGCCTATGCGGAACTGGTGAACGGCGGCAAGAAGATCACGCCAACCATGATCGACCGCGTGCAGGACCGGCGCGGCAAGACCATCTACCGCCATGACGAGCGGGCCTGCGAGTCCTGCAATGTGGAGGCCTGGAACAATCAGGAAGAGCCGCAGCTTCCCGATGACCGCGAGCAGATCCTGCCGGCGACCACCGCCTACCAGATCGTCTCGATGCTGGAAGGGGTCGTCAAGCGCGGCACCGGCGTGCGCATCAATGTGATCGGCAAGCCCATCGGCGGCAAGACGGGCACGACCAACGACAGCCAGGACACCTGGTTCATGGGCTTCTCGCCGGACCTTGCCGTCGGCGTCTATGTCGGTTTCGATACGCCGCGCAGCCTCGGCAAGAAGGAAACCGGTTCTTCCGTCGCCGTTCCAATCTTCCGCGACTTCATGATGGAGGCCCTGAAGGATCAGCCGGCAACACCGTTCCGCGTGCCCGAGGGCATCCGCCTTGTCCGCGTCAACCAGCAAACGGGCGAGCCGGCCCAGCGGGGCGACAGGAATGTCATCCTCGAGGCCTTCAAGACCTCGACCAGCCGCCTGACCAGCAATGGCGTGCTGGACGGATCCGACAGCAGCTTCGCGCCGGCCGCCACCGGCACCGTTCCCGACAAGACGATCCGCTCCGGCACGGGCGGTCTTTACTGATCGGCTTTTTCGGATTACCTTCCCGCCAGAATTTTTACAGTCGTTGGAGCGAAGAATGCGTGCAGAACACCAGTCGTTAGTTGATGAGATCAAGCAGGGCATGGCCTTGCTGAGGAGGTATCTTTGACTGGGACAACGCAACCCGCCGCCTGGAGGAGCTGAACGCCCTCGTCGAGGATCCTGATCTGTGGAACAACGCCGCCAAGGCGCAGGCGATGATGCGCGAGCGGACCAGCCTTGACGGCGCGCTCGCGGCCTATAACCGGATCGAGCAGGAACTGACCGATAATTGCGACCTTATCGACCTCGCCGAGGAGGAGGAGGATGAGGAAACCCTCGCCGATGCCGAAGCCGCGCTCAAATCCTTACTCACTGAAGTGAACCGCCGCCGCCTGGAGAGCATGCTCTCGGGCGAGGTGGATGCCAACGACTGCTATCTCGAAATCCATTCCGGCGCGGGCGGCACGGAATCGCAGGACTGGGCGCAGATGCTGCTGCGCATGTATATGCGCTGGGCCGACCAGCATGGCTACAAGGTCAAGGTGCTGGAGGAAAGCGCCGGGGAAGAGGCGGGGATCAAGTCCGTCACCATCGAGGTGGCGGGCGAAAATGCCTATGGCTGGCTCAAGACGGAAAGCGGCGTGCATCGACTCGTGCGCATCTCGCCCTTTGATTCCAACGCCCGCCGGCATACCAGCTTCTGCTCCGTCGGCGTCTATCCGGTGATCGATGACGATATCGATATCGAGATTGACGACAAGGATCTCCGCATTGATGTCTATCGCGCTTCCGGCGCCGGGGGACAGCATGTCAACCGGACGGAATCGGCAGTCCGCATCACCCATATCCCGACGAATGTCGTCGTCCAGTGCCAGAACGACCGTTCCCAGCACAAGAACAAGGCGGAGGCGATGAAGATGCTGAAATCCCGCCTCTACGAGCTGGAACTGCAAAAACGCGAGGCCGAGGCGCAGGAAACCCGCGACAGCCAGACGGATATCGGCTGGGGCCACCAGATCCGCTCCTATGTGCTGCATCCCTACCAGATGGTGAAGGACCTTCGCACCGGGGTCGAGAAGGGCAATGCGCAGGGCGTGCTCGATGGCGATCTTGATGACTATCTCGCGGCGGCGCTGGCCCAGCGGGTCGGCGGCGAAGAGGATGCGGCCTGATTAATTACTCGCCGCTGACGGCGTGACGCAATGCCTCCGCCGCCTGACGCAGCGCCTTGTCGGCCTGCGGCAGCAGCGCCGTCATCGACATGAAGCCATGCACCATGCTCGGATACCGGACGGCGCCGACGCGCACGCCCGCCGCCTGCAACGCCCGGCCATAGCTTTCGGCCTCGTCGCGCAAGGGATCGAACCCGGCGGTGATGATCAGGGACGGCGGCAATCCCGCCAGGTCCGGATTGAGGAGCGGGGAGGCGCGAACATCATCCCGTTCCGCCGCAGTGTTGAGATACATGTCCCGGTAATCGCGAATGCGGTCATAGGTCAGGAAATAGCCGTCTTCGAACAGCTTGTAGCTGTCGGCGGACAAATGCGCATCCAGCGTCGGATAGAGCAGCATCTGGAAGACGGGTAGCGCGCCGCCCCGCGCCTTGGCCTGCTGCGCCACCGCCGCCGCGAGACATCCGCCCGAACTGTCGCCGCCCACAGCAACCTTTTCGGGATCAAGGCCATAGTCCGCGCCATACTGGACGGCCCAGTCAAAAGCCGTTATCGCGTCGTCAACGGCGGCAGGAAACTTATGTTCCGGTGCCAACCGGTAATCAACGGAGAGAACCGCAAAGTCGCCATATTTCGCCAGCCTGGCACAGAGTCCGTCATGACTGGCGATCGAGCCGCGGATATAGCCGCCGCCGTGATAATAGACAAGAACGGGAAGGGACGGGTCCGCCGTGGGCCGGTAGAGGCGCGCGGGAAGAGGGCCTGCGGCGGTCGGAATTTCAATAACCTCAGTGGACTGGAGACGGGGCCGCTTGCCCGCGAGGGCGCCCGCCAGACGCTCCATATTGGCGCGGGTAGTCTCGACCGGGGTGTCGCGGACCGGCGTCGCCGTCTTGCGATCGATATCGCAGAGCAGCCGGGCCTTGCTGTCGAGCCGCTGGCCGTCGATGACCACGGGTTTCAATCCGTAGCAGAGGCGGAAGAAGGATTCGGGCAACAGGGCGATGAGCGCGATCAGCAACCGCTGCATCATCAGGCCTCACAACAAGCCGGAAGGCGAACCGGGCGACCGCTCACGCGGAGGCGCGGGCGACCTGCTTCTCGTCGAGAATTCCCTGCAATTCGCCGGTTTCGAACATTTCGCGCATGATGTCGCAACCGCCAACGAACTCACCTTTGACATAAAGCTGCGGAATGGTCGGCCACTGGCTGTATTCCTTGATGCCTTCGCGGATGGCGGGATCGCTCAATACATCGATGCCTTTGAATTTCACATCGAGATGGGAGAGGATCTGAACCGCCGTTGCGGAGAAACCGCATTGCGGGAAGATGGCCGATCCCTTCATGAACAGGACGACATCATTGCCGCCGATTTCCTGGGAAATTCGATCTTTGGTTACTTGATCAAGCATTTATCGATCCTTTTTAATGTTAGAACTGACTATTGGCCGTCCGGCACGGAGGTTTGCAGGGCGAGCGCATGCAGCTTCCCGCCCATATTCCCTTTCAGCGCGTCATAGACCATCTGGTGCTGGCGGACCCGTGGCAGGCCGGCAAAACTCGCGGAGGTCACCATGGCCGCGTAATGATCGCCATCGCCGCGCAAATCCGTGATTTCCACTGTTGCATCAGGAATGCCTTCCTTGATGAGCCGTTCAATTTCACTCGCATCCATTGCCATGGACCAAAACTCCTATTCGCTGCCCGGACGAGACATGAGGGCAGGCAGCCATCCTGCATGTACATCCCGCAAGTCATTTACGGATATGGTAAGGCAGCCGTCGATTTTCAATTCAGTATGACCGATCGTTCCAATAATGTGTAGGGGAATATCGTCGGCAAGGGCCAATCCCCGGACCAGTTCGACATTCTCCGGTTTGACGGTGATGACATAACAGGCCTGATCCTCGGCGAACAGGGCCGCGTGTGGCGGAATGGCTGTCTCGAGCCGGATCGACGCGCCGATATTGCCGGCAATCGCCATTTCGGCAAGCGCAACGCCAAGGCCGCCGTCGGACATATCATGGGCGGCGGTCACATGCCCGCGGTTAATCATCTCGCGGAGATAGTCGCCATGCTTGCGTTCCTTTTCAAGGTCGACCCGTGGCGGCGCCCCTTCCTCACGCCCCTCGATTTCCCGAAGATACAGCGACTGGCCCATCTCGCCGGAAAGATCGCCGAGCAGCAGCACCACATCCCCCTCCGACTTGAAGGCGAGGGTGGTCATCTTCGCATAATCCGCGAGGATGCCGACGCCGCCGATGGCCGGGGTCGGATGAATGCCGGTGCCGTTGGTCTCGTTATAGAGCGAGACATTGCCGGAAATCACCGGGAAATCGAGCGTCGTGCAGGCGCGGCGCATGCCGTTGATGCAGCCGACGAACTGGCCCATGATCTCGGGCCGCTGCGGGTTGCCGAAATTCATGCAATCGGTGATGGCGAGCGGCTGGCCGCCAGTCGCCGTGATGTTCCGCCAGGCCTCCGCCACGGCCTGCGCGCCGCCGGTCTCCGGATCAGCATAGCAATAGCGCGGGGTGCAGTCTGTGGTAATGGCAAGCGCCTTCTTCGTGCCATGGACACGGACCACGGCCGCATCGCCGCCGGGCCGCTGGATGGTATCGCCCATAACCATATGGTCATACTGCTCCCAGATCCATTTGCGGCTGGCAATCTCGGAGGAACCCATGAGCTTGAGCAGAACCTCGCCAAGATCATTGGGCGCGGCGACATCCTCTGCCCTGATGACGGCGGGCGGCTCGGTTTTTGTCCAGGGCCGGTCATATTCCGGCGCCGCATCGGCAAGCGGCGCGACGGGAAGATCGGCGGCCACTTCACCGTTCATGGTGAGCACCATCCGGCCCGTATCGGTCACCTTGCCGATGACCGCGAAATCGAGCTCCCATTTTTCGAAAATCTTGCGCGCTTCCTCTTCGCGGCCCGGTTTCAGGACCATCAGCATCCGCTCCTGGCTTTCCGAGAGCATGATCTCATAGGGGGTCATGCCTTCCTCGCGCATCGGCACATGATCGAGGTTGAGCTCGATCCCGACGCCGCCCTTGTCCGCCATCTCGAAGGAAGAGGAGGTGAGGCCCGCCGCGCCCATATCCTGGATCGCGACGATCGCATCGGTGGCCATCAGCTCGAGACAGGCCTCGAGCAGGAGCTTTTCCGTGAACGGATCGCCCACCTGAACCGTGGGGCGCTTCTCCTCGCTGTCGTCGTCAAACTCGGCGGAGGCCATGGTCGCGCCGTGGATACCGTCCCGCCCGGTCTTGGATCCGACATAGACAACCGGGTTGCCGACACCGGCGGCGGCGGAATAGAAGATCTTTTTCGTCTCGGCAAGGCCCACCGTCATCGCGTTCACGAGGATATTGCCATCATAAGCGGCATGGAAATTCGTCTCGCCGCCGACCGTCGGCACACCCATGCAGTTCCCATACCCCGCGATCCCGGCAATAACGCCGGAGACAAGATGCCCGGTTTTCGGATGATCCGGCCGCCCGAAGCGGAGCGCATTCATATTGGCGATGGGGCGCGCGCCCATGGTGAAGACATCGCGCATGATCCCGCCAACCCCGGTCGCCGCGCCCTGGTAGGGCTCGATGAAGGAGGGGTGGTTATGGCTTTCCATCTTGAAAATCGCTGCCTGCCCATCACCGATATCGATGACGCCGGCATTCTCGCCGGGCCCGCAGATCACCCAGGGTGCCTCTGTGGGGAGGGTTTTCAGCCATTTTTTTGAGGATTTATAGGAGCAATGCTCACTCCACATCACGGAGAAAATCCCGAGTTCCGTCAGGTTCGGCGTCCGGCCGAGAATCCTGAGGACCTCTTCATACTCGCCTTCGGTCAGGCCATGCTCGGCAACGATTTCTTTGGTAATTTCAGTCATATTTTCAAACGATGGAATTTACGAGATGATCGAAAAAGCGCTTGCCGTCGGTGCCCCCGAGCTCTTCGGAGATCAGCCGCTCGGGATGCGGCATCAGGCCAAGCACATTGCCCGCCTTGTTGTAGATCCCGGCGATATTGTTGAGCGAGCCGTTGGGATTGGCGGCGTCGGTTAGCTCGCCCTCCGCGCTGGCATATTTGAACGCCACCTGGCCTTCACCCTCCAGCTCATGAAGTGTCTCCTCATCGGCATAATAGTTGCCGTCATGATGGGCGACGGGAAAGCGGACGACTTCGCCCTGCTCGAACCCGCCGACGAAGCGTTCATTCCGCGCGGTGATGAGAAGATCGACATCCCTGCAGACGAATTTCTGACCGGCATTGCGCAGAAGCGCGCCGGGAAGCATACCGGTTTCCGTGGCGATCTGAAAGCCGTTGCAGATGGCGAGGACCGGCGTGCCGGACTGCGCCTTCTTCACCACCTCGCGCATGATCGGCGAATTGGCGGCCATGGCGCCGGCGCGAAGATAGTCGCCATAGGAGAAGCCGCCCGGAATGGCAATCAGGTCCGTCTCGGGAAGCTCGCTATCGCCATGCCAGACCATATCCGGATCGCGCCCCATGGCCTGGGCCAGGGCGACCTTCAGGTCACGGTCACAATTGGAGGCGGGAAATACGATAACAGCGGCCTTCATTGTCCAAAACTCCCTGTCCGGTCAATCCAGCATTTCGATGGTATAGTTTTCGATCACTGTGTTGGCGAGAAGCTGCTGACACATTTTCTCGACTTCCGCCTCGGCCGCCGCGCGATCCATGTCCTTGAGGTCGAGATCGATGGTCTTGCCCTGCCGGGCGTCGAGAACATTCTTGAATCCCAGACCCTGAAGCGAATGGGAAATCGCCTTGCCCTGCGGGTCGAGGACCCCGTTTTTCAGGGAAATATAGACACGTGCTTTCATCTAATCCTCTTTACCTACGTAAAAAAAAGGCGCCAATGCGCCTTTACTGAATCGCGTTTGTCCCCTGCAAGTCGCCCGGGCCACCTTCGGGAATAATGCCAAGCCGCCGGGCGACTTCCTGATAGGCATCCTCGACGCCGCCGAGATCCCGGCGGAAACGGTCCTTGTCGAGCTTCTTGTTGGTCGCCGCATCCCACAGCCGGCAATTATCCGGGCTGATCTCGTCGGCGAGAATGATCTGCATCTCGTCGCCCTCATAATAGCGGCCGAATTCCAGCTTGAAATCGACCAGCCGGATGCCGATCCCGGAGAAGAGACCGAGCAGGAAGTCGTTGACGCGCAGCGACTGGCTCATGATGTCGTCAAGCTCAAGCGGGTTGGCCCAGCCGAAGGCGGTGATATGTTCTTCCGAAACCAGCGGGTCGTTCAGCTCGTCGGACTTGAAGCAATATTCGATGATCGGCCGGGGCAGGGGCGTTCCCTCCGATATGCCAAGTCGCTTGCAGATCGAGCCCGCGGCAATATTGCGGATAATCACCTCGACCGGGATGATCTCGACTTCCTTGATCAGCTGCTCGCGCATGTTGAGGCGGCGGATGAAATGGTTCTGGATGCCGATTTCCGCGAGCTTGAGCATCAGATGTTCCGAGATCCGGTTGTTCAGAACGCCCTTGCCGGTAACTGTTGCTTTCTTCTCGCCATTGAATGCGGTGGCGTCATCCTTGAAATACTGCACGAGAGTGCCCGGTTCCGGACCTTCAAAGAGAACTTTTGCCTTGCCTTCGTAGACTCGTCTACGTCGGGTCATGGATAAACTCCAACTCGTCGAAAAGGCGGCCAGCCGCCAGAGAAAAATATATAAACAGCCGCAGTTCGGATATCGAAAGTGCTGTCAGGGCCTATTGCCAGAGCGTCGCCGCAAAAGCAAGCGGAACATAATGCAGAAATCCTGTAAAGACAACATTTCCTGTCACGCTTTTGTTGTATATTCTCGAGAAAATCACTTGCGGGGCTAGGCGACGCACACCATCTTAGGTATAAGGCATTGCCGGTGTTCGGATTGGTGATTGGAAACAAGATTAGGGACTGAATAGATATGGCAGGATTCGACGATCGCAAAAAAGGTCAGGAAAGCAAATTCGCGCATGATCAGGAAATGGAATTCAAGATCATGGTGCGCCGGAACAAGCTGCTCGGCGCCTGGGCGGCGGAACTGATGGACAAGACCGGCGAGGCCGCTGATGTCTATGCCAAGGAGGTCATCATCTCGGACATGGAAGAGAAGGGCGATGAAGACGTCTTTCGGAAAATCCGTGGGGACCTTGATGCCGCAAATGTCGAAATGTCCGACCACCGCATCCGCCGCCAGATGGAAGAATTGCTGGCAACCGCGCGTCAGCAGATCCTGGCGGACAAATAGGCCCGAAGATATTGTAGAAAAGGAGGCGCAGGCGACTGCGCCTCTTTTTTTGCCTAGTCGCCGAACACCCGGCGGAAAATCGTATCCACATGCTTGGTGTGATATTCGAGATCGAAGACGCCCTCGACCTGCGCCGGCGTCAGGGCCTTCATTACATCGGCGTCTGCCTTCAAGAGCTCCATGAAATCCTCGCCGTTCTGCCAGACGCGCATGGCATTCCGCTGCACAAGGCGATAGCTGTCCTCGCGGCTGACACCGGCCTGGGTCAAGGCCAGCAGCACGCGCTGTGAATGGATGAGGCCGCCGAGCTTGTTCATATTGTCCATCATGTTTTCCGGATAGACCACCAGCTTTTCGACCACTGAGGTGAGGCGAGCGAGGGCGAAATCAAGGGTGATCGTCGCATCCGGCCCGATCCCGCGCTCGACGGAGGAATGGGAGATGTCCCGCTCATGCCAGAGGGCGACATTCTCCATCGCCGGGATGGTCGCCATGCGGACAAGGCGGGCGAGGCCGGTGAGGTTTTCGGTCAGCACCGGGTTGCGCTTGTGCGGCATGGCGGAGGAGCCTTTCTGGCCCGGCGCGAAATATTCTTCCGCTTCCAGCACTTCCGTCCGCTGCAGATGACGGATCTCAACGGCGAGACGCTCGATCGAGCTGGCGATGACGCCGAGGGTCGCAAAAAACATGGCGTGGCGGTCGCGCGGGATCACCTGGGTGGAGGCGGGCTCCGGCGCGAGGCCGAGCGCCTTGGCGACATGCTCTTCCACGTAAGGATCGATATTGGCAAATGTGCCGACGGCGCCGGAAATCGCACAGGTGGCGATATCCTTGCGTGCATTCACCAGCCGATCACGATTGCGGGAAAATTCCGCATAGGCCTGCGCCATTTTCAGGCCAAAGGTCACCGGCTCTGCATGGATGCCGTGGGAGCGGCCGACGCAGACATCATCCTTATGCTGATAGGCCTTCGCCTTCAACGCCGCGAGAAGCTGGTCCATATCGGTGAGCAGAATATCGCAGGCCTTGGTCAGCTGAACCGAAAGGCAGGTATCGAGAACGTCCGAGGACGTCATGCCCTGATGCACAAACCGCGCCTCATCGCCGACATATTCGGCGAGGTTGGTGAGGAAGGCGATTACGTCATGCTTGGTCTCGCGTTCGATCTCGTCAATCCGCTCGATATCGAAATTGCCGCGCTCCCAGACGGCCTTGGCGGCGGCTTCGGGAATCACCCCGAGCTTCGCCTGGGCATCGCAGGCATGGGCCTCGATCTCGAACCAGATACGGAATTTGCTTTGCGGCTCCCAGATTGCGGTCATCTCGGGGCGGGCATAACGGGGGATCATGGCGGGTCCAACTTTCTGACTAGGTTGTTCGGAAGAAGGGCTGACTAGCAGAGATAACGGAAAATCTCAACCAGTTAACGGCAGGAGTGCCGCCCTCACATCAGGCCGAGGGATTTGAAACTGACGCAGTCCTTGTCGCCGACGATGATATGATCGTGAATGCGGATGTTGAGGGCCGCCGCGGCGCTGACGATATCGGACGTCATGTCGATATCCGCCTTGGAGGGCGTGGTGTCGCCGGACGGGTGGTTATGCACGAGGATCAACGCCGTCGCGCCAAGCTCGAGCGCGCGCTTCACCACCTCGCGCGGATAGACGGCAGTATGATTGACCGTGCCGGTCTGCTGCACCTCATCCGAGATCAGGTGATTCTTGTTATTGAGGAACAGTATCCGGAAATGCTCGATCTTGCGGCCGCCCATCGTGCCTTGGCAATATTCGAGCAGTGCCTGCCAGGATCCGAGCACGTTCCGCTTCTCGATTTCCGTCCGGAGCAGGCGTTCGCCCAGCGTCTCGGCGATTTTGAGGGTTGCGATCACCGCATCGCCGACCTTGTCGACCTTGCGAAGCTCATCGGGTTCCGCCTTCAGGACCTTGGCAAGGCTACCGAAGCGGGAGATCAGGTTCTTCGCCACCGGTTTCGTATCGCCGCGCGGCGCGGCGGCGAAGAGCAGCATCTCTAGGATCTGGTAATCGGCAAGGCTGCGCGCGCCCGCATTCAGCACCTGCGCGCGCATCCGCTCGCGATGGCCAAGGCGGTGATCGTCCGCCGCCGTCTTCGCCGGTGCGCTTTCCTCCAGCCCGAGGGAAAAGGAGGGGCTGTCCAATTCTTGCAAACCGGGTCGCGCCGGTGAAGTCTTGGCGTCAGACGTCATAGGGCGGCTTGTCCAGTCCCTTCGGTGAGAGGGTGAAAATCTCGTATCCCGTCTCGGTCACACCGAGGGAATGCTCGAACTGGGCGGAGAGGGAGCGGTCTTTCGTCACCGCCGTCCAGCCATCATCAAGGACCTTGACCTGCCAGGTGCCGAGATTGATCATCGGCTCGATCGTGAAGATCATGCCGGGCTTGAGCTCCACGCCTTCGCCAGGTGTGCCGTAATGAACGATGTTCGGGACATCATGAAAAACCCGGCCAAGGCCGTGGCCGCAGAAATCCCGGACGACCGAGCAGCGCTTGCCCTCGGCATAATTCTGGATCGCATAGCCGATATCGCCGGTCGTCGCGCCGGGTTTCACCACCTCGATCCCGCGCATCAGGGATTCATAGGTGATATCGATCAGGCGCGCGGCCTTCACGCTCGGCTTGCCGGCAATATACATGCGGCTACTGTCGCCGTGCCAGCCATCGACGATAGGGGTCACGTCGATATTGACGATATCGCCGTTCTGCAGTTTCTTCGGCCCGGGAATGCCATGGCAGACCACATGGTTGATGGAGGTGCAGATCGATTTCGGAAAACCGCGGTAATTCAGCGGCGCGGAAATGCCGCCGCGCTCCGCGATAAACTCCGCGCAGAGCGTGTTCAGCTCGTCCGTCGTCACGCCCGGCACCACATGCTCGGCGATCATGTCCAGCGTTTCCGCGGCCAGTCGGCCAGCCTTGCGCATCCCTTCGAAAGCGTCGGGACCATGCAGCTTTATCACGCCGGTATTGCGATCCGGCGCCGTTATACTCGTTTCATATCTCATAAGCGCTCATCAACTTTTTGCAAAATAATACCCCATCTCCGGCGGAAAACAAACTAGGGAATAACCGGAACAGGGGAGCCGAGACAAATCCCGGCAGGGGTTATGTGGCAGTCATAGCACAAAATTTCAACTCCCGCAGCCAGCGCTTCGGCGAATGCGACGGCATAGGCCGGATCGATATCGGCAGCCAGGCGGAAAGCGCCGCAATCCGCCCGCTGGACCAGATAGAACATCACCGCCCGGTGACCGGCCGCCACCATCGCGGCAAGCTCCTTCAGATGCTTCGCGCCGCGCGCGGTGACCGAATCCGGAAATTCCGCATGGTGCGAATCGCGTTTCAGGGTGACATTCTTGATCTCGACATAACAATCGGGCTTATCGCCGCCCGAGAGCAGGATATCGATGCGCGAATTCTCGCCGTACTTGACCTCCCGCGTCAGATGATCGTAGCCGGAGAGGGACGGGACGTCGCCCCGCTCGATCGCCGCCGCCGCGATGCCGTTCGGATGCGCGGTATTGATGCCGACGAGCGCGCCGTCCGCCTCCACCAGTTCCCAGCTATAGGGAAGTTTGCGCTTCGGGTTATCGGATTCTGACAGCCAGACGGTCATCCCTTCGTCCTTCAGCCCCATCATCGAGCCGGGATTGGCGACATGGGCCGTGATCACATTGCCGTCCTCAAGTTCGATATCGGCGAGGAAGCGCTTGTAGCGCCGGATCAGGCGGCCCTTGATGAGGGGAGCGGCGAATTTCATGATTTTACGTCGACCATATTCCGGTAGGTGAAAATAGCTGATGCCCTTTGTAATCGGTTTGCTATGATATGGCCAACCCGAAGTCGGCAAATTACAAGGTACTTTTATGACAGATAAGTCAGGCGCGAAAAAAATCGTGACGGCCGCCGTGGTGGTGATCGGCGACGAGATCCTCTCGGGCCGCACACAGGACAAGAACATGGCCTGGATCGCGGTCCGTCTGAACGAGATCGGCGTGCAGCTGCGCGAGGTGCGGGTGGTTCCGGATATCGAGGCGGAGATTGTCGCCGCGGTCAACGCGCTCCGTGCAAAATTCGACTATGTCTTCACGACCGGCGGCATCGGCCCGACCCATGACGATATCACCGCGGATTCCATTGCCGCGGCCTTCGGCGTCGGCATCGATTTTCATCCCGAGGCCATGGCGCTGCTGACCCGGCATTACGAGACCAGCGGGATCGAGTTCAATGATGCGCGCAAACGCATGGCCCGCATTCCCGATGGCGCATCGCTGATCAATAATCCTGTCAGCAAGGCCCCGGGCTTTTGCATCGAGAATGTCTATGTCATGGCGGGGGTGCCGACGATCATGCAGGCCATGTTCGAGGAGATTGCGCCGACGCTTCATGGCGGTCCGAAAATGCTAAGCCGGACCATCGGCGCGGGACTGCCCGAAGGACGGGTCGCGGAAAAGCTCGGCGCGCTGCAGAAGGCTTATCCCGATGTCTCGATGGGGTCCTACCCCTATTTCCGGCAAGGGGAGGTGGGCACCAATCTCGTCCTGCGCTCGACCGAGAAAGCGGATCTGGATGCCGCCTTCGGTGAATTGGTGGAATATTTGAAGGGGGAGGGCGTCCACGTCGTGGAAACCACCTGATAACAGACGTCGGGCGACAACGATCGGCTAGGGGGGACCTGTCACCAATCATTGTCGCCGCGACGAACGGGGACCTGCTGGAGAATGCAGGCCTGGCAAGGGTTACTTGCTCGGCGGCAGGATCACCGTATCGATCACATGAATGACGCCGTTGCTGGCCATCACGTCGGCGGCAACCACCTTGGCGGAGCCGTTCAGCATGACGCCGTCCATGCCGTTGATCATGATGGTGCTGCCCTCGACGCTGGTGGCATCAACCATCTTGCCGACCACCGCAGACGCCGGCACGTTGCCCGAGACCACATGATAGGTCAGGACCTGGACCAGCTTTTCCTTGTTTTCCGGCTTCAGCAAGTTTTCGACGGTTCCCGCCGGCAGCTTGGCAAAGGCGTCATCCGTCGGCGCAAACACCGTGAACGGTCCGGGGCTTTGCAGGGTTTCCACCAATCCGGCCGCCTTCAGGGCCGCGACCAGGGTATTGAACTGGCCCGCATCAACGGCGGTGGCGACGATATCTTTCTCGGCCGGCATCGGCTTTTTCGCCATCTTGGCGTCCTGCGCGCAGGCCGTGGCAAAGACGCCAACAATCAGAAACGTGGAGACTAGTTTTAGGATTTTGGACATTTTCCCTCCTCAGGGGTTCAGGTACATCGATAAAAACCCAGTCGCGATCTGCGTTTGGAAAGGAATACGGGGGCGGGCGGAATTCGGATCAACAGAAATAAACTTTTCCCATCACCATTTTGTGAAATGGCGAGGCGAACGTCACGGCCGGGAACGGGAATACGTCTCCAAAATTCGATCCGGAGGCATTATCTCCTTGTTTCGCAAAACCGATTTAGTTAGTTTGCAAGGCGCCGCCCGCATGGTGAAATTGGTAAACACAGTAGACTTAAAATCTGCCGCCCGTAAGGGCTTCCCGGTTCAATTCCGGGTGCGGGCACCATTTCCGGCGCAATAAAGCCTTTTGCAATTTATCTTCAAAGCCATAGAATAATTCCCCGGGGCGAGATGACGGTATGGGGAGAGGGTTTTTTGCGGCGACTTCGCGACATTGCGCTTGCATTGGGGATCGTGGCGGCCGTCGGTGCCGGGGACGCGCCCGCCAGCGCCGGCGAGCGGGCGACGCGGGCCCAAGCGGTCATTGCCGGGCTGTCGGGCCAGGCGAAAGCTATTCTCTCGCAACCGGACAAGCCGCTGGCGTCGCGGGAAAGTCATCTTGCCGCGATCATTGGCCGGAACTTTCATTTCACCCTTATCGCGGAACTGGTCATCGGGCCGGAGTGGGAGACGCTGCCGCAGGAGCGGCGGCAGGAATTCCTTGAACTGTTCCGCGATTTTTTTCTGCAGGCCTACGGCAGCCAGCTGGGCGGCTATCCGGGCGACGAATTCACCGTGCTGTCGGTGGAGGAGAAGGGATCGCGCGACGCCTATGTCCATTCCCGGCTGATCCGGCCGCAGCGCGAGGCGGTGGAGATTGACTGGCGGCTTCGGGAAATTCTCGGAACACCGCTCATCATCGATATCATCATCAACGGCACCAGCGTCGCGCTCAGCCACCGGGAGGCCTTCTATCCGGTGCTGAGACGCGAGGGGATCGGCGGCCTGATCACGCTGTTCAATATCCGCGCCGAGCGGCTGAACACCGATACGCAGGGCTTCGCCGCCGGCAAGGCGCTGTTCGAACAGGGCCGCTTTACCGAGGCCCTGGCGCTCTGGCAGGACCTGGCGGAGAAGGGCGACCCGGCCGCGCAGTTCGGCCTCTCGGTCCTCTATGAGGAAGGGCGCGGCGTCGATCCGGACAGCGTCAAGGCCGAGTTCTGGAACAATAAGGCGGTCGCGGCGGGCTATCCGCCGGCGCTGCATAATCATGCGCTCCGCCTGCTCGCGGACAGGAAATACACGCCCGCGATAGCGGCGCTTGAAACGGCGGCGCGCGACGGGTTCGCGCCCTCGCAATATACGCTCGGCAAGATGTATATCTACGGCATCGGCACGGAGGAGAACCCGGAACGCGCCGTCGACTATATCCGCCTTGCGGCCGGCGCGGGCATGGCGGCGGCGCAGTATAATCTTGGCAAGATCTACCGCGACGGCTATGGCACGGCGGTCGATATGGCGGCCTCCTTTACCTGGTTCGAAAAGGCGGCCCGCCAGGGCCATGGCAAGGCGCTGGGCAAGCTCGCCACCCGCTACAGCGAGGGCGAGGGGGTCGCAAAGAATGACATCGAGGCGCTGAAATGGGCACTCCTCGCGGTCAAAGAGGGGGATGACGAGGCAGGGAGGTGGGAAACCCTCCTCAAAAGCCGCATGAGCGCAAGCGACATCGCCCGCGCCGAAACCCTCGCTAAGGAATTCAAACCGCAACTTGTAAGGCAGTAGGATGACCAAAGCAGACAAAGAGGAAGTCTTGGCCGCGGCGCATAGATATTATGATGCCGTCAATCAGATGTTCACCGGTGAGCTCACCCTAATGGATAAAATATGGTCGAAGGCGGAGGATACCGTCTATATGGGCCCGGGTGGCGGATATCGTGTCGGCTGGCCCGCCATCAAGAAGGACTGGGAAGGGCAGGCTGCGCTGAAGCTCGGCGGCAAGATCGAACCGACGGAGATTAACGTCACCTTGGGTGACGACATCGCCATCGTCCACAGTATCGAAGTCGGCCAGAATGCGGACGCCTTCGCGCATGGGGAAGAGGTGAAGATCCGCGCCACCAACGTCTACCGGAAAGAGGCGGGGGAATGGAAGATCATCAGTTGCCACACCGATACGCTTACCTTCTTGCAGGATATTTAGCATTGGGACCCACCTTGCCCGAAAATTGCCGTGGTTGTATGTCAGGTGGGTTTCTGTTAAACCTCCGACAGGCTCTGGGCCGTATTTTTTGTTGACAAATATCAAGTGGAAAAAATCGTGGGCGAGCTGATCGATCTGGAGACGACCTTTCTGAAATCCCTCGAAACGGCGGGGTATACGGATGATCCCTACGATCTTTGGGAATTGAACGGCGTTTTCCCGGACGCGGTCGTGGACGATCTGCTGACCCTTAAAATCGGGCCCGGCGATATGGACTATAAGGTCGGCCGGCGCGAGATCAACAACGACAAGCGCAACTATTTCGATGCCGAGCGGCAGCGGACGACGCCGGTCATCCGGAGTATCTCGGAGCTGTTCCAGTCGCCGGAAATCGTCGCGGGGATCGAGAAGAAATTCGCCATCGACCTCACCGGCACGTTTCTGCGCATTGAATATACGCAAGATTCAGAAGGGTTCTGGCTGGAGCCTCATACCGACATCGGGGTGAAGAAATTCACCATGCAGATTTATCTCTCCCGCGATGCGGAGGCGGGGACCTGGGGCTCCTCCATCTACAAGGACCGCGAGACTTTCGTGCGCAACGTGCCGTTCAGGAGCAATTCCGCCAATGTTTTCGTGCCCTCCCCACATACCTGGCACGGATTTGAGCCGCGTCCCATCAACGGCATCCGCAAGAGCCTGATCGTGAATTATGTCACCGATAAATGGCGGGCGCGGCATGAACTGGCCTTCCCGGAAACGCCGGTCCGCGTCTGAGGGCGCAGCATGCCTCATCCACTGCGGTAATAAATTCGCATAATTATCTGATTATCATGAGAAAATGGTGAGCCCGACAGGATTCGAACCTGTGACCCACTGATTAAAAGTCAGTTGCTCTACCGACTGAGCTACGGGCCCACATTTTGAGGTGTTTATTGCAACCGGTGGCCGGATTGGCACCGTGTAGCGTCGCAATGCGGCTGCAACATAGGGAGGTTGCGGCGGATGGTCAAGCACACTTTTCGTTTTTTTGAGCCGCCTGCCGAATTGCGGTTATTTGCCACATTTGTCTTTTAATGATGGACGCCTTCGCCGCTAAATGGCAGAAAACAGGGCACATCAAGTCAAAGAAAGAGGATGCGGATGATTTCGAAATTTCTATCACGGATATTTCTGGTTCTGGTAATGGCGGGCGCGGCGGCGCTGCCGCTGTCGGCGGCAACGGCGGTCGATCCGGAAAACACCCTCTATCTCGACCTGCAATATGGCCGCGTCGTCATCGAAATGCGTCCCGATCTTGCGCCGAACCATGTCGCCCGGATCAAGGAGCTGACGCGCGAAGGATTTTACGACGGGGTCAAGTTCCATCGCGTGATCGTCGATTTCATGGCCCAGACCGGCGATCCGACGGGAACGGGAACGGGCGGTTCCGGGCGCCGGTTGCGCGCAGAATTCTCCAACACCCCGCATGTCCGCGGAACCGTCTCCATGGCGCGGGCGAATTCGCCGCATAGCGCCGACAGCCAGTTCTTCATCGTCACCGGGGATTCCCCGTGGCTGGACGGCAAATATACCGTCTGGGGCCGCGTCACCGAGGGTATGGAATTTGTCGACCTGATCAAGAAAGGCGTCGGCAAGAGCGGCATGGTGCCGGGCGAGCCTGACATCGTCGTCAAGATGCAGGTCGCGGCGGACGTCAAGGAATAGCCTCTCAGCGATCCTCCGGCGGATTGTCGGCATACCACTGGACGATGGCGGGCATGTCCCGCTCAAATCCGCCGGGGATAAAGATATTGAGAAACCCCGCGCGGGCATCGGTCTCATTCGCGAAATCATGGGTGACGCCGGCGGGAACCCGTAAAAAGGTTCCCTTCGGCGCCTCGACCCGTTTCCCGTCGAGATAAAAGGTCACGACCCCGTCGAGGACATAGAACATATCGTCCTCATCCTCGTGGGAATGCGGCCCGCTGCCCGCCTGGTGCGGGTCCAGCCACCATTCCGACAGGGAATAGTCGGCATTCGTCTCCGCCTCATCGGCAAGAAAAAAGCTCGTCATTCCACCCATGTCATAGCGCCGCCCGGCGCCGGGCGCGATGTTCAGGATATCCCGTTTTGTGGGTTGAGTCCGGGTCATGGTAACAAATCCTCCCGTGGTCAGACGCAGCGGCCGCCATCAACCTCAAGCGCCACCCCGGTGATGAAGGACGCATCGTCGGACGCGAGCCAGAGCGCGGCATTGGCGAGATCGCGCGGCGTGTTCTCGCGGCCGAGCGGAATGGTGGAGACGAACTTGTTGCGGATCTCCTGCGTATCGACGCCGCCCATAAATTCGACGGACATGCCCGTGCTTGCGAATACCGGGCAGAGGGAATTGACGCGCACCTGCTTCGGTGCGAGTTCCAGGGCCATCGATTTCGACATGGTGACCACGGCGCCCTTGCTGGCGTTATACCAGGTCAGGCCCGGACGCGGGCTAAGCGCGGCTGTCGAGGCGATATTGACCACATTGCCTTCCGTCTTGAGGAGATGCGGCACGATTTCCTTGGTGGTTAGAAAGATACTTTTCACATTGACGTCGAAAATCCTGTCAAAAGTCGCTTCATCGACATCGAACATGGAGCCGTTGCGCTGCGGCATGCCGGCATTATTCACAAGAATGTCGATTTTCTGGAAGTTGTCGAGGCACTGCCGGGTCATGGCAGCAATATCTTCGGCATTCGTCACATCGCATTCGCTGCTGATCGCAACGCCACCGGCCTCCGTAATCTCTTTCGTGACCGCCGCCGCGGCGGCGCCATTGATGTCGCTGACAACGACTTTCGCGCCTTCCGCCGCGAACAGTTTCGCCATCGCCTCGCCAAATCCCGACCCGGCGCCCGTAATAATCGCAACCTTGTCTTTCAACCGCATGAACATCCTCCTTTTTATTTCGGAGGATAGTTGACCGTCCGGCGCGATTTGGCAAGAGCGGGAAGGAAAATTTTATAATGCGCGCCGGGGCGGGGGCTCAGGCGGCTTTCTGGCGGATGCGATCCTTCGGCAGGAACAGGGTGACAACGGTCCCCTCGCCATATTTGCTGGTCAGCTCCAGTCGCCCTTCATGCATCTCCGCCAGGTTCTTCGACAGCGGCAGGCCAAGCCCCGTGCCGTGGTATTTGCGGCTTTTCTCGCTGTCCACCTGCACGAAAGGGGTGAGGGCCTTCTCGATATCATCCTCATGGATACCGATGCCGTTGTCGCTGACGCTGATTTTCAGCCCCTCATCTTCGAGAAGCTGGACGGAGGTGACGATCCGTCCGCCCGTCGGCGTGAATTTCACGGCGTTCGAGAGGAGATTGATAAGGATCTGCTTGATCATGCGGCGATCGGCGAAGATCTGCGGCAGCAGCGGGTCGAACTCGAGCTTGATATTGATATCATTCTCGATGGCGCGCTGCTGCGTCAGGCGGATGCATTCATTGACAAGGACGTCTACCTCGACTTCCTCCTCGTTGATTTTCTGCTCGCCCGCCTCGATTTTGGAGAAGTCGAGGATGTCGTTGATGAGCTCCAGCAGGTGATGGCCGCTTGCGTTGATATCATGGGCATATTCGAGATACTTCGCGGACCCGACAGGGCCGAAGATCTGGCTGATGATCACTTCGGAAAAACCGATGACCGCGTTCAGCGGGGTCCTCAACTCATGGCTCATGTTGGCGAGGAACTTGCCTTTGATCTGCGCCGCATATTCGGCCTCGTCCTTTGCCTGCTTGAGGAATTCCTCGATCTGCATCTGCGCGGAAATATCCCGGATGACAAGCTGCATCACGATACGGTCCCCGTAGAAGAGGGCGGAGGCGTCCATTTCCACATTCACTTGCGCGCCGTCCTCGCGGATGACCTTGGATTTGAGCGACGGCAGGCTGTTGATACGCTCCACATCATCGGCGGCGCCGAAATAGACGTCCAGCGAGTCGCTGTCCGAATAGGGGAAGTAGCCCGCGATTCTCTGGCCGATCAGGTCATGGCGGTCTTTCTTGTTGAACAAGGTCAGCGCCGCTTCATTGACATAAATGATAAAGCCGCCTTTGTGGGCGACGATCGCATCCGGCGAGAGTTCGACCATGCGGCGGTAGCGGTCCTCGTTTTCCCGAAGGGATTGCTCGGCCAACCGGTTCGACGTCACGTCCGTCACCGTCATGATAAAGCCGCCTTCGCGCCGCAGGCTGTAGGAAATCTCGATAATCTTGCCGCTCGCAAACTGGCGATCGACGGTGCCGGAAATGCGCTGCTCGATTTTCTCGATGGAGGAGGAGACGAATTCTTCCCGGTCGTCGCCCACATTCACGTAATTTTCGAAATTCCATCCGACCATCTCCCGAAAGGTGGTCTCCGGCGTCAATCGCTCCGGGTCGATCTCGATGAGTTCGACATAGCGGTCATTCCACTTCAGTAATCTGAAATTCTCGTCAAAAACACAAAAACCGATGGCGACATTGTCGAACACGGAATCAAGGAGGGAATCCTTGAACTTCATCACCTTCCGGTAATTTCTTGACCGTTTCGCCTGAAGAAAGGCAAGCACGGCGCAGGCCAGAAGGCCGACGACCGCAATCCGGCTCACGAAATCGAAATAGGCATGATCGAAGAAAACGGACAAAAACAGCAGAACCGCCAGCGTGCCCGCGATCAACGCGATCCCGCTGGATCCCCGCAAATATTTCAGATACCGACTATTCATTGCCCGTCTTCAGGCCCCATATTTACATTGCTTCGCAATGCGCCAGAAAGTTGGCCATGATTCTACCCGGTTAATCTTAATAGTACGTTTACAGATGAAGTCTCATCGCCGCCGATGCGCCGGAAATTTAAAAAGACAGCGTCTGGCCTTCGTGCTAATCTCGGGGCGGGATCAGGAAAATCCGGTAAACCAGTAATTTTAATATTGTTTTAGAGATAAGTGGCGAGACATGTTCAAGAAAACGAATGATGCGGACACGCCCGGCGATGACGAGAAAAAACCGCTTCTGGTCGAGCCGGCGCCGAAAGTCAGTCCGCTCGCGCGCCTGCGCACCTATTTCCTGACCGGCATCGTCGTCACCGCGCCGATCGCGATTACGATTTACCTGACCTATGTCTTTGTCTCCTTCGTCGATGCGAATATCACGCCGCTGATCCCGGCGCGCTACAATCCGGAAACCTACCTGCCGTTCAGTGTTCCCGGCCTTGGCGTTATCATTGCGGCCTTCGCGCTTATCCTGATCGGCTTCCTGACCGCCAATTATCTCGGCCGGTCGCTGCTGACCCTCGGGGAGCGGATCGTCGGGCGGATGCCGGTCGTGCGCACCATTTATCACGCGCTCAAGCAGATCATGGAAACCGTGCTTGCGCAGTCGAGTACGTCCTTTCGCGATGTCGTCCTTCTCGAATATCCCCGCAAAGGCATCTGGGCGCTGGCCTTTGTCACCAGCCAGGCGAGAGGGGAAGTCAACAAGCTGGCGGAGGAGGATATGATCAGCATCTTCCTGCCGACGACACCGAACCCGACGTCCGGCTTCCTGCTGTTCGTGCCCAAAAGCGACCTCATCTATCTCGATATGTCGGTGGAGGAGGGGGTCAAGCTCGTCATTTCCGCCGGCATGATCTGGCCCGAGCCGCCAAAGCCGGACGCGGGCGAAAAGGAAAAGAAGAAAATCGCACCGCCCAAGAACGGCACCGGGGCAAAACCCAAATCAGCCTGACAGATACTTGATCGCGTTGTCCCGCTCGAACAGATAGAGCAGGATTTTGAGCGCCTTGCCGCGCTCCGTTTCCAGTGCCTGATCCTTCTCGAGAACAAGCCGGGCATCGTCGCGGGCGATGGCAAGCAGGCGCGAATGGGCGTGCAGGTCCGCAAGCCTGAATTCGGGAAGCCCGCTCTGCCGGGTTCCGAGAAGCTCCCCGGCGCCGCGCAGGCGCAAATCCTCCTCGGCGATGCGGAACCCGTCCTCGCTCTCGCGCAGGATACCGAGCCGTGCCTTCTGCGTCTCGCTGAGCGGCCCAGAATAGAGCAGGAGACAGGTGCCCGGCAGGCCGCCGCGTCCGACCCGGCCGCGAAGCTGGTGAAGCTGGGCGAGGCCGAAACGCTCCGCATGTTCGATGATCATCACCGTCGCCTCCGGCACGTCGACGCCCACCTCGATCACCGTCGTCGCGACAATGACGCTGATCTCGCCGGTCATGAAGCGCTGCATGGTCTCGTCTTTTTCCTCCGCCTTCAGCCGACCGTGGATCAGGCCGACCTGATCGCCATAGAGATGATGCAGCGATTCGAACCGTTCCTCCGCCGCGGCGACGTCGAGAACCTGCGATTCCTCAACCAGCGGGCAGACCCAGTAAATCCGCTCCCCGGAGGCGAGCTTGCGATCGAGGCCTTCGGCGACGTCATTCAGGCGCGATAGATCGATGGCCCGCGTATCGACCGGTTTTCGCCCGGGCGGTTTCTCGGCGATGATCGACACATCCATATCCCCGTAGGCGGTGAGCGCGAGGGTGCGGGGGATTGGCGTTGCCGTCATCACCAACACATCGACACCGCCCTTGCCGTTGCGTCCCTTGGCGCTGAGGGCAAGGCGCTGATGCACGCCGAAGCGATGCTGTTCGTCGATGATGGCAAGCCCGAGGTCGTGGAACCGCACATCCTCCTGAAAGAGAGCATGGGTGCCGACGACAAGATCGACCCGGCCGCTTTCGAGCGCGCCCAGCACCTCCTCCCGCTTCTTGCCTTTGAGGCGCCCGGTTACGAGCATACAGGTCATCCCGGCCTTCGCGGCGAGCGGCTCGATGGCGTTGTAATGCTGATGCGCGAGGATTTCCGTCGGCGCCATGATCGTCGCCTGCGCGCCAGCCTCGACCGCCTGCGCCATGGCCAGCAACGCGACCACCGTCTTGCCGCTGCCGACATCACCCTGCAGGAGGCGAAGCATGCGGTGCGGACCGGCCATATCCTCCTCGATCTCCTGAAGCGCCGAGGATTGCGCGGCTGTCAGGGTGAAGGGGAGGTCATTCAGGATCTTCCGGCGGATGTCGCCGGTGCCGGGCAGGGAGCGTCCGGGCTTTCGCTTCATGCTGCGCCGGACGAGTTCGAGGGCGAGCTGGTTCGCCAGCAGTTCATCATAGGCAAGCCGCGCGCGGGCGGGGGCGTCGCGGTCGAAATCCGCCTCCGTCTTTGGCGCATGGGCCTCCAGCAGGCTGTCTTTCCAGCCGGTCCACTGCTCCCGCGCGAGCAGGCTCCGGTCCAGCCATTCCGGCAAATCGGGCAGCATGGGCAGAAACTGGCGCGCCGCCTTGAGGAAGGTCGCGTTGGTCAGGCCGGCGGTCAGCGGATAGACCGGTTCGAACAGCGGTACCGTGTCCATCGTCTCCCGCGTCGCGACGTGATCGGGATGGGTGATCTGATAGACGCCCGCATATTCCTCGAGCTTGCCGCTGACAATCCGCTCGCCGCCTTCGGGGAACTGCTGGCGCAGATATTGTTCGCGCCCGTTGAAGAAGGTGAGGGTGAGCGGCGTATCCCCCGCATGACACTGGATTTTATAGGGAACGCGGCGGTTGCGGGACGGATGATGCTGGTCAATATGAAGCGTCACGACGATATTCTGGTCGACGAGATCCGGCGTCAGATGTTCCACCTTGTGTCGCGTGACCAGGCCCACCGGCAGATGCCAGGCCAGATCGATGATATTCGGTCCGGCCAGCTTTTCGATCAGCGCCGTCAGGCGCGGACCGATACCGGTGAGCTTGCTGACCGGCGAAAATAATTGAAACAGGACTTCTGGACGCACCGCTTCCCCCGTGAGTTATGCCTCGGCATTTTGGCGGCTGTTTTGCACAAAGGTCAATGGCGCATCACGGGAAATCGCGCCGGATCGTCACTTACTGCTGACAGCGCGCGCGAGAAAGGCTATATCCATGCTCAATTCATCAAGAGAATGAGATCATGACCGAAGATATCACCATTCGCCGCAAGCGGCTTATTCATCGTTCCCGCTATACCGGCATGAAGGAAACCGATCTGCTGCTGGGCGGCTTTGCCGGCAAATATCTCGGTGATTTCTCGATGCAGGAGCTTGATATCTACGAAGCGTTGCTTGAGGCGGGCGATCCCAATATCTATGTCTGGGCGGTGGGGCGCGAACCGGTGCCCGAAGAATACCAGACGAGCGTCATGGAAAAACTGCAGGAATATGGCCAGCATGAACTGGCCCGCAACGACTAGCCTTAGATGAGCGAAATTCGCACCTCACGCCTTGGCGCCCGGATAACGGAACTGGCGGAAGACCGCCGCGCCTTTCGCCTTGAATCGGTCCCCGAAGGCTACGACGCCTATCTCCTCGGGCAGCTCGCCCGCGAAAGCGGCAAGGATATCCTGTTCGTGCTGCGCGACGATCTGCGCATGGCCGCGAGCGAGGCCGCGCTGGCCTTTTTCTGTCCCGAAATCGAGATCATCAGCTTTCCCGCCTGGGATTGCCTGCCCTATGACCGCGTCTCGCCGAACCCGGAGATCGTCGCCCACCGCATGACCAGCCTCGGCCGGATGACCGAGACGGCCGCCGCCCCGCGGATCTTCCTCACCACGCTGAACGCGGCGACGCAGCGGGTGCCGCCCGTCGAGATGGTCAGGGACAGCCGCCTCAGCGTCCGTGTCGGCGACCGGATCGATGGCGCGGAACTGACCGCCTATCTGATCGCCAATGGCTTTTCCCGCATCGGTACGGTGATGGAGCCGGGCGAATTTGCCGTGCGCGGCGGACTGATCGACATCTTTCCGCCCGGCGCCGAAAATCCGGTCCGGCTCGACCTGTTCGGCGATTCCGTCGATGGCATTCGCGAATTCGACGCCCTCAGCCAGCGATCGACGGGCAAGCTGGATCACCTGGAATTCACCGCCGCCTCCGAATTTCTCCTGAACGATACCTCGGTGCCGCTGTTCCGCTCCCGCTACCGGGAGGAATTCGGCGCCGTCACACAGGATGACCCGCTCTATGAGGCGGTAAGCGAGAAGCGCCGCCATGCGGGCATGGAGCACTGGCTGCCGCTCTACCACGACAGGATGGCGACGGTTCTCGACTATCTGCCCGAAGCGGTCGTCTTCCTCGACCACAGGCTAGAGGAGGCGCTCGCTGCCCGGCATGAGACGGTCATCGATTATTTCGAGACCCGCAAGGCCGCGGCCACGTCGGGCGGGGCAGATTACAAGCCGCTCGACCCCCGTTATCTCTACCTCAATCCCGATGAATGGCATCAGGCGCTATCGACCCGCGCCACCGGGCAGTTCTCTCCCTTCAAAAGCGGCACCGCGGAGCCTGCCATACTCGATGCCGACGGTCACGCCGGGCGCGATTTTGCCCCCGAACGGGCGCGCCACGAAGCCAATATCTACGACTATCTCAAATCCCACGTGATCGAGAAACTGGGCGAGAAAAAGCAGGTTATCCTTGCCTATTTCACGAATGGTTCGCGCAGCCGCAACAAGACGGTGCTCGCCGATCACGGGATCGAGCCGGTGCGCGAGATTGAAAATTTCCGCGACATCAGAGGCCCGAACATCCCGAACCTGGCGATCCTGCCCATCGAGAAGGGCTTCGAGACGCCGGATTTCGTGATCATCGGCGAGCAGGATGTGCTGGGCGACCGGCTGGTGCGGCCGCGCAAATCCTCCCGCCGGCACGAGAATTTCATCGCCGCCGCCTCTCAGCTCTCGCCGGGCGACTATGTGGTTCATGTCGATCACGGCATCGCCCAATATGAGGGGCTGACAACCATTGAAATCTCCGGGGCGCCCCATGACTGCGTGACGCTTCTCTATGCGGGCGGCGACAAGATCTATCTACCGGTCGAGAATATCGAGATGCTCTCGCGCTACGGCGGCAGCGATACGGCGGCGGTCCTTGACAAGCTCGGCGGTTCCGGCTGGCAGGCGCGCAAGGCGAAGCTGAAGAAACGGGTCATGGAAATGGCCGACCAGCTCATCAAGATCGCCGCTGCCCGGCAGCTTCGCAAGGCGGAGCGACTGGCGCCGCCGGACGGGCTCTACGCCGAATTCTGCGCCGATTTCCCGTTCGAGGAGACGGAGGATCAATTAAGGGCCATCGAGGATACACTCGCCGATATGTCAAGCGGCAAGCCGATGGACCGGCTGATTTGCGGCGATGTCGGCTTCGGCAAGACGGAAGTTGCGCTTCGGGCCGCCTTCACCGCCGCCATGGCGGGCAAGCAGGTCGCTATCGTCGCGCCGACGACGCTGCTGGCGCGCCAGCATTTCAAGGGCTTTACCGCGCGCTTTGCCGATCTGCCCGTGCGGATCGCGCAGCTCTCGCGCATGGTGACAACGAAAGAGGCGAACCAGACGAAGGCCGACCTTGCCTCCGGCCAGATCGATATCGTCATCGGCACCCATGCCTTGCTCGCGAAATCCATTGAATTCAGGAACCTCGGGCTTGTCATCGTCGATGAGGAACAGCATTTCGGCGTTGCGCATAAAGAACGGCTGAAGGAACTGCGTGCCGATGTGCATGTACTCACCCTGACGGCGACGCCGATCCCGCGCACGCTCCAACTTGCCATGTCCGGCATCCGCGATCTATCCATCATCGCGACGCCACCGGTTGACCGGCTCGCCATCCGCACCTTCGTGCTGCCGTTCGATCCGGTCGTCCTGCGCGAGGCGCTGCTGCGGGAGCATTACCGAGGCGGGCAGAGCTTCATCGTCGTGCCGCGCCTCACCGATCTTCCGGAAGTCGGGGAATTCCTGCGCGACCATGTGCCGGAGGTGAAATATGTCACCGCCCATGGCCAGCTTCCGGCCAAAGAGCTCGACAGTGTGATGAACGCCTTCTATGACGGCTCCTATGATGTGCTGGTGGCGACGAATATCGTCGAATCCGGCCTCGATATCCCCTCCGCCAATACACTCATTACGTATCGCGCGGATATGTTCGGGCTGGCCCAGCTCTATCAGATCCGGGGGCGCATCGGCCGTTCGAAGACACGGGCCTATGCCTATCTGACGCTGCCGCCGCGCAAACGTCTGACCGATGCGGCGGAGAAACGCCTGCGCGTCCTGCAATCGCTCGATACCTTGGGCGCGGGCTTCACTCTCGCGAGCCATGACCTTGATATCCGCGGGGCAGGGAACCTCCTCGGCGACGAGCAGTCGGGCCATATCAAGGAAGTCGGCTTCGAGCTCTATCAGGAAATGCTGGAGGAGGCGGTCGCAACGGCCCGCGAAACGGAGCTCGGCCATGCGATCGAGGCGGAGGATAAATGGTCGCCGAGCATCAATATCGGCACCTCGGTCCTGATCCCGGAGCATTATGTCGCTGATCTCAGCCTCCGGATGGAGCTCTACCGGCGGATTGCCGCGCAGGAAACCGCGGAGGAGATCAACGCCTTCGCGATCGAGCTGGTGGACCGTTTCGGCCCGCTGCCCGACGAGGTCTCGCATCTGATCGAAGTGATGATGATCAAGTATTTCTGCCGTCAGGCCAATATCGAGAAGATCGAGGCGGGACCGAAAGGCGCGGTCCTCAGTTTCCGCGAGAACCGCTTCGATAACCCCGGCGGCCTTGTCGAGTTTATTTCGCGCGCGCCGGGATCGACAAAACTCCGCGCCGACCACAAGCTGGTCCACAGCCGCAGCTGGCAGCATCCAGAGGATAGGTTGAAAGGGGTGCTCTGGCTCGCGCAGAATCTCGCGAAGATCGCGAAGGCGGCCTAGCTATTCAGGATCGGACGGAGCGCTTGCCACTTCTTCCGCGATTTTATCGAAAGCCGCCAGAAAGGCCGCCGCGTCCTGGGCGCCCGACAGGGCATATTTGTTGTCCAGAATGAAGAAGGGAACCCCGGAGATCCCCATCTGGCGGGCGCGCATATCCTCTTCGCTGACGATGTCGCTGTCCGCATTCTTTGCCAGCAGATCGGCGACAAGCTGCGTGTCCATGCCGGCCTCCTCGGCGGCGGCAATCAGCACCGCATGATCGCCGATATCCTCGCCATCGATGAAGAAGCGGCGGAAGAGGATCTCGACCATCCGGTCCTGGCAGCCGGCGGAATAGGCCCAGCGGATCAGCCGGTGGGAATCGAGGGTATTGGGGCTGCGTTCGATCTTTTCGAACTGGAAGGGAATTTTGACGGTCTCTCCCGCCATCTTCACATTCTCATATAAATCCTTGGCGCGTTCATGGCTGCCGAACTTGCGGGCGATGAATTCCTTGCGGTCCGCGCCGCCTTTCGGCATGTCGGGATGCAGCTGGAAGGGATGCCAGGTAATCTCGACATCGAGATCGGGCCGCTCGGCGAGGGCCTGTTCAAGCTTGCGCTTGCCGATGAAGCACCAGGGACAGACAGTATCGGAAACAATATCAATTTTCATACCCTGACTATAGGGTCGGGATGGGCACGGGGCAAGAATTTATTGGAACGATCGGTCCGGTATGGACGGGTCAGGCGGCTTTTTCTTCACCCACGCCAAGGGTCAGACCGCGCTCGACCACATCCTCGATCCGATCACCGGGCGCCACTTCGGCAAGACCGACGTAGGTTTCCACCCGCACAGGCGCGGGCAGCGGCGAGAGGGAAAATTCGGTTGCCCGCAGCACACCCTCGACACGCTTGAGCGCGATCAGCGCCTCCTGGCTCCGGGTGCCGGGCAGGGCAATCAGGAAATGACCGCGGTCGTAATGGCAGCAGAAATCCTCCCCCCGCACAAGAAAGCCAAGGGTCGAACCCACCTGCCGGAGCAGCTGATCCGCCGAGGGATAGCCATGCGCCTCCGTCACTTCGTCAAGATTGGTGATGCGGATAGAGGCAATGCTCAGGAACTTGTTCTGGCGGGCATGATGATCGAACATCACGGGCAGATGCGCGCGCATGAAACCGCTGGAATAAAGGTTCGTCGGGCCGTCGGCTACCGGATGCGGCTTGGCGATGCGAAACAGTTTCTGGATGGCGAAGCGGTAACGGTATTGCTGTATCTGCAGCCCGACGCGATTGACCAGGGCATCCATTTCGCGCTCGTGCAGAACAATGTCGGAAACGCCGTGGATATAGGCCGCGCGCCGGTTCTCGCAATTCTCCAGCACCATGATCACCGGCAGGTTATAGAGGCGACTGTCGGCGCGGATATCGTAGCAGAGACGGAGATTGCTGTCGCCATGGCCAACGCCCGACAGGATCACCGCATCGAACTTCATGGACCGCAGATCATCTAGCGCCATTTCCGGATTTTTGCAGATATTGATTTTGGTTTGCGTGTCGAGCCGCAGCAGAATATTGCCGAGCACAACCGTCTTGTTGCCGACGATAAGGATATTGGCATCTCCGATATCCGGCTCCGGCGCCGTTACGCCGGTCAGGTCGACCCCGTAGGTTTCGGTCGTTGCGATCCGTCGCGCCAGTTCCTGCTCCATATTTTCAAGGCGGATAAGGGCGCCGACACGGCTCCGCAGTTCCAGATCGCAGTAACCCGGCGAAATCGTCTGGATCCGGCATTTGATGTCCGCCGGCCCGATCAGCAGCGTCGGAAAGCCGTTTTCCGCCGCCATTTTCGCGATTTCCTTCACATTGACATGGGCGGTGTTGTTCTCGCCATCGATCAGGATCAGGTCAAACGATTGATCGCCGAATTCCTGCTCGAACATCTCAAGGAAGGAGAGGCGCACGCAATGATATCCGGCCTCCATGAGGCAGGGTTCGATGGTATTTGCCGGGCTGTCCGAGACAACCAGAAGATTGGCGGCATAACGCATAACAAGGTCTCCAGTATTCCTGGCCGCTAGTTTAGGAAGAAAAATCTTAAAATTATGTGAGTTTTCCGCAAGTTTACGGCGCGCCCGCCGCGATAACTTGCCGCGAGCGGAAATGGAGCCTTGATTTTACGCCGGGGACGGGAAATCATGGGCGCCACACGGCAGAAGAACAAAAAGAAACGTATCGGGAGATAATAGATGACATCGCCTCACAATCTTGAGGGAAAACATGCCTTGGTGACCGGGGCCTCCTCCGGTCTCGGCTGGCAATTTGCGCTGACGCTCGCGCGCGCCGGGGCGAAGGTGACGATCGCGGCGCGGCGAACGGAAAAGCTGGAGGCGCTGGCGAAGGAAATCGCTGCCTTTGACGGGCGGGCGCTGCCGGTCCGCATGGATGTCACCGATGTGGCGAGCATTCATGACGCGGTGCATGTCGCGGAAACGGAACTAGGGCCCGTCAATATCCTCGTCAATAATTCCGGCGTAAGTGCGCAATGCCGGGCCGAGGAGGTGACGGAGGAAGATTTCGACTATGTCATGGACACCAACGGCAAAGGCGCCTTTTTCGTCGCCCAGGCGGTTGGCCAGAGCATGATCCGTCACGGTCAGGGCGGCAAGATCATCAATATCGCCTCTGTCGCCGCATCGCGGGTTCTCAAGCAGAGCATCACCTATTGCATGTCGAAAGCCGCCGTTCAGCATATGACCCGCGCGCTCGCCGACGAATGGGGGCGCTACAAAATCCAGGTCAACTGCATCAATCCGGGCTATATCGTCACCGAGCTGAACCGCGACTATTGGGAGACCGAGTCCGGCAAACGCCTGATCTCGAAACTGCCCGGCCGCCGGGTCGGGGAGCCGGCGGTTCTGGACGGCGCGCTTCTTCTGCTCGCCGGATCGGGATCGGATTTCATGACCGGCTCGATCCTCGAGGTCGATGACGGCCTCACTGTTTCCGGGTTTTGAGGGACGAAGATGGGAACCTTCAGCGGAATGATTGCAGGCGGCGGGCTGGTCGGCCTGACCCTCGCGCTCGCGCTGCATGAAAAAGGGATCAAGGTCCGCGTTTTTGAGGCCGTCAAGGAAATCAGGCCGCTCGGCGTCGGCGTCAATCTGCTGCCACATTCGGTACAAAATCTCGAAAAGCTGGGACTGCTGCCGGAACTCGAGAAAGTCGCCATAAAGACCTCGAGCCTTGCCTATTACACCGAGGACGGCAAGACCATCTGGCGGGAGCCGCGCGGGCTCGACGCGGGATATGACGTGCCCCAATTCTCCATCCATCGCGGCGATTTCCATATGATCCTGCTGAATGCCGCGCGCGAGCGTCTCGGCGCGGAAAATATCGTCAGCGGCCATCATTTCCAGTCCTTCGAACAGGATGGCGGCGGGGTCACCGCCCATTTCACCGACCGCGAAACGGGGGAGGCCGTCGGGACGGCGCGCGGCGATTTCCTGGTCGGCGCCGACGGCATCAATTCGCGCCTTCGGCAGATTTTCTATCCCGACGAAGGCCCGCCCAAATATTCCGGCCAGATGCTCTGGCGCGGCGTGACGGAAATGGAGCCATTTCTCGATGGCCGCTCCATGTTCATGGCCGGTCATAACGACCTCAAGCTGGTCGCCTATCCGATCCGCAGCGACAGCGCAAAACGCGGCACGTCCTATATCAACTGGATTGCCGAGCGGCGCATCCCCTCGGACCTTGCTACGCGCAGCGCGGACTGGAACGAGAAGGGGCTGATCGAGGAATTCAAACCCTATTTCGCCAGCTGGAATCTCGGCTGGCTCGATATCAACAGGCTGTTCGAAAACGCCATTTCCATCCATAAATTCCCGATGGTCGACCGCGATCCGGTGCCGCAATGGTCCTTCGGGCGGGTGACTCTGATGGGGGATGCCGCCCATGCCATGTATCCGAACGGCTCCAACGGGGTGTCGCAGGGCGTGCTGGACGCCATGACCTTCGCCGATCTCATGGAGAATGCGACGGATATCGAGACGACGCTGACCGCCTATGACGATGCGCGGCGGGAGGCGACGGCGAAGATCTCGCTCGCCAACCGGCAGACGGGACCGGAGCTTGTCATGCAGATGGTGAAGGATCAATGCCCCGGCACCTGCGGTGAGACGCACAGCTGTATTCCAAAGGATGTACTGGAAGAAGTCGCGACGGCCTACAAGAAGCTTGCCGGTTTCGACAAGCAGACACTGAAGTCCGCGCGTTAGGGGTTACATGCCGTTCTTGTAGAGTTTGAGATTCTGCACGCTGGCGCGAACCGGCGCCATTGCCTTCGCAGTTTCCACAAGGAATTCAAGGACATATAGAAGCCGTGCCCGGAGGCGATTATCCAAATCCGTTGGCGGGTTGCTGACGAACAATCCCTCCACCTGGCGCAGGATCATGTGATCGGGCATCCACCAGAGGAAATTGTTCTTGTAGCCGCTCATCCGCAGTTCGGCGACGGGGTAGGCGCCGCCCATGCCCGAGCTGACCGTCACCAGCAGCGCCGGCTTATGGGCAAGCTCGCCGCCATCGCACATGAGCAGAAAGTTTTTCAGATGCGGCGGGGCCATGCCGGCCCATTCGGGGCTGATCACGACAAACCCGGCGCAGGATTTGAGCCGGTCCGAGATCGGCTTCCAGAATGTCTGCAGATCGCTGCCGCTCTCCCATTTATCCTCATGCCAGAGGGGGATTTCAAGATCACGGAGCTGAAACAGTTCTACCTCGATTGACGGATCAAATTCACCCAGCAAGTCATTGATATATTGTCCGATACGGTCTGATTGTGATTTTTTCCGGATACTTCCGACGACAATTCCGATTGTTGTCTTCGACATCAGTTTTCAATTCCCTTCAGTCCCGGCGCCCAGGGGACAGCGCCCAAGGCGCGGCCGGAGTTTGATGGTTTCTCAGGCGTCAACAACATTCTTTCTTGCAGTTTTTGACGCGTCTGTAAATGTCACCGGACGAATTTCATTGGGTCCGGCGCAAAAAACATAAGGGCGGCATTTTTCAAGCATTCTCTAGTCGCCGCCGGATTACCTGGCGGAGAGGCGAGGGCGGATTCGCATTATTCCCCGGCGCATTTGAAATGGCATATCAGCTCCTTGGGTGATATTCTTCATGCATGTCAGACGAGAGCAAATTCGCGACCGGTTTTTCATCGCCCCCCTGTTTCGCCCATGAGCTGGAGCTTGATGACAACGGCTATATGGGTGTCGATGCGCAGACCGCGCTCGATGTCGCGCGGTTTCGAAAGGCGAAACGTGACGAGCTGATTGCCGACCGCCTCAAATTGACCGTCAAAGAGCGGCGGGCAATTGCCGCGGCGATCGCGGCAGAACTTGATCACATTATCTCCTCGGCGAAGGGAATGACCATCAGCCTTTACTGGCCGATCCGGGGGGAGCCGGATTTACGCGGCTGGATGACCCGGGTGATTGAGACCGGCGCCCGCATCGCGCTTCCCGTCGTGAAGGTCAAGGCGCAGCCGATGATCTTTCGCGAATGGACACCGGGATGCGCGATGGCGCCCGGTATCTGGCAGATCCCCGTGCCAGCAGACGGAGAGGAGATCATTCCCGACGTCGTCATCTCGCCGCTTGTCGGATTTGACACGGAGTGTTACCGCCTCGGCTATGGTGGCGGCTATTTCGACCGGACCCTCGCCGCGCTGTCGCCGCGCCCGAAAGTCATCGGGATCGGCTATGCCGCAAGCCGGCTGTCGACAATCTTCCCGCAGCCCCATGATATCCCGATGGATCATATCGCCACGGGAAGCGGCGACATCCTGACCCGCGGCGGCTGACTAGCCCGGCCAGACCTCCGGCACCGATGTCGCGAGCCAATGGATTAGCGCGGCATTCACCTCTCTCGGCTTTTCCTGCGCCATCCAGTGGCCGCATTTGATATTGCGGATGGTGAGATTTCGGCAATATTCCTTCATCGGCTCGGCCAACGGCGAGCGCAGGCATTCGGCGGTATAGTCATATTCCGCAAGCAGAAAGAGGGTCGGCAGATCGATATAGCCGCCGTTCACCGCCTCCTTCGCATAGTCCGCATTCGCCGGATTGTTCATATAGTAGGAATCTGGCCCAAAAAATCCGTTCCGGGTGAGGGCGGCGGCGTAAACTCGCAAATCCTCCTCGGTGATCACGTCCCCGTCGCGCGGGATATCCGGCGCCTCATCCGCGCCGCCGTACCAGCCGTTCGTCTGGCGCATATAGGCGGTGAGCGCCGGCTTGTCCCTATAGCCGGGCTTGCCTTTGCGAAAAAGCGCCTTCACCGAATTATAGGGATTGGCGTCGAACACCGAACAAGCCTTGTCGAAATTCTCCTCATAGAAGCGCACATATTCCCATTGTCCCGCCGGAAACTCCTCTTCGGGATACAGGTCCCGGTCGATGTACTGCAGGCAATAATCCAGCCCCCGCTCAAGGGTATGGTAGGGAATGCATAGATTGGCGACAGCGTGGCAACGCTCCGGATGGTGGCTGGCGATATTCCAGACCGTCGGGCTGCCCCAGTCATGGCCGATCCAGACTGCCTTTTCATGGCCGAGGTGATCGAGAAGTTCGATCATGTCGGCGACGACCTCGCGCTGTGCATAGTCGCTGTGCCGTTTATAGAGGCTGGAGCCGCCGTAACCGCGCATGTCCGGCGCGACCGCATGAAAGCCGAGACCGGCGAGGACGGGCAATTGATGCCGCCAACTCAGCGAAAGTTCCGGCCAGCCATGCACGAAAATAACAAGCGGACCCTCCTCCGGCCCGGCCTCAAGATAAAAGCTGGTATGGCGTGCGCTTTTCGCGACGTTTTCCGTTATCGTTGTGACAGTCATTGTTCCCTTCCCAATTTTCTTTTTGACTGAACTCCCGTCAATCCTAGCACCGGTAGAGGGAAAGTCACGCGGCAAACCGGGGGCGGACCGGAGCACGGCGTTTAGGCTCTATCATCATTTGACGACAAACAGTATTCTAGGGCGCAGGAACCAATTAATAATCAAGAACCGGAGCTTTCCTTCATGGCGATCAGCAAACTTTTCTCACCGCTTTCCATCCGGGACATGACGCTGAAGAACCGCGTCGTGGTCGCGCCGATGCATCAATATTCCGCCGTCGACGGCCTGCCCAACGACTGGCACCTGATGAATGCCGGTCGGTTCGCTGCCGGCGGCGCGGGGTTGGTGATCATCGAATCGACCAAGGTCGAGCGGCGCGGCTGCGGCACGGTTGGCGATCTCGGCCTGTGGCGCGACGACCATGCGGAGGCATTCCGGCGGATCACGTCCTTCATCCGCTCCTGCGGCTCCGTGCCGGCCATCCAGCTTGGCCATAGCGGCCGCAAGGCACGCTCCGAACGGCCCTGGGAAGGCGGGCGGCCGCTTCTTGAGAACCCCGGCATTGCCGATTGGGAGGACTGGCAACCCGTCGGGCCGAGCGCGGTCGGCGACAGCCCGACGGCGATCCCGCGCCCCCTCGCGCGGGAGGAAATCCCGCACGTGATTGACGCCTGGGGCAGGGCAGCCGCGCGCGCCGACGCGGCGGGATTCGAAATGGTGGAAATCCATGCGGCGCACGGATTCCTGATCCATCAATTCCTCTCGCCCAAGGCCAATCAGCGCAACGATGACTACGGCGGGTCGGACACCAACCGCATGCGTTTCGCCGTTGAGGTGGTGGAGGCCGTCCGCGCCAATTTCCCGGCGAACAAGCCCGTCTTCATGCGCTTTTCCGCCGCGGATGGTGCGGGATGGGAGATCGAGAATAGCGTCGCGCTCGCCAAGCTCGTGAAGGAGAAGGGCGTTGACGTGATCGACTGTTCCTCGGGCGGGATCCAGGGCGCGGTCAATACCGCCGCCATCGATTACGGCTATCAGGTGCCCTATGCCGAGAAAATCCGCAGCGAGGCGGAGATCATGACCATGGCGGTCGGCCTCATCGTCAAGGCGCATCAGGCGGAGGCCATCCTGCAGGCGGGGCAGGCCGATCTCATCGCCCTTGCCCGCGAGCTTCTGCACAACCCGAACTGGGCGCTGCAGGCCGCGCTGGACCTGGGCATTGATCAACCCTTCGATCTCGTCCCGGATCAGTCACGCTGGTGGCTGGAGAAGCGGGCGCAAGTCACAAGGAAACTGACACCGCCTGACGCGTCGGTGCGCTGATGCCACCCCAGGACGCCTCTGCGGCGGGCGGCAAGAATAACCTGAACGGCATTCTCTGGATGATCCTCTTTACGATCGTCATGTCGGGAATGCATGCCTCTGTCCGGCATATCTCGCAAAATATGCATCCGTTCGAGGTGGCCTTTTTCCGGCTGATTTTCGGGCTCGTGGCCATTATCCCGTTTTTCTACAAACAGGGCTTCGGCGTGCTCAAGACCAAGCGGCTTCCCATGTTGTGGCTGCGCGGGCTGATCAACGCGGGCTGCATGCTGGGATTTTTCTATGCGCTCTCCATCGGGCCGCTGGCGCGGATCACGGCGCTCGGCTTTACGGCGACCCTGTTTGCCATTGTGCTCGCCGTGCTGATTTTCCGTGAACGGGTCGGTCTCAAGCGCTGGTCGGCAATCCTGTTCGGGTTCGCAGGCATGATCGTCATCGTGCGTCCGGGCTTTGCCGACATCGGGATCGAGAGCATCGTCACGCTCGGCGCCGCGTTCGGCTGGGCGGCCTGCATCATCATCATCAAGGATCTCGCCAAGACGGAGTCGGCGGCGACGATCACCGCCTATATGTCGCTGACTATGGCGCCGATCATCCTGATCCCGGCGCTTTTCGTCTGGACGACCCCGACGCTGTATGATCTCGGCTGGCTGGTCGTGATCGGGATTCTCGGCGGCCTCGGACAGCTGTCCATGGCGAATGCGTTGAAGGAAGGCGAGGCGCAGGTCGTTCTGCCCATCGAGTTTACACGCCTGATCTGGATCGCGGTCATCGCCTTTCTTGCCTTTGGCGAGATACCGGGGCTCTATACCTGGATCGGCGGCGGCATGATCATTGCGGCGACCACCTACCTCACGTTACGTCAAAGCCAGCCCAACCGACCGGCGGCATAATATTCAAATCCGCCGGTCGTCGATCAGGCTATTCGGCTTCGCCAGGGTTTCCAATGCGCCAAGGTCATGAAGGCGGACCGTCCCGCCATCGACCGTCACCCCATAGGGTTTCAGCGTATTGAAGGCCCGTGAGAGATTTTCCGGTGTCATCCCGAGAAGCGACGCCAGGGTCCGCTTGTCATAGGGAAGCGTCAGCGACCCGTTGCCGCCCTGATCGTGGTGGTAGCGCAGCAGCCGGTTCGCCAGCCGCTCGACGCCGGTCCGCAGCTTCAGGCTCTTATGATCCTTGACGACCGCCCGGTAGCAACTCGCAAGCTCCCGGATGATGGCGGCGGCAAAGGCCTTGTCCTGATCAACCGCGGCCCGCAGATCCTCCGCCGGGATCATCAATATGCGGGATCGCTGGCACGTCCGTGCCGACATGAGGTAGGGCGCATCCTTCAAAACGGCGGCGAGTATAAAGGTGCCGATGGGGGAGACCATGGCGAGAGAGGTTTCCCGGCCGTTTGCATGGGCGAACATTTCAACGCGACCTTCAATGACGACATGCAGGAAGTCGGCCGGTTCGCCTTCCTCAATCAGTACCACATGATCCGGGAAGGTCTGGAAATAGGCCGCCTTGACGATCGAATCGAATGTTTCCTCTTTCATGGTTTGAAAAAGGTGAAGTGACCGCACTTCCGGTAAATCAGCAGATCGCATCGGACCTCCAATTGATAAATATCAAGAACGATATTAGCCAACTTTGATCGGCATATCCATTCATTTCAGCGCGACATTTAACATATCCGGATTACGCCTCCGGCATTTGTTTTCGCAGGCCTTGTTTTTGCCGAAAACCCGATTTCCCTTGATTAGAATCAAGTTCCGCCGCGCGGGATTACGCTCAATTTCTCCGGGAATTACAGCATTTGCAATAGCTAGTCAGTCGAGAGGGTTAAAGGTATGAATAGCAACGGCATCTCAACCGCTGACCAGAACAGAGCCTTGGCGGCCAGTACATTGTCCTTCACCGTCTGCTTTGCGGTCTGGACGATCTTTTCAATTATCGGCATCCGGATCAAATCCGAACTGGGCCTGTCGGACACGCAGTTCGGCATCCTGGTGGCGACCCCCATATTGACCGGATCCATCAGCCGCATCTTTCTCGGTATCTGGACCGACCAGTATGGCGGACGTATCGTTTATACGCTGCAAATGCTGCTGACGGCTTTCGCCGCCTACCTGCTGACGCTTGTCACTACCTATGAAATGTTTCTCGTTGCGGCGCTTGGCGTCGGTCTTGCGGGCGGCAGTTTCGCGGTCGGCGTCGCCTATGTCGCGAAATGGTATCCGAAAGAGAGGCAGGGGACGGCGCTCGGCATCTTCGGCATGGGTAATGTCGGGGCGGCGGTGACCAACTTCGGCGCGCCGTTCCTGCTGATCCTGGTCGGCGGGCAATGGCAGGGCGTCGCACAGATTTACGCCGTCGTGATGGCAATTGCCGCCGTGCTGTTCTTCCTGTTCACCAAGGAGGATCCCGACGTCGCCGCGCGTAAAAAGGCGGGGCAAAAACACACCTCCTTCCTGGCGCAGCTGGACCCTTTGAAAAATCTTCAGGTCTGGCGGTTCTCGCTATATTATTTCTTCGTCTTCGGCGCCTTCGTCGCGCTGGCGCTCTGGCTGCCGCGCTATTATGTCGGCGCCTATGGCCTGGACCTGAAAACGGCCGGTCTGCTGGCCGCGGCCTATGCGTTACCGGGGTCGATCTTTCGGGCCCTGGGCGGATGGATATCCGATAAACTGGGCGCCCGAACGGTGATGTACTGGACGTTCATCGCCAGTGTCGCCTGTACCTTCATTCTCTCTTACCCCTCAACCGATTATACGGTGGCGGGGATTGACGGGCCGATCAGTTTCAATATCACCATTCCGCTCTGGCTGTTTGTCGGTCTGACCATCATTCTCGGATTTTTTATGTCCCTGGGGAAGGCCGCCGTCTACAAGCATATCCCGACCTATTACCCGGGACATGTCGGTTCGGTCGGCGGTATCGTCGGCCTGATCGGCGGGCTTGGCGGCTTTGTGCTGCCCATTTCCTTCGGCTTCATGAATGACGTCACCGGCGTCTGGACAAGCTGCTTCATGCTGCTGACCATCCTCATCGGGATCGCCCTGACCTGGATGCATTTCACGGTCCGCAGGCTGGAAGGAAAGCGGGTTCCGGAATTGCGCAGGCCGCATGATTTGCCGGAATTCGAGAGCCTGCGCGATTTACGGGGATGGAATCCGGACGATCCGGTTCAATGGGCCACCGACGGAAAATCCATCGCCACCCGCAACCTGTGGATATCGATCCCCGCGCTGCTCTGCGGATTTGCCGTCTGGCTTTACTGGGGCATTATCAGCGTGCAGATGATGAACCTGGGTTTTCCCTTCACCCAGAGCCAGCTCTTCACATTGACCGCAATTGCGGGCCTGTCCGGGGCGACTTTGCGTATTCCCAGCTCATTCTTCATCCGGATTGGTGGCGGACGGTATACGACCTTTTTTACGACCGTTCTTTTGATCATTCCCGCCCTGGGCGCCGGAATCCTGCTTCAGGATATCAACTCACCCCTCTGGCAGTTCCAGCTCATGGCCCTGCTGAGTGGTCTCGGCGGCGGTAATTTCGCCTCCTCCATGTCCAATATCAGCTTCTTTTATCCGAAGAAAATTCAGGGCTATGCCCTCGGCATGAATGCCGGCATCGGAAACTTCGGCGTCACCACCATGCAAATACTTGTGCCGCTGGTGATGACATTCGCCATGTTCGGCGGCGAGCCGATGGTCCTGCAGGCCTCCTCCGGCACGCTGATCGGTAAAATCCCGGCCGGCACGGAGACCTACATACAGAATGCCGGTTTCGTCTGGCTGATTTTCCTCATTCCGCTGGCCGTCGTCGTATGGTTCGGGATGAACAATATCCGCGATGAGCATGTCTCTCCGGACGCGAGTTCCGCCTTTGGCTCATTTCTGAAAATCGGCGGCATGTTGCTGGTCGGGCTGGTGACGTCGGTATTCGGATTATGGCTGCTGTTGCCTAGCGATGCGGGCGGATCCGGCTTGGAGCTCTCCAAATGGCTGGTGCTGCCCATCGTGATTGTGCTCACGCTGATGCTGCTACGACTGATCCCCGGCACGATCCAGACAAACCTGAAACGGCAGTTCAAGATTTTCAGGAACAAGCATACCTGGGCCATGACGGTTATCTACACCATGACCTTCGGGAGTTTCATCGGCTTTTCCGCGGCGCTGCCGCTGGCCATCAAGGTCATATTCGGCTTCCAGCATGGCATGGTGGACGGGGTCATGACCCATGATGTCGCCAACCCGAATGGGCCGAGCGCGCTTACCTATGCCTGGATGGGACCGTTTATCGGCGCCCTGATCCGGCCCGTCGGGGGCAAGCTCGCCGACCGGTTCGGCGGCGCGCTGGTGACGCAAATCATCAGCGTCGTGATGGTCCTGTCCGCCCTCGGCGTCGCCTATTTCATGAGCGCGGCCTACGGATCAACGACGCCCGAAGCCTACTTCTTCCCGTTCCTGATCCTGTTCCTTGTTCTGTTTGCCGCAACCGGCATCGGTAACGGATCGACCTTCCGCACCATCGCGATTGTTTTCGACAAGGAGCAGGCGGGGCCGGTTCTTGGCTGGACATCTGCGATTGCGGCCTACGGCGCCTTCATCATTCCCCAGGTTTTCGGGGAACAGATCAAGTTGACGACGCCGGAATATGCCCTTTACGGCTTCGCCGTCTTCTATGGCGTCTGTATCGCAATCAACTGGTGGTTCTACCTCCGCAAGAACGCCTATGTGATGAACCCTTAAAAATATCGACCTGGGAGTAATTTGATGAGCAACCTGATAGACCGGTTCACCTATTTCACCGCCAGCCCGGAAAAATTCTCCGGCGGTCACGGTATCACGACGGAGGAAAACCGGGACTGGGAGCAGGCCTATCGCGGCCGCTGGGCCCATGACAAGATCGTGCGCTCAACCCATGGGGTGAACTGCACGGGCTCCTGTTCATGGAAAATCTACGTCAAGAACGGTCTCGTCACCTGGGAAACCCAGCAGACGGATTATCCCCGGACCCGGCCGGATTTGCCGAACCATGAGCCGCGCGGCTGTTCACGCGGGGCCAGCTACAGCTGGTATCTCTATAGCGCCGCGCGCCTGAAATACCCACTCATCCGAAGCCGCCTCGTCAAGCTCTGGCGGCAGGCGAAAAAGGTCCATGCCGATCCGGTCGATGCCTGGGCGAGTATCGCGTCCGATCCCGCCAAGATGCGCGAATACAAGGAAATACGCGGGCGAGGGGGGTTTGTCCGCGCCGACTGGGCGGAGGTCAACGAGATCATCGCGGCGGCGAATATCTATACGGCTAAGGAATACGGGCCGGACCGGGTCATCGGTTTTTCCCCGATCCCGGCGATGTCGATGGTCTCCTACGCCGCGGGCAGCCGCTATCTCTCGCTCATCGGCGGTGTCTGCATGAGTTTTTACGACTGGTACTGCGATCTGCCGCCAAGTTCGCCGCAAACCTGGGGGGAGCAGACAGACGTGCCCGAGAGCGCCGACTGGTACAATTCGGGCTATATCATCGCCTGGGGCTCGAACGTGCCGCAGACGCGCACGCCGGATGCGCATTTCTTCACCGAAGTTCGCTATAAGGGGACCAAGACTGTTTCGGTCACACCCGATTATTCGGAGGTCGCCAAACTGACCGATCTCTGGCTGAACCCGAGGCAGGGGACCGATAGCGCCATGGCGATGGCCATGGGACATGTGATCCTGAAAGAATTCCACCTTACCGGTAAATCCCCATATTTCCGCGATTATTGCCGCCAATATACCGATATGCCGTTCCTTGTCCGGCTCGAAAAGCAGGGCGAGCGGTATGTCGCCGGGCGGACCTTGCGGGCGAGCGAGCTTACCGGTCAACTCGGCGAGAGCGAAAATACCGACTGGAAGCCCGTTCTTTTCGACAGCATATCAAAAAGTCTCAAAGTGCCGAACGGCACCGTCGGATCGCGCTGGGACAAAAGCGCCAAATGGAATCTGGAGATGAAGGACGCCCGCGACGGCAGCGACATCTCTCCGGAAATGACCTTTATTGACGACAAGGACGAGGTCGTTACTGTCGGCTTTCCCTATTTCGGCAACCTCGAGAACGAGCAGCCTATCTTCAAATCCTCAACCCATGAAGGCATCCTGGATCGGAACGTTCCGGCAAAGAAAATCATGACGGAAGAGGGCGAGGTGCTGGTCGCCACCGTGTTTGACCTGATGGTCGCGAATTACGGGATTGATCGGGGTCTCGGCGGCGCGAATGTCGCGAACTCCTTCGATGAGGATATTCCCTACACCCCCGCCTGGCAGGAGCATTTCACCGGCGTTCCGGCGGCAAAGGTCATCAAGGTGGCCCGCGAGTTTGCGGATAATGCCGACAAAACCCATGGCCGCTCCATGGTCATCCTCGGGGCCGGGGTCAATCACTGGTACCATATGGACATGATCTATCGCGGGATCATGAATATGCTGATCATGTGCGGCTGCATCGGGCAGTCCGGCGGGGGCTGGTCCCATTATGTCGGGCAGGAAAAACTCCGCCCGCAGACCGGCTGGCAACCGCTCGCCTTCGGCCTCGACTGGAGCCGCCCGCCGCGCCATATGAATTCCACCAGCTTCTTCTACAATCATTCGGATCAGTGGCGCTATGAGAAGCTGAATCTGGACGAAATCCTGTCGCCGACGGCGGATAAGGAAAAGTGGAAAGACCTCTCGCTGATCGACTGCAACGTCCGCTCCGAGCGGATGGGCTGGCTTCCCTCGGCCCCTCAGCTTAGCCAGAACCCGCTGGAGCTTGCACGCGAAGCCGACGCCGCCGGGATCTCCGGCGCCGACCATGTGGTGAACAAGCTGAAATCCGGCGATTTGCAGTTCGCCTGCGAGGATCCGGACAATCCGAAAAACTTCCCGCGCAACCTGTTCGTCTGGCGCTCCAACCTTCTGGGATCGTCCGGCAAGGGTCATGAATATATGCTCAAGCATCTGCTCGGCACCAATCATGGCGTGCTGGGCAAGGATCTCGGGGAAGATGGGGCGCAAAAACCCTCCGAGGTCGTCTGGCATGATGAGGCGCCGGAAGGCAAGCTCGATCTCGTCGTGACGCTCGATTTCCGGATGTCCACGACCTGCATCTATTCGGATATCGTGCTGCCGAGCGCGACCTGGTACGAGAAGAACGACCTCAATACCTCCGACATGCACCCCTTCATTCATCCCCTGAGTTGCGCCGTTGATCCGGCGTGGGAAAGCCGGAGCGACTGGGAAATCTACAAGGGGCTGGCGAAGGCCTATTCGGATCTTTGCCCCGGTCATCTCGGCGTGGAAAAGGATATTGTTTCCTTGCCGATCCTCCATGACACGCCGGCGGAACTCGCGCAGGCGATGGACGTCAAGGACTGGAAGAAAGGGGAGGTCGAGCCGGTTCCCGGAAAAACTCTCCCGAACCTGATCACGGTCGAGCGGGATTACCCGAACACTTATCAGCGTTTTACATCGATCGGACCGCTGCTCGAAAAGCTCGGTAACGGCGGCAAGGGAATTACCTGGAATACGGAGGCGGAAGTGGCCTTCCTCGGCCTGCTCAACGGCACGCATTTCGACGGCAGCAATACGGATCGGCCGAAACTGGAGACGGATATTGATGCGGCCGAAATGATCCTCTCCCTCGCGCCGGAGACCAATGGACAGGTGGCCGTCAAGGCATGGGAGGCGCTGGGGCTGGCGACGGGTCGCGATCACACCCACCTTGCCCGGCCGAAGGAGGATGAAAAACCCCGCTTCCGCGATCTGCAGGCGCAGCCGCGCAAGATCATCTCCTCGCCAACCTGGTCGGGTCTTGAGGATGAGCATGTCAGCTATAATGCCGGCTACACCAATGTCCATGAACTGATCCCCTGGCGCACCCTGACGGGACGACAGCAATTCTATCAGGATCATGAATGGATGCGCGATTTCGGGGAAGGGTTCTGCCTCTACAAGGGACCGGTCAATACCAAGACCCTCGCGCCGGTCGCCCGCCACGGAAACGGCGACAAGCAGGTCGCGCTCAACTGGATCACGCCGCATCAGAAATGGGGCATCCATTCGACCTACTCGGACAATCTTCTCATGCTGACCCTGAACCGGGGCGGGCCCGTCGTCTGGATCAGCGAAAAGGACGCAAGAAAGATCGAGGTCAAGGATAACGACTGGCTCGAACTTTATAACGCGAACGGCGCCATTGTCGCGCGCGCGGTTGTCTCCCAGCGGGTGCCGGAAGGCATGACGATGATGTATCACGCCCAGGAGAAAACCATCAATACGCCGAAATCGCCGACAACCGGGGCAAGGGGCGGCATCCATAACTCGGTGACCCGGGCGGTGGTCAAGCCGACCCATATGATCGGCGGCTATGCGCAGTTGTCCTACGGGTTCAACTACTACGGCACCGTCGGATCGAACCGGGATGAATTCGTCATGGTCCGGAAAATCGAAAATGTTGATTTTGGGGATGAAAATCCCGTCACCGAAGCGGCCGAATAGGAGAGTGAAATGAAAGTACGTGCTCAAATCGGCATGGTCCTGAACCTGGATAAATGCATCGGATGCCATACCTGCTCGGTCACCTGCAAGAATGTCTGGACGAGCCGGGCAGGGGTGGAATACGCCTGGTTCAACAATGTTGAGACAAAACCGGGCGTCGGCTATCCGCGCAACTGGGAAGACCAGAAGCAATGGAACGGTGGCTGGACGCGCAAATCGAACGGCAAGATCCAGCCGAAAATGGGCGGGAAATTCCGCCTGCTCTCGAAGATCTTCGCCAATCCGGACCTACCCGAGATCGACGATTATTACGAGCCCTTCACCTTCGATTATGCCCATCTGCAAACATCGGGAGAAGCGAAGGACATGCCGACGGCGCGGGCGCATTCGGCGATTACCGGGGAGCGGATGGAAAAGCCGGAATGGGGCCCAAACTGGGAGGAAATCCTCGGCGGCGAGTTCGAGAAGCGCAGCCAGGATTATAACTTCAAGGACATCGAGAAGGAGATGTATGGAGAGTTCGAAAATACCTTCATGATGTATCTTCCGAGGCTTTGTGAGCATTGCCTGAACCCGGCCTGTGTCGCGTCCTGTCCCTCAGGCGCGATCTACAAGCGCGAGGAGGATGGCATCGTCCTGATCGATCAGGATAAATGCCGCGGATGGCGGATGTGCGTGTCCGGCTGTCCGTACAAGAAGATCTATTTCAACTGGCAGTCCGGGAAATCGGAGAAATGCACTTTCTGCTATCCAAGAATAGAAAATGGCGAACCCACCGTCTGCAGCGAGACCTGCGTCGGTCGTATCCGCTATCTCGGTGTGATCCTTTATGATGCCGACCGGATCGAGGAGGCGGCGAGCGTCAAGGACGAGAAGGACCTCTACGAGGCGCAGATCGATATCTTCCTCAACCCCAACGATCCCGAGGTGATTGCCGCGGCCAAACGCGATGGCGTGCCGGACAGCTGGCTTGCCGCCGCGAAGAAATCGCCCGTCTATAAAATGGCGATGGAGTGGAAGGTCGCCTTTCCGCTGCATCCGGAATACCGCACCCTGCCGATGGTCTGGTACATCCCGCCGCTGAGCCCGATCCAGAGCCGCTGGGAAGACGGCCAGCTGGAGACCGACGGGGTGATCCCGGACGTCAGCAAGCTGCGCATCCCGATCAAATATCTCGCCAACCTGCTGACGGCGGGCAAGGAACAGCCGGTGACCCATGCACTTGAACGTATGCTGGCGATGCGGGCCTATATGCGCACGAAGCATGTCGAGGGGGCGCCGGACCAGGGCATTCTCGATCATGTCGGTCTCGACAAGCCGACGGTCGAGGACATGTACCAGATCATGGCGATCGCCAATTACGAGGACCGTTATGTGATCCCGACCAATCACCGCGAATATGCGGGCAAGACGCCTTTCGACAATGAAATCGCCTTTGCCTCCCGCTCCGAATGCGGCTTCACCTTTGGCGACGGATGTTCCGGCGGCGCACCGAAGAAAAGCCTGTTCGGAACCCGCACCCATGCCAACACCCTCAACGGCCAAATCCGGAGGCAGAAATGAAAAGCTTCAAAATACTGGGACTACTGCTCAGCTATCCTACCGCCGAGCTCCAGCAGGACATGGACGATCTGATTGCGGTCATCCGGCGGGAAAATTTTCTGCCGACCAAGCTTGAAAAACAGCTGATTACCTTTATGGACCAGCTGGCCAAGCGCAACCTTTTGAAGGCGCAGGAGGATTATGTGTCGCTCTTCGATCGTGGCCGCGGGAACTCCCTCTATCTGTTCGAACATATTCACGGCGAAAGCCGTGACCGCGGACAGGCGATGGTCGACCTGATCGATCATTACCGGGAGAAGGGCCTCACGCTCAACGCCAGGGAACTTCCCGACTATCTGCCGCTGTTCCTCGAATTCCTGTCGATCTGCGCGCCGTCGGAAGCGCAGGAGACGCTGGGTGAGGTCGTGCATATCATCGCGGCGATCGGCGCTAAGCTTAAAAAGCGGGACTCCGGCTACAGCGTCGTCTTCGAGGCCCTCGCCAGATTGACAGATGCCCGGATCGATGAGGAATTCGTGCGCCAGGCATTGATCGAGGAAGCGGCGCGCGATGACAGCCTCGAGGCGCTCGACAAGGAATGGGACGAGGCGCCGGCGTTCGACGGGATCGGCGATTCCGCCTGCGGCACTTGCGCCGCCGCCCAGCCCCTTGGGTTCGGGGCAACCCAGCAATCAACCGGCCAACTCAATAGGAGCGGACAATGAGCTATTATTTAAACGAACTCCTGTTCGGCATCTATCCCTATATCGCCATTCTCGTGATGGTCCTCGGCTGTATTCTCCGCTATGATCAGAATCCCTACAGCTGGAAAGCGGACAGCTCGCAACTGCTCAGGAGCAAGGGCATGCGCTGGGGCAGCAATCTGTTCCATATCGGCATCATCCTGCTGTTCTTCGGCCATCTGGTCGGCCTGCTGACACCGGAGGCGGTTTATCATCTGGTGATGAGCGCCGCCGTGAAGCAAAAACTGGCAATGATCGCCGGCGGCATTTTCGGGGTGATGTGTTTCATTGGCCTCACCATTCTCCTGTGGCGGCGTATCACGGATCCCCGGATACGGGCGACCAGCAAGTTCGCCGATATCCTGATCCTCGTCATTCTGTACCTGCAGCTGATCCTCGGTCTTGCGACCATACCGGCCTCCGCCCAGCATCCGGACGGCAGCAGCATGATCGCGCTCGCCAACTGGGCGCAGCATATCGTTACCTTCCGGGGCGGGGCGGCCGATTTCGTGAGGGGAGAGGCCTTTATCTTCAAGGCCCATATCTTCCTTGGCCTGACGATCTTCCTGATCTTCCCCTTCACGCGCCTTGTGCATGTGTTCAGCGCGCCGGTGAAATATATCCTGCGGCCGGGATATCAGATCGTCCGTAAAAGGGGGTAGCCATGCCGGTTTTTGTAAACGATACCGAAATTGACGACAACACCGTCTTCTCCGAGATGCAGTATCATTCGGCCCGGAGCATGGAGGAGGCGCGGGATGCGGCGGCCCGGGCCCTTGTGGTGAAGGAGCTCTTGCGGCAGGAGGCGGTCCGGCAGGGACTGAGCGATCCCGATGAACCGGGCGAGGCGCTTGACGCCTCCCTGATGCAACTCATCGAGCGCGAAGTCGTGGCGCCGGCGGCCACCACCGACGCCTGCCGCGCCTATTATGAGCAGAACCTGCAACGGTTTCGTGCCTCCGATGCCAGCAGCGCCATCCTGCCCTTTGAGATGGTGGAGGAGAAGATACGCGACTATCTGCATACGAGGAGCATTCGCGAAGGCATCCGCTCCTATATCCTCCATCTCGCCGAATCCGCGCGCATTTCCGGCTTCGATCTGACGGCGTCCCTGTGACCGGAAGAGGGGAGATTGATGGACAGCTATCGGGAACTGATCGAAGGGTACAAGGCGTTTCGGCATAGGTATCTGCGGCAGGATTTCGATGCCTATCAGCGCTGGGCCGCGACCACGCAACGCCCGCGAACCATGATCATCGGCTGCAGCGATTGCCGGGTCAATCCGTCCATCCTCACCCATGCGGGCCTTGGCGATATCTTTGCCGCCAATAATGTCGCGAACATTGTCCCGCCCTTCGAGACGGGGCGGCATTCACATCTTTCCATCGGCGCGGCGGTTCAGTTCGCCGTCACCCGTCTCGAAGTCGAGCATATCATCATCATGGCCCATAGCGGTTGCAGCGGGGTGAGGGCGCTGATGTCCCTTGGCGAGGCGGCGGAGGATACGCCGGCGGACGATTATATCCAGGGCTGGGTCAATATCATCCGCGAGGCGAAGGACGCGGTGCTGTCATCGATGGCCCACCGCGATCTCGAGGAGCAATGCAAGGTCTGCGAGATGGAGGGCGCGCTCGTCTCGCTCGCCAATCTGATGCAGTATCCCTATGTGCGCGCGGCACTGGAAAGGGGGACGCTGGACCTTCACGCCTGGTATTTCCATATCGAAAGCGGGGAGCTGCTCAGCTACAATTTCGAAAAGGGCCGCTATCTGCACCTTGTCCGCCCGCATTAGTCCCGGCGGCAGAATTGGAAACGGTTTGCCGGCCCGCCGGCGTCAGCCCCGATGTTCCGCCTTGCTATCGGTCGGCGCTTCGTCCCGCTCAAACATCCCGTAATCGCGGATGACGCTGGCGATGCGGATGCGGTAGTCCCGGAAAATATCCGCGCGGCCCTTGGCCTGGGCGCTGCGGTGCGCGGAAATATTGCGCCATTGCTCGACCGCCGCTTCGTCGCGAAAGAAGGAAATCGAGAGAATTTTCGTCTCGTCCGTCAGGCTTTGAAACCGTTCAACCGATATAAATCCGTCAATCTTCTCAAGCGTCGGGCGCAGGCTCGCCGCGATATCCAGATATTGCTGTTTGTGCTTTTCGTGTGGATACACTTCAAAAATGACGGCAATCATTGTGCAGATCCTTTATTTTGAAACGGGGGATGAGATTGGATTAAATGGCTGATTTCCTATTGCTTTGTAGGGATTTCGGGAAACCGGTTCCGGGTGCGGTTGGTCAATGCGACAAGGGAGAGCATCACCGGAACCTCGACCAGTACGCCGACGACGGTCGCCAGCGCCGCCCCCGAATTCAGGCCAAACAGGCTAATCGCCACGGCGACCGCCAGTTCGAAGAAATTGGATGTGCCGATCATCGCGCAGGGCGCCGCGATCCGGTGCGGAACTTTAAGGAAAAACGCCGCGGCGTAGGCAATTACGAAAATGCCATAGCTCTGGATCAGGATCGGGAGGGCGATCAGGCCAATCGTCAACGGCCGCTCGATGATGACATTGCCCTGCAGGCCGAACAGGATGACGACGGTCGCAATCAGGCCGATGACGGACAAGGGCTTGACCCGCGCCTTGAAGGACTCGATCCTTGCCGGGGTCTGAAGCCATCGCCGGGTCGCCAGGCCGGCAGTAAGGGGTAGAACGACATAGAGAACCGTCGCCAGGACCAGCGTTTCCCAGGGAACGGAGATATCCGCAACGCCGAGCAGAAACGCGACGATGGGCGCGAAGGCGAAGACCATGATAAGGTCGTTAACCGACACCTGAACCAGTGTGTAGGTTTCATCGCCGCGCGTCAGTTGCGACCATACGAACACCATCGCCGTGCAGGGGGCCGCGCCGAGGAGAATGAGGCCCGCGATATATTGCGCCGCGTCGTCCGGGGCGATCAAGGGAGCGAAAAGATACTCAAAGAAAAGAACGGCGAGCAGCGCCATGGTGAAAGGCTTGATCAGCCAGTTCACGACCAAGGTTATCAGCAGGCCTTTGGGTTGCCGGGCGATGCCGCTGACGGCGCCAAAATCGACGCCCACCATCATGGGGTAGACCATGGCCCAGATCAAAACGGCGACGACAAGGTTGATCGAGGCGATTTCCGCCGTCGCGATGGCCTCCATCAAACCGGGGAGGAAATTGCCGATCGTCACGCCGACGATGATCGCCAGGAGGACCCATAGGCTCAGCCAGCGTTCGAAGATGCCAAGGGCGGAACTGCGGGATCCGATTGTATTCGTCATCAGTCAACCTGAAAAATAGATAAGCTAGCATTGCCGTGAACCGGCGGGCGGAACAGATGTTCCTGCAGCGCGATCAATAATACAAGCACCACCACCATTGTCGACGAAAAGGAGCCTGTCCGCGCATTTTTTCATCCGCGAATTGATCCGCGGAAAACCAATAACTCCCCGTCAGCGGGCTAGAGACTGAAGAAAATATGGGGGAGGTGGGGGAGAAACCGCCGCGTTTTTTTTCGAAGTAATCATATCAAGGGGTTAGAGCTACGCTGCCTCCTTGCAATGCTGAATCCTGTGCCGGTTTTCTGTCCAGGCCAGTGGATTTGCGTTTAAGTGGAAAAACCTAAATTACGAGGAAATCTCAAATATAATTTTCGTTTAACAAGTATTTCCGCACATTTAATCTTGGTGAATTGGAGAAAAACTTTGATTAAGCAGTTGATTACGCGCGCCTAACCTTAAAAAAACATAGTAAAATTAGATCATTAAGTTTGCCAAAAATATCTTCATATGAATATATTATCGAAAATGGAATTGGCTTCTGCGCCTTCCATACAAAAATATTGAGGGGGGCAAGGTATGGAAGTACCTTCAGCCAGACCTGCGATGTCAGGGCTGTCCTTCGCCACGTTGAGCGGAAGACAAGGACGCATTGGAGAATTACTTGGAGCTGGTGGACAGGGCGAGGTTTACCATGTCGTCGTGGACGGCCTGCCTTTTGCCCTGAAATGGTATCACCAACATTACACGGAAATTGATACAGGACTAAGGTTGCGGCTGGAACGCGGCGTGAGGCGTGGTGCGCCGACAAACGATTTTCTTTGGCCCCTTGACCTTGTTGAAGTTCCGGGAAATAGCAGCTTTGGCTATATAATGCCATTGCGAAAAAGCGACTTCAGAGGCATCCGCGACCTGATCGCGCCACCGCCGCATCGACTTGAGCTTACGCTTGCCAGCAGAATTCGTCTCTGCCAACAACTGGCCCATAGTTTCTTCGAGCTCCACGCCGGAGGGTTCTGTTATCAGGACATCAATTTTGGCAATATTTTTGTGAATCCGGATACGGCCCGTATCCTCATCTGCGACAATGACAATGTGAATATAGATGGCGCCGACGCGAGCATTTACGGCACGCGTAAATTCATGGCGCCGGAAGTCGTTCGCCGGGAATCCCTGCCAAATAGCCGCACCGACCTGTTCTCAATGGCCGTGTTGTTTTTTTATACGATATTCGGCTGGCATCCGCTTGATGGCCGCAGAGAAAATGACATCAGCGTCTTGAACGCCGATTCAGAAATGTCACTTTACGGCACCAAGCCGATTTTCCTGTTCGACCCGGATACAGATGAAAACGGCCCCGTTGAGGGTGTGCATGACTGGATCGTTGCACGGTGGCACAGTTTGCCCCGGGCCTTGCGACAGCTTTTCATCCGTTCCTTTACGGACGGGCTTCATGATCCGGCTTCGCGCGTGCTTGAAACCGAATGGATGAATGTTTTAAACCTCATACCGGATTCAATTCACATTTGTCACGATTGCGGTTTTGAGCATGTGATTTCACTAGTGAAAAATCAGCCCGCGGCATCCGGTGAATGCCTTTGTTGCGGAGAAATTCTGGAGTTTTCCCCGGTGCTAGTACTGGGATCTCACATCCTTACCATGAGCATCGGGCAAGAAATTCGCGGCGAACAGGTCAATTATACGAAGGATGCGGCCGCCGTTGTGGCGAAAGTTGAGGCACATCCCACTCGAGCGAACCTGATCGGCCTGCGCAATATGACTAATGCTCCTTGGCGGGCGTCACTCCCGGAGGGCACGTCACATCTTGTGCCACCGGGACAAGCCGTCCGCATTGCGCCCGGCACCACCATAGAATTTGGTACAGCCGTCGGAAACATAATTGAGGTCAATAAGCTGGAGCTTACTTCATGAGTTCTGATTATCCGAACTGGAAGATAGCTGGCGCCTCAGTGAGAGGGGCGGCGCATTCGCGTTCCGGCCTTCCCAATCAGGATGCGGTTAGGTTCCTGCCGGATACGGGGGCAGGGGCCCGAATAGTCGCTGCGGTTTCGGACGGTCATGGATCCGCGCCCCATTTCCGCTCGTCGACCGGCGCCCGGTTTGCGACACAAGGGGCCACCGATATCTTGGCATGGCATCTTGACACTCAGGAAGATGACGAAATCGAGGGGGCTCTGGTCGGTGAAATTATTTCCCACTGGCAAACATCGGTGATCGCTGATCTGCAAGCGAATCCAATTTCTGAAGAAGACAACATCTATCCCGGTCGTTCGGCATATACGCCTTATGGCGCAACACTTATTACAGTAGCCGCGGACGAAAACATCGCAATCCTGCTGCAGATCGGCGACGGAGATTTACTGCTCGGCTACGCTGACGGCAGCATAGAGCGTCCACTACGTGACGACGAAGGTCTGCACGGAGAAGAAACCTACTCTCTATGCCAAGATGATGCCGGCCAGTATTTCAGGGTCGCCACAATGTGGAATCAGGGGGATCATCACTGGCCTGACTTCATAATTCTTGCAACTGACGGCGTCGCCAAATCATTCCGCGATAACGATGGATTCGAAGAAGCCATAAAACATTTGCGCACACTTGCGCATGACAATTGGGACGAAACGATAGAAGCACTTCCATCCTGGTTGGAAGAAGTCTCCCGCAACGGCAGTGGGGATGACAGCACGATTTGTATTGCCATCCGCACTGATACCAACATGCCCAGAAAGGAATAAGAATAACTATGGCCAAGAAAAAGAAGCCTGTTATGCCGGCGGTGCCCCGCGATCATGACGACGCAAGTCTTTCGGAACTGGTTCCATTTCGCTCTAAAAATATAAAAATATTCAAGAGCCCGTTATTCCTGCTTACCATTCTGCTCGCAATTGGCGTGCCGTTTTTGTTCGCGGCAATGGGCAGTGCTCTTGGAAACCCGGACGATCAGCAGCGGTTCGGTGCCTTGGTTACGATCAACCTGATTATCTGTTTCTTCGTCGTCATGCTGTTTCAGTTGATGATATTCTTCTATTCCAGAACATCGCGACCCATCTGGACATATATGTACCCGTTCGCCGCTGTTTGTGTGATCATGATGACCCCCCTGATCATGCCGTACTTCTTTGTTTTCCGAACAATTCTTCCGGGCAACATCGGCATGGGGGCAAATTCAAATTTTATCATGACATTCATTGGAATGTTTTTTGGCGCCGGCCTGATGGAAGAATTGTTGAAGGCCACGCCCATCCTATTTGGCGCCTGGTGGACACTCAAGGCGGAGTCGAAGCCGGATCTGAAGGAAAATTTCTTCTGGAAGATTATTCATGTGCGCGGGCCATTGGACGGCGCACTTATGGGAATTTTTGCAGGGGGCGCTTTTACATTTATTGAAACCGGCACGCAATATGTTCCCAATATGGTCCAGGATATTACGAAAGAGACGGGTGATCTTTCACTGGGTATGGCCGGGGGATTGCTACTTCTTATGCCACGGGTCCTCGGTTCTCTGGTGGGGCACATGGCCTATGCCGGAATTGCCGGATATTTCATCGGCCTGGCTGTCATTCGTCCAAAGCAGATGTGGAAATTGCTGGGAATAGGGTGGCTCGCCGCCTCAATCATCCACGCCTTATGGAACAGCGTTTCCGTTATCTCTCCGATGCTAAACTATGTCATTGCAGGGATATCCGCAGTCGGGCTGGTTGCCGCAATTCTAAAGGCTCGCCATATTGACGCAAAAGAAGCGGGCCGCGCTGCGGAAAGTTTCGGATCCATCGTTGTCGAAAATGACCACAAGCAAAAAGCGAAACCGGCCACAACCGCATCACCGCCGCCTGCACAGGCCACGGCAGCTCCGACTCCGGCTCCTGCGGCCGCGCCAACGGTTGCGAAGGCAGAAATACTGATGCTCGATATAGAGGGGCTGCAAATCCCGCTCAGGGCCAATAGTGCCTTCGATCTGGGGAGTGAACCCGCGCTCAACGGGCGTGGTGCCGGCGTTACCGCTGCCGTTGTGCCCCATCCCACGCGGAAAAATGTTATCGGGCTTCGAAACAGCGGCGCCTCTGCCTGGTCTGCGACTTTACGCGATGGCAGCACCCAGATGATCGAAATTAATCAAAACATCCGTCTGGCACCCGGCGTTACAATTGATTTCGGCGGTAACTTGATCGGTACTGTCGTGGGACTGGGGTAGTAATGGCCAAGAAAATTCCACTCGATCCCGCCGCAATCGCTCGGCGGCAACTGCAAATACTGCTGGCGGTCGACTGCTCCGGATCGATGCAGGGCGACCGGATTGCGTCCCTGAATTACGCGATGCGAACCGCCTTACCGGAGTTGAGAAGCGTCGCGGCGGATAATCCTGAAGTCGACGTTAGAATGAGCGTATTGCGATTTGCCTCTACAGCCGAATGGCAAATAGAAGGTCCGGAACCTGTCGAGAACATTCAATGGACAGACCTGACAGCGGAAGGCGAGACCCATTTGGGCGATGCGCTAAGGCTTTTGGCCGACAGGCTGACCCCGGCGAACATGCCGGGACGCCAGCTTCCTCCAATACTGGTGCTGGCCTCCGATGGATATCCGACGGATGATTTCGAAACAGGGTTTGACGCTTTCTTTGCGGCTGAACTCACCTCGTCGGCGATCCGGCTGGCGATAGCAATAGGATCCGATGCCGATAATGAAATACTTGGGCGCTTCATCCGCCATCCGGAACTAAAACCCTTGAAGGCGAATAATGCAACTGACCTTGTAAAATATATCAAATGGGCGACTACCGCCCCGGTGAAAGCCGCATCATCGCCAACGAATTCACCCGACCCACTCAAAGCGTTCGCTCAGGAAATTGATGAAAATCAGCCCGTAACGAGCGATATCATCTGGTAAGAGGAAACATTCATGTCCGTTGAAGACCGCTTATATACACTTGTGGACCAGTGCCGGCAGCAGCAGGGTGATGGTTTCCTCCAGTCTCCCGCCCTTCTTGTACCCCGCCTCAGCAGTCAGGCACCAGATTTGCACGCCGAAATAAAGGCATTGTCCGCGGCATTTGCCATGAATGCCGGCGGCCGCATTGCTGGTGCTGGCGATAGCGCTGCTGAAACCGAGCAGATCCGAAATGAAATCGCCGTAAATGAAAAATTGTCGGCAGGCGTTGTTGAGGCGGCGTTAAATGTCGCAAAAAGAATAGGGTCTCTGGCCCCGACAGCCAGTGGCGCGACAGCACCAGCAAGCGATGAATGGGCCGGGGATTCTGTGGTTGTCGGCAGCCCCGCACCACAGCAACATCAACAACCGCATACTGGTCAGACGGGCCCGCAGGCACAAGGTCAGCATGAAGACGATGACGAGGAGGAGGAAGAAAAACCTCCGATATGGAAGGACAAGCGTGTAATTGCAGGCGCTGCGATTGCTGTAGTGGCCTTACTCTACTTTTCGCAGCAGCAGGGGGGAGGGCAGCAACCGGTGCCGCAACCTGCCCCGCAGCCCGCCCCGCAACCCGCGCCACAGCCAATGCCGCAACCTGGGCCTCAGCCGGCGCCGCAACCGGCGCCCCAACCGGGACCTCAGCCAGCTCCTCCCCAGCCGTCCGGACAGCAAACACTCCCGTTGCTTCAGCCTCCGAATGGCCAATTGCCGACCATACAAGCTCAGCAAATGCAGAACGGAAATCTTGGCATTACCTTCTCCATTACAACACAAGTTGGCGCTGCTCCGGCCATGGTCGTGCTGCCCGCAGGGGGCTGGGATATGGGCGAAGGCTTTTTTGGTGTATGGCGTCCCGGTGCCGATGCTAACTCAACTCCTCCCGACAGCCTGGGCGGCGGCATATTTATGCCCTACAATCCGAATGGTACGCCGATACGGGCCCTTTTACCCTTATGGCAGCGCGACAACATCGGCTTGGGGAATATCTGTGTCGCATTCATGGGGTCAATGGGACAGGATGTACAATTATCCGGGTCGACCATGTGCATAATGGATGGAAATTGCGAACAAGCCGCAGCCTGTGGCCGGATACAATAAGAAATGACTGGAAATATCTCTACATATGATTCACTCGCCGAGGTTTTGAAGGCTCTTGTTGAACGCTTCGGCAGTGATATTTTCAATGATCGAAGAAGACTAATATCGCTCCTCGCGGACCATCTGCCGGACGCCAAGCGAGAACTGCGGGTTGTGCGGTCTGCTGTGGATGAAGGCGTGCCCGCTGCGCTTGTCAGTACCGAGCGTCATCTTTCCGGACTTGAGATGGACCGTCAGGCCGGCCGCCTGGAATCCGGCACAGGACTTCGTATTGATATTGCCCGGCAGATCGTCCGGGCATTCGCTTATTCCCTTGGTCTTGGCCCGTTGCCGTCGGTATATGAAACGCCGTCATCAGATGCCGAAAAGCCACCACAAGCGTCAGAGGACACTTGGGCAGGCCTTTCACAACCAGTGCAGCCGGAGACGGGGAGACAAACAAACGTTGTTTCCCCTGAGAACACCAGAACGAACAATGCGAAAAAGGAAGCGACAAAAAAAGCGGCAAACACCATCACCATCGGCCAGTTTTCGCTGGATCGAAAATATGCGGCGATTGCCGTCGTAGTCGTTGCCGTTGTCATATTTGGCTTGCAGGATCAATTCGGCGGTGATGACGTCATTCCATCTCCCGATAATAATGAGCCAGTCGTCGTGCATAACAATCCTGTCAATACCACGGGCTATGCCAACGAATTGGCAGACTGGGGCGTGCCGGCTAAATCAACTCTTGAAAACAATGTTGGATCCGCAACGCCCATTTCAATTCCTGTCGGGCGACGCGTGACGACCGGCGAGGTCCAGAACATGATCGCGCAGGACGCATCAATTCAGCTGATTGATGTATTGGCGAATTCCCATGGATCGACAATAAAAAATGCAGTCCATATACCCTCTGGGGGGTATGGCGGCACCTTCAACGATAACGCCCAGCAGAATTTTGTGGCGTCGCTCCGGTCGTTATTTGGAGGTAGAACATCCGTCCCTATAATCTTCTTTTGTGCCGGGTCTGAATGTTGGGAATCTTATAACGCGGTGCTGCGCGCCAATGCTGCAGGCTACACCAATCTATACTGGTACCGCGGAGGTTTAGCCTCCTGGAGTGCCGCAGGACTGCCGATGCAGCCAACGCCGCCCCCTCGATAATTCACGCGTTCTATAAATGGCGGAGGGTCGGGGAGAAACCGCCGCGTTTTTCCGATGTAATTATATCAAGGAGTTAGAGCTACACTGCCTCCTTGCAAAGCTGAATCCTGTGCCGGTTTTCTGTCCAGGCCAGTGGATTTGCAATTGATTGCAAATGTCGTTGGTTTCGTTTTAGTTTGATAGCTTCTCAAGAAAATTCCCCGTACATCCGAACTTAAACCTCTTAAGGCAGAGGTCACACGTTCGAATCGCATCCGATGCATTAATCTTTTCAATTACTTAGAATAAAATTTAACATGCTTTTCTAACACTGGGTCACCCAACGATCACCGGCTAATCGTAAGTCCAATATTATGACCCAAATTTCCTGTTGGTATATTCAGAGAATAGATATTGCCACATAATATAAATTTAATCCAAGAGGATAGATGAAGAGTCTCTACGATAGAAAGAATACTATATTTTTAAATCACCAATCCTCCGTTCGCGTCAAATGTCGTCATTTTTCGCGGGCAATTGTGCTAAATATATGCCTTGGGCAATTGTCTCGCGTGCCCACTTTGCAACTAAAGTCTCAGAAATGCTTTTGCATTTTTGTATAACCAAAGATCGGCTATTTCGGGGTTCATCGGCAGCGCCAGAATTTCTTCGATACATCTTCCAACAGGCTGCATCGGATAAGCAGAGCCGAATATCATCCGGTCCTTCAGCACTGTTTTTCCATACTGCAGCAATGGGCCATAGCCGGACTCTGCGACGCCCAGAAGACGAGGGCGAACAGCGACGAGGCCTATCCACAAGTTAGGTTGGCGCCAGGCAACCGATAACAACTCCAATACCCATGGCCAACCGGGAGGAGAAGCACAAACTCTTAACTCTGGAAAATCACACATCACGCGGTCCAACATTTCAGGACGTCCAAATTCCGGCGAACTTTTTAACGAAAAGTTGACGCCCACATGAATATTTACCGGGATGTCGAGTTCTACGCATTTCGCGTAAACCGGATACATTTTGCGGTCATCAATTGCCAACTGGTTTTCAAAGCATTGGAGGTTTAACCCCTGTAGCCCGAGCTCGCGCACGGCATATTCCAGCTCACGTACGGCGACCATACCTTTGTTGGGATCGACGCCTGCGAAACCAATGAAGCGATCACCATTACTATTGCAAAATTCCGCAACGTCTTCGTTCCGCACGCGGCCGCCAAAGGTGGTTTCCACGTCGCGCGCCTTTATGACGACATGTCCTATGTCTTGAGTGTCGCATTCCTTGAGATAGTTCTCAAGATTAGCCTCAGGCGTATGACGGCCCGACGCTTTCTCGCTGGAGGCATAGACACGTCTGTAATTTTCCAGATGCTCTTGTGACGTCAGCTTTAATTGCGGAACAGGCGGCGTTGCGCCGTAATCAATTATCATATCAGGACCTTTTTTATCGCCACACATCATCGACACGGTCAAAACTGCCAAGCCGGTGGTCTTTACGGTAAGCTGCAAGCTCTGACTTCGCTATTTTGAGAGACGTCGTATGAGGCATGGTGGGAATAAATTCAAGATAACGCGGGATTTTAAAAGTTGCGAGACGCTCACCAGTGAACTCAAATATACCCCTAATTATTTCATCGTTTGGTTTTATACCGTCGCGTAAAACAATATAGGCTTTCACTTCTTCACCGCGGATCGGATCCGGAACCGGAATTAGGGCGGCCTCAACCACCTCATCAATTTCCCTCAGGACACCCTCAACTTCGCGACAGGCAATATTCTCGCCGCTACGCCGGATCATGTCTTTCTTCCGACCAACAATAAAATGATTTCCGAATGCATCTTTATGGAAAAGGTCACCAGTGTAGAACCAGCCATCTTTAAGTGACTGCATCGTTGCTTCGGCGTTGCGGTAATATCCCTGGAAGATACCAGGTCCCTTTATCAATAGTTCCCCGATTTCGCCATCTGCAACGTCTTTTCCGGTTTCATCGACGATCCGCGTTTCCCGAAAAGGAGATGGACGGCCGCAGCTGCCTGAACCGACCATTTCGACGGCCTCCATGGGCATGAACATGCCGGAGCCTATCTCTGTCATTCCAAAAGCTTCCCGAGCGATCAAACCGTACCGCTTTTCCAATGCCGCATGTGCTGACGCCCGTAAACCGTAAATATTGGCCCGCACGACCTTGTTTTGATTATCATGTTCGGCCAGCGGTTGTTTTGCTACCGCTTCGGGAAAAAGACAAAATTCGATTTTATACTGTGAAAGCCATTTGGAAAATTTGCTGGTGCTTTGACGGCGGCCCACGAAAAGTGTCGCTCTCTGGAACATTGCCATTAATAGCAGCCATTGTGGGTCCATATAGGTAAACGGCGTGACAGAGAGTATTCGTCGGAACCGCCGCCCGTCCCGCCACGCATTAACGATGCCCGCGGTTAGCCAATAGCGATGCGAGAGCATGCAACCTTTGGGAAACCCCGTCGTACCAGATGTAAATTGAATATTCATCAGATCATCTAGATCTGTCGCCGGCACTGGACATTTTCCAGGGTCAGCATGGGATACATTCGCGTGCCAAAAATCGGTATTTCCACCAATGAAGAAAATGCGGTCAGAAGGCATAGCGTCGGTCATTTCACCGCTAATTGACGACCTCAGGTCATTGTGGATGAACAAATAGGTCGCCTCGGAGTTTTCAATGACGTATCTCAGCTCTCTTGGACTATAACGAATATTAACGGGCACCATTACTGCACCAAGTCGAGCGAGTGCGAGCCAGATTATTGGCATTTCCAATATATTAGGCAGCATCACTGCAACATGCGTCCCTTTTCCAATACCGAGTTCTGCCAAAGCGGCACCTGCCTGCATTGATGCGCTGCGAACTTCAGAATAGGTTCGCGTAATACCATCGTCGAAAAAATTCAGAAGACACTTGTCCCCTGAATCAATAGCTGCCTGATCGAGAAGATCGCTTATGGACTTTGGCAGCTCTGCTTTTTCGATGGTCGCGCGCCGCTCCTCTGCGGTTTGGTCCGGGGTAGTAATGGGAACAGGTGTCATGTAAAACTCGGCTGCATTTTGGTTTATAGTTATGGGTCATAATCATTGCTTACCTACTTCCTTTCTACTGAATGAGCGTCGGACTCGACAAATATCAATTTGGCCCGAATTTATAACCAAGGAGAATAAAACCTCTCTTCATGATCCTTCATTAGCGTCACATTCTTTTCAGTGCGCCAAGTTAAATTGCCAAAATCAATGTAAGAAGTAAGGCGATTGGAAATAGCGCCACATTGGCACCGTTCCCGAACACATAACCTGAAGGAATAAATTATATCCAAAATGAAATTTGACTGACCGAGGAGTTGGGTGATCTATTTACAAATTAAAAAAGCGTGCGCACCGAACCAAGTTTTGCCCAGACAAAAGTTACAATGGCAAAATAATTCTCTCCGCTCTTCGTAGTTTCTTCGCAGAACAGAGAAAAGTATTCAGTGATAGTAACGTTGTAATAACAAAATGGATGGTCACCAGCGACCGCCCAAAATTGCGGTAAAAAACGGGAAGACAGAACAATGCCATCAACGAAAGCACCAATCTGGCAACAAAGTGCAACAGAAATTGCCAAGTCTGTAACAAACCGCGAACTCACGGCTTATGAAGTAACTGAGGCGGTTTTGGCTCGTATTGCGGAAGTTGATAACAAAATTAATGCTTATGCATGCGTCGATGCACTGGGCGCACTGGCGGCCGCGAAAGAACTGGACGCCACTATCGCAGACGGAAAAATGCCGGGGCCATTGGCGGGGGTTCCATTCTCCGTTAAGGATCTGGTAATTACCAAGGGCGTTGAAACGGCCTTCGGGTCCCATATTTTTGCGGGCAATATCCCCGATGTAGATGCAGAAGCAGTGGCACGGTTACGCCGAGCGGGCGCAATTTTAGTCGGCAAGTCCAATACACCGGAATTTGGTATTAAGGCCCTTACCAACAATCCTCGCCACGGATATACACGAAACCCATGGAAAACAGATCGATCCCCGGGCGGCTCAAGTGGCGGCGCCACTTGCGCTGTGGCGGCGGGTATGGGCCCGATCGCCGTTACAACGGACGGGGCCGGTTCATCCCGTATCCCGGCCGCCGTTTGCGGTGTATTAGGTCTGAAACCTACACTTGGCCGAATTCCCAATGAAACAGCAATCGAGCTGTTTTCAAGTTTCGTAAACCTCGGCATTAGCTCTAGGACGACGGATGATCTGGCGCTCGGCCTGACCGTAATGTGCGGTGAATATGAATTGGATCCCTGGTCCATAAAAATTCCGCAGGAAGAGTTCAAAGTCTCTGACAACGGGGACATGAGTATGAAAGGGCTAAAGGTATTAACATTCCGCAAGATGGGAAATCGTCTGCTGGACAATGATGTCGAAGCTCTCTTCAATGCTCAGCTTGACAGGCTTCGCGAGCAGGGCGCGACAATCGACGACGGCTCGGATGATTTTGATTGGGATAAGCTACCCCAGATGGCCGCAATGAGGTCATATCAGCATGCACGGCTCAGTCATTATCTGGATGAACATCGTGATATTATGGATCCCATCCTTGTCGATGCTCTTGAGGAAGGGGCAAAACAGAATCTTCTTGATGTACAGAGCGCGCCGGCAAAACGTTCTGACCTTTTTAGAAGAGTTCAGAGCTTGTTCTCTACCTATGATGTGATCGCCACACCAACAGTTTCTGCGCCGCCACCCTATTATGATCACACTCAGAACGATCCAATCTATATCAATAATGAGTTAGCGGGACCATTACGCGCAAATTGGTACGGATATACGGGTACCTTCAATCATACCGGTCATCCGGCAATCAATATTCCAATGGGCTTCACTTCTGACGGGCTGCCGTCGGGTCTGCATGTGGTTGGTCGCTGGTTTGATGAACAGCGTTTACTCGATATTGCAAACACCCTTTCAAAGCTTGCGCCTTGGCACAATGAATGGCCGACGTTGTGACGACTCACGCATATGCCCGTAACCCCTAAGGTGGAGGCGTTTGATCAACCAATGAAAACGACACCTTACTGGTGGGAAGAGTGTCCTCCAATACGGCATCAAGACGACCTTTCCTCTCATATGGATGTCATTATTATCGGGGGAGGATATACAGGATTAAATGCAGCGATAACCCTTCGGCTGGGTGGTGCGTCTGTCGCCGTGCTGGAGGCGCAAGAGTTCGGCCAAGGCGCCAGTTCCAGAAATGCAGGGCATGTAAGCAGCGGAATTAATCTTGGGAAAGGGTCTACATCTGCCGCAAAATCCCCAATGGAACGCCATATGTCTGAGCAAACCATTGCGGGCTTGCGGGAAGAGGCAAGCAAATCATTCGACTTTATAGAACAACGACTTAAAACCTTGCCCGTTGATTCACAATATGTCCGCTCTGGCCGTTTCGTTGCTGCTATGTCACCACAACATTACGCCACTTTGGCTACAAAAATGAAAAAAGTGGCCCCAAATGATGCGGAGCTAATACCCAGTTCTGAACAGGACCGCGAAATAGGATCAACTCTTTTCCATGGAGGTGCCGTCATTGGTCGATCCGGACAACTTCACCCGGCGCGCTATTTACATGGATTGGTTCAGAAAGCGATGCAGGAAGGTGTTCGCTTGTGTTCGAACACGCCGGTAACCAGTATTAATAGAACGGCCAATAAATGGCAGGTTACGGCGGAAAACAGGCGCCTAAGTTGCGACAAGGTTCTGATTGCCACAAATGGGTACACGGACGGCCTTCAGCCCTGGTTGCGAAGGCGAATAATTCCCGTTGCAAGCTATATCATTGTTACAAACCCGCTCCCCACCAAAATGATGGATCGCTTACTCCCCAATAGGAGGACCTACGCAGACACGCGCCGCTTGCTAAGCTACTTTCGCCCCACGCCTGATGGGCAACGGTTACTCTTTGGGGGACGGGCGACTTTAAGCCATCGAGATCCAGCGCATGTATCACCGGAGTTATTTGCTCGGCTACACCGTATTTTCCCGGAAGTGCGAGACACCGGAATTAGCCATGCGTGGAGTGGGAAGATTGCCTTCACTTTTGACTTCATGCCTCATCTCGGCGAGAACGACGGCATTATCCATTCCGCCGGTTGCAATGGCAGCGGCGTCGCTATGCAAAGCTATCTCGGTCATTGTGCTGCCGAAGGTATGCTCGATCGGCCAAAGAGTCTATTTTGGAACCTGAAATTTCCTACCCTGCCATTCTATCATCAGCGCCCCTGGTTTTTGCCCCTTATGACTGGTTATTTTCGCCTTATGGATCAGGTAGACAATGTGCAACAGAGGTTTACACGCTGATCTCTAGAAAAAGTCCGTCAAAGCTAACTTCATCACAAGGGTTGTCGTTCTATTCGAATTGACTACAATTTTTAATCACGAACTAGAAGAAAACACTGGGGGATAGTTATGCGCATCAAACATCGGCAATTGGAGGGCTTTGTCAAATTTATGGAGACCGGTACGGTGTCTGCCGCTGCTGATGGCATGTGCGTATCTCAACCCGCCATGAGCAAGATGTTGGCGGGACTCGAAATGGATCTATCCCTTACCTTGTTTCGGCGCCATCGCAAACGCTTAGTGCCCACGGACGAAGCCAAGCTTCTGTTTCAGGAAGTTCGTCGAATGTTTGCGTCCTTATCCGACATCGAACGGTTCGCACAGGACCTAAAAGCCATGAGAACAGGCGAGTTACGTGTGGTATCTGCCGCCTCTATCGGACGGACATTGGTGGCTGATGCACTTGCTGATTTCTCTCGCGCCAATCCCGCCGTCAAAATCTCTTTAGATGTCTCTACATCTGTTGGAAGTGACGTCATGGGACAAAATGTTGATGTCGGTTTTTCGGTGACACAGCTGCAGCAAGCGGCACTTACAACAAATATTCTTTTTCACGCGAATGCCATTTGTATTATGGCAAAGAACCATCCTCTGGCGACAAAGGACGAAATCGTCCCGCGTGACCTTGCGGGAGAATCATTCGTATCATTTCCGCGCGAGACTCGAATGCGCCATATTATCGACGCTGTTTTTGAACAACATCGTATTCAAAGGGAAATGAATACCGAAGTGTTTTCCTCTGTTGAAGCCATTGAATTGGTTTCTCGCGGGATGGGAGTCGCGATTGTTGAACCTTTGGGATTGTACTACAAATTCCGCGAAGACATTGCCTTCCGTCCTTTCAGCCCAGCAATTGAGTTTACCTTCAATGTCGTGCTTCCCCGCGATAGAAAGCGCTCCGCGCTAACTGATTCATTTTTGGAGTATCTTCGCCTTAGAGTAGCCGCGTTAATTGATCGCGAAATTGAACAGCCAAATAGTGGTCTCTCAATCAGACTGCCAAGATCAATAAACGCGGAGGACAACACATCAGGCGGAGCTATCTCGCTGGACAAAGAAGGCCAAGCCAGCCACGCGCTCAAGAATTAGAACCGCGAGGAATGTTACAATCACGCTGATGGTCGATATCGCTGCGAGGACAGGGGATGCCCTGTCCTGAATGAATGTAAAAATCTGCACAGGCAATGTCGTAATTTCGGGACCAATCAAGAACATAGTCACAGTTACCTCGTCGAATGAGATAATACCTGAAAACAACAAAGACGTCAGAATACCAGACCGGCACATAGGTAAGATTATATCCTTAAGCGCCCGCCATTCACTTGCCCCCAGAACATTTGCCGCACGCATCAAATCAGGATCGATACTACGCAACGAAATATAGATCGGCCGGTAGGAAAATGGCAGTACGACGATGAGATGCGCCAAAATAATACCTGGTGCCCTCCCGAGAAGACCAAGCTCTGCGATAAGAGCGACCAAGGCGACCCCCATCGCCGCATGAGGGAAAAAGAGGGGAGAGAATATCGCAATTTCCAGCATTGACGCGATACGTGGAGCATAACGCAGCACGTAATAAGCCGTCAAAAAACTAACCGCTGTCGTAATTATTGCGGTAACGGCAGCCATCCAGAAACTCGTTAAAAATGCATCCAGCCATCTTGGATCTGCAAAAGCTTCAAGATACCAGCGCAGGCTCACGCTTTCCGGTGGAAACTGGATATAGGCTCCGCCGTTGAAAGACGCCCCTATAACGATAAAAATTGGTGCCGGAAGAGCGCATAGAAGTATTATTCCAAGCAATTTTAAACTACGATTCATTCTTGGCACGGTTCTACTCCTGTCCGCGCAATACGCGGCGCTCAATTTTTTTAAGGATCACGAGAGAGAGAAAGCTGAGTGCTAATAGACAAATTGACCATGCTGCCGCTTTATTCATATTAAAGGCATACATTACCTCCTGATAGATCTGTGAGCCGACAAATTTCTGCGACAGTCCCCCGAGTAGGATTGGCGTAACAATTGCGCCAATACATGCCAGATAGATCACTATTAAAGCTGTAAATGCGCCAGGCAACGAAAGTGGAAGAACAATGTAACGGAAAGTTTGAACAGGACCGGCGCCAAGTACACGCGATGCTTCTTCCAAATTGTTCTCAATCTGCAAAAGCGACGACAAAATTGAGATCACCGCGAAAGGTATAAGCACATGGGTAAGGCCAATAATAACGCCAAGATCATTGAACATCAACGACAATGGATCCTCAATTACGCCAATCCATATCAGCATGGAATTGATGAAGCCTTTAGTGCCAAGTAAGACGATCCAGCCATAGGTACGGACGACGAGGCTAACAAGCCAAGGGACGAGCACAATAATCAGCAACATATTGCGCCATTTATCCGCACGCCATAAAAGCAATGCAATCGGATAGGACAGAATCACAGCAAGCAGGGCAACGATAACGGAAGCGATAATTGTGCGTATAAATACGACAATGTAGTCAGGACGGTCGATAATCTGCTGAAAATATTTCATCGAGAAACCGTCGCCCGCGGTAAATGCATTACTGAACAGGTAGATTACTGATCCAAAAAACAGGCCAAGAAGGATCAGTACGGGCAAAATCATTAACGCTTTGGAGGGGCTGAAAGGTTCGCCGGTATTCATTCTCGCTCTCCAAACGCCAAAGCCAAATCACCGGTAAGCGGTGAAAATAATTGAACATTTTCGGCGTCGAACTGAACACTGCAGTGGTCGCCTGCATGCAGGGAGTTTGCGTCGTTGCCCGTCATCGTCAGTGATATTAACTTTAGATTCTTGCATCTCACAGTATTGCGTATCATTGGTCCCAATGCGAGACGGTCTTCAACGACTCCATCAAAAGAAATTCTGCCCGCGGCGGCGCTACTGCCAGTGGGCAATGTCATGAGTTTTTCAGGACGCAAACAAACAACGCAAGGTGCACCTTCAACGGCAACCAAGCCGTGCGCCGTGGACTTTGGTAAGGAGATGAGGCCTATAGCTGTATCGATTTCAAGCATATCCCCCTTTATCGTGCGGACTGTTCCTGCAAGTTCATTCACTTCACCGATGAACTTGGATACGAACAGCGTTTCCGGCCGTTCATAAATAGATTGCGGTGAGCCAATCTGCTGCACTTCTCCTGCGCTCATAACGACAACCTGATCGGACATGAGAGTCGCTTCTTCCTGATCATGCGTTACGAAAACAAATGTGGTTTTTAAGACCTTCTGGATATCCTTTAGGCTGAACTGCAATTGTTTGCGTAGTTGTAGATCAAGGGCGCTAAGCGGCTCGTCCAGCAGCAGGATCGAAGGCTCAAGGACGAGGGAACGAGCGAGTGCGACCCGTTGCTTTTGACCGCCAGATAACTGGGCTATCCGTCGTTCGCCAAGCCCTTGCAAGCCAACCAACTCAATGAATTGCCCAACGCGAAATTCAATTTCCTTCGAAGAAATTTGTCGTAATTTCAATCCGTAGGCGATGTTCTCATATACCGTAAAATGTGGGAAAAGAGCCAGGTTCTGGAACACCATGCCAATTGGGCGTTTCTGGGTTGGAATACCGTTTACATTCTGCCCATCGATACTAATTTGGCCGCGGGATGGTTCAATAAATCCGGCTATGAGCCGTAAGAGTGTCGTTTTACCACAACCCGACGGGCCAAGTAGAGTCACAAAACTGCCTGACCCGATTGAAAGAGAAACATTGGAAAGAACTTCTGTTTCTCCATAGCTCTTCGAGACATTTTCAATTGTAATACTGCCTTGCGCAGAAGGCGTTCCATCATCAATTTGGCTCACGGAATTCGCGCGGATGTTGGTCATTCAAGACTCCGGTACACAATAATTTTAAATTGGGGTGGGACACATAGTATTTATCCCACCCCGCTGGGAGGCTATTTTTGCGTATTTGCCATAATCTGCTCGACCGCATCCACGCGTTCTTCTCGATTTGCAACAACTACTTTCCAATCAGGAACGTACATTTTGGCCAACAGTTCCTTCATTGGCATTCCAATGCTTTGTTCGAACTCCGGCGGTAATATTACGGTAGTGTTGGTTGGCAGAGAGCCTGTTGCAAGTGCCATTGCCTTTTGCGAATGCGCACTGATCAGCCACTCGAGATAGGTAATAGTATCGGCCCGATTGCTAGATCCCTTCGGCACTACCGCCGCGTAGGGCAGCATCAACGCACCCTCTTTCGGAATAACGATATCAAGATTAGTGACACCATCTCTACGCATTTGCCAGATCCGAGTGGAATAATATGGTACAGCAATCACTTCGCCGCGCCCGAGCAGCGTATTCATATGTGCCAGCGACGTATAGGTCGTCAGTGAGTTTGCGATTAATCCCTTCAGAGTGGCCATACCTGGCTCGACATTGTTGGCATCGCCGCCATTAGCGTGGGCGAACATAGTCAAATCATAAGGTGCCGCATAAATTGGCCTTGTAATGGACAGCTTTCCTTTCCATTTTGGATCTGCGAGGTTGTTCCACGAGGCAAAGTCTGCGGCGGTTGCCATGTCGTTCCTGAAGGCAATACCCAAATACCCGAAACTTGTTGGAATGCCGACGATCTTTCCGGCAGAATTACGAACGACCAATTCAGGCGGCAAATTTTGAACTCCCGGGAGTTCGCTATCTTCAAATTCTTCGAGCAGGTCAAGGTCGGCCATTGCAATCGATTCGAAGTATGTAACAGTAACAACGTTATACTGCGACGCATTCGGCGAACGAACAGTTCCCGCAGTATTCGGCACCTCAGCTACTTTGGCTACAATTCCAGTTTTCTCTGTAAATGGATCTGTCACGTATTTGGCAAGGTTGATTGCACCTCCACCTCCCCATGTTGCGTGAATGACCTCAGCGATGGCTGAACTGCTCATCGCTGCGCCAAATATCGCCAATGCGAACATAATGAACCAGCGTTTCATGAATCTTTCTCCCTTTTGTTTACCACGGCCTATTTCGAGCGACAGCCGATATTCAATCACTATCGCTAACCGATTGGCGTTTTGTAAAATTCATTTGTCAGCATAATTTATTCCTGTGGGTTATGATTGAATTGAAATACCCATGGGATGAACTTGCTCTTCTTCCGCAATATAACAGTTGTTCGGCTGAGTTGGCGAAAACAGCAAACAACCGCCGTTCATAACAATTTCATATGATATGGTGATCATAATTCATTTTTTTTTCATGTGAGATATCGCAAAAGTAAGTTTCATAATTTCTATAAGGGGTAAGAAGAAATGAACGGCGCGGACCTGGTTGTAAAGACGCTGGCAGACTGCGGTGTTGATCTTTGCTTCGCCAATCCGGGCACCTCTGAGATGCATTTTCTCGCTGCCCTGGATCAACGAGCAGACATTCGCCCCGTACTTGCGCTCCAGGAAAATATCGCGACCGGGGCCGCAGACGGATATGGCAGGTTAGCGGGCAAACCAGCTGTTACGCTTTTACATCTTGGGCCTGGTTTGGCGAATGGGCTATCCAACCTTCATAATGCCGCTCGCGCCTTAACGCCAATAGTGAATGTTGTCGGCGATCATGCAACAACGCATCGTGCACTTGATGCCCCTTTGACATCAGATATTGAAGCGCTATCACGTACCGTAAGTGTCTCGACCCTGACGGTTCCCGTTAAGACAGGCGTTGCAAACGCAACTCATACGGCGGTTAAAGCGGCACTTGGGCCGAAACCCGGCGTTTCAACATTGTTGTTACCTGCCGATGCGGCCTGGTCCGAAGCGGATAGTTCTGCGCAGATATCCAGCAATTTCATAAATAGTAATTTTCAACACAGTTCGGCCAGCCTTGACGAAGCTGTACGCATATTGCGACAACCAAACAGTGTCCTACTACTAGGACATCATGCCGTACGCGGCAAAGCACTTGAGATCGCCGGACAAATTTCAGATAAAACCGGTACACGGCTAATTGCACAAACGACTAACCCGGCTATTGATCGAGGTATTGGGCGGGTTCCCATTACCCGCCTGCCGTTCCCAATTGAAGCGGCGTTGGCCACTCTTCAAAATGTGCCCGCAATGGTGCTGCTCGGCGCGAAGGCTCCCGTCGCTTTTTTTGCCTATCCTGGCAAGCCCGGTCGTCTCACACCCAACGACTGTAAAATTGTAGATTTTTGTCCACCGGCGGGAGATGCAATAGCCTCACTCGCCGCTTTGGCGGATGCGGTTGATGCCAATGGCGTCGCCTCCCATACAACAAAAGCAAGAGACCGTCCCGTATTAACAGGTCTCCTGGATGCCGGTGCCGTTGGGCATATTCTCGCGACCCTTTTACCCGAAGGTGCTGTAATTGTTGATGAGGCAATAACCAATAGTGTGCCGATTGCCGCAGCGACAGCAACAGCCGCACCTCATGAGTGGCTTCAGAACATGGGCGGATCTATCGGTTATGGGGCTCCCGCCGCAACAGGCTGTGCTTTTGCCCGCCCGGACAGGCCTATCGTTACGCTGATAGGTGATGGCTCGGCGATGTATACTCTACAGGCACTTTGGACGCAGGCACGAGAAAACCTACATGTCATTACCATAATTCTGGTGAACCGAACTTACAAAATCCTACAATTAGAGGCTGAAAAACTGGTCACTAGAACTCAAGGTAATGCAATACAGAAAACATTGAACATAGATTCTCCGGAGCTGAATTTCGTCAAGATGGCCGAGGGGATGGGCGTTGCCGCCGAAAGAGTTGCGACGATAAAGGAGTTCCACAAAACTCTGGAATCTGCTTTTCGCAATCCCGGACCAACACTTATCGAGGTTATTTTGTGAGCGAAACCGCTGATATCATTATAATAGGCGCAGGGATCGCAGGGGCCTCGCTCGCCTGGCGCCTCGCTCCAAAATGCAATGTCGTGCTACTGGAGGCGGAAGAAACACCCGCATTCCATTCGACGGGCCGCTCCGCGGCCCTGCTGACCCCGTATGCAGGCGCACCCGCCATAAAGGCTTGCAGTCTGGCAAGTCGCAATTTTTTGAGAAATCCGCCTGAGGGATTCACTACCTATCCGCTTGTCTCTGCACGAGGTACATTGCTGATGGCAGACGCGACGCATGAAGAGGAATTAATCGCCAGTGCAAAGGAAATGCAAAATGTCGGCAGGCCCGTTCGGATGGCTCCGCTTTCCGAAGCGAAAAAACTGGGTATCCCGATTTCGGAGCGCGTTGTATCACTTCTAATTGATGACGAGACGGACGACATCGACGTAAACAGCCTTCATATGGGTTTTCTAACTGGCGCAAAAAAAGAGGGCGCCCAGCTTTATTTGCAAACTCCCGTAACAAAATTATCTCAGCGTTCGGGCATCTGGACGGTTACGGCAGGCGGGCGACAATTCGAAAGCCCAATTGTTGTGAATGCCGCCGGCGCATTTGCGAGTAACATCGCCACTTTGGCAGGCGCAATGCGGCTACCGTTATCCCCAAAAAAACGGACAATCGTCATGATACCCGCCACTGTCCGGGAAAAATCAGAACATTGGCCATTGATTGCTGATTTGAAATATTCCTTTTACTTGAAACCCGAGGCTACTGGCCTCCTGGTGTCACCAGTAGACGCCGAGCCCTGTAAGCCGCATGATGTCCAGCCAGACGAAATGGATATCGCCATTGCTATCGACAAAATGCAGCAATGGCTGGATATCCCGGTGAGACGTATTGAACGCTCCTGGGCAGGTCTGCGCAGCTTCTTTCCCGATGAAGATCCCGTGGTCGGATACGATGCGCAGGCCGAAGGTTTCTTCTGGTATGCAGGTCAAGGTGGCTTTGGCGTACAAAGCTCTCCAGCTCTCTCTAAGGTTGGAGCCGCATTATTGCTGAAAGAGCCTTTGCCGGAGTTCTGCGGTTTTGCCGGGCTGCACCAAAATAATTTTTCACCCAACCGAATCATGGAGTTTGCTAGATGAACCGTATTTTCATTGGCGGCATCGCCACGGAAACAAATACATTTTCCGCCGTTCCCACAGGGCTAAAAGACTTTCAGAATGATGGTCTCTTTCGCGGGAATGCGACGCAGTCTCCTCCCACACATTTCACATCTCCGCTGCATTGCTGGCGTCGCCGAGCTGAATCAGATGGGTACGAAGTTATTGAAGGCTTGATGACTTATACGCAGCCCGGTGGGACCACGACGCATGACGCGTGGGAAGCGTTGAAAAACATGCTCCTTGAAGATCTTCGTCAGGCTGGGTCTATCGACATGATCTTACTAAATCTTCATGGTGCAATGGTGGCTGACGGTCATCACGATTGCGAGGGAGAGTTGTTGCAGGCCATCCGCGAGATATCCGGCCCTACGACCATAATTGGCTGCGAACTTGATCTTCACTGCGTGCTGACAAATGAAATGGTCGACGCGGCAACCTTGATTGTTCCTTACAAGGAGTATCCACATACGGATATTCTGGATCGGGCAGAAGATCTCTATACCTTATGTGACCGCGCCATGCGGGGTGAGATTACGCCAGTCGCAGGGCGCGCGGAATGCCATATGTTGAGTGTTTGGCATACGACACGGGAACCGATGAAATCCTTCGTCGCCGAAATGTTTGCACTTGAAAACGATAACTCAGCAATCCTATCTGTGAGTTTTTGTCATGGCTTCGCCCTTGCAGACACCCCGCAACTTGGTTCCCGTATGCTCGTATATGCTGATAAAGATCCAGAATTGGCGAAGGTAACCGCTGAGAAATGCGCTGAAAAAATTTGGGATATGCGCCATAAGACCCGCCATATTTCACTCGGCGCACAGGAAGTTGTTCAAAGAGCTATGCAGGCGAAATCAGGGCCGGTCGTCATTGCCGACGCGGCAGACAATCCCGGAACCGGCGCGGGAGGAGATAGCACTTTTATCTTAAGCGCCTTGCTCGACCAGGAAGCAAAGGGCGCCGTCTTCGGACTAATGTATGATCCCATGGCGGTCGCCTCCTGCTGTAACGCCGGCATCGGAACTCGAATGACAGTGCGCGTCGGCGGAAAATTTGGCCCTTTCTCCGGACCGCCTCTGGATTTACAGGCGATTGTTAAAAATATTCGGGAGAATCATACGCAAACCACAGTCGCCGGGCAAACCATGACCACAGGCACCGCCGTTTGGATTGACGTTGACGGCGTTGATGTTGTTTTGTGCGATAAACGCGTCCAGACTTTTCATCCTAACGCGTTTACCGAGATGGGAATTGAGTTGTCAAATCGTCCCATCATCTGCGTGAAATCTACGCAACATTTTTATGCTGGCTTTGCCCCCATCGCAAGCGAAGTGCTTTATTCCCGAACCGAAAGTGCGATCCAGTTTGAAGGACCAGTGTCCCCCTACAAACACCGCGACGGAAACTATTGGCCGGTTGTGGAAGACCCGAGAGCGGCAGCGCAATAAGCTTTAGCCAGAAAGAGGCAAGGGGGGTGGGGTTCCTGTTCGTAACCTACCCCATTGCTTTTCACTACACTATCGATCATGGTCCCCGCCGTATCGATGCCATAGGGGCCATCACCACTGGCAGCAACAGAGTAATCGGCGTTGAGATTTTGGTGAAAGACCAGCGTCAATTGATATCTCAAAAGTTCTATTGGGAGGGTGACGATGGGACAAAATATCCCAATTCTTCACTACTAAATCTATCAAAGTACTCTCGCTTAATGACATATAAAAATGCACTAAGTTTTGCTTGTTTTGTTGTATTTGCCCATGGCCGCCCGCTCAACACGGAAAATCCCATTACATTGAGAAGATGAAAGCAGCCCTTATTGATTATATGGCGGAGGGTCGGGGATTCGAACCCCGGAAGGGCTTGCACCCTTGCTGGTTTTCAAGACCAGTGCATTCAACCGCTCTGCCAACCCTCCCGCGGCGGGCGTTGAAGGATGCGCCGGCCTTCCGTGCATCATCACCCGCAACTGGTCCTGATCGTTTAAAGTTCCGGCAGGGGGCTGTCAATATCTTTCAGGGCCGAATTCACAATTCCCGCGCCGCATCCGTTAATCGGTAAAAATCAAGTCTTTTCACGCCGAACCCGTTGCGAATCCTTGGGGTTTGTGGCAAAAAGGAGGGGGTCGTAATTCGGAGTTCAAATGGCAAAGATATCTGCGCGTAACATTCTTGTACTTTTGTTTGGCATTTTCCTCGTTGCTGTTTCCACGCCGGCTTTCGCCGCGCAGGAGCCATTTGACGTCTGGCTCGAGAAATTCAAGACCGAAGCACGGGAAAAGGGCATCAGCGAGGGCACCCTTGAAAGCGCATTCGCCAATGTGCAATTGATCGAGAAAGTCGTCAAACTCGACCGCAAGCAGCCGGAAGTCGTCCAGACATTTCAGGAATATATGGCGCAGCGCCTGCCGCAATCGCTGATCGATTCCGGCAAGGCCATGCTTAACGAGCATCGTCCCCTGCTTGAAGAAATTGGCCGGAAATATGGCGTGCAGCCTCGATTTATCGTTGCCCTTTGGGGCGTCGAGACGCGCTTTGGCAAATATACCGGCGGCTTCAGCGTCATCGACGCGCTGACGACCCTTGCCTATGACAACCGCCGGGCGGATTATTTCCGCAAGGAATTGCTGCTCGCGCTCCGGATCCTCGATGAGAACCATATCGCGCTTGCCGACATGAAGGGCTCCTGGGCCGGCGCCATGGGTCAGTCGCAGTTCATGCCCTCCAGTTTCGTCAATTTCGCCGTCGACTACGACGCGGACGGGAAACGCGATATCTGGACAACGAAAGCCGACGTCTTCGCCTCCGCCGCCAATTACCTCGCCAAATCCGGCTGGCAGTATGACCAGACATGGGGGAGGGAGGTCCGGCTGCCGGAAGGCTTCGATTCCGCCCTCATCGATCTAGATGTCGCCAAGCCGATGCGCGAATGGGAGGAACTCGGGGTGCGCAAGTCCGATGGCAGCCCGCTGCCGGATCGCCAACTGATCGGCTCTCTGGTGCAGCCCAAGGGCGGTAACGGCCAGACTTTTCTGGTGTACAACAATTACCGGACCATTTTGAAATGGAACCGGTCAACCTATTTCGCCATGTCCGTCGGCTTTCTCGCCGACCGGATCGGGGACGGCTAGAATATTGAAAGTGCGTAGCGTATAAGGTGGTAGTATGATGACAAAAGCGATGCCGAAATCCGGATTCCTGATCCTCGCCGCAACGACAATGCTGCTCGGCGGCTGCTCCGAGGTCAACCTGCTCAGCTATGGCGCAAAGAAATACCATGCCGCCTATGACAAGCAGAACAGCACGGTCACCAGTGCCGGCATCGACCGGGGGACGCCGAAGATCGGCAATCCCTACCAGGTGGACGGTATCTGGTACTATCCGAAGGAAGACAATTCCTATGACGAAACGGGTATCGCGTCCTGGTATGGGGAGCCGTTTCATGGCCGCAAAACCGCGAATGGCGCTGTCTATGACATGCATCAACTGACCGCCGCCCACAAGACCCTGCCGCTGCCGACGGACGTGCGGGTCACCAACCTGGAAAACGGGCGGTCGATCATCGTGACCGTAAATGACCGGGGACCGTTTGCGCATTCCCGCATCATCGATCTGTCCTATCGTTCCGCCCAGCTTTTGGGAATGGTAGAGAATGGAACAGCGAAGGTCCGCGTGCAGGTGATCAATTCCGATACGATCGACGGCAATACCGTTATCGCCAAACCGAATACGCCGCTTAACGAGAAAAATGCCGTTGCCGCCGCGCCGCAGGCGACCATCGTGACCGATACCCTTGCGCCGCCGCCGAATGTCAAAGCAGCCCCACTGCCGAAGATTGAGCCGCTGCCGGCGCCGTCGCCCGCAGTCGAGACCCAGATCGCCAGCACCGCGCCCTACAACGGGCCGACAAACGTGGTGACCGTCGCCCCGGTCGCGCAGAGTGAGATTTTTATTCAGGCAGGCGCTTTTGTCGATTATAACAATGCCAATATCCTGAGTGCGCGGCTCTCGTCCCTCGGTCCGACCAAGGTGAGCCAGGTACTGGTAAACGGGCAGGATTTTTACCGCGTACGGGTTGGCCCGGTTGACAATATCGCCGAAGCCGATCAGTTGCTGGCCAACCTGCTCAATACCGGTCACACGGACGCCCGGATTATAATCGAGTAAGCGGCCACAAACTGGCCTGATTTTGCCGTTAGGGAATTTGGCTGAACATCGACCGGATTCTGTTGACAGACCCAAGTGATAACAATGACTGAAAGCGTAACCGCAATGACATGCAGGACCTTTTCCACCCGGATTTTCTCTCTTCTTTGCCTTTGCATGGCCTTGAGCATCACCGCCGCCCGGGCGGACGCCATCGATACCCCGGCCCGCGAAGCCTTCATTTTTGACATGAATACCGGGGCTATCCTCCTTGAGAAGAATGCCGATGACCTGATGGCGCCGGCATCCATGAGCAAGCTGATGACGATCACGATGCTGTTCGAACGCCTGAAGGAAGGATCGCTGTCGATGGACGACACCTTGCCGGTCAGTGAAAAGGCCTGGAAAAAAGGCGGTTCGAAGATGTTCGTCGAGGTGGATACCCGCGTAAAGATTGGCGATCTTCTGCGCGGGATCATCGTGCAGTCCGGCAATGACGCCTGCATCGTGGTGGCCGAAGGCCTTGGCGGCTCCGAAGAAGCCTTCGCCGACGCCATGACGGCGCGGGCGCGGGAACTGGGTCTTCAGAAAAGCACCTTCGCGAACGCAACGGGCTGGCCCGATCCGAACCATAAAATGACGGCGCGGGAACTGGGAATGCTGGCCAAGCATATCATCCAGGATTTTCCGGAATATTACCCGATTTTCGCGGAAAAGGACTTTACCTACAGCGAAATCAATCAGGGCAACCGCAATCCGCTTCTCTACAAGGATAACGGCGCGGACGGCCTTAAAACCGGACATACGGAAGAATCCGGTTATGGTCTCGTCGGCTCGTCGGAACGCAACGGACGGCGGCTGATCCTTGTGGTGAATGGCCTTGAGAACGCGAAGGAACGCAGCCGCGAATCCGAACGTCTGATGGAATGGGCCTTCCGCGAGTTCGATAACTATGCGCTCTTCAAGGCGGGGGATGTGGTTGACAACGCCCGGGTCTGGCTCGGCAGTCAGGATACCGTGCCACTGACCGTAGAATCCGACCTCACGGTAACTCTCTCCCGTCCGGCGCGGAAATCCATGGTCGTCAAGGTCGTCTATAACGAACCGATCCCGGCCCCGATCGTCAAGGGAACACCGGTCGCGCAGCTGGTTGTCTCGGCCCCGGAAATGGAGACCGTCTCTGTCCCCCTCGTCGCCATGGAGGATGTCACGCGTCCCGGCCCGTTCAAGCGCCTGACATCGGCGGTCGAATATCTGGTTTTCGGCCCGCCCGCCAATTAGGCGGCCGACCCGGATGGCAAGGGAACCGGTGCAGGGAAAATTCATCACATTGGAAGGCGGGGACGGCAGCGGCAAGTCAACCCAATGCCGTCTTCTCGCCGAATTTCTGGCGACACGCGGCATTGACTGCGTCGTGACCCGGGAACCGGGCGGCGCGCCGGGCGCAGATGAAATCCGCGAGCTTATCCTGACAGGCGAGCCTGACAGATGGGATGCGGTGGGGGAAACCCTGCTGTTCAATGCCGCCCGGCGCAATCATATCCGCCTGACCATCCGCCCGGCACTTGCCGCGGGTAAATGGGTGATTTCCGATCGCTTCGCGGATTCCACCATGGCTTATCAGGGATACGGAAACCAGCTTGGCGAAGCCGCCGTCCGGACAATACAGGATTTTGCCGTTGGCGACTTCAAGCCCGACCTGACCTTTATCCTCGATCTCCCGGCAGAGGAGGGGCTCCGCCGCACCGAAGGGCGCATCCATGACGAGGACCGCTTCGAGAAGATGGATCTCGCCTTTCATGAACGGCTGCGCGGTGGTTTTCACGAGATCGCCCGGAAACATCCCGACCGGTGCATCCTTGTCGATGCGTCGGGCACGATCGACGCCATTCAGCAGGAAATGCGCGATATCCTGGTTGCGCGGCTGGCGCCGTGAGTGACATTCCCCTTTCCGATAAGCTCGATGGCTATCCGCATCCGCAGGACACCGGGCGCCTTATCGGGCATGAGGCGGCGGAAAAGCTGTTTCTTGACAACTACCTGAGCGGACGGTTTCATCATGCCTGGCTGGTCACCGGCGCGAAGGGCGTTGGCAAGGCGACCTTTGCCTATCGGGCCGCGAAATTCCTTCTCTGTCAGGATGGGGAGGGAGCAGGGGGACTGTTCGGCCCGCCGGAAACCCTAGATGTTTCGGAAAATCATCCCTCACTTGCGCTTCTGCGGGCCGGATCGCACCCCGGCCTGGCCGTCCTCAGGCGGCAGTATGATACCAAGAACAAGAAATTCTTCACGGTCATCCGTGTCGACGAGGTGAGGGCGCTCAACTCCTTCTTTCAGCTCACCGCATCCGAAGGCAGCTGGCGGATCGTTATCATTGATCCCGTCGACGACATGAACGCGAGCGCCGCCAACGCCATTCTCAAAATCCTGGAAGAACCGCCGAAGAAAACCCTGTTTCTGCTGCTCTCGCATACACCGGCGGGGTTGCTGCCGACCATCCGATCACGCTGCCGGCAACTCGCGCTAAGGCCCCTGAACGATGCGCATATGCGGGAGGTTCTGACGCCCTATTGTGAAACCCTGTCGCCGGAACAGCTTGAGATGCTGCTGATCCTCGCCGAGGGGAGCCCGGGCAAGGCGCTCCGCCTGCTCGATGCCAAGGGCCTTGAAATATTCACCGCGATCCTCGATATCTTCAGGGGCTACCCGCGTCTTGATGCGGAAAAGCTGCATGCCCTTGCCGATAGCAGCGGCACCAAGGACGCGGAGGCGGTCTATCGCAGTATCTGCGAGCTTTATCCCTGGTGGCTGACCCGCCTTGTGCGCGCCGCCAGCGAGAATTTCGAGACGGATATTTTGGTGCCGGGTGAGGCGGACATCATGAAACGCATGGCCGCTGCCCATCCGCCATCGGCCTGGGCGGACCTCTGGGATAAGGGGAATGAGCTGATAAAAAAGGCGGATTCCATCAATCTCGACCGCAAACAGGTTGTGCTCAACCTGTTTTTGAATGTAGAACGCATGGGCAGATAACAACAAAAACAGCCGGATAGTTGATGTTAGTCGATAGTCATTGCCATTTGAATTTCGAACAGCTCTCAAGCGAGCTCGACGCGGTCGTCGCGCGGGCGAGGGAGGCCGGCGTCGGGCATATGCTGACCATCGGCACGAAACTCCGCGAATTTTCGGGCGTGCGCGCCATTGCCGAACGCTATGACGACATTCACTGTTCCGTCGGCGTGCATCCGCATGAGGCGGAAAGCGAAGCGGCGGACGTCACCGCGGCGAAACTCATCGAGCTCAGCCAGCATCCGAAGGTCGTCGGCATCGGCGAGACGGGCCTCGATTATTTCTACGAACATGCACCGCGCGCGTTGCAGGAGAAAAGTTTCCGCGTTCATATCGCCGCGGCGCGGGAGACGGGGCTGCCGCTCATCGTGCATACGCGCGATGCGGATGCGGATACCGTTAAGATTTTACATGAAGAATATGAGAAGGGACCCTTCACTGGGGTTATCCATTGCTTCAGCTCGGGTTGGGAAGTAGCTAAAAAATCAATGGAAATCGGATTTTACATATCGATTTCCGGGATTGTCACCTTTAAGCCCGCCGACGACCTCCGCGCGCATGTCCGCAACATTCCCGTCGAAAGACTTCTGGTCGAGACGGACAGTCCGTATCTTGCTCCGGTTCCCAAGCGCGGCAAGACGAATGAACCGTCCTTTGTTGCCCACACGGCGGCGAAGGTCGCCGAATTAAAAGGGCTCGATCCGGAGGCGCTCGCCGCCATTACGACGGATAATTTCTTTAACCTTTTCAATAAGATAGAGCGGATAATCTAATGGAAGTGACGATCCTCGGCTGCGGCACCTCCGGCGGGGTTCCGCGCATTGGCAATGACTGGGGCGCCTGCGACCCGACGGAGCCGAAAAACCGCCGGCGGCGCTGCTCGATCCTGGTCAAGGAAAAGAACACCACGGTGCTGATCGATACCTCGCCGGATATCCGCGAGCAGTTGCTGGATGCCGGCATCGGCAAGCTGGATGCGGTCGTCTGGACCCATGAGCATGCCGACCAGTGCCATGGCATAGACGAGTTGCGCGTACTGGCGATCCGTAACCGCCACCGCGTTAACGTTTGGGGCGACCACAAGACGCTCGATATCCTGATGCGGCGCTTTGACTATTGCTTCCGTCAGCTGGAAGGGAACCCATATCCGGCGATCCTGCAGGAGCATTTTATCGAGGGGCCGTTTACCATCGCCGATATCGATTTTATCCCGTTCGAGCAGGATCATGGCAGTATCACGAGCCTCGGCTTTCGCATGGGGCCGATCGGCTATTCGAACGATCTGGTCAATCTCGACGATCGCGGATTCGAAATCCTTAACGGCGTCGATACCTGGATCGTCGACGCCATGCGCTATACGCCGCATCCAACCCATGTGAACCTGGAAACCGCGCTCAAATGGATCGAGCGCCTGAAACCACGACGGGCGATCTTAACAAATATGCATGTAGATCTGGATTACCAGACGCTGCTGAAGGAACTGCCCAAGGGCGTCGAGCCGGCCTATGACGGCATGGTGATAGAGGCTTGATGATGACGGACGAGTTGCAGTTCAGGATCGCGCACACGGAAGATCTTCCCGAGATCGTCCGGCTGCTCATTCAGGATCAGCTCGGGTCCACACGCGAAGTTCTGACCGATCCATTGCCGCAGGTTTATCTGGACGCGTTCGAGGCCATGGAAAGCCAGCCAGGCAATGACTATATTGTCGGCGTCATCAATGACCGCATCGTTTGCTGTTATCAGTTCACGGTGATCCACGGCATTTCACGCAGCGGATCGTCGCGCGCACAAATCGAAGGCGTTCGTGTCGATAGCAGCATGCGCGGACAGAATATCGGCAAGCGGATGATGGAGGACGCCATAGAGCGCGCTCAGGCAAACAGATGCCGGCTGTTGCAGCTCACCACCGATAAATCCCGTCCGGATGCCCACCGCTTCTATGAGGGGGCTGGCCTCAAAGCGAGCCATATCGGCTATAAGGTTGATATTACCTAGCCCATTATTTTCCATAATATATATTATGCGCATTGTGAATATGGGGTCGCAACGGAATTTATTCTGCCCTATCCCATGAATAACCTGGCTAAATCGACGGTTATTCGTCGCCATAGATGATGGCTTCGATAACCTCGACCGTCTCCGCGTCGATCACAAGCGTCGCCACATCGAAGGAAAATCCCTGACGCGCAAGCGATGCAAGCTCCCGGTTGCGGCGCTCGCTTCGTGTCTCCTCCGGCTTGTACGGCCCGAACCGCCGTCTTTTCACGAACCGTGCCGCGGCGCGCCTGTCAAGCGCCGTCCTTTCCGCGCCAAGCTCCTCAAGCGCCCGCGCCTGCTGATCGTCCGAAAATTCCATCTCCTGGAGCTTGAGGCCGATCTGCGCGACCGACCGCCCTTGGCGCGCCATCAGGCGCGCCTTGCTCGCGGCAAATTCCGCATCATTGATGAAGCCGACCTTTACAAGCTCCGCAACGACCGCATCGACGTCGGACTTGAGGGTCTCCCGTGCGATGTCGAAATGTTCGGCATGCGGTTCCGCCTTTCGCAGCAAATGCTGAGCCATCTTATGGCTGGTCGCCGGAAAACGATTCAGATAGCGCAGCGCCTGATCGCGCAGCCATTTTTTCGTGGGCTCGGCGAATTTTCTCGCGCGCTTCTTGTCAGGTTTTGGTTCTTCCGTCATGGAAAACTCGATAAAATTACAGGAAATCCAATGTTACTTATGGCCAGCGGGAAAGGAAATCCCTTAAACTGCCCGGATATTCAGTTCACTGTGAAAGACCGCCCAATGCCGCAAAGAAATGCTGCCGCCCCTATTGATCAACTCCTTGATATCATGAAGAAATTACGGGATCCGGACGGCGGTTGTCCGTGGGATCTGGAGCAGGATTTCAGCACCATCGCGCCGCATACGATCGAGGAAGCCTATGAAGTCGCCGAGGCGATCGCCAGAGGCGACATGGACGAGCTTAAAGACGAACTCGGCGATCTGATGTTCCAGGTCGTCTTTTACGCCCAGATGGCGAAGGAATCTGGCGATTTTGACTTCAACGACGTGATCGAGGCGATTTCAGAAAAGATGGTCCGCCGCCACCCCCATGTTTTCGGCAGCGCCGATATTGCCACGGCGGAGGCGCAGACCCTCGCCTGGGAGGAAACCAAGGCCCGCGAACGCGCCGCCAAAACCGCGACATCGGCCAAGGCGCCGTCCGCCCTCGATGGCGTCGCCGAGACCCTTCCGGCTCTGACCCGTGCCGTGAAACTGCAAAAACGGGCGGCGCGCGTCGGGTTTGACTGGCCGTCCATCACGCCGGTTTTCGACAAGATCGAGGAAGAACTCGGCGAATTGCGAACGGAGATCGACGACGGCGGCAGCAAGGATCGCATTGCAGAGGAATATGGCGATCTTCTTTTCGTTCTCGCCAACCTCGGCCGGCATCTGGAACTGGACCCGGAAACCGTGCTGCGCGACGCCAACCGAAAATTTATCAGACGCTTTAAGAAAGTCGAAGAAACAATTGAAAATAAAGGAAAAAATATAACCTCCAGCAGTCTGGAAGAAATGGACGCCATCTGGAATGAAATACGGATCAAAGACAAAATAAGTTCATGAAAATCAATATATTATGAGTTTTTTTTAAGAATTTTCTCCAATCTTCCAAGATTTTCCGGCGAGAACTTCGCCTCGATATGGACCTTGTCGTCCCTGTTGGAGCGATCCAGTACCGTGCCATGGCGGTAAATCCAGGACAAGGTGGCCCCGTCGGCAGCCGGAATATCGAGCTCCATTATCTGCTGCTTGGTGGTTAGCATCCCCTCGATCAGCGCAAGGAAGGAGTCTGTCCCCTCGCCCGTCACCGCCGAGATCGCCACCTGCCGGACGTCCCGCGAAACACTGTTCAGCACTCTTTCCTTTTCCTCTGGCCCCAGCAGATCGATCTTGTTCAGGACTTCGAGATACAGGGTCTCGTCATCGGTATCGACGCCGAGGCGCTGCAGAACACCGAGAACATCCTGGCGCTGCGCTTCCGAATCCACATGGGTGATATCGCGGACATGGACGATCAGGTCAGCCTCCAGCACCTCCTCGAGCGTCGCGCGAAAGGCGGCGACGAGTTCGGTCGGCAGATCGGAAATGAATCCGACCGTGTCAGAGAGGATCACCGGCTGCCCGCCCGGCAGCGACACCTTGCGCATTGTCGGATCGAGCGTGGCAAAGAGCAGATCCTTGGCGAAAACCTGCGATTCCGTCATCCGGTTGAAAAGCGTCGATTTGCCGGCGTTGGTATAACCGACGAGCGCCACGATGGGATACGGCACCTTTTTGCGCTTCGCCCGGTGCAGTTCGCGGGTCTGGACGACGGAGCCGAGCTGACGCTTGATCTTGGTGATCCGCTCATCGATCAGTCGCCGGTCGATCTCAAGCTGAGATTCACCGGGGCCGCCAATGAAGCTGAGCGAGCCGCGCTGCCGCTCCAGATGGGTCCAGGACCGCACGAGCCGTGTCCGCTGATAGCTGAGATGCGCGAGTTCGACCTGCAGCGCGCCTTCGCGCGTTTGCGCCCGTTCACCGAATATCTCGAGGATCAAGCCGGTCCGGTCGACAATCTTGACATGCCACCGCCGTTCAAGGTTGCGTTGCTGTACGGGCGAGACGGGACCATCGATAATGACAACATCGATTTCCGAGTTCTTGATGAAATCCGCGAGTTCGGAAATTTTCCCCTCGCCAAGCAACGTGCCCGGCCGCGCCTTGGCGAGCGGCACGATCTCGGCATGAACGACATCAAGGGAAATGGCGGCGGTCAGCGCGACCGCTTCTTCCAGGCAACTCACCGGATCGCGCAGCTTTGTCTGCGGACCGCTCTTTATATAGGGATGCAGGACAAGCGCCGCCTCACCCGAACGCAATCCATCGCGTTCCGAATTAGCTTCCATATGTGGATATCAGCGGCGCCATGAGGTAAATGGGTTCAGCTTTCAGCTGACGGATCAAAAAGCTGGATCGGGCCCGCCGGCATGACCGTCGAGATGGCATGTTTATAGACAAGCTGCTCGTGACCGTCGCGGCGCAACAGGACGCTGAAATTATCGAACCAGCTGATGGAGCCCTGAAGTTTGACGCCGTTAACCAGAAATACCGTTACCGGCACCTTGTCCTTGCGTACCTTGTTAAGGAATACATCCTGTACATTCTGTGACTTTTCAGCGCCCATCTCGAATTATCTCTCGTCTGCCATTTAATGTTCAAATTACCTTTTTTACAGTCCAATCAGGGTTCGGTTGGCCCGTATCGCAAATAAAAGGCAAAAAAGTTTCCCTGACATAAGGATTTCTCACGTTAAACTCAAGCATTATCACGCCAAAATTGCAACAAATTACGTAATTGGCATAAAAAGCACAGTTACACCTACAAAGGGCGAAACCGGTCTAGACCTCACCCGCCATGAAATTCTCGTAAATCGATCTCAGCTTCTGCGAGACAATTCCGGGATGGCCGTTTCCAATGACCTGGTCGTCGACCTTTACCACCGGCAGAACATAAGACGTGCTGCTGGTCAGAAACACCTCCTTGGCGTCAAGCAGTTCCTCCACCGAAAAGCTTCTCAGCTCGATCTCGATATCGTTCTTCTCCAGCTCCTGGATAAGGGAGGCCCGCGTGATCCCCGCCAGAATGGAATTACTCGTAGGCCGGGTGACAATCCGGCCTTCCTTTGTCACGATCCAGGCATTGGTTGAGCTCCCCTCCGTTACCATGCCGTCATCATCGACCTGAAACGCCTCATAGGCGCCCCGATCCTTGGCTTCCTGCTTGGCCAGCACATTCGGCAACAAAGATACCGACTTGATATCGCGGCGGGTCCAGCGGATATCGGGCACCGTGATGACGCTGACCCCCTGCTCCGCCGTCTTCGCCGCCTTGGCCATCGACAAACGTTTTGCCGTCATGACAAGGGACGACGGCGTGTTTTTCGGGAACGGATGATCGCGCGGCGCAACCCCCCGGGTCACCTGCAGATAGATGATGCCGTCGCGGATGCCGTTCTGTCGAATGACCTCCCGCATGACCATTTTCAGGGGCGCGCGCTTCATCGGCGGCGCCATCCTGAGCTCATTCAGGCTGCGCCAGAGCCGGTCGAGATGTCCCTCCTCGTCGATCATCCGGCCGCCGGCAACAGTAACAACCTCATAGACCCCATCGGCGAACTGATACCCGCGATCTTCGATATGCACGCTGGCGTCGCGATGCGGGACATACTGACCGTTTACATAAGCAATTCTGGACATTTTTTCCTAACCTGTTAACGCCGCCATAGGGCCGGATTGAGTAACGAAAGCACGGCAATGAATTCAAGCCGTCCAAGCAACATAGTGACACATAATACCCATTTCGAAAATTTCGGTAAGGCCTCGTAACTGACAAAATTCTCCTGCCCCACCACAACATCGGTAATAAGGGGCTGCGCCGCCGATCCCGCGTTCGCCAGATTGGTGACCGCCAGCGAGAGCGAGGATTGAAGATCGAGACCGTTGTACGCGAGAATCAGCGTAACAAACACAATCGCCACGCAATAGAGCACGAAAAATACCCAGGCCGAGAGAATCTGTTCCCGCAGAACCCTCTGTCCGCCATAATTCATGACGTAAACGCTGCTCGGAAAACTGAGGCGATTTACTTCCGTATTGGCGACCTTCATCAGGATGCTGATGCGCATAAGCTTGATGCCGCCCGCCGTCGACCCGGTGGATCCGCCGATGGTAATTAACACAAGCACAAGGAATAGCGCGCCGAGCGGCCAGTAATATTCGCCCTGCCCGGAGATGAGCGGCAGGTTATAACCGGTCGTCGTGATCGCGGAAACGGTATTGAACACCGCATAGCGGAGGGTGTCCGGTATCGACATATCCGTCTGCGTCATCATCAGGAAGAAAACGAAAAAGCTGCCGAAGACGATCGTGACCAGAAGATAGCGGTATTCCGGATCCTTGAAATAGGATTGCCGGTCGCCGTTGAAGAACGACCAGTGCAGCGAGAAATTCACCGCCCCGACAATCATGAAGACCATCAGCACCACCTCGATCGCCCGGCTCGCGAAGGCGGTCCCGGCGGAATTGGAGGTCATGAAACCGCCCGTCGATAGTGTGCTGAACGCATAACAGATTGCATCGAAAGCGGACATTCCGGCAATCCAGAGGGCGACGATGCAGATGGCCGTCAGCAGGGCATAGATCTTGAGGAGCGAAAATACCGCGTAACCGACACGGCGGGAGACCCGGCGCCGGCTGTTCTTGGCGATCGCCCGCCTGAGCGGGTTATTGCCCGGAGAATTGAAGGCGCTGGCAAGGATCGACAGGAACACGATGATCGCGAACCCGCCGGTCCACTGGATCATGCTGCGCCAGAGCAATATGGCGCGGGCCTGCACATTGAGGTCATCAATCACCGTGGCGCCATTTGTCGTGAACCCCGACAGCGCCTCGAAATAGGAATTGGTCGCCGAAGGAATGGCATCGCTCAGGTAAAAGGGAAGCCCGGCGAAGGCGGGCACCATGATCCAGATCAGCGTTGCCGCGAGAAAGGTTTCGCGCCGGCCAAGGATCGTGATTTCCCGCCGCATGGCCAGGATCAGCCCGCCACTGAAAAACAATGTAACGATTGCCGAAATGAGAAAACTGAGGGCGAGTTCCGACTGCCCTTGCGCGAGCGCGAACAGGATCGGCACCGCCATCAGGGCTGAAAGAAAGCCCAGCGCCCAGCCGACAAATGTAAAGACAGGGGCGAACAGCATGATGTCTAGAAGAACTCGAGGCCGACGGAGAACATTTCCTCCACCTTCTGGATCGACTCCTGAAGGCCTAGGATCACCACTCTGTCGTCGGCCTGGATGACCGAATCGCCGCGCGGGATCTCCACCTCGTTGCCCCGTATTACCGCGCCAATGATCGTGCCGGGCGGCAGTTTGATGTCGCGCAGCGGCTTGCCGACCAGAAGCGAGGTTTCAAGGGCATCCCCCTCGACCACCTCGGCGGCGCCATCGCGGAAGGAATGCAGGCCGCGAATGCGTCCGCGACGGATATGGCGGAGAATTTCCGACACCGTCGTCGCGCGCGGATCGACGACAACCTCGATCCCGAGCGAGGTCACCAGGTTGCCGAATACCGGATTGTTGATAAGCGTGACCGCCGTCTTGGTCCCCTGCCCCTTGGCAAGCAGCGATGAGAGGATATTCACCTGATCATCATTGGTGAGCGCGACGATCGTTTCGGCCCGCGACGCATTTGCCTCCTGCAGCAGGTCGGGGTCGAGCGCACTGCCGTGAAGGACGACCGCCCGCTCGAGATCGTCCGTGATTTTCTCCGCGCGGGCCTTGTTATACTCGATCAGCTTGAGCGAGACATTTTTCATGTTCTTCTCGACGAACTGGGCCAGGTGCAGGCCGATATTGCCGCCGCCAACAATGACGATGCTGCGCGCCTCCTGCTCCTCGTGACCGAAAAGCGGCATCGCCCGCGCCACATGATTGACGTCTGCCGCGAAGTAAACCTCGTCGCCGGGGAACATCTGGTCATTGCTGGCCGGGACAATCATCTTGCCGTCGCGGTAGATGGCGACAACGATGACATTAAGGTCGGGAAATAGTTCGGTCAGCTGTTTGAGCGGGGTATTGACGATCGGGCAACTTTCATCGAGCCGTACGCCGATCACCTGCACTTTCCCGTCGGCGAAAGACACGGTGTCGAAAGCACCGGGTACCTTCAGCCGCCGCTCGATCGCCTGGGCGACCTCGTTCTCCGGCGAAATAATCACATCGATGGGCAGGTTTTCCCGGCTGAACAGATGCGCCCAGAGCGGATTTGTATATTGAGACGCGCGGATACGGGCAATTTTCTTCGGGATATCGAAGATCGAATGCGCGATCTGGCAGGCGACCATATTGACCTCGTCGCTGTAGGTCACGGCGATGATCATGTCGGCATCATAGGCCCCTGCCCGCTCCAGGGCATCCGGATGGGACGCATGGCCGACCATGGCGCGGACGTCGAGCTCATCGCCGATCTTGCGGACCAGCTCCGCCGACTGGTCGATCAGCGTGACATCGTTATTCTCCCGGGCGAGCTGCCGCGCGATATTCGAGCCCACCTGACCTGCGCCGCAAACGATAACCTTCATCGACTCAATATCCCCCTACGCCAATATCCGCACTTACTCCGGAGAGCGTTTGCGCTCCCCGTTGCTCACACCGAGCGTCTTCAGCTTGCGATGCAACGCGGACCTTTCCATACCAACAAATGACGCGGTACGCGAAATATTTCCGCCAAACCGATTGATTTGCGCCTCGAGATATTCCTTTTCGAACCGTTCGCGCGCCTCACGCAAGGGGAGCGCCATGATCTCCGTATTGTCATTCTGCCCAACCATGATCGACTGGGCGGAGCCGGCGTCCGCCGGGACCATATTCGCCGTGATCGGCGCTGTGCGGTCGCCGGTCGCAAGGATCATGATCTGCTCGATAACATTCTTGAGCTGACGCACGTTGCCGGGCCAGGCCGATGCCTGCAGGGTGGCGATCGCATCCTCGCCGATCTTGCGCATGGGCAGGCCGGCGCTTTTCGAGAATCGCTCGACGAAATAGCGTGCGAGTGGGCCGATATCCTCCGGCCGTTCCTTGAGCGACGGGACCGAAACCGGCACCACGCCGAGACGGTGGTACAAATCCTCCCGTAGGCGGCCGTTGGCCATTTCCTCCTTCAGATCACGGCTGGAGGAGGAAATGATCCGGACGTCAACCTTGATCTTTTCCGTGCCGCCAACCCTCTGGAACGACTGATCGACGAGCACGCGCAGGATCTTGCCTTGAGTCTCCATCGGCATGTCGGCGATTTCATCCAGGAAAAGCGTGCCGCCATGGGCCTGCTCCAGCAGCCCCCGGCGCGCGCCCTTGACCGAGCTCATACGGCCATCCTCGACACCGAACAGCTGTATTTCGAGGCGGTCCGGCGCGAGCGTCGCCGCATTCAGCACAATGAACGGCCCCTCCTTGCGATGGGAGCGGTTGTGGATAAGGCGGGCGACGACTTCTTTGCCGGCGCCGGAAGGCCCGGTAATGAGCACGCGGCTATTCGTCGGCGCGACCTTTTCGATAGACTGCTGCAACTGGATCATGACATTCGAGCGGCAGATCAGCTCCGTCATCACTTCCCCGCCGCGGGTCTTCAGGTCCGCAACCTCCCGCCGAAGCCGCACCGCTTCGAGAACCCGGTCGACAAGCTGGATCAGCCGTTCGGCCTTGAACGGCTTCTCGATAAAGTCATAGGCGCCCATTTTGATCGTCTGGACCGCCGTTTCGATATTGCCATGGCCGGAAAACATCAGGATCGGCAGATCCGCATGGTCCTTTTTAACGGTCTGGAGAATCTCTATGCCATCCAGCTTGCTGCCGCGCAGCCAGATATCAAGAATAACCAGGCTCGGCCGACGATGGGCGATTTCCGCAAGGCATTGGTCACTGTTCGCCGCCATGCGGGTTTCATAGCCTTCGTCTTCCAGTATTCCCGCGACAAGCTCCCGGATATCGGATTCATCATCAACAATCAGAATGTCTGCAGACATAGTTAGTCATTCCCTGTTTTCAAGTTCGCTTCACTGACCGGAAAGGCAATCCTGACACAAGCGCCCGTCCCGTTCTCTCCATCCGTCATGGCGAGACTGCCGCCATGCTCCTCCATGATCTTGTTGACAATCGCCAGACCAAGGCCGGTTCCCTTCTCGCGGTGGGTCACGTACGGCTCTGTCAGGCGGCTGCGGTTTTCCTTTGGCAGTCCACGCCCGTTGTCCGTGATTTCGACGACAATCTCATCCGCAACCATCCGGATATCGACGGCGATCTTTCCCCTCGGCAGCGGTTCCCCGGTGTCATCCCGCCCTTCGATGGCATCAGCGCTGTTCTGCAGGAGATTGGTGAGCACCCGGTTGACCTGCGGCGCATCGCAGGCGCAGATCATGGGCGATTTCGGTGTCTCATATTCATAGTCGATTTCCGGATGCCCAATTTTCTGGAGGAAAATCGCCTGCCCGACCAATTCGCCCAGATCCTCGGGCTTGAACACCGGCGTCGGCATCCGCGCAAAGGAGGAGAATTCATCGACCATCTGCCCAATATCCCCGACCTGACGGATAATCGTATCGGTGCATTGGTTGAAAATGTCCACATCCTCCTGGATCTGGCGGCCGTATTTCCTTTTGATCCGCTCCGCCGAGAGCTGGATGGGCGTGAGCGGGTTCTTGATCTCATGGGCGATGCGCCGCGCTATATCACCCCAGGCCGCCATCCGCTGCGCCGAGACAAGGTCGGTGATATCGTCAAATGTCACGACGAACCCCTGAATGCTTCCCATGGATATTTCGGCGGCCGCGCGAACCAGCAGGTGACGATGCAGATTCCCGGCCTGAAGCTGGATCTGCCGCTCCGCCACGCGGTAGGGTTTGTCGCGGATTTCATCGAGCAGCCCCGCCATCTGCGGCTGTATCTCCCGGATCGCCTTGCCGATCATCTCCTCCTCGGTCAGACCGAGGAGTTCCGTCGCCTTGCGGTTCGGCAGATGGATGAAACCCTGCTTGTCAAGGCCGATAACGCCGGACGACACGCCGGAAAGCACGGCCTCGGTAAACCGACGACGCTCGTCGAGCTTCTCGTTGGTCTCCTCCAACTCCTGTCGCTGCGTCGACAGTTGCTCGGTCATCCGGTTGAAGGCGCGGCTCAGCATCGCCATTTCATCATAGGCACGGCTTTCATCCACCTTGGCCGAAAGATCGCCGGAACGCACTCTCTCCGCCGCCTTCACAAGGCTTTCGATCGGCCCGACCAGGCGGGAGGCGATCACGAGCCCGAACCAGACGGCCGCCAGCACCACCATCAGCGAAATGATAAAGAAAATGACGGCAAACTGGATCTGGATGCCGAACCCCTCCTCCTTCAGCTCCTCATATTCCGCGGCGGCGGCACGGGTCCGCTCCATATGGGCAAGCACGCGCGGCTCGATAAACCGGCCAACATAGAGAAAGCCGTCAAGCAGCCGGTCAAGCCGGATCAGGGCGCGAACCTGGTCATCGCCCTCATTCGTCGTAATGACCACTTCGCGCTCCCTCGCCTCATTGAAGAACTCGGGCTTGATCTTGTCGAACTCGAGCGCGAAGCTGAGATCCGACTGGGCGATGATATTCTGGTTGCCGTCGACAACCACTGCCTCGCTCAGGTTGCGCGCGATGACCTGGTCGCTGAGATAGGAATCGAACAGGGCCCGGTTTTCCAGAACCCGCGTCGGCGCCCGATTTATCTGGGCCGCCATCGCCAGAACATCAGACTGAATATTCCGGATATGCTCCTTGATATAGGCATCGGCAACAACAATCGATTCCGAGACGGCCATATTGACCGGATCGGAGAAATGCCGCTGGAAATAGATATTGAAGAAGAGCGCCGAGAAGAGCGCAACCATGAGCGCCGGCGCGACGGCAATCAGAGAGAAGAGGCGCAGGATGCGCCGGTGCATCATGCTGCCCGACCCGCCCAACTGTCCCTTGCGCCAGGTTCTGATCACGCGGTGCGTGATGATGGCGGCGAGAATGACGACGATTACCACATCGGCGATCAGCAGCGCCCGGGTATAGGCCGGATTATCGATCGTCAGGGATTCATAGGTCGCGATCCCGCTGGCGATGGCCAGCATGGCCACGAAGAAAGAGGTTTTGGGCCCAAGTCCGATCTTCTTCGTCCAGCGAACGAAGGAAAACGGCTGCTTCACATTATTGTGCTGCGATTCTGCCACAATGTCCCCCGACCGACCCTGTCATGATGCGGTCCGGGCGGACCAGAGAATCTGGCCTCCACCGGCTTTTCGATCAAAATACCACATTGTGGCATTTAAGCATCACTTGAGCCCGCGCACAACCTGAATATCCAGATCCCGGATTTTTTTACGCAGCGTATTACGGTTCACGCCGAGCAGATCGGCGGCCTTGATCTGATTTCCGTTCGTCGCCTCAAGGGAGAGCGACAACAGCGGCCGCTCGACTTCTCGGATCACCCGCTCATACAGGCCGCTCGGCGGGAGCCCGCCGGCATGGGCAGCGAAATATTTCGCGATATGCCGCTCAACCGCCATGCCGAGGCTTTCATCCTCATGCAACCGCTCTTCGGAGGTGCCGATCTCTTGCGGCTGCAGCTCCTGCTCGATAACCGACAGGTTGATGACATCATCGGAATAGAGCGCCGCCAGACGGCGGACCATATTTTCAAGTTCCCGGACGTTGCCGGGCCATTTATGCTTCTTCAGCGCCTCGAGCGATTCCTTGTCGATGCTCTTGACCGGCAGGCCCTCATCCCTTGCCTGCGCAAGGAAATGCCGGACGAGATCGGGAATATCCTCCGCCCGCTCGCGCAGCGGCGGCAACCGCAATGGCACGACATTGAGCCGGTAATAGAGATCCTCGCGGAACAGCCCCTGCCGCACGAACTGCCGGAGATCGCGATTGGTTGCCGCGACGATGCGCACATCCGTCTTGATGGCTGTCCGGCCGCCGACGGTGGTATATTCCCCCTGCTGCAGGACACGGAGCAGGCGCGTCTGCGCCTCGATCGGCATATCGCCGATTTCATCGAGGAAAAGCGTGCCGCCCTGCGCCTGCTCGAACCGGCCGATGGCGCGGGAATCGGCGCCCGTGAACGCCCCCTTTTCATGACCGAACAGCTCGGATTCGATCAGTTCCTTCGGGATCGCCGCCATATTGATCGGCACAAACGGTCCGTTTTTCCGCTTGCCATATTCATGCAGCGCCCGGGCGACGAGTTCCTTGCCCGTGCCGCTCTCGCCGGAGACAAGAACCGTAAGATCCGTACCCATGAGGCGCGCGAGCACGCGATAGATCTCCTGCATGGCGGGCGAGCGGCCGATGAGCGGCGTTTTCGTCTCCTCATCCTCCTGCGCGCCGAACCGGCTGGCCGCTTTCTTGGGTTTGGAAAGCGCCCGTTCGACGACCTGCAACAGCAATTTCAGATCGAAAGGCTTGGGCAGATAGTCATAGGCCCCTCGCTCCGTCGCCTTGATCGCGGTCAGCAGCGTATTCTGCGCGCTCATCACCACGACCGGCAGTTCCGGGCGGATCTTCTTAATTCTGGGCAGCAGATCAAGGCCATTCTCGTCAGGCATGACCACATCGGTCAGGATAATGTCGCCAATCCCTTCCAGCGCCCAGTTATAGAGGGTGGCCGCGTTGCCGGTGGAGCGGACGATATAATTCGCCCGCGAAAGCGCCTGTTCCAGCACGGTGCGAATACTCTGGTCGTCATCTGCGACTAATATGGTTCCGGGCATTTTATTCCGTATCCGTTTTAATGAAATTATAGACAGGCAGCCGGACCAGCACCTTGCTGCCCTCTTCCGATGACTCGAACTCCGCAATCCCGCCGTGATCGCCGACGATCTTGGCGACGAGCGCGAGACCCAGCCCGCTGCCGCCTGCCTTGGTCGTGACGAAGGGATCGAAAATATGCGGCAGAATCTCTTCCGGTATGCCGGGGCCGTTATCCTGCACCCCGACTTCGAGCGGCAATTGAACCTTTTCCTGCGCACCTGGCACCGCCAGGCGGATGCCGTGACGATAGGCAGTGCTGAGGGTGATCTCGCCGCCGTCTTCGGGCGCCGCCTCGACCGCGTTCTTCACAAGATTGAGCAGCACCTGGATCAACTGGTCGCGATTGCCATAGACGAAGGGAAGCGAGGGATCGTAATTTTCACGAAAGGTAACATTCCGCCCGAAACCGGCTTCGGCGACGCGGCGGACATGTTCCAGCACTTCATGGATATTGACCGCGTCCCGATCAATCGGCCGGTCGTCGGAAAAGGCCTCCATGCGATCGACAAGCGCACAGATGCGGTCCGTCTCGTCGCAGATAAGGCGGGTGAGCGCCCGGTCGGCATCGGAGGCATTCATCTCGAGCAACTGCGCCGATCCACGAATGCCTGAAAGCGGGTTCTTCACCTCATGGGCCAGCATGATCGCCATGGCCGTCACCGAACGGGCGGCACCCCGATGGGTCAGCTGGCGGTCCATCTTCGCGGCGATCGTCCGTTCCTCGATCTGGACAACGACATTGGACGTGCCATAGAGCAGGAACGCCTGGAGATTGACGTTCTTGATGCCGATTTTCGGCGTGCCGAGGTCGACGCCATATTCCGATACATAATCGCCCATCGCCCGGACCTGCTCGATCAGGCCGATGAGGGGGCTGTCGAAAGGCACGATTTCATTTACCGTCATGCGCAGCAGCTTCTTCGCCGAAAGCGCAAAAAACTCCTCCCCCGCCGGGTTGGTCATGCAGATATAGCCGTCGTCATCGACGACGATCAGCGGATCGGGAAGCGCATTCAGCACGGAGAGCGCATCGACGTCCGTCTTCTTGCGCTTCGTGCTGCTAAAAGGATTAGAAAGGGCCATGTTACGCGCTTTCCTTCATTTGCAGGGCCTCATAAAAACAATCGATTTCGCGGCGCACCTGGTGGCGGTCAGTGAGACGCACAACGGTCTGGCGAAAACTCTCCCCGCCGGGCAGCCGTTCCGTATACCAGCCAAGATGTTTCCGCGCGACGCGAACGCCGACGTCCTCGCCATAAAGCGCAAGTAGCGCGTCATAATGCTCGAGCAGGTTATCCTTCTGTTTCGCATAGTCCGGATCGGGGAGACGCACGCCGCTGTCAAGAAAGGCGGCAACCTGCGCGACGAACCAGGGGCGGCCATAGCAGCCGCGGCCGATCATCACGCCATCGGCGCCGGACTGCTGCCGGGCAAGCGCCGCATCCTCCACCGTCTGAATATCGCCATTGACGATCACGGGAAGGGAAACGGCGCGCTTGACCTCGCCGATAAACCGCCAGTCCGCCCGTCCCTTGAAAAACTGGCAGCGGGTCCGGCCATGCACAGTGAGCATCCGGATGCCACACTCCTCGGCGATGCGGGCCAGTACCGGCGCGTTGCGGCTCTCGTCATCCCAGCCGGTGCGCATTTTGAGCGTGACCGGAATATTCACCGCCTTCACCGTCGCCTCCAGAATTCCCGCCGCATGGTCCAGATCGCGCATAAGCGAGGACCCGGCCATGCCGGAGGTAACTTTTTTCACCGGGCAGCCCATATTGATATCGATAATCCGCGCGCCCATTTCCTCGTTGAGCTTCGCCGCCTCCGCCATGATCTCGGGATCGCAGCCGGCGAGCTGGACCGCCATCGGCTGATCATCATTGGCCGAGCGGATGATACGCAGCGAGCGGCGGGTTTCCGCGACCATCGCCTTGCTGGCCACCATTTCGGAAAATACCAGCCCCGCCCCGTAGCGGGAGACCAGGCGACGGAACGGCAGGTCCGTAATGCCCGCCATCGGCGCCAGCAAAACCGGAGGATCTATGGTGATGGAACCGATATGAATGACCATTTTTTATGCAAAAATTATATTGACTAATAATTAGGCACTATAGGCGGATCTTTGCCGCACTGCAACAGATTCATTCAGATCCGGTCAATTTTATTGAACCTTTCAAATTCGCGAACTATTGTCGGCGCATGACAACAACCGCCCTTATCGTCGCCGCCGGAAAAGGCCACCGCACCGGCCAGGAACTTCCGAAGCAATATATTGAAATTGCGGGAAAAACCATCCTCCGCCGGAGCATTGACGCCTTTCTCGAGCATCCCGACGTCGATAATGTCTGCGTGGTTATCAGCGATGCCGACCGCGCCCTCTATGAAGCCGCGGTCGACGGACTCTCCCTGCTTCCGCCGGTCACGGGAGGGAGTGAGCGGCAGGAATCGGTTCGCAACGGGCTCGAAAGCCTGACAGGCGCACCGCCGGAATTTGTCCTGATTCATGACGCCGCGCGGCCTTTTGTGAGACATGACCTGATCAGCCGCTGTCTAGACAGGCTTCAAGGGGCAGATGCCGTTCTCCCGTCCCTTCCCGTCATCGATAGCCTCAAGACATTCGCGGACGAGCGTATTACCGGGGCCCTCAACCGTGATGAGATTGTCGCCGCGCAGACACCGCAGGGCTTCACTTATCCCACCATCCTCACCGCGCACCGGACCTTTGCCGGTGAGGCGCTGACCGATGACACGGCAGTGGCGACGCGCGCCGGGATAGAGGTCGCGATGGTGGAGGGCGAGTCCGGCAATTTCAAGATCACCACGGCAGAAGACATTGAGAAGGCACGCCGGATTATCCAGAGGGACCTCACGGACATCCGGACGGGGTTCGGGTTTGACGTTCACGCCTTCACCGCAGGCGATGGCGTCTGGCTCGGCGGCGTTCACATCACCCATGACAAGAAACTGAAAGGTCATTCGGATGCGGATGTTGCGCTTCATGCGCTGACCGACGCCCTGTTGGGCAGCATCGGAGAGGGCGATATCGGCACCCATTTCCCACCCTCGGACGCCCGCTGGAAAGGCGCGCCGTCTGACCGGTTCCTTGCCCATGCGGCGGCCCTTGTCGCGGCCCGGGGCGGCATGATCAATCATGTCGATCTTACGGTCATTTGCGAAGCCCCGCGCATCGGCCCGCACCGCGCCGCCATGCGGAGGCGAATTGCGGAAATCCTGAACATTTCCGAGGAGCGAGTGAGCGTCAAGGGCACGACGACAGAAAAGCTCGGCTTCACCGGGCGGGGCGAAGGCATCGCCGCAGAGGCCGTCGCAACCGTGAGACTTCCCGAATGAGCAAGACGGCGCCCCTCTCCCTCTGGCATCCGGCCGTCATTCTCTCCACCTGGTTCTGGAGCGGGCTTTCCCCGAAAGCACCGGGAACGGTCGGTTCCCTCGCCGCGCTCCCGTTCGGTATCCTGATTTTATACTATTTCGGCGCCCCGGCGATCGGGATGGCGTCGCTGATTGCGCTTCTCATCGGCTGGTGGAGCACGAAAATCTATCTGGAACGGACGGGAAAATCCGATCCGGGTGAAGTCGTGATCGACGAGGTCGCGGGAATCTGGCTGACCCTCCATGCGGCGGATCTGAGCCCGATCATGATCCTGCTTGCTTTCGTGATTTTCCGCGCCCTTGATATCCTGAAACCCTGGCCCATCGGCTGGCTCGACAGGAAGGTCAAAGGCGCCTTCGGCGTCATGATCGACGACTATGTGGCGGGATTGATCGGCTCGGTCCTGCTAGTGATCATAAAAAAGGTGTATTATGGGTATTTTTAGCAATGAGATCGAAACGCTGGCAACAGACGTCCTTGAAAAATGCCGCCAGAGGAAATGGCAGCTGGCGACGGCGGAATCCTGCACGGGCGGCCTGATCGGCGGCGCGCTTACGGATATCGCCGGTTCCTCCGATGTGTTCGATCGCGGCTTTATCACCTACAGCAACAAGGCGAAGGCCCGCGTGATCGGCGTCAGCACCGAGATTTTGCGGGCCCATGGCGCGGTTTCGGAAGAGACAGCGCGGGAGATGGCGCTCGGCGCGCTGAAGACCGCCGGCGCAAACCTTACCGTCGCGGTGACCGGCATTGCGGGCCCCGGCGGTGGCGGTCCCGGCAAACCGGTCGGCCTCGTTCATTTTGCGGTCGCGACCGAAGAAGGGATCGCGGAGCATCGGAAGATGGAATATGGTGATATTGGCCGGTCGGAAGTCCGCCTCGCCACCGTCAAAACCGCGCTGGAAATGCTGCGCGACGCCCTCAGCCGTTAGTCGGTCGCGGCGCCGGGGCAGCGGGAGCGCCGTAGAGATCTCGCGCCCGGCCCTCAAAAGCAGTGATCATGCGGGTCACCGCCTCGTTGAACAGCATGCCGATGGTCTTTTGCAGGATCATTGAGCGGAATTCGAAATCGACGAAAAAATCCACTTCACATCCGTCTAGATGATCGTTGAACTGCCAGTGATTATTGAGGTAGCGGAAGGGCCCGTCCATATATTCCACGTCGATCCGCATATTCTCCTCGTCAAGCGTCACTTTCGAGGTGAATTTCTCCCGGAACAGCTTGAACCCGATCACGAGGTCGGCAAGAACGACATTATCCTTGCGCTCCTTGATCCGCGAACCGATGCACCAGGGCAGGAATTCATTATATCTGTCAATCGCCGCGACCAGATCGAACATTTCTTTGGGCTTATAGGGAAGTACCCGCTTTTCGGCATGTGTCGGCATACTCTACTTTTTACCCATACACGGCATTGACGTTACTTGGCAGCGTTCGCCCGCTCCCGCGCGGCTTTGAGTTTCGCAAAATCCTCACCCGCATGATGGCTGGAACGTGTGAGCGGAGACGCGGAGACCATCAGGAAGCCCTTAGCATAGGCCTGTTTTTCAAGAACCGCAAATTCATCCGGCGTGACAAACCGGTGAATGGCGTGATGCTTGATCGTCGGTTGCAGATATTGGCCGATGGTGATGAAGTCAATGCCGGCAACGCGCATGTCGTCCATCACCTGCCCGACCTCGTCCTTGTCTTCCCCAAGCCCGACCATCAGGCCGGATTTCGTGAACATGTTCGGGTCCAGCTCCTTCACCCGCTCCAAAAGGCGGAGCGAATGGTAGTAGCGCGCGCCGGGCCGGACCGAGGGATAAAGTTTCGGCACCGTCTCAAGATTATGATTGAAGACATTAGGCTTGGCCGCAACAACGACCTCTAAAGCCCCGGGTTTTTTAAGAAAATCAGGCGTCAGGATTTCAATGGTGGTGTCCGGCGCCGCCTCGCGGATCGCCTGAATAACGTCGGCAAAATGCTGCGCGCCGCCATCCTTCAAATCATCCCGGTCAACGGAAGTGATCACCACATGATTAAGCCCCATGGTCTTGACGGCCGTCGCCACATTTGTTGGCTCAAACGGATCAAGCGCATTCGGCTTACCGGTGGAGACATTGCAAAAAGCACAGGCGCGGGTGCAAATCTCTCCCATGATCATCATGGTGGCATGCTTCTTCGCCCAGCATTCGCCGATATTCGGGCAGGCCGCCTCCTCACAGACCGTGGTGAGGTTGAGACCCCGCATCAACTCCCGCGTCTCATGATATGTTTTCGAGACAGGCGCCTTTACCCGTATCCAGGCGGGCTTGCGCTGGATCGGATTATCTGGCCGGTTCATCTTTTCCGGATGGCGCACCCGTTTCAATGGCGTTGTCTCGTTCATCATATCACCTCGCGAGGGAAAGACCTTGACGACCTTATAGCCTAGAAATGGATCGCTTTACTATAGGCGTCAAGCACGGATTCATGCATCATCTCCGAAAGCGTCGGATGCGGGAAGATCGAGTGCATCAGCTCGACTTCGGTCGTCTCCAGCGTTTTGGCGATGCCATAGCCCTGAATAAGCTCGGTCACCTCCGCGCCGACCATATGCGCGCCTAGCAACTCGCCCGTCTTGGCATCGAAAATCGTCTTGATCAGCCCCTCCGGCTCGCCAAGCGCGATGGCCTTGCCATTGCCGATAAAGGGGAAGCGCCCGACTTTTAGCTCATAGCCCTTGGCCTTCGCCGCCTCTTCCGTGAGACCGACGGAGGCAACCTGCGGATGACAATAGGTACAGCCGGGAATATTCGCCGTATTGAGCGGATGCACATCCTTTTCCCCGGCGATCTTCTCAACGCAAATCACCCCTTCATGGGAGGCTTTATGCGCAAGCCAGGGCGGCCCCGTCAAATCGCCGATGGCATAGACGCCGGGCTCTCCCGTCCGGGAATAGTCATCGACGACCACATGAGTCTTCTCGACCTTCACCTTGGTGCTCTCAAGGCCGATATTCTCGACATTGCCGACGATCCCAACGGCGAGGATCACCCGATCGAAGGTGTCGGAGGAGGTTTTGTCTTTCTTGTCCTTGAAGGTGGCGGTGACCGTATTGCCCGATTTCTTTAGCTCGGACACCGTCGTGCCCTTATGGATCGTCATCCCCTGCTTCTTGAAGGATTTCTCGGCGAAGCTGGAAATCTCCGCATCTTCCACCGGGAGGATCCTGTCCATCACCTCAACGACTGTCACATCAGAGCCCAGGGCATTGAAAAAGCTCGCAAACTCGATCCCGATCGCGCCGGAGCCGACAACCAGCAGCTTCTTCGGCGTGACGTCCGGAACAAGCGCTTCCTTATAGGTCCAGATGAGCTTGCCATCGGGTTCAAGGCCGGGAAGCGTCCGTGCCCGGGCTCCGGTCGCGAGAATGATATGCTTGGCGTTAACGGTGGAGACTTTCTTGCCATCCTTTGAAACATCGACCTTGCCCGAACCTGCCAGCTTGCCATGGCCATCGATGACGGTGACCTTGTTCTTCTTGAGAAGATGCTGCACGCCGCCGGAAAGCTGCCCCGCCACCTGACGGGAGCGTTCCACGGTTTTCTTGAGGTCCACCGACGCGCCCTCGACCTTGATGCCGAACGCGTCCGCATGCTTGATCAGATTATAGATATCCGCGGTCCGCAGCAGCGCCTTGGTCGGGATACAGCCCCAGTTGAGGCAGATACCGCCGAGATGCTCCCGTTCGATGACCGCCGTCTTCATGCCGAGCTGCGCCGCCCGGATCGCCGCCACATAACCGCCCGGACCGGACCCCACGACAACCAGGTCAAAATTCGTATCGCTCATAATCCGGTTCCTCTATAGCATCATGGTCAAGGGTTCCTGGATGTAGCCCTTGAAATGTTTCAACAATTCCGCGCCGAGCGCGCCGTCGATCACCCGGTGATCGCAGGAGAGCGTCACGCTCATCATATTCGCCATGGCGAGCGCGCCCTCTTTTACGACCGGGCGCATTTCACCGGCACCGATGGCGAGGATCGCCGCCTGCGGCGGATTGATCACGGCGGAAAATTCCTTGATCCCGAACATCCCGAGGTTGGAGATCGAGAAGCAGCCGCCCTGATATTCCTCCGGCATCAGCTTGCCTGCCTTCGCCTTGTTTGCCAGCTCTTTCATCTCGTTCGAAATGGCGGCGAGCCCCTTCTGGTCGGCATTGCGAACGACCGGCGTGATCAGGCCGCCCTCAATCGCCACGGCAACGGAGATATCGACATCCTTATATTGCAGGATCTTATCCCCGCCCCAGCAGGCATTGGCCGTCGGCACTTTCCTCAGCGCAAGGGCGGAGGCGCGAATGATGAAGTCATTGACCGAAATCTTGTAGTCATCGGACCGGGCATTCAGCTCCTTGCGCATGGCCAGGAGGTTATCGAGTTCGCATTCGATGGTGAGATAGAAATGCGGGATCGTCTGCTTGGCCTCCGACAACCGCCGCGCGATGGTCTTGCGCATGTTGGTAAGCGGGATTTCCTCGAAATTTCCGGCAGGTGGCGGCGTCACCGCCTGAGCCGCTGGGGCCGGTGCGGCGGCGGCGGCAGCAGGTTGGGCCGCCGGAGCTTTCGCACCGCCCGAGGCAATGGATTTTTCGACATCCGCCTTGATAATCCGTCCGTGCGGCCCGGTTCCCGCGATCGCGCCGAGATCGAGCCCGGCATCCTTGGCGATGCGCCGCGCAAGCGGGCTCGCGAAGATGCGGTCCTCTGACTTCGCCGGCCCGGACGCCGTATTTTTCGCGGGTTCGGACGCAGGGCTACTCGTGGGCACCGCAGGCGCCGCTGGCGCTGAGGAAGGAGCGGCTTCGGCCTTTTCCTCCGTCGCCGGCGCCGGCGCATCCGCCGGTGCCGCACCGCCTTCCGCCTTATATCCGTCAAGCGCGGAGGCATCCTCCCCCTCTTCCAGGAGGATCGCTATCGGCGTATTGACGGCGACATTATCGGTTCCCGCCGGGATCAGGATCTTGCCGAGCGTTCCCTCATCGACCGCCTCGACCTCCATGGTCGCCTTGTCGGTCTCGATTTCGGCCAGGACATCGCCCGACGATACGCTATCGCCTTCCTTGGCTTGCCAGGTAGCCAGCTTCCCCTCGGTCATGGTGGGCGAAAGGGCCGGCATTGTAATGGTAATTGGCATTTTCGCCCCCTTTAATCGCGATAACAAACAGATTTAGCGGCCGCCACGACCTCGTCGGCATGCGGCAGCGCCAGTTTTTCAAGATTGGCGGCATAGGGCATCGGAACGTCCTTGCCCGTGACCCGCAGCACCGGCGCATCGAGATAGTCGAAGGCATGATGCATGATCTGCGCGGTGATTTCCGCGCCGACGCCGCTTTGTGGCCAGCCCTCTTCCACCGTCACGCAGCGATTGGTCTTGCGGACCGACGCCAGCACCGTTTCCATATCCATCGGGCGGAGCGTACGCAAATCGATAACCTCCGCATTGATGCCGTCACTACTGAGCGCCTCGGCGGCCTCCAGGGCGTAGCGCATGCCCATGCCGAAGGAGACGATGGTAACATCATCGCCCGCCCGCTCGATCTTCGCCTTGCCGATGGGCAGGACAAAATCATCCATCACCGGCACCTCGAAGCTTTGGCCATACAGGATTTCATTTTCGAGGAAAATAACCGGATTGGGATTGCGGATGGCGGCCTTCAGGAGGCCTTTTGCATCGGCCGCCGTATGCGGCGCAATGACCACCAGTCCCGGCACATGGGAGTACCAGGAGGCATAGCATTGCGAATGCTGCGCGGCGACACGCGAGGCGGCGCCGTTCGGCCCGCGGAAGACGATCGGGCTTTCCATCTGTCCGCCCGACATATAGCGGGTCTTGGCCGCGGAGTTGACGATCTGGTCAATCGCCTGCATGGCGAAATTGAAGGTCATGAATTCGACAATCGGGCGGAGACCGTGAAAGGCAGCGCCGACACCAATCCCGGCGAAGCCATGTTCGGTAATCGGGGTGTCGATCACGCGGCGGGCACCGAATTCATCGAGCAGGCCCTGCGTCACCTTATAGGCGCCCTGATATTCGGCGACCTCCTCCCCCATGATAAAAACGCGCTCATCTTTGCGCATTTCCTCGGCCATGGCGTCGCGTAGCGCCTCGCGCACCGTCATCTTGACCATCTCGGTGCCCGCCGGGATCTCGCCGCTGGCGTCATAGGCGTCGTGCGTTTCCTGCGTACTGACGCGCGGCGTCGGCGCGGGGGCCTCCTCTACGTCTTCCGCCTTCTCCGCCGGAGCGGGCGCGGCAGATGCTTTGAAATCGTCAAGATCACCGGCATCCTCCCCTTCTTCCAGAAGAACCGCAATCGGCGTATTGACGGCAACATTATCGGTATCGCCGGCAATCAGGATCTTGCCGATCTTGCCTTCATCCACCGCCTCGACCTCCATGGTCGCCTTGTCGGTTTCAATCTCCGCAAGCACGTCGCCGGAGCTGACGGTATCGCCCTCCTTCACCATCCAGCGGGCCAGCTTGCCTTCGGTCATCGTCGGCGACAGCGCCGGCATCAAAATTTCTGTTGGCATTTATCTTGTCCTTCTCAAGCTGATCGGCGCTCAGGCCACAACATCGGTATAAAGCTCTTCCGGTTGCGGCTCCGGACTGTTCTGGGCGAACTCGACCGCATCGGCGATGATCGCCTTGATCTTGCGATCGACCTCCTTCAGTTCCTCCTCGGTGTTGATCTTGTCATCGAGCATGGTCTGGCGAAGATGGTCGATTGGATCATGTTCGGCGCGCTTCTTGTTGACCTCCTCCTTGGAGCGGTACTTGGCCGGATCCGACATCGAATGACCGCGATAACGGTAGGTTTTCATCTCGAGAATATAGGGCCCCTTGCCGGCGCGGACCCAGTCGACGGCTTTCCGTCCCGCGGCGGCAACGGCGAAAACATCCATGCCGTCAACCTGTTCGCCCGGAACGTTAAAGCTTTCCCCACGCTTGTAGAGCTGTGTCTGAGCCGACGAGCGCTTGACCGACGTGCCCATGGCATATTCGTTGTTCTCGATCACATAAACCACCGGCAGGCTCCAGAGCTCCGCCATGTTGAAACTCTCATAAACCTGCCCTTGGTTGGCCGTGCCGTCGCCCATATAGCAGAGGGTGATATCGTTGCTGTCCTGGTATTTCTGGCTGAAGGCGAGACCGGTGCCGAGCGGCACGCAGGCCCCGACGATCCCGTGGCCGCCATAGAAATTCTTTTCCTTGCTGAACATATGCATGGAGCCGCCCTTGCCCTTGGAATAGCCGCCCTCACGCCCTGTCAGTTCCGCCATGACGCCCTTGGGATCCATGCCGCAGGCCAGCATGTGACCGTGATCGCGATAGGAGGTAATCACGGCATCATCGTCGGTAATGGCCGATTTCATGCCGACAACCACGGCTTCCTGTCCGATATAAAGATGGCAGAAGCCGCCGATAAGACCCATGCCGTAGATCTGGCCGGCCTTTTCTTCAAACCGCCGGATCAGCAGCATGTCGTAATAAAATTTCCGGATTTGCTCGGGCGTGAATTTCGGAGCGGATTTCTTGCCGCCTCCCGCCGGTTTCTTTGCGGTGGATGCGGACGATTTCGCCCGGCTCGCAGCTTGACGTGCCATAATATCTCCCAATCATGTTTGGATCATGAAGCGTCCCTGCAGCTTCACGATGGATGCCAGATATGGGTTGAATGTGGATGACGCGACAGTATTAGACAAGCAGATTTTAAAATTTAACTTAAAATAGGTTAAATTTACAAATTTCGATTGATCATGCAAAAATTAACCGAAATATGAGTAACAAATTTCGGCAGCAAGAAACGGGACTTTGGGCATCGAACTCACGCAATAAACGAAAAGCAACAGATTAAAATCGGGACATAAAAAATCTTCCGGGCGCGCGCCCGGTTATTTCCGGTAGATGACGATCTCGTCCGGATGGGCAAGCCCCAAGACATCACGGCTGCGTTCTTCCAGCATATCAATATCGAGATTCTCGGGTCGCAGCAACGCCACGCGCTTTTCAAGCGCCTGCTTTTCATTTTCCGTCAGCTGGTAAAGCGCTTCGGCCCGATCGATTTCATGCTGGAGCTTGAGATAGGCAAACAGGCCTCGATCCCCTTCGATCAAATGGTAGCTGAAATAGGCGACGGCCAGAATCCCAAGGATGGGTCCGGCTCCGGCCTTCGCACGCTTTCTTATCTCAAGGCTGATAATCATTTAGGGAGTGAATCAAATCCATGAGTCGAGGTCAACAGTAAAGTGGCATTGTGGATAAATTAGTTGCAAATACCCGGCTAATCGTCCGAAATAGGCTGATTATTCGGATTTTTTTCAGGAATAGGAACCGGTTTCGAACAGCCGCCCCTCTTTCTCCCGCCGCGACTTCAGGACGGGCGATACTTCCTTGCCGCTGCCGAGATGGGCCCAGCGGATGAATGCGGCCAATATCCCGGTTTTCTCACCTGCATAGATCCATCGGTCCAGCTGATCGGGGACCGCTTTATAGTCACCGGCATTCAGGTCTTTCAGAAGGGTTGAGGATTTGAATGCCCCCTCGCCGACGTTATAGGCGAAGGAAACCAGCGCATCGAATTGATTTTGCTGGAGTTTCACTTTCACCGCATTATTCACCGTATCGACGGCCCATTTGACATCTTCGCAGAAATAACTGTCCGCCTCTGCCTGGGTGATGGTCTCCCCCGCCTTGACGTCGCCCGTATGACCATAGCCGATGGTCATCACACCCGTTCCGTCATTATAGGCTGTTAATCTCAGACCTTCGAACCGTTTGATAAATTCCGCCCCTTGTTTGGAAAGTTGATGCGCCATGGGTAATCTCCTGCCGATTGATACACTTCCATAAATATTACCGGCAGAAGTAATTTCAATTATAAATTGTTTTTCTATAAAAAAATACTCGTAAAAGAAATGTTGCCCTACAGAGCTTATGTTTCAGTGAGAGTGATCCGGCGTCGCCTGTTTCTGCGCAAGCAGGATCGTATGATGGCCGCAATCGGGATCGTCCACCCTAAAGTCGATGACCGTGACGTCATGGGACGCGAGAAGGGCGGTATATTCGTCAATGGAGAGGCTGGCGTGATAGATGGCGTCATCCCCGACCCGTCCGGTCTCTTCGCCATCGTCCGGCCCCACGGTTAGCATCAGCACGCCGGAGGGGACTAGATGCGCCGCGAGCTTCGGGAGGACCGATCTCTGTTCCTCCCGCGTGAGGTGGAAGAAACTGTCCCAGCCGATAATGCCGTCAAACCGTTCGGGCAGTTCCAGGCTTCGCATATCCACCAGCCGCCAGTCGCCGTCGGGAAATTTTTCGCGCGCGAGGCGGAGCATGGCGGCGGAGGCGTCGGCACCGGTCAGTCTGTAGCCCTGCCCGATGATATAGCTGGCGATAGGATCGCCGGAACCGCAGCCAAGATCCAGCACGTGACCGCCGGTGGGAAGATGGGAGAGGAACTTATCTAACCAGTTCCTCTCAAACAGGATTTTTGCCCGCTCCGCGTCGAACCGGGCGGCGTTGCGCTCATAAACGTCCCGCGTTCTCTTCGCAAGTTCCGCCATAGAGAGCGCCATGGACAGTTCATCCTTTCAGGATGCTGCGCCCCGCATATTCCGCGGCGTCGCCGAGCTCCTGCTCGATGCGGATCAACTGGTTGTATTTGGCGAGCCGGTCGGAACGGCTGAGGCTTCCCGTCTTGATCTGGCCGCAATTGGTGGCGACGGCAAGATCGGCGATTGTAGAATCCTCGGTTTCGCCGGAACGATGGGACATAACGGCCGTGTAGCGCGCCTTGTGGGCCATCTCGACAGCCTCCAGCGTTTCCGTCAGCGAGCCGATCTGGTTCACCTTCACGAGAATTGAGTTGGCAACGCTTTTCGCGATGCCATCCGCCAGACGCTTCGGATTGGTAACGAACAGATCGTCGCCCACCAGCTGGACTTTGCCCCCGATCTTGTCAGTGAGCAGCTTCCAGCCGTCCCAGTCATCCTCGCTCATGCCATCCTCGATCGAGATGATCGGATAGTCGCCGACAAGCGCGGCGTAGTAATCGACCATCTCCCCGGCTTCGAGGATCTTGCCTTCACCCTTTAGATGATATTTCCCGTCCTTGAAGAATTCGGTCGAGGCGGAGTCCAACGCGAGATAGACATCCTTGCCCGGCTTGTAACCAGCACCTTCGATCGATTTCATAATGAAATCAAGCGCATCGCGGGTGCTGGCGATATTCGGGGCGAACCCGCCCTCATCGCCGACATTGGTGTTATGGCCGGCTTTGGAAAGTTCTTTCTTCAGTGTCTGGAAAACCTCCGATCCCATTCGGATCGCATCCGCGCAAGTATCGGCGGAGACCGGCATGATCATGAATTCCTGAATATCGATGGGGTTGTCCGCATGCTCCCCGCCGTTGATGATATTCATCATCGGCACCGGCAGGGTGCGCGCCGACGCACCACCGATATAGCGATAGAGCGGCAGGCCGCAGTCCTCCGCCGCGGCGCGGGCGAGCGCGAGGCTGACGCCGAGAATGGCATTCGCGCCAAGGCGACCCTTGTTCTCTGTTCCGTCCAGCGCGATCATGGCCCGGTCGAGAGCGATCTGGTCATCCGCATCGCGGCCCGACAGGATGTCAAAAATCTCGCCATTGACGGAGTCGATGGCCTTCAGCACACCCTTGCCGCCATAGCGGGATTGATCACCATCGCGGAGTTCGACCGCCTCATGCGCGCCCGTGGACGCGCCGGAGGGCACGGCCGCACGGCCGAACGCGCCGCTTTCCAGAATGACATCGACTTCCACCGTCGGGTTGCCCCGGCTATCCAAAATTTCACGGCCGGTAATATCAAGAATTGCACTCATTTAACTGATTCCTGCTAATTAGAGATTTTTCGCGAGTTCATCGAATTTCTGCAAGGTGGTGAGCAGCGCCTCCATCTGATCGATGGGCACCATGTTCGGCCCGTCGGAGGGGGCGTTGTCCGGATCCTGATGGGTTTCCATAAAGACCATGGCAACCCCGACGGAAACGGCGGCGCGGGCGAGAATGGGCACAAATTCGCGCTGCCCGCCGGAGGACGTTCCCTGCCCGCCGGGCTGCTGCACGGAATGGGTGGCGTCAAAAACAATCGGCTGGCCGGTCTGCTCAGCCATGATGGCAAGGCTGCGCATATCGGAGACCAGCGTGTTATAGCCGAAGCTGGCGCCGCGTTCAGTGAGCAGCACTCGGTTATTGCCGCTATTGATCAGCTTGTCGGCAACATTCTTCATGTCCCAGGGGGCCAGAAACTGACCCTTTTTGACATTGATGACTTTGCCGGTCTTGGCGGCGGCGATCAGAAGGTCCGTTTGGCGGCAGAGAAAGGCGGGTATCTGCAATACATCCACCGCATCGCCCAACTCTGCGCAATGTTCCGGCAGATGCACATCGGTCAGCACGGGAATGCCGTATTCGCTCCGGATACGCTGAAAAACGGGGATCGCGCCGTCGAGGCCGAGGCCCCGCTCCGCGTTCAGCGACGTCCGGTTCGCCTTATCGAATGACGTCTTGTAGACCAGCCCCATGCCGAGTTTCTTCGTCATTTCATGAAGTCGGCCCGCCATGTCCATTGCATGGATCATGCTTTCCATCTGACAGGGCCCGGCGATCAGCGCGAGCGGCAAGTCGTTGCCAACCGTGATATTACCGATTTGGACGTGATGGTTTTCGCTCATGCTTACACCAATCGTGATTGTTTAACCGCCGCCGTGATGAAGCTTTCAAACAGCGGATGCGGCGCGAAGGGTTTCGATTTTAACTCGGGATGGAACTGAACGCCAATAAACCACGGGTGATCCGCAATCTCGACGATTTCCGGAAGGTCCCCCTGCGGCGACAGCCCGGAGAATTTATATCCGGCCTTTTCCAGCACATCCTTGTAGGCGATATTGACTTCAAACCGGTGACGATGGCGCTCGTCGATATGGGAAACGCCATAAATTTCATTGACCTTGCTGCCGGGCGTAAGGTCGCAAGGATAGGACCCGAGACGCATGGTGCCGCCAAGATCACTGTCTTTCGTCCGCACTTCCGTCTTGTTGCCCCGCGTCCATTCGGTCATCAGCCCGACGACATTCGGATCGTAATGGCCGAACTCCGACGTGCCGGCATTCGGCATTCCTGCAAGGTTGCGGCAGCCTTCGATAACCGCCATCTGCATGCCGAAACAGATTCCGAAATAGGGAATCTTCTGTTCGCGGGCATATTGAACGGCCTTGATCTTGCCTTCCGCTCCGCGCTCCCCGAAACCGCCGGGAACCAGAATGGCATGCGCATCACCGAGAACCGCCGCCGGGGACGCATCCGCGTCTTCGAATCTTTCAGATTCCACCCAGTTGATATTGACCTGGACCCTGTTGGCAATTCCGCCGTGAATAAGGGCTTCCGTCAGCGACTTATAGGCATCCTGCAACTCGATATATTTGCCGACGACGGCGATATTGACCTCGCCTTCCGGATGCAGCACCCGGTCGACAATATTTTCCCATTTGGAAAGATCCGGCGTCGGCGCATCCATAATGCCGAAGGCTTTGAGGACCTGCTCGTCGAAGCCTTCCTTGTGATAGCTGAGCGGCACTTCATAAATGGTCCTGACGTCGAGCGCCTGGATCACCGCTTCTTCCGGAACGTTACAGAACAGGCCGATCTTGCGCCGTTGTCCCTGCGGGATCGGCTGCTCGCTCCGGCAGAGCAGGATGTCGGGCTGGATGCCGATGGAGCGGAGCTCCTTAACCGAATGCTGCGTCGGCTTGGTTTTGAGCTCTTTCGCGGCGGCGATATAGGGGAGCAGGGTCAGGTGAATGAAAACCGCGTTGTTCCCAAGCTCGTAACCCAATTGCCGGATCGCCTCAAGAAAGGGCAGTCCCTCGATGTCACCGACGGTCCCGCCGATCTCGACCAGAACGAAATCCTCGTCTTCCAGATTGGCCGTCGCAAATTCCTTGATCGCGTTGGTGATATGCGGGATCACCTGTACCGTGCCGCCAAGATAGTCGCCGCGGCGTTCCTTGCGGATCACCGTCTGGTAAATCCGCCCCGTCGTCACGTTATCGGTCTGTTTGGAGGGAACGCCGGTGAATCGCTCGTAATGACCAAGGTCGAGATCGGTTTCCGCGCCGTCGTCGGTCACATAGCATTCGCCATGCTCATAGGGGTTCATGGTGCCGGGGTCGACGTTGATATAGGGGTCCAGTTTCCGAAGCCGTACCTTGAAGCCACGCGCCTGCAGGAGGGAGGCCAATGCCGCCCCTGCGAGACCTTTGCCAAGAGAGGAAACCACACCACCGGTAATGAATATAAACCGAGCCATGGAGTTACGTTATAACCAATTCTGTAATCGACGGGAAGCAAAAGAGGCGGCAATTTCGCCGCCTCTGGAATATTTTGTGAAAAGTCCGATTATTCCGACAGGGGAGCCGAGGGCTCCGCCGGTTTTGCGGGGACAGCCGGCACGGTCTGTTCCGGGCTATCCGTCGTCGTTGCGGGCGTATCCAGAATGGATGTCGGTTCGGAATGCGTGCCACTGACAATCGCCAGCAGAATGCTCGTCAGCATGAACGCCGTCGCAAGGCCGGCCGTCGTCCGCGTCAGCAAATTGGCCGCGCCACGACTTGTCATCGCGCCGCCGCCCCCGCCAATGCCGAGCGCCCCACCCTCGGAGCGCTGGAGCAGAACAACCCCGATCAGAAAGACCGCAATCATAATATGAATGACCAGAAGGACAGTTTCCATTCTCTTCAATCCTGATTACCGGGCGGCGTCATCCGCCCATTTTATCAACAGTTGGTGGGCTTCTACACCAAAGTCAATGAGAATGCTAGACACTAGTGCCGCTATTTTAACGCGGGAATGAGGAGCCCTAATCCTTAGCGCTGCGAATCTGCTGAACCGCTTCCTCAAAGGCCGGCTGCTGCAAGATGACATCGGCGAAGGCGTTGCCGAGAATCTGCCCGGAAAGGACGTCCTGCGGATAATGCAGGCCACCCGTGACGCGTCCATAGCCGATCTGCTTGCCGAAGTCCGTCAGCTCCGATGCATGCGCGGGAAATAAATCGGCCAGCAGTCTTGCATAGACCGTCGCGCGAATGGAATGGCCACTCGGATAGGAGGCGACAGTCCGCGCATCGCCCACGGGCTTGACCGCGTCATTGACCTGGAAGGGACGCGGGTAATCATACCGTTCCTTGATCGCGTCATATTCCTCCCTGACCTCGTCAATGGCGTCATCCAGTATTTCCTCCAGGGCCTCCCGGTCGAAAGCATCCAGATCATTTCCGAGAATCGGAATGAAACGATCAAAATTGAGGGATTTTTCGACAAAGACGATGTCTTCCGGTGTCCGGATTCGCTGCATCCAGAGGACAACGGCCATGGCTTCATTGAAGGCCGGGGATCCGAGCGGCGGTGGCGGCGGGATCAGCGCTTCCGCATCGACCGCGCCATCGGGGAAATATTTATCGCCGCCCGAGTCATCGGCCACCACCCCCGCGAATATCGCAATCACGAGAATTGATGCAACGGCTGCAATACGGGTGAAAAATGTCATCCCTCACTCTCCGGCTTGATGGATCGAAACTCAGATACAGGTCTCAACGATTGGCCAGAAATCCGCCGCCTTGAGGCTAGCACCACCGACGAGCGCGCCGTCAACATTCGCCACCGCCATCAGCTCCGCCGCGTTGCTGCCCTTGACCGACCCCCCGTACAGGAGGCGCATCTTGTCCGAATCATTGATCAAGGAGCCCAGTTCCTTGCGAATATGGGCGTGAACCACGGCGACATCGTCCGGTGTCGGTGTTTTTCCTGTTCCGATCGCCCAGACGGGCTCATAGGCGATCACGGTGGTCGCCGCAGTTGCGCCTTCGGGAAGGGAATTTCTGACCTGGTCGCTGATTACATCAAGCGTTTTATCTGCGTCGCGCTCCACCAGCGTCTCGCCGACGCAGACAATTGCGACAAGGCCCGCGCGCAGCGCGGCTTCCGCTTTTGCCTTGACGACAGCACTCGACTCGCCATGGTCGGCGCGCCGTTCCGAATGACCGACAATGCAATAGTCCCCGCCCGCGTCTTTCAGCATTTCCGCCGATATGTCGCCAGTATGCGCGCCGCTTTCGTTTGCGTGACAGTCCTGACCGCCGAGGCTGACGGCGCTGCCCTTGGCGATCGTCGCCATTTCCCGCAGCAGCGTCGCCGGCGGGCAAATCAGGATATCGCAGTTCGGCCCGGCATGCTCTTTCGACAGCCGCACAAGTTCCCCAAGTTCAGTTGCCGCCGGTTGCGACAGGCCGTTCATTTTCCAGTTTCCGGCAATCAGCGGTCGTCTTTGCTTTGACATCAATTTTCCCCGAAGCTTTTACAAAAAACAGAAGATATATTGCAATTTCAGGTTCATATGCCATTTTTTGGATCAGAAAGATACCGCTTTGCAAATTTCCATGTTGCCCCGCCCCGCATGGCACCTATAATCTGGCGCGCTTGCGCCGGGTGATCCGGCGGCGATACAGCGGCATTAAACACTAACAGGTTTTTGGTAGACGATAATCATGCTTCACGCGATGCGAAAAGGAGCCAGCGGATGGCTCGCAAAAGGTTTGTTGCTTCTTCTGGTTGCGAGTTTCGGCATCTGGGGCATCGGCAGCGACATGCTGACGAGTTCGGTTGGCAACAATGTGATCGAAGTGGGCGATACGACCGTCTCCCTGGGTGAGTTCCAGCGCGATTACCAGCGCAACCTCAATATCCTGTCCTCGCGCCTGAATACCCAGCTGACGCAGGACCAGGCGCGGCAGTTCGGCCTCGCCCAGATGACCATCAACAATATTGCCTCACGCGCCCTTGTGGACGAGAAGACCCGCTCGCTTGGCCTCAGTGCCAATGACGATGCTGTGCGCACGGTGATCCAGAGCCAGCCGGCCTTCCTGAATCAGTCCGGGCAATTCGACCGTTTCCTGTTCGAACAGTTTCTTGCGCGCAATGGATACAGTGAAGGCGAATATATCAATATCGTGCGTAATGACATCACGGGCGATCAGCTGTTCGGAACGCTCCCGCTGGGCCTCACCGACGCGCCGAAGCCGCTGACCGACACCATTTACGCCTATGCCGCCGAGAAAAGATCTGCGAAATATATCGATATCCTCGACAGCAGCATCGGCTTCGCTCCCGCACCGACCGATGAAGAACTGGAAGCCCTGATCGGGGAGAAGCCAGAGAATTACTCCGCGCCCGAATACCGCAAGATCAGCTATATCCTGCTGACGCCGGAAAGCGTCGCATCGGCGGTGGACATCGCCGAGGAGGACCTCAAGGCCGAGTATGACGCCCGCAAGAGCGAATTCGACACGCCCGAGAAACGCGCGGTCCAGCAGATGATTTTCGAGACCGAGGAAAAAGCGGCCGCGGCGCGCAAAAAAATCACCGAGGGCGCGGATTTTGCCGATGTCGCCATGTCCGATCTGCAACTGACGAAAACGGATATCGATCTCGGGCTTCTTTCGCCCGCCGACCTCCTCCCCGAACTGCAGGGCCCGATATTCGCGCTTGAAAAAGGCGGCGTCACGGAACCGGTAAAGACGATACTTGGTTGGCATGTCGCAACGATCTCCGATATTCAGCCCGGCGCGGCCAGCAATTTCGAAGACGTCAAGGACCAGCTTCGGAAGGATATCCTGCTCAATCGTGCGCAGGAGCTTCTGTATGCTCAGGCGACGAAGCTGGAGGATGAATTCGCGGGCGGTGCCAAGCTTGCCGAAGCCGGCCAGAGCCTCGGCCTGACCGTCCTTTCCACCGACTGGATCGACGCCGAGGGCAAGGATAAATCAGGGACCGCCGTCAGCAGCCTTCCCGATGCCACCGGATTCTTGAGCGAGGCTTTCGCGCGCAGCACCGGCGATGACGCGGAAGTCAGCGAAACGGCGGGCGGTGGCTATTATGCCATTGCCGTCGATGAAATCGAGCCCGCCGCCGTCCGGCCGCTCTCGGAAGTGCGGGATCAGGTCACGAAGGACTGGCAGGACAACTGGCGCCATGAGGAAACCAAAAAGAAGGCCGATGCCCTGCTTGTCAGGCTGAACGGCGGCGAGACGCTCGAGAAGATCGCGGCGGAAATGGGTGTTCCGGTCCAGACCTCCACCCCTGCCCTTCGGAATGATGTCGCTGGCGACCTTTCTCCCATCGCGCTGGAAGGTCTGTTTGACCTGGAGCCGGGTGCCTATGGCGTCAACATCAATAAAAACAACAACGGCACGCTTGTTTACGGCATCGCCGAGATTGTTCCCGCAGACGCCGCCGCGGACACGGAAACTTACACGGAGATCGCCAACCGGATAACCGGCAGCGTCCGCACCGGCATTGTGGCGGAATATGAAAACTATCTTCAAAAGGATATTGGTATCTCCATCAAGGAAGAGCTGATCCGGGAATATTTCTAACATCATGTCCATTCAGCCCAGTTTCGCCGAATTCAAGGAAAAGCATGATGCCGGGCAGTCCCAGATTCTCTGGACGACGCTGGTAGCCGATCTTGAAACGCCCGTTTCCGCGATGATGAAGCTCGCGGAGGGACAGCCGAACTCTTTCCTGCTCGAATCCGTGGAAGGCGGCGCCGTGCGCGGACGCTATTCCATTATCGGGCTGAAGCCGGACCTGATCTGGCGATGCGACGGCAATGAGGCGCGGATCAACCGCATGGCGCGGTTCGACCCGGACGCCTTTATCGCCTGCGACGAGCCGGTTCTCGAGAGCCTGCAGGCGCTGATCGACGAGAGCCATATCGATCTGCCGCCGAACCTGCCGCCGATGGCGGCCGGGCTGGTCGGCTATATGTCCTACGACACGGTGCGGCTGATGGAAAAAATTCCGGACGGCAATCCTGACGATCTGAAGGTGCCGGAAGGGATGTTCATCCGTCCGACCGTTATGGCGATCTTCGATTCCATTCTCGATCTCGTCACCATCGTGACACCGATCTGGACCGGCGACGGCCGTTCGGCGCAGGACGCCTATAACCATGCGGCGGAGCGGATCGCCGATGCGGTCCATGATTTCGAGCGGAGCCTGCCGCATACGGCGTCTCTCGATGCCGGAAAACTCGACCTGCCGGAGCCGACGTCCAACACGACGAGAGCCGAATATCATGCGATGGTGGAGAAGGCGAAGGAATATATCCGCGCCGGCGATATCTTCCAGGTGGTTCCCTCCCAGCGGTTCGAGCTGCCCTTCGAGCTCCCCTCGCTCGCGCTTTACCGGGCGCTTCGGCGGACCAATCCCTCCCCCTTCATGTTCTATCTCAATTTCGGGGAGTTCTCGATTGTCGGCTCCAGCCCGGAAATTCTGGTCCGGCTTCGCGGCGGGAAAGTCACCATCCGTCCCATCGCCGGAACCCGCCCGCGCGGCGCCACCGCGGCGGAGGATACGGCGCTGGCGGAAGACCTTCTCTCCGATCCCAAGGAGTTGGCGGAGCATTTGATGCTGCTCGATCTCGGGCGCAATGACGTGGGCCGCGTCGCCAAGATCGGCACGGTGACCGTGACCGAGAAAATGGCGATCGAAAATTATTCCCACGTCATGCATATCGTCTCCAACGTGGAGGGCGACATCGCGGACAATCTGACGGCCATCGATGCGCTGAAGGCCGGATTTCCGGCAGGCACCGTCTCCGGAGCGCCGAAAGTGCGGGCGATGGAGATCATTGACGAACTCGAGAAGAGCCGCCGCGGTGTTTACGGCGGCGCGGTCGGTTATTTTTCGGCCAACGGGTCGATGGATACCTGCATCGCGCTTCGCACGGCGGTCGTGAAGAACAAGAAAATCTATATCCAGGCGGGCGGCGGTGTCGTTGCGGACAGCGATCCGGAAGCGGAATATCAGGAAACCGTCAACAAGGCGAAGGCCCTGGTCCGGGCCGCGCAGGAGGCTGTGCGCTACGCATCCGATACGGGACGCAACCGCTAGAATTATCCCTTGAAGGTGAGTGCCGTCACCGCGCTCACCGGCACGAAAAGAAAACCCTTCTTCTTTGCCTCCGGCAGCCATTTGCGGAGCGCGCCGATCGTCTCGTGATGCGGATGGCCGATCGCGATCACGACGCCGGTTCTCAGAGCCATTGCCTCGACCTTCGCGAGCTGCTTGAGGATCGCCGCCTCGTCGATCACATGGTCGATGAAGAAATCCCGCTTTACGGACGGCATGCCCCGTTCCACCGCAAACCGATAGCCGACAGAGGCGGACGTCGTCTTGGAATCGAGGAACAGCAACCCGCGTTTCGACATTTCGTCCATGACAATGGCCATCGCCCGGCTATCGGCGGTAAACCGGCTGCCCATATGGTTGTTGACCCCGACATAGCCCTCGAAGCTATCGAGGTTACGGATCGTCCGTTCCAGAATTTCCGCATCGTCCAGCTCGGTCAGGAGCGCGTCGGGGCCCGGATCGGTATCCTCGTCCGTCGGTTCCATCGGCAGATGCAGCATCACCTCATTGCCGTTACGGCGCGCCATCTCCACCTTCCCCTGCAGGGACGGCGCATAGGGAAGAAACGCGAGTGTCAGGAGTGCCGGCAATTCATTCAGATCCTCGATACGCTGGGTGCTCAGCCCGACGTCGTCGATAACGATGGCGATCATCGGCTTGCCGCTGATATCGGGCGCGAGCGCTGCATAGCGTTTCCAGGCCGGCAACTCGGCATTGGACGGTAATTCGGCAGTGGCCGGTTCGCGCGTCATATGCTCGCGCGCCGCAATTTCCGCTTCCGGGGTCAGGCGCGGCTCTTCCGGTGCCGGGTAATCGTTATAGGCAAAGGGACTCTCGGGGACAAAAGTCGCGGCTGAGGGGGCCGGCGCAACCTCGGCGGCCGGAACCGCCAGCGCATGCACCGACTGGACTTCTTTCTTGCGCTCGAACGGATCGAAAATCTTGCCGATGAGAATGCCGCCACTGACGCTGATCATCAAGACAGCCACGCAAAGAACGGCGATCCTGACCGGCGACGCCGTCACCCGGTCAACCCGCGATGCGCTCGTCGCCTTGGTTTTCCCCTCATGCCGGGATGTCATAAACAGGCCCCTCGTCTTCTACTCAACGCGTAAATTACTCATCGTTATGTATGTAAATCTATTTCAATATGGTAAACAAGGCATAAAAATGGCAAATGGGCGAAAATTGCGCTCTTGATTTTGACGCGAAAAAAGCCAAACTGCTTGTCGGAACCGGGGAGTCGGGAGATTTAGTCCAAGCAGTCCCGGAATGACTTTAACAAAGCATGATATAATATTGAAATGATTACGTTAATTGATAACTACGATAGCTTTACCTACAACCTCGTTCATTTTCTCGGTGAACTAGGGGCGGAGGTCAAGGTCTATCGCAACAATGTTGTGACGGTCGACGCCCTGTTTGAGGAAAATCCCGCCGGGATCGTTCTTTCGCCGGGCCCTTGCGATCCGGATCGGGCAGGAATCTGCCTTGAAACCGTAAAACGGGCGAGCGTCACGGGAACGCCGCTGCTCGGCGTCTGCCTCGGTCACCAGACCATCGGCCAGGTATTTGGCGGCAAAGTCGTACGCGCCGACCGGCTCATGCATGGCAAGACGTCGGAAATCATCCATAACGGCACCGGCCTCTTCAAGGGCCTTCCGAACCGGTTCGTCGCGACGCGCTATCATTCCCTGACCATTGATCCGGCAACCGTGCCCAATACGCTCGAGGTTACCGCGACGACGGATGACGGGGTAATCATGGGGCTCAGCCACAAGAGCCTGCCGCTTCACGGCGTGCAGTTCCATCCCGAAAGCATCGCCTCCGAGCATGGCCATGATCTTCTTCGGAATTTCCTGAATCTAACCCGCCCGGATACCAGGGCCGCGGCATGAGCAATAGTCAGCCGGATTTCAAGGCGCTGATCGCGAAGATCGCGGCAGGCCAGACCTTAACCGTGACGGATGCAAAAACTGCCTTCAATACCATATTATCGGGGGACGCCACCCCGTCGCAGATGGGCGCCTTCCTGATGGGACTGCATTTGCGCGGCGAAACCGTCGATGAATTGATCGGCGGCGTCTCCGTACTTCGCGAAAAAGCAACCTATATCACCGCGCCGGATAATGCCGTCGATGTGGTCGGCACCGGCGGCGATGGCCATGGGACGCTCAATATTTCCACCGCTGCCGCCTTCGTCACCGCCGGCGCCGGCGTGCCCGTCGCCAAGCACGGGAACAAGGCCGCCTCCTCGCGCTCGGGCACGGCGGATGTGCAGGCTGTTCTCGGCATCAACACCGAATGCGACTTTTCACTCACCCAGCGCGCGGTTCATGAGGCCGGAATCGGCTTCATGGTCGCCTATCGCCATCATGGGGCCATGCGCCATGTCGGCCCGACACGGGTGGAACTCGGGATACGCACCATCTTCAACCTGCTCGGTGTCATGTCCAACCCGGCGGCCGTAAAGCGCCAGCTCATTGGCGTTTACGACCCGAGCTGGATGCGGCCAATGGCAGAAACCCTGCGCGAGCTCGGCTCGACCCACATCTGGGTCATGCATGGGGCGGACGGGCTCGATGAACTCTCCACGACGGGACCGTCCCAGGTGGTCGAGATGAAAAACGGCGAGATCCGGGAATTCGAAATCACACCGGAACAGTATGGCCTTGCAAAAGTCGAGCTTGCGGCGCTCAAAGGCGGAACGCCGGAGGAAAATGCCGAGGCATTGATGGCCCTCCTCCAGGGGGCGTCCGGCCCCTATCGCGATGTCACCTTGCTGAACGCCGGCGCCGCCATCATGATCGGCGGCAAATGCGCGACCGTCGAGGAAGGGATCAAGCTCGCGGCGCAATCCATTGACGACGGCGCTGCGCTCACGGCGTTCGAGACTCTCAAGCGCATTTCCAATGAAAAGGTTCAGGAAGGATGAGCATCCTCGCAAAAATCTGCCATGACAAGCGCGAGCATGTCCGCCATTGCAAGGACCGTGTCCGCCTTTCGGATATCGAGGCGGCGGCCCGCGCCGCGGAGGCCCCGCGCGGTTTTATCCGGGCCCTGAAGGCCCGTCGCGACAGGGGCGAATACGGCCTGATTGCCGAAATCAAGAAGGCCTCCCCCTCGAAGGGACTGATCCGCGCCGATTTCGACCCGCCGTCCCTCGCCCGCGCCTATGAGGAAGGCGGCGCAACCTGCCTCTCCGTGCTTACGGACATTCCCTATTTCCAGGGGTCCGACGATTATCTGGTGGCGGCGCGAAACGCCGTCTCGCTTCCCGTTCTTCGCAAGGATTTCATGCTTGATCCCTATCAGGTGATCGAGGCGCGGGCGCTCGGTGCCGATTGCATTCTCCTTATCATGGCAGCGCTTGAGGACAATCAGGCGCAGGAGCTTGAAACCTGCGCCCATGACTGGGGCATGGATGTACTGGTCGAGGTGCACAACCGGGAGGAACTTGATCGGGCGGTGACCCTTAAAAGCCCGCTGATCGGCATCAATAACCGCAACCTCAAAACGCTAGAAGTGGATATCGCAACGACGGAGGCGCTCGCCGGCGCGCTCCCCGAAGGTTGCCTCGCCGTGAGCGAGAGTGGGCTTTATACCCCGGCCGACCTCGCGCGGATGGAAAAGGCGGGATGCGGCTGCTTTCTCGTCGGCGAATCCCTGATGCGTCAGGACGACGTCGCCGCCGCGGTGCGCGCGCTTCTCACACGGGCATAAGGAACATATAGATGAGCCGCCTCACCCATTTCGATAAAAAGGGCGCCGCCCACATGGTCGATGTGGGGGACAAGGACGTGACGGAACGGCAGGCAACTGCCGCCGCGACCGTCCGCATGGCGCCGGAGACCCTGAAACTCATCCAACAAGGCGACGCGAAGAAGGGCGATGTCCTTGGTGTCGCCCGGATTGCCGGGATCATGGCCGCCAAGAAGACGGCCGATCTGATCCCGCTTTGCCATCCGCTGGCGCTTAGCAATGTTACCGTCGATTTCCTTATCCATGAGGCGGACAATGCCATCGAAGTCCGCGCATCCTGCAAACTCAAGGGCCGCACCGGTGTCGAGATGGAGGCGCTTACCGCCGCCTCGATCGCCGCGCTCACCATCTATGACATGTGCAAGGCCGTCGATCGTGCAATGGTCATCGCGGACACCAGGCTGCTTGAAAAAAGCGGCGGAAAATCAGGAACTTATAAAGCACCATGATCTCGGTAGATGAAGCCCGCGAAAAGATCCTGAAAGAAATCCGCGCGGTCGGCACCGAGGTGATTTCGATCAGCGACGCCGCGGGTCGCGTGCTGGCCGAAGATGTCCGCTCCCGCAGGACCCAGCCCCCTGCGGCAATGTCGGCGATGGATGGCTTCGCCGTCCGCGCGGCCGATGTCGCGAACGTTCCCGCCAAACTCCGCATTATCGGCGAAAGTCCGGCGGGCGGCAGCTTTGATGACGAACTCAAGGCCGCAGAGGCGGTCAGGATTTTCACCGGCGCTCCGCTTCCCCCTGGCGCCGACACCATCATCATTCAGGAAGATACGGAATTTGATGGCGGTACTGTCACCGTCAAGGAAGGCGCGGCGAAAGGCACCTATGTCCGCGCCGCCGGGCTCGATTTTCGCGATGGCGATATCGGCCTCAGGGCACCGAGGATCGTGACCCCGCGCGATATTGGCCTGCTTGCAGCGATGAATGTTCCATGGGTCACGGTCCGCCGCAAACCAAGGGTCGCGCTGCTCTCCACGGGCGACGAGCTTGTCCGTCCCGGCGAGCCGGTTGGCGAAAACCAGATCATCTCCTCCAACAGTCTGCTGGTCGCCGCGCTTATCGACGCGGCGGGCGGGGTGCCCCTCGATCTCGGCATCGCCCGGGATACCGCCGCATCGCTCCGCGAAAAGGTACAGGACGCCCACTCCGCCGATATGCTGATTACCCTCGGCGGCGCGTCTGTCGGGGATCACGACCTGATCCAGCCGGTGCTTGCGAAAGAAGGGCTTAGCGTCGATTTCTGGCGGATCGCCATGCGCCCCGGCAAGCCGCTGATGTTCGGCGACTTCGGCGGTATCCCCATGCTCGGCATGCCCGGCAACCCGGTTTCCAGCATGATTTGCAGCTATCTTTTCCTGATCCCCGCGCTCGATGCGCTTCGCGGTCTCCCGCCCCGGCTTCCGCCGCGTCAAAAGGCGCTGCTTGCCCATGATCTAAAACAGAATGACCAGCGCGAGGATTATATGCGCGCCACCATCGACGGGGAGGAAAAGGGCCTTCCCGTTGTCACGCTTTTTCCGAAGCAGGACAGCTCGATGCTCTCCCCGCTATCCGCCGCCGACTGTCTTGTCGTCCGCGCGCCCTTTGCGAAAGCCCTGTCAAAGGGCGCGGAAATAGAGATTATCCCGCTTCGCCAGCCCTACCCCGCCGTTTAACCGGGAACGGTAGTTCCTGATACCCGGAGATTTCCCCTTGACGGGTGGTGAGAACTTTTGTAGAACATTTGCGAATGTTTTTGATTTGTTCTTTACGGTGGTTCCCGCATGCTGACAAAAAAACAGCACCAGCTTCTTCTCTATATCCATGAGTGCCTGGAGACGCGTGGCGTCTCCCCCTCCTTTGATGAGATGAAGGAAGCGCTTGATTTAAAATCAAAGTCCGGAATTCATCGACTGATTACGGGGCTGACGGAACGGGGATTTATCCGCCGCCTGCCGCATCGTGCACGGGCGCTCGAGGTATTGAAGCTGCCGGATGACCTCAAAAGGCGGATCGAGGCCGAAGAAACCACGGCGGATACCGAAAATCTGGTCGAGGTAAATTTCTCCCGCAAGGGAGCGCGTGACGGCCTGCCGTCCAAAGAATCGGTTGAGGCGGACGATGACAGCCTTCTCAGCCTGCCGCTCTATGGGCGTATCGCCGCCGGTACGGCGATCGAGGCCCTCAGCGATCCCAGCAGCTTTGTTGATATACCGGCCGGGATGGTCGGGCTGGGCCGGCATTACTGCCTCGAGGTTGCCGGTGATTCGATGATCGACGCCGGTATCCATGATGGCGATATCGTGATCATCCGCGAGAGCGAAACAGCCGAGAACGGCCGGATCGTTGTTGCGCTGATCGATGATCACGAGGTGACACTGAAACGGCTGCGGCGCAAGGGCGGCTCCATCGCACTGGAAGCGGCAAACCCCGATTATGAAACCCGCATTTTCGGCCCGGACCGCGTTAAGGTGCAGGGCCATCTTGTCGCGCTTTTCCGGAAATATTAGGGCCCGGCCCGGCTATTCTCGCGTAGTTTCCGGCCTTTTCCGATAACGGATCGGGACCCAGGGACGATCACCCCTGAGACCATTCGCTGTCTCCACCGTTATCGACCCGGTCGCGTCAAGATAGAGGCTGTGCGCCCCCTCCCGCCAAAGATCGAATTTGTCGATCACCAAGCGCGCCTTGCGGCAATTATCCGGTGCCGGAATACGGCTCACGATAATATCGGCGCGATCGCAATCCGTCTCCACGCCGCCCCTGGTTTCGGGAAAAGCGATGATATCCCCTGCCGTCCGCAGGACGCAACCATAGGGATCACAGAGAAATCCGTCGGGAGGTTGCCGCGCTACACGCTCCCCCATGACAAGCCGCCAGCGTTCCGCCTCAAACCGTTCCGCACGGTCGGAGGAGAAATAGACCTGCCCTGCCCCCGTGTTTATGGCGTAAAGATTTCCGCTTGACGATATGAGGATATCCGGACTGCGCGTCAGCGCGAAGCTCAGGAGCAGGATCGCCAGCACCGGCAGGGCGGCCCAGCGCACCGGCTGGCGCCAGATAATAAACCACAGCCCGATCAGGGTGATGGCGATAAGCTGCACCACCGGAAAACTGCCAAGATATTGCACGGCAGCCGGCCAGGATGCCGTCGCCTGGGCCGACCAGAGAATAAGATCGATCCCGCTGCCAACGATGATCAGGGGAAAGGAGAGGCCGAAGGGATAGCAGATGAAGGACAGAATGACCCCCGGCATTACCCAAAGACCCATGATCGGTACGGCGAGAAGATTGGCAATCAGGCTGTAGGCCGCCACCTGGCCGAAATGATAAAGCGCGAAGGGCGCCGTCGCGAGCCCTGCCACCAGGGTCGTAAGCGCGATCCCGATGACATAGGCGAGCGCGCGCCTAATAAAACCGCCGCTTCTCGCGAATTTCGAAAGCTTCGGCCCGATCTGTTCATACAGGGAAATCAGGGCAAAAACAGCCGCGAAGGACATCTGAAAACTTGCGCTGATAAGGCTTTCGGGAAACAGCAGGAGGATGATCACGGCGGCAAAAGCCACCATCCGCAGGGAAATCGCCGTCCGATCGAAGCAGATGGCCACGAACAGCGCCGCGATCATGATAAAGGCGCGAACGGCTGAGACGCTCATCCCGCTCACAAACAGGTAGCCCGCCAGCCCCGTCAGAGCGATCGCCGCCGCGATTTTCTTGACCGGATAATATAGGGCGATATAGGGCGACAGCACCAGCATCAGACGCACGGCAAAAAAGATGAGTCCGCCGATCATTCCCATATGCAGCCCGGAGATCGCCAGCAAATGCGCGAGGCCGGAATCGCGCATATCGTCGAGCTGGTCTTCCGGGATTGCCGACTTGTCCCCGGTCATGATGGCAATGATGAACCCCGCATTTTCGGGCGGCGCATGGGCAAGCACGAAGTCGGCGATGCGGGCGCGGATTTCCGCAGACAGGCTCATCAAATGCGCGGCAAGGTCCGTGTTTTCACCGATCACTGTGAACGGGCTGATACTGTACCCGACGGCGCCGATCGACTGATAGAAAGACTGGCGCTGAAAATCATAGGCGCCGGGATAGGCGGGATCTGGCGGGGGCAGAAGGACTGCCTTCACGCGGACAATCTGCCCGGGATGAACCTCTTCGAAATTGCTTCGTGAGGTGAGGCGGATATGCTCAAGCGGCGGCAGCCGATCTCCGCGCTCGAACTGCAGCTCCCCGAGCAGGAAGCGGGCCGACTTATAGCCCGTCGATTTTTCAAGAACGCTTCCGCGAAGTTCCGTCACCGTCTTTTTCTGCAGCACGGGTGCCTCGACGATAAAGGTCCGGAGCAGACAGGCACTAAACCCGAGGGAGACAAGCAGCAATATGGCGAGAACGACGAATGCGGGACCGCCTCCCCGGTTCCGCATGATGAAAAAAATCGCGGCGGGCAGAACCGGCAGGATCATCCAGAGCGGAGACGGTTCGACGGGGAGCGTGAAATAGAGGGCGATGCCAAAACCAATCAGGGCGGGAAACCAGAGAAACCAGCGTGTCCGGTCCAAACGAAACTGATCCAATAATTTTCTCCGGTGCATCCGGTCCAGGCGGATCATAAGGCGCTTTCCAACGGCGTGCTTGCCCTAAGCCAAGACAAAGGGTACAAAAGCCTTCATTTTAAATGATCATCCGACCGAATTTATAACCGAACGGAATGTAAGTAAATTCTAATGACTGTCGTAACACGTTTCGCTCCCTCACCCACCGGTTTCCTGCATATAGGCGGCGCCCGGACAGCGCTTTTCAATTGGCTGTATGCGCGTCACAACAAGGGTAAATTTCTCCTTCGTATCGAAGATACGGACCGGGAAAGATCAACCGATGCCGCCATCGAGGCAATTTTCGAGGGACTGAAATGGCTCGGCCTGGATTGGGATGAGGAGCCGGTGTTCCAGTTCTCCCGGCGGGAGCGTCATGCGGAAGTCGCCCGCCAGTTGCTGGCGGAGGGCAAGGCCTATTATTGCTATGCATCGCGCGAGGAGTTGGCCGAGATGCGGGAAACCGCCCGCGCCGAAGGACGTCCGCCCGTCTATGACGGTCGCTGGCGGGACCGCGATCCATCGGAAGTCCCGGCCGGCGTCGATCCCGTCATCCGCTTCAAGTCGCCGAACGAGGGCGTCACCATCGTCAATGACCTCGTCCAGGGCGATGTTACCTTCGCCAACGAACAGCTCGACGATATGATCCTTCTGCGTGCCGACGGCACCCCCACCTATATGCTCTCGGTGGTTGTCGATGACTATGATATGGGCATTACGGACATCATCCGCGGCGACGACCATCTGACGAATGCGGCACGCCAGCAGCAGTTGATCGAGGCGATTGGCTGGCCGGTGCCGCGGCGCGCGCATATACCGCTGATTCATGGCCCGGATGGGGCAAAGCTCTCCAAACGTCATGGGGCGCTCGGCGTCGAGGCCTACCGCGATATGGGGTATCTCCCCGAAGCGCTGCGCAACTATCTTTTGCGTCTCGGCTGGTCCCATGGGGACGATGAAGTCATTTCCACGGAACAGGCAATCGACTGGTTCAACATTGAAAATATTGGAAAATCGGCCGCGCGGTTTGATTTCGCCAAGCTTGAGAACCTGAACGGCATCTATATCCGCAATGCCGATGACACTTATCTGACAGCTCTGGTTGCGCCGATTCTCGCCCAGAAAACAGGGCAGGAAATTGATCCTAATCGCCTGAAACTAATAGAAAAAGCCATGAACGGCTTGAAAGAACGCGCAAAATCTGTAAACTCTCTCGCGGATAGTTCCCTGTTCCTGATCGCCGAGCGACCGCTTGCGCTTGATGAGAAAGCCGAAAGCCTGATAACCGAAGAGGCGAGCGCAGTTTTGAAGCAGCTGGCGGACCGGTTGGAGACGCTCGAAATCTGGGACAAGGATACAGTTGAAGAAGCCGTTCGGGCAACGGCGGAGGCCGCTGGCCTCAAGCTGGGGAAGATCGCGCAGCCGTTACGGGCGGCGCTGACTGGAACCACGGTATCGCCCGGAATTTTTGACGTTCTTGAAGTCCTTGGTCGGGAACAGTCAATCGGACGTATTCGCGATGCGGTCTCGAACAGAAAATAACCGCATCGACGGAGCGAGCCTCTAAACGGCGACGTCTTCAGAAATAAGAAGAAAAAAATTCCACCCGGAATTTTTGACTATGAACGGGCGCAAGACCGCCTGCAAAACGAAAAGGAAGTGGATGAATGAGTAGCTCTACCGTTACTGGCAACGTCACCCTGTCTGAAGGGAATGATGACAATACGCTTAGTCTGCCGCTGATTGCCGGCACAGTTGGCCCGTCTGTCATCGACGTTCGAAAGCTCTATGCCGATACCGGTCATTTCACCTATGATCCAGGCTTCACCTCTACCGCGTCTTGCGATTCCGCGATTACCTATATTGACGGTGACAAAGGAATTCTGATGCACCGCGGCTACAAGATCGAGGAGCTCGCGGAAAAGAGCGACTTCATGGAAGTCTGTTACCTGCTGCTGAAGGGCGAACTGCCCAACCAGGCGCAGAAAGACAAGTTCACCCACGATATTACCTACCACACCATGCTCCATGAGCAGCTGACGCAGTTCTATCGCGGATTCCGGCGGGATGCACATCCGATGGCCGTCATGGTCGGCGTCGTCGGCGCTCTCTCCGCCTTCTATCATGACAGCACGGACATTACCGACCCGACGCAGCGTATGATCGCGAGTTACCGCCTTATCGCCAAGATGCCGACGATTGCGGCAATGGCGTATAAATATTCGGTGGGTCAGCCGTTCATCTATCCGAGCAACGAGCTTTCCTATGCGGAAAACTTCCTGCATATGACCTTCAGCGTCCCGGCGGAGCGTTACAAGCTTTCCCCCGTCATCGCCCGCGCCATGGACCGGATTTTCATCCTGCACGCGGATCATGAGCAGAATGCCTCCACCTCGACGGTGCGGCTTGCCGGCTCCTCCGGCGCCAATCCCTTCGCCTGCATCGCGGCGGGCATCGCCTGCCTCTGGGGTCCGGCCCATGGCGGCGCGAACGAAGCGGTACTCAACATGCTAAATCAGATCGGTTCCGTTGACCGTGTACAGGAATTCATCGCCAAGGCGAAAGACAAGAACGATCCGTTCCGCCTCATGGGCTTCGGCCACCGGGTCTACAAGAATTACGACCCGCGCGCCAAGGTCATGCAGCAGACCTGCTACGAGGTTCTGGACGAGCTCGGGATCAAGGACGAGCCCATGCTCAAACTGGCCATGGAGCTCGAGAAAATTGCTCTCAATGACGAATATTTCATTGAGAAGAAGCTGTTCCCGAATGTCGATTTCTACTCCGGCATCATTCTTCAGGCGCTCGGCTTCCCGACCAGCATGTTCACCGTGCTGTTCGCGCTGGCCCGTACGGTTGGCTGGGTTGCCCAGTGGAACGAGATGATGGAAGATCCGTCACAGAAAATCGGGCGTCCGCGTCAGCTCTATACGGGCTATACGGAACGCCCGTTTGTCGACATCAGCAAACGGTAACGGGCATGAACGGGGCGCCTCATAAAGACAAGAGACTGGCACCTTCGGTACCCGCCGAAGGCGCCAGAGCCTCGAGGCGGCTCTATCTGAAGGCCGCCAATGACAACCGGGCGCCCCTCTTCTATCGCATCAAAAAGCTGTCGATGGTGCTGCTGCCGCTGCTGATGATCGCGTTTTTCGCCGCCGCCTGGTATTTCGGCAGCACCTGACGCACTATTTTCTCTCGATCAACTCGACTTTATAGCCGTCCGGATCCTCGATGAAGGCGATCACGGACGTGCCGTGTTTCATGGGTCCCGGCGGGCGCGGAATATTGACCCCCTGGGCCGCCAGCTTGTCGCAAACCCCGTAGATATCCTGAACCCCGAGCGCGAGATGCCCGAAACCGTTGCCGAGATCATAGGGTTCCTCCTGATCCCAGTTATGGGTAAGCTCGATCACCGTTGAATCCTTCTCATCACCGTAACCGACGAAGGCAAGCGTGAATTTTCCACCCGGGAAATCGGTCTTGCGCAGGAGTTTCATGCCCAGAATATCGCAATAGAAATTCAGGGATTTGTCGAGATCCTTCACCCGGATCATGGTATGCAGCAATCTGAAATTGCTGTTGGTTTCGCCGCTCATGTTCGTTTATTCCTCGCAATCAATGTCAAGATGATATCTGCCGCCCGCGCCCCGGGGGCGGCACCGCCCTCGCCCAACAGTAACATGGCCTCGCCGTAAGATACAATCTGCTGCGCCCGCTTTTCCTCTGAGCGGAAAAGGTCGGCAAGCGCGCCTGTCAAATTCGGTGCCGTACATTTTTCAAGGACAAATTCTGGCACGGCTTCCCGGTCAAGCAGGATGTTCACCAGGTTGACATACTCAAGCCTTACGACACGGCGGGCGATGAAGCTGGTGATCGCGTTCATCCGATAGGCAATGACTGTTGGTAAGCGCGCCAGTGCAAGTTCCAGCGCGACGGTGCCGGATGCGGCGAGCGCGACATTTGATGCCGCCATCGCATCATATTTCTCCGCCTCTCCGTCAACGATATGGGCGGTGATATCCCATTTGGCGACTTCCTCACGGACAATCTCTCCGGCGCGGCCAATGACGGGCACCGCCAACTGGAAATCGTCGATATCCGCCCGCAGCCGGGCAACTGTCTCTGCGAATACGGGCAGAAGCCGGGTTACCTCCCCGCGGCGGCTACCCGGCAGCAGCATAAGGAGATTTTCATCCGCGCCGATGTTATGCCGTGCGCGAAAGGCAGGGCCGTCGCCCTTGTCCGCCCCGGTCTCGATGACCGAATGCCCGACGAACGAGGCGGGCAGGCCGACTTCCTCGAAATAGGGTGGCTCGAACGGCAGCAGGGTCAGGAGATGATCGTACAGCGCCGCAATCTTCCTGGCGCGCCCCGGCCGCCATGCCCAGACCGACGGCGCCACATAATGGACCTTCGGGAAGACGTCATCCTTGAGCTTCCGGGCAACGCGAAAGCTGAAGTCCGGCGCATCCACGGTGATGAAGATATCCGGCGAAAGCCGCCTTGCTTCCGAGGCTGTTTGTTCTATCCGTTTCAGGAGCGACGGCAGCCGCGGCAGAACCTCGAAAAGTCCCATCACGCTGAGTTCCTCCATCGGGAAGAGGCTGGTAAGTCCCTCCGCAGTCATCAGGGGGCCGCCGACGCCAAAAAACGCGATACCCGGCGCTTTCTCCTTCAATCCCTGCATCAGCCGCGCCGCCAGCGCGTCCCCCGAGGGTTCGCCCGCCAGAATGAACACCCGGTAGTTTTGATGATCTTCCATTATAACGGACTGGCGGGATCAATCCCGATGATGAAAATTCCCGCCGCATCGGCGCGCCGAATAGCCTCCTTGAGATCAAGGATCAGGGTATGTCCCGCCTCAACCGCAATGCCCCGCAAATTTGCGGCGGCGGCCAGCGTCACCGTATCGGGTCCAATGGTCGGCATATCGGCCTTGAGTTCCTGACCCGGCTTGGAGAGTTTCACGAAAACGCCTGCCCGAACGTCCCAGGCGAAATCGGCGGACCGTTTGAGAAGCCCGTCGGTTCCCTCCGCCGCCTCGACGGCGAGGACATAGCCATCGCGGATGATCGCGCCCTGCCCGATATCAAGCGCACCGACCGCCTTTACGATACGGATGCCTTCATTAACGTCCGATTTGTCGCGTTCCGTCGGGGTCACCTTGCCCAATTGACCGGGCGGCACAACCAGGTCGCCGGCGAGTTCATGCGCCCCCGTCACCGTAAAACCCTTTTCCTTGAGATAGCCGGTGATGGCCCGCATCAACCCGTCATCGCCCTTGCGCGCCGCGCCGGTGATCCGGCCAAGCAGTTTCATGCCCTCCATATCCGGTACCAGGTTTTTAAGATCCGGGCGCTTCACCGGGCCCGCCAGGGTGATATGAGTGCAATTCTCGCGCGCCAGGGTCTTGAGAAACCGCCCGACCTTGGTGATGCGGATAACCTCGTGAGGAAATTCCTTGAAATCGGCCGGATCAGCCTCATTCTCGACGAGTAGCACAAAGGGCGTTTGCCCCCGTTGCGTCAACGTCGAGGCCAGGGCAAGCGGAAGGCTGCCGCTACCGGCGATAATACCTACTCGCATCGCCTTTCCCTCACTCGGGCTGGCAGAATCCACGCTTTGTTTCGTCATTGATAAATTTCAGAACCGTTTGAACGGACGGGAATTTGGCGATATCCGCCGGCAGCGTCTTGCACCGTTCCGCGAAGGTGCCATCCCCGGTAAAAAGATATTTATAGGCGCTGCGCAGGGCATGAATATCGTCGCGCGAAAAATTGCGCCGCTTCATGCCGGTAAGGTTAAGCCCCGCGAGCGTCGCCCGATTGCCCGTTGCCGAACCGAAGGGAATCACGTCGGTCTCCACACCGGAGGCCCCGCCGATCATCGCATGTTCGCCAATACGGACGAACTGATGCACCGCGGAAAGCCCGCCAATAATGACGAAATCACCAAGTTCGACATGGCCGCCCAAGGTCGCATTATTCACAAGGATGACATGATTTCCGATGACGCAGTCATGGGCGACATGGGCGCCGATCATCAGCAGGCAGTTATCCCCGATCCGGGTTTTCATGCCTCCGCCTTCGGTCCCCGGATTGATGGTCACATGCTCTCGGATCGTGCAGTTCTCGCCGATGACAAGTTCGGATTTCTCGCCGTGGTATTTCAAATCCTGCGGCACATGCCCGATCGAGGCAAAGGGAAAGATTGTCGTACCGCCGCCGATCCGGGTCCGCCCATCAACCGCCACATGGGATTTGAGCGTGACGCCCGCCGCAAGCGTCACATCCTTGCCCACCACGCAAAAAGGCCCAACCACGGCCTCCGGATGGACGGCGGCGCCGTCTTCAATAATCGCGGTCTGATGAATTTTACCCATTCGGTATCCAGTAATTCTACTCATATATATGAAAATATTGCGCTATAGCTAACGCGGAACAGGCCTGACCACAAATCAAGCTGTGTTACAACCGGTTACCCGATAATTCAATCAACGATCATGGCCGAGAAATCCGCCTCGGCGACTTTTTTGCCATCGACCTTGACCACGCCGCCAAAGCGCCAGACGGCGCCGCGGTTTTGCTTCACCTCTACATGCACATGCATCGTGTCGCCAGGCGTGACCGGCTTGCGGAACCGGGCGTTATCAATAGACATGAAGAGAACATGCTTGCCCTGCGATTCCGCGCCAAGCGTCTTTATCACAAGAACGCCGGCGGTTTGCGCCATTGATTCCACGATCATCACACCGGGCATGATCGGACGGCCGGGAAAATGTCCCTGGAACTGCGGTTCGTTCATCGTGACATTTTTGATGCCCGTCGCCGAAACACCCGGAACAATGTCGACGAGCCGGTCAACCAGCAGCAACGGATAGCGGTGCGGTATCATGTCCAGAATGTTCAGGATATCGAGGGCTTCGGCGGTATCTGTGGAACGGTTTTCAGTCATTTTACGGAACCCTTGCTTTTGGATAACTTTCCCAAGACCGCCATTTGGCGGAAAAACTGCTTACGCGGCCGCGCCGGGAACCCGGCATAGATTTCACCTGCCGGCACGTCCGATATAACCCCGGACTTTGCCGAAATCTGGGCGCCGGTCCCAATCCGGATATGCCCGGCAAGACCAACTTGGCCACCGATCACCACGTAATCCTCAACAACCGTGCTGCCGGAGATGCCGGTCTGGGCGGCAATGATCACGCCTTTTCCGATGGTGACGTTGTGGGCGACCTGAACCATATTATCAAGCCAGGTATTATCGCCAATCGTTGTATCCGGCCCGGACCCGCGGTCAATTGTCGTATTCGCCCCGAACTCGCAATTGGATCCGATAATAACCCGGCCGAGCTGGGGAATCTTTACATGCGCCACCGGATCCGGCGCGAAACCAAATCCGTCCTGCCCGATTTTCACGCCGTTATGGATAAGCACATTATCGCCAATCTGGCAGTAACTGAGCACCACACCCGCGCCGATCCGGCAGTTCCGGCCAAGACTGATTCCTTTTGAGAGAAGGGAATGCGCGCCGATTATTGAGTTTTCGCCAATGACGACATCCTCTTCTATGACGACATACGGCCCGATCGATGCATTATTGCCCACCGTTGCCTTGGGCGAAATAAGGGCCGTCGGATGAATATCGCCGTTGCCGAGGACAGGCGGATAGAATTTATTGGCGATCCGCGCATAGGCTTTGTAAGGGTCCGCCGCCACGAGAATGGAAAGCCCCTCTGGAAACTTGTCCAATGCCTTACGCGCTGCAATGCAGGCGGTGGCGTTGGTTTTCAGAAACTCTCCAACATATTTGGGATTGCTGAGGAAAGTAAGGTCCCCCTCACCCGCCTGATCCAGCGGTCTCACATCGGAAATCAACACATCCGGGTCGACCCCTGGCGCCAGTTCGACATCCGGCAATTCGGCAAGTTCGGCGAGCGAGAACGGGCCGGCGACTTGGTAAAAATGGGGATCAGGCATCAGCTTTTCTTCAGTGGGACAAGATCGACCTTGATCTTCTTCAAATCCTTGTTGAGGCGTTCAATAACCGGTTCGGTCAGGTTCAACGGCTTCTCTGCAAATAAGATCTCACTGACATCCAGAACGACAGTCGCCCCATATTCATCCATGACCTTGCGCATGACCGGCAAAATCTGTTCCCTGATCTTGCTGAGGGCATTAATGCGACTGCGCTGCAATTGCGCCGTCTTGTCCTTTACCTCAACGCGAAATGTCGCGACTTTACGGTTGAATGCGGCCTGTTTCTCGGCGAAGGCCTCAGGCGTAACCAGCGTCTTCTGACGCTCAATCTGGGACTTTTCCTCTTTCAGCTTGTCTTCCATCGTAGTCAGATCGGCATTCGTCTTTTCTTCCAACGCCTTGATCTGCGAATTAATGTCCTTGACCACGGCAAGCTCACTCATGATTTTCTGCATGTCGACAACGCCGATGCTGGCCTTGACCATCGGTTCCGCGAATCCCGGTTGCACGACGAACGCCAACATAAAAAACAGCAGAGATATGATTTTCATCATTCTGGTGAGCATTTCCCTTTCCTAGAACCGCGTACCGAAATCAAGCTGGAAGACCTCTTCCTTGTCGAAATCTTCCTTCACGACAGGAACCGCCACATTAATCTGGATCGGGCCAAATGGCGATACCCAGTTAAGGCCGACGCCGATAGAGGCCCGCGGGCTTGCCTTGTCAACAATCCCGGGATCATCATCATCAATCCCCGTGAGCGTGCCGACGTCAATGAATGTCCGCCCCAAGACGCCATATTCATCGGGTAGACCTACCGGGAAACGCAACTCGGCCGTACCGATCACATAGGCATTACCGCCAAGCGCGTCTCCTGACGCGATATCCCTGGGGCCAATACCCCGGCTTTCAAAGCCCCGGAAATTTCTTCCGCCGACATTATAGCGCTGGGTAAGGATCACGTCTTCACCCAAACCGAAAATATATCCGCCGTTGACCCCGAGGCTTAGAACCACGTCATTCTCATAGACAGGGAAAAAACGAACATAGCTTGCGTTGGTCGCGAGAGAACGTACATCGCCACCGAGGCCGGAAACCGTCTGGCCAAAGGTGTATTTGCTACCGGTCGTCGGGAACAGCGTATCATCAAGATCACTGATTGTAATGGTGTATCCGACGGAGGAAATCAGATAATCGCCGGCGGCTTTCTGAATACCAACCGGCGCACTTGCGGTCAGGTTATCGATCTTTTCATTCACCAGGCTGTAGAAGACATCGCCGCGGACAAATTCCTTGATCGGGAAACCTGAGCGCAGGACAAAGCCGGTACGCTCCAGGTCGTAGCCGCTTTCATCCTGATAGTCGCGGACAGTCCGGAACAGGTCAAAGCCCGCGCTGAGATCACGGTCAAGGAAATAAGGCTCCGTAAAGCCGATATCAATCGTCTGGGCATCGGCGCCTACAGATACGCCAAAACGCAGGTCCTGGCCGCGCCCGAGAAGATTGCGTTCCCGGATTTGCAGATCGGCGGATACGGAGTCCGTCGTCGAGAAACCAGCGCCGACGCTGAGCTCACCCGTTGATTTTTCCTGAACATCGACATTGATGACCGTCTTGTCCGCCGCCGTTCCTTCTTCCTGCGTCACTTCAACCTTTTCGAAGAAATCAAGGCCGCGAATACGGGAGCGCGACAGGCGGAGGAGCGCGGTATTGAAGGCATCGCCTTCCGCCAGTTTCATTTCGCGGCGGATGACATAATCCAGCGTCCGCACGTTACCAGTGATATTGATACGCTCGACATAGACGCGGGGTCCCTTATTAATCTCGTAGGTGACCGAGATCGTCAGGTTCTCGCGATCCCGCTCGATGCGGGGACGCACGTTGACAAAGGCGTAGCCAAGCTTTCCGGCCTCGAACGTCAGTTTCTGGATCGAATCTTCGATCTTGTCCGCATTGTAGGTTTCCCCTTCAATTGTCGTGACCTGATCCAACAAGGTGTCCGCCGGCAGGTCCTTGATCTCGCTTTTCACATCGATGGCGCCGAAGGTGTATTTCGCGCCCTCCTCCACGGCGAAGGTAATGAAGAAGCCGTCGCGGTCCGGGGTCAGTTCGGCAATGGCGGAGACCACACGGAAATCCGCATATCCCTTGGAAAGATAAAACTTCCGCAGCAGTTCCCGGTCAAACGTCAGCCGGTCCGGATCATAGGTGTCGGTATCGGAAAGGAAGTTGTACCAGCGGGTCTCTTCCGTCGAAATCTCGCTCAACAATTGCCGGTCGCTGAAATGCTTGTTGCCATAAAAGCGGATTTTCTTGATCCCGGTCTGCTCGCCTTCATTAATCTCAAAAACAAGATCGACGCGGTTTTCCGGGAGCAGGATAACCTTCGGTTCCACCGTCGCCGCAAATCGACCGCTGCGCCGGTAGACGGTGATGATCCGCTGAACATCATTCTGCACCCGCGCACGTGTATAGACGATACGTGGACGCAGCTGAATTTCCGCAAGCAGCGTATCGTCATCGATACGCCGGTTTCCTTCGAACGCGAGCCGGTTGATGATCGGGTTTTCAACCACATTGACGATCAGAACCGTGCCTTCCTGGCGAATTGTGACGTCGGCGAAAAGACCGGTATTGAAAAGCGCCTTGAGAGAACGGTCAACACGGGAGCGATCATAAGGCGCCCCGGCCGTGATCAGGAGATAGGATTTGACCGTATCATCCTCGATCCGCTGGTTCCCCTCGACACGAATATCTGAAAGTATGACTGAAGACTGCGCATAGACCGACTGGCTGACCGGCAGCATCGCCGCGAGCGTTGCAAATGCGAACACTGCAAGTAGTACGAATACGCGCAAAATCCCACCCCCCTGAGCGGAAACCCTCAGTTATCGTCGAACAGTTCTATCAGACCTTGTTTGTCAGGAAAACAAGCCCGTGAAAAAATCTTTTACCCATGGTTTGTTAATGTCATTCCACGTCGCAAATACCATTAGCATCAGAACGAGAGATAGTCCAATTCGGAAACTGAATTCCATTGCTTTTGCCGAGGGTGGTTTGCCCCGGACCGCTTCATAGGCATAAAAGGCCAAATGACCCCCGTCCAGCATCGGCACCGGAAAAAGATTGATCAAACCAAGGCTGATGGATACGAAGATCATGAAATTGAACAAGGAGAGCGCATTGTCGAGCAGGTCGTCTCCACGTTTCGCGGCATCACCGGACATCTTGAGAATACCGAGCGGGCCGCTCAATTCTTTTGTATCCCGCGCGCCCACTATCATCTGACCGACGCCTTTCAGCGTTGCTGTCGTAATGAACCATGTCTGGTCGACGGCGCTCGATAAGGCGCTGATCGGACCATGTTTGACAAACTCCCGCCCGGTCGAGACGATCCCGAGGCGGCCAATCCGCTGGACATTGCCATCCGCATCCACTTCCTCAACGATTTTCGGCGTTACCGAAAGATCGACAATACTGCCGCCCCGGTCCACCTTCATCTTCAACGGCTCATCCAACCCGACAAGAACAGTCCGGCGCAGCTCTTCAAAGCTGCTTATCGCACTTCCATTCACCGAGAGGACACGATCGCCGGGTTCTATGCCCGCCTCGGCCGCCGCGCTGTCCGGCTGCACTTCACCGGCAACCGGCGGTGTCTGCGCCTGACCGAGCGCCATGTAAAGGATCGCCATCGCGACAATCGCAAAAATGAAGTTGGCCGCCGGCCCCGCGACAACAACCGCGGCGCGCTGGAGAAGCGATTTATGATGAAAGCTTACTTTTTTCTCGTCGTCAGACATCTCGTCGATGTCCTCCGCCGCATCACTGGCGACGCCGGCGTCGCCATGAAATTTCACATATCCGCCGAACGGCACGGCGCAGACTTTCCAGCGGCATCCATGTCGGTCATACCGCCCCCAGATTTCCGGTCCGAAGCCGATGGCAAAGGCGTCGACTTTCACGCCGCACAGCCGCGCCACCTTGTAATGTCCATATTCATGGACAAAAACCAGCACCGTGATCACAATCAGGAAGGCGGGAATATATATCCAGTTTTCGACTAAAAAATCCATGTAACTATACCATTTCAGAGACGGGCCTGATACGACGCCATAATAATTTGCGCCTGCTCCCGGCTTTGCCTATCGCATTCAAAAATATCCTCAATCGAGGTGAGCTCAGTAATCGGCGCGCGGGCCAGCGACTCCTCAACGACCGCGGCGATATCAAGAAAGCCGATCCGGCCTTCGAGAAAACCGTGGACCGCCACCTCATTCGAGGCATTTAGGACGGTTGGCGCCGATTTTCCAGTACTCAGCGCCTCACGGGCGAGCCTGATGGCCGGAAATTTCACCAAATCGGGCGCCTGGAAGGTCAGCGATCCAATCTTTGCGAGATCCAGCCGTTCCGCCGCAAAGCCATGCCGTTCCGGCCAGCCAAGGGTATAGGAAATCGGTGTTCTCATATCGGGCGCGCCCATCTGCGCAAGCACCGATCCATCGGAATATTCGACCATGCTGTGAATTACCGACTGCGGATGCACCAGGATGTCGATCTGCTCCGCTGGCACCGGAAACAGGCGTACCGCCTCGATAAATTCGAGTCCCTTGTTCATCATCGTGGCGCTGTCGATGGAGATTTTCGCGCCCATGTCCCAATTGGGATGCGCAAGCGCCTGATCCCGCGTGACTGTCTTCATCTCGTCAATGGAAAAGTCGAGGAACGGGCCGCCGGATGCCGTCAGCACCAAACGGGAAACATTTTCAATCTGGTCGAAATCAAGAACCTGGAAAATCGCGTTATGCTCGCTGTCGACCGGCAGCAGCGTCGCGCCATATTTCTTCACTTCCGCAAGCACCAGATCACCGCCGCAGACGAGAGCTTCCTTATTGGCGATGGCGATAATGGCACCGGCACGCGCCGCGGCAAGCGTTGGCGCAAGTCCGGCCGCACCAACAATCCCGAGCATCACCCAATCGACGTTGCGCGAGGCCGCCTCCGACAGCGCTGTTTCACCCGCGGCGACTTCGATACCGCTTCCCGACAGCAGTGATTTAAGTTCCCGGTATTTGGCTTCGTTGCCGATCACCGCGAGGTTTGCGCCGAATTTCAACGCCTGTTCCGCGAGCAGCGCGGCATTTTCGTTTGCCGTCAAGACCTCCACCTGGAAGCGGTCCGGCGCGCCGGCGATCAGATCGAGCGTATTGACACCGATCGAACCGGTTGAGCCGAAAATACTGACACGCCGGACGTCGGGCCGCGGATTAATCGAAATTTCAGTCGCCGCGGGGCTTAAACTCATCACTGCATTCCATTTTTTAGCATCACAAGCACCATGAGCAAGGGCGCCGTCAGAAAAATCCCATCCAGCCGGTCCATCACGCCGCCATGACCGGGAATGAGATTGCTGGCATCCTTGATCCCGAAATGGCGTTTCCAAGCGGATTCGGCGAAATCACCGACCTGCGCCAGAATAGCACATATCGCGCCCAAACCCAGCACGGCGATTGGCGCAATCTGTCCGCCAATGAGGAAATGATTTACCGCCCATGCAACAATCATTGCCGAAATCATGCCGCCGATGAGACCCGCCCAGGTCTTGTTCGGGCTGATTGACGGCGCGATCTTGGGACCGCCAATCGTTTTTCCGCTGAAATAGGCACCGATATCCGTCGCCCAGATGATCAGAAACAAACCAAACGTCAGCGCAAAGCCCGTCTCCGGGATTGATCTCAGCGTCATCAGCGCAATGACAGGTGCACCAATACAGATGGGGCCGAAAAACGCCCAGACAACCGCTTTGGTCTTTTTCCGGAAATAGGCTACGATTGTTATTAAGATCGCACCTGAGATAATAATTCCAACGACCTCAATTATTTGAATTTTCCCGATCATTGAAAGCGCGACTATTAATGTAAGCCCCGTCAGGACGGTTATCACACCGGGAGAGCTTTCGAGCGATGCCCGGCACCATTCATAGGCCATGATGGCCGCCGCCCCAATCAGAAAGAGAAGAAAGAAGAAACCGCCCAGGTAAAGCGCGCCAATTGCGACCGGCGCGAGGACAAGCGCCGAAATAACCCGCTGCTGCAGTGACGTCAGGGAAGACAAAAGCACCCTAAAGCGCTCCGTACCGGCGTTGTCGGCTACCGAATTCCCGCACCGCCGCCTGCAAATCTTCTTTTCGAAAGTCAGGCCAGAGCACATCGAGAAAGACAAATTCCGTATAGGCGCATTGCCAGAGGAGAAAATTGCTGAGCCGTTTCTCACCGCTTGTGCGGATCAGGAGGTCCGGATCGGGAAGATCCGCTGTTTCCAGATGTCGCGAAATCAGAGTCTCATCAATATCTTCGGGCGATAGCTCGCCAGACTTGATTTTCGCGCCAAGGACGCGCATCGCGCCGGCAATTTCGGACTGGCTGCCGTAGCTCAGCGCAATCGTCAGGATGAGCTTGCTATTATCCTTCGTCAGGTCCTTTATTTCCTCAATAAGTCCTTGAACATCTTCCGGTAATTTACTGATATTTCCAATAAATTTTACCTTGATCCCTGCGTCGCAAAGGGCCTTGATCTCTTTTCTGAAGAAAAAGCGGAAGAGGCCCATCAGGTGATTGACTTCCTCGACCGGCCGGCTCCAGTTTTCGGTGGAAAACGCAAAGAGCGTCAGATAGCGAATGCCGAGCTCGTCGCATCCCTTCAACGCCTCCCGCACCGCTTCGGCCCCCTGCTCATGCCCGCGCAGGCGTTGCAAGGACCGTTTCGCCGCCCAGCGGCCGTTGCCATCCATGATGATCGCAACATGCGCTGGGACGGCCTGCTCGCCGGAATTCAGGGAGGGCACGACTTCCATGCGTCAGACCTGCATGATTTCCTGCTGCTTCTCCGACAGCATCTCATCCACCTTATGGACGAAATTGTCCGTAAGCTTCTGAATATCATCTTCCGCCTTTTTCCGCTCGTCTTCGGAAAGATCCCCGTCTTTTTCCGCCGTCTTGGCGTCATCCATACCATGTCGGCGTACATTGCGGATGGCGATCTTGGCATTCTCGCCATAGGTTGCCGCCACCTTGGCAAGCTCCGCGCGCCGTTCCTCCGTCAGTTCGGGGATCGGAACCCGGACCATCGTCCCGTCAACAACCGGATTGAGCCCAAGCCCTGCGTTCCGGATGCCCTTCTCGACGGCCTTCACATTATTCTTGTCCCACACCTGGACACTCAGCATCCGCGGCTCCGGCGTGCTCACGGTGCCGACCTGATTGATCGGCATGGACGCGCCGTAGCTTTCCACCATGACAGTATCCAGAAGGCTGATATGCGCCCGGCCCGTGCGCAGTCCCGCAAATTCGTGCTTAAGCGCCTCAAGCGCACCTTTCATGCGTTTTTCGAGATCTTTCATGTTTGGCGCCGCCATCTTAATTATCCTCCATCGCCGGGATGGTCATCCCAGCGTCTTCTCACTGTTAAACCGGGCAATATTACACTGCTATACGACTTCTGTGAAACAACCTTCTTTTTTAAGGACACGGGCGAAGGCCCCTTCCTCTTGAATGGAAAAAACAAGAATGGGAATCTTGTTCTCCCGCGCCAGGGAAATTGCCGCCGCATCCATTACCTTGAGATCTTTCGCCAGCACATCAAGATGCGACAGGGTGTCGTAGCGTTCCGCATCCGCATGCAGGCGCGGGTCCTTGTCATAGACCCCGTCGACATTCGTGCCCTTGAGAAGCGCGTTGCATTTCATTTCCGCCGCGCGAAGCGCCGCCGCCGTGTCCGTCGTAAAATAGGGATTGCCCGTGCCGGCCGCAAATATGACGATACGGCCTTTTTCCAGATGCCGCTCCGCCCGGCGGCGGATATAGGGCTCGCACACTGCCGACATCGGGATCGCCGACAGAACGCGGCTGTGCATGCCGAGCGCCTCGATCGCATTTTGCAGGGCAAGTGCGTTCATCACGGTCGCAAGCATGCCCATATAGTCGGCGCTGGAGCGGTCCATGCCCTTGGCTGTCCCGGAAATGCCGCGAAATATATTGCCGCCGCCGACAACGACGCAAACCTCCACCCCCATGGCATGGGCGGCGCTGATATCCTTGGCAATGCGGGAAACTGTCTCTACATCAATACCATATTGCTGGTTTCCCAGAAGCGCTTCGCCAGAACATTTCAAGAGAACCCTTTGGTATTGAGGCGTTTTCGACATATTTTTCCCCGAAACTGAATACTATGGTTAATGGCGTCGGCATGACAGCATACAGAAAAAGTATGATTTGAAAAGCAGCGATGCCGCACAAAAAAATATGGCGGCCCCAACCGGAGACCGCCATATGTTTTCAGTCCATCCGCGATTATCGAGCGGCGGCGGCGACTTCCGCTGCGAAGTCGCTTTCTTCCTTTTCGATCCCCTCGCCGACGGCGAAGCGGACCATGCCGACAACGGTGATCGGCTTGCCAATCTGCTTGGCGACGGCGTCAATTGCCGCTTTAACCGAATTTTCGCCGTCAACGACGAAAGTCTGTTCAAGCAGAACAACGTCCTTGTAGAACTTGCTCAGCCGGCCTTCGACCATCTTGCCGATAATTTCCTCCGGCTTGCCGGATTCGCGGGCCTGCTGCGACAGAACGGCGCGTTCGCGGTCAACCGCGGCAGGGTCAAGATCGGCAACGCTGATCGACTGCGGGCTCGTCGCGGCGACATGCATGGCAATCTGCTTGCCAAGGGTCGCGAGCGCTTCCGTGTCGCCCTCGCTCTCAAGTCCGACGAGAATGCCGATTTTGCCAAGTCCTTCCGCAACCGCGTTGTGGACGTAGGACGCGACGACACCCTTGTCGACGGTGATCGTCGCCGCGCGGCGAAGCGCCATATTCTCACCGATGGTAGCGATGGCGTCGGTCAGCTTTTCCTCAACCGTTACGGAGGCGCCCGGAAAGGGGCTTGCCTTGATGACGTCGACATCGGCGCCCTTTTCGGCGGCAACGGTGGCAATGCCGCTCACCAGATTCTGGAAATCCTCATTGCGGCCGACGAAATCGGTCTCGGCATTGACCTCAACAACGGCGCCGGATGTCCCGCTTGCCGTCACGGCAACCAGACCTTCGGCGGCAACGCGACCGGATTTCTTGGCGGCCGTGGCCAGACCCTTGGTCCGAAGCCAGTCAATCGCCGCATCCATATCGCCGTTCGTTTCCGTCAGGGCTTTCTTGCAATCCATCATTCCCGCACCGGACCGGGTGCGAAGTTCTTTAACCAGTCCCGCTGTAATAGCAGTCATAACTTGTCCTCACATTTCTTTTCTTAAATGGGATAGCGCCCCGGCTTTGGCCATTATATGGGGGCGCCACTCACAGATTTAAGACGCTTTCGCGCTTTCGTCCTCGCCTTCGGCTACAGGGGCTTCAGCTTCAGCTACAGCTTCAGGTTCCGCCACGGCCTCTTCCGGCGCGGCTTCCGCCTTTTCCTCAGCGGCCGGCGCTTCCTCAGCCGGAAGTTCCTCGGTCATCGCCGGAGTTTCCGCCGCCCCAAGATCGGTGCCCTGACTCGCCATTTCCATGGAGATACCATCGATAACCGCCTGCTTGAAGAGATCGCAATAGAGGCTGATGGCGCGAAGGGCATCATCATTGCCCGGCACCGGATAGGTGATGCCATCGGGATCGGAATTGCTGTCGAGGATCGCGACCACCGGAATACCGAGTTTGTTCGCTTCCTGAACCGCCAGTTCTTCCTTGTTGGTGTCAATCACCACGATGATGTTCGGCAGGCCGCCCATTTCCTTGATGCCGCCAAGAGCGCGTTCGAGTTTATCGCGCTGGCGGGTCATTTTCAGAACTTCCTTCTTGGTCAGCCCCGTATGTTCCTCGGACAGCTGCTCTTCAAGCTTGCGAAGCTGCTTGATCGATTCCGAAACCGTCTTCCAGTTGGTCAGCATACCGCCGAGCCAGCGATGGTTGACATAGAACTGCGCGCATTGCTTCGCACTTTCGGCGACCACATCGGAGGCCTGACGCTTGGTGCCGACGAACAGAACCCGTCCGCCACCCGCAACCGTATCACGCACGACCTTGAGCGCCTGATAAAGCATCGGCACGGTCTGCTGCAGATCGAGAATATGGATTTTGTTACGGGCGCCGAAAATATAGGGACCCATTTTCGGGTTCCAGCGGCGGGATTGGTGACCAAAGTGAACACCAGCTTCCAGAAGCTGACGCATAGTAAAAGTAGGCAGAGCCATTCTGCAATCTCCTTTTCCGGTTGAACCTCCGTGAGCCGTGGTCCTGCGGATTATCCCGAGAACACCGGAAGGGAAAGACCAACACAGTCCTGCCCAAAGCTCACGTGTGAATTTAACAGTGCGCTAATTAGGCCGGTACGCCGCAATATGCAAGGGAAAAATACCGGATTACACCGATTTACACCGTTGAACGTCAAATATCATGCACATCGATGACCCCGGGCGCGGATTTGAGCGCCTGCCGCACTTCTGGCGTGATATTCACCTGATCCGACAGATCGAATTCTATTTCCTTCGCTTCATCCTCCAGGTTGAGGACAAACGCGACGCGCCCCCGGCCCCGGCCGCCCTGACGGAGGATCGCGGCGACGTCCGCAAGCGGCCTGTCGTCATTGGCGAAAATCCGCACACCGTCCGCTATGTTCGCCGCGAGGGATTCGAGCCGTTGCAGGCTTTGCACCGTGAGCCGCGGCTGATCGCTGTCAAGATTGCCGGTGACGCGCAGTACCAACGATTGCCCCACCACCAGAAGGTCGCGGTACTTATCGAGTGTTTCGGCGAACATCGTCACTTCAAAGGCGCCGGTGGCATCCGAAAGCTGGACGAAGGCGAGTGGCTTGCCCTTTCGCGTCCGAAGCTCCCGCTTTCCCATCACCGTTCCGGCAAGGGTTGCCGCACTTTCAGTGGCGCCAAGACTGGCGAGATACCCCGCTGCATCGCGCACACCCGCTTTATCGAGGGTCTTGTCCCAGGCATCCAGCGGATGTCCCGAAAGATAGAAGCCGATCGCATCGAACTCCTGCTTCAACTGCTCCATCGCCGTCCAGCGGGACGGCTGCGGAAGCGGTGGGCGGGCCGCCAATGTCTCGGCGCCACCGCCAAAGAGATTGACCTGGCCGGATCCCCGCTCCTCCTCCGACTGCTGGGCCTGACGCAACAGAATTTCAATTGAGGCGAACACCTGTGCGCGATGATCGAGAAGATCGTCAAAGGCGCCGGCGCGGACGAGATTCTCCGCCTGGCGCTTGTTCATATATTTCGGATTGAGCCGCTCCGCGAAGTCGAACAGATCCCGATAGGGGCCGTTTTCCTCCCGCTCGCGCACTATTCCCGCCATGGCTTCGCGCCCGACGTTCTTGACCGCCGCAAGGGCATAGCGCACCGCCCCCTGTTCCCCGTCGAATTCCACCGTGAATTCCACTTCCGACTTGTTCAGGCAGGGCGGATAAACCGGGATTTTCATTCGCTCCAGATCCTGGCGGAAGATATTGAGCTTGTCCGTATTGTTCATATCGAGGCTCATGGAGGCCGCCATGAACTCGACCGGGTAATTCGCCTTCAGCCAGGCCGTATGATAGGAGACAAGGGCATAGGCCGCTGCATGCGACTTGTTGAAGCCATAGTTCGCAAATTTCGCCACCAGATCAAAGATATGCGTTGCGTCCTTCTGGGTAATCCCCTTCTCATGCGCGCCTTTGGCAAAAATCGCGCGCTGCTGGTCCATTTCGGACTGGATTTTCTTGCCCATCGCCCGGCGCAGGAGATCGGCATCGCCAAGGCTGTAGCCGGCGAGCGTCTTGGCGATCTCCATCACCTGCTCCTGATAGATGATGACGCCGTATGTCTCCTCGAGCACCGGTTTAAGTTCCGGATGGAGATAATCCGGCTCCTCCTCCCCATGCTTGCGGCGGATATAGGTCGGGATGTTTTCCATGGGCCCCGGCCGATAGAGCGCGACGATGGCGATGATATCCTCGAAGGCGTCGGGGCGCATCTTTCTGAGCATGTCCCGCATGCCGGAACTTTCCAGCTGAAAGATGCCGATGGTATTGCCGGTAGAGAGAAGCTCGAACACCGCCGGATCATCGAGCGGCACCTTGGCATAATCGACCTCGATCCCGCGGCGGGTCAGAAGCGCCTTCGCGCGATCCAGCACGGTCAGGGTCTTCAGGCCGAGAAAGTCGAACTTCACCAGACCCGCCGTCTCGGCATATTTCATCGAAAACTGCGTCACCGGCATGTCCGAGCGCGGATCGCGATAGAGGGGGACCAACTCGTCAAGCGGGCGGTCGCCGATCACGACGCCGGCCGCGTGGGTCGAGGCATGGCGGTACAATCCCTCGAGCTGCAGCGCGATCTCGAGAAGCTTCGCCACCTCCGGGTCCGTCGCCCGTTCCTCGCGCAAGCGCGGCTCCGTATCCAGTGCCTGCTGGAGGCTCACCGGATTGGCTGGGTTGGCCGGGATCATCTTGCTGATCCGGTCCACCTGCCCGTAGGGCATCTGCAGCACGCGCCCGACATCACGCACCGCCGCCTTCGCCTGCAACTTACCGAAGGTGATGATCTGCGCGACCTGGTCGTGACCGTATTTTTCCTGCACATAGCGGATGACCTGCTCACGCTTGTCCTGGCAGAAGTCGATATCGAAGTCCGGCATCGACACGCGCTCGGGATTGAGGAAGCGTTCGAACAGCAGACCGAAACGAAGCGGATCGAGATCGGTGATGGTGAGCGCCCAGGCGACCACCGACCCCGCCCCCGAGCCACGGCCGGGCCCGACCGGCACGTCATGCTCCTTCGACCATTGGATGAAATCGGAAACGATCAGGAAATAGCCGGGGAATCCCATTTCATTGATCACCCCGATCTCATACTCGAGACGGTCGAAATATTCCTTCGATACAGTTTCCCGCTCCGCCTCCGTCATGCTCTCCGTGAAGACCTCATTTTCAAGACGGCGCTTGAGGCCTTTCGTTGCCATGGCCGCGAGTTCTCCGGCCTCATCACGCCCCTCCGCCGAGGAAAAGGCCGGCAGGATCGGGTCACGCTTCGGCGAGGCCACGGCGCAGCGCATCGCAATCACCAATGTATTGTCGATGGCTTCGGGCAGGTCGGAGAAAAGCTCGATCATTTCCGACTGGGATTTGAAATAATGCTCAGGCGTTCGCTTGATGCGATCCTGATCGCCTACATATTTGCCGGCGGCAATACAGAGCAGCGCGTCATGCGCCTCATACATGCCCCGGTCCGCGAAGAAAACTTCGTTGGTGGCCACGAGCGGGATATCAAGATCATAGGCGAGCCTCAAAAATCCAGGCTCGGTTTTCTTCTCGAGCGGAAGGCCGTGCCGCTGAAGCTCCATATAAAGGCGGCCATCAAAAACTTCTTTGAGCTTGCGGGCATACATTTCCGCCGCGTCAATCTGATCCGCGGCGATAAGCCGACCGAGCGGCCCTTCCGCGCCCCCGGTAAGACAGATCAGGCCCGTCGCATTTTCCGACAGCATCTCAAACGGAACCTGCGCGGTCTCCCCGGCCTCCGTCTTGAGGAAGGCATGGGACGTCAGTTTGAGAAGGTTGTTATAGCCGGCCTCATCCTGCGCCAGCAACACAACGGGATCCGGTTCGGGCCGTCGTCCGCTCCGGTCGACGCCATCCTCGCGCGTGATCGCGATCTGGCACCCGATGATCGGCTGCACGCCACCGCCCATCATGGCCAGCGAAAATTCGAGGGCGCCGAACATGTTGTTGGTATCCGTGATGGCCACCGCCGGCATCTGGCAATTGCGGCAGAGTTTCAGGATATCCTTGACCGGCACCGCCCCCTCCGAGAGGGAATAGGCGGAATGGACACGCAAATGGACAAAACGGGGGCCCGCTTTCGCTACTGGCAACGGCACGTCTCCAATCTGTGATTTAAGCCGCCCCACTATCGCATGTCCTCGTCAAAAGGTAAGGCCTTGACAGCCTCTCCTATGAAGTTTTCTGTGGATAACTCCCTTCAGTTAGCCGCCCCCGCCGTCCTGCGACTGTCAACCCGTCAGCCCCGCAACGATATCCGCCCAGAACACCATCAGCCCCAGCGCACTCGCGAAGGCCGCACATTCAAATCCACTTTTTAATATCTGGTCGAGATCCATGATGCTGCTCCTTTTTGTCTGTTGAAAGACACAATGTTCTTGTTTTGTTCTTTTGTCAATGAGTTATTTCAACGCCAGTTTTTCACATTAAATCAGGATATTAATGGATAGAGCGGAAAGGTACCCGCTATGCCGTCACGAGACGATGATCGCGGACATGGAGGACGCGGTCCATGCGGCGGGCGAGTTCGATATTGTGCGTGGCGACCAGCGCGGCGACTTTGCGGTCGCGGGTCGCATCGAGGAAATAGTTGAACACCATTTCGGCGGTCTGCTCATCAAGGTTGCCGGTCGGTTCGTCGGCAAGCAAGACAAGCGGATCATTGGCGAGCGCCCGGGCGATAGCGACGCGCTGCTGCTCCCCGCCCGAGAGTTTCGCCGGACGATGGGACAGCCGCTCCGTGAGCCCCATGCGCGTCAGGAGCTCCGTCGCATGCGCCCTCGCCGCCGACTTGGCGACGCCGGCGATCAGGTTCGGCATCATGACATTCTCAAGCGCCGAGAATTCCGGCAGCAGATGATGAAACTGGTAAACGAAGCCGATCTTGTCGCGGCGCACCTCGGTCCGTTTGTTATCGCGCGCCTTGCTGCAATCGATCCCGTCGATAACCACCGTCCCGCTCGTCGGCGGCTCAAGAAGCCCGGCAATCTGCAAAAGCGTCGACTTGCCGGAGCCCGACGGGCCGAGCAACGCGACAATCTCGCCCGGGCGCAGCTCCAGCTCCACATTCTCGAGCACCAGCAGCTTCTCCTGCCCCTGCGCGAAGGTGCGACCGATATTTTCAAGCTTCAGGACCGGCTCACTCATATCGCAGCGCCTCCACCGGATCGAGACGCGCCGCCCGCCAGGATGGATAAATTGTCGCCAGCAGCGAAATGACGAGTGCCATGATGACAACCGTCGTCACCTCCACCGGATCGATCTTGGCGGGCAGATGGGAGAGGAAGTAAATCTCGGCAGAGAAAAGCTCCGCCCCCGTCATGCCTTCAATCAGGCCCTTGATACGGTCGATATTGGCGCAGAAACCGAGCCCGAGCGCAAAGCCGAAGGCCGTGCCGATCACGCCGATACTGGCACCCGAAATGAAGAAGACGCGCATGATCATGCCGCGCGTCGCCCCCATGGTGCGGAGAATGGCGATATCCCGCCCCTTGTCCTTCACCAGCATAATCAGGCTTGAAATGATGTTGAAGGCCGCGACGAGAATGATCAGCGTCAGGATCAGGAACATGACGTTCCGCTCAACCTCGAGGGCATTGAAGAAACTCGCGCGCGACTGCTGCCAGTCATAGATGAAGGCACGGATATTCACCGCCTGGATAATCTCGCGGCGGATCTCGAGGGCCTTCTCGGGGTCCGACGCATAAACCTCGAGCGCGGTAACGCCGTCGCCGAGACGGAAATAACTCTGCGCCGCCTTCAGCGACATATAGATATAGCCGCTGTCATACTCATACATTCCGGTATCGAAGAGCGCCGCAACGTCATAGGTTTTCACCCGCGGCATGGTGCCGAAGGCCGTCGGCGTGCCGTTGGCGGAAATGAGTTTCACCTTGTCTCCCGCCGCAACACCAAGGGTGCGCGCGAGCCGGTAGCCCAGGACGATCGAATTGTCATCGCCAAAGGTTTCGAGAGAGCCGTCGACGATATTCGTCGAAATGACATCGAGCGAGGCCAGCTGGTTCGGCGAAATTCCGCGCACAAGCGCGCCGCTCGCCTCCTTGCCGGAGGCCATCACCTGCCCCTCGACGATCGGCGTGACACGCCTGACATCGGGAATTGCGGAAAGACGCGCCACCACGCCGCCATAATCCACAAGCGATTCTTCCGCCGGGGCCCGCACTTCGTAATGACCGTTAAGGCCAAGAATGCGGTCAAGCAGCTCGGCGCGGAAGCCGTTCATGACGGACATAACAATGATCAGGGTCGCGACGCCCAGACCGATCCCGAGAAAGGAGAAGGTGGCGATGACGGAAATAAAGCCTTCCTGCCGCCGGGCGCGCAGGTAGCGAAGCGCCATCGTCCATTCGAAGCGGGAAAACACTAGCCCCGGCCCACCAGAAGTTCGAGGGCGGCGTCAACGGACAGTTCCTGTTTTTCGCCGGTGCTGCGGTTCTTGACCTCGACCATCCCCGCTTTCACGCCGCGCGGGCCGATGGTCGCCTGCCAGGGAAGGCCGATCAGGTCCATTTTCGCGAACTTTTCGCCGGCCCGTCCCGCCGTATCGTCATACAGCACCTCGACAGTCGCGGTCTTCAGCTTGCCATAGAAATCCTCGCAGGCCGCATCACAGGCATCATCGCCGCTTTTGAGATTGATCAGGCCGACCTTGAACGGCGCCACGCTTTCCGGCCAGATGATGCCATCGTCATCATGGCTTGCCTCGATAATGCCGCCGACAAGGCGGGAGACGCCAATTCCGTAGGAGCCCATGGAGACAGTCACGTCCTTGCCGTCCGGCCCGGCAACCGCCGCGCCCATGGCCTTTGAATATTTGTCGCCAAAATGGAAGATATGGCCAACCTCGATCCCGCGGCGGGAGACAAGATCTCCTGCGCTCACGTCGCAATTTTCCGGATCATGCATATCATCCGCCGCCGCATAATAGCTAGTCCACTGATCGACGATTTCCTGAAGTTCCGTGGCGGAATAGTTGTCCTTTTCCGGCGTTTCAAGGGTCAGCAGGTCCTTGTGGTAGAAAACCTCGCTTTCGCCGGTATCGGCGAGCACGATGAATTCATGCGACAGGTCGCCGCCGATGGGGCCGGTCTCTGCGCGAAGCGGTATCGCCTTCAATCCAAGACGTGCAAATGTCTTAAGGTAAGCCACAAACATATTGTTGTAAGCCGTTTTGGCGCCTCCATAATCCAGATCGAACGAATAGGCATCCTTCATCAGGAATTCGCGACCCCGCATGATTCCGAAGCGTGGACGCACTTCATCTCGGAACTTCCACTGGATATGATAGAGATTGAGCGGCAGGTTCTTGTAGCTCTTCACGTGGGAGCGGAAAATATCCGTCACCTGCTCCTCATTCGTCGGGCCGTAGAGCATGTCGCGCTCATGCCGGTCGGTGATGCGCAGCATTTCCTTGCCATAATCGTCATAGCGGCCGGATTCCCGCCAAAGATCGGCCGGCTGCAAGGTCGGCATCAGGATTTCAAGGGCGCCGGCCCTGTCCTGTTCCTCCCGCACGATGCGTTCGATATTCTTCAATACCCGAAACCCCATCGGCAACCAGCTGTAAATGCCGGCGGACGACTGCTGGATCATCCCCGCCCGGAGCATCAGGCGATGCGAAACGATCTGCGCTTCCTTCGGGTCTTCCTTCAGTGTCGGGAGAAAAAAACGGGACAGACGCATGGGAGCCTCGGTTAAATAATACTCAGTTGAATAGATGTCAGACTTTTAACGGGATTTACCAAGATTGCAAGGATTTCACCCTATTGATAACGCTTGCGGCATTCATTTGCGATGGCGTTCTCCACCGGATCGGCAAGTTCTTGACCGTTGTAGAGCAGACTTCCCGACGCAAGATCATATTCAACAGTTCCGACATATACTTCCGCATTTTTAAGTTTCGGATTATAGTTTTTGAGTAAATCTTTGAAAGGAATAGATAAATCTATAAAAATCCTGTCCGGCAGCTGGAGTTGGTTTCCGCCGTTGATATCGGCCGGCGCGACCGGCCGCCCATGCACGTCGACACCGCCCTTATAGGCCACATCGGGTTCGGGGATATATTTGACGATCCGCTGGCAATCGATTTTCGACACTTCGATTTGGATATCTTCGGCGAAGGCGACCGCGCCAAAAGACATCAGCGGCAGCAAAAGGCACAACAATCGGAGCAGCCGCGCCATGCTAGGTCCCCTGGAAGTAGGCGCGAAAATCGATCAGCTCGAGATCGATGACCGTATAGATGATCACGAAAATAAGGATTGTTATCAACGTCGTCATCGCGAACTTGGTCCAGATTCTCGGGTGAACCGGCGCGCTTTCGACGGTCCCGGGTTCAATCTCTCCATCCTGCTCGCCTTGCGGCCTTACGCCCCAGGGCAGAACCGTGAAGAGGACCACCATCCAGACAATACAGAAAACAACGATGCCGCCGACCAGTGACATATCGCCGCCCTATACCTGTTCCAGCTCGACGAGCGTGCCACTGAAATCCTTCGGATGCAGGAAAAGAACCGGTTTCTTGTGGGCGCCGATCTTGGGTTCGCCATCGCCAAGAACCCGAGCCCCCTTGGCTTTCAGCTGGTCGCGTGCCGCGAGGATATCCTCCACTTCGTAGCAGACATGATGAATACCGCCCGACGCATTCTTCTTCAAAAAGCCTTCAATCGGGGAATTTTCTCCAAGCGGATGCAAAAGCTCTATTTTCGTGTTGTCGAGCTCGACGAAAACCACGGTCACGCCGTTGTCCGGCTCATCCTGCGGCGCGCTTACCTTCGCGCCCAGCGTATCGCGATAAACCGCGGCGGCTGCAGCCAGATCCGGAACCGCAATGGCAACATGGTTCAATCGTCCAATCATCTTTCAGCTTCCTTACTCTTCTTCAAATCTTATGACATAAATATCGGTAATCGGCCGCCGTCCGGCAAGCCTTCGGAAAACCCGGCGGACCGCATTATGCGCTGTTTCCTCGACTTTTTCATCATCCAGTTTTTCTTGTTTTTTCAACTGGTTATGGCGTTCTATTATCTGTGCCTTGAGTTCCTTTTGCAATTCGGGGAACAGATTCTCATCGACAACGCCGCGAAGGCGGATGATCGGGTCCTCCGTGATATGGCCCTTTTCATTGACGAGAACAACCCCGCTGACGGCGCCATTAAAGACAAGCCGGCGTCGGGTTGACAGGAATTCGCCATCCAGTGGCGTCAGCCCGCCCGCGTCAACGGCGAGCCGTCCCGAGGGGACATCCGCGATGATTTCCGCATCCCCCGGCGCCAGCCTGAGGATATTGCCGTTTGTAATCTCGATTGCCTGCTCAACGCCGAGCGACCGGGCGAGTTCGCAATGGGCGCGGATATGCCGTGCCTCCCCATGCACCGGAATCGCGATCTTCGGCTTGACGATCCCGTACATATCGGTCAATTCCCCGCGCGCCGGATGTCCGGAAACATGAACGAATTCATCGGCTTCCGTGATGACCTCAATGCCCTTTTCCGTCAATTGGTTATGCAGCGCATAGAGCGTCTTTTCATTGCCCGGGATGACCTTGGAAGAGAAAATGACCGTATCGCCGGGATCAAGCGCGATATGCGCATGCTCGCCGCGGGCAATCCGGGCCATGGCGCCGCGCGCTTCGCCCTGGCTCCCCGTACAGAGCAGCAGGAGCTTGTCGCGCGGAATATGACTTGCATCCTTTTCATCAATAAAGGGCGGCAAGTCATTGAGATATCCTGATCTTTTCGCGGCCTCCGTCATCCGGTGGAGCGACCGCCCGACCAGCACCACATGCCGATCGTGGCGCTCGGCCACGCTGGCGATCGTCATCAGCCGCGCGATATTGGACGCAAAGGTCGTGACCGCGATCCGTCCTGTCGGAATACCCCCGAGGATCACATCGAGACTATCCTGCACCTCAAGCTCGGATCCCGACACCCCCGCCTTGAAGACATTGGTGGAATCACAGATCATGGCGAGAACGCCCTGCTCCGACACGCGCTGCATTTTGACAAGGTTGCTGGCGGGCCCGACCACCGGATCGGGATCGAGCTTCCAGTCGCCACTATGGAGGACACGTCCGTAAGGGGTCGTGATCATCAGGGCCTGCATTTCCGGAATGGAATGAGTGAGGTCGACAAAATCGATATGGAAATCGCCGATGGCCATGGAACTGCCGGGCGCGACCACATTGACCTCGACGTCATTCTCCAGCCCCTCTTCCGCAAGTTTCAGCGCCAGAATTTCAGCCGTAAAGGGACTTGTATATACCGGGCATAGAAACTGCGGCCAGAGACGCGCGACAGCGCCGACGTGATCCTCATGCGCATGGGTGACGATAATCGCCAGCAGATCCTTCCTTCGTTCGGCAATCCAGGTTGGATCCGGGACGATGACATCGATCCCCGGCGCCCGGTCATCGGCGAAGGAGATCCCGCAATCGATCATCACCCATTTGCCATTACAGCAATAAAGGTTGAGATTCATGCCGATTTCCCCACTCCCGCCGAGCGGAAGAAAGTAAAGGCCGTTTTTTAAACTGGCGTCTAAATTACCCATAAAAGCTTTCAATTATTCTTGTAAAAAATTTCGACGAGACCGGTCAACGTCAGATCCGCGTCAACATGATCGATGATATCGGTTCCCTTGTCGAACAGGGGGGCGAGACCGCCGGTCGCGATGACTTTCAGATTCTCGCCATATTCGGCGCGAATTCTGGCGATCAATCCCTCGATCATGGCGATGTAGCCCCAATAGATGCCGGATTGCATACATTCAAGCGTATTTTTGCCGATCACCCGCGACGGCCGTGCGACGGCAATGCGCGGCAGCTTCGCCGCCGCCTTGTGCAGGGCATCGAGGCTGAGATTTACCCCCGGCGCGATGACCCCGCCGATATAGTTCCCGTTTTCGTCAACCACATCAAGGGTCGTTCCCGTGCCAAAATCGACAACGACAAGCGGCCCGCCGTAAATCGCATGGGCGGCAACGGCATCGACCAACCGGTCGGCGCCCGCCTCGGCCGGATTGTCGATCAGCGGCTTCATGCCAAGATCGACGCCCGCCTCGCCGATGACCATGGGCGCAACGCCAAAATAGCGGCGGCAAAACCCCTTGATGTTGAACAGGGTTTCCGGAACCACGGTGGCGACGATGGCATCTTTGATATCGCCAAGCTTCAAGTTGTCGAGCGCCATTGCCTGACTGAGCCAGACGCCGTACTCCTCCGCAGTGCGAGACGCGGAGGTCGATATCCGCCATTCATTGACGAGCTTGCGGTCGTTATAGGCTGCGCAGGTAATATTGGTATTTCCGACATCAATCGCCAGTAACATACATGCCTCCTGTTATTGTCCCGACGCCGGGGCAAAAAAAATCTCGCCCGCCGTTATCCGTTTCTTTTCACCCGTATCGAGCTCAAGGATCAACGCCCCGTTTTCATCGAGGCCGAGGAAAAGACCGTCCAACGTCTCATTGGACAGCCGGGCGGTAATCCGCTCGCCGATTCCTGTCGCATGATTGAGCCATCGGTCGCGGATCGGGGGAAACCCCTCGCGCTTCCAGATCATATAGAGCGCAAGCAGGGCATATCCATAGGCCGACAGAACGTCACCAACGCCGATTTTGGCGCCCACGGCAGATAGAGACGTTGCGGGTAGACCATCGGTCCGCTCGGGAAAAGTCGCGATATTAATTCCGGTCCCGACGATGACATAATCCATTTTGCCGTCAGGCCTCGTCTTGCTTTCAAGCAGGATGCCGGCTGTCTTGTGACCATCAATCAGAACATCGTTGGGCCATTTAAGGCCGAGAGGCTGCGCGCGCGGCAATAATGGGGCGATGGCGTCATGCAGGCCCAGAGCCACCAGGAATGAAAGACGCGCCGCCTCCGTAGGTTCGCAGTCGGGACGGAGGATCAGCGAGCAGTACAAGTTCCCCTCCGGGCTTATCCACTGCCGCCCGCGCCGGCCGACCCCCTGCTCCTGTCGCTTCGCCCAGGCGATGGTCCCCTCCTCGGCGCCGGCTTCGGCCAGCTTACGGGCCTCGACGTTGGTGCTGCCAACGACGTCGTAGGCATGAAGCCTGAAAAACGGTGGAAGATCCACGCCGCCATCCGGGGATTGGTTCACGAGAACAATACAGCCGCCGCCGCCTGGGCACCCTCAAGGAGCGGTGCCGGAAAGAGAACGAAGAATGCCACAAACAGACCTGAAACCGTCATGATGATCGACTGCGTCCGGCTGGTCGGCTCAAACCCTTCCGCGGGATCATCGAAATACATGATTTTGACAATCCTGAGGTAATAATAGGCGCCAACGACGGACGTCACCAAGCCGATCACCGCGAGCGGAATAAGCCCGGCATTGATCGCCGCAATGAAGATATAGAATTTGCCGAAAAAGCCAGCGAGCGGCGGAATACCGGCAAGGCTGAACATGAAGATCAGGAAGAAGAACGCCATCCAGGGTTGCGACTTGCTGAGACCCGCGAGTTCCGATATCTCCTCGACCATGCCGTCACGATGACGCATGGAGAGAATGCAGGCGAAGGTGCCGATATTCATCACCACATAGATCGCCATATAGATCAGCACGCCGCGCACCCCTTCCTCGGTTCCGGCGGCAAGCCCAACGAGGGCGTAGCCAATATGTCCGATGGAGGAATAGGCCATCAGTCGCTTGATATTCTTCTGGTTGATCGCGGCAAAGGCGCCAAGGATCATCGAGGCGACGGAAATGAAGATGATGATCTGCTGCCACTGCCCGACCAGTTCCCCGAAGGGCGTGATGAATACGCGGAGGAACAGGGCAATTGCGGCGACCTTCGGCGCCGCCGCGAAAAAGGCCGTCACCGGGGTTGGCACCCCTTCGTAAACGTCCGGCGTCCACATATGGAACGGAACGGCGGAGACCTTGAAGGCAAGACCCGCAATCATGAAGACGATGCCGATCAACAGGCCAATCCCAGCTTCTTCTGCCCCGCTCTTGAAAAGACCCGCGAGAACATCGAAGTTCGTCGTCCCGGTGAAGCCGTAAATCAGCGAGACGCCATAAAGCAGCATGCCTGAGGACAGGGCGCCAAGAACGAAATATTTAAGACCCGCCTCCGTCGAGCGGACGCTGTCCCGCTTGAAGGCAGCCGTCACATAGAGCGACAGGCTCATCAGCTCGATGCCAAGATACATGGTCATCAGATCGTTGGCCGAAATCATCACCATCATGCCAAGAGTGGCAATCACGATGAGGATGGGGAATTCGAACCGCACCATCTTCTCGCGCTTGTTGAAATCGATCGACATGATCACGGCGAAGGCCGACGCGCCGAGGCAGAGGGTCTTCATGAAGATGCCGAAGGCATCGTCCCGGTACAGTCCGTCAAAGGTGGTGACGCTGGTTTGCGCCTCGAACTGGACCAGGAATCCGGCGATAATAAAGGACAGAACCGACAGCCAGCAGATCAGGCTGGTCGCCTTGTTTCCGCGAAAGGCACCGATCATCAGGAGCGCCATGGCGACACAGGCGAGGAATATTTCCGGAAGTGCGATTGAAAAATCAGGCAAACCCATTTCTTTAATCCTACCTACTTAGACGCGTTGATGATTGCTTTGCCGGCCTGCATGGCCGTCTCATGCTGGTCCATCAGATTGATGACAGACGCATGCATGACATCAAGGAACGGCTCGGGATAGATGCCAATCCAGAACGCCACGAGAATGAGCGGCGTAAAGATGATGATTTCCCGGCGCCCCACATCCATGATGTTCTTGAGATCTTCTTTCACCAACTCCCCGAAGACAACTCGCCGGTAAAGCCACAGGCTGTAGGCTGCACCGAGGATCACGCCGATGGTCGCAAGGAAGGCAACCGTCGTATTCACCTGATAGGTGCCGACCAGGATAAGGAACTCACCGACAAAGCCGCTGGTTCCCGGCAGGCCGATAGTGGCCATGGTGAAGATCATGAAAATCAACGCATAGCGGGGCATCCGGTTGACAAGTCCGCCGTAACGGGCGATCTCGCGGGTGTGCATCCGATCGTAAACCACCCCGACGCACAGGAACAGTGCGCCGGAAACAATACCATGGCTGATCATCTGCAGGATGCCGCCTTCCAGCCCCTGCTGGGTGAGTGTGAACATACCGATCGTAATGAACCCCATATGCGCGACGGAAGAATAGGCGATCAGCTTCTTCATGTCCTTCTGCACAAGTGCCACGAGCGAGGTATAGAGGATGGCGACCACGCTGAGGGCGAAGATGAGCGGCGCAAAATAATCAGATCCTTCCGGGAACATCGGGATCGAGAAGCGCAAAAAGCCGTATCCGCCCATTTTCAGGAGCACGCCGGCCAGAATGACCGATCCCGCCGTCGGCGCCTGCACATGGGCATCGGGCAGCCAGGTATGCACCGGCCACATCGGCACCTTCACCGCGAAGGACGCAAAGAAGGCAAGCCACAGCCAGAGCTGCAGATGCGGATCAAAATTAAAGTCGATCAAGGTCGGGATATCGGTCGTGCCCGCGATGAAATACATGGTGATCATCGCCGCCAGCATCAGGACCGAGCCGATCAGGGTATAGAGAAAGAACTTGAAGCTTGCATAAACCCGCTGTGCCCCGCCCCAAATTCCGATAATCAGGAACATCGGGATCAGCCCCGCCTCGAAGAAGAGGTAGAAGAGCACCATGTCAAGCGCGCAGAAAACCCCGATCATCAGGGTTTCCATGACCAGGAAGGCGATCATGTATTCGCGTACCCGGACCGTAATCGCCTCCCAGCTCGCCAGAATGCAGAGCGGCATCAGGAAGGTGGTCAGGATGATGAAGAGCATCGAAATGCCATCCACACCCATATGATAGTTGATGTTCCCCCCGAGCCAGTCGCCTTTTTCGACGAACTGGAAGGCGGCTGTCCCGTTTTCGAAATTGATCCAGACGAAAAGGGAAATCACGAAGGTGAACAGCGTCGTCCAGAGCGCCACCCAGCGGGCGTTGCGGGCAGAGGATTCTTCCTTGCCGCTGGTCAGCAGGATAAGCAGCACCCCGACCAGGGGCAGAAATGTCACCGTTGATAAGATTGGCCAATCAAGCATGACTTAATGTCCACCCGCGAAGAAAAAGTAAGAAACAAAGGCTGCAACGCCGAGCAGCATGGCGAAGGCGTAATGATACATGTACCCGCTTTGAAGCTGCGACGCACGCCGGGCCAGCACCAGCACCCGGCCCGCGATCCCGTCCGGCCCAAGGCCGTCGATCACCTTGCCGTCACCGAAGGTCCATAAGAACCGGCCGATGGCCTTGGCAGGCCGCACGAAGAGGAAGTCGTACAGCTCATCGAAATACCATTTGTTCAGCAGGAACTGATAAAGTGCCGAATGGGTCTTGGCGAGCTGCACCGGGATATCCGTCCGGCGGATATACATCTGATAGGTGAGCGCCAGGCCGAAGACACCGAGAACCAGCGGCAATAGCTTGACCCAGAGCGGCACATGATGGGCATCCAGCATCGCCGTACTGTTCTCCAGCATCAGGATGGAGGCACCCCAGAATTCCCGAAAATCCTCTCCGGTCATCGGTCCGGCGAACAGCATTCCGGCGAAAATCGCGCCAGCCGCCAAAACGCCAAGCGGGATCAGCATGACCATCGGGCTTTCATGGACATGCGCCATGACTTCCTTGCTCGCCCGCGGCTCCCCATGGAAGGTCATGAAGATGAGGCGGCCCGAATAGAAGGCCGTCAGCAAGGCCGCCGCCACGCCCGCCCAGAAGGCATAGTCACCGACGCCGGTATGGGCCGCGAAGGCGCTTTCGATGATCAGGTCTTTCGAATAATAGCCGGCAAAAAGAGGAATACCGGCAAGCGCCAGTGACCCGATCCACATCATCGCGTAGGTGACTTTAATATGCTTCCAGAGCCCGCCCATCTTGCGCATGTCCTGCTCGTCGGAGACCGCATGAATGACGGACCCCGCGCTCAGGAACAAAAGCGCCTTGAAGAAGGCATGGGTGAAGAGATGGAAAATCGCCGCCGGATAGGCGCCGATGCCAAGGGCGAAGAACATATAGCCGAGCTGCGAGCAGGTTGAATAGGCAATCACCCGCTTGATATCGTTCTGCACAAGGCCGATGGTCGCCGCAAAGAAACAGGTTGTCGCGCCGACGACCGTCACCACCATCAGGGCTTCGGGCGAATATTCGAAAATCGGTGAGCAGCGCGCGACCATGAAGACACCGGCGGTCACCATCGTCGCGGCATGGATAAGGGCGGAAACCGGCGTCGGCCCCTCCATCGCGTCAGGTAGCCAGGTATGCAGGCCAATCTGCGCCGACTTGCCCATGGCGCCGACAAACAGCAACAGGCACAGCGTCGTCAGGATATCGACCTGATAGCCGAGGAATTCAAAGGTCTGCCCTGCCTGGCTTGGCGCGGCGGCGAAGACCTCATCGAAGCTCACGGAATTGAAAACGAAGTAAATCCCCATGATGCCGAGCGCGAAGCCGAAATCGCCGACGCGATTGACGACAAAAGCCTTGATCGCCGCGGCATTGGCTGTCGGCTTTTTGTACCAGAAACCGATCAGCAGATAACTCGCGAGACCAACCCCTTCCCAGCCGAAATACAGCTGAACAAAGTTATCCGAGGTCACCAGCATCAACATGGCGAAGGTAAAGAGCGAGAGATAGGCCATAAAGCGCGGCTTGTGCGGATCATGGGACATATAGCCGATGGAATAGACATGCACGACGGCCGAGACTGTGTTCACCACCACCAGCATCACCGCCGTAAGGCTGTCGATACGAAGCGCCCAGTCGACGTCAAAATCCCCGGAATTGATCCAGGTCAGAAGCTCTACCGCTTCTGTTGTCTGCTGAAACGCGATCTGGTAGAGCGCGACCCAGGAAAGAATGGCACTGATGATCACGGCGCCGCAGGTAATCAGCTGGCTGCCGCGATCGCCGAGGGATCGACCGAAAAGCCCCGCAATCAGGGCCGCAAGCAGCGGCAGGAAAACAATGAGGACGTACATCATGATTTTGTCTTAACCCTTCATGTGATGGATGTCCTCAACCGCGATGGTGCCGCGATTTCGGAAGTAAACGACAAGAATGGCCAGGCCAATCGCCGCCTCGCCGGCCGCCACGGTCAGGATGAACAGCGCGAACACCTGACCGACCAGGTTGCCGAGAAACGCGGAAAAGGCGACGAGATTGATATTGACCGCGAGCAGGATAAGCTCAATCGACATCAGAATGACGATGACATTCTTCCGGTTCAGGAAAATACCGAAAATACCCAAGGTCAGCAAAATCGCCGACACTGTCAGGTAATGTGCAAGACCGATTTCCATATTTCCCCCTTACACGCCCTGTCCAGGCTCAACTTTACGAACCGCCATGGACTCTTCCGGACGACGGTAAACCTGGGTCGCGATATTCTGCTTGCGCACCCCGGCGCGCTTGCGGTTCGTCAGAACGATCGCCCCGATCATCGCGACCAGCAGGATCATGCCCGCGATCTGGAATAGATAGGCATAATCGGTATAGATGATCTGCCCGAGCTGTTCCGTATTGGTGAGACCGGACGTAAGCGGCGCGACCTGCGAACTGACGTCCAGGGCTTCGGGCGAGAGCACCCATCCGCTCACCACCAAGATCAGCTCGATCAGCAGGATAATGCCGACGAGACCCCCGATCGGCAGATACTGCAAAAATCCCTGACGCAATTCCGCGAAGTTGATATCAAGCATCATGACGACGAAGAGGAAAAGCACCGCGACGGCGCCGACATAGACAACTACTAGGATCATCGCCAGGAACTCCGCCCCGAGCAGCACGAACAGCGCCGCCGAGTTGAAAAAGGCAAGGATCAGATACAGCACCGAATGAACGGGATTCTTCGCCGAGATCACCATAAAGGCCGAGGCAATGGTCATCGCCGCAAAAAGATAGAAGGCAATCGTCGAGATAATCATCGCGCCCCTCTTTCCGTAACTTTCAGATCCGTCATTTTCATGGCTGTCTCAATTTTACCTTCGATTATCTGTAGGGCGCGTCGGCGACCAGATTCTGCGCGATTTCCTGCTCCCAGCGGTCGCCGTTGGCGAGCAGCTTTTCCTTGTCATAGAAAAGCTCTTCCCGGGTTTCCGTAGCGAATTCGAAATTCGGTCCTTCGACAATCGCGTCCACCGGGCAGGCCTCCTGACAGAAGCCGCAATAGATGCATTTGGTCATATCGATGTCATAGCGGGTGGTGCGCCGGCTGCCGTCTTCGCGCGGCTCCGCCTCGATGGTGATGGCGAGCGCCGGGCAGGCCGCCTCGCAGAGCTTGCAGGCGATGCAGCGCTCTTCCCCGTTGGGATACCGCCGAAGCACATGTTCGCCGCGGAACCGGGGGCTCAGCGGACCCTTTTCATAGGGATAGTTGATGGTCGCCTTCGTCTTGAACATATAGCGGAATGTCGTCGCGAGACCCGTGACGATTTCCGTAAGGAGCAGACTGCGCGCCTGTTTATCGATAAAGCTCATATTAAATCAGCCTTTTCATCATTTCATTTTCCTATGCCGGAATCTTGTCGAAATAGACAAGAAATCCGGCCGTAACGACGACCCACAGCAGCGAGAAGGGCAAAAACACTTTCCAGCCAAGCCGCATCAACTGGTCGTAACGGTAGCGCGGCAGGGTCGCGCGCACCCAGATAAAGACAAAGAGCAGGACGGCAATCTTGATGCCGAACCAGATGACGCCCGGGATCCAGGTGAAAATCGCCCAGTCCGCCGGTGGTAGCCATCCACCGAGGAAGAGGATCGTGCAGATCCCGCTCATCAGGATCATGTTCGCATATTCGCCAAGGAAGAAGAGCGCGAACGCCATCGACGAATATTCCGTCTGGTATCCGGCCACAAGCTCCGCTTCCGCCTCCGGCAGGTCGAACGGGTGCCGGTTCGTTTCCGCCAGGATCGAGACGAAGAAGATAATAAACATCGGGAACAGCGGAATGAACCACCAGTTCAGAAGCCCGAGGTCACCCTTCTGCGATAGAACGATGCCGGACAGGTTCAGGGTTCCGGCGCATAGCAGTACGGTGACAATCACGAAGCCGATCGAAACCTCATAGGAAACCATCTGCGCCGCGGAACGAAGCGCGCCAAGGAACGGATAGCGCGAGTTTGATGCCCAGCCGGCCACGATGATGCCGTAAACGCCGAGCGAGGAGATCGCGAAGAGGTAGAGGCCACCGACATTGATATCGGCCAGAACCATTCCCTCATCGAAGGGAATCACCGCCCAGGCGATGAGGCTGAGGATAAAGGTCACCATCGGGGCCAGCAGGAACAGCACCTTGTTCGCGCCCGTCGGGACCACCGTCTCCTTGAAAAAGAGTTTCGCACCGTCGGCAATCGGCTGCAGCAGCCCGAACGGCCCCACCACATTGGGACCCTTGCGAAGCTGCATCACCGCCATGACTTTCCGCTCATACAGCGTCAGATAAGCCACCGCCACCAGCAGCGGCACGACGATAAGCAAAATCTGGCCAACGATAATCAGGGCCGGCAGAAGATAAAAATCCCAAAACTCAGCCATTTGTACCGGTCCCCTCACTTTTTACTTTAGAAAAGGTCGCGCTGCATTCCGCCATGATCCGGCTGGCCCGGGAAATCGGGTTGGTCAGGTAATAATCGGTAACCGGACTGACGAAGGGCGTATCCTCGATGGCCCCTTCCGTCCCGAAGGCGCCCCACGGCGCCGGCGTCACCTGATCGATTTCCGCGAAATGCGGCGCCGCTTCGGCCATTTTCTGTCGTAACTCGGATATCGTGTTGTAGGGCAACGTCTTCCCGAGCTTTTCCGAAAGCGCCCGCAGGATCGTCCAGTCCTCCCGTGCTTCACCGGGCGGGAATATCGCCCGCCGCCCAAGCTGAACGCGCCCCTCCGTATTGACCCAGGTCGCATCCTTTTCCGTAAAGGCGGCGCCGGGCAGGATCACGTCGGCAACGGAGGCTCCCGCATCTCCGTGGCTGCCCTGATAAATCACGAAACTCTTCTCCAGCCTGGAGGTATCGATTTCATCCGCGCCCAGCAGGAACAGGACATCAAGGGACCCGTCCAGCATCTCCTTCGCGGATATGCCGCCCTCGCCCGGTACGAGACCGAGATCAAGACCGCCAACGCGCGCCGCCGCCGTATGCAGGATGTTGAAGCCGTTCCAGTCATCGGAAACAAGTCCGAAACTGTCGGCGATTTTCTTCGCGAGCGCCAGAACCGCCGCCCCGTCGCTACGGCTGAGCGCCCCCTGCCCGACGATGATCATCGGCCGTTCCGCTTTTTTGAGCGTCTCGGCAAAGGAATGCTTGCCGTCGGCCACTTCCTTCAAGGTCGCCGGACCCGCGCCGAGATAGTCATATTTGTAATTGAGATCAAGCTGTTCGCCGATCAGCGCAATCGGAAAACCGCCCATTTTCCAGCGTTTGCGAATGCGGGCATTGATCAGCGCCGCCTCGTGACGTGGATTGCTGCCGACGATCAGGAGCGCGTCCGCCTCTTCAATTCCGGCGATCGTCGTATTGAAAAGATAGGCGCCACGGGTTTCCGTCGAGAGCGCCGCGCTGTCCTGGCGGCAGTCAATATTCGGCGAGCCGAGCAGGTCCATCAGGTCTTTCAGCGCCTTCATGCTTTCCGCGCAGGCGAGATCCCCCGCGATGGCCCCGATTTTCGCGCCGTCGAGACCGTCGAGCTTCGTCGCGATCGCCTCAAAGGCGCCACCCCAGCTCGCGGCCTGCAACTTGCCATCCTTGCGGACATAGGGAGTATCGAGGCGCTGCGTCTTCAGACCGTCATAGGAAAAGCGCGAGCGGTCCGCGAGCCATTCCTCGTTGATATCCTCATTCAGGCGCGGAAGAATGCGCATGACTTCCTGCCCGCGGCTGTCAACGCGGATATTCGCACCGACAGCGTCAAGGGCGTCGATGCTCTCGGTCTTGCTAAGCTCCCACGGCCGGGCCGTGAAGGCATAGGGCTTCGAGGTGAGCGCGCCGACAGGGCATAAATCAATGATATTACCCGATAATTCGCTATCGAGGGCCTGCTCAAGATAGGTCGTGATTTCCATGTTTTCGCCGCGATTGATCGCGCCGAGATCCTCGACGCCCGCCACTTCCGTCGCGAAGCGGATGCAGCGCGTGCAATGGATGCAACGGGTCATGGTCGTCTTGATCAACGGCCCCATGTTCTTTTCCGCAACGGCCCGCTTCAGTTCGTGATACCGGCTGGTACCGGAGCCATAGGTCATCGACTGGTCTTGCAGATCGCATTCCCCGCCCTGATCGCAGATCGGGCAATCGAGCGGATGGTTGATCAGCAGGAATTCCATGGCCCCTTCGCGGCCTTCCTTCACTTTCGGTGAATTGGTGTGGATAACCATGCCATCGCCCGCAGGCATCGCGCAGGAGGCGATCAGCTTCGGCGATTTTTCCATCTCCACCAGGCACATGCGGCAGTTCCCGGCGATCGAGAGCCGCTCGTGATAGCAAAAGCGCGGGATTTCCGCGCCCGCTTCCTCACAGGCTTGAAGCACCGTGGTTCCCGGTTCGACCGTGATTTCTACACCATCTACTGTAAGTGTCGGCATTCTTCACTCCTCACGCGGTCGCCCTTCAGGCGGCCCTTGCGGCCTTCCGTGATTTAATACGTTCCTCGATAACCGGGCGGAAGTGCCGCACCAGCCCCTGAATCGGCCAGGCCGCCGCGTCACCCAGGGCGCAGATGGTATGGCCTTCTATCCTTTTTGATACATTGATCAGCATGTCGATCTCCTCGATCTCCGCATCTCCGGAAACGAGACGCTGCATCACCCGCCACATCCAGCCGGTACCCTCCCGGCACGGCGTGCACTGACCGCAGCTTTCATGCTTGTAGAAATGCGAGAGCCGCTCGATCGCGCGAATGACGTCGGTCGACTTGTCCATGACAATCACCGCCGCCGTACCGAGCCCGCTCTGGGCGTCGCGCAGACTGTCGAAATCCATCAGGATGTCATCGCAAATGCTTTTCGGCAGCAACGGAACGGAGGATCCGCCCGGTATGATGGCGAGCAGGTTGTCCCAACCGCCACGCACGCCGCCCGCATGCTTCTCGATCAGCTCTTTCAGCGGAATGCCCATTTCCTCTTCGACATTGCAGGGCTTGTTGACATGCCCCGAAATGCAGAAAAGCTTGGTACCGGTGTTGTTCGGACGGCCAAGACCGGAGAACCAGCCCTCCCCGCGCCGAAGAATTTCGGGCGCAACGGCAATGCTCTCGACATTGTTGACGGTCGACGGACAGCCCCAGACGCCAACGTTTGCGGGAAACGGCGGTTTCAGGCGCGGCTGGCCCTTGTTGCCTTCAAGGCTTTCGATAAGCGCCGTTTCCTCGCCGCAGATATAGGCGCCGGCGCCGCGATGCAGGTAGATATCGAAATCGTAACCCGAATTCGCGGCGTTCTTGCCGATCAGACCGTCGGCATAGGCCTCCTGAATGGCGATTTCGAGATTGATGGCCTCCTGCACGAATTCGCCGCGAATATAGATGTAGGCGGCGACGGCGCGCATGGCGAAACCCGCAACCAGACAACCTTCGAGAAGGCGATGCGGGTCGAACCGCATGATCTCCCGGTCCTTGCAGGTGCCGGGCTCTGATTCGTCCGCATTGACGACAAGATAGCTTGGGCGGCCATCGGATTCTTTGGGCATGAAGGACCATTTGAGACCGGTCGGGAAACCGGCGCCGCCACGTCCGCGCAGGCCGCTTTCCTTCATCGCATCGATAATCCCGTCCTGCCCCATCTCGATGAGAGCCTTGGTGTTATCCCAGATGCCGCGGCTCTTTGCCCCCGCCAGTTTCCAGTCGTGAATGCCGTAAAGATTGGTAAAAATACGATCCTGATCTTTCAGCATCACGCGCCCTCCGTCTTTTCAAGCAATGTCGTCGGACCCCCTTCTGGCGCCGAATTGATCCGGTCGATCTGCGGGCCCTTGGGCGGAACGTCACCCTTTGCCAGCTTGTCGAGAACCGCCTCGAAATTCTCGGCGTTCAAATCCTCGTAAAAATCGTCATTGATCTGGACGACCGGCGCATTCACGCAGGCGCCGAGGCATTCCACCTCGAGCAGGCTGAACATGCCGTCTTCCGTTGTCTCGCCGTTCGAAATGCCCAGCTTGTTCTTGCAGACAGCTTCCAGATCGTCGCTGCCGCGCAGCCAGCAGGGCGTCGTCCGGCAGAGCTGCAAGAAATATTTGCCGACGGGATTGAGGTTATACATCGTGTAGAAGGTCGCCACCTCCAGCACGCGCATATAGGGGATATCAAGGAAGTTGCCGACATATTCAAGCGCTTCCTTGGACAGCCAATTCTCGTTCTGGCGCTGCGCGAGGTCGAGGAGCGGCATAACCGCGCTCTGTTGGCGGCCTTCCGGATATTTGGCGATAAAGACCTTCGCCTTTTCGATATTTTCCGGCGTGAATTCAAACGCCTTGCCTGTTTCGATAACCTGACTCACCGGTCCACCTCACCAAATACGATATCCAGACTTCCGAGGATTGCCGACGCATCCGCCAGCATATGGCCACGGGTAAGAAAATCCATGCCTTGCAGATGCGCGAATCCCGGCGCCCTGATCTTGCAGCGATAGGGCTTGTTGGAGCCATCCGAGACGAGATAGACGCCGAACTCGCCCTTCGGCGCCTCAACCGCCGTATAGGTTTCTCCGGCCGGAACCCGTACGCCCTCTGTGTAATGCTTGAAATGATTGATCAGCGCTTCCATCGACGTCTTCATGTCGCTGCGCCGGGGCGGCGCGATCTTCGGATCGGTCGAGAGAACCGGTCCCGGCTTCATCTGATCGAGACACTGTGTCATGATTTTGAGTGACTGGCGCATTTCCTCCATCCGCATCAGATAGCGATCGAAGCAGTCGCCATTGAGGCCGACCGGGATGTCAAAGTCCATTTTGCCATAAACATCATAGGGCTGGGCTTTACGAAGATCCCAGGCAAGCCCGGTCGAGCGCAGCATGACGCCGGAAAAGCCCCAGGCCATCGCCTCTTCATCCGTCACCACGCCGATATCGACGTTCCGCTGTTTGAAGATGCGGTTTTCCGTCAGCAACGCCTCGATATCCTCAAGCACCTTCGGGAAATGCGCGATAAAGGCGCGAATATCCTCTTCAAGCTTTTCCGTGATGTCCTGATGGACGCCGCCGACGCGGAAATAGGCGGCATGCATGCGCGCGCCGCTTGCCCGCTCGTAAAACTCCATCAGGGTTTCCCGCTCGACAAAGCCCCAGAGCATGGGCGTCGTCGCCCCGACGTCCATGGCCTGCGCGCAGACATTCATGAGATGGTTGAGAATGCGGGAAATCTCGGAAAAGAGAACGCGGATATATTGCGCCCGCTCCGGCACTTCGCAGGCCAGAAGCTTCTCCGCCGCGAGCACGAAGGCATGCTCCTGGCTCATCGCCGCCACATAATCGAGGCGATCGAAATACGGCATCGCCTGCATGTAGGTCTTATGCTCGATCAGCTTTTCCGTGCCACGATGAAGAAGGCCGATATGCGGATCGATCCGCTCGACAACCTCACCATCGAGCTCCATGACCATCCGCAGCACGCCATGGGCCGCGGGATGCTGCGGGCCGAAATTCAGCGTATAATTCTTGATCTGGACTTCGGCCATCAGCCCTGCCCCTCTGCTTTTTCATCGCCCGGCAGAACATACTGCGTTCCCTCCCACGGGCTTTCGAAATCAAATTTGCGAAATTCCTGCGTCAGATTGACCGGCTCATACATGACCCGTTTCTCATCCTCGCTGTAGCGCAGCTCAACATAGCCGGTCAGCGGGAAATCCTTGCGCAGCGGATGGCCTTCAAAGCCATAGTCCGTCAGCATCCGGCGAAGATCCGGATGGCCGGAGAACATGATTCCATACATGTCCCAGGCTTCGCGCTCGAACCAGTTCGCCGCCGGAAACAGGCCGACGACGGAGGGAACAGGCGTACGCGCATCGGTCTCCGTCTTGACGATGATCCGCTGGTTATGGCGCAGGCTGAGAAGATTATAGACGACATCGAACCGTTTGCTGCGGTTCGGATAATCCACCCCGCACACGTCGCACAGGACCTCGAACTTGCAATTCGGATCATTGCGCAGAAATTCGAGAACCTTGTCGACCGAATCCGTCCGGATATTGACGATCAGTTCGCCAAGGGCGATTTTCGTCGAAACCACATCGTCGGAAAGTTCAGCCGCGATCAATTCGCCGAGCTCTTTAAGCGCTTCATACATGTGATTGCTGCCCCTTTCCGTTAGCGCAAAAATGTTCCGGTGCGACGAATCTTCTTTTGCAGCTGGAACACGCCATAAATTAGCGCCTCCGCAGTCGGCGGGCATCCGGGCACATAGATATCGACCGGCACAATCCGGTCGCAACCGCGTACGACGGAATAGGAATAATGGTAATACCCCCCTCCGTTGGCGCAGGACCCCATCGAGATAACGTAGCGCGGCTCCGCCATCTGGTCGTAAACCTTGCGGAGCGCCGGTGCCATCTTGTTGGTCAGCGTACCGGCGACGATCATCACGTCGGACTGGCGGGGCGACCCACGCGGGACGACCCCCAGACGTTCCATATCGTACCGGGGCTGCCAGGCATGCATCATCTCGACAGCGCAGCAGGCAAGGCCGAAGGTCATCGGCCAGAGAGACCCTGTCCGCGCCCAGTTGACGAGCTTGTCGACCTGGGTGACGACAAAGCCCTTGTCATCCAGTTCCTGGCCGATCCCGCGGAAAAACGCGTCCTGATCTTGGGCGCCGGGACGGATCTCCGTGCCGACCGGTTCAGAACTTACTCCCATTCCAGAGCTCCCTTCTTCCATTCATAGATAAAGCCGATGGTGAGTATCCCGAGGAATACCATCATCGACCAGAAGCCGTAAAGCCCCACCCCGCCAAGCGAGATCGACCAGGGGAACAGGAAGGCCACTTCAAGATCAAAAATGATGAACAGGATCGCGACAAGATAAAACCGGACATCGAACTGGTTCCGGGCATCATCGAACGGCTCGAAGCCGCATTCATAGGGTGAGAGTTTTTCCGCATCCGGATGCTGCGCGGCCACGATCATCGATGCAATCACGATCACTGCGGACAAACCGACGGCAAGTCCGAGGAAAATCAGAATGGGCAAATATTCAACGAGTAAGGCTTCCATAATATAAACTGTCGCGCCGAACGGGTCCATTTTGACCCCACGGGCAACAACCCCTCCTACCAAATACAGCAAGTATTATAGTGTCGGGTTATAAGGAAGAAAACCGAATTAGCAACAAAATTCCGCCCTAATTCGAAATGTGGTAGCGCATAGCCGGACAGGCACCAGCGATTGGCTGGAAATGCGAAATTGGTTTGTGGTTTTCGGGAGAAATGGCGGGAGTGACGGGGCTCGAACCCGCGACCTCCGGCGTGACAGGCCGGCGCTCTAACCAACTGAGCTACACCCCCGCAGAGACGCTGTTTTCTATTGGACCTCACTCCCCATGTCAAGCCGCATAAACAGTTTTCGATAAGAAAATTTTAGCCCCGGTTGACGCGGGGCATTTTTCGGCGGCTCGCGCGTGGCACTGCCGTCTTTGGGTGGGCGTGAGCGGCTGTTACACTCGCCCACTCCGCGTGTTCCCTGTCGATTCGATATCGCCATTCGGGAAGATAAAGAAACCGGCATCGTCGAAGTTCCTTTCTGGCGCAATCAACAGTATTTGAAGGAAACTTAATGAAACTCTCAGGAAAAACCGCAATCGTCACTGGCGCAAGCTCGGGTATCGGACGGGCGATTACCCATCTGTTCGCCCGCGAGGGCGCGCAAATTGTTGCCGCAGCACGCACGGCGGCGGCGCTGGAAAATCTCAAATCGGAAATCGGGGCGATAGGCGGAAACATTATCTGCATGTCAGGTGACGTGCAAAGTGAAAGCTACAACTCCGCCCTTGTCTCGATGGCCATTGAACATTTCGGCTCCCTCGATATTGCCGTCAATAATGCGGGAACTCTCGGCGTCCTTGGCGAGATTACCGACCTTTCTGCGGAAAGCTGGAGACAGACAATTGATACCAACCTGACAAGTGCGTTTTTTGCGGCGAAGTACCAGATACCGGCTCTTCTCGCCTCGGGCGGCGGCAGCATGATCTTCACCGCCAGTTTCGTCGGATACACAGTCGCAATGCCAGCGATGTCAGCCTATGCGGCCAGCAAGGCCGGACTCATCGGCTTTGCGCAAAATCTCGCGGTGGAATACGGGCGCAAGGGCATAAGGGTCAACAGCCTGCTTCCGGGCGGGACGGAAACGCCAATGGGCCAGTCTTTTCTCACCGATGCCGAGACAAGAAAAAAGGTGGAGGAATTGCATGGATTGGGCCGGCTTGCGGCACCTGAGGAAATTGCCAGGGCCGCTCTCTTTCTCGCATCCGACTCCGCAAGCTTCGTCACCGGAATTCCCCTTCGCGTCGACGGCGGAATTTCCATATATCGCGGCGGTTTCAACTGATGTGGGCAATGGTGCGCAATGACCGAACGGCCACTTCAAAATGTCGGTATTTTCGGGAAAATGGTGGGTGATGAGAGATTCGAACTCCCGACCCTCTCGGTGTAAACGAGATGCTCTAACCAGCTGAGCTAATCACCCAAATCATAAGCGAGCCCGTGTATATCAACCTACACCGGCAATTGGAAGCAAAAAAAACAAAGCCAGATTCAAAATTTTGAATCTGGCTTTCATTTTGGTCTGCAACCCGTTTTGGTTACTTGTTGACCGAGTCTTTCAAGGCTTTGCCAGCTTTGAATTTCGGCTGTTTGGAAGCCGGAATCTTGATCGTTTCGCCAGTGCGAGGGTTGCGGCCTTCAGAGGCTTTACGTGCAGCAACGCTGAACGTACCAAAGCCCACGAGGCGAACTTCATCACCGCTGCTTAGAGCGCTGGAAACTGCTTCGAGAACCGCGTCAACACTCTTCCCCGCTTCTGATTTCCCCAGACCTGAAATATCAGCGACTGCGGCAATGAGATCATTCTTATTCACTATAAGCCCCCTTCAATTTAGACTTGAACATATCTTATCTATAAATTCGTTTAAGACGGTGGCATACTAGTTTGTCGACTGCTCCGGGTCAAAGGGAAAAATCAAGATATCCCCAACTTTTCTGCGGTTTTGACCCGGTTTTTTATAAAAGTCAGTGGGTTGTTACACCATCCTCAACTTTTCGCTGAGCCGACGCCCCCGCAAGCTCTTTCGCGAGCTCTTCCTCACTCCAGTTAAGCGGCACGAGGGGCTTCGTCAGCGCATGTTTCAGCACCTCGGAAACCTCGGATACGGGGATGATTTCGAGACCTTCCTTCACATTGTCCGGAATTTCCGCGAGATCCTTCTCGTTTTCCTTTGGAATCAGCACCTTCTTGATACCGCCCCGCAAGGCTGCGAGAAGTTTTTCCTTCAATCCGCCGATCGGAAGGACACGGCCCCGCAGGGTAACTTCACCCGTCATCGCGACATCCTTGCGCACCGGAATATTGGTCAGCACGGAAATGATCGAGGTGACCATGGCGACACCAGCAGACGGGCCATCCTTCGGGGTCGCCCCTTCGGGAACATGGACATGAATATCATGCTTGTCGAAATCAGTCGGCTTCACACCCATTTCCAGGCAGCGCGACTGCACGTAGCTCTTTGCTGCCTGAACAGATTCCTGCATGACATCGCCGAGTTTACCCGTGATTTGCATCCGGCCCTTACCATAGAGCTTGACCGCTTCGATCGTCAGCAACTCGCCGCCAACTTCCGTCCAGGCAAGGCCCGTCGTCAGACCGACCTGGTCTTTTTCCTCGACCTCACCGAAACGATACCGGCGAACGCCGGCATAATCCTTGAGATTATCGGACGTGATCTTCACGGATTTCACGCCGTCCGTAATAATCTGCTTGATCGATTTACGGCACAGCTTCGCGATCTCCCGCTCCAGGTTACGAACGCCGGCTTCGCGAGCGTAATAGCGGATCAAGTCCCGGATCGCTTCGTCGGTGATCGACCATTCGTCCTTTTTCAGGCCATGCGCCTTCATCTGTTTTGCAACAAGATGGCGTTTCGCGATTTCCACCTTTTCATCTTCCGTGTAACCGGAAAGATGAATGATTTCCATGCGGTCGCGCAGCGGTCCCGGCATATTGAGGGAGTTTGCCGTACAAATGAACATCACTTCGGAAAGGTCAAACTCGACTTCGAGATAATGATCGGCGAAGGTCGCGTTCTGCTCCGGATCCAGCACTTCGAGCAGCGCCGAGGACGGATCGCCGCGGAAATCATTCCCGAGCTTGTCGATCTCGTCAAACAGGAACAGCGGATTGCTGGATTTCGCCTTCTTCATGGACTGGATGACCTTGCCCGGCATGGAGCCGATATAGGTCCGCCGATGACCGCGAATTTCCGCTTCATCCCGCACGCCGCCAAGGGCCACGCGCACAAAATTCCGACCCGTCGCCTTGGCGACAGACTTGCCAAGCGATGTTTTACCGACGCCCGGAGGGCCAACAAGGCAGAGAATGGATCCGCGAATTTTCTTCATCCGCTGCTGCACGGCGAGATATTCGAGGATGCGTTCCTTGACCTTTTCAAGCCCGTAATGATCGTCATTGAGGATCTTCTCGGCCCGGACCAGATCCTTCTTGATCCGTGTCCGCTTGTTCCACGGCAGGCTGGTGATCCAGTCGAGATAATTGCGCACGACCGTTGCTTCCGCGGACATCGGGCTCATGTTCCGGAGCTTCTTCATCTCCTGATTACATTTTTCGAGCGCTTCCTTGGTGAGCTTCGTCTTGGCGATTTTCTCCTCAAGCTCGGTCAGCTCATCTCTGCCGTCCTCGCCTTCGCCCAGTTCCTTCTGGATCGCCTTCATCTGCTCGTTGAGATAATATTCGCGCTGGGTCTTCTCCATCTGGCGCTTGACCCGGCTGCGGATTTTCTTCTCGACCTGCAGAACGCCGATTTCATCTTCCATCAGCGCATAGACACGCTCCAGCCGTTCCGTCGCGCTTTCGATTTCGAGCAGTTCCTGCTTCTCGGAAATCTTGAGCGCCATATGCGAGGCCATTGTATCGGCAAGCTTAGACGGCTCGTCAATCTGGTTGAGCGAGACAAGCACTTCCGGCGGAATCTTGCGGTTCAGCTTCACATATTGCTCGAACTGGGAAATGACGGAGCGCGCAAGCGCTTCCAGTTCCGGCGTGTCGGCGTCTTTTTCCTCAAGAATTTCCGCATGAGCCTGGAAAAATTCAGGGTTATCGACAAATTTGTCGATCCTTGCCCGCTCGCCGCCCTCGACCAGAACCTTCACGGTTCCGTCAGGAAGCTTCAGAAGCTGAAGAACCGAGGCAATCGTGCCGACGCGATGGATGTCGTCTTCGCCCGGATCGTCCTGGCTCGCATTTTTCTGCGCCACGAGAAGGATCTGCTTGTCATCCTTCATCACATCTTCAAGCGCCCGCACGGATTTATCACGTCCGACGAACAGCGGAACGATCATATGCGGGAAAACGACGATATCGCGGAGCGGAAGAACCGGAAATATCTGGGTACGAGGTGTATCAATCATTATAGTGCCTTCTGGGACCGGCAGTTTGACATGCCACGGCAGCCGGAGAAAATATGCTGGTCCTGTTTAAACAAAAACGGCGGGAAGAGGACTCTTCCCACAACGCCCGACTAGGCGCTACTCGTCGCGTCCTGCCGGTCAGCATATATATGGAGAGGCTGGGTTCCACCGTCAACCACCTCCGCATTTATCACAATCTCCTCAACTCCTTCGAGGGACGGCAGATCGTACATCGAATCCAGAAGAATGTTTTCCATGATCGAACGGAGGCCGCGGGCGCCGGTCTTGCGGATGATCGCTTTTCTGGCGATCGACGTAAGGGCGTCGTCGGTGAATGTCAGATTGATATTCTCCATATCGAACAGGCGCTGATACTGCTTGACCAGAGCGTTCTTCGGCGTCGTCAGAATTTCAATCAGCGCTTCCTCATCGAGGTTTTCCAGCGTCGCGACAACCGGCAGGCGGCCGACAAATTCCGGGATCAAACCGAATTTCAGAAGATCTTCCGGCTCCACATCCTTCAGAGTCTCGCCGACATTGCGGTCTTCTTCCGCCTCGACGGAGGCGCCGAACCCGATGGAGGTATCCTTGCCGCGCGAGCCGATGATCTTGTCGAGACCGGCAAAGGCGCCGCCGCAGATGAACAGGATATTCGTCGTATCCACCTGCAGGAATTCCTGTTGCGGATGTTTCCGTCCGCCCTGTGGCGGCACGGAGGCAACCGTCCCTTCCATGATTTTCAGGAGGGCCTGCTGCACGCCTTCACCCGACACATCACGGGTGATCGACGGATTGTCGGACTTGCGGCTGATCTTGTCGACCTCGTCGATATAGACAATGCCGCGCTGCGCCCGCTCGACATTGTAATCGGCCGACTGCAGAAGTTTGAGAATGATATTTTCCACATCCTCCCCGACATAACCGGCTTCGGTCAGAGTCGTGGCGTCGGCCATGGTGAAGGGCACGTCAAGGATGCGGGCCAGCGTCTGCGCCAGCAGCGTCTTGCCGCAACCGGTCGGGCCGATCAGCAAAATGTTGGATTTCGCCAGTTCGACATCGTCGGATTTACCGCTGTGATGCAACCGCTTGTAATGGTTATGAACAGCGACGGACAGGACCCTTTTCGCATGGAACTGGCCGATCACGTAATCATCCAGAACCTTGCAGATTTCCTTCGGTGTCGGAACGCCATCGCTTGTTTTTACCAGCGTGCTCTTATGTTCCTCGCGAATAATATCCATGCACAGCTCGACGCATTCATCGCAAATGAACACGGTCGGTCCCGCGATCAGCTTTCTCACTTCATGCTGGCTTTTGCCGCAGAAGGAGCAGTACAGGGTGTTTTTCGAATCTCCACCACTTAATTTGGTCATAGATACTCCAATAGTCCGTTCGACTTCGCATATTAGCCATCGTCTTGGCGGGCGACAACAATTAATGTTTGTCCGGTCGAAATCAATGGCGGCGAACCGCGGTTCTCGTCTCGAGGATATATAATATGTAAAATTGACTCAACTTTTCGTTAACAAGACGCAACAAGCCCTTGCTTTACGAAAAAATAATATACCGGGAAGAGCCGCAGGATTTACTTGGATTTCTTGCCGTCCTCTTCCCCGTCCACCGGGCGCTTCGTCACAACCTCGTCAACCAGTCCGAAGTCTTTCGCTTCCTCGGCGGTCATGAAGTTATCGCGCTCCATGGAGGCTTCGATCACATCGAGCGGCTGGCCTGTATGCTCAACATATAGCTTGTTGAGACGTGCCCGGACTTTCAGGATTTCGCGGGCCTGGATTTCGATATCCGTCGCCTGCCCCTGAGCCCCGCCGGAGGGTTGATGGATCATGATCCGGGCGTTTGGCAGGCTATAGCGCTTGCCTTTCGTCCCCGCCGTCAGAAGGAAGGATCCCATTGACGCCGCCTGACCGATGCAGACGGTGGCGATATCCGGCTTGATATATTGCATCGTGTCGTAAATCGCGAGACCGGAGGTCACCACGCCCCCCGGCGAATTGATGTACATATAGATCGGCTTTTTCGGGTTTTCAGCTTCCAGAAACAGAAGTTGCGCCGTAATAAGGCCTGCCATGCCATCCTGAATCTGCCCGGTCACGAAGATAATCCGTTCTTTCAGAAGGCGCGAGAAAATGTCGTATGACCGCTCGCCGCGCGCCGTCTGCTCTACCACCATCGGGACCAGGTTATTCATGTAGGTGTCAATGACATCAACCATTCTCGAGTTTCCTTACGTCTAGCAATTGCGCCACGTCAGCATATAGGTGCGACGAACGCAACTGTAAATCGGGTTCGTGGATTATTTCTTCTCAGCCGCCTTCTTTGCCGCCGGCTTTTTGGCCGCCGCATTTTTTGGAGCGGCCTTTTTCGGCGTTTCCTTGTCGTCGCCGGAGGCTGCCTTCTTGGCCGGCGCCTTCTTGGCGGCCGCCTTTTTCTTCTTCGGCTTTGCCGCCTCTTCTTCGTCCGGATCCTTCATCAACTCGTCGACGGAGACTTTTTTCTCGGTAATCGTCGCGAGTTCGGAGATAAAGTCGATGACCTTGTCCTCAAAGATCGGCGCCCGAAGCTGCGCCTGCATTTCGGGGCGTTTCTGGAACATTTCGAAGATCATCTTCTCCTGGCCCGGATAGTTGCGGGCCTGCGCGATCATCGCCTGATTGACCTCGTCCTGGGAGACTTCGATATTGTTGATGCGGCCAACTTCTGCCAGCAACAGTCCCAGCCGCACGCGGCGCTCGGCAATGTTCATATATTCGTCCCGGAGTTCCTCCTCGGACTGATCCTGGTCCTCAAGCTTCTGTCCGGACTGCTCCAATTCCTGCTCGAACTGCTGCCAGATACTATCGAACTCGCCCTGTTTCATTCCGGGCGGCACTTCGAAGTCATGCGCCTCTGCCATGGCGTCGAGCATATTGCGCTTCAGTGACTGGCGCGACAGCTGGGCATATTGCTGTTCGATCTGTCCGCGAACCGCATCCTTCAGCGCGTCGAGATTATCAAGGCCGAGCTTGGTGGCGAATTCGTCGTTGATTTCGACCTCCGCCGCTTCACGCACCTCATGAACCTTCACGTCAAACACGGCGTCCTTGCCCGCAAGATGCGCGGCGCCATAATTCTCCGGGAAGGTCACCTTGACCGCAACCTCGTCGCCGCCCTTGGCGCCGATCAGCTGGTCTTCAAATCCGGGAATAAAGCTGTTGGAGCCGAGCTCCAGCTGATGCCCTTCGGCAGAACCTCCTTCGAAGGCCTCGCCATCCACCTTGCCGACAAAATCGATCAGGAGGGAGTCTCCCTCTTTGGACTTCCGGTTCTTGGCCACCGCAACGAAATTCTTCTGCTGCCCGGCAATTTCCTTCAGCGCCTCGTCAACCTTGGCGTCCTCGACCTCGGCGACCATCTTTTCCAGTTTGAGCTTGGAAAAGTCCATCGGCTTGAAGTCCGGCATGATCTCGACTTCGAGGGTGAATTCAAGATCCGCGCCTTCATCGAACTTGGTGATTTCGATTTTCGGCTGCTGCGCCGGGCGCAATTCGTTGTCATCCAGCGCCTTCTGGCTCATTTCATTGACGGTCTGCTCAAGGACTTCGCCCATGACGGATTTGCCGAACCGCTGACGCAGAATGGCGAGCGGTACCTTGCCCGGACGGAATCCCGGCAGTTTTATGTCCGCACCGACCGTCGTCAGTCTTTCCGTAACTTTCGTGTCGATTTCCGCGGCATCAACAACAATGGTAAAATCCCGCTTTAAGCCGTCAGAATTAGTCTGTGTAATTTGCATGAACGATCGCCCGTCATCTTTAATTTAGCAATAAACGCCTCCCGTGCCATATCGTGACGAGAAGCGCCAGCCCGAAAGCTTTCTTCAGTGTTGGTGCGGGTGGAGGGAATCGAACCCCCACTTCAAAGAAACTGGTACCTAAAACCAGCGCGTCTACCAATTCCGCCACACCCGCGTTTCAAATTCTTATCCCCGGCGCCCGCAATTTGCTCGGGCACCCCAACGGGGAGCGGCTGTCTATAGCATATGATTTCTTGGATTGACTAGGGGAATTACCGATAAAAGGCGAGAAAAGTGGCGAGAAGGGAAAAGCCGGTAATCCGCATCCCGGAATCGACGATGTTTTGGGGATTGGGCAGGCAGGAAGACTTCGACAGCGGGGCGTTGGAACAGGTCGCTTCAGCCCCGGCACATCGATTTACTGGGCGGCGCGGAAATCCCGTTCAAAAATTGCGAGCGCCAGAACATTCGTTCCCGCATGCTCCTGATAGCCGGTGCGCAGCACCGTTTTCTCATAATGCACGTGAGGGATGCCCTGATCGTCATCTTCGATGCGAAGAACTTTCGCCTGTTCCTGGAGGCTCAGCATCATACGGCGGTAAAAGATATCGCCAGAGGCGATCCGGTCACGCAAACTCTGTTTTCTAAAGAACATGTCACTCACCCAAAAAAATATCGGCTTTTCTAGCTATATCCATTTAATAGGGGCAAATCGTAAAAAAACGGTTGAAAAATGCGTCGCTTTTTACGCATTTCCCTAGACATGTAAAAGTTTTTTCAAAAGCGCCGGAATTTTCGTTTCAATATCCTCTGAGATCATCCCCGGACCCAGCTCATTGCCGGCAGCGCCATGAAGCCAGGCCGCCGCGGCGGCTGCGGAAAACGCGGTCATGCCGCCGGAGAGAAATCCCGTTATCAGTCCGGCCAGCACATCCCCCGATCCCGCCGTCGCAAGATAGGGCGGCGCGTTGTAGTTAATGACGGCTTTACCATCCGGCGTCGCGATCACTGTATCGGCGCCCTTGAGAAGCACAACCGCGCCGGACATTTCCGCCGCCTGTCGCGCCCGCTGCAGCTTGGAGCCGGAAAGCGAGAAAATCCTCTCGAATTCCGCTTCATGCGGCGTCAGGACCACCTCCCCTTCCATCTTCTCCTCAATCATCGAAAAGAGCGTATCGGGATCCTCCGCGAATACCGTGATCGCGTCAGCGTCAAGGACGACATCCGCGGAACTCTCGAGGGCGAGCGCAGTGAAATCGCGGGTGCGCTCCGTAATGCCGTTGCCGGGCCCGATCAACAGGCTTCCGATGCGCCGCCGGTTCAGCCAGTCCGTGAATTCCTCGCCGTCCGAAATGGATTTAATCATCACCGCCTCGAGCGCCGCAGCATAAATGACAAGGGCGGACGGCGGACAGGCAACGGTTGCCGCCCCGGCTCCTGCCCGCAGACAAGCCCGCGCCGCAAGCCGCGCCGCACCGGTCGAGGATGTTCCCCCGCCGATGATTGCCGCATGTCCCCGGCTGTATTTCTGCATCTCGGGCCTGATCACCGGCAGGTCATCCTGCCAGAGCTCGGGATCATTCAGATGCGTGTCCGGATCGATCTCTTCCAGATAGTCCGCATCGATCCCGATATCGATGATCCGGATTTCACCGCAGTATCCCCGACCGGGATAGAGAAAATGGCCGGGCTTCGCGCGAAAAAAGGTCACTGTCATCGCCGCCGGAATGGCACCGGTATCGACCGCGCCGGTATCGCCATTAACGCCGCTTGGCACATCCACCGCGACGACCGGGATGCCGGCCCTCTTTATCCGCGCCAGAAGCGTGGAGACGTCCTCTTCCAGATAGCGCGAAAATCCGGCACCGAAGAGCGCGTCTACAACAAGCGTCACACCGTCGATCGAGACGGCAGCGAAGGGCGTAATCGGTCCGCGCCAGCGATCGCGCATGATCGCCGCATCGCCGCCAAGCGCCGCCGGGTCGTGAAGGGAGGCGAGGTCAACCTGCCAGCCCGCCTCCCGGAGATGACGAGCAACGACATAGCCATCGCCGCCATTGTTGCCCGGTCCGCATAAAATGAGGCAACGGCCGACTGGCCGGCTTTTTAGTATCAGATCGGCGATCCCCCTGCCCGCCGCCTCCATCAGGGTCGCGCCGGAGACGCCGCCATCAATGGCGAGACGGTCTGCCTGGTACATCTCCGCAATGCTCAGGAGTTCGCTCGGCAGTGCCATCGGATCAAAGCAGCTTTGAAAGATCTGGCCGCGCCGTCGCGACCGGCGATACCTGCTCGAAGGCGAACGCGGCATTCAGGACCGCCAGATCATCCTGCATCGGCCCGACAATCTGCAGACCGATCGGCAGGCCATCCGCCGACAGACCGCAGGGAATGGAGCAGGCCGGCTGCTGCGTCAGGTTGAAGGGATAGGAGAACGGCGTCCAGTCGACCCAGGCGCCAACTTCCGCGAGATCGTCGGGCGCCAGCTTGCCGGCCTCAAACGCCGGAAGGGCGAGCGCCGGAGTGATCAGGAGGTCATACTCCTGATGGAACTTCCGCATCCGAATGCCGAGCTCCCCGCGCGCCTGATTAGCCTGAAGATACTCGGCCAGGGATATTTTCTCTCCCTCCTCCACGACCTGCCGAAGGCCCGGATCCAGTTCGTCCAGCTGCTTGTCCGTCAGGTTGCGGAGCGCGAAATAGGCGCCAGACCACCAAAGAGTGTTGAAGATCGGCAGCGGATTTTCAAAACCGGGATCGACTTCCTCGACATGCGCGCCGAGGTCTTCAAAAAGCTTCGCCGCATTCTTGACCGCCGCCGCGACGTCCGGATGCACCTTGGCATATCCCAGCGCCGGGCTGTAGGCGATCTTCTTGCCCCGGATCGATGCGGAAAGCCCGCCCACGTAATCCGTATTCGTCGGCGGCAGCGATGTCCAGTCGCGGACATCCGGCTCGCTCATTACCTGAAACATGATGGCGCCGTCGCGCACCGTTCGGGCCATGGGGCCGATATGGGCGACGGAGCCAAAGGGCGACAAGGGCCAGGCGGGCACCCGGCCAAAACTCGGCTTGAGGCCGAAAATACCGGCGAAAGAGGACGGAATGCGGATCGAGCCGCCACCGTCCGTGCCGACATGAAGGACACCCATTCCGGCCGCACAGGCCGCCGAGGCACCGCCGCTGCTCCCGCCCGGGGTCATATTCCTGTTCCATGGATTGCGGGTGATCCCGGTGCGCGGGCTGTCGGTCACGCCCTTCCAGCCGAATTCCGGCGTCGTCGTCTTGCCGAGGATAACCGCGCCATGCTCCTTGAGTCGCGCGACGCAGGGCGCATCATCATTCCAGGGCCCGGCGGCATCGACGGTCATTGACCCCCGGAGCGTCGGCCAGCCTTCGGTGAGAATGATATCCTTGATTGTCGTCGGCACCCCATCGATGAGTCCGATAGGTGTTCCCGCCTGCCAGCGGGCTTCCGATTCCCTTGCCTTCGCCAGCGCATAATCCTCGTCAATCAGCACAAAGGCGTTCAGCGCGCCGTTGTATTTCTCTATCTGGGCAAGCGCCGCCTTTGTCGCCTCCACTGGGGAAATCGCCCCGTCCCGATAGCCGTCGAGTAATTCCGTTACAGTTGCATATGCCAGATCGTTGCTCACCGTCATCCCCCTTAATAATGCTCCCGGTTTGACACGAGATTAGGCGTTACGGCCGCGTCAGGCAACCGCCATTCCTTGACGCCGCCTTTTTTTAAAGCCATATCAACAAAACCGTGTGAAGCCCATTAAATCCGGATCAATGCCAAAGCCCATCATCCGCAATCCCAAGACAAAGCTCGGTCGTTTCATCCTCGGCTGGTCGATGGTCATCGGCGGCATTTTCGGCTTCCTCCCCGTCCTCGGCTTCTGGATGATCCCGCTCGGCCTTCTTATCCTCTCCGCCGATTACGCCTTCGCCCGCCGCTGGCGGCGCAAAGTTCAGGTTTGGATGGGACGACGGCGGAGAAAACAACCCGCAGAGCAAGACAGCCGAGGTTCCGACAGCTGAAAAATCGGGATTTTCATTTGGCGTCTTGACAGAATAATATTCATGGATATTTTTTATCTATGATTATGAAGGGCGATTGAATGAAACTCAGCGACGGCATCGAACAGGCAATCCACAGCGTGACCATGCTATGCGGACTTTCCGGCGACGGGGTCCTTTCCGCGGCGGCGCTTGCGGAGTTTCACGGCGTCTCGACGAGTTACCTGTTGAAGCATTTGCAGGCACTCTCCGGCCGGGGCATCCTGGAAACAGTGCCGGGGCCCAAGGGCGGATACCGCCTCGCCCGCAAACCGGAGGCGATTTCGCTCCTCGATATCGTGCTCGCCGTGGAAGGATCAGAACCTGCCTTCCGCTGCAAGGAGATTCGCCAGCGCGGCCCGAACCCCCTGCCCGCGAGCGCATTCGTCAAACCCTGTGGCATCAACAGGGTGATGCTTCGCGCGGAGCAGGCCTATCGCGCGGAACTTCGCAAAGTCACCATAGCCGACATTATTGCGGACCTGAACGCCACCGATGACGGGTCCATCAGGGAACGGGGCTGCCGGTTCCTCGCCCTTCATGAACGCAACTCGACCATCAATAATTAAACCAAACCAAGGAGAATCAGATGCAATCAAGATTAGATTTTACCAAAGCCTCCCCCGCCGCCCTGCAGGCAGTGCTTGGGCTTGAAAATTATATTTCCAAGCAGTCCGGCCTCGACCGGCATCTCATTCATCTACTGAAACTGCGGGCATCGCAGATTAACGGCTGCGCCTACTGCGTCGATATGCACGCCAAGGAAGCAAGGCGGAGCGGTCTGAGCGAGCAATGGATCAACCTCGTCAGTGTCTGGCGTGAATCCCCTGTCTTTGATGAGCGCGAACGCGCGGTTCTGGAATGGACGGAGGCGCTGACCAACGTCGCCGCGACCGGCGCGCCAAGCGAGACCTACGAGCCGCTTAAAGATCACTTCACCGAGAAGGAAATCATGGACCTGACGGTGGCAATCGGCACGATCAATGTCTGGAACCGCCTCGCCGTCGGCTTCCGCTCCCAACACCCGGTCGATGAGGTGAGAAAAGCCTCTTGAATTCAGACCGTTTCTCCCGATACGGAAAACAAAAAGCCCCGAAATCGCGAGACTTCGGGGCTTTGAAATTTGGGGCGAACGAGGGGTCTTGAACCCCCGACCTCCTGAGTCACAGTCAGGCGCTCTAACCAACTGAGCTACGTTCGCCATAAGAGCGGCCCTGTTTAGCGATCCTCCCCCCGCCGGTCAAGAGAACTTTAGCCTCTTTCGGCAAAAAAATCCCGCAATTTATCGATGGCCGCTTTCAACACCTCCGGCCGTTTGCAAAAGCAGAAGCGGGCGAAATTCTTCCGGGCGCCATCCGACTGATAGAAGGCGCTGACCGGAACCGCGGCGACCCCGGCTTCCGTTGTGATCAGGCGGCAGAACTCCTCATCGGTGCCGGTGAATCCGATTGAGGAAATGTCCGCATTGATGAAATAGGTGCCATCGCAATCGGCTGTTGCAAACCCGACCCCATTCAGTCCATCGCGGAAAAAATCCCGTTTCGACTGCATGGATTTTTTCAGATCCCGGTAAAAAATATCGTCCTTCGCAAGGCCGTAGGCGACCGCCTTCTGTAAGTTCGGTGCTGTGGTGAAGGTGAGGAACTGATGCGCCTTGGCGATGCGGGCGGTCAATTCGGCCGTGGCCGTCAAATAGCCCACCTTCCAGCCGGTCAGCGAGAATGTCTTGCCGGCCGAGGCAATCCGCGCGGTTCTTTCGCCCATTCCCGGCAGTGTCAGCAGCGAGATATGCTTCTTGTCGCCGAAGATAATATGTTCATACACTTCATCGCAGATAGCGTAGGCGTCATGCTTGATGACAAGATCGGCGATCAGTTCCAGTTCCTCCCGCGAGAAAACCTTACCTGTCGGGTTCATCGGACTGTTCATCAAGATCAGCTTCGTCCTGTCGCTGAAGGCCGCGCGAAGCTTGTCCTCGTCAATTTCCCAGTTGGGCGGATCAAGCCGGACAAATTTCGGAATGCCGCCCGCCAGTCTGATCATCGGCAGATAGCAATCGTAAAGCGGCTCGAACAGGACTACCTCGTCCCCCGGATTGATAAGACCGAGCATGCTGGCGGCGAGCGCCTCGGTCGCGCCGGAGGTGACAAGGACATCACTCTGCCAATTGACCGAAATGCCGTAGAAGCGCGCATCATGCTCGGCAACCGCCTGGCGCAGCTCCGGCACGCCCATCATCGGCGGATACTGGTTCGGGCCATCGTCAACCGTGCGGGCGGCAACGGCGCGAATGTCGACGGGACCGTCCTCATCGGGAAACCCCTGACCGAGATTGATCGCTTTATGCTCGATCGCGAGCTTGGACATGACTTCGAAGATGGTCGTCCCGAAGCCCGCAAGTACGTCACTGGTGTTTTTCACGGCAATTCCTGTCAGATTAACGTCGCGCGCCCAAATTAAGCCGGGACCGGCTCACATATCAAGCGAAACCGCGAACCGGGTCACCGCGCCGGATTCTTTCCTTGCCCGTTAAGGCAAAGCGCGGCATATCTTGGGCCAACAACAAGGGAGCAAAACCAGCATGGGTATATCCGCGAAAATGTCCCGTCTTGGGACGGAGACCGCCTTCGATGTCCTGGCCCGCGCCAACGCGCTCGCCGCCGGCGGCATGGATGTGATCAATCTCGGCATCGGCCAGCCCGACTTTCCAACGCCGGACAATATCGTCGAAGCGGCGGTAAAGGCGCTTCGTAGCGGTGCCCATGGCTACACCGCCGCCAACGGCATTCCGGAACTTCGCGCGGCCGTCGCGGCAGATATCGCGAAATACCGGAACGTTACGGTCAATCCCGATCACATCATTGTCGTGCCGGGCGGCAAGGTCACCATGGCCTTCGCCATCGAGATGTTCGGCGAGGACGGCGCGGAGATCATGTATCCCAATCCCGGATTTCCGATCTATGAGAGCATGATCCGCTATACCGGGGCGACCCCCGTCGCCATTCCCCTGATCGAGGAGAACGGATTTTCCTTCGCGGCGGACACGGTGCTTTCCAAGATTACCGACAGGACGCGATTGATCATCCTCAATACCCCGGCAAATCCGACCGGCGGCGTTGTCCCTGAAACGGAACTTGAAAAGCTCGCGTCCGGCCTTAAGAAATACCCGGATATTTATGTTTTATCGGATGAAATCTACAGCCGCATGACCTATGACGGTGAAGGCCATTGCAGCATGTTGAAATTCCCAGAATTGCGGAACAGGCTTATTGTCCTCGATGGCTGGTCGAAGACCTATGCGATGACCGGCTGGCGCATGGGTTGGGGATTATGGCCGGAGCAACTCGTCCCGCATGCCCAGCGGCTCTGCGTGAATTTCCATTCCTGCGTCAATGCAGCCGCCCAGTTCGCCGGGATCGAGGCCTTGCAGGGCGACCAGAGCCCCGTCGATATGATGATGGAGGCGTTCGATGCGCGGCGCAAGCTGATCCATGCCCGGTTGAACGAGGCGCCGGGCGTCCGCTGCGTGATGCCGAAAGGCGCCTTCTACGCCTTCCCCAATATCTCCGGCACGGGCCTGAGCGCGAAGGAAATGCAGGACAGGCTACTCAGCGAGAAAGGTGTCGCCGTGATCGCCGGCACCAGCTTCGGCGCCCATGGCGAGGGTTATGTCCGCTTTTCCTATGCAAACTCACTCGAGAATATCGAACGGGCGATGGACCGCTTCGATGATTTTCTGAAAGGACTGTAATAATCTATGGAGGACAAGCGCCTTACTGATCTTGAGCTTAAATTCATGGAGCAGGAGCATGCCCTCTCAGAGCTCAGCGATATCGTAAACCGGCAATGGCAGGAGATAGAAGCTTTAAAACGCAAGCTCCTGCAGGCCAATGACCGCATTGTCACGCTGGAGGATGCGCTTCCCTCCTCTCCCGACCGTGAAAAACCGCCGCATTATTGATCCGGAGGCGGTCAGGCGTGATGCCGCTTGCCTTCGCGCTGAAACGCCTTTAAAGCTGCGGTCTTTGAGAATCCGAGGAAACCGATGAGCAAAGATAAGGACACTGCCGCAAAGCGAGACATCGAGGACGATCCCGTCGTTGGCTATATCCTCCGTGCCGTGAGTGCCGGGCGGGATGTGGCGCCGCAGGAGATTGCGCAAACGATCGCCGCCGACCGGGCGAAGGAAACCGCCCCCAAAGACATCTGGCGAAAATACATGACAGCGGTGCGCCAGCAGGCCATCCATCTCGCGCGGGATGGACGCCTCCTCATCATCCGCAAAGGCGAAATTGCCGACCCGAATGACTTCAAAGGGCTACATAAATTGCGGCTGCCACCGGCTGACTAAAATTTAGTCATTTGCCTAATTTTTAAGCGCCTATTTTTTGACCAAATCGCCGCAGATTTATACTCGGATGCCGAAAACCGCAGTTTTTGTGGATTTTGCAGCGCATCAAAATTACCTCCCAATTCTGGCACGCCTCATGCTATAGAATGAGCAAAGAAACCTTGGACGTTCGGACATTTAGATTGAGACCTGCCTTATGAAAAAAATCGAAGCGATTATCAAACCGTTCAAACTTGACGAAGTGAAGGAAGCTCTTCACGAAGTCGGGCTACAGGGAATTACCGTGACCGAGGCCAAGGGCTTTGGCCGCCAGAAGGGACATACGGAACTGTATCGTGGCGCCGAGTATGTCGTGGATTTCCTGCCCAAGGTCAAAATCGAAGTAGTTCTGGAAGACTCGCTTGTCGAACGGGCGCTCGAAGCCATTCAGCAGGCCGCCAGGACGGGACGGATCGGCGACGGAAAGATTTTCGTCTCTTCCGTCGAGGAAGTCATTCGCATCCGGACCGGCGAAAAAGGCCCGGAAGCGATCTGAATACTAAGCCGACCGGTGGACGGTCGGCGGTCGACATAAACTTATCCCGTGAACAGTTAAACAGAGAGACGTACTAATGGCTGCTGATATTATGAAAACCATCAAGGAAAACGAAGTCGAATATGTGGATCTTCGTTTTACGGACCCGAAAGGCAAGTGGCAGCATCTCGCCATGCATGTGGATGTTGTCGACGAAGACATGTTCGAAGACGGCGTGATGTTTGACGGATCTTCCATCACCGGCTGGAAGGCCATCAATGAATCCGACATGACCCTGATGCCCGACAATTCCACCGCGGTTATGGATCCCTTCGCGGCGCGGCCGACGCTGATTGTCTTTTGCGACATTCTCGACCCGCTCTCCGGCGAAAGCTACGAGCGTGATCCACGGTCCGTTGCCAAGAAGGCGGAAGCCTATCTCGCCAGCACCGGCATCGGCGATACGGCCTTTTTCGGACCGGAAGCAGAATTCTTCATGTTTGACGACGTGCGTTTCGGCGTTGGCAGCCATCACACCTTCTACAAGCTGGGCGATATCGAAGCACCGTTCATGTCCGGCGAAGAGATCGAAGGCGGCAACAGCGGCCATCGCCCGCGCGTCAAGGGCGGCTACTTCCCGGTTCAGCCCGTCGACAGCGGCGCCGATATCCGGAGCGAAATGGTCACCGTCTGCAAGGAAATGGGCCTCTCGGTCGAAAAGCACCATCATGAGGTGGCTCCGAGCCAGCACGAACTCGGCATGAAATTCAACACGCTGGTATTGGCCGCCGACGAAATCCAGAAGCAGAAATATGTTGTGCATAACGTGGCGCATGCCTATGGCAAGTCGGTTACCTTCATGCCGAAGCCGGTTTCCGGCGATAACGGCTCCGGCATGCATACCCATATGTCCATCTGGAAAGACGGCAAGCCGACCTTCGCGGGCTCCGGCTATGCAGACCTGTCCGAGACAGCGCTCTTCTATATCGGCGGTGTCATCAAGCATGCCAAGGCGATCAACGCCTTTACCAATGCCAGCACCAACTCCTACAAGCGCCTGATCCCGGGATTTGAGGCACCCGTGCTGCTCGCCTATTCCGCGCGCAACCGGTCGGCGTCCTGCCGTATCCCTTATTCCCCGAGCCCGAAGGGCAAGCGCGTTGAAGTCCGCTTCCCCGACTGCACGGCCAACCCCTACCTCGCTTTCGCGGCGATGATGATGGCCGGCCTTGACGGTATCCAGAACAAGATCCATCCGGGCGACGCCATGGACAAGGACCTCTATGATCTGCCGCCGGAAGAGCTGAAAGATATCCCGACGGTTTGCGGCTCCCTCCGCGAGGCTCTCGAGGCTCTTGATGCGGACCGTGAATTCCTGAAAAAGGGCGGTGTTTTCACCGACGACATGCTCGATGGCTATCTCGCCATGAAATGGGACGATGTGTTCAAGTTCGAGCATTCACCACACCCGATCGAGTTCGACATGTACTACAGCGTCTGAGCATTCCGGTTACGACAAAGGAAAGCCGCGGAATTTTTTCCGCGGTTTTTTTATGCTGAACTCAAGAATTGACGGCGATCACCCATCGACGGGCCGCGGGCGTCCATTGTCATCAATGGCGACAAAGACGTAGATTCCCTCTGTGACCTTGATTTCCCCCGGATCCAGCTTGCGGGTGACGATGGTCGTGAGTTTCACGGCGATCGATGTCCGTCCGACGCGCGCGATCTCGCCATAGATGCTGACCACATCGCCAACCTTGATGGGTTCGTGAAAGGTCATTGCCTCGACGGCGACGGTGACCGTGCGGCCGTTGGCGCGCCGGGCCGCCACGATCCCTCCCGCCATATCCATCTGCGAGAGAACCCAGCCGCCAAAGATATCGCCATTGCTGTTGCAATCACTGGGCATCGGCGCGGTTCGGATAACCGGGTCACGGAATTCACTTGTCATGATCTTAGGGCTTCCTAATTGCTATGAGTTAGGGGTATAAGTTATACACTTTCAGCCGGCCCCGAGAACAGGTTTTATCCGGTAGAGTGTCACTTTTAGTACAGCGAATTGCCTTAATGTCCGATCTTTTCCAGCAGACCAAAACCGACACATCAGATTACTCCGCAAAAGACATCGAAGTCCTTGAGGGGCTTGAGCCCGTCCGCCTGAGGCCGGGCATGTATATCGGCGGGACGGACGAGCGGGCGCGCCATCACCTCGCCGCGGAAGTTCTCGATAATTCGATGGACGAGGCCGTTGCCGGGCATGCGACGCGGATCGAGGTCGAGCTCTTTGCCGATGGATCCCTCGCCATTCGGGACAACGGCCGTGGCATCCCGATAGACCGGCATCCGAAGTTCAAGGACAAGTCCGCGCTCGAGGTTATCCTGACGACGCTGCATTCAGGCGGCAAGTTCTCGAACAAGGTCTATCACACGGCGGGCGGTCTGCATGGCGTCGGCATCTCGGTAGTGAACGCCCTTTCCGACCGGATGATCGTGGAGGTCGCACGCGACAGGGAACTCTGGCGACAGGAATTTTCGCGGGGCCTTCCGCTAAGCGCCCTTGAAAAAGTCGGCGCCGCTCCGAACCGCAGGGGAACCTCCGTTCAGTTCCATCCCGACCCCGAAATCTTCGAGGCCGGAACCGCGCTACGTCCGGCAAGGCTTTACAAGATGGTGCGTTCCAAAGCCTATCTGTTCCGCGGCGTCGAAATCCGCTGGAAATGCGCGGAGGAGCTCATCAAGGATGAAACCCCAGCGGAAGCGACCCTGCACTTTCCGGGCGGGTTGCGCGATTTTCTTGATGCCTCGCTTGAAGGCGTCAAGAGTGTGACGCAAGAGCCCTTCGCCGGTCGCGTCGAAATGGAAGGCGATCGCGGACGCGTCGAATGGGCAATCGCCTGGCCGACGGTCAATATGACCTTCCTGAATTCCTACTGCAACACCGTTCCGACGCCGGAAGGCGGCACTCACGAGATGGGATTCCGCGGCGCACTCCTGCGCGGCCTCAAGGCCTATGGCGATCTCATCAACAACAAGAAGGCATCGCAGATCACGGCGGAAGACATTTTTTCCGGCGCGGCGGCCGTTCTTTCCGTCTTCATTCCGGACCCGCAGTTCCAGGGGCAGACGAAGGAAAAACTTACGACGACAGAGGCGACGCGCCTTGTCGATCTCGCCATCAAGGATCATTTCGACAACTGGCTCGCCGGCGCGCCGGACCAGGCCAATAACCTGCTCGCCTGGGTCATTGAAAAATCGGAAGAGCGGCTGCGTCGCCGCCAGGAAAAGGAAACCAGCCGCAAGACAGCGACCAGCCGCCTGCGGCTTCCGGGCAAACTCGCCGACTGCAGCCAGAATGGCCGTGAAGGCACCGAAATATTCATCGTAGAGGGCGACAGCGCCGGCGGGTCCGCCAAACAGGGCCGCGACCGTAAAACCCAGGCAATCCTGCCGCTGCGCGGCAAGATCCTCAATGTTGCGTCAGCCACCAACGATAAGATCAAGGCGAACCAGGAGTTGCAGGATCTTGTACAGGCATTGGGCTGCGGATTACGGGACAAATACCGGAGCGAAGACCTGCGCTACGAGAAAGTCATCATCATGACCGACGCGGACGTCGACGGCGCGCATATCGCCTCTCTGCTCATGACCTTCTTCTATCGCGAGATGCGGGCTCTGATCACGGACGGCCACCTCTATCTCGCGCAGCCCCCCCTCTATCGTCTCTCGCAGGGCGGGAAAACGCTCTACGCCATGGATGACGCCCATAAGGACAGGCTGATGGAAACTGAGTTTTCCGGCCGCGGCAAGGTCGATATCAGCCGCTTTAAAGGTCTTGGTGAAATGCCGCCAGCGCAGCTCAAGGAAACAACGATGAATCCGAAAAACCGGGTCCTTCTCAAAGTGGATGTCCCGATGGAGGAATTCGGTGAGACCGCAGACCGCGTCGAGAGCCTGATGGGCAAGCGGCCGGAGCTCAGATTCGCCTTCATCCAGGAAAACGCTCGCTACGTCGAGGATCTGGACGTATAAGGCGCGGCTATCGGGCCAGCCAGTGGCGCATGAATTTGCTGGTCAGTTCCGGTTCTTCCATTGTCGGCAGATGCCCGCATTTCGGAATTTCGACATATTGCGCCGTCGGGATTTCCACGGCCATTTCCCGCTGAATTTTCGCCGGAATAAGCAGGTCATCGGCACCGGCCAACACCAGCGTCGGGCAAGTTATGTCCTTCAGTGTGTCCCATAGCACGGTTCGGTCGAGCAACGCCCGCTCCTGCCGGAGAAAGGCCTCCTTGCCGACATCCTCCGCCATCTTGAATATCCGCGCGACAAGCTCCTCGTCGTCCAGGCGGGAAGGATGGATAAGGATCGGCAGCAGGCTCCGCGTCACGCCCTTGAAGGCCGATCCCTGCTCCACCAGCTTGATGAAATCCAGCCGTTTCTGGCGGTCTTCGGGCGTGTCCGCGACGGCGCGGGAATCCATGATCGCAAGATGGGTGATGCGCTCCGGCGCCTGGCGCATCATTTCAAGGACGATATAGCCGCCCATCGACAGACCGGCGAGCGCGAATTTCGGCGACGCATTCGCCAGTATCCGTTCGGCAATCGCGGGCATATTGTCGTCCTGCGTGTGATCTCCGACGGTAATATCGGCGATATCGGAAAGCGCGTCGATCTGATCGCGCCACAGATCCGCCGTGCAGAGCAGGCCGGGAACAAGGACAAGTGAATGTTTTTCTGTCATTTTTTCGCGATTTGTAGTAGTTTACTGCGTGATTGCGCCGGTGACATAGTCTCTTCTTTTACAGTTACGGCGCCGGCTTGAGAACCGTTAACTTTAATTAGCGGTAAATTTAGTGTAATAACCAGCCTTCAAGCCCGGTTTTACTGGTGAAATCGCAGGAATCATTTGACAGAAAGCGCTAATTCACTAGATTGCGCACAGTTTTACGAAGATTTTATTTTTTACGAACGGTAGTTCTCATTATATGAAATTTGCAGATCTCGGCCTCAGCCCAGAAGTTTTAAAAGCGGTTGGCGAAACCGGTTACGAAACCCCGACTCCGATCCAGGAAAAAGCCATTCCATATGTGTTGATGGGACGGGATGTTCTGGGCACGGCGCAAACCGGCACTGGCAAGACGGCAAGCTTTACCTTGCCGATGATCGATATTCTCGCCTCGGGTCAGGCGAAGGCGCGCATGCCGCGATCCCTCATTCTGGAGCCGACCCGCGAGCTCGCGGCCCAGGTCGCCGACAATTTCGAGAACTACGGCAAATATAGCAAGCTTTCCATGGCGCTGCTGATCGGCGGCATGTCCTTCTCGGATCAGGATGCGAAACTCGACAAGGGCGTCGACGTGCTGATCGCAACGCCGGGACGGCTTCTCGATCATGTGGAGCGCGGCAAGGTTCTTCTCAACGGCGTCAAGACCCTCGTCATTGACGAAGCGGACCGCATGATGGACATGGGCTTCATTCCGGACGTTGAGCGGATCGTGTCTCTATTGCCCCCGCTGCGCCAGACTCTCTTCTTCTCGGCCACCATGTCGAAGGAAATGCGGAAACTCGCCGACATGTTTCTCATCAATCCGAAGGAAGTCGCCGTCTCACCGCCCACCTCGACCGCCGCGACGGTTACGCAAGGCGTCTTGAAGGTGCTGAAAACCGAGAAGCGTCCGGCGCTTCGCAAGCTCCTTCGCAACGAAGACGTCAGAAACGCCTTCATTTTCTGTAATCGCAAGAAGGATGTGGACATCCTTCTTGGCTCGCTGGTCAAGCACGGCTTCAACGCGGGCGCGCTGCATGGCGATATGAGCCAGAGTCACCGCATGGAGACCCTCGACCGGTTCAAGAGCGGCGATATAAAGCTACTCGTCTGTTCCGACGTCGCCGCCCGCGGCATTGACGTCAGCGCCGTCAGCCATGTGTTCAATTTCGACGTGCCGACCCATGCGGAGGATTATATCCACCGGATCGGACGGACGGGCCGTGCCGGCCAGGAAGGCCACGCCTATACGATCGCCACCAAGGGCGAGGAAAAATATCTCGAAGCCGTTCAAAAGCTGGTTGGTCGTGAAATCCCGGCCATAACCGTCGACGGCATGGAAGAGATCGCGGAGGAAGCGACACAAATCGCCGAGCGCGAGAAAAAACTTGGCAAGGACAAGAAAGGCGCGCCGAGAAAGGGCCGCCGCCGCGACGACGACACGAAGGGAAGAGCGCCGCGCAAGACAGCCGAGGTAGATGAGGCGCCAGCGAAGCGGGAGCCGGATACAAAAAAGGATGCCAAGCCCAGAAAATCGAAATCGGCGTCGCCCCGTCATGCAAATGATGAAGGGGATTCCCCGGTCGTCGGACTTGGCGACAATGTCCCCGCCTTCTTCAAGATTCCCTTCCGCAAGACCGCGCAGAAATAACTCGGAAATATCGAAGGCTTCCATCCGGAAGCCTTTTTTGTTTTCATGACTCGATGAAATCCGTAATATCCGGAAACATACAGGATCGCGGAACAAGACGCGCGACCGCTGGGAAAGGTGACCTCTCGTGAAGACAATTTTTATCATGGTGAAATGTGATCTCGGCAAGGCCTATGATGTTGCGGCGGAGGCGGTCGAGAATGTGGAGCATGTCTCCGAGGTCTATTCGATTTCCGGCAAATATGATCTGATGATGAAATGCTATCTGAGTGACGAGCAGGACATCGGCCATTTCGTCAATGAGCAGATCCAGACCCTGCCGGGGATCAAGGATACCTTTACCATGATTACTTTCAAGGCGTTCAACTGACGCGGCCGCTGATCCGCGCGCCACAGAGATACAAACAAAATCTTTGCGTCGACGGCAAAATTCTTTAATCTGCACATTGCTTTAGGGAGATGGAGCGGGGCGTCCCGTTTCTGAGACAGCATAGGGAGACTTCAATCGTGAACAAGAAATTTATCAGCCTGGTGTCGGCGCTTGCCATGATGGGCGCACCGGCCATGGCGAATGCGGCAAACGCCGTCAAAATCGGATTCGTGACCACCTTGACGACGGGGGCAGGCGCCATCGGCGAGGATATGCGCAACGCCGTGGACCTTGCGGTCGAACATCTTGGCGGCAAGATGGCGGGCCGTGACATCGAGGTTATTTACGAGGATGACGGCTTCAAACCCGAAATCGGCAAGCAGAAAACCGACAAGCTGGTCAAGAAGGACGATGTCGATTTTGTCGCCGGTTATATCTGGAGCCATGTCCTGATGGCATCCTATAAAAGCGCGGTGGACAATGGCAAATTCCTGATCAGTTCCAATGCGGGGCCGAGTGCCCTCGCCGGCAAGCTCTGCCATCAGGATTTCTTCTCGACCTCCTGGCAGAATGACCAGACCCCGATGGCGATGGGCGAGGTTCTGAACCAGCGCGGCATCAAGAAACTCTATATCATGGCCCCGAACTATGCGGCGGGCAAGAACATGGTGACCGGTGTCGAGCGCACCTTCAAGGGCGAGATTGTCGGCAAGGACATGACGAAATTCCCGGCGCAGCTCGATTTCTCAGCGGAGCTTGCGAAGGTGCGCGCGGCAAAACCCGACGCTCTTTTCGTTTTCTATCCGGGCAAGCATGGCGCCCAGTTCATGACGCAGTATGCGCAGGCCGATCTTGCCAAGACGGTACCGCTCTATACGACCTTTACAATCGATTCCCTTAGCCTGCCGCGCGTTGGTGAACAGGCCGAGGGAAGCCTGATGACGATGTTCTGGTCGCCGGATCTCGATACACCGGCGAACAAGAAATTCGTCGGGGATTTCAAGGCGAAATACGGCCATTATCCGAGCCATTACGCCGCGCAATCCTATGATTCCATTATGCTGATCAACAGCGCCGTGGAAAAGGTGAAGGGCGATCTCAGCAATCATGACGCCGTCCGCGATGCCCTGAAAGCGGCGGAGTTCAGCAGCATTCGTGGCGACTTCAAATTCGGCCACAACCATATTCCGATCCAGGATTTCTATCTGCGTCAGGTCGTCAAGGATAGCGACGGGGTCTATACGACGAAAATTGTTTCCAAGGTATATGAAGACCATCAGGATCCGTATGCCGCAGAATGCGAAATGAAATAACTCATCTGCATTTCGAATTCTCGCGAAAAAGGCGCGTAAGTCGACCGGCCTGCGCGCTTTTTTCGCTAATCGGAACTGACTTCGGATAAGGCGTATCCATGAACTGGTTGTTGTTGCTGGAACAGATTCTGAACGGTTTCCAGCTTGGCCTGCTTCTGTTTCTGCTGGCGGCCGGGTTGACGCTTGTGTTCGGCATCATGGATATGGTCAACCTCGCCCATGGCTCGCTCTATATGATGGGCGCGTATTTCTGCGCGACCTTCACCGGCTGGACGGGGTCTTTCCTGCTGGGGGCGGTTCTGACGCTTCCGGCCGTCTTCCTGCTCGGCATCATTGTCGAGGTCATCGCCCTTCGAACGTTGTATTCACGGGATCATCTCGATCAGGTGATGGCAACCTTCGGCCTGATCCTGTTCTTTAATGAAGCCACCCGGTTAATCTGGGGGCCGATCGGCCTCGTCATTCCCCTGCCCGACTTTCTGAACGATACGGTCGAGATCATTCCCGGCGCGCCCTACCCGGCGTTCCGGCTTGCTATCATTCTCGTCGGATTTCTCGTTGCCGGGCTTCTTTATTTCATCGTCGCCCGAACCAAGCTCGGTATGCTCATCCGGGCGGGCGCCAGCAATCGCGAGATGATCGGCGCGCTCGGCGTCAATATCCGTCTGCTCTTCACGCTTGTTTTCGGTCTTGGCGCGGCCCTTGCCGGGCTTGCGGGCCTGATGGCGGGCCCCATTCTTTCCGTCGAGATCGGGATGGGAGAGAGCATCCTGATCCTGACGCTCGTGGTCATCGTCATCGGTGGCATCGGCTCGATAAAGGGGGCCTTTATCGCGGCCATCCTGATCGGCCTCATCGACACGGTGGGCCGCTCCTTCCTGCCGGAAATTCTGGACCTCGTCCTCCCCGCTCAGACGGCGGCGACGGCGGCCCCGGCGATTTCCTCGATGATGATCTATCTTCTGATGGCCCTGGTGCTCGCCATCCGGCCGCAGGGCCTGTTCCCGCCGAAGGGGGTTGGACGATGACCGCATCCCTGCGATATGTGATCAACGCGGCCCTGCTGATCTTTCTCGCCGTTCTCCCTTTCCTGACCGACTGGGCTGGCGACAGTTTCTATACCGGCCTTGTCTCCCGCATCCTGATCCTCGCCATCGCCGCCCTCAGCCTCAACCTGCTGATCGGCTACGGCGGAATGGTAAGTTTCGGTCACGCCGCCTATATCGGCGTCGGCGCCTATGTCGTCGGTATCGGCGCCTTCCATGCGTTCGAAGACGGGATCGACTGGATGCTGAACGGCTATGCCCAGCTTGCCGTCGCCCTCCTCGGCTCTGCGGTCATCGCGCTCATCATCGGCGCGATCAGCCTGCGCACGCGTGGCGTTTACTTCATCATGATCACGATGGCCTTTTCCCAGATGCTGTATTTCAGCGCCGTCGGCGTCGAGACTTATGGCGCCGACGACGGCCTGACCATCTATTCGCGCAGCGATATGCTCGGCCTAATTGACCTCAACAACGAGAAGAGCCTTTATTACCTTATCTTCCTCTCGCTTCTAGTGGTGCTCTACCTGATGCATCGGCTGGTTGGTTCCCCTTTTGGCAATGTCATTCGCGGCACCAGGTCGAATGAGGCGCGGATGCGCGCGATCGGTTTCTCTCCCTACAAGTACCGGTTGACGGCCTTCGTCATCGCCGGTGTCATCGCCGGATACGCCGGATTTCTGATGGCCAATCTCAATGATTTCGTGAGCCCGGACCTGATGCACTGGACACGCTCGGGCGACCTTATCATCATGATAGTCCTTGGCGGCATGAGCAGTCTTTTCGGTCCGCTGTACGGCGCGCTGGCCTTCCTGATACTGGAGGAACTGCTTTCCTCCATCCCGCTCACCGTTGGCGGACTTCGCGTCGGCGAATATTGGCAGTTGATATTCGGACCGCTCCTGATCCTGATCGTGCTCTATGCGCGCAACGGGATCGATAGCTTCCTTCCGGCCGCGAGGAAAGAAGAATGACGGTGAATATCCTGACAGTCGAGAAGCTGGTGAAACATTATGACGGACTGCTTGCCACGGACGAGCTGTCGATCGATGTGCGTGACGGTGAGTTGCATGCCATCATCGGGCCGAACGGCGCCGGCAAGACAACGTTGATCAAACAGCTGACGGGTGAAATTTCGCCGGATAGCGGCAGGATTACGTTCGCCGGGCGAAATCTCCGACGGCTGACGGAACCGCAGCGCTCCCATATCGGGCTCGCGCGGTCGTTCCAGATAACCTCCCTGTTCAAGAATTTCACCGTGCTCGATAATGTCCGGCTTGCCGTACAGGCCCACAGCGGCCATTCCTTTCATTTCTGGCGCAAGGTGAAGGACGACGACCGGCTGACCGAACCGGCGCTGGACATCCTCCGCGAGATGGGCCTTGACGATCGCGCCGAGACGCTCGTCGCCAACCTGAGCCATGGGGAGCAACGTCAGCTCGAGATCGCGGTGGCCCTCGCGACGAAACCGAAGATGCTGCTCCTCGACGAGCCGATGGCCGGCATGTCGGGCGAAGACAGTGAGCGCCTTGTTGCGCATCTCGCGAAGCTCAAATCCCGTTTCAGCATCCTTCTTGTCGAGCATGACATGGATGCGGTTTTCAGCCTTGCCGACCGGATCAGTGTTCTTGTCTACGGACAGGCGATCGCAACGGGAACGCCGGAAGAAATCCGAAGCAACGAGAAGGTCCGCCAGGCCTATCTCGGCAAGGAGGAGTGACCGATGCTGGACGTGACGGCGATCGACAGCTACTACGGGCAAAGCCAGGTGTTGTTCCAGATGTCGCTCAAGGTGAACGAGGGCGAAGTCGTCACGCTGATGGGGCGGAACGGCATGGGGAAAACGACAACGGTCCGCGCCATTATGGGACTGACGCCCGCCCGGCGCGGCAGCGTCCGGTTTAAAAATGCGGATATTACCGCCCTGCCTCCCTATCGGATCGCCCGCACGGGGATCGGACTTGTTCCCGAAGGGCGAATGATTTCTCCCAATCTTTCCGTTGAAGAAAACCTGGTCGCCACGGGCAATATGGGCCCAGCGCGAAACGGCAGATGGACGCTGGACGCCATCTGGCAGCTTTTCCCAAAGCTTCGCGAGCGCAAGAACAGCATGGGGAACCAGCTATCCGGCGGCGAGCAACAAATGCTCGCGATCGCCCGGGCGCTCATGACGAACCCCGATCTTCTCATGCTGGACGAGGCGACAGAGGGGCTTGCCCCCCTCATCCGCCAGGAAATCTGGCGCTGCCTTCATGATCTCAAGAATGAAGGACAGTCAATTCTTGTCATCGATAAAAACATTCAGGCACTCAGTGAAATCGCTGATCGTCATTATATCATCGAAAAAGGCAGCGTCGTCTGGGAAGGGTCATCCCGCGATTTGCAAGAAAACGACGAGATAAAGCATAAGTATCTCGGCGTCTGATTTTCAATTTTTTAGTGTTCAAATTGAATTCACATCGCTTTTTTATGACTAAATTCACGTGAAATCTCAATAAATTGGTGAATTTAAATATTTTTTTAATTATAAGCAGATAAGAATTCCCCGCCCAAAAAAAGTAAATCCACAAGTAGAGTTGTTAATTTTGCGGGTTAGGATTTTAATTTGTTGCAGTTAAACGATTTAGAGAAGGTCCGACTCACAGCCAAAAGAACAATGGCTTTGATGGAAGAACAGGACATTCGACAAACGCCACAAAACTATGCCATCTGGTATGAATATCTTCAGGAGACGAACCCGGACCTGGTCAGGGCAGTTAACGGGCTAATTGCCAAAAACGGCAAATATACGGAAAAGATCGGGAAAGAGCTGTATGAACGGTTCTTCACGCGCGAGAAAGAAGGACGCGCGATCCAGGAGACCAGCCGTCTCGTGCAACAATCCATGGACAGCATGATGGGTGATCTTTCGAGAAGTTCCGCCGATTTCTCGAGCTACGGCGAGCAATTGCACGATTTCGCCACCAAAGCCGGCGATTTGAGCGGCCCGGAGTTAAAGACGTTTATCGGCGAGATCGTCAACCAGACAAATTCGATGTCCGATAATACCCTATCGCTCCAGGAAGGCCTTAATAGCGCTTCGCGGGAAATCGCCGAACTGAAACGGCGGCTCCATTATGTCCAGAGAGAGGCCTATACCGATTCCCTGACGGGTATTGGGAACCGTAAAAGTTTTGATACGGAACTTTCCAAACTGGTCGCCCGGGCACAGGAAACGAAGTCAGACCTCTGCCTGATCATGGCGGATATCGATCATTTCAAGCAGTTCAATGACACGCATGGCCATACCTTCGGTGATCAGGTCATAAAGCTGGTCGCCGCCACCATATCAAAGGGTCTCGAACAGGGGTCGATTGCGGCAAGATATGGCGGCGAGGAATTTGGCGTCATTCTCCCCGATATGACGATGGCCGACGCGGTCATCCTCGCGAATGATCTGCGATCGGCGATCTCGGCGAAAAAACTTATCAAGCGCTCCACCAAGAAAGAGGTTGGTAAAGTCACCATGTCCTTCGGTGTTACCGCCTATGCACATCCCGAAGAACCGCTGGCATTTATCAACCGCGCAGATCAGGCGCTCTACACCGCCAAAAATTCCGGACGGAACTGCGTCAAACGCCTCGAGCCCGCCATTTCCTGAGTGTGGATTACGGCAATCCATTGTCGCCGCTACGTAATCCGCAGACTTCCCGACAATTCTGATTTTTCAATAAAATTCTGTCCTCCCCGCGCCTATTCGATTAAATTGGATCGATCGAATACTCTCAAAATAATAAGAAAGTACGGGGATAATGACATACGCGACAATCAAACTCGATATCAAGGACGGGGTTGCCAAGATTACGCTGAACCGACCGGACAAGCTGAATTCTTTCAGTGATGAAATGCATGAAGAGCTTCGCTCCATTATGCCCCTTCTGAAAAGCGATGATGTACGCGCCGTCCTGATCACAGGTGAAGGTCGGGCCTTTGGCGCCGGCGCCGATCTATCGGCAAGCAGCGCATCGGGCGGTGTGCTGGATGCCGGAGAAACGCTCGAGAAAAACTATAACCCGCTGATCCTCTTTGTCCGCACGATCGAAAAGCCGGTGATTGCCGCGGTCAATGGTATCGCGGCCGGTGCCAGCATGAGTTTGGCCCTTGCCTGCGATATCGTGCTTGCCGCCAAGTCCGCCTATTTCCTGCAGGCGTTCTGCCACATCGGTCTCGTCCCGGATGCGGGCAGTACCTATTTCCTGCCGCGCCTTGTCGGATCGGGCAAAGCCATGGGCCTTGCCATGCTGGGGGACAAGCTGCCGGCCGAAGACGCCGAAAAGATGGGGTTGATCTGGAAAATCTATCCGGACGACGAGTTGATGCCCGCCGCCGAGGAACTGGCGAAACGAATGGCCTCCGGCCCGACGAAGGGCTATGCTCTGATCAAGAAGGCAATGAACGCGAGCCTTGGCAACGATCTTGAAACGCAATTGAAGGTCGAGCGCGATTTCCAGCAAATGGCAAGCAGCACGGAAGATTTCTACGAAGGCGTCGCCGCTTTCCTCGGCAAACGGAAAGCCAACTTCAAGGGCCGGTAATCATGTCCGACAACGAGGGCCTGAGCGCCCAGGATATCGCGCGAACGGTCGGCGAGACCATGTACCGCAAGGACGATGCGGCGCAGCATATCGGCATCGCGCTGAAGGAAATCAGCCCCGGCCGCGCCGTCATGACCCTGCGCGTGCTGGACTATATGCTGAACGGTCATCGCATCTGCCATGGTGGCTATGTTTTCACCCTGGCGGATACGGCCTTTGCCTATGCCTGCAACAGCTACAACCAGAATACGGTCGCGCAGGCCGCGCAGATAAATTTCATCAAGCCCGTTCCGGTCAACAGCCTGCTGACCGCGACGGCGGTCGAGGTTGCGAAAACCGGCCGAACGGGTCTTTACGATATCGTCGTCCGCGACGAAAGCCGCGAAACCGTCGCTTTCTTTCGCGGCAACTCTCACACCATCAAGGGACAGATGATCCCGGGCCTTAACGAAAGAGAAGAAAAATGAAGAATGCCTATATTTGTGATGCCGTCCGCACTCCCATCGGCCGTTACGGCGGCAGCCTGTCCGCCGTCCGTGCGGATGATCTCGGCGCCATTCCGATCCGGGCGCTTATGGAGCGCAATCCAACCGTCGACTGGGAAAAAGTCGATGACGTGATCTATGGAAACGCCAATCAGGCGGGCGAGGATAACCGCAATGTCGCCCGCATGTGCGCGCTGCTGGCGGGATTGCCGGAAAGTGTTGGCGGCGCCACCATCAATCGGCTTTGCGGCTCCGGCATGGACGCGACCGCGACCATTGCCCGCCAGATCATGACCGGGGAATCCCATCTTGGCATTTCCGGCGGCGTTGAAAGCATGAGCCGCGCGCCCTTCGTTATGGGCAAGGCGACGGAACCCTTCTCGCGCAACGCCGAGATTTTCGACACCACCATCGGCTGGCGCTTCGTCAACAAGAAAATGAAGGAACAATATGGCACCAATTCCATGCCGGAAACGGCGGAAAACGTGGCCGAAGACTATCAGGTTCGCCGCGAGGACCAGGACCTTTTTGCACTCCGGAGCCAGGAAAAGGCCGCTGCCGCCCAGGCCAATGGATCCTTCAACGACGAGATAATCCCCGTCGTCATCCCGCAGCGCAAAGGCGATCCGGTCGTTGTCGATGTGGACGAGCATCCGCGGGCGACCAGCATCGAAAAACTCGCGTCCCTGAAGGCGCCCTTCCGCGCCGGGGGCTCCGTGACGGCGGGCAATGCCTCGGGTGTGAATGACGGTGCCTGCGCCCTCCTCCTCGCCTCCGATGAAGCGATCGAGGAATATGGCCTGACGGCAAAGGCCCGCATCCTCGGCGCCGCCACCGCCGGCGTTCCGCCGCGGATCATGGGGATCGGCCCGGCCCCCGCCAGCAAGAAACTGCTCGCCCGGCTCGGCCTTTCCATGGATGACATGGACGTTATCGAGCTGAACGAAGCCTTTGCGGCGCAAGGCCTTGCCGTCATGCGCGAGCTCGGCCTCAAGGACGACGATCCGCGCGTAAACCCCCTGGGGGGCGCCATTGCCCTCGGTCATCCGCTTGGCATGTCCGGCGCGCGCCTGCTGACCACGGCGATGTACCAGCTCCACCGGACAGGAGGGCGCTATGCCCTTTGCACCATGTGCATCGGTGTCGGACAGGGGATCGCCACGGTAATCGAAAGAGTCTAGACGAGGAAGTCATGCGCCTTACTCCGCCATTGAAGAACGAGCTTGATCCCATTGAAATCGCAAGCCGGGACGAGATTTCGGCGCTTCAGCTCAAGCGGATGAAAAAGAGTTTGGCGCATGCCTATCAGAATGTACCCCTGTTCCGCGGGAGGTTTGACGCGGCAGGGGTTCATCCGGACGATCTCACATCGCTTGACGAGATCGCGAAATTTCCCTTCTGCAAAAAGCAGGATCTTCGCGACAACTATCCCTTCGGCATGTTCGCCGTTCCGAAGCGTGACATCGTCCGGCTTCATGCCTCCTCGGGCACGTCGGGCCGGGCAACGGTTGTCGGCTATACACAGGGCGATGTCGATAACTGGTCGCATCTCGTCGCCCGCTCCATCCGCGCTGGCGGCGGACGGAGGGAGCATATCGTCCATGTGACCTATGGCTATGGTCTGTTCACCGGCGGTCTTGGCGCGCATTACGGCGCCGAGATTCTGGGCTGCACCGTCGTTCCCATATCCGGTGGCCAGACGGAGCGACAGGTGCAGATCATCAACGATTTCGGCGCCGATATCATCATGGTCACCCCCTCCTACATGATGGCGATTGCCGACGAGTTTGAACGCCAGGGGCTGGACCCGCGAAAATCGCCGCTGAAAGCCGGAATTTTCGGCGCCGAGCCCTGGAGCGAAGCGATGCGGAGCGAGATTGAAACACGCTTTGATATCGACGCGCTCGATATCTATGGTCTTTCCGAAGTCATGGGACCGGGCGTCGCCAGTGAATGTATCGAGACCAAGGACGGGCCGGTGGTCTGGGAAGATCATTTCTACCCCGAAATCATCGACCCCGAAACCGGCGAGGTTTTACCCGATGGCGAAAAGGGCGAGTTGGTCTTCACCTCCCTCACCAAGGAGGCCTTTCCTGTCATCCGCTACCGCACGGGGGATCTTTCCCGGCTTCTGCCCGGCACCGCGCGCTCCATGCGGCGGATGGAAAAAATCACGGGCCGCACCGACGACATGCTGATCATCCGGGGCGTCAACCTTTTCCCTTCGCAAGTGGAGGAACTGGTCGTGCAGACGGCGGGCCTGTCCGCCCATTATCAGCTCGAAGTGCGCCGCGAAGGCGCCCTTGACAGCCTGACCGTCCGCGTTGAGCGGGAGCCTGCGGGCGGCGCGGACAGCGATACGGCCGGAAAACTGCGCCACCGGATAAAAGGTGTTCTCGGGGTAACCGCCATAATCGATATTTGCGAACCCGGCTCCATCGAGCGATCTCTCGGCAAGGCAAAACGGGTTGTCGATCACAGGAAAGCGTAAAGGGCGGATCCATGACAAGTAATTTTCAGGGGTTCCCGAAGGATTTTCTGCGGTTTTACGCCGAGCTGATCGAGAACAACAATCGGGAATGGTTCAATGCGAATAAACAGCGCTACAAGGATGTCGTTGTTTACCCGATGTGCGATTTCATCGAGGCGATGGCGCCGCGGCTTGAGGCAATTGCACCGATGTTCATTGCCGACCCCCGGCCCAACGGCGGTTCGATGTTCCGAATTTACCGGGACGTGCGGTTCTCCCGCGATCCAAAGCCGTATAAAGAGCACGCGGCCTGCCAGTTCCGGCATCAGGCCGGCCGCGACGCCCATGCTCCAGGATATTATGTGCATCTGGCGCTCGACGGGGTGCGCTTCGGCGGCGGCATCTATCTGCCCCCGGCCCCGGTGCTTGCCAAAATCCGCCATGCCATCGATGAAAAGGGTAAGGAATGGAAGGGAATCAAGGCGGACCCCGATTTCCGGGCGACTTTCCATGAGGGCATTCGCGGAGACGGCCTGAAACGCGCGCCCAAAAACTTCTCTATCGATCATCCGGAAATTGAGGATCTTAGGCGCAAGACCCTGTTTGTCATGAAGCCGCTGGACGATATCAACAGGATTACCCGCCCAGATTTCGTCGATGAGGTGGAGGATGCCTTCAACAAGGCGACGCCGTTCATGCGGTTCCTGACCAACGCCGTCGGACTCCCTTTTTAGGTATTCTCTGCCCCACCCGGACTTTAACCTTCTTTTAAGAGTGTTTTCCTAAAATTGGTGCAAGTTGATAAATCGGCACCGCTTAAGGACGAACGCCATGATGAATATCATTGAACTGCACCCGGATACGACAATCGATCTGTACAGCACCGCGCATAACCTGATCGTGCATCAGGGCGAAAATGCGGTGGAATTGCTGCGCGCCGAAGCCGAGACGCTGCGCCGGAACAGCACCGCGGAAGAAGACCTCTATGCCTGCATCGAATTGATGCGCGTGGTGAATGAACTCATCGATATGGAAATCGGCGGCCCCATCCACTAATCGCACCGGCACCGGAATACAGAAAAGGCGGCACTTAAAATGCCGCCTTTTTTTCTTTTTTGTCGCCAGAGATTTTAGCTCTGCAATACCACCCGCCCGACGATCTTTCCGGCGCGCAGATCCTCAAGGGTATTGTAGGCCTCCTTCATCGGGCGGGGCGTGATGGCGAGTTCGCTCAGCTTGCCCGCCTTGGCGAGTTCCATCAGTTCCCGCATTTCACGAAGATTGCCCACATAGCTTCCCTCGACCGAAATCGCCTTGATCGGAAACATGGGAAGCGGCATCGAGAAACCGCCGCCGAAAAGTCCGACGATGACAAGCTTGCCGCCCTTCGCAAGCACCTTGGCGCCGAAAGCCGCGCTGCTTTCCGCACCGACAAAATCGATGGTGGCATTGACGCCGCCGCCGGTGGTTCCCATGAAGCTCTTGAAGGCCGCAGGATCGGAGGGATCTATGGCGGCGACCGCACCCGCCTTGATCCCCGCGTCGCGCTTCGCCGGATCGATATCAGCGACGTAAATCTCTGCATCGGTGACGGATTTCGCGATTGCCATGGCCGCAAGACCAACGCCGCCCGCGCCAATGATCAAAAGCTTGCCGCCGTCCGTGCGGGATTTGACCTTCTGAAGCGCGCTGTAGGCCGTCAGACCCGAACAGGTATAGGTGCAGGCCAGATCCTTCGAGAGCGCGCCATAATCGAGCAAATAGCGCGAATGCGGCACCAGCAGCGTATCGGCATACCCCCCCGCCACATCGATGCCGAGCTGTCGCGGACGACTGCAGAGCTGCTCCTCTCCCGAGGCGCAAATGGCGCATTTGCCGCAGCCGATCCAGGGATAGACCACCCGCTTGTCACCGACCTTCACATCCGTGACATTCTCGCCCACGGCCGCAACCGTTCCGACAATTTCATGGCCGAGCGTATGCGGCAGTTGCCGCCCGCCCCGGATATCCAGTTTTTTGTCATTGCCGAGATCGAAATACCCTTCCCAGATATGGATATCGCTGTGGCAAACGCCGCAGGCCGTAACATCCATCAGAACCTCGTCTCCACTCACGGTGGGCGCCTCGCCGGTGTTCTCGACCAGCGGCGCGCCATATTCCTCGAATTGGTAGCTTTTCATTTTTTATATCCCGTTTTTCTTCCCAATCGATCAGGCGATATTGATCCAGGTCGTCTTGAGCTGGGTGTATTTTTCAAGAGCATGGAGCGAGCGGTCGCGGCCGCTGCCGGACTGCTTATAGCCACCGAATGGCGTCGACATATCCACATCGTCATAGGTATTGACCCAGACCGTACCGGCCCGGAGTGCCTGCGCCAGCTGATGCGCCTTGGAGATATCCCGGGTCCAGACAGACGCCGCAAGACCATAGATCGTATCATTGGCGATCTTGACCCCTTCCTCCATATCCTTGAAGGTGATCGTGCTGATAACCGGACCGAAAATTTCCTCACGGGCGATGGTCATGTCATTGGAGACATTGTCGAAAATCGTCGGCTCGATATAAAAGCCGCCGGTTTCTTGAAGCACCTGCTTGCCGCCATAAAACAGGCTGGCGCCCTCTTCCTGTCCCTTGTTGATATAGCCCATCACCCGGTCGGTCTGGGTTTTGTCGACCATGGCGCCGACGACAGCTTTCGGGCTCAATGGATCGGTCGGTTGCAGGGTTTTGGCAACATTAGCAATTTTCTCGACCAGTTCGTCTTTGATGCTGTCCTGCACCACCAGGCGGGAGGCTGCCGTGCAAACCTCCCCCTGATTGAAGAAGACGCCCATGGCGATCTTTTTCGCGGCAAGGTCGAGGTCAGCGTCCGCCATGACCAGGCTCGGGCTCTTGCCGCCGCATTCCAGCCCGACGGCCTTGAGATTGCTTTCGCCGGAATAGCGCATGAAGAGCTTGCCCACTTCGGTCGATCCGGTGAAGGCAAGTGCATCGACGTCCATATGGCGGCCAAGGGCCTGCCCGGCGGTTTCGCCGAACCCCGGAAGAACATTGAAAACCCCTTCAGGGATGCCGGCTTCCACAGCAAGCTCGGCGATGCGCAGCGCCGTCAGCGGCGACTGTTCCGCCGGCTTCAGGATCACGCTGTTGCCCGCCGCAAGCGCCGGCGCAAATTTCCACGATCCCATCAGCAAGGGAAAGTTCCACGGAACCACACAAGCGACAACGCCAATCGGTTCGCGGGTGATCAGGGCGAGCGACCGCCGCCGGTCCGTCGGCGCGATTTCGTCATACATCTTGTCGATCGCTTCGGCATACCAGGAGATACAGCCAGCGGAACCCGGAACGTCCACCGCGCCCGCCCATTTCACGGGCTTGCCCATATCTAGACATTCCAGCAGCGCCAGCTCGTCCTTGTTTTTCATGATCAGGCCGGCGAATTTCTGCAACACCGATTTGCGCTTTGCCGGCGCGGCGCGCGACCAGGCGCCGGAGTCAAATGCGGCACGCGCGGCGGCAACGGCACGATTGACGTCCTCGACGTCGCAGGCGGCGACTTTCGTCAGAACGCGGCCGTCAACCGGGCTGACGCAATCGAATGTTTTCCCGGAGGCCGCATCGACATACTGGCCATTGATAAAGGCCTTGTTGCGGATCGTGATCTGGCTTTCCAGTTTCTCCCAATCTTCGCGTGTGGGGGCAGGTGCTGCGGACATGCTTTTTTCCTCTTTTATCTTATTGATGTCAGACAATATTTAATTGATATCGAGAATACCCAATGCCCCCTCTTCGTGAAAGCCTTACTTTGACCGACGGGTCAAAAAAAATTGTTTGATTGCCAACTGACAGCTAAACAATTTTATTGTATAACCTTTTCTTACCAAGACGCTCCGTTCCCGATAGGATAAATTTATGGTTCCGGGAAATATCAACCTGACCCAATTGCAGACTTTCCTCTGGGTGGCGACGCTACGCAGTTTTCGCAAAACGGCCGAAAAACTGAATACAACTCAACCCGCGATTTCATCGCGTATCGCCCGACTTGAAGAAACATTGGGTGTTCGCCTGTTCGAGCGCGATACCAGCTTTATCCGGTTGACGGCGAAGGGTCTCGAGCTTGTGCCCTACGCGGAGAAGCTCTTGCGGACATCCGCGCTCCTGGTGGATCGCATCGGGCAGAATGAAGATCTTGCGGGCATCCTCCGCCTTGGCGTATCGGAGACAATTGTTCATACCTGGCTTCCCGCCTTTATCACCGGACTGCACCGCAAATACCCGACGATCGAGGTCGAGATCGTCGTCGATGCGACCATCAACCTCCGCCGGGAGCTTACGGAAAGATCGCTCGATTTCGCCTTTCTGATGGGACCACTTTCCGATTTTCAGATAGAGAACCATGATCTTATCGAATTTGAAATCGTCTGGGCCGCCTCCCCGTCTCTCAATATCCAGACGGCGCGGCCCGTCACGTTGGATGAACTCGCCGATAACCCGCTGATCACCTATGCGCGAAATACGCGGCCCTATGCGGAACTGGCCCGCCAGCTTCGTAAATATACCGAACTTCCGGCGCGGATATTTCCGTCCAGCTCGCTCGCCGCGATCCTGCGGATGGCGCTGGACGGCATCGGCGTCGCGACGTTGCCGCGGCAAATGATCCAGAAGGAACTGGCGAATGGAAGCCTTCAGGAAATCCAGTGTGAATGGCGGCCACCCCGCCTGAAATTCACCGCCTCCTATCCGACGGAGCCCTATAATCCGGTGACCGAAAAAATCATCGACCATGCGCTGGAAATTACCCGTGCGTACCAGAAACAGGCCGCCAGGTAATTTTTTACCGTCGATAGGCTGCCCTTTAATGTAATGTTTTCGTTTAATTATTTTATCTATCTAATTATTTTATAATACTTTTCTCGAATGAAAATCACCAAAACGAATGATAAAATTAATTTATCACTAAGGCAAAAAATTAAGAATTAGATTTTATGAATTTACTGTGAGATAAATTTCCCAAGCCAATAAGGAACCCGACCTAAACAAACGGCGGAGGGAATGACGTGGGACAGTCGCCAGAGACATCGGAAAGAAAAGATGCCGTATCTTATCGGCAGCTCAGCAGTCTTTCCCCTTATGATGTCCGCCAGCATATCCGCAAGGGACGATACAGCGGACAGACCGCCGGATTGGGTGCCGGTCACCTGCAGGGGAATATCGCGATCGTTCCCACCTCCCACGCCGAGAATTTTGAAACCTTCTGCCGGAACAATCCGAAACCTTGTCCGCTGGTCGGAATGACAGAAGCGGGAAATCCTATCCTGCGCCGCCTCGGCAGGGATGTGGACATTCGCACCGACGTTCCGGCCTATAATATCTATCGCGGTGGCGTCCTGGATGCGCGCGTCACCTCCCTTCTCGATATCTGGACAGACGATCTGGTCGCCTTTGTCCTCGGTTGTTCCTTTTCCTTCGAGGAAGCATTGATCCATGAGGGAATATCTCTCCGCCATATCGACGAGAACAAGACGGTATCCATGTATCGGACGACCATTCCGACCGTCGCGGCCGGGCCGTTCGTCGGGCCGCTGGTTGTTTCCATGCGCCCGCTCGACCCGAATGATATCGACCGGGCCGTCGAGATAACCCGTGAATTCCCGCAGGCGCATGGCGCGCCCGTGCATATCGGCGATCCGGCGGCGATCGGAATTCGAGACATCGCGACGCCCGACTGGGGCGACGCAACCCGGTTCGAGGATGGGGAGGTCCCGGTTTTCTGGGCCTGCGGCGTCACACCACAGGCCGCAATCGAAGCGGCGGAACTGCCGGTTTTTATCTCGCACGCCCCCGGCCATATGCTGGTCACCGATCTTGCAAGCGATGATCCGGCCTGTCTGCTGCCATCAACTTAAATAAAAGGTCTATTAAAAAGGGAGAAAGTTATGAAGATACTGAAAAAAATCTGCACCGGAATGGCGATGGTCGCCGCTTTCGGCGCGTTCACTGTCACCGCGAAGGCGGACGATCCCGTCATGATCAAGGCGGTCGGCACCTGGGGAAATCTTCCCAACTACCAGAAACATGAAGGACCGTTCTGGAACGAGAAAATTTCCGTCGCGACCGGTGGTACGATTGTCGGCGATATCAAGCCGCAAACCGAGCTTGGCCTCAAGGGCTTCGAAATCATGCGTCTTCTGAAACTTGGCGTTTATGACTACGCGCATGGGCTGCCGGGATATGTCGCGGCGGAAAACCCGGTCTTTGAGGGGGCCGATCTTTCCACCATCACCCAAGATATCGACACCCAGCGCAAAGTCGCCGAGGCCTATTTCCCGATTTTGGAAAAGGCCGTCGCCGAAATTTACAATGCCAAGCTGCTGCAGCTGTATCCGTTCCCGAGCCAGATGCTCTGGTGCAAGGGAGAGGTCAGCAAAATCGACGACCTGGAGGGCAAGAAAATCCGCGTTTATGCGACAACCCTTGGCGATTTCGTTGAAGGTGTTGGCGGCACCAGCGTGACCGTCCCCTTCGCCGAAGTGATCCCGGCGCTTGAAAAGGGTGTTGTTGACTGTGCGATTACCGGCACCATGTCGGCCTATTCCGCAAAATGGTACCAGGTTGCCGATTACGGCTATACCATGCGGGTTGGCTGGGGCCTCGCTTTCGGCGCCATGAATATGGACAAATGGAATGCGCTTGGCCCGGAAAAACAAGCCACGCTGCAAGCGGAGCTCGACAAGCTGACCGACGCCATGTGGGCGGAAACGGCGACGGAAGATGCTATTGCTCTGGATTGTCTGTCGGGCAAGAAATGCGACATCGGCGAAGCCGCCAGCATGACCTTGATCAAGCCGAGCGCGGATGATCTCAAGGCGCGCGACCAGATCGCCAAGGATGTCATTCTCGCCCGCTGGGCAGAGCGCTGCGGCGCGGATTGTGCGGCGGACTGGAATGCAACAGTCGGCAAAATTACGGGTATGCAGGCGACCGCCAAATAGACCCGAAACAAAAACCGCGGGGGCCGGTTGGTAAAAAGCCGGCCTCCGTCAATAATTTGCAGGGAGAAGCGCGATGATAAACAGATTACTGGGATCATTCGAGGCAATATCGAAACGTCTCGTCTGGCTGGGCGGGATCATGCTGATTGGGGCCGCCTTTCTCGTCACGATCGATGTATTTGCCAGGAAATTTCTGAATATAAGCCTCGCCGGATCGGACGAGCTTTCCGGATACGCCTTCGGTATGTCAACGAGCCTTGCCTTCGCCTATGCGCTGCTCAGCCGCGCCAATATCCGCGTCGATGCCTTTTATCATCTGTTTCCGCGATGGGGCCGCGTCGCGTCCGATATTATCGGGCTTGCCCTCCTCCTCGGATTTATCGGCCTGATCGCCTATCTCGGGTTCAATCTGCTGACGGACAGCTTTTTCCATGGATCGCGGTCCATCACGCCGCTGCGCACGCCGCTCGCCATCCCGCAAACTGTCTGGTGGCTGGGCCTTGCCTTCGCGCTGCTGACCGGCCTTCTCATCCTCGTCGCCTCCCTCCATGCCGTCTTCAGGAAGGACTGGGCGACCATCCAGCGCCTCGTCGGCGTCAAGTCCGTCGATGAACAGATCGACGAAGAAACAGCCTGAGGAGACCTGCCATGTTGTTTCAAGCGATCTTCATTCTCCTCGGCCTCGTAGCGCTCGGTATCCCGATCGCCGCGGCGCTCGCCTGGCTGGCCCTGTCGCTTAATTTCAGCTTCTCTTCAAGCCCGCTCTATCTCGCACTTGGCGATATTGCCTGGCAGAACAGCACCGAATTCCTGCTGGTAGCGATTCCGATGTTCGTCCTCCTTGGCGAGCTGTTGCTGCGATCCGGCATTGCCTCAAAGATGTATGAGGGGATGGTGCAATGGCTGAGCTGGCTGCCCGGCGGCCTGATGCATTCGAATATCGGCGCCTGCTCCCTGTTCGCGGCAACCTCGGGCTCAAGCGTTGCCACGGCCGCGACAATTGGCACCGTGGCCCTCCCCGAAGTTCAGAAACGCAATTATAATGAGCGGCTGTTCCTTGGGACACTTGCTGCCGGCGGAACGCTCGGCATCCTTATCCCGCCGTCGATCAATCTGATCCTCTATGGCCTGCTCACCGATACTTCCGTGCCGGAACTGTACCTTGCCGGCTTCCTTCCCGGCCTCCTCCTAGCCGGGCTTTTTATGCTCACGGTCATTGTTGCCTGCTTCTTCCGTAAAAGCTGGGGCGGCAGCAAGGTCGATGTTACCTGGAAAACGCGCATTGGCAGTCTTCCGGGCCTTCTCCCCCCGCTTGGTATCTTCCTCGTCGTTGTCGGCTCGATCTATGCGGGTCTTGCAACACCGACGGAAGCCGCCTCTCTCGGCGTCGTTGCGGCGCTCGGACTTGCCGCTGCCAACAAGACTCTCAGCATCGACATGCTGAAGGCGGCGATTGAGGGAACCATGCGGACAACGGCGATGATCATGCTGATCATTCTGGCCGCGATATTCCTGAACTTTATCCTGGCGACCATCGGCCTGACGCAGGCGTTGACGCAGGCCATCGTTGATCTTGGCTGGACGCCGTTCCAGACGATGCTGATGATCATCGGTTTCCTGATCCTGCTCGGGTGCTTTATGGAAACCCTGTCAATGCTGCTGACGACCGCCCCGCTCCTTGCGCCGATCGTCATCCAGCTTGGCTACGATCCGGTCTGGTTTGGCATCCTTTTGATGGTGCTGCTGGAAACCGCGCTGATCACGCCGCCGATCGGGATCAATCTTTATGTTGTGCAGGGCATTCGAAAGGACGGTCGTCTCAATGACGTGATGATCGGCGCCCTGCCCTTTGTGCTCACCATGTTCGTGATGATCGGATTGCTCCTTGCCTTTCCCGATATCGCACTATGGATGCCAAGCCTCGTTTACCCCAGTTGAAGAAAAGGACTTATAACGTTATGTGGCAGATCTGGATCGATCGTGGCGGCACCTTCACGGATATCGTGGCCAAACGGCCGGACGGAACGCTGGTATCCCACAAGCTATTGTCGGAAAATCCCGAGCAATACCGGGATGCCGCAGTTCAGGGTATCCGCGATCTTCTGAAGGATGAGGCCGATCCGGGTGAAATCACGCGTCATATCCGCAGCATCAAGATGGGCACCACTGTCGCCACCAACGCGCTGCTTGAGAGAAAGGGCGACCGCACTCTTTATGTGACGACGAAGGGTTTCGGTGATGCGCTCCGGATCGGCTACCAGAGCCGGCCACGGATCTTCGATCTCGATATCAAGCTGCCGGAACTCCTCTACGAAATAGTTGTCGAAGCGGAAGAACGTTTGAACGCCGCGGGTGAAGTTCTGATCCCGCTCGATGACGCCAAACTTGAAACCGACATGCGTACCGCGTTCGAAAGCGGTATTCGTGCCGTGGCCATCAACTTCATGCATGGTTTTCGCTTTCCCGGGCATGAGAACCGGGCGGCGGAAATCGCCCGCGACATCGGCTTCACGCAAATCTCGACGAGCCACCAGACGAGCCCGCTGATCAAGCTGGTAGCTCGCGGCGATACGACAATGGTCGATGCCTATCTGTCACCGATTCTCCGGCGCTATGTCAATCAAGTGAAGGACGAACTCGGCATCGATGCGGCGAACGGACGTCCAAGGCTGATGTTCATGCAATCGAACGGCGGCCTCACCGATGCCAGCCTCTTTCAGGGCAAGGATGCGATCCTGTCGGGCCCGGCCGGCGGCGTTGTCGGCATGACCCGCACGGCCGGCATGAGCGGGCTTACCCGTCTCATCGGGTTTGACATGGGCGGAACCTCGACCGATGTCACCCACTATGATGGCGCGTTCGAGCGGAGTTTCGAGACCGAGGTCGCCGGCGTGCGGCTGCGCGCACCGATGATGCATATCCATACCGTCGCCGCGGGCGGTGGCTCAATCCTCAAGTTTGACGGCAGCCGGTATCGCGTCGGGCCGGACTCCGCCGGTGCCAATCCGGGCCCGGCCTGTTACCGCCGCGGCGGGCCGCTCGCCGTCACCGATTGCAACGTCATGCTGGGGAAAATTCAGCCGGACTATTTTCCGAAGGTCTTTGGCCCAAAGGCGGAACAACCGCTCGACGCGGAGGCGGTCCGCGATAAATTCACCGCGATGGCAGAGGAGATCGCCGCATCCTCCGGACAGCAGTCCCTGACACCAGAAGATGTCGCGGAGGGATTTCTCCGGATTGCCGTCGAGAATATGGCAAATGCGGTCAAGAAAATCTCTGTCCAGCGCGGTTATGACATCACCGACTATACGCTGAACTGTTTCGGCGGCGCGGGCGGGCAGCATGCCTGCCTGGTTGCCGATGCGCTGGATATGAAAAGCATTTTCATCCACCCCTTCGCGGGCGTCCTTTCGGCCTTCGGCATGGGTCTCGCCGATATCCGTGCGATGCGCGAGGCCCAGCTCGACATCCCGCTCGATGAGGAGGCTGAGGAAAAACTTAAGGAGATTGCCGCCCCGCTCCTCGCCGAGGCGGAGGCGGAAGTGCTGGCGCAGGACGTTGAAAAAGCGCATCTCGCGCATATCCAAAAAGCGCATATCCGCTATCAGGGAACGGATGCGACCCTTCTCGTCGACGTCGGATCCGCCGACGCCATGAGAGCGGCGTTTGAAGATGCCCATCGGCAACGCTTCGGATTTATTGCAAAAGAGCGCGGGCTCGTGATCGAAGCGCTCTCTATCGAGGTTGTCGGCCGGACGGAAACGGATATCGATCCGCTCAGCAATGATCCCCTTGTCGAAGGGGAAACCGAGCCGCAGGATAGCGTCAGGATGTATGTCTCCGGCCAATGGCGCGACGTGCCGCTTGTTGACCGGTCCCATATGCGCCCCGGTCAGCAGGTTACCGGGCCCGCCATTATCATCGAACCCACGGGCACAATCGTCATCGAGGACGGATGGCGCGCCACCCTGAATGCCCGGCGGCATCTTCTCGTCAATCGGTATCTTGCCAAGCCAAAGCGGCAGGCCATCGGGACCGAGGCCGACCCGGTCATGCTCGAGGTTTTCAATAATCTCTTCATGTCGATCGCCGAACAGATGGGGGCGACGCTCTCCAACACGGCCTATTCGGTCAATATCAAGGAACGGCTGGATTTTTCCTGCGCCATTTTCGATGCGCAAGGCAATCTTGTCGCCAACGCACCCCATGTCCCGGTCCATCTCGGTTCCATGGGGGAATCGATCAAGTCCGTCATTGCCGCGAATGTAGGCTGCATGAAACCCGGCAATGTCTACGCGCTGAACGCCCCCTATAACGGCGGCACGCATCTGCCGGACGTCACGGTGATCACGCCGGTCTTCAATCGAGAGGGCAAAAGCATCCTTTTCTACGTCGCCTCCCGCGGTCATCATGCCGATATCGGCGGCCGGACGCCCGGTTCAGCGCCGCCGGACAGCAAGGTTATCGAGGAAGAAGGCGTGCTGATTGACAATTTCCTCCTCGTCGAGGAAGGCCGGTTTCGCGAGACCGAGACACGGGCGCTTCTCGCTTCGGGCAGGTATCCGTGCCGGAATATCGACCAGAATATCGCCGATCTGTCGGCACAGATCGCCGCCAATGAAACCGGCCTTCGCGAAGTCCGCAAAATGATAGACCAGTTCGGCGTGGAGGTGGTAAGGGCCTATATGGGGCACGTCCAGGACAATGCCGAGGAATCGGTCCGCCGCGTCCTCGATGTCCTGAAGGACGGATCCTTTACTTACGCATTTGACGGCGGCAAGAAAATTCGCGTTGCCGTCTCGGTCGATAAAAAGGCGCGCGAGGCAACCATCGATTTCACCGGCACCTCGCCGCAGGATAGCGGCAACTACAACGCCCCGGTCGCCATCAGCAAGGCGGCGGCATTATATGTCTTCCGGACCCTCGTCGCCGATGATATCCCGCTCAATGAGGGCTGCATGAAACCTCTCAAGCTGATTATTCCGGAAAAAAGCATGATCAGTCCGGAATATCCGGCCGCCGTAATCGCCGGAAATACCGAAGTCTCGCAAGGGATTACCGATGCTCTCTTTGGCGCGCTTGGCGTCCTCGCCTCCAGCCAGGGGACCATGAATAATTTCATCTATGGCAATGAAACCTATCAGAATTACGAGACGATTTGCGGTGGCACCGGCGCCGGAGACGGGTTTTGCGGAACCGACGCGGTGCACAGCCATATGACCAATACCCGCATGACCGATCCGGAAGTTTTGGAACAGCGCTTCCCGATCCTTGTCGAGGAATTCTCGATCCGAAGAAAGTCCGGCGGCGCGGGCAAATTTTCCGGCGGCAACGGCGCCATCCGCAAAATGCGGTTTCTCGAGCCCATGACGGTGACCCTTCTCACCTCTCACCGGGAAACGGACCCATATGGGCTGAATGGCGGAAAACCGGGTAAAAAAGGGCGCAATTACGCTATCCTCACCTCCGGAAAACATATAGAGTTAAAGGGCAATGACGAAACTGAGCTGTCGCCTGGGGATGCCATAGTGATTGAAACCCCTGGCGGTGGTGGATTCGGAACCGCAAGTGAAAGAGTAAAGAGTTGAGCTGGCTATGAGTACATACGTCTTTTCGGTTTACAATGCCGAGGCGCGAGACGCCCTCGACAACAATCGGGAACATCCCCATATTTCCATGCGCTGGGCGACGCCCTGCCGCTTCTCCGTCGAGGCAGAAAGCCCTCAGGCGGCAGAGAGCTGCATAAAGGAAAAGTACCCGCGCGAGAAGGGTTTCGTGACCAAGCGCATCCACTGACGCCGTCACAGGTCCAGAAATAACTACACATGATCGGGACTCATCCCTTACCATGGGAGTAGGCGCCCGCAGAACTGGTGTGGCTGCTGCGGTGGACGGGGACGAGAAGACATGACAGAAAAGCAAAAAATACGCATCGAAACCAAGGGTCCGGTGACCACGATCATCATCAACCGCCCGGAAGTGCGCAATGCACTCGACCAGGAATCGTCCGATTTGCTGGCGCAAGCCTTTCGCGCCTTCGAGGCCGACGACAGCCAGCGGGTGGCGGTCGTGACCGGTGCAGGCAGCGCCTTTTGCGCCGGGGCCGACCTCAAGGAAACGGCGACCCGTGTTGATTACAAGGCCTGGGCGGGCCATCCTGAAGGGCCATTTCATGCCCCGCTGTCAAAGCCGCTGATCGCCGCCGTGGAAGGCCATGCGGTCGCCGGCGGTATGGGACTTGCCCTTTATTGCGATATCCGCATCGCCGATGCATCAGCTGTTTTCGGGATTTTCTGCCGCCGCTGGGGCGTGCCGATGAGCGACGGGACGACGGTCCGCCTACCCCGTGTGATCGGCCTTGGCCCGGCCCTCGACATGATGCTGACCGGCCGCCCCGTATCGGCGCAGGAAGCCCTGTCCATGGGATTGGTAACCCGCGTCGTGCCCGATGGTAAGGCCCGCGCCGCGGCGGAAGAGCTGGCGCAGCAAATCGCCGACTTCCCGCAGATTGCGATGCTGTCCGATCGGGAAAGCGTTTATGCGCAACAAGGAAAAACCGATGCCGAAGCGATACATTTCGAAATGCTGGCGGCTGAGGAAGCGAAACAGAAGGAAGCCCAGGCCGGCGCCGCGCGGTTTGCCGACGGTGAAGGCCGCCATGGTACCTTTAAATAGCGCCTACTGAACCGGATAGCCTTTCCAGGGCTTGATGGCGCGAAGGGCAAAGGTCGAGCGCATACTGGCAACATGCGGCAGTTTCGCCAGGCAATTTCGGTGGATACGATCATAATCCGGCACGTTCCGCGCGGCCACCCGGACAATATAGTCCGCATTCCCCGATGTCAGATGGCATTCCAAAATTTCGTCGTAACACATCACAGCTTTTTCAAACTGATTCAGCGTTTCCTGACTTTGCGAGGTGAGTGAAATTTCAACAAATACATCTGCCTCTAGTCCGAGGGCATGCCGGTCCAGACGGGCCGCATAGCCGTCTATTATCCCTGCTTCTTCCAGCATTTTAATGCGCCGATGACAGGCGGAAAGCGAAAGATTAACCTTCTCCGCAATCTCGGAAATGGATTTATCGGAGTCAATCTGCAGTTCAGATAATATTTTACGATCAAAGTGATCTATTGAATATTTTCCTGAAATTTGTGTCGAAAGCAGGATTTTACACCAAAATCGGGTAACATTGAAATAAATTTCGAAAAAAATATCGGCGATAAAAAGCTATAATCCATCTATCTATTAAATCACCTAGCAGGGAGCAATGGGCATGAAGGTTGGAACACCCAAAGAAATCAAAAACCATGAATATCGCGTCGGGCTGACGCCGGAAAGTGCCGGAGAGCTCGTCGCGCATGGACATGAAGTACTCGTTGAAACCGATGCGGGCAAAGGTATCGGCGCATTGAATGAGGCCTATGAAGCGGTTGGCGCGAAAATCGTTGACACCGCAGAAGAAATTTTCGCCCGCGCAGACATGATCGTTAAGGTAAAGGAACCGCAGGCCGTGGAACGGGCCATGCTACGCGAAGGTCAGATCCTTTACACCTATCTTCACCTCGCCCCAGACCCGGAGCAAACCCATGACCTGATCAAGTCGGGGGCCGTCTGTATCGCCTATGAAACCGTCACCGACAACAGCGGTGGCCTCCCGCTCCTCAAACCCATGAGCCAGGTTGCCGGGCGCATGTCGGTGCAGGCTGGCGCGGCGGCGCTTGAAAAATCCCACGGCGGGCGCGGCGTGCTTCTCGGCGGCGTTCCCGGTGTCGCGCCGGGCAAGGTCGTCATCATCGGCGGCGGTGTCGTTGGTTTTAATGCGGCGCAAATGGCCATCGGTCTGCATGCGGATGTCACCATCCTCGACCGCAATCCGGTGACGCTGGAACGGCTGGAAAATCATTTTGAATCCTCCGCCAAGGTTATCTATTCGACAAACGCCCTTCTCGAACGCCTCGTGACGGAGGCGGACCTCGTGATCGGCGCCGTCCTGATCCCCGGTGCAGCGGCGCCGAAACTGGTGACGCGCGAAATGCTGAAGACGATGCAGGACGGTGCGGTGATTGTCGATGTCGCGATCGATCAGGGGGGCTGCTTCGAAACCTCCAAGGCGACCACGCATGCGGACCCAACCTATGTCGTCGATGGCGTTGTCCATTATTGCGTCGCCAATATGCCGGGCGGCGTTGCCCGCACCTCGACCTATGCGCTCAACAATGTGACCCTGCCCCATGCCCTCCGGATCGCCGACAAGGGGTGGAAGCAGGCGCTTCGGGACGACAGGCATCTCGCCAATGGCCTCAATGTCTGGAACGGAAAGATCACCTGCGAGCCCGTCGCACAGGATCTCAAGCTCGACTACACACCGGTTGACGTCGCCCTTAAAGTCTGAGTTCAGCTGGAAAACGCAAAAAGCCCGGCTTTATTCAGCCGGGCTTTTTCATCGATGGCGACCCCGGCACGACTCGAACGTGCGACCTATTGATTAGAAGTCAATTGCTCTATCCAGCTGAGCTACGGGGCCGTTGTTAGCGACAGTTTGGTTTATCCGCGCACACGCGAATAGGAAAAGTTGTCTGCATAGGCCTTCAAATGAAGGCGCCGCGTCTTCGGCTCATACACTGTATAGTCGATGTTGTTGGCTTCGCAAAACGCGATGGCGCTTTCCTTGTCGTCGAAATCGATACGGACTTCCGCGTTCATGTCGCGCGATCCCGTCCAGCCCATCAGCGGCTCCACATATCTGGCCTCGGCCGGAGCATATTCAAGACGCCAGCGTTTCGTGCCCTTGCGGCCCGACTGCATGGCGTTCTTCGCCGGTTGAAATATTCGTGCCTTAGCTGCCATTATCCGGTCACTCCACTAAATGACTGAACACCTCGGCCGGGACATAATCCAATTCGCCGAAACCCGGCGCTTCCCAGTAAAGTTCCAATGTCGAGGTGTTTTTCTTCTCGAAATACTTGATGTGGATCGGATACCAGCCCGGCTCTGAAATCTCAACAACTATTTCATCAGAGAAGCGGTCGGCATGGACGTCGGGGTCTTCATAAATCAGCTTGTCGCCGATCGCAATCCAGACTCCATCATTGGAATGCACCATGAAGACGTAGCGGCCCGGCTCCGCCATCTTGATATAACCCGTGATGATGGCGCCGACCATGTCGTTGCTGTTGGAGGTCAGGACATTGCCCTGGCCGACCTGATAATTGAGCATGGGTATGGGCGTGCCCGGCTTGCCATCCATATATCCCATATTCTCTTCAAGCTCTTTGATGCTATCGACTTTGACGCCGTAATATTTGACGGCTAGTCCCGGCTTCAGGTTGGCTTCGTCAGGTTGCGGCGAGGCCGGCTTCAGTCCGGAAAATGTCTCTGCCTGCGCAACAAGCGGCACCGCAAGGAGACCCGCAATGAATGCCGTCGTGCGAATAGCTCGCCACAACAGCCCAATAAAATTTCTGCCACCCATCCGGTTCGTCGCCTCCACCAAAAGAAAAATCTTCTGATATTCTAATGAAAAATCGACGAACGGCAATCGAAAGCGGATTTGCGGTGAAAAATGAGACCGAAGACCAAATAATCAGCTAATTTCGGAAATAAAAAAGCTTTGCAATCTTCTGAATTGCAAAGCTTTTATGATGGTCGGGGCAGCAAGATTCGAACTTGCGACCTCTCGCTCCCAAAGCGAGCGCACTACCAGGCTGTGCTATGCCCCGAAAGATGAGCTGATGATCTATACCATCAAGCCCGCGCCCGCAAGGCGGAATTGAGCAATTCTGCCAATAAATTTGCTAGCTGCCGACATGCACATAATGGAAGATGCCGTCCGCCTTGAAGATGGCCTTCTGGCCGACTTTGAGGCTGCCCCGGACGAAAACGACCGTCCGTGTGCTGCGAATGACCTCGACATCGGATTCCACCCAGTCGCCCTCTCGGGCCGGCCGCAAGAATTCGGAATTCATCTTGATGGTGACGCAGCGGCGTCCGGTCTCGTGAAAAACAGCCGCCGCAAGCGCGGAATCCGCGAAGGTCATCAACATGCCGCCATGGGCGAATTTGATGCTGTTCAGGTGTTTCGGTTCTACATAAAAGGCGCGAACGAGTTTGTTGTCATCGGATATTTTCTCGAAGAAGGGACCATTCGCGATGGTAAAGGGCGCCTTTCTGTCGGCGGGCACGAATCCTTCGGGAATGGGACGGTTTCCGGTGTCTTGCTTATTCATTATTGTTTCCGGTTTTTACTTATTTTCAAACAGGCGGTGGAGCAGCATGTCGCCCACCCCGACAGAATTTTCCCGCGCGAATCCCCCGTTCACCTCCAACACGGCGCGCGCAGGCTTATCGGCAGAGATCAACTCGATCGAAAAGGGCTCGGCGTTCTCCTTAATGTAGAGAATTTTTCCGCGCCCATCCACAAAGAACATATCGAGGGGTATCCTCGTGTTTTTCATCCACATGGTAATCGCGCCGGTCTTGTTGAAATCAAAGAGCATCCCCTGCATCGGCGGCAGCGTTTCACGGTGCATCAGGCCCCTGCTCCGCTCGGCGGAATCATCGGCGATCTCAACCTGCAATTCCAGTAGCCGGTCGGCTGTTTTGACGATCAGCCTTTCCGTTGCGCCCTGCGCGACCGCAGTGGCCGCCACCAAAATCAGGACTGACGCCGCGAAGACGACCCTGCCGCCATGCTTTTTAACCCGGTCCATCATCCCGATGAATTATCCTTTGCCCGTTCGGTTAAATTCTCTATAGTAAAGGTCCCTCGGGGGGAGCCGATTTGGCTGAGAGGTTCCGGTCTTTGGAACGACCCCGATTACCTGATCAGGTTAATACCTGCGTAGGAACGAGATATCAATGGAACCGGAAGATTCAGCCAATTCCGAATTATCGGAGCCTATCCCTGATACATCGCGCGATCAAGGAGCGCCCGCGGTCGGCCTGAATTTAAAGCTCAAGGAGCTTGTATTCGACGGCGACACGATCCTCACCGATCTGGATCTGACCCTGTCCCCCGGCAAGATCACCTGCCTGCTCGGCCCAAGCGGCGTCGGCAAGAGCAGCATCCTGAAAATTCTCGCAAGCTTCCTTCCCCCGCCGGAGGGCAGTTTTCTGGCCACCACAGATGGCGACCCGCTGAAGGGTCGGATTTCCTATATGGATCAGCAGGACCTGCTCCTGCCGTGGGCGACGGTACTCGACAATCTCCTCATCGGCGATCGATTGCGCGGAGACACGCCGGATACGGCCCGTGCGATGGCTCTTCTTGACCAGGTCGGCCTGACGAAATGGCGCGACGCCCGGCCGGACGCTCTTTCCGGTGGCATGCGCCAGCGCGTCGCCCTCGCCCGCTCTCTGATGGAGGAGGCGCCTGTCGTCCTGATGGACGAGCCCTTTTCCGCGCTTGACGCGATCACGAAATATCACCTGCAGGCACTTGCGGCGCGAATGCTGGCCGGTCGCACCGTTCTCCTGATCACCCATGACCCGATGGAGGCACTCCGTCTCGGCCATGTTATTCACGTGCTGTCGGGACATCCGGCGCGATTGTCCTTGCCGCTAACGCCGGCAGGCGCGATACCACGAGATCCGTCGGATGACGCGTTGCAGCGACTTTACTCCGAAATCATGACCCGCCTCGCCGGGGAACCGGTGGACGCGTGATGAAACTTTTGCGCATCCTCATCACAGTTGGCGGACTGATCCTGATCTGGGAATCGCTGACGGCCCTCCTTGACCTGCCGAAGTTCATGCTGCCCTCGCCCCTCGTCGTCGCCGAGGCGCTCTACAGCCATGCCGGACTGATCGCGGAGAACGCTCTCACAACATTGATTGAAATACTGGTCGGCCTCTTTCTTGGTCTTGTCTTCGGTATGGTGTCAGCTGTTTTTATTTCTGCCTACCGCCCGGTAAAACAATGGGTTTTTCCGCTTCTGATTGCCAGCCAGGCGATCCCGGTTTTTGCCATCGCGCCGCTTCTCGTGCTGTGGCTCGGATATGGACTTGCGCCGAAAATCGTGATGAGCCTGCTGATCATATATTTCCCTGTCACCGTCGGCTTTCTTGATGGCCTCAACCGCACCGACCCGGCCTGGCTCAATCTGGCCGCGCTGTTGCAGCAATCGGGCCGCCGGCGCCGCTTGCGCAACACCCTTAATCTCTATCGTTACATCAAGATCCCCTTTGCCCTGCCCTCGCTTGCCTCCGGCATCCGCGTGGCGGCGGCGATCGCGCCGATCGGGGCGATTGTCGGCGAATGGGTCGGCGCGTCCTCCGGCCTCGGCTATCTGATGCTGCATGCAAATGCACGCGTGCAGACCGACCTCATGTTCGCGAGCCTGCTCGTTCTCACGGTCATGGCGCTTCTTCTTTATTACCTAATCGACCACGGTCTTCGTCTTGCCTTGCCGTGGCTCGCCGATCAGACCGACCTTCACAGTCAACAACGGAGTTTGTAAATGAACCGGATCATATTCCCCCTTATCCTCGCCTTTTTGCTCCAGAGCACGGCCGCCGCCGCATCGGAAAAGCTGACGGTGCTGCTCGACTGGTTCGTCAACCCGGATCACGCAACGCTGATCATCGCCGAAGAAAAGGGAATTTTCAAAAAGCACGGATTGGACGTGGAAATGATTGCACCGGCCGATCCCAATGATCCGCCCAAGCTGGTCGCCGCGGGAAAGGCCGATCTCGCCATCTCCTATCAGCCGCAACTCCATCTCCAGGTGGCCGAAGGCTTGCCGCTCAAGCGTATCGCGACGCTGATCGCAACCCCACTCAACAGCCTCGTGGTATTAAAGGATGGCCCGATTGAAAGCCTCGCCGATCTGAAGGGGAAAAAGATCGGATATTCCATTGGCGGATTTGAAACGGCGATCCTGAAGGCAATGCTTGCGCCCCATAATATATCACTCGACGACATCACCCTGATTAACGTGAATTTTTCCCTCTCACCGAGCCTTCTCTCCGGCCAGGTCGACGCGGTAATCGGCGCCTTCCGGAATTTCGAGCTCAACCAGATGGATATCGAGGGTTATCCGGGACGGGCATTCTATCCCGAAGAGGAAGGCGTTCCCGCATATGATGAACTGATCCTTGTCGCCAACAGCGACAGACTGGATGACCCGCGCTTCAAGTCTTTTGTCGAGGCGCTGGAGGAAGCAACGCAATATCTCGTCAATCATCCGGAAGACAGCTGGAAGCTGTTCATCAAAAATCACAAGGAGTTGGATGACGAGTTGAACCGGCGGGCCTTCGCGTCGACCCTGCCCCGCTTCGCCCTACGCCCGGCGGCGCTCGATGCCGCCAGATATCACCGCTTCGCCGCCTTCATGCAGGCGCAGGGCCTTATTAAGACGATTTTGCCAGTCCATGACTATGCCATCGTATTGCAATGACACTCTCAATCATTCGGGAAAGACACAGGAGCAATCCGGAATAATTTATTCCGGACGCTCTATTTCCGCGACTTGCGGTCCTTTCGGGCTATCACCAATACGGACCTTCATCCGCTGGCCCGCCTGAACCGGTAGTGCTCCTTCACGGCGCAGGGTTTCCATATGAACGAAAATATCCTGCGTCCCGTCTCCACGTGTCAGGAAGCCGTATCCCTTTACGGGATCAAACCATTTAACCTCGACTTCGACGAAATCTCCCTGAGGCTGCACGGCTGGGTGGTTAGTGACATTATTTTTCTCTGGTACCCGTGGCTCAAAAGGAACAGCCGTCGACGTATCAATATCAAGCACCTTGATTGCCTGCAGACCTTTCGACCGTCGCACAACAACACAAGTTACGCTTACACCCTCTGCCACATACTCATGGCCAGCTTCGCGCAAACAGGAAAGATGGAGAAAGATATCGCCCGGCTCGTCATTCGGCGTTAAAAATCCAAAACCTTTGACCGTGTTGAACCATTTAACGCGGCCTGTCATCTCAAAGGTTGTTTCCGGGGACTCGTTCGATTTTGTATCTTCCTGCTTACTCCGTAATTGTTCAATTTTGGCTGTCATATAATACTCCCGAACTTGACAGGCGTTTGTTGACGCCTCGCCAGAACAACAGTTTAACACAATATTAAGTAAAATTTCAATATTCGAATTAGTTGAGTATTAAATGCAAAAGTACAGGTAATAGAGGCAACAAAAGTTGCCATCCGAATGGGCGACCGGCAACATGTCGGGATTAACGCGCGGTTGATACTTGCGGCAGCGGAATTCCCATGGCATATACGTGCCAAAGCTTTCACGCGCCAAGGGGTGGCGCTCCCAAAAAACGATAACCAATACTGACAACAGGAAGTGCAAGACGTTGTTAAGAACCGTTAGTTTGTTTCTCGTCCTCATGGCCGTCTGGCTTCTCCTGTCAGGGCATTACACGCCGCTGATCACCGGCTTTGGCATTGCCTCCTGTCTGCTTTCCGCCCTTATCGCCTACCGCATGGACGTTATCGACCATGAAAGTCATCCGCTGCAACTCGGACCGCGTATTTTTCTCTATTGGGGATGGCTGTTCATCGAGATTTTCAAGGCGAATTTGGACGTCGCGAAATGCATCCTGTTCCCAAGCAAGAATCTGCGCCCGAGCATGTTCATGGTGACGGCCAGCCAGAAATCGGATCTCGGCAAGGTGATTTACGCGAATTCCATTACCTTGACGCCCGGAACGGTGACGGTGGACCTTGACGGGGATCAGGTGATGGTTCATGCCCTGACCGAGATCTCCGCCCAGGGAGTGATGAGCGGAGATATGGACCGGCGCGTGACAAAGGTGATGGAGGCGACCTCATGATTTATGCAATAACCGCGATTGCCATTCTCGTCAGCATCGCCCTTGCGCTCGTCCGGGCCATTCTGGGCCCAACTTCCTACGACCGGATCCTGTCCGCCAACGCCATCGGCACCAAGACGGTGCTTCTTATCGGCGTCATGGGCTTCCTGTCTGGCCGGCCGGACTTTCTCGATCTCGCGCTGGTTTACTCTCTGGTTAATTTCATCGGTACGCTCGCCGTCCTGAAATATTTCAAATTCGGCACGTTGCGCGGCACGCTGTCCAAACCGGCGGATAACGCATAATGGAACTGGCGCTGGACATCGGAACCTGGGTCCTGCTCCTTGCCGGCAGCCTGTTGCTCCTGATCACCGGCTTTGGCCTCATTCGCCTGCCGGATCTCTACACGCGCATTCATGCAGGCGGCATGGCGGACACGCTCGCGACATTCCTGATATTTGTCGGACTTTCACTGCAAAGCGGATTTTCGCTCGTGACCGTCAAGTTGCTGCTGGTGATCGCCTTTGTCTTTTTTACCGGCCCGACCGCGTCCTATGCGCTGGCGCAGGCGAGTTTCGTCGCCGGATTGAAGCCGAAGCTCGACGGCCTGAGCGAATCTGAAGACAAAGACGAAACCGACTAATCTGAATTAATCGAGAGGGGACAAGACCATAGCCGCTTTTGTTGATGTATTTCTGATGCTGTTGCTGATTGCCGGTGCCCTGGCGGTCCTGTCGGTGCGCAATCTGTTCGTCGCAACCATGCTCCTTGGTATCGTCAGCTTCACCATGGCGTTGATATTCATCAGCCTCGATGCCGTCGACGTCGCCTTTACCGAAGCCGCCGTCGGCGCCGGCATCAGCACGGTTCTCTATATCGGCACCCTTGCCCTTGTCGGATCTCAGGAACGCGAGAAATCGAAATTTGCGCCCGGCCCTCTCGCGGTCTGTCTTGCGGTCGGCGCCGTGCTTTATTACGCAACCTATGAAATGCCGCGCTATGGCCAGCCGGACAACCCCGTCCATACCCATGTGGCCCCCCGCTACATCGAGGATAGCCCGACGGAAATAGGCGTTCCGAATATGGTAACGTCGGTTCTGGCGAGTTATCGTGGCTATGATACCTTTGGCGAGACAACCGTGATCTTTACGGCCGGGATCGGTGTGTTATTGATCTTGCGTCAACGGCGGCGACGCAAAAAAGAGGTAACGACGGAGGACCCGCCGCTCCGGGACGGCAAGGGCGGCAGCATTAGCGGGCTCGGAAGCGCGCACGACCTTGTCCCGCATGTCATATCCAAGCTGCTGGTGCCCTTCATTTTCGTATTTGCGCTTTATGTGCAGTTCCATGGCGATTACGGCCCGGGTGGCGGATTTCAGGCCGGGGTGATTTTCGCCGCCGGAATTATCCTCTATGCGCTTGTTTTCGGTCTTGATTTCGCACGGGCGGTTGTCAATGAAAAGGCGATCCTTTTTCTTATTTCCGCCGGCGTATTACTATATGGCGGCGTTGGCGTCGTGAGCATGCTGCTGGGTGGAAACTTCCTCGACTACAATGTCCTGTCCAGTGACCCCGTGGCCGGACAGCATCTTGGCATTCTGCTCGTCGAACTTGGCGTCGGCATAACGGTGACGGCGGCGATGCTGGCGATTTTCTATGCGTTTGTTGGCCGACCGGAATTACTGATCGAGACATCGACCGATGCGGAACAGCCGAAGAAGGAGAGAAACTGATGTCCTTCGGCTTCTTCAATTACTGGATTTTCATCATCCTGCTGATGATCGGCCTCTACACGGTGATGAGCCGGTCCAATCTTGTGAAAAAGATGATCGGGCTCTCGCTCTTTCAGATTTCCGTCTTCCTCTTTTACATCAGCATGGGCAAGATCGACGGCGGCACCGCCCCGATCGTTGTCGAAACCGGCGCCGATGGGATGGCACCAGTATATTCCAACCCGCTGCCGCACGTGCTGATCCTCACGGCCATTGTGGTCGGCATTGCGACGACGGCGCTAGGCCTGTCCCTTGTCGTGCGTATCCGGGAAACCTTTGGAACCATCGACGAAGATGAAATCCTCGAAATGGAGGACAAGGACTGACATGACCGCGTTGAGTTCCCAGTTCCCGATCATCGTCGCGATCGTCCCTCTCCTGGCGGCGCCGATCTGCGCGCTTTTCCGCGGCACAACCCTGCCCTGGGCGATTACGACAATCATCAGCGGCATTACATTCTACGTTAGCATCCAGCTCATGATCGCCGTCATACAGGGCGGTCCGATTTCCTATGAACTTGGCGGATGGGCGCCCCCCTGGGGCATTGAATATGTCGTCGATCTGTTAAGCGGCTTCATGCTGATACTGATCAGCGCAATCAGTACAGGCGTTTTGCTGTTTAGCCGCGAGAGCATCACCCGGGAAGTGCCGGACCATCAGCTGGGCCTGTTTTTCGCCGCTTACCTGCTCGCACTTACCGGCATGTTGGGAATTTGTATCACGGGCGACGCCTTCAACGTTTTTGTCTTTCTCGAGATCATGTCGCTCTCCTCCTATGCGCTTATCGCCATGGGCGCGAATGAGGACCGCCGCGCCCTAACCGCCGCCTTCCAGTATCTCATTATCGGAACCGTCGGCGCGTCATTCTACCTGATCGGCGTTGGCCTCATCTATATGATGACTGGCACATTGAATATTGCGGATATCGCCGCGCGCTTTCCCGAAATCGAAGGCACCCGCCCGATACTGGCGGCCGCCGGGTTTATCGTTATCGGACTGGCGATCAAGCTGGCGCTCTTTCCCTTTCATGTCTGGCTGCCGAACAGCTACACCTATGCCCCCAGCATCATAACCGCCTTTTTCGCCGGAACCGCGACCAAGGTCGGGGTCTATTTGCTGATCCGGTTTATTTTCACGGTGTTCGGCGTGAACTATAGCTTTGGCGGCCTTGAGCTTACGGATATCCTGCTGCCGCTCGCGGTTCTCGGGTTTCTGTCGATGTCAGTCGTGGCGATTTACCAGACAAATATCAAGCGGCTGCTCGCCTATTCCAGCGTTGCCCAACTTGGATATATTATTCTCGGAATTGCGCTTGCCAGCGAATCCGGCCTGATGGCAACAATCGTGCATATTTTCAATCATGCCATCGTCAAGTCGGGGCTGTTCCTCTCCGTCGGCTGCATGTTCTATGTCGCGGGATCGGTTTACCTCAAGGATCTCCATGGGATCGGGCGACGGATGCCGGTCACTACCTTCGGCTTTGTTCTCGGCGGCCTCGGATTGATCGGCGTTCCGCTGACGCCCGGCTTTATCAGCAAATGGTACCTCGTCGTTGCCTCGATTGAACATGGCGGCGTTATCGGCTATGGCCTTGTCGCCCTTCTGATGGTCTCAAGCCTGCTGGCGGTGATCTATATCTGGCGCGTCGTCGAGGTCGCCTATTTCCGCGATATCCCGGAAGGGGCCGAGAAAAAGGAAGCCCCCCTGTCGATGCTCGTCCCGACCTGGCTTTTCATCGCCGCAAGCTTCTATTTCGGGATTGAGACGACGTTCAACGTCGGAATTGCGAAGGCGACGGCCGCCTTCCTGATGGGGGGATCGTAAGATGATGTTTACCCTCGAGACTCATGTCGTCCTCTCCCTGATCATTCCGCTTTTGGGCGCGATCGGTATTGCCGTCACCTCCTCCGTTCCGAATATCCGCGAGACGGTGACGCTCGTGACCTCCGTGCTGCTGTGCCTCAATGTCTTCAGCCTCCTGCCCGGGATCATGAACGGCGCGGAACCGGCTGTCCTGCTGGCGGAAATCGTCCCCGATATTGGCCTCGCGCTCAAGGTCGAGCCCCTTGGCATGACGTTTGCCGCCGTCGCCTCGTCCCTTTGGATCATCAATTCGATCTATTCGATCGGCTATATGCGCGGCAACAACGAACCGCGCCAGACCGGATTTTATATCTGCTTCGCCATCGCCATCGCCGCCACAATGGGTGTTGCGTTCTCCGGCAACCTGCTGACACTTTTCGTCTTCTACGAGGTTTTGACGCTATCGACCTATCCGCTGGTTACCCATAAAAAGAATGCCGATGCGCTGAAGGGCGGCCGGATCTACCTCGGCATCCTGATCGGCACCTCCATCGGGCTCTTTCTGCCGGCGATCATCTGGACCTGGACGCTGGCGGGCACCGTCGATTTCGTGAAGGGCGGCATTCTCGAGGGCCATGCGAGCGCCGGTGTCACGGGCGTTCTGCTGTTCCTCTTTATGTACGGGATCGGCAAGGCGGCCCTGATGCCCATCCATCGCTGGCTACCGGCCGCCATGGTGGCCCCCACCCCGGTCAGCGCGCTGCTTCATGCGGTGGCCGTCGTGAAAGCGGGCGTCTTTGCGGTATTGAAAGTCGTGATCTATATCTTCGGTATCGACTTCCTGAGCGAGACAGGCTCGGCGGAATGGCTCACCTGGGTGGCTGCCTATACCCTGATTGCCGCCTCCGTCGTGGCGCTCACCAAGGATAACCTGAAAGCCCGGCTCGCCTACTCAACCATTAGCCAGCTTGCCTATGTCGTGCTCGGCGCCTCCATGGCCACGTCAATGGCGGTGGCCGGCGGCGCCTTGCAAATCGTCATGCATGCCTTCGGCAAGATCACCCTCTTCTTCTGCGCCGGCGCCATTTATACCGCCGTGCATAAGACGGAAATCAGCGATATGCGCGGCCTCGGCCGACAGATGCCGGTCACCTTTATCGCCTTCCTGATCGGCTCGCTCAGCATCATCGGCCTGCCACCGCTGGGCGGAAGCTGGAGCAAATTTTACCTGATGCTCGGCGCGGCAGAGGCGGACGAGATTTACCTGATGATCGTGCTACTGGTCAGTTCGCTTCTCAATATTGCCTATCTGCTGCCGATCGTCGCCCGTGGCTTCTTCTATCCGCCGCTCGGGCAGAGTGACGAACCGGTGCCGGTCGGATATGAAAAATCCGACTTTTCATGGCGGAATATCCAGGAGGCTCCCCTATTTTGTGTATTGCCGCCTGTCCTGACCGCCCTGGCCTGTGTGGTCCTCTTCTTCTTTGCGGACCCGATCGTCAGGCTGATCGAACCCATTTTGACGCCATAGGGGTGAAACAGATGTCAAACCCGGATGATGAGAAAAAATACTGGCTGGATGATCCGAAGAATATCGACAAGGTTTTCTACGGCGTGCTTGTGATTTGCGCGCTGGTCGCCCTGCCGGATGTACTCGCTCTTCTCAATATTCTCTATCACAAGCATATTGAATTCGAATTCGAGAATATCTTCGAGTTTTACTCCCTTTACGGCCTGATCTGCTATGTCGGCCTCGTCTTGATCGCCAAGAAACTCCGTAAAGTGTTGATGCGGGATGAGGACTATTATGATTGAAGGTCTAAATCCCGGCTTTATCCTGATATTCGGCGCCCTTCTGGTACCGCTCACCAGTGGAATTGTCCGCTCGATCCTGCTTCTCACGCTACCGGTTCTCGCGCTTGTACAGATCTATACGCTTGGCCTTGGAACCTGGGGACATTACGACTTTCTCGGCCTCTCGATAGAGCTCACGCGCATCGATCCGCTGGCCCGGATATTCGGCACCGTATTCTGCCTCGCGGCGTTCATGGGCATGATCTATGCGTTGCATGTGAAGGACACCGTTCAGCATTTCGTCGCGCTCATCTATATCGGCTCGGCCATCGGCGCGGTGTTCGCCGGCGATATGATCACCCTCTTTGTGTTCTGGGAACTGACGGCGATTTCCTCCGTTTTCCTGATCTGGGCGAGCCGTACGGAGCGCGCTTACAAGGCGGGCATGCGCTACCTGATCATTCAGGTTTCTTCGGGCGTGATCCTGCTCGGCGGGATTATCCTCTATTATCAGGAGACCGGGTCGATTGCCTTCAACTACATTGGCCTCACCGGCCTTGCAAGCGGCCTGATCCTGGTCGCCTTCGGGATCAAGAGCGCCTTTCCCTTCCTGCATAACTGGATGCAGGACGCCTATCCGGAGGCAACGGTTACCGGCACCGTGATTCTCTCGGCCTTCACGACGAAGCTCGCGATCTATACGCTCGCCCGGGCGTTTCCCGGCACCGATATCCTGATCCCGATCGGCGGCGCGATGACCGTTTTCCCGATATTTTACGCCGTGCTGGAGAACGACCTCCGCCGCGTTCTCGCCTATTCCCTCAACAACCAGCTTGGCTATATGGTGATCGGCGTCGGTATCGGCACGGAACTGTCAATAAACGGGACGGCCGCCCATGCCTTCGCCCATATCATGTACAAGAGCCTTCTGTTCATGAGCATGGGCGCGGTGTTGTTCCGGACCGGGACGATCAAGGCATCGGAGCTGGGGGGG